>Ga0265297_10000016_pt1 | contig 775158 bp, 772 predicted proteins | sample Munlanlwell13791_FD_192502 | JGI IMG/M metagenome (GOLD analysis project Ga0265297, IMG submission 192502) | Leachate microbial communities from a municipal landfill in Southern Ontario, Canada - Leachate well 137-91 | ecosystem: Engineered > Solid waste > Landfill > Unclassified | place... | reverse complement strand
AGCGCCTTCAACTCTGCAATCTTCTTTGCATCCTTCGCCTTCTTACGAGCATTCTGAATAGGTGCTGCAATAATCGTTGAGAGAAGTCCGATAATAGCAATAACCACGAGAAGTTCGATAAGTGTAAATCCACGGAAACCTTTTTTCATAAATGTGTGTGACATAATTTTTTCTATCTTTTAGTAGATACACTTAAGTATAGAGCTCTATGGGGAAAGAGCAAGGGAAAGTGGGGACAACAGGAGGGGGAAGCTGGAGACTAAAAGCTGGAAGCTGGAAAAGATTCAAAGAACAAGAGTTGGAAACGGGAAGCTGAAAGCTTGAAGAGGGAAGAAATTCAAGGGATGCGGCTGGAAGCTAAAAGATGGGAGAAAATCAATGAATACGAATACATAGCAAAAAAAAAACACAAGGACGACCGCATGGCGGTCGTCCTTGTGTTTTCTGTAAACCTAGAAACTATAATACTTAGAGGTTATAGAAAAAATAGACTTGTATACACAATGAAATCTAGATTATTGCTGTGATGTTAGATCAAATACACAAGAATCTCCTGTTATACAAGAATCTGCAGAAGTTTCTGCAACGGCAGCTCCGGCAAAATCTGTACCACTAACATTTGTACCAAGACCAGTACCCACAGATGAAATTCCGTTTGCAGTAGCTCCGTTAAAGTTAGCTACTATACTTGTTCCGTTGAAAACAGCACATGTTCCAGCTGTAAGTGTTGGACCAACAGTTGCACCAAGACAATCTCTATCAGTATCAAGAGCTGCACCGTATACATCAAGGTGAACTCCTAGGTGGTAGCCAAAGAGTACGTTTGAAGTACCGGTTGTGACACCTGTATAGGTTGTATACACAAAAGCGTTCTTTGGGTCAGTTGATGTTGCCGTTACGAATGTTGGCAATACTGGCATGTAACGAGGAGAAAGTGGTGAAAGTGTTGCAGGGTATTGATTATTATTTGCCTCTGCGTACTGATCGAGGGCAAGCTCAAGCGCCTTCAACTCTGCAATCTTCTTTGCATCCTTCGCCTTCTTACGAGCATTCTGAATAGGTGCTGCAATAATCGTTGAGAGAAGTCCGATAATAGCAATAACCACGAGAAGTTCGATAAGTGTAAATCCACGGAAACCTTTTTTCATAAATGTGTGTGACATAATTTTTTCTATCTTTTAGTAGATACACTTAAGTATAGAGCTCTGCGGGGAAATGGCAAGGGAAAGTGGGGATAACGGCCGCTTCGAATAAACAGGACTCACAAACAAACGCCGTATTTTTCTGCTGAAAAATCGTCTCCCACTCGCGCCGACGCGCTGCGTGAGTTGTCTGTGAGACCAGTTTATTCTCGCTTAGAGATGAAAATACTCTAAAAACTTTATCTTTTGAAGGATTAATGGAGGAAAGTGGAAAGCTGGAAGCTAAAGGCCTGAAGCTCAAAGCTCTCAAAGGGGTGACCACTTCGTGGTCACCCCTTTGAATTTCTTCCAGCTTCTAGCTTCTCACTTCTAGCTTCCGGTTTTCCTAGCTGATTGCAGATGACAATGAGTACATAGGAAGAAGGACGGCGGCCACGAGCACACCCACACCGAGTCCAAGGCCCACAATCATGGCAGGTTCGATAAGACCGATGACACTATCAATAGAGTTATCGAGTTCTCGTCTATAAAAATTCGCCAAGTTCTTCAAAATATATCCAAGCTCCCCTGTTTCTTCACCAATGTGAACCATTTGTACGAGAATATTCGGAACAAGAGGTTCCTCGTAGAGCGCTTTTGAGAGTGCTGTCCCCGTCTGTACTTTCTTCGACACGCGCATGAGTAATTTTTTATAGACAGTATTTTCCATCACATCTGCAGTGATTTCGATAGATCTAACAATCGGCACACCACTCGTAAGCATCGTATTCATGTTATCTGATAATCGCTGCAAAAAGATTCTCTGGAAAAGCGTTTTAAAAACGGGCACCTTTGTCCATGTTTCGTCCACCTTTTCTTTTCCTTCTGGTGTTTTTGACCATCTATAAAAGAGCCATCCCCCAATAATCATCACGGGAAAAGCGATCATCCAATACTTCACGAAAATATTCGAAACACCGAGAATAATCTTTGTCACTGTTGGGAGCTCTGTCCCTTGATCTGCGAACAATGCCGACATCTTTGGAATAACAAACGTAAGCATTGCTACCATAATCGTAATAAATGTCCCCACGACGAACGACGGATATGTAAGCGCTTTTTTGATTTTCTGACGAAGTTCGTAATCGCGGTCCATATAATCCGCCAAGTATAAGAATCCTTCATTTAGCTTTCCACTTTCTTCTCCAGCACGCACCATGTTCACATAAAATGTAGAAAATAAAAGAGGACGACGTGACAAAGCATCCGAAAGTGCTACCCCTGCCTCAATGTCATCAGCTACACCGATCAATTGCTCCTGAAGTGCTTTGTTGTCATTTTCGGCAGCGAGCAAACGAAAAGCTTTAAGCGCAGAAACCCCAGCTTCGAAGAGCGTGGCAACTTGTCGTGAAAAAATAACAATATCTTTCGAATGAATCTTAGGTTTAAAGATTTTGAAGTTATCAAAAATACCAGCTCCATCTGAAGAAACTTTTTCAGTGATATCCACGACGCTCAAACCACGCTTTTGTAAAAGCGCGATCGCATTATCAAGCGAAGTACTCTCTATATCTGCTGTAGTTTTTGTCCCGTCGGCACCAATTGCTGTGTAGTGAAAAAACATAGGTGGTGAAAATTAAATGAGTCGTTCGAACATGCTTTGACGACGAGCAAAAGCCATAGCTTCATCTTTAGCGACCAATCCTGTGCGCACGAGATTCGCAAGATATCTATCAAGGTCGATCATTCCCTCTTGTGACCCTGTTTCGATAAGCACATCCATTTCGTGTGTTCGTCGTTCACGGATAAGGTTCGCGACTGCGGGAGTGTTGAGAAGCAACTCAAACGCTGGAATAAGTCCACCAGAAATACGAGGCACGAGACGTTGTGAAAGCACACCAATAAGTGAAGACGCAAGCTGCAAACGAATCTGATCCTGTTGATCTCCTGGGAAACTATCGATAATACGATCAATAGTCTGTGCTGCAGAGTTCGTGTGTAGTGTCGAAAGAACGAGATGTCCTGTTTCGGCAGCAGTCACTGCTGTTGAAATAGTTTCTTTGTCGCGCATTTCTCCGATCATCACCACATCTGCATCTTGTCTGAACACATGACGAAGCGCTGTTTGAAAATCAACCGTATCAACTCCAACTTCACGCTGTTCAATAATTGATTTATCTTGATCAAAACGAAATTCAATAGGATCCTCGATGGTTACAATATGACGCTTTGATTCACTGTTGATAAGAGCAATCATTGAAGCAAGTGTCGTAGACTTTCCCTGTCCCACTGGACCTACCACCAAAAAGAAACCTTGACGCTCACGTGCAATCTGAATGATCTGATCAGGAAGATTAAGTTCAGACATTGTTTTTACCTTTGGAATGAGACGAAGGGCTATAGAAATAACACCTCTCTGGAAAGACGCATTACCACGAAGACGGTACTCCTTGCGATGCTCATACGAAAAGTCCAGTTCCTGTTTTACCACAAAGTCAGTGAGGATCTTTTCACCAACCATTTGACGCAAAAATCCTAATGTATCTTCTGGTGTAAGCTCTGTCTTTCGTGTAAGAGGAATCAAGTCACGACTCACGCGAACCGTTGGAAAAGCCCCCACGGTAAAGTGAAGATCAGATCCTGATTCTTTTACCAGCGTCATAATGAGGTCGTCGAGTTCTGTTTCGTAGTTCATAGAAATAGTTTACAGTTTTTAGTTACTAGTTTTTAGAAAATACAACTAATACGTACTATACATTTAGTATACCAAGCAAGTATCACAATACAATTGCATAACTCGGAAAAGTTTTGAATGGAGATGTGTCTCATTCTACTAAAGTGCAGAAATTGAAATGAGTGCGAGGCGACGGGCGCAGGTTTTTTGTAAGTTAAAAAATTAAGATGAGGGGGGGATGGTAAAAGACGGAGATTGGTTCATATACGAGGCGCGTAAAAGTTTTGGATGGAGACGTACTTCTAGTACGTTGACTGACAAAACTTTTACGCAACAAAGTAGATGGGCCAAGATACGGCTTTTACAACTCGGCGAGTTCGGTAAAGGGTATAAGGCCATTAATACACTTAACAATCGCATCCTCCTTCATCGTAATCATCCCGTGAGCACGAGCAAATTTCCATATCTCTTCTTCCCCTTTATTGTGAAGCACTGCATCTTGCACTTCATCGGTAAACGTAAGCACCTCAAACACCGGCACACGCCCCTTTACACCACTTGGAGAACTTTCATTTGGCTTTGCTTCATAAAACGGCTTATCAAGTGGAAGAGGAGATTTGTATTCATCCGGTAAATCTTTAAATGACTCTTGTGCAATGGATGTGAGCCCAACATTCATTTCCATAGGAGACCCACACCCTTCTGCTATTTTTCGTGAAAGGCGCTGACCAATTGTTGCAATAAGTGTCGGTGCAATAAGATATGGCTCAATACCCATGTCGAGCAAACGAGTAACCACACCGATTGCTGTGTTGGTGTGAATTGTTGAAAATACAAGGTGACCTGTGAGCGCTGCCTGAATAGCGAGTTGAGCAGTTTCTGCATCTCGAATTTCTCCCACCATGATCACATCAGGATCTTGACGCAAAATAGAACGAAGACCAGAAGCAAACGTGTACCCAATTTCTGGAAACACCTGCGATTGGTTCATACTGGCCACGTTGTATTCAATAGGATCTTCGAGTGACACCACATTTCTATGTTCACGGTCAATTTCATTCAACATGGCATACAGTGTCGTTGTTTTTCCAGATCCTGTCGGCCCGCAAATAAGTATCATCCCATATGGACGGGCAAGCGCAGCACGAATTTCTTTCATCATGAGATCAGAGAATCCAAGCGTATCGATTGGACGCACTCCTTTGTAACTATCCAAAATACGAATAACCACTTTTTCACCATAGTATCCAGGGAAGGTCGACACACGATAGTCAATAGCATGATCGCCAAACTTCGTACTAAAACGCCCATCTTGTGGCTTACGCTTCTCATCAAGCTTCATCGAACACAAAATCTTCACGCGCGCAATAATCATCGGATGAAGCTTTGCAGGAAGACTTGTAATACTTTCGAGTTGTCCATCCAAGCGCACACGTGCACGCACCGCGGTGCCAATGTGTTCGATATGAATATCACTGGCACCTTTATCAATAGCATAGCGAAGGATGATACTAAAAATATCTGGAATGGGAAGTTTTGCTAAATCATCATCGATTCCTCCTACGACATCAGTAAGGTCGATATCATCCCCTGATTTTTCTTTATCTTTATCATCTCCGTCTTTTGAGACGTACGAAATAAGCGTGTCATCCACCTTCGAAGTGAGACTAGCGTTTTCTTTTGGCGTATCAACCGTTATACCGAAATGTTTTTTGTACGCAGTGTACGTAATCAAATATACCTTATAGGCCTGATGATCAGTACCAAACAAAAACTGCAAGCTATCGAGCACACTCGCATGCTCCGGATCAACCACTCCCACATGGAGAACTTCATCAACAAGAAGCAGCGGCACTGCAAGTAACTGTTTTGACTGTGCGACACTTATGTACTTTGTAAGTTCTTTACCTTCTGCTATTTCTTCTTTGTACACAGGAAGACCATAAAGAACACTTCGTACTTCTGTGATATCGTCATCACTGATATTCTTTTTTGCTAACAGTTCATCGACAAGGACGTCGTCACGAAGAGAAAGGTCAGACTGAATATCTGTCGCTTCGAGTTCTGTTAATTTATTTTGACTAACGAATAGGTCGAGAAGAAGCATATGGAATAAATGGATCGAGACGACCACGTGTCTCGTTAGGAGAAATAGTCTCAGAAAAATCTTTAAGTTTCATCACAAGGTCAGATTTCAAAAAATCTATTTTATCGAAAGCAAAAGGTTCTTCAGCGATAGCCTTCGAGAACATAGTGAAGTTAGCCCCGAGAAGCTTTTCATTCATAACCGATGTCGTAACAGGAGACTGTTCTGAAAAAGATGTATAGAGATAATACATGCCACCCAAAAACGCACACAAGATTAGTGTTTCAATGATAATACTTTTTTTAGCTGAAAAAAATGGAGGGACTTGCATAAATTATTTCAAATAGTATGTATTAAGCTTCACCTGGAACGTTGTAAGATCTCCTTCTTTCTCTGGTGCAGAGAAGCTTACCGATTGCAACGTAAAGAGACGTAAACTGTTCTCGTAATTACTCATGAATTCTTTGAACTTCGCATAGGTTGTCTTTACAGAGAAGGAAAGCTGGTACGCTGCAGGAGTTGTAGCACTTTTAGGTGTATCAGAATATGAAGTTGATACGAGAGCAATACCAGATTCTGCTGCGATTTTATTCACTTCACTCAAAAAACGAACAGGATCTATTGATGTAGGAACCATCGTTTCCATCTTCTTTTTTGAATCAGCATCTAGTGAGTTGTACTTTTTTCGTAAATCTTCAGCTTCTTTATTCAAAGATTCTGCTTGTGCGAGAACATCATCATATTGTTGGTTTAAAGAACGAAGTGAAGTTACACTGTTTTCTGGTTGCCATATTGGACCGACCCCTGTATACAAAGGATTGATCAACAAATAATACATAGCAAACGATGAGATGATAAGGAGGAGGTTGAGAAGTTTAGGAGACATACTGTTTAGCGAGGTGATGTACTAGATGACGTTGTTGTTTTGGTCGACTTGGTAGAAGTTGCGGCAACAGGTGTAGATGTTGCAGCCCCCACAACTGATGTAGATGTCGCATCGGGTACAACCACATCCTTCTGAGCACTCACCGCTCCAAGTTTCAAATCAACATCTGTCGGAACTTTACCTTCTATACGAATAGGCATTTTAAAATTCACAGAAACTTTACCCGTTGTAGGGTCGAGACTTACGCCATCATAGGTAACTGCTGGAATAAAATCTTTAAAGGTTGTTGTCTTATTAAAAGTATCCACCTGTTGTGCAACTGCACGATAACTTGGCGCTGTCGCACCAAGAGAAAGCTCGTACGTTTTGTTCGTTGGATTAATAGAGAGAGCAAAGCGTGTATAGGTAATAGGATTTTCAATACTATACTCAAGCACACGAAAAGCAGTACTCACAGAAGCATGTTCTTTAATAACTTGATTAATTACTTTTATTCGGTTTGAAACTCGGCGCATTTCTTCAAGTGGCATGGCCCCTATCTTGTTGTCATAAATAGCAAGAGCATCTTTCTTGGCTTGTATTTGGCCATTCAAATAATACTGATATCCACCAAGTATACCGGCTGCCAAAACAGTACAACCAAAAACCCCATATAAGAGCGGTTGAAATATTCCTCCAGCTTTTTCGGCAGTATCTCTACCCATAGTTGGCAATGAACCTATGAGTGTCGATACTGATGCCGGTGAAGATGCTGGAGCAGAAGAACCTGCAGCTGGCGGAGGAGTTGGAGCAGATCCTTCTGATTGTGTTGGTTTAAATGAAAACGGCATTGACGTTTATTGAGGAGTTAATTTTTTGAGAGCACATCCGATAGCAACTGCATAGGTTGGGCCAACTTTTTCTATCATCTCTGATAGAAAAGCAGGAACTTCTATTTGTTCAAACGGTGTAATGATTCTTCCTGCAATATGCACCGTCTGATTATAGACATCGAGCACCCCAGGAACACGCGCACCACCACCTGATAAAATTATTCCTTCTATGTTCTGATTATACTTTCTTTCGAACATTAGTGATAGACGTGCGACCTCTCCAAACAGTGGATAACTAGAAAGTTGCATGACATCTTTTACATAAGGATTGGATGCATCCCCAAGATACCCGAACGTACGCTTCGTGTCTTCTGCGGTGTCGATAGGAATAGATAATGCTTTTGAAAGTTGTAGAGTGCTGTCCTGTGAACCTTTACTAATGACATGCATATCAAGAACGATTGATTGATATACAAGCGACAGCGTTGTGTATTGCGCCCCGATATCTACATAGAGAACCATACCTTGTGTCCCCGGCTTTGCACCACGAAGAAGACTGTACCCATGAATCTCATATTCAACATTTGTAAGGCCAACTTTTTGAACAATATGGTCGTACGATGTAAGCGTCTCATTGTTCACCGCAGCCAATACGACGTTTATCATACGTTCCTCCGATGCTATATTAATTGTTGTCGGAATATGCCACCAATCCATCTGCACATCACTTAATGGTACGGGAATATACTTACGTGCTTCAAGTGGCATCATCGTTTTCAATTCTTCATCGGCAACTTTCGGCACTTTAACGAGTGAAACATATGCTGCAGATGGATCGATAGCGATTACCGTATTACGTGCTGTTACTTTCGCCTCCTTAAAAACATCTTTGATTGCTTCGATCGTCTTTTCTTCACCCAAATGTACCGCCTGTCCTGCGAGCATTCCCGCATACGGACCAAGAGCAATTTCTCCGTACGTGTCGAGAATAATTTTTTCTTTTTCACGTCGAAGTTGCACCACCTTAATGGATGACGTACCGATATCTAAGCCCAGAGCTTGTCCTACCTCTTCTTTTTTAAAGAGATTAAACATACCACAAGTATACACTGCTTGTGTGAAGTGTGCGGTGTATGATTCAGTGGATAAATATGCAATGAACCAATTTTCAATATTAAATACTCAATGTAATACCATATCCGATTAACCTCTTCCACGTGTCATTCCAAACTTGATTTGGAATCCAGTGTCCACTGGCAAATGAGTACATTTGTGGCACGGCCACGAACCTGCTGGTTCGCCTGATTTTCATCAGGGTGACAATTCGTAGGAAGCACTTAATTTGAGATGGTATAAAGGCCAGGGAACGACTATAGATACTGCCTTATTTGAATAATGAAAATTGATTCACCTGCCTCGCCGTCAGGCTGGTTGATTATTGTATGTTTATCAACTTTCAACTACACTTAAGGCATAATGAAAACTCTGCAAGCATTGCGAGAGGAGTTTACAAAAATACTTTTTCCAATTCGCTGTATTTCTTGTGCTAAAGAAAACACACCACTATGTGGTACATGTCTCTCATCGTGTAGACGTGTGCTTGATACACCAGCTCTCTATATACACAGTGTCTTTAGTTTCAAAGACCCACTCATTAAAAAAATAATTCACGCCATCAAGTATTATCATCGAAAAGATCTGATTACTCCCCTTACCCGCGCCGCCGCATTGGAATTAAAATCTTCCAGCTTCCCGCTTCTAGCTTCTAGCTTTCAGTCCTCCACTTCTAGCTTCAAGCTTTCAGCTTCTAGCTGGACCCTCGTTCCCATCCCCATGCCGCGTCTCCGAAAATATCTCCGTGGATACAATCAAGCAGAACTCATTGCAAAAGCACTATCACAAGAACTTTCCATTCCCGTACGAACAGACATCCTCACTCGCTCACGCACCCCGAAACGACAAGTACAAACACATACCCGTGGAGAACGTCTATATAATCAACACAACAGTTTTGCTACAGCAACTCCTCCCCTTGGTATGAACATTATTCTCGTAGATGATGTAACCACCACCGGAGCCACGCTCACAGAAGCACGCAATACATTACTGAAACAAGGCGCAAAGAAAGTGATAGCCCTAACACTTGCACATTAATGTATAAATGTGTCACGCATAAAATGTGCTCTGTTATATCATCTCTACGAAACTACTTCCCTCGTATTGTCACCCCAATGACAATTGGGGTCCAGTGTTCGCTAGGTTCTAGTCAAACATAGAATGATTTGTAGGAAGGTGATTAGATTGAGACGGTAGTATGGTTTTGAGAAACATGGTAAAAGAAAACCACATGCAAGTGTGTGGTTTTCTGATTAACCTTGCAAGAATTAATTACTTGCTCCTAAAAATCCTCGGAAGAAATTCATGACACGAGAACCTACCTCGATTCTTTCTTGTTCTGTCATTACTCCTCTCACTTGACCTTCACGCAATCTCGGCATTGGAGGACGAGCACCCTCTGTTGTAGAGGCCATCATCGGACGATCATCTCTACGATCTTCTCCATCTTGTCTTGTACTTGTCCCACGATCATCTTTACGCATCATTGGACGAGTGCTTGTACTATTCATTCTTGGGCGGGTACTTGAAGCATTTTCTAATTTTCGAGTACCAATAAGTGCTTTTATTTTTACCTGGTACTCATCACGAATCACTTTTATCTTTGCTTCCATTTCTATGGTAAGTGTTCTAAGTTTTGCGTCAACAGCCGCATCTCCTGTTGTCATCATTGGAGGCATTCCTGCTTGACCTTCCATCCTTTGCTGCGCCACTTGTGCTCTTGCTGGCATTGCTCTAGCACCTTCACTTTGTTCTGCACTTGCAAAACCGAGTCCTGTAACCATAAGCACTGTTCCTACAAATAATTTGTTCATAATCAAAATAGTCTAGATAATAATAAAAACCCAAAGAAATCTTAGATTCTCTGTATAGAGTATATCAGGAGGTAGATACCACACGTAGAATATATCCACATTAAGCTCTTACTGCTTCACAAAAACGTGAGAATAACCAGTTAGAAATCTAAAACAAATTGTGTTAGAATAGAACACATTCGGAGACGTGTCAGAGTGGTCTAACGTACCTCTTTGCTAAAGAGGCAGGGAGTTAAATCCCTCGGAGGTTCGAATCCTCTCGTCTCCGCAATAAGTTTTTGCGAAGCTAAAACTTTGCGGAGACGAAGCACATGACCTTCGTCATGTGCGTGAGGATTCGAATGGGCGCAGTGATGTTTTGCTAGCAAGCAAAACCACGAGCGGCGGGCTGCGAGTTTCTTGAGCGGCGGCGAAAGAAAACTTGTAGCCGAATCCTTTCATTTATTTGTAAAAATAAATTCCGTGTATTTGCATCTTATTGGAGAAGTGGCTGAGCGGTTGAAGGCACCTGACTCGAAATCAGGCAACGGAGTAATCCGTTCGAGGGTTCGAATCCCTCCTTCTCCGCAGATTGAAATATGGTAAATAAACTTGGAGGATTGGATGAGTGGCTTAAATCAACGGTTTACTAAACCGTCGAGCCTTTATTGGCTCCGTGAGTTCGAATCTCACATCCTCCGCCAAAAGAATAAAGTATCGGTGTGACCCACAGTCATCCGATATTTTATTTAATAGGTATATAATATTCTCTAATGGGCACAAACCCTAAAAATCAACATTATGTGCCAAAGTGCTACCTTCTTGGTTTTACTTTACCTGAGGATAAAAAAGATCCGGGTATTTGGGTATTTAGTAGAGACGGAAAAACAAAAAGAAGACAAAGACCAGAAAAGATTTTTAGATCAAATCATTTGTACACTATTGAATTTAAGGGAGTAAAAGATTTCACTATTGAACAAACACTTTCAAATATTGAAGGAAAGTTTGTGGAAGTGATGAAAACGATTAAAAATAAGAAACCTCTCTCAACTCATGAACATGCTCATCTCTGTATATTTGTAGCTGCTCAACTTCAGCGTACTTTGAGTTTTAAAAGAAACCAAGAAGATTTTATACAGCAACTCATTGATCATGGTACTCAAATGTCACTTGCTCACGGTGTTACTGATTCCGAACAAATAAGACAGTGGAAAGAATATAAAAAAGATATCCATAAAATTCAATTAATGGAAGGTCTTCCTTTTTTATCAAATATTTTACAGCAGATGAATATTGCTTTTTTGTGTAATCCCAATAAAGTTAAACACCCTTTTATATCATCTGATAATCCATGTGTACTTTTTAATCCTGACCTTCAGTGGCAAAGATTTTATGGTCCTGGTTTTGCTCAAAAGAATGTTCAGTTAACAATGCCACTTTCTCCAGAAATAACAGTGATGTTTTCATGGTCAAATTATCAAGGATATTCAATGTTAACTGGAGGAGGTGTAGAGGATTTAAATAGAATGACAAGAGGTCATTGTGACAAGGAGTTTGTTTCTCCTTATCCAAAGGCAAAATGGGTATGGTTTCATCGTTTACCTTTGGACCCTGTATTTTTCTTTAGATTTTTAAAAAATCAAATCAGAATACTTTTTAATAAAGTTGATAATTGGTGGCGATATAAAAGAATGTATGGACGAAGATATTAAGAAAAAAATTCAAGCTATTTCTAATTCTCAGCTACAAGATGAAGAAAAACTTCGTCTTCTAAATGAGTTTTTAGGAACCTTACTTCCAATGGATCATCCAAATGAAATTATATTTCTCTGTGATCAAGGTATTGATATTGGTATTAGAGTAAACAAATTTGAAGTTTCTGCTCAGCTTTGTTTAATTAAGGCAAAAGCAAAGATTTCTGAAGTTGCTCCAATGATTCATGAGATGAAAAATATAACTCTTGCTTTGAGTTGGTTTGGTTTTTCGCTTGAGTCTACTAGAAAGAGGTACGAAGAACTACATAAAAAGGTTTTAAATAACTGGCAGTCTACTCAGGATTCTATTAATCAAGGTTTTGATTATTTAAGACAAAACCCATATATGGGTGCAACTGCCTATTGTTACCAAACTTGTGGAGAAATATATGCAAATTATTATCTACAGTTACGTCTATATTATTTTATTTCTGGAAGACCCTGGAGAGCAAGACTTGCTAGTTTTAAGTTTATAATGTTTCTCAACCTTGATGAGTTTTTTGTAACTTCAAAAGAGAGTAGAAAAAAGATGAATAATGTTAAATCCGACTGTTTAAAATCATTTGCAAAGGCAATAGAATATTACAAAAAGGAAAAAGCTTGGGAGTTTCTCGCTAACTGTTACTTATCATTAGCATTAGAGCATCATTCCTTCAGCAGTCCAATTAGGTCCAAGTTCTTTCTCTATAAGGCAAAATATTTTATTAAAAAATATAAGATAACCACACTTCAAGAAAGATTTGAAGGTATAAGAAAGATGCCATTAATTGGTAGCGATCGAGATGACTAGACTCTTGTCTTTGTAAGTAATCCTTGTTCTTAAATTACCAAGCAGCCCTCTTTTCTCGTTTGTTGTTCCTTCCATAAGAATATATTTAGCGTAATTTCTGACATCTGTTTCTTGGTTATTTTGCAACTTTCCTGTAGTGCCAAGTACCGATCTCTTGCTCTGCTACTTGGTGGCCGAATATCTCACATTCTCCGCCATAAGAACTAAGTATCAGAGTGACTCGAGTGCTGTAACCTAGGATTTAGGTTATACTTTTATGTATGTCCAAATGTATAGGTTGTAAAAAAGATAATATCTCCATTTTCCCTTGGCTCGCAGGGAAGAATTATTGTGACGAATGCACAAAACCCGTCTATGATTTTTTTATTCTAGAAAAAATGGAAGCACAAAAAACAAACCCAAAGATAAAACAAAAGACTACAGCTAAACCGAAATCTTTTCAATTCTATAGTTTATATGTAATTGTAGTTTTAATTTTTTTTGGTTTTATTTGGATGTTATTTTCGGTTAATGAAGGAGATGGTCATAATGACGAATCTTGTTTTTATGAATATGGAACTCCTGGAGGATTTGTTTGCTATTAAAAGATACTAATGTTTCATTAGCACACAACTAGTCATGCAACATCACATCATAGAAAAACTTGGTTTGCATCTAAGTAAGAAGATTAAAAGTGAATCTGATGTTGTTTATTTGTTTATTGAGATAGGTAAGTTTCTTGAGCAGGAAGAAAGTAGGGATTATAATTTACTTCGCTTTTACAGAAATTGGGTTGCTCATTATAAAATAGACCGTGAAAGTGCTTTCAGATTAGTTGGTGATTTTCCAGAAAGACTAGAAAGTTTAATGGACGATTTCTTTAAAAAAGATATAGGTAAATATCAACAACTTTCTGAAGAGATATCAAGGTTCATTGCATTCAATAATCTTTTCTCAGAATTAAATCGATTTTTAGAGAGTAACGATATCTTAAATACAATAACAACTAAAGAAGATCAGTTAAAGTTTTCTTATCTGCTTATAGATATTCTTTCAGATGTCCCTCTGATTTTTCCTCCTAATAAGTTTGATAACTTAAGATCTTTTACTTTTAGTAAAATCCATCTTAAGGGGAGTATAAAAGACCCTCTAACGACTTGGCACATAATAACAAAAGGTTCTGAATTACAAGGTCCTGTAATTTTAGAACTCGACTCACTTACCTAAAATAAAGTAGCGAAAAGGTGCTAAAATACCCTTACAATGGTTGAGGTGGTGGGTACTTAACTCATACACACCGCAAATCCATATAACGGCGAATAGTTTACATTGTCAAATCACGCTATAATGATTCACAATGAACCCACAAGATATTAAGCTGTACGACGGTGATGACGAAATTGTATATTCGGGTGTATTTAATGTTTATGAAAATTCTTTGCGAATTGAGTCTCTCTACGGGTTTAATTTTAAATTTCTTTTTGAAGAAAAGCTTCCACCTCTTCCTTCTACGAATTCAAAAGATATTGCTATTGTCTCAGAAGAAAAAGATATTACTATAACTTTCAACCATAAAATACGCAATACATTGGGAGGAGGTACTAGCAATAAAGTTTCTGTAGTTAATTTTAATAATGGTAAGACTTTATTATTCAGTGTGTATAGTAGTGTAATTGGAGATAACACCCCCGCACTCAATTTAACGGTTACTTTTTACATGCGATAATTATGACATTATTAATTCCCACGACGAGCGAAGTTTTAGATGGTACTGTAAGAGTTAGTAGCGCTGAAGTTACAACTCCTTCGCCCGCGGAACTAAATAAGAAACTTGATAGAGTGGATTCACTACTCTTTGTGGTTGTAATTATTTTGCTAGTGATGGTTGCAACTTTAGTCATCGATTCTTTCCATATCAATTCAGCTACTTACAAAGAATATTCTGAAAAAATTGAGACATTGGACATAACACAGAAGAATAGTAACCAAATGAATGAACAACATGCGAAAAATCAAGAGTTAATTATTAAACAGCAAGCACAGATACTTAAGCTGTTAAATAAATAGCTTTGTTCCAACTTCGTCCCGCATTCTCCGCCAACACATTTTAGTATCGGAGTGATCTATATGCCTGATAAAAATAAAAAAGATTTACTTAATAGTTTTGAGCTCTTAAATACATATCTTCATGGATACGAGGAAGGTAATTTGTTGTTATATCTCCCAGTGTCTGTTGAACTTCGAAAACTTCTATGCGAAACCAACCCCTCACCACTAATTAGTAGAGTGATTCCGAATTTTAAATTGCATAAGCTGCATTTTTCAGAAATATTAGAAAATACTCCTTCATTATTAAGTGGATTAGTAAACTTTATGCCGGGCAGTCTTAAGGTTTCTGATAATAACACTACTCTTTTCACTCTGTTATTTGCTCACAATAAAGAAGAAATAGATTTAGATAAATGGGTCAATCAAATCTTTTTTAAAGAAGGTTTAACAATTCGTGACCTTATAAAATCTGTTGCTGATAAAGAGGGTGCTCATTCTGACAAAAATTATGACACTACATTAATACATTGTAATAATTGGGTAGTTAATGATACAGGATGTCATATATTAGGAATTTATGCTATTACAAAATACCTCTACACATTGTTTGATTTAGAATATAAACAAAATCTTATTAAAGACCTGCATACCTAGTTTAGGTTATAGAAAAGATACTAGAATATCCTTGCGCTGGTTGAGGTGGTGGGTACTTAACTCACAATCACCACAAAATAGTCTTTATGAATACAAAAAACATATTTTGCGCAGTGCAACGCAAGGAGTGTATCCACGACTATGCTGTTGCCTCCGCAAAATACACTAAAGCCTTGAAACTTACTCAAATACTGTGGAACATCAACCATCACAAAAAAGAACATTTGAAATAGCTAGAGAATTTCTTGAGAAAAAAGTTTCTCTTGTTTTTGATCGCCCGTTGGGTTCGAAACATCCAAAATATGGCTTTGTATATGAAGTTAATTATGGCTATGTTCCTGGCGTAATGGCTGCTGACAGTGAAGAGCTTGATGCGTACTATCTAGGAACCCAAAAATCACTTGAGAAAGTTGACGGGGTTGTAATTGCTCTCATTCATAGAGAGAATAACGATGATGACAAATTGATTGTTGTTCCAGAGGGCGTCGAAATATCTGATGAAAAAATTATTGAAGCAACTCACTTCCAGGAACAGTTTTTTAAGTCAGTAATAGTGAGAAAATAATCCAACAGATAATCACCTCTTGTATAAAAATGAGACACCTTTTGGTGTCCTTTTTTTATTGAACAGGTGTCGACTAATTTACCAGTCGACTTCGCGAAATCATCTGCGACGCAGGAGCTGATTTTGTAACCGGATCTCACCTTTTCTTGTGATATAATACATATATGAAAATAAAATTCTTACTCATCATCTTATCAATGTTTTCTTTAGCTTCAGTTTCAGCTCTTGATTCATCTCCATCTAATTTAGATACCTATATTCTTAATCCATCTAAGCAATTTGTTGAATCTGCTTTCGGGAAAGATCACTATTTAAGTATTTTAGAGCAAGAGTCTCAAGCAATGAGGATAAATATTATTGTTCTACAAACTTATTTGGACAGTATAAATAAAAAAATTAAAGAATATAAAAGCAACTCAACAATAAACTCTATAGATAATCTAAAAGGTGATTGTTTGGATTTGAAAAATAATTTAGTAATTGGAAAATCCGACAAAGAAACTAACGGAGAGGTGTCAAAATTGCAACAATTTTTAGGTGCATATAAATTGTCCGTCATGGATTCAAATAGTGATTCAGGGATTCCGACTGGAGAGCTTCAGCCGGTGACCGGTTATTATGGTAGTAAGACTGCAGCAAATGTGATGCAGTGGCAAAAAGCGCACGGCATGGATTTCGTAACGCTCACAAGTGGCGTTGGCCTGATGACGAGAGGAAAAATGAAATGTCAGATACAGACGGGAGCAACTGTGAAATGGGATATAGGGTCGAAAATTGATGACACCTTCAATGAAGCCACAGTAACCTTAAGTTTGCCGAGTGGTGTTGTTAAAACCACGCACGTTAATGTTCTGAACGGTTGTAAGGAACTGAATCAGCAAAATCTAAACGACGAACATATCAAAAAAGTCAATGCAGTGGGAGTCTTCGACAAAGAACCAAATGTTATCAAACCAGGCCTGGCCTGCGTTGATAGGCACGTCTTCTCTTGGTACGGCGTCTTTTTCGAGGGCGGAAAATACTTTGTAAAAAAGCTAGGAGAGGATGCTAGCGGGCGAGGAATAGTGAACTGGGAAACCATTAAAGAAATATAGGAGAATTGGATGTTCCGATTATTCACTAATTAGCCACTTCATCTAAAATTACTTGCCGAACATCGTCCCAAGTCTTCCGCTCATATAAAAACCCGGCACTTTGTGTGCCGATTTTTATTGAATGAAAAACTTTTCCCCTTTGTTCAGCAAAAGGTGAAACACCCCCCCTGTAAGATTCCCCTTCCAGCAACGTCTGTAGTATCAAGGAAACAATTAAAAACCACACACTCTTCATGAAAACCAACACACGTATCAGTACATCGGTACTCGCCACAATATTATTGCTTAGCACACTTGGTTTCTCTACTGCCTTTGCATTAAACGCAACACAAGTAAACCTCTTCTCTGCCACGAACTTCGCCGTTCTCGCTGGATCCACTATTACCAACACCGGCTCTTCTGTTATCAATGGCAATCTCGGGTTAAATCCAGGAACGTCTGTCACAGGATTTCCACCAGGAACAGTAAATGGCACACAGTACATCACTAACGCACAAGCCGCTCAGGCACAAGCAGATCTAGTAACTGCATACACATCTGCAAATCAGACCCCTGTTTCTACTATTCCCGCAGAACTTGGAGGTACGACAAAAGTCGCTGGTGTATATACTTCTGCAGATGGAACTTTTGGAATAACCGGTCAAGTAACACTTGATGCACAAAATGATCCGACGGCTGTTTTTATATTTAAGTCTGCATCAACACTCACAACGGGAGTCGGTAGTAACGTTGTTCTCACAAACGGAGCACAAGCCTGTAATGTTTTCTGGCAAGTTGGTAGCTCTGCAACACTCGGAACAAATTCTTCATTCAAAGGAACAATCATCGCTATGTCATCTATCACCGTAACAACTGGAACAAATGTAGAAGGTCGCGTCCTTGCACGAAATGGCGCAGTAACCTTAGACACCAATGCAATCACTGTACCTACATGTGCTGCACTTCCTGTACCTGCACCCGTAATAGTACCAGAACCAACACCTACACCAACACCTGTGCCAGTAGCTACGACCACACCTGTCGTATCACCTGTCGTCGCCCCTGTAATAGTTATCGCCACAACAACAGTATTAACTGTTACAACAACTCCAACATCCACACCTGTCATTACTCAAGCCATCACCCCCGCTCCAGTATTCGTAAATGTAATACCAACAGTTGCCCCACAATTTCCAGACACTGGCTTTGCACCAGAAACAAATACTACATTTTCTAATGTGGCTTTCGTTCTCTTTGGAATATTTTTAATTTCCGCAACACCATTTATTTTTCGAAAGAAAATAACCCTTTAGTAATTACATGGATTTGAAATTTATTACTATCAAATCTCTGCTGAAGAAAAAGCATATTCCACTTCTTGTCGGTATACTCACAATACCTGTTCTTTTCACAATCCTTGCCGTACAAAACACAAACAATACTATTCAAACAAAAGTAAGCGTTGCTGTCTCAAATCAGCGCACACCTCTTAGAATCATTATTCCCAGTATCGACGTTAATGCCACCGTAGAACTTGCAGGAATTACGGATGACGGAAAAATGGAATCACCGAAGTTGCCAGAGAATGTTTCGTGGTTCACCACAGGCCCACAACTAGGAGAGATTGGCACTTCTGTTATCGCTGGACATTATGGATGGAAGAATGGTAAAGCTTCCGCCTTTGATAGATTACACACACTTATTAAAGGTGACTCGATAGAAATACAGGATACCGAAGGGAAGAGCTATTTCTTTGTTGTACGAGAAACCAAACGATATGAAGACACAGCGAGTTCGACTGATGTGTTTATTTCACATGATGGAAAATCCCACCTTAATCTCATAACCTGTGAAGGCATGTGGAATGCAAAGACAAAAAGCTATCAAGGGCGTTTGGTGGTGTTTACGGATGAGCTGATCAGATAATCTGTTATACTTTCTTCATATTCATTAAGTTAAAAACCATGAAAGGATTTTTAGATTTCATTCGTTCACAAGGTGCAGTTGGGCTCGCTGTTGGTTTTCTTTTAGGTGGCGCGGTAAGTGATCTTGTAAAATCATTGATCGACAACGTTATCAATCCGTTGCTGAGTATTTTACTTAATCAAGCGCAAGGAATAACACAATCCTCTGTTATTTTTCTCGGAGCGACCATTAAGTACGGAGCACTCTTCACAACTTTCATAAACTTTTGTGTCATCGCGGCTGTTGTTTATTTTGGTGTAAAGAAACTTGGTCTCGATAAATTGGACAAGAAAAAGGATTAAGAAATACTGTTGCCAAGAAGTCCTCTTCTGTGTCATTCCAAACTCGATTTGGAATCCAGTGGACACTGGACCCCAATTTTCATTGGGGTGACACATATAAATTCAGTGGACCACCGTATAGCATCGAGGAATGCTTTAGATTAAAACAAAAGCGCGACCTTGCGGACGCGCTTTTGCTGTTTGATTTACCTTAATGGTTACTCTGGTATTGAGCATGAGACACTATACGGTTTTTAATTCATATACGTCTCAACTTTATTCATAATACTAGCAACTTCGTCTGGATATGATTCAACAACAGTACCGTTATAGTGATACAACTTTTCCATTGTAGATTTACCAGCATAGTAACGAGCTGTCTTTGGGTTGGCTCCACCTAGGTTTCGGCCAAGGGATTCAATAGCCTGCTCGTAACTTGAGAAGTTACTTAGCTTACATGACCCCCAACCGAATGGGTTGTATCCACAAGCAGCTTTACCACCTGAAGATTCGCGAACACCAATGGCTGGAAGAAGTCTCCAGTCCAGTCCATATTTTTCTGCTACAAGCACGAATGTCATACCAGTTCCTAAAAGGGGCATTGAGCGTTCCTTAAAGTAACTATCGATGGCATCGGCTTTCTGCTGACGGAGATCGTTCACTGATACTTCTGCCTTTGTTACAGGAGTCGCGTCAAGTGAACCAATATGTGAGGCAAGTGAGATACTTGGGATGGCCATGAATGGCACAAACGCAAGCATCTGGCTAACCTTGTAAATGTTTTTGATCATAGTTTAGGAGTTACGCTCTCCAAAACGAACCACGTCTGTATAACTTTGAGCTAAAATAAAAATACCTGAGAAACTCTGGTATTTACACTTCAACTCTTCTGTGTTCTAATCATAGCAAATTCTGACCCCTTTGTCAAGTATTACAACACGGAAATAGCCTATTTGTCAATATAAAGGACATAAATAAGGGTTATATACCAAGGTATTTCAGGAAACTAGACTTTAGGTGACTTTTTTGGATTTTGGGGTGGAAATGGAGTGCCAAATACAACGTGAGGAGAACCGGTCACAGAACTACCTCGCTTTGCTCGAAGTAGTTCCGCGACCCCGTATTCGATTCTCCCGCAAACCACGCAGGTGGTTTGCTTCTACTGATCACAGTCAACAAAAATACACAGGAAGAACCTGTGTATTTTTGTTGATGTGACCTTACGGAGAATCGAACTCCGCTTCCAGGCATGAGAAGCCTGTGTCCTAACCGATAGACGATAAGGCCGATAAAGTAAGAAAATTATAGCACAAATCCCCTATTTTGCACTGAGCTGTATTTTAGTCGACCCTGCGCATCCATCGCAAGGTCGCATGATATAATCAATTCTGTAATATATGAAAAAAGTAACATACTTGCTGATTGGTGTCTTTATTTTATCAGGAACCTATTTTTTATTTAAAAAATCAAGTTTTTATTATTTTGATTATTACAGTAAGAAATGTTTTTTTAGAATGAAAGAGGTAAGAAAAACTCGCCCAGAATTATTTGAAAAAATCTATCCATCAAGAAATGACTGTGAGAAAGATAATTCTAGATATTTGAAATAATATGGTTTCATTTCTGTTTGCTTCATTCTTGAAATGCCAAATCCCCTATTTTGCACGGAAAAGCATTCGCTGTAAACTGTCGACTGAAAACTGTATACTATCTTCATGACCACTCAAAAAATAGATAAGAAATGTGTTGTTTGTAAAATAGATCTCAATACCATGAAGAGCTTTAAGGAACGTGAGGACTGGGAAAGTGTAAAGTTCTGTAGCAGTAAATGCAGAAAGGCTTCGAGCAAGAAACGGTAGGCAACTTAGAGGGGGCTCTACGTAAAACAAGAGGGTGGAGTGTGCCTGGGCAATACATATAACATTGTTAACAAGCCAACATCTTGAAGAAACAAAGTGATGCGCTAAATATTCAGATCTATCTGTGGAGCCATTGTTTTTCTTGGCGAACTAAAACAGATTTAGGATTATGAGTCTCCGCCAATATCATCTTCACAGCACGTTCCATACGCACACCTTGAGATCCTTTCATATACACTACGTCCCCTTCAGCTAGTACTTGCACCAATTCTTTACCGGCATCAATCGATGAGTCACACTGCATAATATTTTCATCTGACATGCCTGCGTCGAGTGCACCTTCTGCCATTACACGTGCTCGTATGCCAACCGTGTAGAGCTTGTGGCATGCCTTCGCGGCTTCTTGCCCTATTTTGTAATGTTCATCACGTGTGTACTGACCGAGCTCAAGCATATCTCCTAGGACAGCAATCTTTCGGCCGTATGTTTGCCTTGAGGAATTCGAAAGGTCTAATTCACCCAATGTCTTTAGTCCATGCTCTGTCGCTTTCGGTGAAGCATTGTAGGTGTCATCAATAATGATTGACCCGTTCATTCCTGAAAGTAGTCGCATGCGACCTTTTGGTTTATCGGCATCACGAAGAGCGGCACAGGCCACTTCAAGCGGAATAGAAAGTTCACGAGCCACCGCAAGCGCTGGAAGTGCCGAATACACAGAAGACTTCCCTATCACTTCAGGAAGAACAAGGTGATGAACAGCCCCGTCAATCGTCACATCCGCCTCTGTTCCTGCAAAAGGTGAACCGTATACTTTCACATTCTCTGCCTTTATATCGGCAACATCATGAATACCAACACTTACTTTTCGAGACGTCGTCACACCCGCCAACTTTTGACCATCATGATCATCAGCATTGTAAATAAATAGACCACTCTCTTTCAAAGCCTGTACAAGATATGCTTTCTCTGCAACAACTGCATCTCTATTTTCAAAAAACTCAATATGCACCGGCACTTGGCCGAACTGTGTGACTACACAAATATCTGGATGAAGCCATGAAGCAATAGACTGTATGTCCCCCGGTCTATCAGCACCGATTTCTAAAACGAGATGAGTCGGATAATTCTTTTGCCAGACTGTGAAGAATCCACGAACAAGAATAACCGCCCAGTGAAGAGGGCTATTCCATCCGGACTTTTCACCCAAGATGGTGAGAGGCACACCGAATTCGCTATTCATACTTTTTTCACTCCGACGCACGTAAAAATGCTGCTTCATGACGGCGTAGATCGCATCCTTGGTAGACGTCTTGCCGAGATTCCCCGTCACACCAATGATGAAGGGTTTGTGCTTTGCAAGGACAAGCTCTGCTTCCCATGTGAGAAGTCGAACAATGAATGGTTTGATGAGATCTTTCATAGGGCCAGATGTTAGATATTAGCTTTTAGACATTAGATAATGCGGATACTAAAATTATAGCACAAGAAGCTGCGCCTACGGCGTCACTTCTTGTTTTGTATTTTCCCCGCTTCCAGCTTTCCACTTCCAACTTCTCTCTTCTAGCTTCCGTCCTTTAGCTTCTAACTTTTCATCATCAACGTCTGATGCTCGTTGGTATTCAATTCGCCGCACTTCTTCCATTTCTTTCCGCTACCACATGGACAAGGATCATTTCTTCCGATCTTTCCCTGTTCAATCGCCTCAGTCTTACCATCTCCTGGAATAACAGGAACAAACTGCTGATTCGCAATTGCTTGCTGTGATGCGAAGAATCCATCCAAGTTTTCGATAAACATAGTAAGCTCAGCACGAAGTGAACTTTCAAGTGAACGGAATGCTCGCAAGCCTTCTTTTTTGTATTCAACCAAAGGATCACGCTGACCATAGGCGCGAAGGTTCACACTATTTCGCAAATGCTCCATCGCATCGAGATGTTCCATCCACAACGTATCGATAATTTGTAGCATCATCACACGGAAAATGTGACGCACTGCTTCACGGCTGTACTTTTCTTCTTTCTGTGCAAGAACTGCCTCGAGTTCTGGTTTTTCTGCAATAAGTTCTGCGATAACTTCATCGACAAGCGCTTCATCTTCAAACAAAATCCTGCGACGCTTCGCATAAATACTTGTACGCTGATGATTAAGCACGTCATCGTACTGAAGTGTGTGCTTACGAGTGTCGAAGTGGAATCCTTCAATCTTTTCTTGAGCTGATTCAAGTGCGCGTGATACGAGCTTGCTCGAGACCGGCTCGTCTTCTGGAATACCAAAGCGCCCCATCATAGACTTAATATTACTTGAACCAAACACACGCATGAGATCGTCTTCAAGTGATACGAAGAACTGTGTTTCTCCCACATCACCCTGTCGTCCTGAACGACCACGCAACTGATTGTCGATACGGCGAGCTTCATGACGCTCTGTACCGATCACAAAGAGGCCGCCTTGTGCGAGTACTACTTCTCGTTCTGCATCTGTCGCCTGTGGACCACCAAGCTTGATGTCCACTCCACGACCGGCCATGTTGGTAGCGATAGTCACCGCACCTTTCTTTCCAGCTTCCACGATGATAGCCCCTTCGTTCTCATGGTTCTTCGCATTGAGCACAGCATGAGGAACACCTGCATGTTCGAGATACTTCGAAACCGCTTCGTTCTTTTCAATAGAAATGGTTCCGATGAGTACCGGCTGACCTTTTTCATGAAGTTCTTTCACCTTACGAGCGAGCGCTTGCCACTTTCCTTTTTCTGTTTGGAAAATAAAATCATTGTGATCTTTACGGTGAATCGGATTGTGTGTTGGCACAGGAGTTACCACAAGTCCGTACACTTTATAGAATTCTTCTTTTGATGTCTCGGCAGTCCCTGTCATGCCTGCCAACTTTTCATAAAAACGGAAGTAATTCTGGAACGTAATAGACGCAAGTGTACGAGACTCTTGTTCGATCTTTGTTCCTTCTTTTGCTTCGACAGCCTGATGAAGCCCATCTGACCAACGACGCCCCGGCTGCATACGTCCTGTGAACTCATCCACGATGATCACTTCGCCATCTTTGACCACATATTCGCGTTCACGAATAAATAATGCCTTTGCTTTGACAGCAGTTTCCAAATGATGCACATACTTCATTCCTTCAACAGAATAAATATTCGTAATGCCGAGCATTTCTTCGGCTTTATTGATACCGGACTCAGAAAGAGAAATAGCGCGCTGCTTTTCATCGACAGTATAGTCCTCTGCTTCGACAAGTGACATGGCAATGCTTGCGAACTTCTTGTACATGTCGCTCGATTCTGCAGCTGGTGCAGAAATAATAAGCGGTGTACGTGCTTCGTCGATCAAGATGGAGTCTATTTCGTCCACGATAGCGTAGTGATGTGTGTGTTGAGTTATAGCCTCTTTACTGTATCCAATATTGTCTCTCAAATAATCAAAACCAAATTCGTTGTTTGTTCCATAGGTAATATCCGCACGGTAGGCTTCTTGGCGGCTACATGGTTTCAAGAAATCATACACGACTTTGTAAGACCCAACATCGTCACGCTTTTCATCGTCTTCTTTTCGTTCGCTTTCATCAAGATGTGTACTGTCATACATAAATGATGACTGATGATTAATGACGGAACTTGTGATACCGAGAGCGTCGTATACTTGCCCCATCCATACTGCATCACGACGTGATAGATAGTCGTTCACGGTGACAATGTGCACACCACGACCAGTGAGGGCGTTTAGGTATGCTGGCAGTGTCGCAACAAGTGTCTTTCCTTCTCCGGTACGCATTTCGGCGATATTACCACGATGAAGAAGAATTCCTCCAATAATTTGCACACGGTAATGCATCATGTGAAGCGTGCGACGAGCAGACTCACGGACAAGAGCGAAGGCTTCTGGAAGAACAGCCTCGAGGACTTTCTTTTCTGTATGTTTAAGAGTATCTCCGGTAAGCCCTTCGATTTCTTTCATGACACGTGCCTTGAGTGCGAGACTGCGATGCTTGAGTTCGGTATCTGAAAGAAGTTTAAGTGCGTCTTCGTGAGAAAACACCTCATTTACAATGGGTTCGAGTTTTTTGATGGTCTTTTTTGACTCATCGGGGAAAAGCTTTGTAATGAAAGACATAGTTGATAGATTATAGCATATTTACAAGCTTTTGCCTTCATTTTTAGAGAGAACAAAATAAGAAAGAAAGAGTGGAATATATAATGGAGACAATATTCAATATTCAAAAAAACAATGACCGTCATTGTTTATGGAATGATTTTATTCGAAAATTTCTGGGCAGAAATTGTCTTAGTTGCAAGGCGGGTAATATTTTTTCGACCAAGATGTACGAATAGTACATTGCGGGAGAAAAAATATTACCCAACGAAGCAAATGAGATGATTATGCCCAGAAAAAATAAATCACCCGTGGGAGCGGGTGATTTATTCGAAACGGGCAAATGCGATTACGCGCGCTTTGCTGTCTTCTTTGCGGCCTTCTTCTTTGGAGCAGCCTTCTTTGCAACTTTCTTTGTTGCCTTCTTTGCTACCTTCTTTACCGCTTTCTTTTTTGCTGCCATAAATATATTTTTATTATGCAAATCAGAGAGTATTAATAAATGTTATTTATGATCACGACCGTAATCATTACTCTCGATACACTAAGTATGTCACGCACACATACACACACAATAGATACGCATACAAAATGTGTGGATAACTTTTATTTTTATTTTTGTATGTATATGCAAATGCGAAGAGTTCGCAAGTATAGATTTTAGGTATTAGATTTTAGACGTTAGAGGACAACGCAAAAACACAAAAAGCGGCCACTTTGTGGCCGCTTTTTGTCTCATATCGTATTTGTATACTCTAAAGTCTAAAATCTAATTTCTAACATCTGACTCATCTCCTCCCTCCATTCCATACGCGTGCTTTTTTGCTTTACATCGACATCCGTGCGGTGCGATGTGCTCTTTCACAAACTCTTCTCCGTAATCATACACAATCTCATCGCCTATATTAATGGTCTTGATCGCCTTAATGATGACGCGACCCTTTGTGATATCACTCTCGGCATTCGCCGCTTCGTTGCACGCATGATTACAATATCGTGCAATATTCCATCTCGGCGTTCCGTCAATAGTTTTATTTCTACTCACCTCAAAAAGATACTGACTTGTCGTCTTCTTATCCGCCTCTTCTTTGGTAAGAATATTGCCGATATATTCGATAATCATTTCCCCTTTTTTGATTTGTTCTTCTGCAAAAAGACCGAGCCCATCCAATCCACGCTTCACTTTCACTGCCTTAAAGTGGTGGTCTGGTAATTGCTTAGTATTCGGCGAGAGTTTCTTCACTTTTTCGATGACTTTCTTTGATCCTTTTTTGAGGAGGGTTGACTGTTTGCTTAGCATGGCTTTATGGTAGTATGAATGTATATAACAATAGCGTTTAGCCTACCATACTACATATATATGAAACAAGTTCCAGAATCATTAACCAAACCATTCGACGCAACATCTGTCGAAGCGCCGCTCTATGACATGTGGGAAAAGAGCGGGTACTTTAATCCTGATAATTTACCGGGCGAAAGAAAAGAAGCGTATACCGTCATCCTCCCTCCACCGAACGTCACTGGAACACTTCATACGGGTCACGCTATTATGCTCGCTATTCAAGATACTCTTGTGAGGTTTAAGCGTATGCAAGGCTACAAAACACTCTGGCTTCCAGGAACAGATCATGCTGCTATCGCGACACAGTCCGTCGTAGAAAAGAAGCTTCTCAAGGAAGAAGGAAAATCTCGTCATGATATTGGTCGTGAAGAAATGCTTACACGTATCAACGCGTTTGCTCTTGAAAGTCAAAACACGATTCTTTCGCAAACCAAAAGCATGGGGGCATCACTCGACTGGTCACGTCTCGCTTTCACCTTAGATGATACACGTAACCTCGCCGTACGTACGATGTTCAAAAAAATGTACGATGATGGACTTATTTATCGTGGAGAACGTATTGTAAACTGGGATCCGAAAGGTCAGACGACTATCTCAGACGATGAAACTGTTGCTGAAGAACGAAAAGGTGTTATGTATACCTTCAAGTACAGTGCTGACTTCCCTATCGCTATTTCTTCAACACGACCGGAAACAAAAGTTGGTGACGTAGCTGTGGCGGTGCATCCAGATGATGAACGATACAAAGAATACGTCGGTAAGACATATGAATGTATATTCGCGGGATGTCCCATTACCATCAAAGTGATCGCAGACGAAGCTGTTGAAAAAGACTTCGGAACAGGAGCTCTCGGCGTGACCCCTGCACACAGTGCTATCGACTGGGAAATAAAAGACCGCCATGATTTACCTTCACGACAAGTAATTAATGAGTACGCCAAAATGTACGGACTAAAGAATGAAGAATTAAATGGCAAAAAAGTGAACGATGCTCGCGACTACATCGTGAACTGGCTTCGTGAAAATAACTTACTCATTAATGAAGAAGAGGTAACCCAAAACATTCCTACGGCGGAACGAACAGGCGGTGTTATAGAACCATTACCAAAACTCCAATGGTTCGTCGCTGTAAATAAACCATTCCTTCATTTCGGTAAAGAAACGACACTGAAGAATCTCATGCGTGAAGCTGTCGAAAGCAAAGGAACAACAATCATTCCAGATAGATTCGAAAAAGTATATTTCCACTGGATAGAAAATCTTCGCGACTGGTGTATTTCTCGTCAGATTTGGTATGGACATCGAATTCCTGTTTGGTATAGACAGGGAGAAGCTAGCAGTGAGAAGCTGGAAGCTGGAAGCGAGATGCAAAACGCAAAAGAACTCTACTGTGGAGTTAACCCTCCGGAGGGAGATGGCTGGGCACAGGACGAAGACACATTAGATACATGGTTCTCTTCTGGTATGTGGACATTCTCAACACTTGGTTGGCCAGAGAAAACAAAAGATATGGAAACATTCCATCCGACAGACCTACTTGAAACTGGTCACGACATTATTTTCTTCTGGGTTGCACGCATGATTCTCTTTTCAACCTATGCACTCAACGAGGTTCCATTTAAACATGCATACCTTCATGGACTCGTGCGTGATACGCAAGGACGTAAGATGAGTAAATCACTTGGAAACGTACTTGACCCTCGCGACCTCACTGCGAAATATGGAACGGACGCGCTTCGCATGGCCCTTCTTGTAGGAAATGGTCCTGGGAACGATTTGAAGTTGGGGGAAGATAAAGTAAAAGCGTACAAACTCTTTGCCAATAAAATCTGGAATGCCACACGCTTTGTGTTTGAGAAGACAACAGACTTCGAAACTTCTGTAGAACTTATTGCGGAAGACAAGGCACTGTATGATGCTTGGCGAGAAGTAAAAGCGGATATTACCTCTGATCTTGATAATTATCGCCTACATTTGGCTTCACAAAAGATATACGACTACTTCTGGAAGACATTTTGTGACCAGATTATTGAATCACACAAAGTACGCATCGTAGAAGATAAGGATAAAGCGAGTGCGCAAACACTTCTTGTAACATTGCTTCGTGAACAAATCATTGTACTTCATCCATTCATGCCGTTCATCACAGAAGAAATTTGGAAGTACATTAAGAAAGACGAGGACGATTTATTAATAATTACCAATTGGTAAATTATTAATAAATCTAGAGTTGACAGGAAAGAGACAAGAGAGAACATTAATACAAGCGGCGCCTACGGCGCCGCTTGTATTTTACTCTGGACTCTCTCCTCTTCACTCTCCACTACTGTACATGTGTATAACTTTTCACCTTTATTGACAACACTAGAGGTATACTGCGTGCATACACATCTAACTGGTAATATTTATTTATGCTTAAAGAAAAAAAATCATTCTTCGAACGTCTCGCTGGTTCAATAAGTGTTGACGATGAAGACGATCAGGTTGACTTCGTACAAGAAGATGACGAAGACATGGAGGAAGTGCCTATCAAGCATGTAGGTAAAAAAGCAGAAGTACCTGCAACTCGCCCAAAGGCACGACATATTAGTCTCGATGAAGATATGGAAGAAGTTGATCCTGATCTAGAAGAGGGAGAACTTTCTGTCGACGTGTATCAGACACCAAGTGAAATTATCATTGAAGCCATGGTCGCTGGTGTAAAACCAGAAGACCTTCATCTTTCTATTACACGCGATATGGTTACCATTAAAGGACGTCGCGATGGCAACACACAGGTGACTCACGATGATTATTTCTACAAGGAGCTCTATTGGGGAACGTTCACTCGTACGATTCTCCTTCCACATGAAGTAGAGATCGAAGAAGCCGAGGCAGTCGAGAAACATGGATTGCTTATCATTAGATTACCGAAGGTGGATAAGGCACGTCAAACGAAATTGAAAGTAAAGAGTATTTAGCCATAAATTATCCCATCTGCGTTGTTGTGGGCCCCAAGTTTTTCAGTCAACGTACTATTCGTACGTCTCCGACAAAACTTTTCCCACGCCTAGCATCTAGGACAATTTCTGACTAAATCGATATATACATTAAAACCAGTCGAAAGACTGGTTTTAGTTTTACTTGTTCCCCACCTCGGTCAGGGGTATATTTCTAGAAAACTTAGCATGTGTTATTATGTTCACAAAGTGATTTTTCTCAAAACTTCTGCCGTGATTCTGCAATCTTCTAGTGCACTGTGTAACCCCCTTGGTTTTGCTCCAAAGTATTGAAACATTTCTTCTGAATTTACACCACCTTTATAGCCATTCTTTATCGCGTGAATATAGGCAGCTGGCCATATATCTAAAATATGAAAATCATATTTTGTGAAGCTTGTTCTTCCTTCAGTAAAATCTATACCGGAGGCGGAAAGTAATTTTGTAAAGTGAGTTATATCTAAGTTCTGTACCCATGAGGCAATAAAAATATCTGTCCCAAACTTTTCATACAACATTTTACCAACTTCTTCTTGTTTGGGGGCATTATTAATCATCTCTTGAGTAATACCCGATTTTAGAACTGTATCACCCTCTAGGTCTGCATAAATGTATGTGACAAAACTATCTTTTTCTTCCAGTGTTTCTTTGTCGAGAAGAACAGCACCGATTTGCACAGGATTTTTTCGTCCTTCAAAATCTATAATAAGAATGTCTTTTTGGAATTTCATATACTACCAATTTTACCTTAATAATAGTTATTAAGGTAATTTTGAAGAAACTTAGACCTCTCGGTCTATCTCACATGACTGTGCCCTCGGCAGGAACCATGAGTACATTTTCGGTCACCTCGTCTCGTTTCTCGCTTCACTCGAAACAGGAGACTCCTCGACCCCGTATCCGATTCCTGTCACAAGTCAGCGCAGGCTAACTTGTTCCTATAAACAGCTATAAGTAAAACACCCACAAGATTACTTGAAGGTGTTTTACTTATAGTGCCCTCGGCAGGAATCGGACCCACATCAATTTCTTAGGACGAAACTGTTCTATCCATTGAACTACGAGGGCGTGTGAAGATTCTAGCATATTTTATGCACTTGGTGAGGTCGTGATATGCGGTATACTTATGAGTAATGTCAGGATCAGATTTGAGTAACCAAGAAAAACTAGAAGAGGTGTACGAGATGACTCTTCAAAACAATATGATACTTCGTAGTATGCGAAGACAGCAGCATATTGCGAACACATTTCGATTTTTGTATTGGCTCATTATCCTTGGGGCTTTGGGAGGAGCGTACTACTACTTGCGTCCTGTTATTACGAGTGTCGCAGATAACAAAAGTAAAATTGAAGAAACTCTTAAACAGTTTGATGTATTGCGTGCTCAGCTTCCAGAATCAAGGCTATTTGATCAGGTATTTCAAGGTGTAAAAACGGTAGCAACCAGCACTCCTCAATAGTTACCTTTTAATAATAAAGCCTTCTTCCTTGAAGGATTATTTTATGATAGGATAGAGAAGTGTAAAGACAGGCAACAGTAAAAAGGAAAGAGAAATAAAGTATATACAGAAGCCCGTTTCAAATAAATATGCTTGGGTGACTCGAGAAGCTTGGCTTCGAAGATGTCGAAAGTTAACAAACTTTCGACCCGGTTGGTAACTACTATTCAAACGTGCACATTGTGTGTCGGTGATATAATTAAAAAATATGCTTGGATAGCTCAGTTGGTAGAGCGCTTCCCTGAAGAGGAATAGGTCCCCAGTTCGAGCCTGGGTCCAAGCACAAAATACAAAAAGCGATGTCATATGATATCGCTTTTTGTATTTTGTGCTTGGACAGTACGATATCTGCGTGTCCTACAATAAGCTGAATGGGTACAGTTCAAGGAGCTAAGAGCGACAAGATGAAACTCATAGCCGAGCCTGGATAAAGACAAAAATAAAACCAGTCTTTCGACTGGTTTTATTTTACACATATATGATACCTTTTTGACTTATACCGCTACCCCGAGTAACTGCGCCATTTTCTCCTGATTAAATCCAATCATCACTTCGTCCCCTATTTTGATAACCGGCACACCGAGCTGACCCGTCATCTCCACCATTTCCTTTCGCTTTACTAAATCTTCACCGACATTGTAATCCTTGAAAGGAATATTTTTTGCTGCCATCCAATCCTTTGCCATATGACAAAAGTGACATGATGCCGTACTATAAATTTCAACTGTTTGAGTTCCTTGTGTTTGAGTATTTTGTGTATCCATATGAGGCCAGTATATCAGGAGAGTTTTAAGTTTCAAGTTTTTAGAAAATACGCAAATGAAATACTACTTACTTGTCATTCGTCGCCAAAAGAGAATAAATCTCTCCCAGACCGTCATATCCTCACGTACAGGGCTTACAAGGCCCTTGTCACCATCATAAATAACAATCACGCCTTCTCCTTCCTTTACGACGGGATACGTCGTACGTACGTAACTTTCAAAGCCACGAGGAGTAGCAATGATGTCATTCTTTTCCTTCGCTTTTGCGACCTTGTCTTCGAGCAATGCCTTCTCCGCCGCTGAATCGTTACGAAGCTTCGTAACTTCTATTCGTTTATCGTTAAGCTCCATAATTGAACGAAGCAAAAGAATACATAACACAAACAAGATTACGATAGTCACCCTCGAGTAGAGGAGCGTTCGCACCATATACTTGTGTTGATATTCGCGCATAAATGAGGTAAGATTGTATTCATAATACCATACTCAAAAAGTTAATCTGGTACTAACACATATGATTTTCACAGGAAAAAATAGAAAACTGGTTCACCGTGTCTGGGCTGTCGTTTCAATCATTGCCATTATTGGTATGGTTGGATTCTCAGTTGTTTCATTGTTCCGCTAGTGACGACTGGTGGTCAATAGACGATAGTCTATGGTCAGTAGCACAAAAGAGCGATGCCACAGGCATCGCTCTTTTGTATTCTCTTTACTCACAGGTTTCTAAAAACTTTTGAAGTGCCGAGAAATGCGTACGAGTTGCAAAGTATGGCATATACACGTCCTGTGCCAATGTTGCTTCTTGTGTTGCCAGTCTTGTGGAGATTATTTCTTTTGAAAGCCATTCTATGGTAACACCCTGTTCATTTTCCTGTGTTGTTGTGGGTATTCCTTTCTCACCAATCACATGAGCGACAAAGAAGTGAACCTCATACTTCTTAGCATCTTTGTTACGAAATTCAAGAGCGGAACCAAGCGAAGAGATAATTTTTATATCACACCCAATTTCTTCTTTGCATTCACGTACAAAAGCCTCTTCAAATGTCTCTCCGTCTTCAACCCCTCCTCCTGGGAAAAGACTACGACCGTGAATAGTGAGAACACTGATAGCACCATCAGCATCAGAAACAATACCTTTCACTGTGGGACGAGAAGTATACCCCTCCGGTTCTGGTAAAGGATTCTCAAAAATATCTGAGTCTTTAATAATTGAAAAATATTCCATACCTTGTACTACTTGTTGTAGTCTGCTAAAAACACACTAAGCTTCTCTAAAGCCAACCTTCTCATTGAAGACTCTCTTCCTTCTTCTTCATTCATCTCTCCCCAGGTCTTGGTAAATCCTTCTGGTATAAAAATAGGGTCAAAACCAAAACCCGCCACACCACGAGGAGACTTTGTAACCACCCCTTTCCTTGTACCTTTAAAAACATGAACTTTGTCCCCATCACAAAAGCCAAAACAAACTTCTGCGGTTGCAGATCTATCTTCATGCCCATCAAGTAATTTGCAAAGCTCGCTATTTCCCATTGATTGAAGAAACCACTTGATAAGCGGACCGGGAAGTGAACCGAGTGCATTTAATGTAAAAGATACGTCTTCTACAAGAACGGGCGATTTCACAATAGCGTATGCACGGCGAGCCTTATCGATAACAACCTCCTCAACATCAAGCGATTGAATCTCAGGTAAATCAAGCTTCATATGATCAACAGGAAAATGAAAATGATCGCTTAACTGTTTCGCCTTCATTTCATTTCCTGTAATAAATGTAAGTTTTTGCATAGGAAGAGTATAGCATCCGTACGGCTTCCGTCTTTTAGCTTCTTCTGTTATTTTTCTCCTGGCTTCATCATCGATAAAAATGTGTCATGCGAAATATGTACCTTTCCCTCTCGCTGCATTCTGTCCTTCCCTTTCTTTTGTTTATCGCGCAACTTCATCTTTCGTGTAATGTCTCCTCCGTACATATATCCTGTCACATCCTTCTTCATCGGAGCAATGGATCTCGAGGCGACAATTCGTCCATCCACATACGCTTGGATTTTCACACGGAACATTTCAACGGGAAGTATTTTCTCTAATTTATCTACTACTTCTTCACTTTCTTCACGGGCACGATATACCGGTATCACACGAGAAAATGCCGTGACACGTTCTTCGGCCACATAGACATCAAGTCTCGTCACATCAGCTTTCTTCATTTCACCTTTTTCGTAAACAATAGACGCATACCCACTCGACGCAGATTTTACTTCATTGAAAAAGTTGCGCATGAGTTCACGAAGTGGCATGTTGAGTTGTATACGTACTCTGTTATGCCCCCAGTCACTTAAATCTATAACCTCTGCTTCATGCGGTGGAAAGAGTTGCATGAGAGGACTCACATAATCATGCGGCGTAATGAGTGTCAAAATAATCCATGGTTCACGCACAGAAATAAATGATCCATGATCTGGAAAATGAATCGGCGTATACACCATTTCTACGTCACCATTTTTGAGCGTCACTTCATAGGTAATAGACGGTGTCGTCACCACGAGCTCTTGATCGAATTCTCGACGAAGTCGCTCAGTCACAATTTCCAAGTGAAGCATACCGAGGAATCCGCAACGAAATCCACGGCCAAGCGCACCAGAAGATTCTTCTTCAAACGTAAGCGATGAATCAGAAAGTTTTAATTTCGAAAGACTAGATCGCAAGTCATCGAATTCATCTTGTGACTCTGGATAAATAGATGCGAACACAATAGGTACCGGTTCAGCATATCCAGGAAACGCAGGGAGTGGCTTCGAGAATGTGGTCACTGTATCTCCAACACGCGCGATACCTGGCTCTTTGATTCCTGTCACGATGTAACCGATCTCACCAGCACCCACCAGGCTCGCTTCTTTTTTCGCAGGAGAAAAGGTTCCCACTTCTCGTATGATAAATTTTGCTTTTGATTGTGCAAAGAGTAATGTGTCCCCCGCTTTTACATTTCCATCGAGCACACGCACATACAAAATAACCCCCATGTGATTGCTGTATTCAAAGTCAAAAATAAGCGCACGTGTTTGATTCCCTTCCGCGGCTATGAATTCACTTTTTGGAGCAGGAATTCTTTTTACGATCTCTTCGATGAGGGCCAGTACACCTTCGCCAGTCTTTCCTGATACCGCGAGAATATCACTTTCTTTACAGCCGAGAAGTCTGATAATTTCTTCTTTCACTTCATCAATCTCAGCGAGTGGACTATCTATCTTGGTGATAACAGGAATAATCGTAAGACCAGAGTTCTTCGCCATTTCAAGTGTGGTAAGCGTCTGCGCTTGTACACCCTGGGTCGAATCCACGAGAAGAAGTGTTCCTTCTACCGCTTGGAGGGCTCGCGATACTTCATACGAAAAGTCGATGTGTCCTGGAGTATCGATGAGATTCAGAATATATTCTTTACCGGAAGAATCCTTCCAATTCATACGCACCGGCGTCATTTTAATAGTGATTCCACGTTCGCGTTCAAGTTCCATATTATCTAACACCTGTTCCTTCATGTGACGCTTATCAATAGTCGCAGTCACCTCCAAAAGCCGATCCGCTAAGGTCGACTTGCCGTGGTCAATATGGGCAATGATTGAGAAGTTTCGTATTTCCATAAGGTAAACACACTTGTTTGGCGTACTACTTTGTCGCGTATTGCATCCAAACAACTACGTTTCTAATACAGTACATACTACACGAAAATCGACAAATAAAAAAGGAGGACCTGGGCCCTCCTTTGATTCTTCAGACCCACACATATGGGGCCCGTACCAACCGTCGTTTTTCCTTCCCCTCTAGCACAAGCTGCCTAACTATAGAATTAGACTCTTCATCGATTTCTGGAAGCTCTTCGATGTCGAGGGCAACTGCCGCAGAGAGAAGGAGGATTCTATACCCCAGTGGCAAGGCTTCAATGGTGACCACGTAATCATACCACCCAACACTATTCAGGTAATCGACGTCGTGATACATCGCAACCAGAAATGCAAGCAGCTGCCTTGCTTCATCATCAAAGCAACCATCAAGCAACTGTAACAGTTCTTCCAAAATGCAAGCCCTAAGCGATCTACCCATGGAAATACCATCGTAGTCATACGATTGCCACAGCTCTTGCAGACACACTTGGGCAGAGGATTTCGCATCTTCGCCCCTTGAAATATTAGCAGCGACTCTCGTGCGAACATGTTCCCTCTGAGCTGAAGAAAAACGCTCATCAGTCAAAAGATGAGAAAGTTTAGGCATACAGACCTCCCTTATTTACTCTTAGACCATCCTACACCAAGGAGACCTCCGGACGCAACATGTAATCTCAGACAAGATGGTGATTTTACTTTCCTTTTATATCAACTTTTTCTTACTATACAAAAGAGCAATGACAATAAAGTTTGAAGTAGACATAGCAATAATTCCATAGACAAGACTAATGTTCCCTAGGGTTTGTGTTGCATAACATGCAGCTACTGCGACGAGTGTTGAAATAAGATTCGAATAAAAAACACTCTTGGTATCTTTGGCGGAATAGAGACTAATCGAAAAATAGCCGATCATCATTTGGAGTGGGAGCGCTATCAAAAATCCTATCAAGAAGAAAGCAATCAGGTCATGAGCATTCGTATTACCGTATAAAATAGCGATAACAATATCCTTCAAAAAATAAATTGCTGCCGCCGCAAAAAACCCAATAGCTCCAAGAATGAGAACATACATTTTTACAACCTCTTTATATTCCTTGAATTGATTATCAATAAATTTTTTCGAAAGAACCGGCAGACTCGCAGTCGTAACACTTTGTTGAATAATTTGTGTTACTGCATCGGTGATTCTCTGGGCAAAAAGATAACTCGAAAGTACTCCCGGTCCAAGAGTGGTGGCAAAGGCTGTAAAAAAAATAATTCTAAGTTGTGTGAGAATATTTACACCCATGCGCGGAAATGAAAGTCTAAATAATTCTTTAATATGCTTAAAAGAAAAATAAGGAAGAACTTCAATAAACCTCACCCCCTTAAGTGACCACAACTGAATAAGGAAAGAAGCAGCTGCACCAATAATTACACCATAGATCAATCCGTGCACACCATAGCTTGGATAAAGATACATAATTCCAAAAATAATTCCCAATGAATAACCGAGTGGTGCGATACCATAAAGAACAAAGTGATTCTTCATTTGTGCAAAACAAGAAATTAAAGATGTAATACCAAGCAATATTGGCTGTATCATTAGCAATCTAGTAACACTAATAAATACTGCTGTCTGTTCTCCCGTAAATCCAGGAACAATGCCATGAGCATACAATGGAATTGTAATTACAATTAATACACCAATAAGTGAGGCAGCTCCAGCAAAGAAAAGGGATATAGAAGAAAGCCTATGACGAGAATCAATAACATCCCCTGATTTATTTTCAATTGTTAAAAATGGAATAACGGTTCCTGCCGTCACAAAAGCAAGAGACATTGCATACAAAAAATCTGGCAGTCTAAATGATGCATTGTAAATATCGAGAATTGGGCCAACACCAACATGGGTAGATAAAAGTCTATCGCGCACGATACCGAGCAACACCGAAAGCATAGAAAATATAGAGAGGAGTAATGAGTTCTTGAGAATCATAGAGATATCCTAGTATACCATATATATTCTCACTTCTTTGACAAAGGTAATAATATATCGTATAGTTATTTTGTTCTTTGTTGGGTAGACGCGCGATAGTAATATCGTGAGGAAAGTCCGAACACACACCAATTCTGCCTGCCATAGGCAGTTGCAGAATTGAGTGTCCCGAACGAAGTTGAGGGACTATCCTTCGACAAGCTCAGGATTCTCAATTTTGCAGCCACCTCTGGTGGGCAAAATTGGAAGCGTAGCGGGTAATGCCCGTCGTGGGTGACCACCGTGTTGCGAACAGAAACGATCCGGTTTAGTCCGGCTGAAACGGCTAAATACATACGTGTGTGCAAGACCGTGCCCGTAGTAATACGGGAGTGTCGCTTGACTCATTGAGCAATTAACGAGCTAGATACATGTCTACACAAAAACAGAATTCGGCTTATAGACAGAGAACATATGGAAAAGCCACCCTTACCGGGTGGCTTTTTACTTTTATCCAAGAATCGAATCAAGTACGAATAACCATTTCCTTACATTCATTTTGTTCCACTAAAATCAAGAAAATATCCGAAAATATTCCTTACTTTGATAAGGAGTAATTAAAAGCTAAGAAGACAACGAGGGAAAGAGCAAAAATAGACAGCACTTTGAAAACCCTGTAAGATTTTTCTTTTCCTAAATGCCTGTAAAAAAAGGCACAGAGTAAAATATACCAAACAAGTATTGTCCACATCCAAAAAGATGGTCCAACAGATACTATTTTTGCATCACCAGCGTCACTGGTTCCTCCGTACTTAAAAACTATCACCCCGAAGAACCCTTCCAACCAAAACAAAAATAACAAAATACGACTTAGTAACATTTTACCCTCCTCACCTTTTGTAATTTTTGTAACTATACTTACAGCTGGAAACAAAAAATATGCAGGCAGATACAAAGCAATAATCCCAAACCAGCCTATTATGAGTAAATCTTTTCCATATACAAATCCTGCTCCATTGTAGTTAGTATCTGGAACCTCAATACTGCTCCAGGCTGGGTAAAATAAAGCTACCCCAAAAATTAGAATAGAAACAAACGGTACAAGATAATTTTCTAATCTTTTATTTTCTGCAGAATAAACTACGTTTTGTGTTTTATATTTCTTTGACTTAATTACAATTGTTCCTGCTAATTTGTCATGCCAGCCTTGTTTTTTTCTATCAAAAGCAATCCATATAAAACCAAGACCGAGTGGAAGGAATGAAATAAAATATGCCAAGTAGCGGACTATCGCTTGACCAATCGAAATAGACTTACCAGTTACAGCATCAACAATTTGCACCCCTACCATCATCTTGCCTGGGGTTGCTTGTTTTTGTAACCAAAAAACAATCACAACGATTGCTGGTAGTACCCATGAAATAATAAAATCAGTAGGGCCAGCAATAAAGCCAGTTTTTTCAGCGTCAAAATATGCCCACCCATAAATATAAACGAGTGGCGGAAACGTAAGCAATATTAACAGAACTGTATCAATAAGGGTTGCAGAAAACCTAACCCAAAACCCTGCATATTCCATTTCTTGTTCTTGCATATTTTATTTTACTCTCGTAAGAATGATTAATCTATCCCATCAATACACAAAGTATATATGTTTAATAATTTATCTCAAAACTACTTCTCTAGTTTTACTTTTGATCCCAAATATAACCCATACTCCTCTGCTTTTCCGGTATTGATTTCAAGCACATAGAGAGCGTCCGGTGTATTGATAAATGTTTTCGGATTCTCTTTTGATCCTGTGTATGATTCTGGGGTAACATCTCTTTCAATATGAACAACAACACCGCTTTGATTTATCCAGATAATATCAAGAGGAAACAGCATATCTTTCATCCAAAAACCATAGCGTCCAGAAGCATCAAAGACAAACAACATTCCTTCATTAGGAGCAAGTCCCTTTCGTCCAGACAGTCCAAGAGCACGAGAAGCAGAAGTGTCCACCACTTCAGTGGCAATCGTCCCACGCGGTGCAACAATATCCATATCATGACGAACAAATCGCTCTACAGTTTGATTGCCACACGTCTTTTGTATACCACACGTATATCCATACCAACCAAGCACAAGAAAAAGTATGGCCATAGAGCCATACAAAATCTTTTTTTCTTTTTTTAGTTTTCGTATCATTCTTACAGTATACACGAACCGTAAGGCAGAAATTGTTTTAGATACAAGGCATAGAAAATTTTTACGACCAAGACGTACATATGGTACGGCGCGTGGAGGAAAAATTTTCTATAACGCAGTAGATAAAGCAATTTATGCTTTACGGCCAGCCTTTGCGCGATCTGATTCTGTGAGCAACTGCTTTCGTAGTCTCACTGACTTCGGTGTCACTTCAAGATATTCATCAGCGTTCATGATTTCAAGACCGCGTTCGATACTGATTTCCCATGCAGGCACGAGAACGATAGCTTCATCTGCACCTGACGAACGCATGTTTGAAAGCGCTTTACCCTTTGTCGGATTCACCATCATTTCTTCACCCTTTGATGTGTTACCAATAACCATACCTTCGTATACTTCTGTTGTAGGAAGAATATAAATCACACCTCTATCCTGGAGATTCCAAAGTGAGAATGCGAGAGACTTGCCGGATGCCATCGATGTCATAGAACCAACGAGGCGACGAGTGATAGGACCAGCGTATGGACCAAATTTACTGAAACGTGCTGAAAGAATTCCAAGACCTTTCGTATCAATAACGAATTCTCCACGATAACCGAGAAGTCCTCGAGTAGGAATAGTTGCCTTAATACGATTCACTCCATGCTTTTCAGTCATGTCTTCGATCATTGCTTTACGACGTCCAAGCTTTTCCATCACGATACCACACGACTCTACCGGTACATCGATCACAAGTTCTTCATATGGCTCTTCTTTCACACCATCTTTTTCATGGAAAATAACCTGTGGTTGTGACACTTGAAGTTCATATCCTTCACGACGCATTGTTTCGAGAAGTACAGCGATGTGGAGTTCACCACGACCGTACACCAAGAATTTTTCCATTTCAAAATCAACATGAAGACCGACATTGATCTCAAGTTCTTTTTCGAGGCGGTCACGAATCTGACGACCCGTTACGAACTTTCCTTCCTTTCCAGCAAAGGGAGAATCGTTCACAAGGAAGTTAAGGGCGATAGTTGGTTCATCAATATGGATTGCAGGAAGAGCTTCCTGACTTTCATTCTTAATAAATGTCTCACCGATGAAAATATCAGCAAATCCAGCAACCATGACAATATCTCCCGCTTCAGCAGTTTGAGCCTCAACACGAGCGATACCGTTGAAGGTATACATCTTTGTAATACGTCCCTTTCGTGTTTCGCCTGTTGCTTTCTTTACGACAATTTCTTCACCAACTTTTGCAACTCCGTCATACACACGACAAATAGCCATACGACCGAGGAAATTATCATATGCAAGGTTAAACACCTGTGCCACGAACGGACTATTGATGTCTCCTGTTGCCTTCGGAACTTTTTCCAAAATAATATCAAGGAGCGGTGTGAGATCCTTTCGTTCGTCGTCGAGATTCTTCATCGCAACACCCTCACGTCCGATAGCGTATACCGTGGTGAAGTCGAGTTGTTCATCGTTTGCTCCAAGTTCCATAAAAAGTTCAAATACTTCATCGTGCACTTTCTTCGCATCAGCAGCTGGTTTATCGATTTTATTAATAACAACAATCGGCTTAATACCAAGTTCAAGTGACTTCTTGAGAACGAAACGTGTCTGAGGCATTGGACCTTCCTGAGCATCAACAACAAGAAGCACACAGTCAATTGACCTTAGTACGCGCTCTACTTCAGAGCCGAAGTCCGCGTGACCAGGAGTATCCAAAATGTTAATCTTCACACCCTTGTATGGTACCGAGGTATTCTTGGCAGTAATCGTAATACCACGCTCCTTTTCCATTGGATTTGAGTCCATTGTCTGACCTTCAACACCAACACCACACTGTTTCATGAGTGCGTCGGTAAGCGTGGTCTTTCCATGGTCCACGTGAGCGATAATGGCGATGTTACGAATTTCTTGTTGCATGAATGATAGTTACTAGTTATTAGTTGCTAGTTATTAGTAGTGCAAATACATACAAATGCGATACTAATGCTCTAGAAAAATACGAAGCGGACAACGCCGCTTAGATGGCTACCATAATAACACATTTTCTGCTATTGTGCTAGTCACTTTTTGGATGTAGGATTATAGATAGTTGTGGCATACAAGGCAGGTTTTAGGACATCGTCCTCCGTACGCGCTTACCTTCACCACCCATGAAGGTGCGAAGCAAAGTACGTGGCCTGCCTGCCACGACTACCAATACCCATACTACTGTATACAATAGTAGTCATCCCGCCACCGAAAGAGGTGGCTTTTTATATAGCAAGATAGTACAAACAAAAAATTCTATCACCCAAGATGTTGAGTAACAGAATTATGAAAGCTATTTGTCTGATGAGATAATCAGTCGGAGTGATTCACAACAAAGAGTGCCGTGAGCAGAATACCAAAAACAAGATTGGCAGCCCATAGTTTAATGAAAAGCTTTTTTAGGTTGCCGGATGTTAGGAATACCGGAAGAAGTCCAATGAAGTTGTATACGATAGAGAGTCCGAGAAGGTTTTCCATATCAAACCCCTTTCACGAAGTTGAACAACTGAACCCTCAAGAAAGAGTATCACTTTTACTAGTTCACCTCAAATATACTTTGGCCAAGCTAGTAAGATCTTATTTCCCAATCACCTCCTTCAAAAATGCCTTCTGGTTCGGTGCTCGCCCTAAGAAATTCTTAACGAGTCTCATTTCATCTTCGCTGCTTCCCTTTTCAAGAACTTCATGGCGCCACTTCATGCCGACTTCGGTATTGGTCATAACATTTTTGTTCCCCTTTGTCTTGAATGATTCGAAAGCATCACATGCATACACAAGCGCCCACAAGTACGAATAGTATCCTGCATCATATCCGACAAGGTGTCCGAAACCTGCCGGGAACAATGTTTCCTTTTCTGGAAGGTCGATGTTGAAGTACAGCTTGTTCATTTTTCTATACGCAGCACTTGCGTCTTTTACTTTTCCTGTATGAAGGTCTAAGTCGAGCTTGCCTTGAATAAGTTGCCGTGTATAAAAGTAAGCATTCTGAAATATCTTCCCTTTAATGATACGGTCAATCATATCTTTCGGCATCTGCTTTCCTGTTTCGTAATGCATCGAAAGTTTTGCCATTACTTCTTCATTCCATACCCAATTTTCCATAATCTGTGACGGTGTCTCCACGAAGTCCCATGCCACATTCGCCCCTGCTTGAGATTCGAGTCGTGCACGAGTAAGCGTCATGTGCAGGCAATGACCGAATTCATGGAATAGTGTCTCCACTTCATTCAGCGAAAGAAGTGACGGAATCTTTTTCGTTGGTACAGGGAAATTACACACCATACTTGAAAGCGGCGCGCAGTACTCTTCTGTCAAATACCCTTCTTCGTGAGGAACGACAATGTCAAACATAGCTGCATGACCAAACTTCCCTTCTCGTGGATACAGATCCATAGCAAAATATCCAACAAGAGTGCCGTCAGTGTTATTAATTTGATATAGCTTCACATCTTTGTGCCATAGCGTTGTCGGATATTCTGCAATAACAATACCAAAAAGATTTTCACACAGTGCGAACAATTCAGTCTTTACGTGTTCAAGAGGAAAGTATGCACGCACTGTCTCTGGGTCAAGGTCGTATAACTTTTTCTTGAGATGTGTCGCCACATAACCGATGTCATAATGCTCTAGCTTAGTAATGCCAAGTGTCTTTGCATGTGCACGCAAAACTTCGCCATCTTTTTTTGCTAACGGCACGAGTGTCTTTAGGAGTGAGTTCTGAAAATCTTCAGCCGTCTTCGCACTTTTAGCCATTCTATTTTCAGTGCGAAAGTCTGCATGATGTTTGTATCCCAAAATAGTTGCAACTTCATGGCGTAATTTCACAATCTCTTCTATGATCTTAAGATTCTTTGCTCCGCCTTTTTTCAAATTCTTTTCCGCGAGAACTTTTCTCTTTTCGCGATTCTCGGCCTCTGCCATAAATGGACCGATGTGCGGATACTGAAGCGAAACAATATATCTACCATCAGTGTGTTTCGGAAGTGTAGAAATAAACCTCTCAGACAGACCGGCAAGTTCTTCCTTTGTACACAAAATATAATCCTGATAGTCATTGATGTGCTGACGGAAGGCAATTGAAAGTTTAGAAATCTTCTTCATCAAAAGTTTAAGTCTCTTTTGCTTTTCATTCGGCAAATCAAATCCCATACGACGATATTCACGAAGTGTTTCTTCGAGAAGTTTGATATCCTCTTTGCGAAGTTTCTTCTTTTCATATTCAAAATTCCCCTCATAGTATTCACAGAGCGCAATAAAAAGATCTCGATCATACTCGATATCCACCAATTTCTGTGACATTTCTGTAGCAATAATATGGGCCGCGTCACGTACTTCTTTCTTTGGTGACACTTCAGAAAGTAGTCCCATTTTTGAAAAGAAACTATCGAATGAATCGTCACAGCGTTCGAGTGCGTAGAGAGTGTTCACAAAGGTACGATTCTCAGGAAGAATATTCTTGATTTCTGTGTACACTTTTTTCTTATTAGCGATATACAGGTCGGCCTGTTTTTTCATTGTAGCCTGCGTCATTTTCACCCAAGCAAAGTCTTTTGTGGAAAGCGGAAGTGTTTTCATTTTTTCATTTTAGCATAAAAATTAAGAATCGCAGATCTGCGCAAAAAGATACAATGACGTTGATTACTTTCTTTTTTTGCTTTTATATATCTTACTTTTTAATAAACTCTAGTATTTCATGAAGTGCTAATTCTAAATCATTCGGATACTTACTCAACCAATCAGTAAGTGGGTGCATTGCATTTTTTATAGTAACAATTTTTCTTTTTCCAACATTAGCTGCCGAGTCGTATATTTTCTCCACAAGACCTTTTGGGATTACTTGGTCATTTTCTGCCTTGAGTATTAAAAGATTACCTTGGTACTTATTAATAATTCCCCAGGCATCACTATTAATCCAACTATACGGCTTACGAATTACAGAAGAAAATTCTTCACCAAAAGGAAGTCTGTACGCATTTCTATCATAGACAGCAGGTGCAATAAGAATAAGATTCTCAATGGGCAATAATTCTGTTATTTTGATAGCAATGTACCCACCCATACTTGAGGCTATAAGTGTTATTGGTTTTTGCAAGATGTCTGAATCTAAAATAGTAACAACCTGTTTAACTTTATCCTCTAATGAGGTTTCTGATAATTCTCCACCTGTCTCTCCGTGTCCTTTAAAATCAAAAGCAACTGAAGCGATATCTCTTTTTGCTAAAGTCTCTCTCAAAGCATTAAAGCCGGCCCTTCCTCGTAATCCTCCGCCGTGCAAAAAAAGAACTGATGCTATATTTGTATTAGAAATATAATCACCCCGGACTTGATATCCTCCAATCTTTATCGTATGTATGTGTTTATTCATTATGCTCTTGAGATAAAAAAGAAAAAAATATTCCTGCAGCCGAACGAACACTATCATTATCTACAACATTTTTACTTTCCTGACTACCGATTCTTCTAAAATTATGAGCAACTCCGGGAATTGTAATAATTTTTATTTTTCCACCAGCATCAGAGAGCTCTTTAACAAAATTTCTATAATATTCTTGAATTTGTTTTGGAATTGGAGGGTCGTCATCTTCAAAAAAACTAATCAAAACACTTCCACCAGATTCAGTAAATCTTTGTAAAATTGAAAATATGGGAGAATCACTAACATTCCAAGGGGTGCGGACAATTTCTGAAAATTTTTCCCCATAAGGAATATCATCAATTGATTCGGGGTATGCTGCTGGAGATAATAATACTAATTTAGAAACATTAATACCCGATTCCTGTAATTCTAAAATAGATTTTGCCGCCATATAAGCACCTGCACTTGTACCTACTATTGCAACTTGTTTTGGTTTTACTTTTTCACAAAAATGCTCAGAGACTCCTGCGAGAACACGAGCTCTTGTTTGAAGTGTTTCCTTATCCCAATCTCCTCCAGAACCTCCAGTGGCTGGCTGATTATACATTACTGACGACTCTCTAACGGCTGCTAATTTAATAGCAAGATGACCATAAAGTTTATTAATAAGCGGTAAATTCTTTCTACGTTCCGGGTCTCGAGGAATTCCTCCAACCATGGTCACCAAGCTATTCCCCTCAGACCCCTCTGCAAAAGCACATCTAATACTTTTTTCTCCAATAGCAACATTTTCAATAGTAAATGTGCCACTCTCAAGCCATTCTTTTTCAGACTGAGGCAAGTAAGAATCTAGATTTCTAATCTCTTTTGCTTCTATGTTTTTGAACATCTTTTTCTCCATTACCTTAATACTACCACAAATTACTTTCTTCGTTTTTACTGCTTACTGACTTCACAATTCTTATCGTGTGACCCAGGAAGCATGTCTATACTCATCAAAAATTCTCCGACTATTTCTCCACCGACGAATTTAAAATTCTTTTTAAAAAGTTTGAGCCAAAGTTTTTTGATTTCATTTTTTGTTTCCGTATTGTCATTCCCGCGAAGGCGGGAATCCAGGTTAGTATTCATAGATTCAAGACACTGGATTCCCGCCTTCGCGGGAATGACAAAGATACCTAATTCAATTTCCTTCTTTTGTACATCAAGCCAGTTCCTAAAACTTCCAAACTCTTTTTGAATGGCGAGCAATTGCTTCGCGTTATGTATCGCCGCATGTATTTTCAAACGATTTCGAATAATTCCAGCATCACTCATTAGCCGCCCGAAATCTTCCTCACCATATCGTGCGACTTTTGTAATATCAAAATTACTATATGCCTTTCTAAAATGTTTCTCTTTTACAAGAATAGTATGCCACGAAAGCCCGGCTTGATTGATTTCCATCACTAGACGACAAAAGAGCTCATTGTCACTGTCTATTCGTACACCGTAGTGATTGTCATGATATATTTTGTCGACATCACTCTCATCAGTAATAGCTGCGACGTATGTGCAATACGGATGGGACATAAAAATTAAATTTTTGGTATTACTAAATACTCTTCATCGTCATTTCCGAGTGCTTCATAATTACCGGCTAAATAAAAAAGGCCAACGATGGCAGACGTAATGGCGTCAATCTCATCATGAGAAACAATATTTTTGTGATAAAAGCCATCAATACCAAATTCCCTCAGCCCATCTTTCAAATATGGCAGTCCAGCCTGTTTGCGTGGTATCTGCATGATATCCTGTGCTGCACCAGGATAACTTTCAATAACTTTGATACCATGTTTCCGTAGTGCTTTTGCAAGCTTCATTCCACGATTAGTGAGCCTTTGCATACTCGGAATAAGACATGGGTACACATTTACACCACGACGTTTCAATTCCCTCTCAGCCCATCGCATTATTCCAATTTCATACCTTGTCGGATCATCATCAAAACAAGTCTTTCTTCCTTTTGGAATTCCGAGTGGTGAGTCTATTGAAACAAGCATTGGCTTTGCTTCGCGGCATAGTTTTATCATCTCTTTATCCGTAAGGCATTGTCTAGTTTCTGCTGTATAACCATTAAGAATAGCGAAGCCACTTGGGCGCAGTTCACTTCCCGTTAAATCTATTCCGATAATCGGACCATGTGGTTTTTTTATTTTTTTCCACAAGTCTTTTGCGTATACTTTTGGTTTTGGTTTTTCAGTTTTAACAGCGCGTGTTTTAATTCTTGGATTTTCTGTCTTTTCAAAGATCAGTTTTGGAACATTACTGGTTTTATCAAGAGCAAAAGAAAGCATGTATTTCATACCCTGGACATCTGCATGATTATACGCAAGTAATTTACGCAATGAATCTTCATTTCCTCTCCGGTATTCATGCCACAAAACGACGGCTTCATATCCCGTTACCCCTTTGATGTCCTCGGCTCTTTTCATTCCAAGTAAAACCTCAATGAGTTTCTGACCCCCTGCATAACCAACACGACGCATGAGGTATCGCAAATCTATATGATGCTCTGGAAATTTTAAATGAGGGAAATGATGCTGTAAGAATTTCACATCGAAAATTGTTCCATTAAAAGTTACAATTGCGTATGCCTTTGATAATGTCTTTTCAAAATGAGAAAGATCATCCCCTTGAAGATGATAATGAAATTTACCGCCAAAATCGTACCCGATAACAGTAACCTGATCATAATACCTAGAGAGACCTGTAGTCTCTATATCTAGAAAAAGAATTTTGTCTGGATGAAGTAATGCTTGTTCTAAATTTACCATACAATAAGTATACTAGGCATATTTAGACGACGAGCGATCGGCCACGTAATTGATGCAAGATTTTGCAAGGCTCGACGATACGAGGATCAACGATTCTGTACGAAACCGTGATTCCTTTTTTATCGGCTACAACAAGACCATTCAAACGAAGAAGTGCGAGGTGTTGTGACAAATTTGATTTAGAAATTTTCGTAATTGCGAGCAAGTCCTCAACAGAAGATTCTTTGATCTTTAAAATATTCAAAATCTCTAACCTTTTTTCATTTGCGAGAATTTTGTAAATGAGAGCGTTCTTTTGATAAGCTTCTTTGGGAAGTGGAGATTTCATAGGATGACGATGTGGCTAGTATACAAAAAATAGAGAAGCACTTCAACGCGACAATACTTTAGAAAAAAGCCTCAGTATATATAGTCTCTTCTTTAATACCAGAATCTTTTAATCCTTTCCAATATCCGCGCACAAAAGAAATAGAGCCACAGATAAAAAATTCTGCTTCAGGGGGATTTTTAGATGCTTCGATAACATGCTCAATAGGAATACGTCCCTGCTTCATGTTTTCTCCAGCAGTTTCTTGTGTGATGTAATACTGTACCGTAAAAATTCCCTCATGTTTTTTTGCAAGCTCATCAAACTCTTGTTTGAAAATAATACTCTCAACAGTTTTATTGGCATACAACAGTACAATTTTTCTCTGTGGATTTTTTGTTAGTGAGTCGAGAATCATACTTCGAAACGGTGCGATGCCAATACCACCCGTAATAATAACCAGAGAACTTGTTTCTGACTCAGAATAAAAGTAGCCGTATGGAAGTGATGCCGTTATTGTGTCACCGACTTTTTTTGAAGTGAGTCTCTTGGAAAACTCTCCGATTCTTTTTACGGTGATACGTACGTGATTTTCATGTGGCGCACTTGAGATACTATAACTCTTTCCTTCAACATGCCCTGTCTCTGGAAAAAATACCGTAATAAATTGTCCTGCTCTATATGTGGGCAAGACACTCTCACACGACAACTTCAAAGTAAACACATTTGAAGTTTCTTGAATGACCTCTTCGACGTTATATATATTATTTGTATTCATGTATTTTAAGGACTTGAAGACTTGAATGAGATTCGAGGCAAAGTTAAACTTTTTGAGAAGACGTACTTACTGGTACGGCAACGATAAAAGTTTGACTTTAACAAAGAAGCTCGTCAAGTATGCAAGTTCGACTCATAGTCCTCGACAGCCTTGCGCAAAGCTTCATGCCCCAACACAGAGCAGTGATACTTCCTATCCGGAAGTCCACCTAGCCGTTCGATAATTGCTTCTGGTGAAATTCTTTTTGCACGGGCAAGTGTCATGCCTCCATTTTCCATCACCATAACTGACATCATCGACGTCGAAGCTATTGCTGAAGCACACCCAAAGGTGCGCCACTTGCATTCCGTGATGACACCCTTCTCGTTATCTACGTTGATCCACACCGCCATCATATCTCCACACAATGGGCTACCGGCAATACCGATTCCGTCTGCCACATATTCTTTGTCATCAAGCAAAATATTTCTCGGATGAAAAAAATGATCTCGTACCGTTTCGGTGTAAATCCAATCTCCTACATCGCACATGCCTTGGAATGGTGTACTCATAGAGAAATAGTTAGTGGTGACATGCTTCGTAGTCGTTTAATAATACCAGGTAGCACAGTGAGAAGATAATCACACTCTTCCTTGGTAGTCGCCTCTCCAAAAGAAAAACGAAGACTGCCGTGCATAAGCGACGTGTCCTGATTGATGGCGGTAAGAACATGAGACACTTGTAAGTCGCTCGCCGAACAGGCGGACCCGGTGGATGCTTCTATTCCTTCTTCATCTAACATAAGCACCATGGACTCACCTTCTACAAAGGGCACTGAGATATGAATATTATTCGGCAAACGAGATGTGCAGCTGCCATTTATCACCACATCAGGAAGAATACAAACAAGCTCGCTCATACAATAGTCACGAAGTGCGATCAGTCTTTTGGATTCTTCTTCTCTTCTTTTTTCTACACGAGTAAGCGCGTACGACATACCCACTATGGACGGAAGATTCTCCGTTCCACTACGAAGAGCTCGTTCTTGTCCTCCTCCAAAAATAATTGGTTCGATAGGCACACTGTTACGTTTATACAAAACACCGACACCTTTCGGACCATATATCTTGGAGCCGTTTATGGTCATACAATCAACACCGAGTGTGCGGACGTCAAGCGATAGGTGTCCAGCGGCCTGGCAGGCGTCGGTGTGAAAGATAGGGCAGGCATCGTTCTTCGTTCTTCGTTCTTCGTTAGGAGTTTCTTGCTTCCTACTTCGTACTTCTTGTATTCTCCTCCCCAGTTCTTTAATCGGTTGTATCGTTCCTATTTCATTATTGGCATACATGACAGATATCAAAATGGTTGCATCGGTAATACGCGCCATACAATCCTCCACATCAATCAATCCTTCTTTGTTTACCGGAATATATTCAATAAGAAATCCTTCTTTGGATAATTGCTTTGCAGCTTCAAGAACAGCTTTATGCTCAATAGAAGAAACAAGAATATGATTGCCATACGACCTATTCGCGCGGGCAATTCCAAGAATTGCCATGTTGTCTGATTCAGTGCCGGATCCTGTAAAGAGTATCTCTTCTGCCTCAGATCCCAATATCGTGGCAATGTTTTTCCTTTCGCGCTCCATGACAGCACGAGCCTTTCTGCCAGACGCATACATCGACGAAGGGTTCCCATACTCCTTTCCAAAATACGGAAGCATCGCCTCAAGAACCTCCGGTGCCACTTGTGTCGTCGCAGCGTGGTCAAAGTATATGGGCGTAAGATGTTTCATGGCAGTATGATTATCGTATACCACAAAACGAAACATAACGCTCCATCATCGTTTTGATATCTGCAAATTCTTCGTCACTGTATGTCACCTTTTTAAGGAACTGTGGGTTGAGTATCTTGGAAGGAATGAACTTTTGCAGGTAGTACGTTTTCGAACCTTTAATTTCTTTGCCGATCTGCTCAAGGTCTTCGACGGACAACATAGACTTCACAATCGTCGTACGGAACTCGTACTCGATGCCACTGTTTTGTATGATAGCAATACTTTTTTTGATCGCTTCAATGTTTACGGGACGCGCTACGGTCTGTGTATATTTCGCCAAAGGAGATTTGATATCCATAGCAATATAATCTACCAGACCATCATCAATCACTTTTTGTAAAAAGACTGGGTCAACACCATTGGAATCCAATTTCACCAAGAAGCCACGAGCCTTCGCCTCTTTCATAAAAGAAATAAGTGAGTCTCCATGCATACTCGGCTCACCGCCGGTAATAACAACACCATCGAGCATTCCTTTCCTCTCATCAAGAAAGTCTAAAATAACTTTTTCTGGTATATGTGTTGTACACGTCTCGTCGACAAGCTCTGGGTTGTGACAGTACGGACAACGAAAAGGACAGCCGATAGTATAGACCATACACGCGACCTTACTCGGGTAATCTATCAGGGTGAACTTTTCGAATCCTCCGAATTCCATGTTATGCGCTCGCTTGTAGCACCTTCATTGCTTCGGCATGAGCAGGTACACTTTCTGGTATATACATTTCTCGTATATCATATTCTGCTTGCTTGGCTTCATTCCACTGACTCACTGGACGCAAGTAGCCGACGATACGTGAATACACTTCACAATTGGTATTACATGTTGGGCACTTGAAATGTTCTCCAGCAACATAGCCATGCGCAGAACATACACTGAATGTCGGCGTAATCGTAAAGTATGGCAATTTGTAATTTTCACAAATTTTCTTTACAAGATTCGGAACAGCTCGATAGTCCGATACACGTTCACCCAAGAAAAGATGAATAACCGTTCCTCCTGTGTACTTTGTTTGTAGACCATCTTGAATATCAAGCGTCTCAACAATATCCTGTGTGTAATTCACTGGTAAATGTGATGAGTTCGTATAGAATGGTTGTGCTCCTTTTTTGGTTTCTGCTTCATTGGCGACAATAATATCCGGATACACTTTTTTATCACGAGAAGCAAAACGATACGTCACTCCTTCGGCAGGGGTAGCTTCGAGGTTGTAAAGATTCCCGGTTTCGTGCTGATAGCCGATCAAGCGGTGGCGCATATGATCAAGTACTTCACCTGCGAACTGTCGCCCTACTTTGCTTCCGATGTTTTCTCCGAACAAGTTTAGGGTCACTTCATTCATACCGATAAGTCCAATCGTAGAAAAGTGATTCGTCCAATACTGGCCAAATGATTTTTTAATATTTCTCAAATAAAACTTTGTGTATGGGTAGAGATTCGCATCGGTTAATTTCTCGAGTAACTTTCTCTTGATTTCCAGACTTTCTTTTGCGATATCCATTTGTGCGTCGAGTCGTTCATAAAAAGCCGTCTTTGCTTCATCAAGAGAACTCCCGTGCTTTGACTTCGCGAGGTACGCGATACGTGGCAAGTTGATCGTCACAACCCCCACAGAGCCAGTGAGCGCATTTGCTCCAAAGAGTCCTCCTCCTCGACGATCCAATTCTTCGAGATCAAGGCGAAGACGACAACACATGGACCGTGTATCTTCTGGTTTCATATCCGATGTCACGAAATTACTGAAGTATGGAATACCGTACTTCGCTGTAATTTCCCATAACCCTTTTAGCTTTGGGTTTTCCCAATTAAAATCTTTTGTGATATTGACGGTTGGAATCGGGAATGAAAATACTCGTCCTGCCGAATCTCCTTCTGCCATGACGGCGAAAAAAGCTTCGTTGAACATGTCCATTTCTTCCTGAAAATCTCCATACGTTTCTGCTTGTGGTTTACCTCCGATAATAGCGGGCAGGTTTTTGAAGTTTACGGACGGCGTAAGATCAAGTGTGATATTTGAAAATGGTGTCTGGAATCCTACACGTGTCGGTACGTTCATGTTAAAGACGAATTCCTGAATCGCCTGCTTCACTTCTCCTTGAGAGAGTTTGTCATAGCGAATAAACGGTGCGAGCAATGTATCGAAGTTTGAAAATGCAATTGCTCCTGCAGCCTCACCTTGCATGGTGTACATGAAGTTTACAATTTGACCGAGTGCGGTGCGAAAATGTTTTGGTGGTGCTGATTCTATTTTGTCAGACACACCCTTAAAGCCAACCGTGAGCAAGTCAGTTAAATCCCACCCAACACAATAAATCGAAAGTGTTCCAAGATCGTGAATATGGAGGTCGCCATTTTCATACGCTGTACGAATTTCTTGTGGATAAATTTTGTTGAGCCAGTATGTTTTACTTACTTCAGAAAAAATATAATTGTTGAGCCCTTGTAATGAGTACCCCATGTTACTGTTTTCCTTCACTTGCCAATCGAGCTTGTCCAAGTAATTATCTACCAAACCAAGTGAGGACATCGTAGCAAATGACCGCATCTCAGCATGCTGTTCACGGTAGAGAATATAGGCCTTAGCTGTTGCTTTGTAACGAGATGTCATCAAGACATGCTCAACAGCATCTTGCACTTGTTCTATTTGAGCAATACCATTATGAACTTTTCCTTCGAGGTATGCGATTACTTTTTCCGTTAATATAATTGCCTGCTCATCATTAAATTCTTTAGTTGCGGCACCAGCTTTAGTAAGTGCTTTTGTAATTTTTGCCTTCTCGAAAGTTTCCTTTTCCCCTGTTCTTTTGATGATGGTTGTAAGCATGACAATAAAATATAACGTGAATAATAACCTCCCTATAGTTTCATTATCCTGCTAGTTTAGGAGTTGCGCAACAGTAAAAGGTGGACAGAAAAAGCCATGCAATGACTCACTCATTTAGAAAATGTCTTTACAAAAAAGAGAGCTGGGTTGCTGTAACAAAAGACGACACATCCTTTCTCGATCTTTCACACGATATACCAAAGATGAGTCTAAATACCGAGAATTCTGTACACCGCGATACCAAAAGCAATGGTAACATTCAGAGATTCTTTCGTGCCAAGCATAGGAATTTCTGCAACCACGTCACATTTCGAAACAACGTCTGGCAAAATGCCATCAACTTCATTCCCAATAATAAAAGCAATATTTTCTTTTCCCGTGACATCGACATTTTTATAGTCAACAGAAGTGTCAGCTTGTTCAAGAGCAATACAGTAAAAACCTGTCGCACTAAGAGTATCAATACATGAAGCAGTGCTCTCGATATATTCCCAGAGGACAGTATCTTCCGCACCAAGCGCCACCTTTGCAAAATCTTTTCTTCTGCCCCCCTTTTTATCTAAAGGAGTCGGTGTCGTACCACACAAATATATCTTTTCTATTCCAACAGCATTACAAGTTCTAAAAATAGAACCGACATTGTGCACAGAGCGGAGGTTATCAAGGACAGCAATTTTCATCTACCTATACTACCACCTTATTATTTTTATCAAAGATTACCCCTTCACTACGCAAAACAGCTTCTTTACTCTTTCCTTGTAATCCATTATAGGTACCAGCATGCCCATCAGATCGTATAACACGATGACACGGCACCGATACATCCTCATTTTTTGCCAACACCGTCCCCACAGCACGAAAAGCCTGAGGACTACCAGCACACTTCGCTACCTCACCATACGAAAGGACTCTTCCCTTGGGAATTTCCCTGACAATAGTAAGAACCCTCTCTTTAAATGATGGAGCGATCATTAATTTTTAACACGAATTCTCACTTCCGACTCAGAATAGTTTTCCGCATTATCAAAGACTCTCACCCCTACAATGTGACTACCTTTATCATGGAAAGGCATATATAACTTCGCAAATGACGGCAACCAAACACTACCATCAACCTGTACATAAAAATTCTTTTGCAAACCACTAGACTCGTCATCTGAACTTAATTCAAAACGTACAACATTATCTTTTATGACAGAAAGATTACTTACCTTAATCAAAGGAATACCTGGAGCTGTTGTATCTATCTTAATCTTAAGACGCGATATAAGACCTTCGACATCACCCTTCTTTGCTGCAAGTTTAAAATAATATACACCATCATGAGGGGCCACTATTTTAATTTCATTGGCATGTATCTTCTTTGGATTACTGAATGTCGTCGTTGCATCTTCTGAAAATTCATAGAGATAGTCTGCTCCTTCTACTTTTGGCCACGCTACGGTTATGTTGTTGCTACTATACCATCTAGAACTATTTTCATGCGTAGGAGAGTAGGGAATGATAAGCGTATTTTTAGAAAAAGAATCCTCTAAATCTTTATCATCAAAAACTCTATAAAAACCAGACGTCATCGAACGAAGAACTTCTGTGCCGAGCCCGTCTGCAGCAAGCACGTGAGTATCGTCAGTAAAGGTAATAGCTGCGTCGCCAAATTTGACTGGTGTAAAATTAATATCAGCGACAACCCCTCGTATATCCGAGAATACTTTTTCTGTGATGACGCAAGAAACTGAAATAGTTCCTTCTGTATTATCAATATTGTTCTCAATAATTGTTTCTGGTGTACAAATCGATCGATCAAAAGAAACTGAGTCGACATGAATTACTTTTGGATTAAAATGTAAACCAACCTTCACAGCATTTATCTCTTCCCCACCAGAAGAAACAACAATAGAAACCTGTTGTGTATGCCCCATGGTGTACACCCCGGCCTCAGGTCGTAACTTTATAGTTGAATTATATATGGCAAACTTTGGCTTATCCAATTGCATCGTTGCTGACTTTCCGTGAAGATATATCCCCATCCACAACGTAACTAAAACAATCAATGAAAGAATAAGGAGAAGCCAATATAAGTGCTTTTTCTTAAACCGTAAAAGTTCTGGCACGGTAACTTTTTCAACAAGAAGAAGACTGATGAGGAAAAGGAGTGTTAGCACAAAAGACATAACTAAACTTCTAAACAAAAGAGTCTTTGGTAAAGGAGTGAGCAAGAGAATTCCTCCATACACTTCTTCGCCTCCAGAAAGAAGATGGTTCGTCACTATATAATCCTTTCCATTAATGTTTATCAAGTCTCCCGATCTCCCCTCCTGAATAAGTGGTGAGGCATGTGTCACGTATGTACTGAGCTTATTTTGAACATCTATACTCTCAAAACTACTCCCGGTCATTCCTTCTTCTTTCGAATAAAAAATGACTTCTTGTTTCAAAAAAGAGCTCAGATAATTTGTTTTGAAAGCTTTTGCATAAGAACTATTGAACCAATGTCCTCCAAAAACTGCACCGAGAAGAATTCCTTTGTCTTGAACCAAATGGCCTGACGCCATGGTTAAAGAAAAGTTTCTTCCTGGACCATAGGTAATAGCTGTCGCCCCTTGTGAAGCGATTCTCCCGATCGGAAGTGTAAGAAACACATTATCCCCAAGGTTTGCTTTTACGGGAAAACGAGATAATGCAACACCTTGAGCATCTGCCGCTGTGAAGGCCATAAGTCCCGTGGATATCTTTGCTTGTTCCAAAAGTTCTGTAAGTCTTGATACATCTTTCTGACGCAAAGACTCTTTAACATCATCTCTCGCACTGAATGTGGATACTTTTTCTATAATTGAATCCCCTTCGGTACGTAAATAGGTTATTAATTTCTTTTCTTGGTTTTGTGCAACAAAATCAAATAGACGAAGGCCGACATCTTGTGCATAGAAAGAAAGAGAAAGTGCACAAACAATACTAACACCTGTATACAGAAGAAGGGCCCATTTGATACGTAAAAACGAAGAAATCTTTTCTTGCATAGTTAAGTTTAGTATAGCACTAGATGTCTAGTAATTTTCAAATTGCGCACTTTTTTCGACAACAAGAAAATAACCACATAACAGAGTCCAGCCCAGATTACGCTCTATTGACTAGCGCTCTAGAGAAGAATAGTATTCAACTATCATGGAAACAACAATCGTTAGAAAAAGAAATTACATTCCTTGGAACAGGAACTGGAATACACTGAAACGACATCTTCCTATTATCCTCAAGCCTATTGTGGCTGGGATTATTATGGTTGGCATCTGGAAATATGTTTTTATTCAAAATGGTCTTATGTTTAGTAAAGAAGCAGAAAATCCAATCCTCTTCATGATTATGCCTCTTGTTGCTTTCATTTATGTCATATTCGCAAGTATTGCTGTAGAGTCAGTCTTTAAAGAATATAAAATTATTTCAAAATGTGTTTTACGGAAGGATCTTGAAACATTTCTTCTTTATCGTGATGAGCAGATACCTATTATGATGCATATTTTAGTTGGAGCACCATCATGTATATTAATAATTCTCTCAATGCTCTTTAATTATGAAAATCTCATTATAGGAGGAGCGTCTGTTTTTTGTATAGTCTTTGTCGTTATTCTGACATGGGTCATCGCAACAGAACTCGATGACTACGAACGAAGTATTTGGTTTAGAGAAAAAATTCCGAAAGAGTGGTATGAGATTGATATCGAAGAATTTTTTAAAGCTAAAATTTCTGAGGGGAATTAGGAAGGGTTATTTTTAAAGGAGACAGTGCGATTTATTTACGTCGAAATTTGCTAATTTCGACGCGATTTTTACGCTTAAAAATCGCCTATTACTACCTTTCTCCCGAGCAAAGCAGAGGGTGCGGGATTCGAACCCGTGAAGGCTTTCACCTTATCACCTTTCTCCGACACAAAGTAAATTGATTCTTTTCAGAGCGGAGGCATATTCATAGTCGCGAGTACGCTCCTTGAAATGCACTAGCAAAATCTGGTCGCGAGTACGCTCACACAAAATAAACTTCTGATTTTAGTAGTCTTTTTATATTTGTTTGCGGAGGCATATTCATAGTCGCGAGTACGCTCCTTGAAATGCACTAGCAAAATCTGGTCGCGAGTACGCTCGCGATTTTGCGGAGGCGGAGAGATTTGAACTCTCGAACAGGTTACCCCGTTGCTACCTTTCTCCGAAAAAAAGTAGAACAGATTGTTTTCAAAGCGGAGGCGGAGAGATTTGAACTCTCGAACAGGTTACCCCGTTGCTACCTTTCCAAGGTAGTGCACTAGACCACTATGCGACGCCTCCGCATTAAAAACAATACAATTATTTTACTTTTTTCTGGATTGCGATTTTAACAAGTTGAGTACAACTTAAAAAATCGGGAACAAAGTGGTGCAATAAACCACTATCCGACGCCTCCATAACAATAATCACGGCGCACTGTGTGCGCCGTGATTATTCTATCATATTTTTAGATATGAATTTATTAATTAAAAATCCGACATTTTACCAGCTGCCACTCGCGCCCCCTCCACCGGAGGAGCCCCCTCCAAAGCCACCAAATGACCCGCCGCTGGAACTCGATGAAGATCCGGACCCACCTCCTGCCCACCAAGGAACCGAAGAACCTTGAAGCTTAGCTTTTTGATAACCAGATGAAACAATGTAATCAAACAGCGCTCCTAAAAAGATTGAAACAACGACAACCCCAACACCGACAATAAAAGTAACACCAAATATATATCCAAAAAAATATACAATGCCGCCACTGAGAAGCCCTCCCGCTATAGCACCAGCCCACCATGATTTACTTCTCGCAAACAATGCTGAAAAAAACTGAAAGATAATGATAATAAAAATAGCAATACCTGACAGGTTAGAATTTCCTGACGAGTTCTTATTTGTTCCAACAGGAGAATACTCACCTTTTGTTGCTTCTGCGATAGCTTTCACCCCCTGCAAGATGCCAAGATTGTAATTGCCATTTTTGAATTCAGGAAAAACTTTTGTGTTCAAAATATCCTTAGCAAGGATATCTGGAAGTGCACCTTCTAAACCATACCCAACCTCTATGCGAGCCGTTCTGTCGTTTGGGGCTATCAAAAAAAGTACACCGTTATCTTGTTTTTCTTTTCCTATTTTCCACGCATCAAAAATCTTGATTGCGTATTCTTCGATAGTAATTCCCCCAAGATCCGGAACCGTAACTACAGCAATTTCATTAGTTGTACTTGCTGTAAATAAAGTAAGTTCTTTTTCAAGCCCTTGCTTTGTCTCTACCGAAAGGATGCCCGCGTAATCATTCACATACCCTGTAGGTTTTGAAGGCGCATCAAAAGCAAAAGCAGTACTCGTAAAAACAAGAGCACTCAGACAAGCAACGAGCAGCCATCGCATATACTATTTCTTAAATTCAACAACGGGAGCAACTGACGCTTGTTCTGTTGCCTTAAAGAAGGTGCGTGCATTAAAACCAAACATTTTACTAAAAATATTTGTAGGGAAAGATAGAACTTTCGCATTCAATGTACTAACAGATTCGTTGAAACGTCCACGTTCTGTAGAAACGCGATTCTCTGTTCCTTCTAATTGAGTCATGAGATTCTGTACTGTCTGACTCGAAGCAAGTTGAGGATAATTTTCTGTAATCACAAGAAGTCTCCCTAGTGCTCCTTCCATTTGAGATGCTGCTTGTGCCTTCTCATCTACTGTCTTAGCTCCGGCATATCCCTGACGAGCTTTAGCAATATCTCCAAAAACACTTTTTTCTTGATCAAAAATACCTTGCACTGATGCAACTAAACTTGGAATTAAATCAAATCTCCTTTGGTACTGAGCTTCAACTTGTGCCCATTGTGTATCAACTGCAAGATTTGCTTTTACAAGTGAATTGTATGTCGAAAATCCCCACAAAGAAATAATAAGTGCAAGCCCAATAACACTTCCCCAAATAATTGTTGTTGTTTTCATATAATGATTATGAGTATATCAATAAAACTAACGCGCGATAAGTCTTGCTATTCGTTCTTTAACTGGCGGATGTGTCATGAAGAGTTTTGCAATCCATGAAACATTCTCGTGTTCTCGAATTTCTGATTCATCGTTTGATCCAGATGGATCAGAAATAAATAAATGCGCGATAGCGTTGTGTTGCACTCGCATCGGCTGATGGAAATTACTTATCTTTTCGAGCGCAGAGGCTAACCCTTCTGGATATCGTGTAATGAGCGCACCGGTTGCATCTGCCAAAAATTCTCGCTCACGAGAAACGGCGAGCTTAATAACCATAGCTGCAAGTGGAGCCAAGAGAATCGCAATAATACCAAGAATCATAACGAGAGGATTCTTCTTTTCATCAGACCCTCCGCCAAACATAGAAGCACGAAGAGCAAAATCTGCCACAAAAGAAATAAGCCCTGCAAACACGACGATGACGGTCTGGACAAGCATGTCGCGATTCCCTATGTGCGCGAGTTCATGAGCAAGCACTCCTTCAAGCTCTGACTTCGTAAGCAATGGTAAAAGACCTGTTGTTACTGCGACCACTGCATGATCTTTGTTTCTTCCTGTTGCAAAAGCATTCGGTGCTGGGTCGTCCACAATATAGAGCGCCGGCATTGGAAGTCCGGCAGTAATACAAAGATTCTCCATCGTGTTCCACAAGTCTGGATACTGATCATGGGATTCGATACGTGTAGCATGAGCCATCGAAAGTACAACACGATCTGAAAACCAATACGCAAAAACATTAAGCAAAATACTGACGACAAACGCCGCGTACAAAATGTTCGGATTTCCGTAGAGATACGAAAGAATAAAACCAAGCAGAATTATTCCAAGCAAAAATCCTGTCATAAGGAACCATGTCTTTCGTATGTTTGAAGATTGTTTTGTGTAGAAGGAGGCCATAAGTCGTTAGGAGCTAACAGTTAGGGGTTAGGAGTTTTGAAAATACAAAATCCACATATCCACCATAAAAACTAAAACTTTACTTCGACGGGTTTGCGCGCAGCTTCTTCACCAGCTTCTAATTCAAAGAATTCTGATGCTGTGAAAGAAAACATATTCGCAAAGATGTTCGCAGGAACAGTTGCTATCTTTGTATTGTACTCAGTGACAACACTGTTATAGAAACGACGTGCTGCTTGTATTTTATTTTCTGTATCTGAAAGCTCAGATTGAAGTGCAATGAAGTTTTGGTTCGATTTCAAATCTGGATAACTTTCTGCAAGAGCAAAGAATCCTGTGAGTGCCCCACGCATAGCAACATCAGCCTCACCTACCTGAGAAGGTGTGCTTGCTTGTAGGCCTTTTGTTCTAGCTTCAATCACTTTCTCGAGCGTAGAGCTTTCGAAATTCGTCGAACCCTTCACTGTGTTAATAAGGTTAGGAATAAGGTCGAAACGACGCTTCATTTGTACGTCGATATCTGACCATGCTTCACGCACACGCATGCGCGATGTAACAAGGCCGTTATAGATGCCAACAACAACAAGTAAGAGCACAACAAGTATTCCAATAACAATATAAAGTGGTGTCATAGTTTAGGTTAGGGTTAGTTGCTAGATTCTCATTTCTGTGTTCTTGTCATATTCCCTCTAGCAGGTTACTTCATAGTACAAAACCTACCCACTATGTCAAGGACAAGAGTCTGAAAGTTCATAACGTTGTAAGGTTCATAAAGGAATTCTGACGGTGCCCGAATTTCGACTTTTATCTTTATGAACTTTAGAAACTTTTTACTATCTCCTTTTTCTGGTACTATAAAAAGACTATGTCACAGAAACAAGATCAAACACCTTTATTCAAACAGCGTCATTCCCTTGCGCACATTCTTTTGATGGCCATCAAGCATCATTTTCCTCATGCACTTCCGACCATCGGCCCAGTGACTGAGACCGGCTTTTACTATGATATAGACTTTGTAGATGGTGTAAAAATAGGCGTGGATGACTTGAAAAAAGTAGAAGATACAATGCGAGATATTATCAAGCGACATCTTCCATTTACCGTAGAAGCTTTGTCCCCTGATCAGGCGCGAACACTTTTTTCTGTTAACCCTTTCAAGCTAGAACTTATCGACGGCATCGCGGATAAAGGTGAAGACGTGACCATCTATAGAACGGGTGATGATTTCTTCGATCTCTGTGAAGGACCTCATGTTTCGAATTCCGAAGAAATTCCGCTTGATGGATTCGCTCTCACGCACATCGCTGGAGCATACTGGCGCGGCGATGAAACAAAGCCAATGCTCACACGTATCTATGGTCTTGCTTTCGAAGGAAAAGCTGAGCTCGATGCATACATCACACAACAAGAAGAAGCCAAGAAACGAGATCATAGAATATTGGGGGCACAGCTCAAACTCTTTACCGTCTCATCTCTCATCGGCCCAGGGCTTCCGCTTATGCAGCCAAACGGTATGATTATCCGTAAAGAAATAGAAGATTACCTTTGGTCACTTCATGCTAAAAAAGGATACTCTCGTGTATGGACTCCACATATCGCAAAGGAAGCACTTTACGAAACTTCTGGCCATGCGGCAAAATTTGGAGATGAGCTTTTCCGCGTACAAGGAAAGGAAGAAAAATTCATCATGAAGCCGATGAACTGTCCTCACCATATGCAAATTTATGCTGATAACCAGTTCTCGTACAGAGATATGCCAATACGATACTTCGAACCAGCTACTATTTATCGTGATGAAAAATCAGGACAGCTCGGTGGACTAACCCGTGTACGAGCCATTACACAAGATGACGGACACCTATTCTGTAGAGTAAGTCAGATTGAAGAGGAGATGTCTACAATTGTTTCTATCATCAAAGAATTTTATACAACCATGAACATGATTGATGGTTATTGGGTTCGTCTTTCTCTTCGTGGTGATGATACTTCTAAATATCTAGGAAGTGACGAAGTTTGGAACAATGCAGAACAAGCACTTACTAATGTATGTGAAAAGCAAAACCTTCCATACAAACCAGCAAAAGATGAAGCAGCTTTCTACGGACCTAAGCTCGACTTTATGTTTAAAGATGCAATCGGACGCGAATGGCAATTAGCAACTGTACAGTGTGACTTTAACCTGCCTGAACGTTTTGATCTTTCATTTATTAATGAAGAAGGAAAAAAGGAAAGACCTGTTGTTATACATCGAGCTATTTCTGGATCACTCGAACGCTTCATGGGTGTGATGATAGAACACTTTGCAGGCAACTTCCCTCTTTGGCTATCGCCAAATCAAATTACGATTCTTCCTATCACAGATAATCACTACGAACATGCGAAGAAAGTATATGAAGAACTCGATGCAGTAAATGTTCGTGTGAAAATTGATAACAGTAGAGAAGGTCTCGGTAAAAAGATTCGTAACACGCGTGAAATGAAAACCCCCTACTGGGCGGTTATCGGAGACGCTGAAGTGGCAAATGATACCGTAACACTCGAACATCGAACAGAAGGCAAAATCGGTGAAATGAAAATAGAAGAATTGCTCATGAAGATGACAGAAGAAATACGGAATAAGAAATAAAAATTCCTCTGTTAAGAATAAAAAATGCCGCTCCCTTGGGGGCGGCGTTTTGCGATCAGGTGAGAAGTCATGCAACACCTTCACCTATAGCCTCTTGCCAAAGATGATCGAGTATCTGCGAAAGACGGCGAACGTCACTTTGCTTCGGCTTAGTTGCTTCGTTGTTCTTGTCCAACTTTCTGTACGCTGGACGAGCTCCACCTGGGGAATACTTCACCGGTGAAAGCCATCTCGGGTCAGATCCGGGAGGTGTAACGTCTATCCAAACATCGAACTTCAGAAGGCAAAGCCATGAATGCTCATACCTCGACGTCTTCACGTTTACAACCTTCCTGGTTGAGTCAAAGCGGATTTGAGCAGATGCGCCGTGTGGGAAGTTTGTATCTTGTGTGATATTTAGAATTTCACCTTCACACAATACAAACTCTTCGCCGAGAACTTCCGCAAAAGCTCTCACGAGAAGTCTCTGCGAGGGAATCATGAATTCTTCCTCAACGGCGCCGGAGATACGCGCATCATTGAATACGCCGGCGATAAGAATCACCTTTTGGAAGGACAACATCGTGGCGGCGTCTGCGTTGGCCAAAACATTTGACATAAAAAACCTCTCTAAAAAAGAACTATTGTTGTAAAAACAGTTTTCATCCTACGCTTTTTCGAAAAACTATGCAAGAAAAAGGCCGCACTTTTTAGGGTGCGGCTTGCGCGGTGGATTACTCCGCGACTATTGTTGTTGCGCCTGCATCTGCATTTGCGCAATTCTCTCATCGTTCAGATGAGAGCGCTGGTGCGGTGGTATCTCCTGAACCACCAGCTCAGCCAGGGGTTTGTCGACCTGAGTCGGCGGAACTTCTGGGGTCATAGGGTCTCCTAATTTGAACAGGTCGTCATTATAGCTCGAAAAACAGGTTGAGTCAATCACAAGGAAACCGCCTACTCCGCTATTATATATTTCTTATGCAATGTCACAGGAAGGCCTGCCGCTTGTGCTTTGGTAATAGTATCGTGAGTGCCCGTACTTGAATTCACGTGGAAAGCATACACTTCATCAGAAAAAGTCACTTCTTCATTGTGACGTAGGTCATACTCTATCTGTGTGATGTCTCCACTGTCTTTTCGCACTTCAAACACAGCACTTGGATTCCTCTCTTTAATCAATTGTAAAAGATAATCGAGATTTTCGATGTCCATATCTGACACTGGAAAATGCTTCCAGTTTTTCTTATAGTCATCAATAAAATGATGTAGTCGTGCTGGTATAAAAATACGTATACGAGTACATTCTGGGTTAAGTTTTACAAATTCATCCATGGCAAAAAAGTCCACTCCTGTAGCACCTCCCGTGACTAGTCCATCACCATTTTCAAAAACCCGCCTTGCAGCGAGGCGTACATCATTCTCAACTTCTTTATTCGTGAGACGCCATGTCCCTGTAAAAATTACCCATTTCATGAGGTGTGCATTATACCATAAAAATCGTTATATATCAAGGATACAAATAAAAAAGCCGACGAGATGTCTCGAAGGCATTTGAGCTTGAAGCGCTCACGGACGGACATATTTCAGAGCATGTCGGGTACGGCAGACTCTCCCCAAGCAGGAAGAGCCTCATCGTGGAAGTCCCCGTTATGGGGATCTGAAGGGGTCGCCTGGATGACAGGCTGCCCCATCTCAGTTGACAGGGTCAGCAGGTGGCACTCAACCCCAAGCTGAAGGAGCGCACCTCTTCTTGCTTCGTCAGAACGTTCGGCCAAAATTCGGCACGTTTGTGGTGGCCGGTGTTCACAGCATACACCACAAGAACAGATTGTTTTCACCATTTCTTTGCCTTTCCTTTCTTTCCATGTTTTAGTGGACCGTATGGATGGAGACTTGGTCTCTTCGAAATAAATCCAACGGAGGAGTCTCCAAGATCTCCAAGCCCTAGCGCAAGCGATTGGACAAGTCCAAGAACGGGCTCACGGCGATCGTCCACTATGACAAGGTTAACTGGATTATTTCCATCGGAACGAATGCCACACGGCACCTCGTCCGCCGCACCCTCAAGAGCATCAAGAAGGTGGCAAATATCTCGTTCGTCGCCCCACGAATCAAGGAAGACTGTACTGAGAGTGAGGATGAGAGTGTCAGGCAACACTTCAATGAGAATCCCGTTGAGACCCTCGCCTCCTGTACTATCTAGAACTATTATTGTCACTTTCTACTCCTTTAGAGGGTTAAAGAAATCCTCCACCACTCTACTACAATGAGAGACAAAAGTAAAAGTGTTCAGTTGACGATGTTAAGCGATTGTGGTAGTTTCAAATAAACCAACCAGAGGAGTTTCATCGTGAACACAAGTTTAATACAATTCGATCCGGTCGTTGTAGTTCTTTCAATCCTTGCCCTTCTCTTCCTTTGCGTTTTAGAGGGTGTGTCGTATGTGTCAAAATTTATAGCAAAGCGGAAAGAGAAGGCAGAAAAAATGATTCTGTGTCTTAAGCTCTTGGACAAGGTGCTGGCACCATTTGATCCACAACAGCTTGTTGCAGCCCGAACAAGAATCGGAGATGAAACGGAGCAGTGGATGATTGAGCACGCAAAAAGCATATATCCATCCTGGCAAAAAGCACAAATGAAAGATGTGAAAATTGCCATGGATTATTTACGTTTAAACTCGGGTGGGAGTAAAAAACTTTTGGCCCGTGTAGAGAAATATCAAAAAAGAATTGGCAAGATCCTCGCCTCGGAATAAAGAAGACTCGCCTTCAAGCGCCCGTGCAAATGGGCGCTTTTTTTAATTAAAAATAGTTTCAACGATACCCAGCTAAGTCAGAAATTGTTTTAGAAGCGAGACACAGGATTCAGGGGTCCCTAGTTTGTATAAAATGACTCAGCTACGCGGCGTGGAGAAGCGAGCGAGGAGACGTACGAAAGAGTACGTTGACGAGCGAGCGACGAACACAACAAAGTAGATGGGTTATTTTAGACGAACTAGATGTCGAGGTTGGCTTGCTTAGCGTACGTTTGGATGAAAGACTTTCTCGGCCCCACTTCAGATCCCATCAACATTTCAAATACTCTATCTGCCTCTTCAGCTTCATGCACTGACACTTGCTTGAGTGTGCGTGTGTGAGGGTCCATCGTTGTTTCCCATAATTCATCTGAGTTCATTTCTCCAAGACCCTTGTATCGCTGAATTTGTGGCTTCTTGCTTCTGCTCTTTACAACTTTTTCTTCTGCTTCGTCCACAGTATCTTCATTTAACTCACTTTCCACTTCAACTTCAGCCTCCGCTTCACTTGCCTCTGTTTCAGAAAAACCAAGACGGGTTAAAGCTTCAAACTTTTCTTCGTCAGAATATGCATAACTCACATCTTTTCCGAAAGCGATTTTGTAAAGTGGTGGTTGTGCGATGTATACGTAACCGGATTCAATAATCGGACGATAGTAACGATAGAAAAAGGTAAGCAAGAGCGTACGAATGTGTGCACCGTCCACATCGGCATCTGTTGCGATAATGAGCTTGTGATACCGAACCTTCTCGATGTTAAACGTATCCCCGATAGCCGCACCCATGGCGAGCACGAGATTCTTGATCTGTTCACTACCGAGCATACGATCGAGTCGTGCACGTTCAACGTTCAAAATCTTTCCTCGAAGAGGAAGGATGGCCTGTGTCACACGGTCACGCCCCATCTTTGCTGTACCTCCAGCAGAATCTCCCTCCACAATGAAGAGTTCAGAATCCGCAGGATCATTGCTTTGACAATCAGCCAACTTTCCAGGAAGAGAGAAGCCTTCAAGAGCTCCTTTACGAAGAACACTATCCTTTGCGGCTTTCGCAGCCTTACGTGCACGAAGAGCGAGAAGTCCTTTGTTGATGATTTCTTTTGCATCGTCTGGATTCTCTTCGAGGAAGAGTGTAAACGCATCAGAGAACACTGTCGCAACAGCACCTTGTGCTTCCATACTTCCGAGCTTGGCCTTTGTCTGGCCTTCGAACTGAATCTCACGAAGCTTCACAGAGATAACAACCGTAAGACCTTCCAATACATCGTCCCCTGTTAAATTCTCATCCTTTTCTTTGAGCACGCCATTCTTGCGAGCATATGCGTTGATGAGACGTGTGAGAGATGTTTTGAATCCTGTCACATGGGTACCACCTTCTGCTGTCGGAATGTTGTTTGCATACGCCGCCATCTTTGTAGCCATATCATCAATATACTGAAGCGCGATTTCTACGCCAACATTATCCTGTGACTTTTCAACATAAAAAATATTCTTGTGAACTGGCTTTGAAAATTCATTGTAATGTTTTACAAGCGACTTCAAGCCTCCTTCAAAATGGAACGTTGTCGTAGGACATTCGATACCAAGATCTGCAAAATATGTTTCACATTCAAGGTCCAACTTCTCTGTTACTTCACGAGCATCGACAATGATAATAGAAAGACCTTTCACGAGGTATGCCTGCTGACGAAGATGAGAAATCACACGAGCGATTTCAAACGTAGTTCCTTCCTTAAAAATAATTGCATCTGGTTCGAAAGTCACAACAGTGCCAGTAAATTTACTTTTACCGATTTGGGCTACTTTTGCTTTACGAATACCCTGCTTGTATTCCTGCATGTGAACACCTCCTTCTTTGTGAACTTCAACCTTACACATAATAGAAAGAGCATTCACCACAGACGCCCCCACTCCGTGAAGACCTCCAGACACGGCATAGCCTTCACCTCCGAACTTTCCTCCAGCGTGGAGTGTGGTCATAATCGTCTCAAGCGCAGACACTTTTGTCTTCGGGTGAATATCTACAGGAATACCACGACCGTTGTCTACGACGCGGATTTGATTGTTTGGAAGAAGTGTAACCTCGACACGATCGGCATAACCGTTCATCGCTTCATCACGAGAGTTGTCAAAAATTTCCCAAATAAGGTGATGAAGTCCGTCAGGTCCTGTAGACCCGATGTACATACCTGGACGCTTGCGAACCGGCTCTAGGCCTTCGAGCACCTGAATCGAACTTGCATCGTACTCACCTTTTTTGTGTTCTTTTGCGGCCATAGAAATAGATAATTAAGTCCTTCAATTATACCATTTTTACAATCAAAAATAAAGGGGAAAAGTCACCATTTTAACCTTTATCTTCAAGGGTTTTTAGACGTATTTTTGTACCTCTTTTACAAACGTATCATTCTTCTCATATTCATTATTAAAATACTTTGAGAACGAAGCAAATGCTGGGCTGAAAAGAATAACATCACCCTCTTTAGCGAGACTGAAGGCTTTGGCAACACATTCAGAAAGCGTCTCGCAGACAATATCTTTCGATAGAGATAATGTATCTGTACCCGTCCCAGCGAGCAACACACACGCCTTCGTATCTTCTTGCACTACATGCTCCAAATCTTCAAGAGGAAGTCCTTTATCTGAACCGCCCATAATAAGAATAGGTTTTACATGATAGGTTTCGTTGATAGCTTTTATTCCTGCAATAGTAGCATCTGGTGTTGTGGCATTATTGTCATTAAAAACACGAACCCCTCTAAAGACACCCAGATCTTCCAACCGTCCATCCACAGCAGAAAATGTCGCAATTGCTGCACGAATACTTTCATCATCTAATCCACACTGAGTGGCCACTTCGTATGCCAACCCTGCCGCAACCTGATTATGTTCCCCGATTAATTTCATTTCAAAATGAATATTTTCTGGAACAGAAATAGCAACTCGTTCTCCCCGCATAATAATTTCACTACTTGCTTGTGCGCTTGCAATGAACACATCTCCAGAATGTTGATTACGGTACACATTCGCCTTGTCACTGAAGTATGCTTCTTTATCATTCTTGTAATAATTCATGTGATCATCCAAGAAACTCGTAAACACTGCGATATGTGGACTGATTTTCATTTCTCCAAAACCTTGTAACTGCCAACTATCAAGTTCAAGCACAAGAAAATCTCCGTCATCAATAGCATCAAGTAACGGAAGATTGGCAACACCGCGAACATTACCACCGAGGTGCACCCGCGATCCATTCTCTCGCAATATATGTGCAATCATTTGTGTGGTTGTACTTTTTCCTCTCGTTCCTGTCACACCGATAATCACTACCTCAGGAATATTCTTCATGACAATGTCACATACAAGTGCTGCTGACATATACACAGGTATATGATTCTCCTTTGCATGCATAATGAACTCACTATCAAGTGGCACACCGGCAGCTTCCATAATAAAATCTCTGTTTTCAAAATCCTCCATTCTGTGTTCACCTAATACATACGTTATATCCGCACATTCCTTGAGCGCTTCGAGAGATTCTTCCAACTGTTCTTTTGTTTTCTTATCTGTAACAATAATTTCCGCTCCCGCTTGTGCAAGAAACGCAGTATCTCCTATGCCGCGGCCAAGAAGGCCAAGCCCCATGACGGTCACTTTTTTATTTTCAAAATATGGGAGGTAAATTTCGCGCTTCATATTATTTGGTGAGATGTATTGCGTTAAGCCCTGCAAATGCATCTCCAGCACCAACATTCACCACCACAGTTTTGGCATCAGTAATAGCTATAATGTGCGAAGGCATATCAGCAATAGAGGGCAAGCTTTCTGCTTGTCCGCCTTTTAGAATAATGAGATCCCGAAGATCCTCTGACGACACAGAGGTGTCTGTTTCAAGTCGCGCTTTGTAAATTGGCATAAGAGAAACATAATCAGCTTCTTTCAACACTTCACCGAACTCATCAAAAAAAGCCTTCGTGCGTGAATGCAAATGTGGCTGAAAAAATACATGAAGCTTGTAGTCCCCTTTGGGATACTTTTGACGAAGGGCGGCGAGTGTCGCATGTATTTCGGTAGGATGATGTCCATAGTCATCGTATACCGCCACGCCATGCTCTGTGACACCTTTGTACTCAAGTCTACGCCATGTACCAGGAAAGAGGAGGAGTCCTTTTCGTGCCTTTTCCTCATCTAACCCAAGAGCGTTTGTGAGAGCAAGGACAAGCTGTGCATTTTCTTGATTGTGTTCACCAAGAACACTGAGCGTGATACTTTTTTTATCGACACAATCGGCATCCACTTTCTTTCCATCAGTATTCAAAGAAACATTACTGTGAGCGACGAGCAACCCTTTACCTTCCAACTTTTCTGCAAACGACTGGAAGGCTGTGTGAATATCTTCGAGATCTTTGTAATAATCCAAATGATCTGCATCAATATTTGTCACAATAATATGCGTCGGATGAAGATTGAGAAATGAACGCCTGTACTCACACGCTTCCACTACCATATAATCACTGTCTCCGGCAATAAAATTAGTACCACCGTCTGCAAGAAGGCTGCCAACAATAACCGTCGGATTGATACCGCAAGCCCTGAGCGCATAATACATCATCGCCGTTGTTGTCGTCTTCCCGTGTGTACCCGACACAGCAATGGTGGTCTTTTCTTTTGTAATTTCACCAAGCGCTTCTGGATAACTCATACACGTAATGCCGAGCTCTTGTGCACGAACATACTCGACATTGTCGATTGAAATGGCGATAGTGTAGACCACCAAATCTATATCATCTGTGATATGGTCACCATTATGTCCAATCGCGACATCGATGCCTTCTTTACGAAGTGCACTGTCGATGTCTGATTCTGCCGAATCAGACCCAGACACATCATACCCTTTGTGCTTGTAATATCTGGCGAGCGCTGAGAGGCCGATGCCTCCAATTCCTATACAATAGACTTTCATATCCCTATACTACCACACCGCAATTCTGTTTTCATTATGTGCAACTTTTTGATACTATCAAGAGATGCTCGCAATTATTTTGGCCTCAGGCCGTGGTGTACGCATGGGAACACTCACAGAAAACACACCCAAGCCCATGCTTAGTGTCTTGAATAAAAACCTCCTCGAATGGAAATTAGAAGCGCTTCCGAAAGAAGTTTCCGAAATCATTTTTGTAGTCGGCTATAAAAAAGAAATCATTATGGACTACTTCGGTTCTTCGTGGAACACCATCCCTGTCACATACATCATTCAAGATGAACTAAACGGTACAGGTGGAGCCATCGCTCTCTGCAAGGAATACGTACAAGAAAAAGCTCTCATACTTATGGGAGATGATATTTACGAAAACAGTGACTTAGAAAAACTCATAGCACACGACAATGCAATGCTCGTATTTGATGAAGGTGAAACTGGTCTACAGAAAAAAGGTCAAGTCGTCGAAAAAGATGGGCTACTTTTTGGTCTCAATGAGGGTCAATCACAAACGGGATTTCCTTCATCACTCATCAACACCGGCGCATGCGTGATTTCAAAAGACTACTTTTCCTATCCTCTTGTCCGTGTATCTGATACAGAATTTGGTCTTCCTCACACCATTGTCGGCATGGCACAAGATATTCCTGTACACGTACTAAAAAGCAGCGAGATGGATTCAAATCACGTCCCCAGAATGTTTAATTAAAGCAGAACTCCTGCTTGGTTCAGATCTACAGCAATAGACCAACTTCTCTTGTTATATCTTCCCAGTCTGAATAATAATGATCCTCTCCAGGAATAACTTTCATGGTGTAATTTGAAATAGCATATTCTTTGAGAAACTTCTCTAACTCTAGAGCAGAACATGTACGATCAAATTCCTGTTGAATAATACGTGTTGGTATAGAAAAATTCTTTACCCAATATTCAACTGGAAAATTATTTTTATGCGCCCACACAAAAGGAACGCCTAGGAAAAAACATTTTTTAGGATCAATCACTCCCTCATGTACGCCTCTCATTGTAAGAAGAGAACCTGCAGATTTTGCGAAGACCATATACTCCCCTATGTTTTTTGTAAGAGAAACGAGCTTGTCTAGCTCCACATCAAAATCCAAAACAGAGCCTTCTGTTTCCCAATGAGAATAAAAGAGTACGTGTACCTCATCAAAAAATTCACTAAGCACTTCCTTGGCTTTTAAAGACCATTCCTTGTGCATCAAAGAGTTACCCGGAACAATAATTAATTTCATATATGTCTAGCGAATTTCGTATCCCTTCTCCTTAAGGATTGTGTACATCTTCTCCGCAACAGCATTCGCCTCTTCGTCGGTAAGCGTTCTTTCTTTTGACTGCAAAACGAAACGAAATGCAAAGGATGTTTTTACGCTTCCATCTTCCGCTGTTTTCGAGAAGGTATCAAAACAATCAATACGAATGATGAGAGGAGAATCAATTTGTAGAGCGAGAGTATGGAGGTCTTCCCATGTGACAGAAGCAGGAACCCACACAGCAATATCACGGACGATAAACGGATAAGGAGAGATTGGTGTGTAAGCAATTGAATTTTGAGAGCGTGTAAGCGATTCATAAGATGTCGGCTCGGGAAGCGTTGCTATCAGTGTATCAAAATCAAGTTCAATGACATACGGCTTAGCGCTCACGGTTTCGTATTCTATTGTGGCCACACCAAGGTCACGTTTAATCTGTGAAAGAATCGTATCGACTTCATCGGTGAAGGATGATTTCTTTTTCCCGTCATCAATCACAAGGGCGAGGTGTCTACGCTCTGTTATTTTTGTAAACACATTTCCGAATTCGTACATCTTTACGGTTTGAATGTTGAGCAACGGAGCATTCAACATGTTCATGTGAAAGGCCCTCTCCACGCCGCTTGCAAGTGCGCTACGCAACTTTTCTTTATCGGTTGCAAGACCTTTCACTATTTCTACTTCACCTACGTCACCAAACGAGTACGTCATGATTTCCGAAAATCCATTCGCATACAAAATATTCTTCACTTTGTTTTCATAGTACAAACGCTTATGTGGAAGCCCTGTGCGATTAAGCATAGGGAGCACACCCACAATAGACGACAGACCTTTCACACGAGCAACCTCTTCGATCAAATCTTCTTTGATGCGAATATCGAGACGCTCAGACGGTACAGTAACACTGTAATTTTCTCCGGTTGTTGTATAAACAAAACCAAGTGCAGTAAAAACTTTTTCAATATCTTCACCGTTATACGTTGTTCCAAGTGCGCCATTGATATGAGAAAGTGGTACGGAAACAGTTGCGATGACAGTCGGCGAAGGATACACATCAACGATAGCACTCACACGCACGCCTTCATTTAATTTTTGCACAAGCGAGATAGTCATACGAAGACCGTCCTCTACAAGCGTGTCACTTATTTCATTTTCAAAACGCTTCGAAGCATCTGTACGTATACCATACTTCTGTGCAGTCTTTCTGATACGTGTCGGATTAAAGTTTGCGGACTCAATAACAATCGACGTCGTCGCAGCACTGATGCCAGAAAACTTCCCACCTTTTATTCCCGCAAGCCCGAGTGGCTTTTCAGTGTCCGCAATCACAAGCGTATCCTCATCAAGCGTGAGATCCTTATCATCAAGCGTTGTCAGTGTCTCCCCTATATGGGCGAAACGTGCAGAGAGTGTGTTACCGGCGAGCAACGTAGAATCGTATGCATGCATTGGTTTATTGATAGCAAACTGCACGTAATTAGTGATATCTACAATTGAGTTAATACTTTTCTGTCCAATTGATTGAAGTCGTACCTTTAACCATTCTGGGGACTCTGTGACACGCACACCATCGATACGCACACTCATAAATCGCGTACACGCTTTCGCATCCACAATGGTAATGAGAGGTGCAGCAACAGAAGCATCTCCTTCTGCCTGATAAAATTCATTTGGGTCAATAAACGTATTTCCAAGTAATGCGGTAATATCCCGCGCCATTCCTCTGTGACCAAGCGCATCATGTGCCCGATTCGGCAAAACTTTAATATCCAAAATGTCATCATCACCGAATTTCGTCACCTCTTCAATTTCAAAGGCGTTGAACGTCACAATCTCCTCAAGTTTTTTTACTTCAGGAAGAGGTTCTTTACTATAGTCTTGCAGCCAGCTTTTTGAGAATTTCATAGTTAAAATTGATTTACCAAACGCAAGTCACCATTATACAGCATGCGAATATCATCAATGCCCGTCTCGAGCATCACGAGACGGTCAAGCCCTGCGCCGAATGCGAACCCTTGGTATTCTTGTGCATTGAGTCCTGCGTTTTGTAACACCTGTGGATGTACCATTCCTGCACCCATGATTTCAATCCACCCTGATCCTGAACAAAGAGGACATTGCTTTCCCTCTATCTTCCCTGTTCCTTCACACTTAAAGCATTGCATATCCACCTCTACACTTGGCTCAGTGAATGGAAAAAAAGATGACCGAAAACGTACCTCCACATGTTTCTCAAGAAACTTTGTAAAGAAATGTTCTAGCAAACCTTTCAAGTTCGCAAGCGTTACATCTTTACCAATCATTAACCCTTCTACTTGAAAGAATTGTGCTTCATGACGAGCATCTGTCGCTTCATTTCTATATATCTTGCCAGGAACAATCACCGCCAAAGGAAATTCTTTTCCTTCTCTAATCCAACGTTCAATAGTACGAACCTGTACACCGGACGTATGTGTACGGAGCACATGTCCAAGCGAGAGACCTTGTGCAAGAACTTTCTTCTCCGCCTCAGTCATAGAACGTTCAGCAAGGCTACTTTCTTTAATCCAAAACGTATCCTGCATATCACGTGATGGATGGTCTCGCGGCACGTTTAAGGCATCAAAGTTGTACCATTCACTTTCAAGTTCGGGGCCATCGACTACGTCAAAACCAATCTCAGTAAAGATGCGAGAGATTTTGTCTATTGCCTTTGTTATAGGGTGAAAATGGCCGGTCATGATGGCATTATATCATAATGCCAAAGACTTTAGATATTAGATTTTGGATTTTAGAGTCATACAAATACATACTCTCTTCTTGTCGTGCTGAATAATCTAACATCTAATCTCTAAAGTCTAAAATCTATTTTTTGGTATCCTGCAGAACCCACTCATTCTTTCTCTTCATAAATGTATCTGCTATAGCTCGCCCCAAAAAGAGCGGAACAAAGAGTGGGTAAAGGATAAAGAAGAGTGGGAAGTTACGGTAAAATTCCTGTCTATCATCTGAAAGTGTATTACCGATATAAAGCACAAGCAAAAACATAGTCAACATCACCATAATAATAAATGACATGACTGTTGTATTCAGATAAAAAATATCAAAGGTTGGAATATGTGGATGAAAGCCAACAGTCAACCACTTTTTCACAGATGTGCTCACAGAAGAAAGTATGCTGTAGTATGAGAAAAGAGCCGCATAGAGTCCATAAAAAAAGAATAAGAAGGCCATCGGTAGGGTAAACATGCCGAAGTTTCCATATTCTTTTTTGAAAAATAATTCTTTGTAGTCAAGTGAATTTTCAAGAAATCCCCGAGCCCATCTAAGACGCTGATAAAAGAATCCTTTCGCAGTTTCTGGACCCACGGTGTACACGAGCGCCTTGTGTGAGTTCACAATTTTCATGTGAGCCCTATGCATACGTAACGTAATTTCAAAATCTTCTGTATTGTGCGCCTTATGATAATTCCCAATTGTCGCAAAAATCTCACGACGGAAAAAAGAAAATGGGCCAGGTGTCACCTGAATAGCATCAAGCGAACCGTATGCCTTTCGCAAAAATACTCCCATCAAATACTCAATCGCCTGCATGCGCTGAATAAGTGTTTTTGGTTTACGAATGTGAATACATGGAGTCACAGCCATAACCTTAGGGTCTGCATCAAAATAAGAAACAATAACACTAAGTGTTGTCGGTGTAACAAATGAATCAGCATCGAGGCATCCAAAAAGTTCACTATTTGATCTTTCGAGAGCCATGTTCACCGCCGTATGCTTGCCACCATTTTCTTTAGTAAGCACTGTAATCTGATCCTTGTGTGATTGCTCGTATGCCCTCGCTATTGCAAGCGTGTTGTCGGTACTCCCATCATCAACGACGACAATAGAAAGTTTGTCTTTTGGATATTCAAGAGAAAGTAATGAATCAAGTGTCGCTGCGAGTGTCCGCTCTTCATTCCAACACGGCACAGCAACGGTTGCCGTCGGATATACCTTCACCTCATGGTCTTCTTCACGTTTAATGCGTCGTTTATTTTCAAAAAAAGATATTAACAGAAGCACTTGAAAATACATAGACAAAAACAAGAACGGATACATGAGCCCTTGTAAAATAGAAGCAATCATACAAAAATTATTTTACACGCTTCGTACTGGTAGCGTTCGACACTGAAGCGGTGCTGGTTGCAATTTTAAGTGTGTCCGGTAAAAGTTTATCTAAGTCATCTATTGATCTAAAACCAATATATGTCTTGTCTTCTATTACAAGTGCTGGGAGTGATGACTTAATACGATAAATCATCTTCATAGAATCAAGCGCAGCAAGGTCGAGATTGTAGTCGAATGAATATACACGAAGATCGGGATACATCTCCTTCAAACGAGTAAGTACATACCCTTCTTTCTCACAATCAGCACAATCTCCTTTGTTTGAGTAAAAATAAATAATAAAAACAGGTTTCTTGGCTTGGCCACACTGTGCTGCAAGTTTCTTCGAAAGAATATAATCTTTAATTTCAAGTAATGAATAGTACTTCTTAAGATAAACAATATCTGCATCGGTTGCACCTCGTTCATTTTCTGTGCGTGAAAGTTTGTCACCCAATGCCGAGAGCTCAGGTGAGAGCATTGAATCACTAACATTAGCGCACGGAACTTCTTTGAGAAGATCAAACTGTGTCTCACTTGAAAGAATGTCGATGGCGATATTGTCTTGAATCGACTTAACATCTTCAACACGCTTATTAGAAAAGAAAGTCGAGGCGAAAAAAGCTGTTGTAAATATTGCAGCAGTAATGACGAATGTAAAAATGTATTTTTTTATGTCGATCATAAGATGGTATTGGCTAAAGCACCTTTTTGCGGGCCCATTTACAAAAACTGTGCTCGCCTAAACATTTGTGTACAAACATTTTAGGGAGCCGCTTCTCAGACTCGAACTGAGGACCTATTGTTTACAAAACAATTGCTCTACCAACTGAGCTAAAGCGGCTTATTCACGCTCCTAATCTTAGCATATTTCTATAATTTTGTCACCATGATAACAAAGAATAAATCCTTGTAACAAAAGGATTAGTTGAGCGTACTTATTAATTAAAAAAGTGCGACGCAAGCCTGTTTCAAAATTGAATGAGATGCGCAGTTGTTTTTAAGAAAAAGTTTGGAGACGTACTAATGTGTACGTTGAAACACTTTTTCTTAAAAATAACAAGCAGATCGTCAATTTTGAAACAGGCTTTATTCCTCTTCCTTTTCGCGGTCCATTTCCTGCTTATACACCTTTAGGTGCTCCCAAAAGTGAGGCACCGTCCCACGATTACGTACGGCATTTTGCACAAACCAGTTTCGTGATTTGGCATACAAGAATGTAGAAAATTTATCCACATAGAACATAACTCGCACCGCCAAGTGTGCGAGATACTGGAAAATAAATTTTCGTATATACACACTTCGCTTGAGAAGCAGGCGAAGAATCGTACGCAGTGTCGTCGAGACTTGTGCAGGACCGTTGTACTCTGGATCAATAATCACTCTCCCCTTAGCTACACTATAGCTTTGAAGTACAAGGATAGACACCGCAGAGAGTGCGGCTAGTATTCCACTTATTACTAAAAGGAGTACCAGCATGAGTATGTTTTTGTTTACGCTAATGCGTAACGGGTGAAGCGTATCACTTTAGTGTTTTCGCCAAACTTCTGAACAGCTGCCTGAATTCTCTGCTCTACTGTGATTCCAGGATTTTTAATGAATGATTGATTCATGAGTGATGTTTCTTCACCAAGACCGTCTTCATTATTAACTGATGTCGGCGCCATAGCACAGACATGCATGGCGAGGTCACGAGCAAGTGCTACGAACTCTTCATTCTTTGCAACGAAGTCTGTCTCACATCCGAGCTCGAGAAGCACACCAACAGTACCTGTTGAGTGAACATATGCAGAAATAACTCCGGCAGATAATTCACGGTCAGCTTTCTTCTCAGCTTGAGCAGATGAGTACTGTGAAAGCACGGCACGAGCCTGTTCCTTGTCTCCATTTGCTTCATCAAGTGCTTTTTTTATTTGTGCAAATGAGAGACCTGTTTCTTCACGAAGTTCTTTGATTGTGTCCATAAAAATAGTTTTTAGTTTCCAGTTTTTAGTTTTTAGTAAATACGAATCTAATACAATTCCTCACTGTTTTACTTTTACGCTGTCGTAGCGAGAGCTTCTTTGATTGTTTCGAGTACGAAACGTACAGACGCTACAGATCCGTCATTACCGACAACAGGATACTCGATACCTTCCAGTGTACAGTCAGTATTACAAAGTGCAACCACAGGGATGTGGAGACGCTTTGCTTCTTTGAGACACATATCTTCATGACGAGAGTCGATCATGACAATAGCTGAAGGAATATTTGTAAGTGAAGAGATGCCTCCGAAGTCACGGTCCAATCTATCGATATCACGCTGGATGAGAAGCTGTTCTTTCTTTGTGTACACAGCGAGTTCACCTGTTTCTTTCTTCTTCAAAAGATCATGAAGCTTTTCGATACGCTTCTTGATTTGTGGGAAGTTTGTAAGTGTTCCACCGATGAAACGTTCAGCGATGTATGGAGCGTTGAGTGAAAGTGCTACTTCTTTTACGATTTGGCGGATTTCTGGTTTAACACCAACGAACAAAATAACCTTTCCTGCAGCGTGCATTGAGGCGAGGAACGCGGTAGCGTTTTCAAGCTGAGTCTTTGTTGTGTCGAGGTTGATAAAGTCAACATTGTTGTAATTACCTTCGATAAAAGGCTTTACTGATGGATGACGACGAGTACGTGAGTAGCCGTATTGGAGGCCTGCTTTTGCAAGAGCTTCTTTATTGATGTTTGACATAGATGTTAGAGATTAGACTTTAGATTTTAGATGAGACTCGATACATTACTTTATGCAATATATCTAAAGTCCAAAATCTAAAATCTAAAATCTGCGTTTAATAATACATTTGCCTCGTGCCACATTATCTCTTCTCCGAAATACCTGTTTGGTAAGCGTCAATTATGCTCGAAGTGATATGCTCAGGTGTCCAAATCCTGATTTGCCCGATTGGATGAATGTGGTTATTCTAGCACGAATTGTGCTTTTTGGGAAGACTTTAAGCTTATTATTTATGAGGCACATAGCGCTATATTTCTTGCTTTTTCATACTAATGTAATCAAAAATTTGAAGAATTGTCTTACCAAAAATCAATAAAATAAGTGGAATGGTGGCCACCCCTAATCCTACAATAACTTTACCAGCTATGATTATTGGAAAGTAAAGAATAAAGATCCTTTTATACGAATCTTTTACAAGGTCTCTTGAAAAGTTTACAGATTCCTCTCTTTGAGAGAAGAGATGATAATAAGAAATTGCATAACTACTAATTAGAGAAAGGAATGTCCACTTAAAAAGAAAAAAGGTTTCACCTATTACTCCAAAAAGATTTGGAATACGCACGGTAGTTGAGTTTACAATATAAGCAGTATCAGCAAAAAAACCATAAATAAGACCAAAAAAACCAAGGAGAAATCCCCCAAAATGAACAATGAGGAAAGTGGCAACAATTCTATCTCCAAAGGTAGAACGAGCTAATATCATAAATAACCCAAATATACCCATGACTAATGTCTCCAACCAAAACCCAAAAAAAATATCAAAAATACTCCAACGTAAAAACAAAACCCCGAAAATAGATATGAGACTTGGAATAACAAGTAATACAATTTTAAAAGTATATGGCCTGGTTGCAGCTAATTCGTTCATGTAAAATTAGTTTACTCCTCACCCTTAACAATTCCTAATCATCAGAGTCTTCGGCTTCGCCAAATTCGCCGGTGAAATTTTGTAGGGCTTCGACAATTGGACCCATATTACCTATCATAATTTTTGGAAGACCGTGCCATGACTCGCGAATGCGGTGATCCGTCACGCGATCTTGCGGGAAGTTATACGTACGAATCTTTTCACTTCTGTCACCTGTTCCTACCTGTGACCTCTTTTCAGAGGCATGTTTCTTGTCGTCTTCTTCTTGAGAGAGTTGATCTAACTTCGCTTGCAACATTTGAAGGGCACGCTCTTTGTTCTTCAACTGAGAACGTTCAATCGTACAACGAATAGCGATACCTGTCGGTTTGTGAATGACACGTACAGCGGTTTCCACCTTGTTCACATTCTGACCTCCTGCACCACCTGAACGAGATGTTTCGAACTCAAGATCACTCGGAGGAATGACGACGTTTGTCTTCGCACGAATAGGCATAACAGATACCGTCACGGTCGACGTGTGTACACGACCATTCTTTTCGGTTTCAGGAATACGCTGAACACGATGCACACCTGTTTCAAAACGAAGCGCTTCGTAACACCCCTTTCCTTTCACTTCAAAAGAAACATCTTTGTACCCACCAACATCCGAAAGGGACTCGTCGAGTTTGTTCCAACCCCAACCCCTTTGTTCAGCATAGTTCTGATACATGAGTGCGAGCTCTGCCGCGAAGAGCGATGATTCATCTCCTCCTGCTCCACCTTGTATTTCAAGTATCATAGCCTTCGGTGCTTCTTCTTCAGCTTTCGCAGCTTCCGCAGATTCCTCCATTTGCTTCCAAAGAGCTTCTAGTTGTGGGGTGAGAGACTCTATCTCACTCTCGGCAAGTTCTTTCATTGATTCGTCAGAAAGAAGGAGTTCAGCTTCTGTCTTCGCATGCAAAAGGCGCTCATACTCCTCTGCGGTGTACTTGGTGCGTGGGTTGGATTTGAAATCTTCGAGTTCCATATGGGCAGTTATTCGTTAGGACGTTCTTCGTTCTTAGTTTAATACAAAAAATAAACAATGTCGCCAAATTAAGAAGTCAAAAACAAGATGAAATACGCGAAGAGCGCATGTTTTTGGAGGAAAATGTACTTATCTGTACATTGACCGACAAAAACATGCGCTCGACAAAGTAGTTCGCTTGTTTATGACTTCTTAACCGCTGCCATTCGTTTCTTGAACTTGTCCACACGTCCTGTAGTATCGAGAACCTTTTCAAGTCCTGTATAAAATGGGTGACAGGTAGCACAGATTTCAACATCAATCTTTTCTTGTGTTGATCCGACAGAATATACAGCCCCACACGCACATGTGGCTGTTGCATTCGAGTAATATGTTGGGTGAATATCTGCTTTCATAGTCGCCCTATAATAACATATTTACTTGTGTTGTGCAATGGGTTATTTAAAGATTATTTTGTAAGCATTTAACCAAAATTTTTAGTTTTTAATTTTTAATTTTTAATGAAAATACAGAGCATTTTGTTTGAATATTGAATATTATTTCAATGAATATTACTTTTTTTTACCCCTGTATCTTATCAATATCCGCCTGCATATTGTAAAGCTTTTTCATTACGGAGTTACCGTATCCAGCACCTGCTGACGACGAAGCACATGAGCGGCCAGAATAGTACTTACATGCTGCATTTCTCTCTGAAGCCTCGTTACCTGCAACAGCCCCCAGATCAGACAAGTAGAGCGCTGTAGCCGTAATGGCGTGGTACGGATTCCATGGGTCTGCGGTGCTTGCCCCTGTAATACTTTCTATTCTATTTTCAAATAATTTCCATGTAGACGGAATGAACTGCGAAGGACCCATAGCACCTCCCCATCCCGAAGGGCTTCCCCCGCTGTACGCCGCTATCCAACATGAAACAGGAGTTTTTTGTGGATCTCTTCCAATCTTTGCCATGAACGATGTAAAAACGGGCACATCACGCGTCGGGTGCATGGTGCGAGGCTTCGTATCTCCTGATTTAATACTTACACCAGACCCTGTCGCGTAGTCGCGCAAGTAACATGCTCCAACATTAATACCAAGAGATGACTCTTGCATAAGGATAGCCAAGATAAGAGCAGGTCTCACCCCTGTAGTCTTGGATGCCGCAAGCGAATACTCGTACGCCTTTCCAAAAGAAATACTTCCCGTATCACGAAGGTCGAAGAGTCGTGCACGTATTTGTGCGGCTTCTTTTTCACGAGTTACCAGAACTTTTTTGTATTCAGTTTCCTGATTCTTGGTAATTGTAAGAAGGGTATTCTTTTCTTTTTGATTTGTTTCTACTTTTTTCTTTTCTGATTCTTGAGCAAGCTTCTTTTGAGTCTCTTCATCTTTCGCAACCTCCAACTCTGATTTCACTTCTTCGATGTCTGACTTTGTGGCACGGATATCTTGAAAGCTTTGATCAAGAGCACGGTTAAGTGTAGAAAATGAATCCGCGTCAGAGAAGAATGTCGAGAGGCTTTGTGCTTGTAAACCAAAATCAAGCAATGAATACTGCTCAAGATATCTCGTCTTTCTCATGATTTGTGCGAGAGAATCTTTTTCTCGTTCCATCTTTGCGTCAAGCACATTAATGGTACGGTTCTTCTCGGAGATGTTTTGATTCAAACGGGTTATAGCTGCATTATGTGCTTGTATCTTTAATTTACTTTGTGCGATTTTTTTAGAGAGAACAGCGATGTCTCCTTTAATGGAGACGCCTTGTTGTTTGGTTTGAGAAATACTATCCGTGAGTGCTTTTATTTGTGCTTCAAGATTTGCCAAGTCTTGTTCAAGCTCTGCACGTGATTGCGCGAAAACAACCATATCTCCTTGCAAGGGAACAAGGATACATATACAGGCAATAATAAAAATAGCTAGCCGATGCTTCATGTATACAGTATAACAAGAGAATGCTGAAAGTTGTGACTTTATGACCAAAAACAAATTACATAAATCAAAATACAAAAGCGAATCCTTACGGACTCGCTTTTGTATTTAGTATTTTTCCAAATATACACATCGTCAGCCGGTTTCAAAATTGTTTTAGTCCTCAGCTTGCTAGCTTAGGACATCTTCGCAGCCAAGCTGACTCGAAATGCGCAGATGGTATTAAGAAAAAGTTTGGAAGCGGTTACTCAGCAGCAGGAACTTCCTCTGATTCTTTCTTACCCTTAGCTTCCACCTCAATAGCTGAAAGATCCACTTCAACTGGAGCAGCTTCAGCTTCTTCCTTCGCTTCTGATACAGAAGCGATAACATCTTCTGGATTTACGTGATAGAGCTCTACTCCTGCTGGAAGTTTGATATCACTTACATGAATAACACTGTCGAGAGCAACAAGTGCTGAAAGGTCTACCGTGAATTCCTGTGGAAGCTTTGTAGGATCTCCTTCAACAGAAAGTTCATGCATTACTTTTACAAGCATAGCCCCTTCTTTCACAGCCTGAGATTCACCAACGAATACAATAGGAGTCTTAACGTGAACCTTCTGACCTTTTTCAAGAACATAAAAGTCTACGTGAATAATGTGACTCTTTACTGGATGAACCTGTACATCCTGAATCATGGCAGTTTCATTACCGTGTTCTGTAACAAGGGTAATAGAACTTGATTCTCCTGCAGAAGCAAGAATTTTCTTAAATTCAATCGCATCAATGAAAATTGATGTCGCAGCCTGGTGTGCGCCGTAATAGACAGCTGGGATAAAACCGTCTTTTTTAGTCTCTTTTGGTGCGCGTGGCGCTGTAGTTATCTGCATCATAGTTGAGTGATTATACCTTAGAATAGACCTTTAATCAAGCCCTGTTATAGTTAAAAGTCTTTAAAGTCCATAAAGTCAAAAGTGAATGCAGCCGCATTCACTTTATAGACTTTGAACTTTATGGACTTTTGACTACGACAGTGTAACCTTATACCTCCCCTCATTCTTTGCAAAAGCTTCCTTTGACTGATGTTTATACTGATACCCATACTGCTTGGTAAGCTTTGAGCCATCCACTGCAATCGGATATGAATACCCTCTCCAGCTTCCAGGTGATGTAGGGATCTTGCCTCGTGTCGCATGCCAGAAAAAAAAGAATGCCATCCGCGCCATCCATGGCTGTATTGGAAGCGTCTTCTTACCAACAGCTTCTGCCATATCTTTACCGAACACACATGCTCCTGGTGGAGAAATATTAAATACCTCGTAACTTCCTTCCAAATCATTGAAAGTAAAAAGTGCAACAATGTCCGTAACATCATCTTCATGAATATATTGACGAAGCCAACCTTTTGTCACCGGTACATAGGACGTGAGTAGCATCACGATATTGTTCACAAAACCGCGTTTCAAATTCCCCGATAACGCTGATTGTAATCCGAAGCGAATACGATCATAACGCCCTCGTGGACCAGTGATAGCTGCCGGACGGACAACGAACACTTGTCCATTCCAACCGGATTCCTTTGCTTGCTTGTATCTCTCTTCAAGATGCTCTTCACAAATACGCTTCTCTTCTGCGTATAAGTATCCTGACTTTCTGAACGCTTCCGATTCTTTGTAAAAATGCTCGATAGAATTATCTGGAAAGGCACCATATGATGAAACAGTCGAGAAATGAATAAGCTTCTTTACAGAAGGCGTGCTGAACGCGAAATCAAAAATTGCATCAGAGCCATCGATGTTCCATTTCCATTCTGTCTTCTCATCGTTGTACATGTGACGAATCTGCCACGCAGTGTGAATAACCACGTCCGGAGCGAAGGCTTTTACTTTTTCCGCCCATGCGTCATCTGACGTGTTCATTTCGAGATACGTTATTTTACCTTGCTGTGGGTGATTCTTTGTGATATCTGTCTCTGGCTCTTTATCAAGCGTGATAATACCTGAAACGTCACTACGACGCGCGAACTGATCCACAAGCATTGCCCCCACATACCCCGCCCCTCCTGTGATAAAGATTTTCATAGTATTATAGTATACCAAATAATAATTACTTTCCGTATCCGTATTCCTATTGACTATTGACTGTCCTTAATGTCCTACTCGAGAAAGTAAAATTCTCACAGTCTTTAATGCTGTCGTGAAATCAAGAAAGATAGACCTGTTCTTAATGTAATACATATCATAAGCGAATCGCTCACGCGTCTCTTCAACACTTTGAGGAACACCTTCTTGTGTAACCTGAGCCCATCCCGAAACTCCTGGTGGCACGGTATAGCGTGCATGATAAAAATCTATTTCATTACGAAGACGTTCTTCAAGTCCTGTCATATCTGGTCGTGGACCGATAAGTGACAGGTCACCTTTAATAACAGACCATAGTTGTGGGAATTCATCGATACGAGTCTTTCGCAAAACAGCACCAATTTTTGTCACTTTGTTTTCCCCTTCACCAACCCATGCACCATTTACATCATGTGACATCGTGCGTAGTTTTGGGATACGCATAACACGACGACCAAGGCCGAGACGCTCTTGAAAGATAAATATAGGGCGACCAGATTCTAGGTACACCAGAATAGCGCCAGCAAGAATAAATGGAATCGTAAATATAAAAAACGGAATAGCAACAACCAAATCAAACACTCTCTTCATAAATTCATACAATGGCTTTTGATTCAAGTAATCCCTGAGCAATGATTCTTCTGTAAATGTCGGAAGAAAAATCTTGCCGAATAAATCCTCATACAAAGAATCTTTCGCGAGCACTGATGTCTTTCGGATAACGTGTGTCGGCAACATAGAAATAAGTCGAACAATGTCTCCGTCAGTATTGTCGTACACAATAACTGAAACCCCGCTTTCCTCAAGCTTATTCATTACAGCTTCGACAGTAAGACTATCAGGTCTAGTGAACGTTGCTCGTGGCGCATGAGCACGCATCTCGTGATGCACTTTTTCATAGACACTTCCTTCTTTCATGAGAAGAAGAGCGTTGATATGTGCGCCAAGAAGCGGCAACTTCGCATATGCAATACGCGAAAGCGCAAGGAGACAAAAACTCACGCTGAAGAAAATAATATAGGTAATCTTCGGGCTAATAGGAAGGTACGTCGCGAAGATGTAAAAGTACGTTACACCCAAAACCCCTGAAACAGTAAGCGCTTCTGCCAATTTCGGAAGGCTTCGCTTTAAGTACGCAAGTGTCGTATCGCTGTAGGCAAGAGAGATGTACAGAATTGAAATCGTGAGAATAAAAAGTGGAACAAAGTATACAAGATGACCCACAAAGAGGTCGCCGATACCGAACCGTGAAGCATCAAAAAAATAACGTATGACGAGTGATACGTAGAGAGAAAGAATGAGAATGAGAGCGTCGACAAGGATAATCAGGCTTGTATGGAGATTCTTTTGGAGTTTCATATAGTGACCAGTATACTAGATACGTATATGGATGCTACTACCAATTCTACAATAGAAAATAAGGAAGTCAAGAAGCTTCACAAGAAGCCTTTTGTGCTTCACATCATCACTCGCGCGTCATGGGGAGGTGCTCAGCGCTACGTGTATGATATTGCTACCGACACCAAGGAATACATTCAAGCAGTAGCCACAGAATCAAACGGAACGCTTGTAGATGAGCTGCGAGCCCAAGGTGTAACGGTATATCCGCTCTCGTATGCCAGACGGTCAGCACTGCTACCACTTCACGATATGCGTACACTCTTTGATATCGTCCATCTTCTTCGCCGTGTGAAGCCTGATATCGTACATCTTCACAGTTCGAAGATGGGGGTCTTGGGCGGCATAGCATGTCGCATCGCTGGTATTAAAAGAATAATATTTACAATTCACGGCTGGCCACACAATGAAAAAAGAACCTCTGTTATACGTTTTATTTTTAAAGCACTTAATGTTGTCACCCTTCTTTGTGTTCACGAAGCAATCGCTGTATCACAAGCAGTGGTACGCACAAGACCTTTTGGTTTGATGGGTAAAAAAATTACACATATATACCTCGCCTTACAGGAGCCAAAATATAAAGCGAGAGAAAAAGCACGAGAAGTACTTCTTCGAAAAACGGCATTTCCTAAGAATGAAGATCTCATTCTTTTTGGAATCATCGGAGAGCTTACAGAGAATAAAGACCATGCAACACTCTTTCGCGCCTTTAAAGAAGTACATGAGCAGTATCCACAGACGAGACTTATTGTCATAGGAAATGGGAATTTACTTCCGGATCTTCATACACTTGCACGAGAGCTTGAAATCGATGCCGCGATTGGATGGATTCACAATCTAAACGATGCTGCTATTTTTATGAAAGCGTTTGATGTGGTGGTAACAACCTCATACACTGAAGCACTTGGATACGCCCCTCTTGAAGCTGGTCTCGCGTCGGTTGCTCGTGTGGCGACAGACGTCGGAGGCCTGCCAGAAATAGTCCGGAGTGGTGTGACAGGACTTCTCGTTCCAAAAGAAAATGCACACGCGCTTGCACTTGCACTCATCACCTGCGTCGAGAACAAAGAACTGCGAGAAAAGTTCGGTGCGCAGGCGGCCACAGACCTCGAACCATTTACCGATATCAAGAAGATGCGGTCAAGAATTTACGAAGTGTATGGGGAATAGGATGGCGAGGCTAGAGGCTAGAGGCATTGTAAACCCAGCTTTCTCCAGTGCCAACAATTTCTATTGTATCTCCATTAATTTTTATTGCAGTTTCATCATCTGTAGAGTAAACAGATTTAACAAAGAGACCCTTCACTTTTTCTAGGTTTTCTTTTCTTATGTGCGCGAAAAAAGAATTGTTAAGATGAGGTATAAAACAAAAATCATACAACCCCATTCCTTTTTCTGTAATTTCTCCAAAATCCTCTTCCGGAAATACTTCTCTGTATAGTTCGTTTGATATAAAATTACCAGCAGACATACTACCAGCACTAATTCCCATGTACACTCTTTCTCCAAAAGAGGACAACAGATATTCCTTCATGCCGACGTGACTAAATATTTCTGCCAGATACTTTTCATTTCCTCCCCCAAAACAAATAATGTCTTTCTCTTCAAATCTCTTCTTCCAGATATCAGAGGAAACCGCAGCAATGTCTAATATGTCTATGGATTTAAATTGAAACTTCTGAAAATCAGTTAAATTGTTTATCAACCAACCTTTATCTCCACCTTCAGTATTTGCCGCAGTTGGTATAAACAGCAGATTTAATTCTGATAAAGATTTTCCTGCCAAATCAGATAAGGCCCTAGCGATACTATCGTTAGTCAAACCAGAAGATGTGAGAAGTATTTTCATATTTGAAGTATACAGGTATTTGGCCTCGAGTAAAATTGAGATGAATACAAGGCGTGAAGTTTTTTTCGACTAAGTCGTACACATAGTACGGCGCATGTCGAGAAGCTCGGCTTCGAAGAGTTCCATAGCTAGCAAGCGCAGAAACACAAAAATTCTTCACAACGAAGTAGTCGCTCGATTTTACTCGAGACCCACGAATTCGTTGGCCATTTGATACTTATGACCCGACCTCGCATACCGATGCATTCCCACACAAATCCCTAAGGCCAAACATTCCGCGAGTAAGTGCGACCCGCCATAACTCATGAGTGGAAGTGGAATACCCGTCACAGGCATCACCCCTAAGTTCATACCAATATTAATAGCGATGTGCGTAAGCAACCAGATGAGCACACCATAGGTAAAGAGCGCTTCAAATGTTGAGTCTGCAACAAGCGCGTAGAGCGCTAATTTGTAGAGAATAATAGAATAAAAAATGAGGAGCAATATCGTCCCAATAAAACCCCACTCTTCTGCATAGGCCGCAAAAATAAAGTCAGTCTTGTATTCAGGGAGAAAGTTAAGTCTTGACTGTGTGCCGTACCCAATACCCTTTCCGAGCAATCCTCCAGAACCGACGGCAATCGTTGATTGGTAGGCATTATAGCCCGTGCCACGTATATCCTGCAGCGGGTAGACGAAGTTCATAATGCGAGCTTTTTGATATGGCTTAAACACTAATTTCCACGCCAAACTAAACGAAATAACCCCGATAGCAAAAACAGCAAAGAGGTGCTTTTTTGATATCCCAGATACGAGAACCATGCCAAGCCAGATCGCAAAAAGCACCATCGCAGAACCAAAGTCGGGCTGAAGAACAACAAGTACAAATGGAATAAAAGCATACACGCCAGAAATAATAATATGGCGAATGTTCGCAATTTCGATGTGGCGTCGTGAAAAATATTTTGCCAAAACAATAATAAGCGAGAGCTTCATTAAGTCCGCTGGCTGAAAGGCGACACCGGCAAATTGAAACCAACTCTGCGCTCCTTTTGAAACGTGACCTAAAACAAAAAGAAGGGTGAGGATAGCCAGTACAAAAAAATAAAGTGTGAGAACGGTGCGTGTCTGCTTGAGGAAACGGTATTCAAACTGTGAAACAAAAAGAAATGCCGACAATGTCACAATAATCCAAAGTCCTTGTTTCCAAAAATAACTATCATGCCCCTCAAATGAACTCATGGTAAAAAGTCCTGCGATGAGCACGGAAAGCATCGCAACAAAAAGGGTTACATCATAGATGCGTAATGAAGAAAGAATGTTTCGAGACATAGAGATTACTGAACCGGTGAGAATGGATCGAAGATTGGATAGATGCGAATATTTGTCGGTGATTCCTTAAACGGCATATTCCACGTAAAGGAAATGGAACGAGAAGCCTCTTTATCCAGAAAAGGAATAAGTGTCTCTCCTGCTCCGTACACGTTGTCATAAGAATCATATAAAAGAACGCGGACACGGAGATTGGAAACCGTCACACGTTTTGTATTAATGATCGTAGCGTACACACGAGGAATTGATCCTGCTTCATACCGAATACCTGCAGTACGAACCGTCGGTGAAGAAGGTTTTTCTTGTGTAGAAAAATGGGACCCATCAAATAGCTGAGTAGTGACCGAAGCCGGAGCAATAGGTAATTGTACATTTTGAATGATCACAGGAAAATCACCATCAACAGGCGCTGTAGAAGTGCCGAAGAGCTGTTTTATGACACCACCTTGTGTATCATATGCAGTGAATGAATACCCAAGTATGTGAGACGCATTGTTGAGATTTCTGTTTGAGACCATTGCCACGAAATCATATGTCGAGGATGCTGTCCTAAGCGCTCGCGACCACGTAACAGTAAGAGGTGAAACTTCCTCGCGACAGCGAAGAGCACAAGACCCGCCACAATCAACCCCTGTCTCATAGCCATTTTGCTTTGTATCAGTGCATGTCGGCACAGGAAATAATATATCCCGCGTAAAATACACCACAGCCGCAGAAAGTGTTACGAGCGTAACAAATGCATATAAAAGTCTTCGACGTGTATACCAATTCATGGTTTCAGTTTATCACACATACGGAAAGGAACAGATTGTACCATCTCTATTTACTACCCCCCTTGTATTTGTCACCCCAATGACAATTGGGGTCCAGTGTCCACTGGATTCCAAATCAAGTTTGGAATGACACAAGAAGCAGGATGCTTATGGATGGGATTAGAGAAAAGAAATATCGACAGACTCTGCGAATTTTACGAGAGCATAGAGAGGTTCTGCCGTTGCCCCTGTGGCAAGATTATCCCCCTCTATACTTTCCATACGTGGAGCGATATCGATATGTGCCCATGGATAGTCTTTTGCAAATTGATACAAAAACATAGCACCGGTTATCGCTCCACCGTTTCGTTTCATTTTGTTGTGGGTATTCGTAATACCACCAAGATCACCCTTAATATCTTCTTTGTATTCATCATAGAGAGGCATGGGCCACATGAAATTCTTCACATCTTCTCCGAGCGCTTTCAAGGTATCCGTGAGTGCTTCACTCGGTGAAAAAACAGCAGATGCACGTGTTCCGAGAGCGACCACAGCGGCCCCCGTGAGGGTCGCAAGATCGATGACCACTCGTGGCTTGTAGGTGCCAGCATAGGTGAGTGCATCAGAAAGTATTACACGGCCTTCAGCATCGGTATTCATCACTTCAATAGCCAGACCACTCATACCGACGATAACATCCCCGGGAAGATAGCTGTCTCCTGTGATTCTATTTTCAACAGCAGGTACGAGGCAGACAATATTCTTGTGAAGACCCAGCTTAGCAAGTGCAAGGAGTGTGTGAATGGCGATGGCACCGCCTGCCATATCCATGTGCATGCCGTTCATGTAGTCGTCTGGTTTCAAATTACTTCCACCAGTGTCGAATGTCACCCCTTTTCCGACAAATACGATCGGTGCATCTTTTACTGCACCACCTTTATATTCCATACAAATAAACTTCGGCTTATGTGGCGAGCTCTCTCCGACCGCAAGCACCGCATTCATGCGAAGCGCTTTCATCTTTTTGGAATCAAGAATAGTTACTATTACTTTTTTCACACCTGCGGCAGCTTTCTTAGCATGATTCGCTAAATCTTCTGGTGTAAGATGTGATCCAGGGATATTGATAAGTTCACGTGCAGCATTCAACTCTTCTGCGATGATCATCCCTCTCTTTAATGCATCAACGACGACTTTATCGGTAGCAATGATGGCGAGCGTTTGAGAAAGTGTCTCCTTCTTGTACGTAGTAAATTCGTACGCGGCGTTCGCAAGCTCATAAGCAAACATTTCTGCAAACGCTTCTTTGGTATACGTATCAGACACAAGCGTGTACCATGTGTCGAATGTCACTTCAAAATCTTTCTCTTTACTTCCTTTCGCGAGACGTGCGATTTTACGCACCGTGCGAGCAAGTGTGAACTTGGTGAACCCTTCTTTCATACCGAGAGTAATCATAGGATTCGCTCCCGTGAGAGAAATCTGATCAACAGAGAATTCATGAGTAAAAGAAATCGAAACGGCTTGTTTTTTATTTACTTTAGAAATGGTGATATTCATATCATTAAATACTACTACATAACTAGTTTAGAGTCGACAGTGTACAGTTTAGAGAAATACAAAAGCGCGTCTTACGACGCGCTTTTGTATTTTAAGATCTTTGTTCTCCCGACAAGCTACTTTCCCGACAATGTCAGTATCATCGCTGCACATGGGCTTAACTTCTCTGTTCGGAATGGGAAAAGGTGTGACCCCAGGGCCAAATCAGGAGAACAAAAACCTCAAAAGGTATATGGCAGAACCGGCAAGATTCGAACTTGCGCACCTGGATTAAGAATCCCAAGAAACTCATCTTTATTCAAGACTAGTTTAGGGCTCTACCAGCTGAGCTACGGTTCCATATACCATTCAAGTTATTTGTATCGCTTTTACAAGCCATACAGAATCAAACACATGAAAAAAGAACTCTTTCCTGTGGTGTGTGGAAGTCACGTGACTTATATTAATACCGAAGTATTAATGTAAGAACATGCAACCTCCACACACCACATGAAAGACAATACAGTATGAAACTTTCTAGTAGACAACTAGTGCTCCATACGCTAACTAGCCTTTTGTGCTAGTCATGTTTCCTAATAGGATTCGGGTAATTAGTAAGCCTTGGCTAAACACATTACTGTGCGTACACCTAGCTCCTATCAACGTAATAATCTCTTACGACCCTTCAACGAATACTTATCTTAAAGTTGGCTTCCTTCTTAGATGCTTTCAGAAGTTATCCATTCCCGACATAGCTACTGGGCGCTCCGACTGGCGTCAGAGCCCACACACCAGAGGTCAGTTCACTCCGGTCCTCTCGTACTAGGAGCAAATCTTTTCAATATTCGAACGCCCGCAGAAGATAGGAAACCAACCTGTCTCACGCATTAGTGTTTTACATCTCATTGTGGTTTCCAAACCATGAGAACCTTTATTTCTAAAGGGATCGGACTAGAGCTTCATCTTGTTTTTAACAAGACTGCCAACGTATAGTCTCTACGGGTGTATTCTAGATTCTTTAGGAGAGGTGAGGAAAGGTAGGAAGGACCATTAGTTATGGTCGAGGTTACCCTGACTGCTCGCGCAGAGGATCCACTCATATTCCAATCTCCCCTCACCAAAAAAATCTATAATACTTCCCTCGGAATTGTCTTTCGATTGCTCGAGTAAGATTCTTCCGATATTAGTTGGCTTGCCATATACCATTACTGATATATGCCGCCGTGATTAATGTCTTTTTGTTAAGTTTAGTCTTAACTCCTCGGGTTCAAACTAGGAGAAGTCAATTATACAAAACTGAATTGATTGCTAACTGATGTTATTTGAGAAAATAACGTTAGTAATCGTTCTGTATAATTCACTCCTCCACGGTTTGAACCCAGCTCACGTATCTTTTTAAATGGCGAACAGCCATACCCTTGGTAGCTTCTCCACCACCAGGATAAGATGAGCCGACATCGAGGTGCCGAACTGTGCCGTCGATATGAACTCTTGGGCACAACTAGCCTGTTATCCCCGTGGTAGCTTCTATCCGTTAATCTGCACCCGCGTCTAAAGCGTAGTGTAGGTTCACTAGGTCCCACTTTCGTGTCTGCTCGACATGCCCGTCTTACAGTCAAGCCATCTTATGCCCTTACGCTATCGGCACGGTTTCCATTCGCGCCTAGATGACCTTAATAAACTCCTCCGTTACCTTTTAGGAGGAAACCGCCCCAGTTAAACTCCCCACCAGATACTGTCTGCGAACGTTTTTTCCGTTCACGTTAGAGTATGCCCAATTACAGATGACTATTTCACTGTCGAGTAGAGTACAGCCGAAACCATACACATCAAACCTCTCGTCACTATGCTACGCAGTAATTGAACATACTCAATATCAAGCTAGAGTAAAGCTCACGGGGTCTTTTCGTCTATCTGCGGGTAACCGGCATCTTCACCGGTACTGTATTTTCACCGAGCTACTCCCTGAGACAGTTCCCCAGTCGTTACGCCATTCGTGCACGTCTGAACTTACCAGACAAGGAATTTCGCTCTTCTATTCCTCAAGAAGGACTCTATCTTCACCTTCTATCTTACGACGTTCAGGTGTGTGGCGTTGGTCTCTCGCTAACCACTTCGGACTCGATCTACATTTCTGTAAATGAGGTAGCTTTTAGTAGGCGTATGATTAGAATGTTAACAAAAACTACATATAACAGTCCCAGTCCTACTGGCCACATTAGCTGTGACCAGTACCTTAGGACCGTTATAGTTACGGCCGACATTGACGGGGGCTTATATCATCCAGCAATAAATTACCACCGATATTTAACCTTCCCGCATTGGTCAGGCGTCACCTCCTATACATCCACTTACGTGTTCGCAGGAAGCTGTGTTTTTGGTAAACAGTCGCTAGGGAAACTTTCGCTGCGGCCCCCACCACTTTATTTTCAAAGTAATGAAGAGCTCGAGGAAACTGATTTCCATCACACTATTTTGTATGTAATTAGTTTGTAATTATGAATTTCGTGAAAGACGGGAAGTCACCTTCCCGGAAGTCCACGTATGAAATAATAGCGAGTCGAACGCCACCACCACATCGGATTCTTAAATCTCGATGCAGACCTACCGCGGTCCATACATTTCCTTCACGAAATCCACAATTACTTACGTATTACACATGTTTTTGTAATTACAGTAGCTCTACTGTAATTACGATTTGTCTCAATATTTTATCTAATTTCCTAGAACTCTCCACTTTTGCAAGCAGTGAGAAAATTGCTTTAGCTACGAGAAGCAGCGAGCTTTTGGAAGAAGTCGTACATATAGTACGGCGACTGACAAAAACGATGCTGCGACAAAGTAGATGAAGTAATTTTGTCACTGCGACTTTAAACGCAAAGTGGTGAGGGCAGGCCTTATCGCTAACTTACGGCCGCTTTTTTGCCTAGTTCCTTAGGGAGATATCACTCGTTCGCCTTGGTCTACTCGACCTGAATACCTGTGTCGGTTTGCGGTACGGATCAATACTAACTTAAGCATGCACATCACCTAGTGATGTGAAATTTAAATATTTACATATTTAAATTTCAAGCATCGCTCTGCGATGCGCACGTCTGATATGCATCAGATGTAGAGACTTTTCTCGGAAGCGTGCTTTATAGAGTTGAATCAGGTTGCCCATCATCTTCATACAACGCTTGGAGTCGGCATTAAAACCAGAAGTACGGATTTCCCTGTACCTCACCCTTACGCAATAAACGACAATCCAATAAGTCGCTCTATATACTACACTCCGTCATCCCATCACATTAGTACCGAGTTAATGAATATTAACATTATGTCCATCGGATCCGGCATTCGCCATCTCCTTAGGCCCGACTAACCCTACTCTGACAATCATTGAATAGGAAACCTTATTCTTTCGGCGTGGGGGGATCTCACCCCCATTGCGGTTACTTGTGCCAACATTCGTACTTCCACACGCTCCACTATGGGTTACCCCTTTAGCTTCAACGCAGAGTGGAACACTCTCCTACCGCTCCAATGGTTGTGACACCAATGAAGCCCTCAGTTTCGGCGATATATTTGAGTCCCGATTATTTGTGGCGCAGAGTCTCTCGATGGGTGAGCTGTTACGCTTTCTTTCAATGATGGCTGCTTCTAAGCCAACATCCTCATTGTCAATGAAACTCCACCTCCTCGCTTACACTTAATATATACTTTGGGGCCTTAACTTGAGATCTGGGCTGTTTCCCTTTTGACCGACGGAGCTTCGCCCCCGTGGTCTTACTGCCGCATTTTTAACCTTTGGTATTCGGAGTTTGATAGGTGTTGCCGTATTGCTACTAGTCAAAACCTTCCAGTGCTCTACCCCCAAAGGGAACACGCGACGCTAGTCCAAAAACTATTTCGGAGAGAACCAGCTATTACCGAGTTCGATTAGCTTTTCACTCCTTACCACAAGTCATCCAAAGGAGTCGTACAACCTACTGGTTCGGGCCTCCATTTACCTTTCGATAAACTTCACCCTGCTCATGGTAAGCTCACTCGGCTTCGGGTCTATAAGCTACTACAATTTGTTCGCGCTATTCACACTTGCTTTCGCTATGGCTCCGTGACTTTATACCACTTAGCCTGCAGTAACCTATAACTCGTTGGCTCATTCTTCAATAGGCACGCAGTCGAGGACGCATCACGCTAAGCGTGATGCACATTTAAATATTTAAATGTTTAAAGGCATCACACACAGTGTGATGCGCCCTCTTCTACTCCTTGTAAACACACGGTTTCAGTTCTATTTCACTCCCCTTCCGGGGTTCTTTTCACCTTTCCCTCACGGTACTAGTTCACTATCGGTCTCTAAAGATATTTAGCCTTACCGGTTAGTTCCGGTTGATTCATCCGAGCTATTCGTGTCTCGAATTACTCAAGATTAGAAACAAAAGAGGGGTATGCATTTCGATAACAAGGCTATCACTTTCTTTGGCGTTGCTTTCCAACAACTTTATCTATACATACCTTTTGTAACTCTTCTAGTAAACTACGTTTCTATCTTACTACCCCGCACAGTATTACTACTGTCGGTTTGGGCTTCTCTGTTTTCGCTCGCCGCTACTTGCAGAATAATTTTTATTTTCTTTTCCTCCAGGTACTGAGATGTTTCACTTCCCTGGGTGAGCGTCATGCAAATGCTTGCTATGACAATGCAACATTACTCGCATTGAGTTTCCTCATTCAGAAATTTCCGGATCGCGGGCTGTTAGGCGCCTCCCCGAAACTTATCGCAGCCTGACAACGTCTTTCATCGCTCTTTAGAGCCTAGGCATCCACCGTGTGCTCTTATGTTCCTATTAGGAAACATAACTATCACTGTAGAGATTGGACCGCTCCGCTCTCTACATGTATTGTCTTTTTTCATGTGTCCGTGTCACAAACTCCGCTAGACCCCAGTGAATCAAATTCTACTACTGGATAACAGTACTGTTGCGCGTGTTGTGCACGGGATTCTGTTGTCAGAGAACTGCAATCTGCTTAACAATTTTGAGAAAATAAAATCCGCCTTATCGGCGGCTAGTAACGAAACGTTACTTGGCCTCCGGGTTAGTTGGTTATAGTTTCGTTTTTTATCATCAAGCAGTGATTCACATACTATCAAAATGAGAATTGAAAGTCAAGCACTTTAAGCACAAGTTAGAGGCTTACTGTTAGGAGTTAGGAGGTTCATACAAATACCTACTATGAATACTGAAAATAGACAATAAAAAAGGCCCCGCAGATGGTTAATCTTTGGGGTCTTGGGGTGCCGCGTATGCGGCACGGGGCGGTTGAGTCACCGCCGCAGATTGGCCTGGGCCACGTGCTGCTTGGCGGCGGCTTTTTTAGCGACAGTCCTGCGCTCGGCCGGAACGTTGCGATTTTTCGCCTTATCACGTTCGGCCTTCATGGCGTACACCTTGCTGGTGCAGCCGGCGTTGAACTCGGTGAAGGCGGTGCTCGGAAAGTCCTTGTTCGCTTGCAACTGCGTGAAGCCGTCCGGTTTCACCTTGCAGTTGTCGGTGATCAAAAACTTGCCAGTGACTGCCGTGACAGCACCCATTTGCCGGAGCTCGGAGCGCGCGCGGACCCACTTTGCATCGGCCTTGGAGGCTTCGAGAGCTTTGGCGTCCGCAGCCGCACGGGTGGCCGCGCTTTCACTGACCCGCAAGACTTCATCAGTCGTGAACTTCTGTTCACCGCAAGCGGCCAACAACGAAACCAACGCGATGGCCATGACAGCCAACAAAATGTTTTTCAAGAGCTTCATGTCGATCTCCTCGTAAAGATACAGTGCACCTTAACCCCAGAACACGAACCCGTGCCCCATAAGCTAATTAGCCACCGTCGACAGTTTCCAGTATACCATACTGGGGATATTTGTCAATAGGTGAAAAAGCAAAGAGAAAAGCGCCCGGCAGGGCGCTTTTCTCTAGTGTTGGTGTTTCCTCTAAACTTTACACTCTCGCCTTTACACTGTCCCCAACTACTGTGCCTTCATTTTCTCAATAGCACGAGCTGCTGCGTCACGTCCTCCTAGTCCAAATGAAAGACCGAGAGCAAGCGAAATAGCGAACACCACACCAGTGAAAAGAACTTCCACGAGACCTGAAGCAATACGTAGCTGTGTAAGCGCTGGGAATACACCACCTACGATGATGATTGCCCACTTTGCAACCTGGGCCGCGAAATCCCCTTTCATTCCTGTCGCCTTCACTGAATGCTTCACGAGACGAGCGACGAAGTCTCCAACAAGCATCGCAATAACAAGGACAATAGACGCAATGATCACTTGCGGAATGTACATGAGAATATCACGAAGAAGTTGCGTAACCTGTGTGAGTCCAAGTATCTCAGCTGATGCAACCGTGAATGCCACGATAACAAGCCACTTGATAACGCCACCCAAGAAACCTGCGAGACTAACCTTTACACCGGCACGTTCACTCACTGCATCCATTCCAGCTTTGTGAAGCGCATTATCAATACGAAGAACGGTAATAAGATGAGAAACTGCACGTCCTAATACAGAACCAAACGCCCATCCAAGAGCGAAGATGATAACTGCGATGATGACATTAGGAAGAAAGGCTGCAAGCGTAAGACTTGTATCTACAAGTGCATTCCCCAAAATATCGACTGGATTTAATAACATAAGAGAGTTCTAAACTAGAAATAAAGTGTGTATATATACACCTTTATATTCGACATATAAAGGTACCTTTAGTATACAGCCTTCTACACCTCACAGATGGAGGATTATCCACTTTTATGGTATAGTCGAAGCTCTTATGAAGCATTTCACTCCCGGATACATCACCCTCTCATTTCTCTTCGTTCTTCTTTTCATAAGTAGCGCCTGGTACCTCTTTACTCCGAATATAGGAGAAGCAGAAATACACACAGAGCCTCAGAGCGAAGTAATAATACCAGCTCCACAACACGTAGGGAATTACGTATTGATTCATTTAGATAGTATGACCCTTGATCTTCGCGATGGAACAACAACACTCGCAACCATTCCTCTTGTCTCTCAAGGAAAACCTGGTAGCTACTATGAAACTATTGGGGGGAGCTATGTGAGCGACTACAAAGAAGCTCTTCATTTTAGTTCTATTGGCCATGTCTATATGCCTTATAGTGTGCATCTCTTTGGCAATTACTTTATTCACGGTATTCCATACTATCCAGACGGAACAAAAGTCTCAAGCACTTACAGTGGAGGGTGTATCCGTCTCGAAGATGATGACGCCCGTCGAGTGTATGACTTCATCACAAGAGGTATGCCCATTATTATTACGCGCGGAGGTGATGATGATTTTTCCCCTTCTGCCACCACAACTCCTACGATTTCAAGTGACGTAATGACAAGGCTTATGGTTGCCACTATCTCGCTTGAATTTTTAACACAAGATAATGAGATACTAAGCATGGACGGTATAAGCACGACGACAAGAAAAACACTTATACCGCAATTATTTTCTGGTGATACCGAGGTAAACAAACTGTATGCACAAGCACTTGGTGAGAAAGCTTTTACAGAACAAATGAATAAGAAAGCTCACATCATCGGACTCACGAATACAACATTCACTGATACGACACATGATGCCATGACAACGCCGGAAGATTATGAACGCTTCATGAAATATATCGAGACCTATAAATCGTACCTACTAGTGGGCCAAGTTAGGGGTTAACAGTTAGGGGTTGTGAGTTAATGCAATACCAACACAAAGAGCGGCGCCATAGGCGCCGCTCTTTGTGTATCTAAAGTCTAAAATCCAACACCTAAAATCTAGCCTCTACGCTGTCAATCTCTCTTTCAGTTTATCAATAACCGTCTCATGTGGACCGTCGATAATATCCCGCACAAACTTGTCATACATCTTGTAGCGATATTCATATTCTTCAACATCCATAATGGAATACGTCACCTCACGGCCGAGCTCTGCAGAAAGAACCTCAAAAAGCTTCTCCGCCTTTGGTCGTTTAATCGCTTCACCGACAATAAGAATATCAACACGGGTTTTTTCATGACCAGTAAACACACCGGAAACAAGAAATATCTTGATACGTCCAATCGGTTTGAAACGAGCAGCGAGCTCACGTTTGTCGAGCAACTGAAAATCAAAAAGAAGTGCACGCAACGCTTCATTGTGTGGGAACTCTTGATTTAATTTGAAACCAATAACTTCTTTTACTTTTGAAGAAGCTTTCTTTCCTGTGGAAGAATTGATGACCGTGCGTGTACGTTTCTTTTCCAAGAAGCCAATGGCACAGAGTGCGGTTAATTCTTTTCGTGCGAGTGCACTTTTTGATTTTGTCTTTTCTGAAACATCCGAAAGAGGAACAATCATATCTTCATGATGAAGAAAGAATCTCATTATCTTTACCCTCTCAGGGCCACCGAGCAATCGTATCAGGAGTTCCATATGTCCCTATTTTAGCAAGAAAAAAGGGATTGCAACACTTGTGCTTATAGCAAAAACGTGACGAAATGATGGGGTGCAAATCGTTATTCGTTAGTCGTTCTTCGTTGATAGTTCAGAACAAAACAAAAACCACCCTTTCGGATGGTTTTTGTTTTGAATCAAGTATTGTATTACTTCAATTCTACTTTTGCTCCGGCTTCCTCAAGTTTCTTCTTGAACTCTTCAGCTTCTGCCTTCTTAACATTAGCCTTAAGGTCAACAGGTGCTCCGTCAACGAGGTCCTTAGCTTCCTTGAGTCCAAGTGCTAGAACTTCCTTAACTACCTTCATAACAGCGATCTTCTGCTCTCCAGCTGATGCTAGGTGAACAGTGTACGCATCCTTTCCTTCTTCAACTGCTGCTCCAGCTGCTGGTGCTGCTGAAACTGCTGCTGCAGAAACGCCGAACTTTTCTTCGATAGCCTTAACGAGTTCGTTAAGATCGAGAACTGACATGCCTTCGATTTTGTCTAGCAAATCTTTGAATTTTTCCATATTGTGTTAATTTTAAATTTTTAATTTTAAATTTTTAATGAATTTCTAATTAAAAACTAGAAATTACAAATTAAAAATTATTACCCCTTCTTTGTCGCAACCGCGTTAATACCGATAGCTAGTCTTTGCATTGGAGACTTAAGAAGATATGCAAGTTGTGAAAGAAGAACTTCACGTGGAGGAATAGTTGCAATCGCCATCATAGCTTTCGCATCCTTGTATTCTCCATCGAAAATTCCACCTAGAATTCCGAAAGTATCCTTGTGGGTCTTTCCGAATTCATACGAAAGACGTGCAGGTGAAAGGAGATCATCTCCCCAAACAACAGCAAGTTCTTCGCCTACAACAGGCGCTTCCCCTTTGATTCCAACAGCTTCTGTTGCACGTGTCCAAAGAGTTTTCTTCACTACTGTGTAGTGAATATTTTCTGTGAAAAGTGCGTCGCGGAGTTCCATAGTCTCCTTTACAGGAAGGCCTCTGAACTTCACGTACACAGCTGATTTAGAAGCTTTAAGAGCATCTGTATAGCTATCGATAAGTTCTGCTTTTTTAGCTTTTTGTAGTGCCATAGAACTGTATCGATTAATGAGTAATGAACACCCTTGTACGCTTGCGCATGAGGGAGATAAACGCAAATTAGAGTAGACAGTCATTACTGACTGTGAACCTCCGCAGGAATTATGGGGCAGTTTTTAGTCTTCAGTTTTTAGTTTTCAGTAAATACAATAAGCATTTTCTGGAAACTAACACCTTGAACCCTGAAACTATTCCCACCCACTTCTTTGGCTTATGGAGCAATACTACCACAAAAATAGTCGAGAGTCCACAGCCGATAGGCTGTAGAAAAACGAATCTGACAACGCCTTTACCCCCTTACAAAACAAGCATTTTGTAATTTACATAGGGTGGCCCTATGTAAATGGTCGGAAATAACAAAACCGCCCCTTTCGGGGCGGTTTTGCTTCATCTAACTTGCGTTAGAAACTTGTTTTATCATGCATGTGAACTTACGTTCTCGTGTCTGATAGACAGAATTTCGTGGCGCAGATTATCGCTTTGTTGAGAAGCTTGATGTTGGGAAGTTATAGATAGCAGCTCCAGTCTGAGTTGAACTACCACCGTTAACATCCTTCCAAGTGAATGATGAAGCTGATGTAAGACGAGATGTCACATATGGTGTGATACTTGCCTGTGCTGCACCAGCAACGTTTGCATACACTGAGAATGTCTTTGTCTGTCCGGCTGCAATTTCATACGCTGGAGTGAATGTAAACACTGGCGTTGAAGATGCAGATACGTACACACCGCTCGTGATTGTTGTGTTTCCATCAGCAATACGATATGCAGTGAATTCTGGGTTTGTGATACCTACAGTTGAAACTGAAAGTGATGTCGTTGAGACAGAGATACTTCCATTTAGATCTGCAGTTACTTTGAATTCACCAACCTTGTTTTCAGAACCAAGAACGAGTGTATCTGTGTTACCAGCACTCATTTCTACGATAGGCTTTGAAGAAACAAGTGACATTGTGTTTGAAGGAACCTGAGTAGCGTCTTCGATAGGTGACCCTGTTCCAGCAGTTGCCTTAACGTTACTTAGAGTAACCTTAACTGTGGCAATACTTGCAGAAAGATTACCTGCGGCAACGGTATTCTGGAATCCTGAGAACTTAGCAACAACAGTTACGTCTGTACCGTTTGATGTAACTGGGATACTAAGACCTGAAACGGTTGTAGTAGCAGTATCGCCAGAACCAGCGACTGGTGTAGATACTGATGTTCCTCCCGCCCAAGTTACAGTGATGCTCTGGATAGCATCTGCTCCTGTAGTTCCGAAACTAAGATCAGTAACATTTGCTACTGTTCCAGCAACAGCTGTCTTGATCTTGTATGTTGCAACACCGAATGTTGAACCACCAACCACATACTGTGCTACTGGTGATGATGACGTTAGTGTTGAAGCAGCAAGAGTAGAAAGTGCTGATGTAACTGTTGCCCCTGTTCCTGCAGCTGATGAAACTGTTGATGTGTTACTTACAACGCCACGACTTGTTACGGCCATATCTGTTGTAATTGTTGCATTAACGTCTCCACCAACATTAGCGTACACATCGAATGTCATTGTTCCACTTGCTGGAATTGTAATGTCATTAAGAAGTGAGAATGTTGATGTTCCTGCTGCTGGGTTTCCGATTGGATTAGCAAGGTTTGTTGAACCATTCTTTAGAGTGAAATTACTATAGTTAGTGATATCACCGTTAGCAATAGTTGGATTGATACTTACACTTGAGACACGTACAGCTTCCGCTGAGTTTGCCTGTAGTGTGAATGATGCAATCTTCACTGCAGCTGATGTGTTAGGAGCCACAGTTACTGCTGTGAATCCTGATGTGCGTCCGAATGTTCCTACACCTGATGAGATAGTAAGAACGTTACCGGCAACACCACCTGTTGCAACGTCAACAGCTTCGTATGAACTCTGTCCCTGTGCATTTCCTGTAGGACCACTGATTGTCGCAGTCATTGTACCTGATGTGTATGCAGCAGATGAGCTGTCTACGATATCAGCTTTAACTGTAAGAGTTACAGTTGTACCAGCTGGGATAATAAGTGATGAACCTAGAGTGAATGTAAGGTATCCAGGTGACTGACGAGCAGCCACTGTGAAGTTCTGTGAAGTTCCAATCTGGCCACCGTTTGCATACAATGATACGTTGTTGAACGTAGTCAATGATGCATTTGATGATGTAGCGATAGCAACACGGAGTGTTGAAACCTTAACATCTTCACCGTATGCCTTCATTGTGAACTGTCCTACTGGAACGTTAGTTGCTCCACCTGTCACCTTTGATGCAGTGAAAGCTGGGTCAACGTTTACTGTTACAGAACCTTTCTGTACAGTAATTGTTCCATAAGTAGCAGCACTCTGTGTGAACGCTGTACTTGAGTTAGGGATTGTAGCTGAAACGTTAACACCAGCTAGGTTTGAATCTTCGAACATAAGGTCTGACACATTCTCAACTGAGAAAGTCGCTGTACGGAATGATCCTTTTACGATATCACCACGAACTTCGATTGTGTGTGTTCCTGTTGTTAGAAGGTAAGGAGTAGCTCCTAGGTCAAACGTCACCTTGTTGTTGTTTGCAGCGTTGATTGCCACTGGACCTGAAACCTTAGAACCATCTACGAAGAGGTTAAGATTCTGGATAGCGTCAACTGGAGCTGAACCAACGAACTTGAATGTTGCTGCCTTGAAGTTAACACTACGTGTACTTACTGAAGCTGAGCCTGACCAAACGATGTAGTTTGAAGTTCCAGCTGCTGGAGTAAGTGCAGACTGTGTAAGAGCTGCAAAGTTAACATGAGATGTATCAACAGAAGCAACTGTTAGCTGATTACCGTTTACATTTGTGAATGTAGATACGGAACCACCTGCAGTTACACTGTTAAGCTTTACACCAACTGACTGTCCAGTGATACTTGATGCAATGTCAGCGCGTACAGTGATTGTACGTGAGCCATTAACAGTGAAGAGACCATTAGAAGCGTTGAAGTTGATGTAACCACCTGTTACTACAGAAGCTGAATCAGTGATTCGAGTATTTCCTTCGTATAGGTAGACATTGTTAATTGTTGTGTCTGCTGAAACACCAGTACGCTGTAGCTGAACAGATGTAACTGTTCCGTTTCCAGTGAATGTGATGTCTGCTAGACGAGCACCTGACTGACCAGAAACGATCATACCTGTTGGCTGTGAGCCTGCAAGCATTGCTGAAACTGGACCAGATACTACTGTACCTGGGTTTGTAACTGTACCAGTTGCACATGATGCACCTGTTACAGGACTAAATCCTGCTGTTGATGTACATCCAGCTGGAAGTGTTGAAACACTACCTGTTGAACCACCACAAACCTGATTTAGAAGACCACGTGTTCCTGCGAACACGTTACCTGTAGGAGCTGAGATTCCAAGTTCTACAAGGTGTAGAGCCTGAAACTTGTTAACAGCTGTACGAGTAGCAGCACCGAAGTATGAAGATTCCATTCCTGGAGATCCAGCACCTGATGCAGATACCTGTGTTTGTGGGTACATGTTAAGAACCTTTTGAAGATCCATAACACTTGTGCCACGTGAGCCAAGCTTCATATTCGTGTTGAACGAATATGAACAGCTCTGTGTTGGAAGGTTGAGAGCAGCTGATGCAGAAACTGCACTAACTACGATACCTCCGAGGACAGCTACTGATGTAGCAGCCTTCATTGAGAAATTACGCATAAACTTTATGTTTATAAGATTTTAAATGATGTGCTTATTAATGCACTTCATCGCATGGCGTTTATTTAGTTTCGACATAACTAAACGCAATGCTTTTAATGACAGACGATCAATTGACGACCGAATGGCGATTCGAAAAACAACATGTGAGATAACAAACTTTCGCTTGTCATTTCAGATATTTAATCTGCGTCACTATTCTGTTGTCAACGATCTTAACCTGTCTTCAAGATACCTTATAAATTGTATCTCAAATACCAGAGGACGCTCTCAAACAGAGACGTCTACAAACAGTATAGTGATTCCCCATATAAATGCAATTATTCACTGCATCAATATGTGGATAAATACTGCTTGAAGTACATTACTGTACTAGGGGTAAGTATTGCATAAATTGGAAGAAAAGTCAATGAAAACCAGCTCACAGTCAGCAGCTTACAGCTTACAGAAATAGGACCCGAAACTCTAAGTTTCAAGTCCTCTTTCCTCTTCTTTCCTGTAAGCTTATAGCTCTCAACTGCAAACTATCGTAGAACATATCTACTCCATCTTTTCTCCCCTATGCGCTCTATCATGTTGTCATACAGGAGAGCGTTCAGTTCACGCTGTATAGTCTTCTCACTACAACCACGAATACGAGCAGCGATGTCCTTTATACTGACATCTACGCCCTTTACGAAAAGTGCTAATATTTGCTCACGTCTGGACTGTTTTCGGACTTGGAATGATGAGGCGAGATTTGAGGCTGGGCGAGTCGTATGTTCTATCAAGGACGAACGTACAGAAGTGATGTCCTTTTGTTTGTCTCCTATTGTGTCGGACAAATCCACCGTGTTATGTTGTCCTTTACTTTCACGCGCACCTAACTTGGCGAGGAGGTGCGACTGCTTGAGTGACTCTTGGGTGAGTCTCAAATCGCGATCATTATCGTGGAGACGTGCGAGTGAAAGTGGTGTCATAACATCGTATGAACTTGATGTGATCGCGGATGAAAAAGACGCATCAGTTCCGAGTGCGTCTTCATGCTCGACAGTAAGCATTTCTTTTGTGATAATCGGCTGCTTCTTTTCAAGGACAAGTTGCAGGGCACGGAAACCTTCCATTAAGATCCCACCATTCATTTCTGAGACAATTCCTGTCGTCACTGCGACATGTAAAAGAGAGATGATCTCGGTCACAGCCCTCAAAGACATTTTCATTTCTATTACCCTGTCTTTTACATCAAGCTGCGCAAGGGAGTTCATCGAGGACAAAAGTGCAACAGAATTCTTTCGTAGGCCATGTTTAATGGGGTCATTATCAGACATCAAATCGGTCACCAAATAGAGTGCAGTTACAAGTCTTTCGGACTTCTTTGCTACGAGCGTTCCGTATTCTTTTTTATTTTCTTCTTGCATTTTGTCTTTTGTTTGTCTTTTATATAGTCACCGTTGTTGTTCTTGATGTCTCTTGTGTCTCATCACACTATTGTCCTTGTCCACAACTTCATGCACGCCCGTCTATATGGTGTCCATTCTATGCCTTTTATCTCTGATGTAAAGACTTGTCTAATAGAAAAATTAGTGTCTTTATTAACCACAATTATTAGCTATCCCCTAAAGTCAGATTTGAATAAAATTCAAGGTTTCTTTTTTCTTTTTCACCTCAACCCTTTATATCAAACACTGTCTTTTTCTGCTGAAAAAGCAGTTCACTCTCAGACCGCCGTCTTCCGAGAGTTGATATAAAGGGTTAGGTGAGGAGTATGGGGATGCGTATCCGTATTCACTATCCTCAAGTAACCCCTACAAACCAACTCGCACAGCGCGGCGGCGCGAGCGTGAGATGATTTTCTAGCAAGAAAATACATCGTTTGGTTTTAGGGGTTACTTGAAAAAGAAAAAAGTAAAAGAGTTAGGGGTCAGAATTAAAGAAGAAGCTTTTGTCAAAGCAACAGATAGAGTTATACCTTATCTTAGAATCCTTCTTTTGCTATACTTTACACCATAATCCCCTTTACTTGTTATGGCAAAAGAAGAAACATCAACCGATAGAGTAATTCATACACGCAGACGTCGCGTGAAAGATCCTGTGCTCACCGAAACCATTCTCGGCGTACTCGCTGTCATCTTCGTGATGATCGCAGCGCTCCTCATATTCTCCATGGTACATGCCGGTGGTGAGGGTGGTGAAATACTTTTCTCTGGTATTGATTCAATCATCGGTGTATTCTCTTATCTCACACCACTCCTCTGTCTCTACGTCGCGTACTATTTATGGAAAGAAGAAGTGCCTGACTTACGATTCATGGGTGTAGCGGGAACACTCTTTCTCATTCTCGGTGTCGCAGGACTCGGCACTATCTTTTTCGGACCATCGTTTGGAGGATTGCTCGGCGTACTCGTGACCGCACCTTTGGTAAAATACTTCGCACTCTATCCGAGCATCGCGCTCTTGGGAGGCATCGCGGCTATTGGTGGTATCGTCATCCTTGAACGTAAGCCGTCACTGTCACCTTTCCTTGCTCTCCTCATGTATCCTTTCACACAAATACGAGCGCTTCTTCTTGCACGTAAAGAACGAAGTTTCGATGACGAGCCAGAACTTATAGAAGAAATGACAGAAGATGTTCCTTACGATGATATTCTTCCAGAACCACTCGAAGAGACGCCGGACGATTTACGAAAAGAATTGTTTGGTGAGCTCGCACCACTTGATGAAGAAGAGGCAGGAACATTTACCCTTCATAAAGAAGTAAAGGCGAAACCTGTGATACTCACACCAGAATTCGTACCACCACCACTTGAGCTCCTTAATGTAGACAGTGGAAAATCCGGTGCCGGAGACAGTCGTGCGAAGATGACAACCATTCAGCGTACACTTGAACATTTCCGTATCCACGTAGAGATGGGGGAAGTGACTGTCGGACCAACGGTAACACAATTTACCCTCAAACCTGCACAAGGCGTGAACCTTTCAAAGGTTGTAGCCCTTCATGATAACCTCGCTATGGAACTTGGTAGCGAATTTTTGCGTATCGAAGCTCCGATTCCTGGCAAGACACTCGTTGGTATCGAAATCCCAAATGAACGAAAGTCTATGCTCGGACTTCGTTCAATGCTTGAGCTCGATGAGTTCAAAGAGGCAGGACCACTCGCTCTTGCTATCGGAAAAAGTATTATCGGTAAGCCAATATTCGGAGACCTCGAAAAGATGCCTCACCTTCTCGTTGCCGGTGCGACGCGTGCTGGAAAGTCTGTCACACTGCATAACCTTGTAATGTCACTTCTCTACAAGAACTCACCGTATGACCTTAAACTTATCGTACTTGATCCAAAGCGTGTAGAATTCACGGTGTACAGTAATCTTCCTCATCTTTACACTCCTATTATTAAAGAACCGAAAGGTGCTATCAAGGCGCTCAACTGGGCGATTCAGGAAATGGAGAGACGTTATGAAATCCTTTCCGAAAATGGTCAGGTGAACGTGAGTGATTACAATAAAAAAATATTATCCCCTGCACTTGAAAAAGCACGAAAGAAAGGAAAGATCGGAGATGAGCTCATCGGACTTCCTCCGAAACTTCCATACATCGTCATTATCTTCGACGAATACAATGACTTCATGCTTTCGTATCCAAAGGAAATTTCTCCACTGATTACATCACTCACCCAGAAAGGTCGTGCCGCTGGTATTCATCTTATCTTGGCGACACAGAGACCAGATGTAAAAGTTATTACGGGAACGATTAAGGCAAACATTCCATCTCGTATCGCGCTTAAGACGACATCACAGATCGACTCGCGTACCATTCTCGACGCATCTGGTGCAGAAGATCTTCTTGGAAATGGAGACATGCTGTACATGGCGTCTGATAACCCTCGCCTCGTACGTATTCAGGCGCCATTCATCACACCAGAAGAAATCAAAGACGTTGTGACACATATCAAGAAAGCTCACCTTGATTTTATTCCTGATGTTATCGATATCGCGAAAGTAAAAGTGGGCATCATGCATAGTGGAGAATCTGGTGTGGAAGGAAATGTAGGAAAGGAACCAGAAGACGACGAAGATTATATGAGTGCGAAAGATTATGTTATTTCTACTGGTAAAGCATCGACATCATCACTTCAGACAGCATTCCGTTGGGGATACAACAAGGCTGCGCGCATCATCAATGACCTTGAACATTACAATGTAATCGGTGGAGCTCGTCCCGGTGAAAGATATCGTGAAATACTTTCTGGACAACCACAAGGAGAAGCAGCCTCTCCGAATGATACTCATGACACGAGTACAGATGATATATTCCGGTCTTAATGAGAAGTAAAAAGTTAATAAAGTTTGTAAAGTAAATACGGGATAACGGGGAGGTCGGCAGACCTCCCCGTTATTTCTTTATGGACTTTATGAACTTTCTACTTTAGACTGACATTCATGACCCCTCTCTATGACGTTCGGAAAAAAGTAGAACTCTATGCCCTGCTCATACTTATCCTCATTGCTTTAGGTTATGGAGCCTTTCGTGCCTACCCTCTCCTTATGGGGCCTACAATCACCCTCTACGCACCACAAGATGGAGATACGGTGGCGAGTTCCACCTTTCAAATATCAGGGCAAGTGGTGCGCGCACGCGAAATAACCCTTCAAGGTAAACTAATAACGATCGACGCCGAAGGGCGATTCGTGGAACTTCTCGTGGCAAATTCCCCTTATACTATAATCGTAATGGTTGCGACTGATCAATATGGTGCAAAAGTAATGAAAACACTGAGAGTGGTACCGAATTAGTCAAAAGTCCATAAAGTTGAAAGTCAAAAGGAGTTTCTGGTACGGAACGCGTGACACCTTCGGTGTCACGCGTTCCCCTTTACGGACTTTCCACTTTACGGACTTTTCAACTATTCTTGCTATACTATAATCACTATGATGAAGAAAAAAGTTGTTAAACCATTAAAAACAGTTGGCGTGCGCGAAGAGGGTGAAAAAGGAAATCGTTCAGGAAATTCTGACGCTCTTCTTCGTGAAATACAAAATAAATTCGGTGAAGGTGCCATGATGAAATTGGGAAGCGCCCCGAAAGTAGATGTTGGCGTGGTCCCTACCGGATCACTCGGGCTTGATGCAGCTCTCGGCGTTGGAGGTCTTCCTCGTGGACGTATCGTTGAAATATTCGGCCCAGAATCTTCTGGAAAAACGACACTCACATTACACGTCATCGCAGAGGCTCAAAAAATGGGAGGCATTTGTGCATTCATCGATGCAGAACATGCGATGGACCCAGAGTATGCCAAGAAGCTTGGTGTGAATATCAACGAACTCCTCATCTCTCAACCAGACAACGGTGAACAAGCGCTCGAGATCACAGAATCAATCGTGCGAAGTGGAAAGGTGGATGTTGTTGTCATTGACTCAGTGGCAGCACTCACACCAAAAGATGAAATCGAAGGAGATATGGGAGCACAACACGTAGGCAAGCAAGCCCGTCTCATGTCACAGGCGCTTCGCAAGCTCACCGCCATCGCACACAAGTCACAAACGGTAATCATTTTCATCAATCAGATTCGTATGCAAATCGGCGTGATGTTCGGCAACCCAGAAACAACCCCAGGAGGAAAAGCACTTAAGTTTTATTCTTCTGTTCGTATCGATATTCGTAAAATTGCGCAAATTAAAAAAGGAGATGACGTGGTCGGTGCCCGCACAAAAGTAAAGATTGTGAAAAATAAAGTTGCGGCCCCTTTCAAAACAACTGAATTCGACATTATGTACAACGAAGGAATTTCTCGGGAAGGAGAATTACTTGCACTCGGTGAGAAATTTAAATTGGTAACAAAGTCTGGTACAAGCTATTCATATGGAGAGGAGAAACTAGGACGAGGATATGATGCGGCGCGTACATATCTACGTGAAAACAAAAAGGCGGGAGATAAACTTGAAAAAGCAATTCGTAAAGAATTGGAATCTGGTGCCCTTTCTTATTCTGGATCAGCGGACCCAGAAGAAAATGATGCCCCAGCAGAGTAAAAGATAGCCTGCAGTCGACAGCTTATGGTCGACAATGTGGATACATAAAAAGAAAAGCGCCGGATGCGGCGCTTTTTTGTAGGACTGAGAGCTACTTCATTTCCAGTCACGAACCCTCAGGCTAGTGAGCTGGAGTTCCGTTGGTTCATACCAACATTTGATGCAATGGTACGGCGCTTCCGGCCTTACCCTTTCATCTGGCTTCCCTTGGTTTGTCTCTTGCCATGCATGCATGGCTTCGTGGTAGTCGTTGAGCTTTCTTTCGAAGGCGTCACCAGAAAGAACCAGGCCGTATTCATCGAGGTACGCCGATTCAATCTTGAAACCCATTTCTCGCATCTTTTTGGTGTCGGATCGGAAAAAGCGGTCATACTCACTCGGAACTTTCGCCCCATGCATGAAGTACTCAGTTTTCTTGGTCGGGTATATCTTTTTGTAGAACCCAACGAGTAAACCCTGAGGGCCGCCACGCACCATGGCACGATATGCGTCACGCCTCACCTCACGACCGAGTGAGTAAAGAAATGACAGTATCAAAAGAATGATGATGGTGATAGCTGCAATAACAAAATCCTGTCTCATGATGTGCCTCCTTAGGCTGTTGATTTACGGAACTGACAGTACCAATACTACAACCTATACCTATAATGTCAAACCGTACATACGCCCCTTGCACGGGTTGCTTCCCTGCTCTATTTTTTGGTATGATAGAAGCTATCTGTATCTTGGTTCACAATACAAAGGTATTTATTTGTATTGTGCTACAAGCTACAACCTACTAGCTAAAACCTATCTCTATGGCAACACTCGACTATGATGAAATCAAACCTCGCAAGTTCATTCTTGTAGATGGTCAACCGTTTGAAATTTTGGAATCTCATGTGGCACGTACACAAAAGCGTAAGCCACAAAACCAAGTAAAAATGCGCAACCTTCTCAATGGAAAGGTTATTTCAAGTTCATTCCATGCATCAGACACAGCAGAAGAAGCTGACATATCAAAACGAGAAGCACTTTTCCTTTTCGCAAATAAAGGTGAATACTGGTTCTGTGATCCAAACAATCGTGCAGAACGATTCGAAATCGATGCAGATGTTATTGGTGATGGTGTGAAGTATCTCAAAGATAATACACTTGTCGATACGAAGGTGTTTGAATATGACGATGAAGAGCGTGTTATCGGTATTACACTTCCTATCAAGATGACATTTGAAGTAAAAGATGCCCCTCCTGCAATTAAAGGAAACACAGCTTCAGGTGGAGGAAAGTTGGTGACCATCGAAACAGGCGCACAGATTACAACACCATTCTTTATCGAGGTGGGAGATAAGATTATTGTGAATACAGAGACTGGTGAGTATTTCGAACGTTCTAAGTAAAAACCAATAAACTATTCCATCTACTTTTTGTCACAAGCTTGTTAGCTTATGATATCTTCGCGGCCAAGCCGTCTCGAACTACGAAATTTTTCGCAGTCGCCGTACTAGCGTGTACGACTTCTTTGAAAAATTTCTAGGCTCCTCGTAGCTGAAACAGTTTCTTGATTTTTCTGAACAGCAATACAAAAGCACGACACCGAATCTGAACAGCAATACAAAAGCACGACACCGAAGGTGTCGTGCTTTTGTATTGCTGTAGTCTATAAACTATCACCTGTAACCTGTTTCTGTGCTTCATCTCGCAATTCCATAATACGATGAGCCGAGCCTTCTACATCACGCACGTCTTCTATGGTGAATTCAACCTCTGCCCCAGCACTCTGAACCTTAAGTGCACCATATCCGAGCATGGTCTGTAAAAATCCATTCTTTTCAAAAGAAATATCTTGAATGCGATTTAATTCCATATGAGCATCTTCTCTTTCCAAAATCTGCTTCTGATTAATAGCGATAATGTGCTGATTCGTTACATACCAAACATCAAAAAAATTCTTCGTCCATGTGAAGAAAAAACTTGTCCAGAAAATGAGCACGAACATAATGAGAATCATCGCTCCATAAGAACCCGTCGAAGTACTAATAAAGACAAGCGAACCCTTTGAAGACAAATACATCGCTGCGATACTAAAAATAGCACATCCAAAAAAATGAATAAGAAAATCATTCACATACACAATCCAGTGCTTACGGACTTTTTCGAGTATCACCTCTCCTTCTTCGAGCATGTGTTCTTGTTCAAATGTCATAGCATGAGCATGTAACCGATTAACGCAAATGATCCTGCGAGAAACGTCACACGAGCAATAGAAACTTTCACTTCACCTTGACCGTACTTCCACCACACGAAAAGTAAAACGGCTGCGAGGGGTACGTAGGCAATGAGAGTGAGGGCTAAAATAATTAAAGCAGCATCCATAATTACTATTTAGTATATAGCAGGTATTGCATGCTGGGTAGTGAATACGGGGGCTTAATTACAAATTTCTTTTTCCAGATTCAAAATTTCTTCTCTTTTTTCACCTCAACCCTTTATATCAAACACTGTCTTTTTCTGCTGAAAAAGCAGTTCACTCTCGGCCCGTCGGCCTGCGAGAGTTGACATAAAGGGTTAGGTGAGGAGTATGTGAATACTTATTTCAATCAGACGAGGTTACTTTAAGTCAGAAATTGCTTCAAGCGCGAGGCGTGAAAGATTTTTACGACCAAAATGTACGAATAGTACATTGCGGGAGAAAAAATCTTTCACAACAAAGCGGGTGAAGTGATTTATGACTTAAAGAGAGTATTTTTTCATAATCTCTGAGTTAACTTCTTCCGCCGGTCGCCCGTACGTCAAATAACTCAACTCTTTCAATGAATCGATACGTGATACATCCCCTATTTGGGGTGGAAGGGCGACAATATCAAAAGGCTTTTTTGGTTCACCTCGGACAAGCATCTTGAGATACGCATGGTAGTTTTCTATTTTCATAATATCGTTTGACGTGAATGTTGGCGTAAACTGTGTTTCCAAATACTTCGCATCATCTGTTCCAACACGGAATATAGCCATAGTACCCACGTTACCAAACACTGCTCCCTTAATACTTTCTTCCAACTGTCCAATGTACTGATGCGCGATAGTAAGTGAGAGACGATATTTTCTGGCTTCAGAGAGAATGGTGGCGATTGCGTTTGTGGTGACGTTGTGGAATTCATCAATGTACAAATAAAAATCATTCATCGGTTTCCCGAACATATCCACGCGAGAGAGGGCTGCCTGTGAAAACTTTCCCACAATAATAAGACCGAGTAAACTTGCATTCTTATCCCCGAGACGACCCTTTGAAAGATTCACCAAAAAGATTTTCTTACTATCCATTATGTCGCGGAAATTAAAGGCGCTCTTTTCTTGAGCAATAATTGGCCGCATAATGTCGTTTGACATAAAGACATCAAATTTACTATTTACGTACTGAGTCCAATTTTGAAGCCCTTGATCACCTGTTGTCTTCTCTGCATTTTGCCAAAACTGTACAAGGAGTGGATTCTTACATTTCGAAAGTTTGTAGTCACGATAATCTTTATCTGAAAAGACACGAGAAATATCAAGGAGCGTGTTACCACTTTCAGGATGCTCCATCACGAGTAATGTCGCGTTACGAAAGTACTGCTCGAATCCTGGTCCCCCTGTTGCTCGCATGTCGAACAGCTTATCGAATATTCCCAAGAGTTCATTCACGACGAATGTCTTTTGTTCTGGGTAATTCCTATCATACTCAAGCATGTTGAGCCCCATTGGACGTGCCATATATGCTGGGTCAAAATAAATAACGTCTTGCGCTCGTTCTGGAGGAATGTTCGCCAAAATATCTTGGATATCATTTCCGTGCGGGTCAATGAAACAACAACCGTCGCCGTTTTTTATATCCTGAATAATCAAATTCTTCATGAACACGGTCTTTCCTGTACCCGTCTGACCGATAACATACATGTGACGCATACGATCTTCACGTCCAAAATGTATAGTTTGTTCTTGACCTCTGGATTTATTGATTCCGAGAACAATTCCATCGGCAGGCATATCAGATGGAGCTTGTGCAGTAGCGGCTGAGGAAGAACGAACATTGGCCACATCTTTTGACTGTGAAGGGAAATGAAAAACAGAAGCAATTTCAGCAAGGTTAAGTGGATAACTTTCGTCTTCATTCCATAAACGATATGAAAAGCGGTGAAGCATCGCCTTCTGCTTACGCCCCTCTACTTCTTTCCAGATGACGCTGTTTCCTCCGACTTCTGTGAACTGTGAGAAAGCAGCCTCGAGATCGGTGCGTATCGCTTGTGCCCGCACCAAACTCGTCGCCGAAGCAACAATACGAATATTTGTTTCGATGATTGTCTTTGAAAGTTTTGTTTGTACATGCTTGAGGGCGCTTTCATCCACGAAGGTCGTTCCTTCTGCTTTTTTCTTTTCAATCTCTTCTTTTGTTTTCGTTGATTCAAACATCAAACCAAGAATATGGAGAGACTCTTTAAGTATGCTTTGCTTGTCGAGTACACGCTTGAGCGTTTCCCCTTTACGTAAGTCTTCCAACATTTCACCAAAACGCTTCGCGAAAACATCCCCCGCTGGACGCACCAACACCTGGAGAGCAAGTCCTTCATTTTCTTTTACAATTCGTGTGAAGGAAGAAATGATAAGTGCCATCGGATCAGCCTCCATGGTCTCATAGGTCTTGATAGGAAGTGCCGGATGCGTGCTATGTGTCGCGTATGATGCTGCTGTGATCGCATGAGCATGGAAAATATTATAGTCATCTTTCTGTTCTCTGACTTGGGCCTGTGGAAATACACCGAGTACCACCTTTTCAAACAGTGCCGCGTAATCGATATGCACCGCACAATAAAATGATGCTGTCGTGGAACCATTCGCCACCGCAAGCTCTAGTGAATAATAATTCTTCTCTTTGTTGAGCACATCACTCGCAAGCGCTTGCATCGAGGCATACCATTGTTCCATTAGCGCCATCATTTCTTTGGCCTGTTTTCCTTGCCCTTCTTGTGCATCTGGAAGCACAATTTCAAACAACTTCATATGAAGAGCTTTCCATACATCTTTGGAAAGATTGTTTCTTATTTCATGTCCTGAAACAAGATACTGCACAACAAAGCGCTCGAAGTCATCTTCGAGCTGCGGATCATTCATCTTTTCTGCCATAACAAATGCATTCTTTATTCCTTTGTCTGCCATAACCTGTGAAAGCATTTGTACTTGCGCATCCGTATCTCGCGGAGTGAGCCATTCGAGAAGTCGATGTGTTTCACCTGCTGTAACCTGTGCTATCGGTGCCACTACTTTTTCTAAAGGAAGTTCGCGATAATCACGTACCACTTCGTGTGCATGATCTTTCTCGGTGAAGCGACCTTCGAAGCCTTTTGCCTTTTCTACTTTATCTTTAATTTGTGAGCGAAGAAAACTGATTTCTTCTTCGGGGGTAGTAAACGGAGTGTTCATACATACAGTTTACAGTTTTTAGTTTAGAGTTGATAGTGGACAGGAACATAAAGAGCGGCGCTATGGGCGCCGCTCTTTATATCCCCCCTAACTCCTAACTACTATCTCCTAACTAGTTAGTATTTCTGGTCCGTTTTCTGTAATCAAAATAGAATGCTCAAAGTGCGCTGATTTCTTATGATCCTTCGTAATGAATGTGTAGCCATCATCTGCAAGATACACTTCGTCGGTACCAAGATTTACCATTGGCTCAAGCGCAAGTACGAGCCCAGGGACAAGTTTCGGACCTTTTACACCATCGTCGAAGTTCGGCACGTACGGCTCTTCATGAACCTTGTAGCCAACACCATGACCTGAAAGAATCTTCACAACACCGTACTTTTTTGGAATAGATTTTTCAATTGCTTTTGAAATATCATTCACGTACTTACCACATACAGCAGCTTTGATGCCGGCCATAAGCGCAGCCTTAGTCACGCGTAACAATTCTTCATCTTCGGCAGATATTTTACCAACTGGAACCGTAATGGCCGCGTCAGAAATCATACCTTTGTGTGTCACACCTCCATCTAAACCCACAATATCTCCTTCTTTAAGCACACGATCCCCACCAATACCATGTACGACTTCGTCATTCACAGAAATACAAATACTCCCAGGGTACGCATACGACGCGCCAAATGGTTTGTAATTAAGAAAAGCTGGCTTGTCCCCCATGTCAGTAATCATTTTGTATACGAAATCATTCAGGTACCCCGTAGTTACTCCCGGTTTTACTTCTTTGGCTACCGCTTGAAGAACAGACGAAAGACGCTTACCACTTTCACGTAAGCTTTCTATGTCCTTTTCATTTTTTAATTTGATATCGTATTTCATATTTTTTTACTACACACTTATGCAAGGTTTAATTTTGCAACCAGTTCAGCTTGTACTTCTTCCACTGTTTGCTCACCGTTTACATGAATGTACGTATAACGAGGATCTTCAACAAACTTTTCTATACAAGGAATAATATCTTCATCAAAGAGAGAGAGTCTTTTTTCAATTTCCTCGTCTGAACTTGTGTCGGCGCGCTTTTCTTCACTTTGCGCTTGACGATAATTCAATCTATCTTTTGCCCATGCACGTCCAACTTCAATATAGATAACTATTGGCTTACTATATCCTAAGAATGGAATAACCGCATGCATGGCATTCATCTCAATTACTTTTCGAGGGGCTCCATCCAAAATCACTGTCGTGTTTTCTTGTACGGAATTAATAAAAATATTAGTCCAATTCCAGATCGCCAAAAATTCCGGCTGAAGACCTCCTGCATTATTAACTTCTCTGGCTTGTTTAGAAACAAAACCTTCCCCTTTAATAAATTCACGAAAAGCTCCCCCTGTGGTCACATGAAGAACATTCTCAGCACCCTTACTTTCCAAGTAAGTCTTAAGAAGTTCTGCCTGAGTCCCTTTCCCTCCACCTGACCTCCCCATGATGATGTAAAACTTTTTTTCCATATGTTTGTCCATCTTATCACAAAATTAAGAAAAAGCCGCCCCGTACGGGGCGGCTTTTGTTATGAAATTACTTTATTAACCTCTTAAACCTTTTAGACTAGCTTCTATCGTTTCAATTCTTCTTGATATTGAATCAACTGAAAATGTATACGCTTCTATTTTATCAAATAGACGAGCTCTTATTTGAGAAGGGTTTTTACAAATAGTCTCAATCTCTTCGTCGACACCATCTTTCATTTCCTGTAAATCTCCCTCCGGATAAGAAACTATCCACTTCCTTTGTGTATCTAATAACCCGTGTTTTAGGTTCTCTTCAAATGCCAGCAAAGAATTCTTATCATCTGCCGGTAAATAGTTAAGTGTTTTAACGTAGAAATCCTGAAATTCTTTGAGTGACTTTAAATCAGCTTGAGCAGCTGTTAGTTCTGCTTCATAAAAAACATTCTTTTCTTCTGTTGTTAATTTTTCTAAATCTTCTTCAGATGAACCAACGGTTTCATAAGTATGGGAAATACGACTTCTTGCGTCTCTTATCTTCTTCGCCTCCATTGGCTCTAATCTGTTTACTGATTTTTCTTGATGCGCCGGTCTTGGTTCTGGTTCCATAATAATCTTAAGTATACACCTCTTCCAATGAAAGCAAAACCGCCCAAAGGGCGGTTTTGCTATATTACTAAACTAAGATATTTGATGAAATGCGAGGCACGGAGTGCGTGCGAGGAGTCGTACTTACTAGTACGGTGACGAGCACGCGAGGCTCCGTAACAAAGCAGTTCGCAAATAGCTTAGTTAGTACTCGCGCATAGAGAGTTGAGCGTCGATTTTCTTAATCAAATCAAGCACCACTGACACCGCAATCAAAAGTGATGTACCTCCAACTTGTATAGCAGTAAGCCCTGTTAACCCTTGAATAATAACTGGAAGCACTGCAATAAGACCAAGGAACACTGCACCAAAGAGTGTCACACGAGCAAGCACATATCCAATGTATTCAGCAGTAGCAGAGCCTGGGCGGAATCCTGGAATGAACGCGCCGTTCTTCTGAAGATTCTCAGCTGTCTGATCTGGATCAAACATCACCGCTGTATAGAAGTAGGTAAACGATACAACGAGGAAGAAATAGAGACCTCCATAAATCCACTGATTCGTAAGAAGACCATTCATTGTTCGTGCAAAAGCCTGAAGAGATGCTTGAGACGATGTCGCAAAAAGCTGACCAATTAATTGTGGGAATAAAAGAATTGAAACCGCGAAAATAATAGGAACCACACCAGCCTGGTTGAGGCGAAGTGGCAGATATGTAGAAGACGTAAGCGTTGCTGCTCCACCGACACGTGACTGGCGAGCATAGGTTACAGGAACTGGTCGTTCTGCTTCTGTTACATACACAATACCAGCAATCACAACGAGTGATAGCACGAGAAGTCCAACAAGCATTGGAATTTGAGAAACATCAAATGCAAGGAAAAATTGTCCAACACTCTTTGGAAGAGCTGCAACGATACCTGCGAAAATGATAAGAGATACTCCATTTCCAATACCTTTTTCATTAATCTGTTCACCGAGCCACATCATGAGCATGGTTCCAGCCGTCACAATAATAATATTTGTTGTCATACTTTCTATAGAAAGTGCAGGAATGACATTTTGACGAACAAGAAGCGTAATCAAAGCAAACCCCTGAAGCACTGCGAAAGGAAGTGAGATAAGTCTTCCGTATTGTACGAAACGACGACGTCCCGCATCCCCTTCTTCTTGATACATCTCCTTAAGGCGAGGAGAAAGCACCGTCATAAGCTGCATAATAATCGATGCGGTAATGTATGGACCGACACCGAGCATCACGATAGAAAGTGTAGCGATACCTCCACCTGAAAGTACGTTTAGCATTCCAAGGAAACTACTGTTTTGATTTTGAAGGTAAGAAGCAAGGTTCGATGCATCAATACCTGGGATTGGAATAGCTGCAAGAATGCGAGTAATAATAAGAATACCGATAACGAAAAAGATTCGGTTTCGGAGTGAACGGTCAGAGAAAATAGCCTTGATTGTTTTCATAATTGAACCATTATAGCACGGGAACAGCCTCCGGTCGACAGATAAAGACTTGTCACAAAACACAAAAGAGCGGCCACTTCGTGGCCGCTCTTTTGTTGTATTTCTATATTGCAAAAAGGAAGATTTTAGATGAAACACAAGGAGTCTAAGAATTTTTGGAAGAAGACGTACATTTTAGTGCAGCGACTGAGAAAAATCCTGTAACAACTAAGTGATTCGCTAAAATATTACTTTTTGACTATTTCTTCTTAGGAGCAGTCTTCCCTCCCTTCTTACTTGCCTTCTTCGCAAGCTTTTCAGCTTTCTTGGCAGCAATTTTCTTCAACTGTTCATCTGACTGTGGTTTTGGTTTAACTTCAACAGTTACTTTTCCTCCCACCTTTTCAATTTTCTCTTGTGCTGTCTTTGAAACATCACATCGTTCGAATGAAAGAGCGACAGTAAGTTCACCATTTCCGAGAATCTTTACCTTTGGATTCTTTCCAAAAGATTCACCGATGAGTCCTTTTGCAATAAGTGCTGTAGGTGTTACCACATCTCCTGTTTTGAAGACATTAAGCACACCGACGTTCACCACTGCTTCTGGGCCACGGTAGAATACTGAAACTGATCGGTTCTTTCCATGTCCACGCAACTTTGGAAGCTTCTTGATGATGTCACGCATAGCTGGGCGGACACGGTGTCCCGCACGAGCAGTCTGTCCCTTTCCTCCGTGACCTGAAGTCTTACCACGTGTTCCTCCACGACCGACGAGCTTTGATTTCTTATTCGCGTGTACGCGTTTTATTTCATGTATTTGCATAGTCGTTTAATTAATTTACTGGAGTTACCACTGGTTCCTCTCCCCCTATTTTTGTAGCAGCAACAGGAGCCTCACCGTGAGCGTACGCGATTTGCTGTAGAGCAGCCATCGTCGCACGAGCATTGTTAAGCTTGTTCTTTGTACCTGAATAGAACTTTGCAGTTACATCGTTTAATCCCGCAAGTGCCAAAATGGTACGAGCTGATGATCCGGCGATGAGTCCACGTCCTTTGTTCGGCATAATCATCACCTGTGAAGACTTGAACTTCGCATCAATATCATGAGGAAGTGATTTAGTCTTTGAAAGCTTGATTGTGAACATGTTCTTCTTTGCAGCCTTGAGTGCCTTTTCGATAGCGACTTGCGTATCGAGTGCCTTTCCTGTTCCAAGTCCAATACGTCCATTATGATCTCCAGCAACGAGCGCTACTGAAAGTGTAAAACGACGTCCACCTGAAACCACACGAGTTACGCGACGAATACTGATAGTTTTACTATCAAATTCTGGCTTCTCACGTGGAGCACGAGGTCTAGCTCCTGGTCGTCCTCCCGGTTTACCACCGCGCCCTTGTGACTGTCCACCGCGAGCACCACGAACTGGTCGTGACTCACGGTCTTGTGCCACAGCAACGTTTCCTGTCGCTACGGTTTCGGTAGATGTAGGAGTAACGACTGGTTCTGTTATAGTTTCTGGTGCCACGACTACTTCTTCTGTTGTGATTATTTCTTCTGACATATAGTTATTTGGCTTAGAACATAAGGCCACCTTCGCGTGCGCCATCTGCTAATGCCTCTACTCGACCACGGTACGAGAACCCGCCACGATCAAAGACGACCGCAGTAATAGTTTTTTTCTTTGCTTCTTCAGCAAGTTTCTTGCCGACAGTATTCGCACGCTGCACCTTTGTCATTTTGTCAGACAAAGAAATATCAGATGCTGACGCGAGTGTTATCCCACGAACATCGTCAATAAGCTGCGCATACATGTAGCGGTTTGAACGAAAGATAGCAAGTCGTGGACGTTCCGCTGTCCCTGACACGCGAGAACGAATCTTCTTGTGAAGACGTACTCGCTTTTCTGTTTTGATGTTTGTTTTCATATAAGTATCTTACAGATTATGCTGATTTCTTACCCTGCTTTCGACGAACAACTTCATCACTATAACGAATACCCTTACCCTTATATGGTTCAGGTTTCTTGAGTGAACGAATTTGATTCGCAAAGAGTCCGACTGCCTCTTTATCAATACTTGTAATAGTAAGGGCGCTCTTTTCAGCAACAACCGTTACATTACTTGGGATCTTCTTGATGATTTGGTGAGAGAATCCAAGGTTAAGCACAAGGTCTTGACCTTTCACTTCCCACTTGAGTCCCACTCCTTCTACAAGAAGTTTTTTACTAAACGGAGTAACGACACCTGTGATCATGTTTTTCACATGAGACATGTATGTTCCCCAGAGAGATCGTGAAAACTTGTCATTACGACGAGGCTCTGACGTAATGATGCCGTTTTCATTTTTGAAAGCGACTTCGTCACGAAGATCACGCACAAGTTCTCCTTGTGGCCCCTTCACACGTACAGCATGGGCATCAAAGGTAACTTCGACACCTGCTGGAATACTTAATTGTTGTTTTCCTATTCTGCTCATACGTTTTTTACCAGATTGTGAATAATAGTTCGCCGCCGACCATTTCTTTGCGGGCTTCTTTGTCACTTAAGATTCCTTTCGGAGTCGAAAGTACTGTCATACCGTGTCCATACTTAAACGGTGTAATCTTTTTTACACCTGTATACATACGCTTTGACTGCTTTGAAACTCGTGCCACTCCTGTGATACGAGGTTCATCTTTCTTATACGCAAGAACAATCTCTACAGTCGGCTTGACGCCTTCTGTTACATGAAAGGTTTTGATATATTCTTCTTTTTTGAGTAGCTCGAGAATCGCGACCTTCAATTTTGAAGAAGGAAGGATAACGGTCGCCTTTTTTACGAGGCCACCGTTTTTGATCGCGATGAGCATGTTTGCTATTTGATCCATATGTTTATTACCAAGACGATTTCTTAATACCTGGAATCATACCTTCGTTCGCAAGCTCGCGGAAGCATGTTCGGCATAGACCGAAATCTCGCATGAATCCGTGCTTTCGACCACATTTGAAGCATCGGTTTACTATTCGTGACGAGAACTTTGGCGTCTTCTTGCTACGTGCAATTGTTGATGTTTTTGCCATTGTCTTTGTTTGTTGATTAAACTATCCGAATATCGCGCGTGAGTGCGTAAATATAAAGCTTTCACTCTAAACTTACGGAGAAACACGGATTACGGACAGCCCTAGAATACTACCATGAAATACAGTTTATAGCAAAGAGTCAAGAGGAGAGAGCGGGTACAAATACAAAGAGCGGACACGAAGTGGCCGCTCTTTGTATTTCTCTCTCCTTTACACTCTCCCCTCTTGTCTATATTCGCTTACCAAGCAAATGGTGCAGGGTTAACACTTACTGTTGTACTTGCAGTACCTACGAGTTGCCCTGTAGAAGTGAAGGCATTAATTTCGAAGGAAATATTCTGACGATACCATGTTGTGTTCGTCATCATAACAGGAATTTCTTGCTGGAAATATGCTGATGTGACAGGCATTGTAAAATCCTGACCACATGGCACACCTGCAATACTCACCTGAACATTGTTGATGCATACAGCACGAATCTTGAATGAATACTGATTGTAACTTGGTGTGTAATTGTACACAGGTGTTGGCACACTTACATAGAGTCTAAAAGCTTCTCCGGAATTAACAGGGTTTTTACTTCCTGTGATTCCTACATTGGCAAATGTCGTATATGGACGGTTAATCGTAATCGGTGAAATAGCAGCACGGAATGTAGATACAGTTCCCGCTATATCAACAATAGGTGTCGCAATAACGATGCGGAAGGATCCGACGTTATTGTTATCACACGCTCCAGAACATACGGCATCAAGAACTTCTTTTGTAAGAACAAATGATGCGCTCTTTGTCGACGTAACAGCAACAACCTTTGACTGATTTGTTGATTTATTTTCAAGAAGAATCTGGTACTGTGTAACCGTAAGATTACTTGTTGTCCATGAGAGTGTCACAGTGTCACCTTCATTGTAAACACTGTTTGCAAGTGGTGTAAGAATAGTCAATACACCAGACTGTGGAACGATACCGTAGGTGTATCCAGCTGAAGGATTGTAAATGACATTCGTACTAGCAATCTGTGTATTTGTGGTAGCAGGAATTGTTGAGTAATTTGTGGTGTTTGAATATGTCCCTGTTGTGAGTGCAGGAATAGAAACCGGAACCGTTCCTGAAGGAGTAAATGTTCCAGGCGTTGTGGTTGTAGGAGGATTACCGAATACGGTAGCGACTGCAGGAGTCGGAGAGACGACGCGAACGTATGGATCGAAAGCATCAACGTACGTAACGCCTGATGAATAGCCGTTGTATGAAGAATATCCATAACCAGTGTATGAAAGCATGTCTCCTCGTACATCAGCATCACAAAGACGCTCGTTTATTGCATTTAAGGTCATTGGACCAACAGAACCGGTGGCATATACACCGTTGTCTCGCTGGAAACTTTTAACGGCAGACTTTGTCGCAAAACCAAAATAACCATTTGGTGTTGCATAAAGGTATCCTGCTCGTGAAAGAAGCGACTGAAGAACGTATACCTCTTTACTTTCAGAACCAACTTGTAATGTATTGATAATTTGAACATCGCAACGAGGAATTGAATCCGTGTTGAAATACGCAGCAAACGATGATGTTGCTGTTTGAGCCATAATCCCCAAAACCCCCAATGCTACAAAGCCTTTGATAATTACTGTTTTCATGCCCCAACCCTACAGTATTTTGAATGGATTGTCAAGAGCTCCTAAACCAGAGTATGGGAGGGGTAAAACAAAAAGCATCACACTACCGTGTGATGCTTTTTGTTCATTCTGATTATTAGAACTTCTTGTTAAAAAGTCAGAATTCGACCAAGACGTACGAATAGTACGTTGCGTGGAGAAAAAATCTTTTACAACGAAGTAGATGAAGTAAATTATTGTTTCTTGAAAGGGATGCCGATCAATTCGAAAAACTTAGTCGCCTCTTCTTTTGTCTTAGCTGTCGTCCCCATTGTAATAGCCATACCGAACACATCCTTCAATTCTTCATCGTGAATTTCTGGGAAAATAGTGTGTTCCTTGATACCGAATGTCATGTTTCCAATAGCGTCCACCGATGTACGGTTGAGACCACGGAAGTCCTTTGTACGTGGAAGTGATACATTTAATACCTTGTCCAAGAATCCGAACATACGAGCACCACGAAGTGTTACTGCGACACCGATTGGATCCCCTTCACGTGTCTTAAATGACGCCACAGACATCTTTGCTTTACGTACAGTCGCTTTCTGTCCTGTGATTTTCATAAGACGATCCATAACGAGATCATTGAACTTCTTGTCACGCTTCATTGCTGATCCTGTCGCAACAGAAATAGTAACCTTCACAAGATGAGGTGCAGCCATTTTGTTCTTGTATCCAAATTCCTTTGCAAGGGTTTCGAATGCTTCCTTCTCTACTTCTTTAATACTTTTTATTGCTGTTGTTTTAGCCATATACTTTGTTTGTAAGTACGATTGGTTCTTGAGGATATACCTGTCGGAACGTTATACGCTGCTTAGCTTGCGGATATTCCCGCGTTAGTTGATAGACTCATAATCTACCATAAAAAAGACAAAATGAAAAGGCGGCCGTCTGTGAGACGTCGCCTTGTTGATGCCTGCCCGAAATCAGGGCGCAGGACTTTGTGGGTAGGTGTACACATCTCTCAAATACTGCTCCACGTGAGCAGTCACCGCGTCCAAAAGCTTTTTGACCACCCGCTCCGCGATGGGGCGAGCGTTTTGGCCTGTCTTCTCGGAGTCGAACAGAACGGTGACCGGTTGGCTGTATCCCCCGATATCAACACCCAGGTCGATTTCCTTCATGCTTGTGACATAAGCGGTTGTCCGGGTCCAAAACTTTTCATAGAGAACGCAGGAGTTCAGAATACCCATGAACCATTCGGCGCGCTGCTCATCATTCTCACAGGAAGGCGGACATTCTCCTTGAAGAACCTTCCCAACAACCTTCCGAACAGGGGCCCTATGGTACAGAGGATCTGGAGGAGCCAGACAATCATCGCCGCGAGGAGCTTCAGTCCTATTTTGCATATCCCAAAGCATGTGGAAAAGCTCTTGCGCAGTGAAGTAGTCAGAGAGATCCTTCTCGAAAAGAATCTGCTTGCCGTCTGACATGGCGTCGCAGGCCGACTGAATGGCGCCGAGCATTCGTACTGGATAATCACTGTCGCTTTGTGGCGGTAGGATAAAAGTCATGACTGCAACCAACCTTTCTCCCATTTCGGGAAATAAACAAAAAACTAACGGAACGACACAATAATCCTACTCTTTTCTGCAACAAAGGGCAAACAAAAGCGCGGTCTCTCGACCGCGCACTTTCTTCACCTCAGAAGGCGAAGGATTTCTTTTTCCACATCCACAACAGTCGCAAGATTTGCTCTCTTTTGATTTTTACACAAAAGTTCCACCTTGCGCAAAACGGCGACAACTTCCCCCTGTTTACCCCTTAAGGACTTGTCACACTTCATATAGTCAACGAAAATTTGTGCAAATTTTTTGTTGAGGATTTTTGAGGTGACACGGAAGTAAACACTGGGGAGCCACAGTAAAAGCGCAAGCGTTAACACTCCAACAAGGATTGATTTGTATGGCCCGAAGCCAAGAAGAACTGCTGTGACGATCAACCCAAGAAGAAGGCATGCTAAAGCAATAAAAAGGAGGGAGATGGCCCGCATGGCCGGACCATGCCCTCTGTACGGCCGGTATTCTCCTGTCGGATTATTCTTGTAGCTTTCATAACGCTTTTGCTCTGTGACCGAACACTCAAGCAGAAGCGTTACAACCTTCGCAGGAAGACTGCCACGAAAAATTTCCTCCCAACCTTCCCCGTTGAAAAAATTCACAGTGGGTGACTGAGGATTTCCATCCTTTTCCTCCAAAGTCCTGACGAAGAAAGGGTGATTGTCGAATTGAAATCCTGGTTGATAAACACGACCAATTCTTGTCTGCGGTGTGAAGCCATTCAGAATGCTCATATGCCCTCCTAGGACAGTGTGATAAAGAACCCATCACATCCTACCTACCTGAAGCTTGTTTTGCAAGCATAAAGGGCAAACAAAAGCGCGATCGAGAGACCGCGCTTTTGTATTTCAACTCCCAACTCCTAACTGCAAACCCCTAACTACTTCTTTGTAACAGCTTTCTTTGCCTTTGCGGCTGGCTTTTCTTTCTTTGCGTCTTTGTCAGCAAGCTTTACGTTTGATGCATGAATCGGCATTGCAATACTCACGATACCGCCTTTCTCCCCTGCCTTCGGTGCCTTCATATGCTTCTTCATCATATTAAGACCTTCCAAAACAACACGGTTTTCTTCACGAAGAACCTGTGTCACTACAGAAGACTTTCCTTTCTCCTTTCCTGCAATCACTATTACTTTGTCGCCTTTTTTTAGATGCATATATTTTTTATTAAAATTGTATTAGATGATTTCTGGAGCAAGTGAAGCAATTTTCTTGTAACCATCGATACCCGTGAGAGAAAGTTCACGAGGAATAGGACCGAATACGCGTCCTGCTTTCGGTTCCTTCTTTACCTTGTCCACAATAACAACAGCATTATCATCAAAAGAAATGTATGATCCATCTTCACGACGCACCTGCTTTGTTGTACGAACGACAACCGCGTATACAATATCCTTCTTCTTAGTCTGCTTTCGAGGTTCAGCAACCTTAACAGAAAGCACAACCATATCACCAAGTGATGCATAGCGACGCTTACTTCCACCAAGCACCTTAAACACGCGCCCGCGTTTTCCTCCGGAGTTGTCTGTGATTATTACGTTTGTGCCTGCTTGTATCATGGTGGTTAGTAATTAACTTAGTAGTAAATAAATGCGCTATGCCTTCTTTCCAAGAACGGTGAAGTTTTTATCCTTCGAAAGTGGACGACACTCTTCGATGATAACCATATCCCCTACCTTGTACTCATTATTTTCATCATGAGCTTTGTAGTTCTTGTCGATCTTGAAATACTTTCCGTATTTCTTGTGAGCGACATAACGAGATGTGTTTACGACGACAGTCTTGTCCATCTTATCTGAGACGACCTTCCCTGTTATTTTCTTTCTTGTTTGTGTTGTTTTCATATAAATTTAACGAGTGACAATGCGAGTTTTAACAGGAAGCTTACATCCAGCTTTACGAAGCGCTTCACGTGCCTGTGCTTCTGGAATACCGTCCACTTCAAAGAGAATTCGTCCTGGACGAACCTCGAATACATATCGATCTGGATCTCCTTTTCCTTTACCCATCGGTACTTCTGCTGCCTTCTGTGTAACAGGACGATCAGGGAAAATACGAATCCAAACCTTGGCAGTCTTGCCGGCATGACGTTGCATTGCGCGACGAGCAGCTTCAATTTGATTAGCGGCGATACGTGAAGGAGTTTCAGCTTTAAGGCCAAAAGAACCAAACGCTACGGTTACTCCGCGTGTTTCTGGACGATTAAGCTTGTCTTCTGAGAGACGAGCTGTTTGCCACTTTCGGTGTTTTACTTTCTTTGGGAATAACATACGTTTTTAATTATTGGTTCCTTCTTTCTTAGCAACCTTACTAGTTGGTAGATCAAACTTCATACCACGGTATATCCATACCTTAATACCGACAACACCGTAGGTCATGTGAGCTTTTTCACGAGCGAAGTCGATATCAGCACGGAGCGTCTGAAGAGGAATACCTCCACGCTTGATCTGCTCACGGCGAGCCATTTCAGCTCCACCGAGACGACCAGATACGGCGATACGAGCTCCTTGTACATCACGATTGGCCATCACCTTTTCGATTGTTGTTTTGAGAACACGACGGAAAGGAAGACGCTTTTCGATACCTTCTGCAATCATGGCAGCCACGATAGCAGCATCTGCTTCAGGGTTTGCAACTTCGATAATATCGAGCTTTACATCCTGAGGAACGATAATCTTAAGACGAGCCATTTCTTTTTTGAGAGCGGCACGAAGTTTATCAATTCCGTCTCCACCACGGCCGATAATCATACCTGGGCGTGAGGTGTAAATCATAATACGATACTGCTTTTCACTTCGTTCGATTTCGATCTGTGAAAGATACATACCGCGAAGCTTCTTCGTAAGCCATGCACGAACAAGAACATCAGCGCGAAGATGGTCTACATAATGAGCCTGATTCTTGCCGAACCAACGTGACTTCCAGTCGCGGATGATTCCAAGTCTATGTGCATATGGGTGTACTACGTGTGTCATATTATTTCTTTACTATATCAGTTTTCTTAACAAGCTCGATAGCTACCTTACTTGTGTGCTTGTGAATTGGAAATGCTCGTCCCATAGCTCTAGGCATCCAACGCTTAATAACTACCCCCTTGTCCACGGTCGCTGTCTTAATCATAAGATCAGAAGCAGGAACACCTGCGTTTGCAATTGCTGAATCAAGAAGTTTCTTGATTGGAAGAGCTCCACGCTTGATGAGGTGTGCAAGAATAGCCTGTGCTTTGTCGGCAGACTTTCCTTTTACGAGTTCCGTGATGAGACGGACCTTACGAGGTGATTGGCGGTAGTTGTTGAGGGATGCTTTCATACAGATTATTTCTTCTTAGTGTCAGTCGTTGCCTTCGCAGTCTTGGCAGCAGTAATTTCAGATTCCTTCTTCTTCTGATCAATTTCCTTTTGCATCTTTCCTCCGTGACGAACGAACTTACGTGTAGGAGAAAATTCGCCGAGTTTGTGACCAACCATATCTTCAGTGACAAGAACTTCGATATGAGTCTTGCCATTGTATACACCGAAGGTGAAGCCTACCATTTCAGGGGCGATATCCGATCGGCGAATCCATGTCTTAATGACGCCTGTTGTTTCAGGACGCTTGCCGAGAACTTTTTTGAGTACTCGTTCGTCGACGTATGGACCTTTGTGTAGTGATCGTGTCATGGTGGTTAATGGGGTTTAATTATATCAGATTTTTCTTGAAAGTAAAGCGTTTTTTGGAAGTTATTACTTCTTTCGCACAACACGACGAGAGACGATGTGTACGTTTGAGTACTTCTTCGGTGATCGTGTCTTATGTCCTCCAGTAGTCTTACCTTGCTTTGTCTTTGGACGACGTGTTCCTCGTGGCTGAGCTCCTTCTCCTCCTCCGTATGGGTGGTCTACTGGGTTCTTAGCCATAGCACGTGTCTTTGGACGAATACCAAGGTGACGTGAACGTCCTGCCTTACCGATATTTCGAAGACGATATTCGCCGTTTGAAACTTCACCGATAGAAGCAAAACACATATCAACAATTTTACGAACTTCTGTTGAAGGAAGTTTGACCGATGTGTATCCATTATCATGTGCAACCACCTGTGCGTATGTCCCTGCTCCACGTACGAGCTTAGCTCCTGCACGTGGCTTTACTTCGAGGTTGTAAATAAAAGTACCTACGGCGATATTCTTGAGCATGGTACGATTACCAACTTCAAGGTCCGCTTTTTCTGAAACGATGAACTTGTCACCAACTTTCATTGACTGTGGAACGAGAACATAACGCTTTGCTCCATCAGCATAGGCCGCGAGCGCGATAAAACCAGAACGGTTTGGATCGTATTCAATAGTTTGAAGCTTTGCAGGAATATCAAGCTTGTCATACACGAAATCGATTTCACGGAAAGAACGCTTGTGTCCTCCTCCACGATGCTGTGACGTGATACGTCCGAATGCGTTACGACCTGAACCACGACGGAATCCTGTTGTAAGCGGCTTATATGGATCATTCGTTGTAAGAACTCCACGGTAGGTTACCGTTGACATCTTACGTCGTGATGGGGTTGTTGGTTTGTAGGTTTTCATAGCTCTGTAGTAAAAAGATTAAGCAAGTGTGATTGAGTCCCCTTTCTTAAGAAAGACAATCGCCTTCTTAATTCCTGCTGTCGTTCCGAACTTGCCACGAATGAACGTATTCTTACGAGGCATATTGGTGATATTGATTGACACTGGAGTAACTTTGTAATCCTTCTTGATTTCAGCCAAGAGTGAGTGTTTGGTTGCATCCTTTGCAACGACAAACGTATACGCGTTCGCAGATGATTGGCGTGAAGCCTTCTCTGTCATACGAGGAGCAAAAATCTGCTTTGCTTCTACCTTCTTTTCTTCTGTTGTGATTTTCTTTGTGGCCATATACGTTTACTTATTTGTCTTAGCAGAAAGATATGCAATAGTCTCTTCTGGATTTGCAATCACCAAGTAACGACTATTAGCGATATCAAGTGGGTTAAGGTCGTCCATATTGTGAAGGGTCATGTATGGAAGGTTACGGAAAGCACGCTTTGTTACATCGTCACCTTTTGCAATCGTCATGTAGACGTTGTTTGGCTTCTTGTAGCAAAGTGTCTTGAACCCTTCGATTGTTGTAAGACCTTTCATGGTTGTATCAGCATCCTTTGTCTTTCCTGCCTGTGTAGGAATAGTGTCAACGAAGATGATTTTACCAGCAGCCAACTTTGCAGAAAGCAAAGAGTAAAGCGCGGCGACTTTCATCCCCTTAGGAATTGTCTTCTTGTAATTCTTGTCATTACGTGGACCGAATGTTACACCTCCATGACGCCATAGTGGAGAACGAGATGATCCGTGACGAGCACGTCCTGTCCCCTTTTGAGCCCATGGCTTCTTTCCTCCTCCACGAACCTCTGAACGGTCCTTAGTGTGAGCAGTTCCAGCGCGACGGTTTGACGCCTGTGAGTAGAGTACCTGCGATACGAGGTCAGCATTCCACTTTGCACCAAAAATATTCTCTGGTACATCGAGCTTCTTTGCTTCCTTTCCTTCTGTTGTGTAGATTGTTACTTGCATAAATTTTTAGCTATCAGTTTAGTTTGCCTTGATTTCTACAAGTGTCCCTCGCTTTCCAGCTACGGCTCCCTTGATGAGGATGTATCCGTTTTCGGTATCAACATCAAGCACAGTCACACTCTTTTGTGTAATTCTGTCACTTCCCATACGTCCTGGCATTCTCTTTCCTTTGTTAACACGCTGCTGTCCTGTTGAACCAATAGATCCAACTTCACGTGCAGAGTGCTTCTGTCCGTGCTGTCCCCATCCTCCTTTCATTCCATGACGCTTCATAACACCCTGGAATCCCTTACCTTTTGAAATACTTGAGATAGTAACGATATCTCCTTGTGAGAAAATATCGCAAGCAATTGTTGCTCCAATAGCTAGATCGCCAGGTTCAGTACGAAATTCTTTTACAACGGTATATGCAGATCCTTTGAGGTGTCCAAGCAAAGCCTTTGAAATACGTTCCTTCTTTTGTTCCCCTTGACCTACTTGGATAGCATTGTAACCATCTGTGGCCACAGTCTTAAGAGCGGTCACCGTTAATGGTGATGCTTTAAGAAGTGTTGCAGGATGAACCTTCCCATCTGCTGAGAAGAATTCTGTCATATGCTGTTTTGTTGCGAGTGTGAATTTCATACGTTTGACTGTTTATGCCATCTTTACATCAATATCAACCCCCGATGGAAGTGATAGGTTTGTGAGAGCCTCAATAAGCTTTGCATTCGGGTTCACAATATCCACCAAACGCTTGTGCACACGCATTTCGAACTGTTCACGTGCATCTTTGTAGATGAACGAAGAACGGTTTACGGTGTACTTCTTGATTTCTGTTGGAAGAGGAATCGGTCCGAGTATTACAGCCTCAAAACGGCGAGCCGTATCGATGATCTGCTTTACTGAAGCATCAAGCACTTTGCTTTCATATGCGCGGACGCGAATACGAAGCTTCTGTACTTCAGCGGCTTTCACTGCTTTTGGTGCTTTTACAGCCTTTTTTGTTGCTGTCTTTGTAGCTGTTTCGGTTGCTGTCATGCTTGTAAGGTTTTTAGGGCTGTCTTTTCGAGACAGTAATTATGCAATTATCTTTGTTACCACTCCGGCTCCAACTGTCTTACCTCCTTCACGGATAGCAAAACGTCCCTGCTCTTCAAGAGCGATAGGTGCGAGAAGCTTAACCGTAAACTTGATAGTGTCCCCTGGCATAACCATTTCAGTTCCTGCTGGAAGTGTAACTTCACCAGTAACGTCAGTTGTACGTACGTAGAACTGTGGCTTGTAACCATTTAGGAATGGAGTGTGACGTCCACCTTCTTCTTTCTTAAGAATGTATACTTCACATTCGAAGTCTGTGTGAGGCTTCACGCTCCCAGGCTTAGCGAGAACCTGTCCACGCATAATATCTTCCTTCTTGATTCCACGAATAAGAATACCAGCGTTGTCTCCAGCTCGTCCTTCAGGAAGTGATTTGTTGAACATTTCAATACCCGTAACCACTGTCTTAACCGTATCCTTAAGACCAACGATTTCGATTTCTTCGTTAATCTTAACAACTCCACGTTCAATACGTCCTGTTACCACAGTACCGCGTCCTTCGATAGTGAAGATGTCTTCAACAGGCATAAGGAATGGCTTTGTAATATCACGTTCTGGAACTTCGATGTATGTATCGAGAGCAGTCATGAGCTCAACAATCTTCTGTGCCCATGGATCATTGATATCAGTTGCTTCAGAAGCCTTGAGACCTGAACCACGGATAATAGGTGTATTAGCACCATCAAAGCCTTGCTTTGTAAGGAGTTCACGAATTTCTTCTTCAACGAGTTCAATCATATCTGGATCATCAACCATATCGCACTTGTTGAGGAATACTACCATTCGAGGTACACCCACCTGCTTGGCTAGGAGGATGTGTTCACGAGTTTGTGGCATAGGTCCGTCAGTTGCTGCTACCACGAGAATAGCACCATCCATCTGAGCTGCACCAGTAATCATGTTCTTGATGTAGTCAGCGTGACCAGGAGCATCGATGTGAGCGTAGTGACGATTAGCTGTCCAATATTCACTGTGTGAAAGAGAAATAGTAATACCACGAGCCTTTTCTTCAGGGGCCTTGTCAATTTCTTCAATACCTTTAATCTTAATGGTTTGGTCCATTAGGTGAAGTACGTTAAGGATACCTGCTGTAAGGGTTGTCTTTCCGTGGTCAACGTGACCAATTGTTCCTACGTTTACGTGTGGTTTTGAGCGATCAAATTCTGCTGCCATATGTTTTTGTTGGGTCTTGTCTCCTCGTACTTTCTAAGGCCTTGTGCCCTATCCAGATTCGAAGGATATTGGACTATTAAGTTATCTAAATAAAATTGAAACTAAAACGATTAATTGCAAACACTACCTAGCCAAGCAAGATTCAGTAAGTGCCAAGTAAGTTATGCAATACTATCACATTTATTTGGCTTATGCAACTTCTCTTCGCACGAAGCTCAAGGTTACCCAGAAATAGTAAAAAGGAATGAAGGAATGGCAACCTTGATGAGATTTTTACCTATAAAATCAGTCACTTCAAGTGAGCCCGAGGCAGTTACTGAGGCGGAAACAGGCGTATTAACATCCGCATAAATACTGTATGTCTTTCCCTGCCCTTCGGCTAAGAATTTCTTGCCAAGAGAAAACGAGGACAATCCACCAATAGTTTCGCCTGTTAGTTCATCTTTGAGCATCATATTAGTAAGAGCGGGGGCTCCTTCAAAAATAAGATTTATTGTCTCCAACGTTACAGGAGCAAGGCTTGTGAAATAGATAGTTCCAAGAAGAGATTGTTTTGATTGCTGTTTAATGGCGGAATCCGTTGTACCCGTAACACTTCGTGTTGTGATAGTTTTTATAGAAATATAACCGATATTACTCTCCCCTCCTTTATTCGTTACAGTAACCTCATAAACCCCTTGCGGAATTATTTCCAAACAATTCATACCGCACGATAAAGGAGTATTTGTAAAAGTAGAACTAGCTGCGAGTGTTAGTCCATCTGATGAAGGAAATGAGCCAACGGTGTAAGTCCTGTTCGCATTCTGTAGTCTTAAGGTTATTGTATTAGATGATGTACTGAACCCATTTCCGTGAAGAGTAAGTGATGCAGTCATTATCCCTCCACTAATAAACGTCATTTTATCAATAGAATCAATGTATGGTTTTGGCAGCACGGCAACCGGTGCTTGTATTGCTTGGTTTATTGATTGTGAGGATGTGGCTTGGACAGGTGGACAGGCAGCAAATGCGCAATTTGGTCCAGTGCGACCTACATAACTACCACCAGGGCACATTTTTGCATCCATGGTGCAAGCAGTTGGAGCATTAGATACAGGAACATTACATGTTTCCTTCTTTATGGCAGCGCGAGTTGCGGGACCAGTATTTCCCACCTGAGACAATCCGTTATTTTTCTGATATATTTTAACGGCATTCAATGTAGCTGGACCGAAATACCCATTAGGTGTTGCTTTGAGTATTCCTTTTGCATATAAAAATGTTTGGAGAGAGAGGACAACAGAAGACTCTGTCCCCTTTTGAAGATTTGTAGTAAGAGAAACACATGATGCCGCTTGTACATTTACAAAAGACATCATACTTAAACTAAAGGCAACAATAAAAAGTTTTTTCATATAAAAAGTGTACCATGTAAAAACAAAAAGGGTGCCGCGCAACCTTTTTGTTGTGCATGCACCCTTTCAAAGAACATGTTCTACGTACACCTTATAGGAAGCAAGAACCCGCTTTGCTTTCTTAAGAGCTTTCACTTCAATTTGTCGTACCCTTTCTCGAGTTATTCCGAACAGAGCACCGATGATTTCAAGCGTTTGTTCCTCACAGCCGATGCCGTAGCGCATCCTCAATACCAACCTCTCTCTTTTCTTGAAATCACCTTTTTCAAGCGTGATGTTGACGAGTGCTGCCATTTCTTTGTGCAGCACTGACACGTGAGGAGACCGGGCATCGCTCGGAACTAATTCTGCAAGAGAGACATCATCATCTCCCCCATATGCAGGCGTATCAAGGGATATCACGGACACTGTGCCATGTGTAGCAAGCTGGTACACCAACGTCTGTTTCGTTTCCTTCCAAATTTCGCGTTTGATACGAGTTTTCTCTCTATCAATTCCCGCCAAAACATCCCGTGTATCTTCCACGAGATCTTTAAGGGCAGAGACACCGAAATCCTCGACATACAGTTGGACAGCTTTCAAGTATTGATGGTACTCTACCACTTTACGAGGAGCTGCCTCTTGAGGACTTTTATTCATCTTGTTAAACCTCCAATTAAAAGAACTACCACACAAGAAATCACTCTATCATGTAGGTCAGTAAAAACAAAGAGCGGCCACGAAGTGGCCGCTCTTTGTATTTATTTTCTGTATTTTCTTCTAGCTTCCAGCCTTTAGCTTTAAGCTGTTACTGGCAGCTTTCAGCTCGTATAGCTTCTCGTGTGAAAGAGTAGACCATTCCTGTAGCTGGGAGATTTACCGATGATTGATATGCTTTTACTGCTTCTACCGTTTTGTCTCCGTAGAAACCGGTAGCTTCTCCTTCTAGGAATCCTTTAGAGGAAAGAAATGTCTGAAGAGAAACTACTGATGGAGATTCAGCTCCACGATGAAGGTTGTATGGGAGGCTGGTACAGACTGTCGAAGAACCAAGGACAAGAGACCCTTCTGATAAAGATGAAGTCCTGAGTGGGTAAAGCTGTTCTGTTCCCCAGGTGCATCGTATCTTTGATACATCGTTGTATGTCGTAAGTCCAGAAGTCTTTCGTCCCTGTATTGCACGTACTCGAGCAGCACAAAGACTTATAGCTGTAGATCTAGTTACTCTTGATCTTTGCTGTTGTAATGAGGGTCCATAATACTGACGATACACCAAAAGACTTGATGTGGCAGTAGTGCTTACCGTTGATGTACCACAACTAAGCATGGCAGATATAACTCTTCCATCAGGGCAAATACGAGTCAGATTCTTACAAACACCGTTTTCAAGATACTGCTCTGAGTTACATACAGGGGTAGTTGCTAAGGTGGCAAGACAACGAACCCCTGTCGTTGGACTATACATTGTTGAAGAAGTACAACCTGCTGGTAATACAGCAGAAGGAGAAGAAGTAGAAGAGACGAGGATTGATATATTTCTAGAAGTCATACTTTCACCCTTAAAACATTTAAGTGTAAAAATAACCGAAGGAGAGTAAGATGGATTATAAGTAAGCACAGGAGTAACGTATGCTCCCGAAGTCGATAAACGGGTATTTCCAATATAGCAAGAATCCGTACCAGATGAAGTAAATGTAATTGTGGTCGTACCTTTTCCAAAAATAGTAGAAGGATTTGCAGTTAACGATGTGATAAGTCGTTCACCAGAAGTGTTCTGTGTAAGGGTATTCGTTTGATTCGACGAACTTACTTCGTTTTGAGATATCACATTCACAGTCACACTATGTCTTGCTGTTCCTCCAACCCCAGCACAAGAAATAATATATTTTTGTTCACCAAGAGCTGTTGGGGTTTTAGTAATAGATCCAGATCGAATACTGCTAGAAGTACTTAATTCCCCGCTCCAAGCACCGCTTGCAGAACAAGAATCAGTGTACATGCTGTTCCAGTTTAATGTCACAGATTCACCAAGTTGAATTGTTCCTTTATTTGCTTTAACCTCAACAAAGGGCGCACTTTCCCGTAACAATGATGTTCCTGGCAAAGATATTGAGGGAAGACTTTCAGGTAGTTTATTAAGTGGGTCGTAATTTGCCGGCGAAGAAAAGAAGTAGTGTCCATTCCAATAACAAGCCATTCTTAAAGCATTTGCTTTTGATTTGTCAAAGTTTTCTATATTGTACTTCTCTGGTGACCTCCCCGTAAAAATGGGTTCTTGCATAATGTAGCCAAGCTTCTGATACGTATAGTAATGCATACAGTCATTTTCAGCACTATACCCTTCATTACCAGTAGCAAAAGAGTTAAAAAATTTAGAATATCCACTAAACCTATCTCCATATATCTGCAAAAATCCAGGAGTTTTTCGAGCGAAATCTAGTGTCGATGTATCAATTCCGTCAAAAGTACACTTAATATTTGGATGGACGGTCTTACTCATGTCACAGAAAACTTTTGCATTAATAGCAGAGATTGAAGGCTTAGAGTAAATAAGCGTAGACCCATCATATTCACTGTATGCGCCACTTGGAAAAAGAAGCTTGTTATCCATCATAGGTAAAGGATTAGTTGAAGAAGCAAAGACTTCTCCATTCCATTTACATTGAGCTACTTGGCCGACTTTACTCAATATGTCATCCTTGCATCGAGTGATCGCTTCTGCTTTTGTCGTAGGCACAGGACTAGGTCCAGCTGAGTAAAAATAGCTATTTTGTAATATCGCATCATTTGAAACATTTTTATTTTCGTATACATAACTATGAAAACTAAGTCCAGAAGCAAATTTATATCCTAACCAGAAACGATCAATTGCAGCATCTGCTGCTTTTTTCTTTGCATCTTCTTCTGCTTTCTTTGCATCTATTTCACTCTGTTTCTTTGTGTACAGTGTAGGTGATGGAGATACCCCAACAGGTAAAGCACTTGCTCTGCTTGCATAATAGTAGTCGTAAGGAGATAAAGAAATACCTTGTTTAAGAAGACTAACAATAAGAGCTCTGATATCATTTCCTGAATTTTTAAAAAAAGTATTTACCTCATCTGATAACTCCCCATAGAACCCTCCTAATAAGTTAGTAGTAATATTCCCAAAACGACCACCTAGTTTTATCTTTTCTAGAGGTATGTTTTGAATATCCCCATCAGCACGCTGAGTATTTAGACCACTTTCTAATTCTAAGATAAGTATTTTTTTAATGAGAACATGATTTGGGTTGGCAATTATCCAATGCACAGGATTATCACTATAAAGCACGAGAATTTTACCGCTTGCACTGTCAGGAATGGTGATATTAGCGACTCCTTCTGTTTGACTATCTATATATTCCCCCTCTCCCACCTTAACGAATAAAGCACTGTCAGTAACATTTGGATATGAGCACGCTTGAGCGTTTATTGCGAACGAAGAACTTTTATCGAAAATCTTAGTGTAAACAGTGGATCCATCTAGACATGTAAAAGGTTTGGCTTCGGCACACCCTAAATAAGCTCTATTATATGTACCATTAACCATGGCCGGTTCAGCACTATAATAGATTTGTCCTAATGGGCAAGTTTTTGACTTAACTGGATTAATTGGAATTACCTCGATGGTAAACTCCTTAACTTTAGTATATTCACCCCTAGTACAAGTAACTTTGAATGTTGTATTTTTTTGTAGGGCTGGCGTTATGTGTACTGTATTAGTTGATGGCTCGACAAGTTTAATAAGAGCCCCTTCAGATTCTAATGTACATGAGCTAAAACCCTGACCCTCGATAGCAATTTGAGCAGGTTCTCCTGGTCGCACATCATATGTAGATTGTGGAATCACTCTAATATTTATAGATTCTACATTAGTAGACCGGCCGAGTGTGTCAAATAGTATCCTTGAACTTTTAAATCCATTTGTACAACTAAAAATGTTACCAGCATAACCAAAATCAATCTTGAAATTACTAAATAACTGTGAACCTGAAGTTGGTATAGCCACACCATTTAAGGTACACGACGTTGCCCCCACACTTGTCCAAGACAGAGTAGCTTCATTACGATCAGAAATCAAAACCGTGCTACCATTTACAACATTTTTTCCATTTGAAGAGAGTGTTACTACTGGTACGTTTACGTCTGGAGCTATGGAATAAGAAGACGTTACAGCTGATGCAATTTCAGCCCCTGTAAACCCAAGATATATGGCGAATAAAAGAGTGGATAGAATATATTTTTTCATAGGATATGAGTTAAGTATACCCCCTTCCTTTCATTATTTGATTATTATATGGGGATAGGGGCACAAAAAGCGGCCACTTTGTGGCCACTTTTCATATTTTCTGTATTTCGTATCACATCAACCAAAACCTATTAACTACAGCCTATTACTGACAACTCTCTACCTTAATAGCGTTACGAGTAAAGTCATACACCATACCAGTAGCTGGGAGGTTCACAGAAGACTGATATGCTTTTACTGCTTCTACTGTTTTGTCTCCGTAGAAACCGGTTGCATTACCAGCAAGCAATCCTTTTGCAATAAGGAATGACTGGAGGAGCCTAACTAACGAAGATTCTGCTCCGCGATGAAGGTTTTGTGGAAGATTGATACACGAAGGTACGGATATATAATCACCAAGCACAGTTGGGATACTTTTATCGTCAACCGAAATAGATGAAGAATTTTGTAAATTATATGAAAGGAAAAGATTTGAGTTAGTTATTTTTGATTCCGGGGAATCAAGAAAAGAACTAAGGGCTGACTTACGCGTCACTCCTGCGTTAACAGTAGCAACCCAATATCTTTTACCTTCTACGTCTGAAGGACGCTTCAAAACTGCTGTGTAAAGAAACTCAACATAAGAATCAACAGACATGGTCTGGACATTGACTCCGTTAGTAGCAATTCCTTCTGGAGAGGTAAGAAGGACCCAAGCTACATCAGCAAGAGTAGCCCCCTTTGAAAGTTGATTCTGAAACGATAGCTCCCCTGACGGATCAGAATTTCTGCGGAGAAAAATGTTGTAGAGAGTATTTACTTTAGTTGTCTTGACAACATACGAACAACTAATAGACGTTAAAGGGACCCCTCCAGTGCATCCTTGTGGAGAAGAAGACACAACTGATCTTGTTTTTATACCACCAGACTGACAAAGACTATAATCAGAATATGTAAAGTCTGTACAAAAAGATGGCTGATTCACCGTCAACGTCACAGTCTCAGAATCCGACTGCCCTGCTTGGTTGTAACACGTAATGGTTGTAGTGTCTGATGTAATAACACTTGAGTAAGGGGTGGTGCGACTCGTTGGAGCATTGTTCCAAGGATTAATATTGTTCGGGTGAGAAACATTACAATAGGTTGCGTTGGTTGATGACCATGTGAGTGTGGCTGCTTGACCTGATGTAATGGTAGAAGGTGACCAGGATGCTGTGACGGTAGGAGTTATTACAGCTGTTGGGGTTGGTAGAATAACCGGATTCACCGTTAATGTTACCGTCTTAGAATCCGACTGCCCTGTAGAGTTGTAACACGTAACAGTTGTAGTGTCTGATGTAATAACACTTGAGTAAGGGGTGGTGCGACTCGTTGGAGCATTGTTCCAAGTATTGGTGTTGTTTGGGTGAGAAACATTACAATAGGTTGCGTTGGTTGATGACCATGTGAGTGTGGCTGCTTGACCTGATGTAATGATAGAAGGTGACCAGGATGCTGTGACGGTAGGAGTTATTACAGCTGTTGGGGTTGGTGGGATAGTAGGAACAGAAAGATCAAGAACAGCATCCGAAAGATCATACGGGTGACATTCACGTAGTTCATTCGAAGTAGTAACAACAGTTTGCCCTTGACTATTTTTATTATCAGAAATAGTTACCGTATCGCCTTGAGAAGCAGATATACTGTTTGTAACACATTCTCTTGTTTGATAATCATTCAATTTCTTATAATGACCAACAGGTGTCTTAAATGTACCAGCAACATTAACAGTATTATTATTAATTGTAGTACCCGAAGCCCCAGAAACTAAAATACCTTGACGTGCTCCAAAAACTGTATTGTTTGCAATTATTCCACCAGTTACTCGTTCAACATCCACATTAGTTTCTCCTTTTTTTGCATACCAAAGATACGGACCAACATCAATACCAATTCCACATAATCCATTACCACAACTGATAGTATTATTTCTAATAACAGTACCGTCAAAACGACCCTTGATTACATTGTTAATACGCATAAAATTATCAACCATAAGTCCCGCAAAAACAAACTTATTATCACTTTTTATTATATTATTCTCAATAACTGCCCCTGGTGCGTCCCCCAAGATAAGATTTATGTCTGAATTATTAGAAAATTCTGAATTACGAATAACAATACGTTCTGAAATAAGAGCTGTTAACCCATCAGCAAAAGCCCCTGCTTCTGGATTGCTCGAAAACCAATCTGACAACTGCCAACCATTATCACTGAACAAGGTGGTATCAAAAACTGCATCAGCACCGATAAACTCTAACCCTGTCCCTTTTGGAGCACGCACCGATGCAAACCCTGTAAAATGACACTTATCACAGTAACGAATTGCCGCATTGTAAGCTGTACCATATTTATCAGTCTCATTATTTTTTATCCAATTAGGAGTAGTGCCCGGCGACCATCTTGCAAGACGATTTCCATCAATCGCAATATAAAAAAGATTGAGCTTTGAAGCACCCTCACTCTTCAAAATCACAGGCCCTTTATTATCTGCTGTTGCAAAAAGAACAGCACATGGTGCCGAACCCACCTGTAAACAGGCTGACCCGGAAGAAACACCCTTTGTTTTAATAGTGATGTTTGAAAGATTGCCGATATCAATAGTACTTTTTATATAATACTTTCCAGGTAAAAGTTCAATAATTCCGGCATTTTTATTCGCCAGAAAACAACTTGTGAGAATGGGGCCAGCGTCTATGGACGGTTTGTCCACTACACCATCACCACACAAGACGAGGCCTGGTTTTGATTGTGTTCCACTTACTACAAGTTTGGGAAGCACACTGGACTTTGTTAGTACAGATGTTTGATCGGGAAACTTGAAGTCCGAAGAATTCATAGAAGAAGTCGGGATACTACCACACGTCATCTTCTTAATCACACCCCTTGTTTGCTGTCCTGCATATCCAGAATTGGTTAAACCTTTGCTTAATTGAAAACTTTTTAAAGCCCCAAAAGTACTCCTACCAAAATAACCATTAGGTTTATCTTTTAAGTAACCTAATGAACTCAAAAAGGTCTGAAGCTTGGTGACTTCTCCGTTTGTGCGTCCATCATTAGACCCATACCCTAAGTTATATGAAAGATCTGTACAACTTGAAGAAGTTGTAGGCACTGCCTGTGCTTGAACGTTTGTAAAAGACAACGCTAATAAAAGCACAGGTAGTATATATTTTTTCATAGGATATTAGAATATAAAGTAAGTATAACTCCTTATTTCTAATTTTTGATTAGTATATGGGGATAAGGCAAAATAGAGAGCGACCCCTTCGGGGTCGCTCTGTATTTTCTTCTAGCTTCCAGCCTTTAGCTTTAAGCTGTTACTGGCAGCTTTCAGCTCGTATAGCTTCTCGTGTGAAAGAGTAGACCATGCCTGTAGTTGGGAGGTCATTTGATGCTTGATATGCTTTTACTGCTTCTACTGTTTTATCTCCGTAGAAGCCGGTAGCATTACCATCAAGTAATCCTTTTGTGATGAGGAATGACTGAAGGTTACGAGTTGATGATGACTCGTTACCACGATGGATGTTGTATGGGAGATTTGTACACACCCCTGTTGCATATGCACCTAGAACACGAGAATTTGAAGAACCAGCTGCCATTGTTAGTTTTGGAACAACAGTAAGCACTTTTGTTTCAGATGTTGCTGATCCACCAAGCCCCGTACATGTAATTGTTTGTGAATAGATACCAGCACTCATTCCTGATGGATATAGATTAGCGGTACTTTTCCCACCTGCTGGTGTATATGTTCCCCCTAAGTTACCATTCCATAACGCCTGACCATTTGGACCTGTTCCTGTACCGATACATGTGTCCGCGTTTGTTGAAGTGAATGAAATAATAGAATTCTTACCTACTTCAATAGTAGAGGGAACAAAATTATTTAAGGTGACCGTTGGCACTGTTGTAAATCCTTTAATTAAATTAATTAAAGATGGATTTACTGATGTACCTTTACTAACATCGTCACCAAATGAACTATCATACATAAACCAAATGAGTCCTTTTATTTGTGAGTCACCTTTAACAATATTATATGTTTCCTTGTAATAACACTCTGGTAGTGCAGAACCATTAATAATCATTGCATCCGCCGCTACATAGACAGGCTTACCGAACTGCTTCGCCCATCCAATGGTAGAATTTGGATTATCTGTATAAAGGAATTTCTTTATTTCCGACTGAGAACACCCAATAGTATTCTTTCCAAAGAAATACGGATCAACTGTTACGACATCAAGTGTAGTAGGAGGATTCATATGTGCTCCACGGAATGGGAATGATGCTGAGCTTGCAGGATCTTCTGCGAATGCCATTGTTGATTTCTTATCTGGGAATACTGTCTTGAAAGTCTTCTCTACATTTTCCAAGAAAGCCTGATTAGGGATATAGTTTCTGTGTAGTGCTGGTTCGTCCACTGTAAAGAACACCGTAACATTACCAAGCGTTCCATTTGCAGCAAGTTTATTCTTCAATGCCATCAAATCTTCCTTGTACACCGCAAGCATTTTACTTTCATAATTAGGAATAGTTCTGAAATCATACGTTGAACCTACTCCCCCATTTGCATTAATGCCTTCACTCGCAAGTAACTTTTGAAGTGAATCAGAAATCAAAGCCACATACATAATATTCTTAAACCCTTTACTTACAAGGAGTGGTACTTGTTCTACGGATTGAGCAGACCCAAAGTTTGTATATGAAGCAAGGCTGTTTAGATCATTACGTGAGGCATTGTAATCAAGGTAATAGTATCCATAAAGATCTGGCATCGCACTCGGTGTAGATACTGGAGAAGACTGAGGGATTACCTGTGTTTGAGTTGTGGGAACAGTTGGTGAATTCGTTGGGGTTGGATAAGATGTTACAGGGGATGGTGTTTGAGCTGAAGGTGTTGTTGGCGAAACAGTCGGAACTACTGGAATACTTAATCTTTCATATGCCAAAGCATCGGCTGATGAAATTCTTCCGTCCTTATTTAAGTCATACTTAAGATCTTTAGGGAAAAGTCCTACTGCCATCTTAAGAACATATTTAGCAATATCTTTATATGTCGCCACATCTGGCATCGAAGTTACTTTAGAATAAGCAATTGCATCTGCAGATGTGATTCTTCCGTCACCATCAATATCATAACGCATATCCGTAGGGACTAATCCTGCCGACATTCTCATGACATACATTGTCGTATCAGAAAGATCCATAGGTGTTGATGGTGTAACAACAGCGGTGGAGGGATTCACTGTCACATTAACCACATTTGATTTATATACTTGACCATTTGCATAAATTTCTATGTAGAAATTACTTGAACCAGAAACTTTCGCTGTACATGTCATTGTCCAAACCGCATTTGTGGCAGCGTCATTGTTTCCGCAAACATTATTGTTACCAAAGTTTTGATCAAAGAAGAAAGCTCTACTGTAATACCCTGTCGTTGGATATCCATTACCACTGTAATAAGACAATCCTTGTATATTTTGTGGGGCACCTGAAACAGTAAACGTGTCACCGATGTTTACAGATAGTGCTGAGTTGTTTGTTTTATTTGCAGATGAAGCCTCTATTTTAATCACTGGTTCTGAAGCGGTAACAGTTGGAGCAGCAACGCTTGAACCACTCCTACTTGTTGTGTAACTATTCGTTGGGATGTTATCACTCATTTGTGGTATGTTCCCACCCAAGATATCAGTCCAAGCAAAAGAGTTACTTGGAGCAAATCGGGAACTAACAGAGGGCACAATGGTGCCACTTGTCTGAGTACCTTTCACCGTTGCGTAAAGTGAGAATGTTTTTGACTGCCCTGCTTGTATTTCATAAGCAAAAGGGAAAGCTATGTTTACAGTACCACCTCCTGACACAGATATATCAGACAACGTTACCACTGTATTTCCATCAGTTATTCTTGGAGACAAGAAGCTTGGATTTGTGATTCCAATTGTTGAAAGTAATAGGACTAAAGTTCTCATGCCTATTTTCCCGTTCGCGTCAGCACTCACTGTAAACTCCCCTATTTTATTTTCAGCACCAAGAACAAGACTATTCTGACCGCCTGAACCAACTGTTACAGAAGGCTTTGAAGCAACGAGTGTAAAAGTATTTGAACTAACCGCTGAGGCATTGTAAATAACTCTACCAGATGTACTATCTACTGCCTCTACATAACCAAGGGTTACTTTTACATCAGGAACATCTGCAATAAGAAATCCTCCTGATGTCGTATTCTGAAATCCGGAAAACTTCACTGTTACAGGAATATCTGCACCATTTGAAGTAACGGGAATGTTGAGACCTGAAATAGTTGTAGTAGCACCGAGACCTGAACCAACAACTGGAGCCGTTATTCCACCAACAGTAATGCTTTGAATTGCATCAGTACCTGTTGTAGAAAAGCGTAGCTCTCTCACTGTCGTCTGTACTCCTGATTGTGCAGTCCTAACTCTAAATGTTGCAATACCGAAATTTGAACCACCTGTTACAAATTGAGATACAGGAGAAGTTGAGACAAGAGTTGGTGTTGCAAGAAAAGTAGACCAAACAGCTCCGGAGGTAGCACCTACCCCAGAACCTCCACATGTCATGCTCTTTATTAAATCTCTTGTTTGTTGCCCCACATACCCAGAACGATTCAATCCTTTAGCTGCTTGAAAATCTTTCACAGCAGAAACTGTTCCGTTTCCAAAAAATCCAGATGAGGGTGCTTTCAAGAAACCATTTGCATTAAGAAAATTCTGAAGACGAGTCACACCCCCTTGTGTATATCTATCATTAGATCCGTAACCTAAGTTATATGGAAGATCTGTACAACTTGAAGAAGTTGTTGGCGCTGCCTGTGCTTGAACGCTTGTAAAAGACAACGCCAATAAAAGCACGGGTAGTATATATTTTTTCATAAGTAATACTTTACAGTGTACACCTTACATGGTGAATTATACTTTTACATGGTGGGGATACTCACTTTCTAGGAAAAATACAAAGAGCGACGCCGTAGGCGTCGCTCTTTGTATTGTATTCTGTCTTTTGCTTCCAGCTTCTAGCTTTCAGCGGTATTATTTCTTATTCTCCGCAATTTCCTTCGCAATATTCTGTGGAACCACATCATACTTTGCGAATTCCATCGTAAACGTCGCACGTCCTTCTGTCATTGAGCGGAGTGAGTTCACATATCCGAACATTTCTGACAATGGAACAAGCGCTTTCACAACCTTATCCATACCGCGTTCATCCATTCCTTCGATTTGACCACGCTTTGATGAGAGGTTTCCTGTAATATCTCCATAAAACTTATCTGGCGTAACGATTTCCACTCTCATGATTGGTTCAAGGATAACTGGCTTTGCTTTTGCGAGCGCATCAGAAAGAGCCATTCCGGCAGCCAATTTGAAGGCGATTTCTGAAGAGTCGACATCGTGGAAAGATCCATCATACACTTCACATGATACGTCTACGAGTTTGAATCCAGCAACTGCTCCTCTATCCATAGATTCACGAAGCCCCTTTTCTACCGCAGGAACGAATTCTTGTGGAATTACACCTCCCTTAAGTGAGTTAATGAACTCAAAACCATCGTAACGCTTGGTATTCTTTGGTAAATCTTCTGTTGCAACAGAATAATCGATAGGTCTGATGTTAATTTTCACGTGACCATACTGTCCACGACCTCCTGACTGCTTGATATGCTTACCCTCTCCAGAAGCTGAACCAAGAATTGTTTCCTTGTACGCTACTTGAGGCTTTCCAGTGTTTGCTTCCACGTTAAATTCACGCTTCATACGGTCAACAATAATATCCAAGTGAAGTTCACCCATTCCAGAGATAATAGTTTCAAGAGTTTCTGGATCAGAAGCTACACGGAATGTCGGATCTTCAATGGCAAGCTTTGAAAGAGCGATACCCATCTTTTCCTGATCTGCCTTTGTCTTTGGCTCAACACGCATAGAAATAACCGACTCAGGAATAACGATTCTTTCGAGAATAACAGGGTGTTCTTCAGTACACATGGTGTCTGATGTTACGGTATCTTTAAGTCCTACCGCTGCTGCGATTTCTCCAGCATACACAACTTTCACTTCTTCACGTTCATTGGCATGCATACGCAAGATACGTGAAACACGCTCCTTCTTTTCTTTTGTAGAGTTGTAAATGTATGATCCAGCCTCGAGTGTTCCTGCGTATACGCGGAAGAATGTAAGCTGTCCAACGAAAGGATCCGCCATAGACTTGAATGCAAGCGCGGTGAATGGTGCAGTGTCTGATACTTCAACAACCATTGGTTCACCAGTGTTAGCATCAATACCCTTTGGTGGTGCGATATCAAGTGGTGATGGAAGATAATCAATAACTGCATCGAGTACGAGCTGAACTCCTTTGTTCTTGAGCGCAGATCCACAGAATACTGGGAAAAGTTCATTAGCAATTGTTGCTTTACGAATAGTTGCTTTAAGCACATCAATACTGAACTCCTTTCCTTCGAGGTATTGAGTCATGAGTTCTTCGTCTGTTTCAACGATTTTTTCGATCATTTCTGCGCGACGCTTCTTTGCTTCTTCGAGGAATTCTGCTGGAATTTCTATAGTACCAACCTCCTTACCCATTTCTCCGGTGAATGTCATTTCCTTCATCGTGAGAAGATCTATAATACCGTTGTAATTTTCCTCTGCGCCGATTGGCATTTGCATACGAACAGCCTTCTTTGAAAGACGGTCTAAAATAGAATCATATGCTTTATCGAAATTAGCACCCATACGGTCAAGCTTGTTAATGAAACAAATACGTGGAACCATAGCATCTGATGCGTATCTCCAGTTTGTTTCTGATTGTGGCTCTACTCCCGCTACACCATCGAACACCACAACAGCGCCGTCGAGCACGCGAAGTGAACGCTTTACTTCAATCGTAAAGTCGATGTGACCTGGGGTGTCGATGATATTGAAACGACACTTCTTTGAAATGTCCGTCTTTGGCATGTATGTTGGACTCCAGAATGCTGTAGTCGCGGCCGAGGTAATCGTGATACCACGTTCACGCTCCTGTTCCATCCAGTCCATTTGTGTTGCCCCGTCGTGCACTTCACCGATTTTGTGAGATACACCAGTATAGAAAAGAATACGTTCAGTTGTTGTCGTCTTACCTGCATCGATGTGAGCAATAACTCCAAAGTTACGTGTTTTGTTAAGTGGATAGTCGCGAGCCATGGTGAATAGTTTTTAGTTTTTAGTTTTTAGTTTCCAGTGGAAAAGAGATTTTCTTGAAGAATACCCCTTTTCTTTCCAATAAAAAGAAAATAAAAAGCCTCTTAGGCAATGGAGCAATACTACCACAAAAGTCTATAAAGTCCAAAGTCTATAAAGTAAAAAGTTGGACCCAAATACAATACTAAAGAGCGGCCACTTCGTGGCCGCTCTTTAGTATTGTATTTTGTATTTCAAGGTTTCATTTTTGGATGAAATACAAGGCATCAAGTTTGCAAGCAGCGAAGATATACAAGAGTACATTGGTCTGCAAGCAAATGAAGACAACGAGGAAGTTCTCTAAAAACTGAAGACTGAAAATTAAAAATCCTAGCTATAGTGCGAAGACTTGGACTGATGTGATGTTTTGTAAGACCCACAAATCGTAGGGCGACGAAACTCACATCAGGAAAGTCGAGCAATATACTAGGATTTTTAATTTTGCTACCAGGCGAAATGAGCGAAAGCCTTGTTGGATTCAGCCATTCTGTGTGTATCCTCCTTCTTCTTCACCGCACTTCCTTCATTGTTGGCAGCTTGCATGAGCTCATCTGCGAGCTTCACACGCATAGCTTTTCCTTTCTTTGCTTGTGCAGCATCGATAATCCAACGGAACGCAAGCATGAAGCGGCGTTCATCACGCACTTCACGAGGAACCTGATAGTTTGCTCCACCGATACGGCGTGAACGAACTTCTGTTACCGGTCCTGCATTTCGAAGCGCAGCTTCGAAGGTTTCCATAGGATCTTCTACATTCAACTTTTCTTTAATAATATCAAAGGCATCATACACGATGTCACGGGCGGTGTTTTTCTTTCCACCTTCCATCACATAGTTGATAAACTTTGAAACTTTAGTTGAATTATACTTGGCATCTGGGCCAACGATATTTCGATTTTTAACTTTTCTTCGCATGTGGTTGATTTTTAACGAGCGAAGCGACTATAAAAATCACCACGTCTGTTTTATTTTTCTTCTTCCCTAAAAATAAAACAGACGAAAATGAAATAGCCTACCTCCTTGTTAGTTTTCTTGTGTTTCTGTTCCCCGAAGCAAGGGTACTCCACAAGATGTTATATATAAAACATGCCCACTTGGCGACCTTCTTTGTCGAAACGGCTGATTTTCTCGTCAATGTACTTCTGCACATCTCCTTGTCAATCATTGTTTCTTCGCGAATCTCGCGCAAGCGCGCACGTTTTATGTTCAGTAAGTGCTTCAATACTCTTTAACGAGTTCCACTATACTACAACAAAAAGTGGCAAAAGTAAAACGCTGAACTGGCCAGCGTTTAATCATTAACCATCTTAAACCTACTTCTTCGCAGGGATGGCATTAATCATTTTCAGTATGAGCTCTGGGTTTTGAGCTATAAGCTCATAATAAACACCCAGATTCGTATCCACGAGGCGCCCTTGTTCGTGATTACGGAGCGTTGCAAGCGGAACCCTGTACCGAGAAGCAAAAACTTCCTGATTAAGTCCTGTTGCTTTGCGGGCACGAGTTGCCGCGTTATCTTTTAAAAGACCCTTCATCTGACTCTCCTTGTACTGTTTACGGATACTCTATATGACATACCTTGCAAAGTCAAAAGCGGAACCTTTCGGTTCCGCTTTTTGTATTCCGCTTCCAGCTTCTCACTTCTCGCTTTTAGCTTTCAACAACCACTTCTTCCGTTTTCTTAGATGGAACTAACGTACAATATAAAAATGATAATAAAAAGGCTGAAAACGCAACGGGAAAATAGTTTACTAATCGATAGTAAAAAATAAGAACTGGGGCCTGTAAAGAAAACAATATAATGCCAGTAAACAAACTTTGGCCCATATTTCTAACACGCAACACTGTTGTTTGTAGTAAGAAAAATCCAGCAACTAAAGCAAAAAGTACTTCCAATGAGTTTTCAACATCAGAGGGTTTTCCCCAAAATATTTGCGTTAAAAACAATATTACGTAACCATACAAAAATACAATCCCAGCAATTCTTTTAACAAATTGAACCCTTGTAATTTCCCCTCCGAACAAAAATAAAAATAAGTTCATGTACTTTATAGTATAACAAACAAAAGCGGAACCTTTCGGTTCCGCTTTTGTTGCTTCAACCTAAACTCGCTAACCTTTAATAGTGCTTAAAAGTATTTCACACGTCTGGCTTTCACCAAATGTATTGTAAAACTTAAACTTTAAAAGCTTTTCTTCAGCATTTTGCAGTGTAAAATTTAAAGATCCATTTGAACCAATTTTATCACCTGAGGGACTTACCCCATAAGCCGCATTAGAACTAGTCCAGCCAACAAGAATGTTTACAGGATAAGAATATGGAGGCTGTGGAAATGTTTGAGTAAGCTGACAAGTCGGTATCGTATCTTTAATGGTAAAATCTTTTTTCGCTAATAAAACATTATCATTACTATAAATGATAATTGTGTAAGTACCTGCGGCCAAATTAAGTTCTGCATTTGAAAAAACTTTTTGATACTGACCATTTACTACAGGAACAGTGCCAGGACCACTTCCGTACACTTTACCTCCAGCATTAGAAACAACAATACCTAAAGAAGATATTCCTGTAGCTTTACCGAAAACACCAATAGTTCTCTTTGACGGCTCTACATCAAGGGTTCCCTGTCCAGAATAATGATCTATTGTCGCAGACATGGCTGTCGTGGACGGTGTAGAGATGCCCGAATCTCTGTTGTCTGTTACAGTGTTAACATTTACCTTAAATACTTTTTCTGCAGATTTAACATCTTTACCGCCGGCAGATGATCCGAAGCAGTAGAGATTGTATGAAGCGCTCTTTGTAGGGTAAATTGTGTATGATGTAGCAGTACCAATACTAAGACCGTCAGCTGTTGAACTATTATTTTCTGTGTGGATTAAATTACAATTAACGGCGTTCGAAGCCACCCAGGTAACCTTTACACTTTGGCCAAGATTTATACTGGTATTAGTTGTCTCGAAAAAAGTAATGGCAGGAAGATTGTTTATGTTCGTATTTACACCTGTTACACACGATGCTCCACTTATAGAACTAAACCCCGAAACTGACATACACCCTGCAGGAAGATTAGTTGTGTATGAACCTGTTATTTGTGGTTGTGCCGTATTCACACTCGTCGTATTTGTTGATTGAGTGCTATCTGCACACGTTTCCTTTTCAAGAATACTCTTTGTTAATGGACCGACATTTCCTGTAGGAGAAACGCCGACGGATCTCTGATATACCTTTACAGCATTCACCGTAAGTCTTCCATAGTATCCAGTAGTTTGACCTCCCAACATTCCTTTTGAAATAAGAAAATCCTGAAGAACTGTCACTTCACCATTAGTTGAAGCATCACGGGAACCAAAACGGAGAAGTGATGTTTGTAAAGAAATACATTCATCATTTGATGGATCTCCATCCGTTAAATTAGTCTGTGCGAATGCAAGCGAACCAGTAAATAAAAGAGAGGCAACCATCAGCCCGATTGATATATGTTTCATATATGTCAATACTACCCCCCCCTACATACAAGTGTCAACGTATAAATCTATAAGATCCCTGAAAAATGACAAAAGCGGAACCTTTCGGTTCCGCTTTTTGTATTCCGCTTCCAGCTTCTCGCTTCCAGCTGTATTATTACTTCTTCTTCGCTGGTGCTGCTGCTCCTGCCTTAGGTCGCTTTGCTCCGTAGAGTGAACGAGCCTGACGACGCTTTTCTACTGGTGTCGCATCCAATCGTCCGCGAACGATGTGATAACGTACTCCCGCCAAGTCCTTTACACGTCCACCGCGAAGGATTACCACTGAGTGCTCCTGTAGTTTATGTCCTTCTCCTGGAATGTATGCAGTTACTTCCATCCCATTAGTAAGACGTACACGGGCAATTTTTCGAAGCGCTGAGTTCGGCTTCTTTGGTGTTGTTGTTGTAACTTTGATACATACACCACGCTTGAAAGGTGAATTGTAAAAGTTAGGCTTGTTCTGGATAGCGTTGAATCCACGTGTCATAGCAATAGAGCGTGACTTCTTTACTTCTGTTGTACGTGACTTCTTTACGAGTTGGTTTATTGTAGGCATAAAAACTTAAATAGTAGTGCAATCTTACCAGAGACTTCACATTTATGCAAGTCGAGAAGCTCGGCTTCGAAGATGCACTATACTAGCAAGTATGGTGCCCGAGAAAATCAGCGACGCAGATGTCGTAAGTCAGCAGACTTCGACCCGAGAAGCTTATTGCTGCAGATGTCGTAAGTCAGAGGACTTCAGCCCTGGAATCCTTTCAACTGTAATCTGTCGACTGTCGACTGTCTCTACCTATCCGTCCTCTTCAACGCCACAATCGAATTATTCCTAAGATCATAAATGATTGCCATTCCTGGATACATAATCACATAGTCTCCCACTTTCACATCAGCAAAGAAATCCTTTTGTTTTTTAAGGGTTTCTGCATCCTGTACACGCACAACAGCATCTGGTTCCCCTTGTGGAAGAGAAGTTAGCTTCCCGACACGCAAAAGAATTTCAGATTTTGAAACAATAACATCATTCGCAAAGGTATTTCCAATAAACGCATATGCACCATAAAGCGCTGATCCTGTAATCATGAGTCCGAGAAGAACTTTAAAAGATTTGCCAAACGTTTTTGAAAGGAGGAGATCCCTGAGTGTTTGTTTCCCGTAACGTTTTGTACTACGCGCCATTTTAGAAAAAGGTCCCGCCTTGGCACGAGAAGCAGAGCGAGATGGTACCAGTTTTTTTACTGGTGCTCTTCGTACTGTTTTTGGTGTTGTTTTTGTGGATCTAACAGCTGTCTTCATCGTACAAGTAAGTATACTTCAAAAGGACAACTATAAAAGACAATAAAGGACGTTATCTGTGGACAACCTTCGAAAACCCGAGCTAGAAGCTAAAAGCTTGAAGCTTTTTAAGGCCCTATGAAAGCAACACCTGCACTACGCCAAAGACATACGGCATAAACATTCCGTAAAGGACAGAAGCTCCGAGAATCGCACCTATCATATAGAGTGGATTGTAAATAAGTGCAGAGTTGATATGAAGTCTTGGGAATAACGCTTGAATGATTGCCATTCCATCAAACGGTGGCACAGGGATAAGGTTAAAGAATGCGAGTGAAACGTTTACTCCTATTATTGTAAAAAGTGCCTGACTTAATCCTACTGTCATAATTCCTTGCGCCACTATTACTTTAAAGATAACTCCAGCAATAATAGCGATAGCAAGATTAGTCATAATTCCAGCAGCTGCCACAAACGCTTGTCCAATTCTTGTTCTTATGTTGTACGGGTTGTATGGAACGGGTTTTGCCCATCCGAAAAATGTACCAGCCGTGAAGAACGCGAGTAACGGCACGATCACGGATCCAATCATATCAATGTGAGGTAGAGGGTTGAGCGTAAGCCGTCCTGCACGATGTGCTGTTTCGTCACCTTGAATATACGCAGCGTATCCATGAGCCACTTCGTGTAAAATGATTGAAAACAATACGATTGTTACCGAAAAGAGGCCTGAGGAAAGGTTAAGTATGTCGTTCATATATACATCATACCATGTGAATAGAAGTGCCTTGTGAAACCTTTATGAATACGATGTTGCGAAACGGTATTTTCTATGGTAAGATATGACGACGTAATACAAATCTATGGCAAAAATCTGTCCACTCTGCGAAAAAGGTTCTAAAGTTGTTGGAAAATATTCTAACTCTGTTCGTGCTACAAAATATAACCCAGCCGGTGATCGTCGTGTATATCCGAACCTTCAATGGGCACGTATTCCAAATGGTCCTCGTGTAAAGATCTGCACAGGATGCATGAAGAAAGGTCTTCATCTCCAAATTAAACTATAACTAAAAAGGCGCCAACGGCGCCTTTTTAGTTATAGTTTAATTGGAACGTTGGTCGTTAGTAGTTAAATACAAAAACTCAAAAGCGCGACCTTCCTTCGGCAAGCTCAGAATAAATCGGCCACGCTTTTGACTTTATATCCTATACACGTTAGGATTCCCACCAGACCTGACGTTTTGTATCAGGAAACACACAGGAGAATGCTATGTATGGATACCGTTGCGCACACTGCGGGCACCTTGAGATTCTTCACACCGACGCCGAGAGCCTCAAACACTTTTCTTCTTCCGGCTATTGGCCATCACTTGAACACGGTGAGGAGCCTGACCAAGAGATGCTTGCTTCAATGCACAGAAAACTGCGTGGTTACAACCATAAACGCAGCAATTGCCTGGGGTTTGAGTACAAAAAGGGCATTTCAACTGAAGACTTGATTCTGTTGGCAATGGACCACCCCTCGACACTTCCGTACATTGATGAAGATATCAGGAAAGAAGCGGTGCGACGCCTTGAAGCAATCGAAGACCGGCGACTTGCTGATTACCCAATGCCCACGGGGACAATGTACCTCATCCAGATGGGGCCTTACAGTGTAAGTCTGCAAGGAGAATAACTCTTGCGGTGCACACCAACAGTATTACAACCAACCGAACAAAAGGAGAAGTACATGGTAGTAACCACGCCTTCTACAGCCGAAATCCTTGAGGTCAAGGTAAGTGTGACAGCCGTTCACGGAGATAACGAATACCTGAGAGTCGAATCGGAAGACTTCGGAAGATTCTTGCTTCACGTCCCTCTGTTCTTCTTTGGCCAAAAAACCAAAGCCATGCCAAAAGTTGGAGATACTCTGACTATCCAATTCAGGGCGCTCGAGGACTCTGTTCGCGAAGTGCTGAGTGCTCGTTTTGCCTGACGATGAAAAGTTCACCAAAAGCTCGTCACGACAGCCTTCATAAAACCGCCCCTGTGCGGTTTTTATTTTTAACTGCCACTTTTGACTTTTTCCTTACAATCCTTTAGGATGCCAACCAGACCTGACGTTTTGCATCAGGAAACACACAGGAGAACGAAATGAAAAGCTTGGACATCGTCTTTTTGGGAAAATCTTTCCCTGAGAACTCACCACTTGAAGGCGAGAGAGACTTCACCCTAAGCGGGAGGCTCCGCAAACCGAAAAATTCTGACAAGTGGAAAGGGTACATCTGTGGTACCTTTGGAATGCTGAGCCTCAACGATATCGAGTTCAGCAAAAAAGACGGGAAGGAAATCCTTTCTTTCAGCCGGCAACTGCTTGGTGGTTCCCATCAAGTCAGGTACAGTTTTGAAAGGGCTCACCACAGCCACACGAGAAGTTTTTGGCTCGGAGGATCGGCGAGCGACTGCTCGATCAGAGAACGCGTTGAACTTGAGTTCTATTTCCCCTCGGACCACTTCTCGGTGGCCCTTGGGTATCGGCCTTATATTGCGTCGCCGCAATTCTTTGCCCCAATGTGAAGAACGGGGCATTGCCCTGTGACCTTCAAAAGCCCGCAGATTCGCGGGCTTTTTCTTTTGCAAATTATTATGCAAATAATTCGCACTTTGTGTTTGATTCTCTACACCCTAAACCCTCAAGACTACTTACTCGTTTCCACTTCAATCATTCTCCCATCCGTCATAAACGTAATAGTCCCTCTCTCTATCGTACTCAAAACCTCTTGTGAATATTTTTGCAGCCGCTCTATCGCTTCCGGATTCGGGTGTCCGTATGTATTATCCTTACCGGCACTGATCACAGAATATTCCGGACGAATGTACGTAAGCAATTGCTCTCCACTCGAATACTTACTTCCATGATGACCCGCTTTGTACACGGTGATATTTTTCATAAGCCCAGATGAAACAAGTTTCGATTCCTCAGTACTTGGCAAATCTCCCGTAAGCAAAAAATGTTCATCACCATATGTAACGACCACACTCACAGATGCATCATTCGTATCATTTTTCTTAGGAATATAATTCACCCGCGGATACAAAACATTCACCACCACTCCATCGTGAAAATCAATAACGTCCCCTGCGTGTGCCACATACACATCTGCATTTTCATTTTTTATATGATCACTTAAATCTTCAAAAACTTTTGTGTCACCTATTGCCATAGACATAAGTATTTTCTTTACAGAATATTTTTCTAAAACAGGAATCAGTCCGGTCACATGATCCGCGTCTGGATGTGTCTCCACCATCACATCAATATCATTATCAAAATATGACATCTCTTTTGAAAGTCTCTCTAAAATACTATTTCCAGCACCACCATCTATGAGCATACTTTTTCCACTTGGTGTTTGTATCAAAATCGCATCACCTTGCCCAACATCCAAAAATGATACACGAAGTTTTTGCGGAGAGGTCAGCTCTACAATCATCAAGGAAAGACATACACAAACAAAAAGTAAAATAACAACTGAAATTATTTTTCCATACATAGAAAATAATTGTTCGTATTTTTTCTTATATTCATCTAACCACTCATTCATGTATTAAGAGTATCATGTTTGAATATTGAATATTAATGTTATTGAATATTCTATCTTCTGTCTTCTCTATTCTGTATACTGTGCCCATGGATCTTCACACCCTCATCTCCACTGGTTCTTACTTCGCAATTTTCATTCTCATGCTCACCAATGGTGTGGCGAACCTTCCGTCGTCACAACTTCTCTACATCGTTGCTGGCTATTTCGTAAGCACGAGTAATTTACTTTTCATCCCCACCATCATCGTAGGCACTCTCGGCAATACTCTCGGAAACATCATTACATATACCCTTGTAAAAAAGTACGACAAACCTTTCGCACGTAAACTTCTCCTCATGAACGAAGAGACCTTTTCAAAAGTTCACTCGGCTCTTCATGAAACATTTTCACGCCGCGGTATGTGGTGGATATTTTTAGGCAAGCTTACACCGAGTGTCAAAGCCTTCATCCCTATCGTTGCAGGACTAGCCAACACACGCACAAAACTAACCTATGGAATATTTCTTCTCGCGTCATTCATCTGGGCAACCGGCATCACCTCTCTTGGTTATTACTTCGGAGAATACATCACACTCACATCTTTCACCACCGTTTCATTGCTTGTCGGAGGAATTATTCTTTTTGTTGTCTATAAAAATATTTCCAAAAAACTAGAGTTGAAGTAAGAATTAAATACGATTTAACATACTTCTTACTCCGTTCTTCGTGTTTAGTATTTGATTATGTCCGTCAAAATTCCGTTCTCATATGTATCTATCGTTTCATTTTTTATTTTCCACAATAGATACAACAGTGTGAGAGCGAAGATTACATAAAGAATACACATCGTTCCAAAAGAAATCGTGAGCATGATATACGAAAAAGGAAAATGTTCAATGATGCTGGCAACCCATATCATCATGTTAATAATCATACTGTCGATGAAGCCAAAGATAACCGCAATCGGAGAAAAAATATACACCAGAACGACAACCAAAAAAGATATGAGCATTGCAAGCGGCACAAATGATAGCACAAGAATGTTTGCAAGAAGTGCATACATAGATATTGCTCCAAACGTATACATGATGTACGGAAGTGTTGTGAGATACGCCGACAGAGTTGTCACAATCATCGAACGAAATCCTTCTGATGATAGTTGCGGAATGTATCGTTTGAAAAGTACCAAGAGAGGGTCACTCGTGTACACAATTCCCATCGTGGCGAGAAATGAAAGATGGAGTGATACATCATGAAGTAGTGAATACGGTTCATAGAGAACAATGAGGAGCAGTGAAATAATCAACGCTTGCTTTGCCATATACTCACGACCAATAAGTGTAGCGAGTAACGCAATGAATGCCATGAGTGTCGCACGCACAACACTCGCCTCACCCCCAACCATTATGACAAAGAGAAGTACGGAACAAGAAGCAAGAAGTATGCGAATAAGAAGTGGCAGGAAGGCAAGGACAAAAAGTACAAAAGTAATTACCACGGCAATATTGAATCCAGAGAGCACAATGATGTGGGACAGCCCTGCTACACGAAATGTTTGTGTGAGTTCTTTTGACATCGAAGAGTTTCCGAAGAGCATACCTGATGCGAGCGAAGAAGCAGGTGAAGAAATATACAAATTTATTTTCTCGATCATGTTCTCTTTCCATCGCCCCAGAACATCAGTGACCGTGTGTGCTTCATCGTCTACTACTTCGATATGAGGGTAGACCATTTCGCTTCCAACATTTTTAGTGAACAAGTACGAAGTGTAGTCGAATGACTTTCGATCTCCGTGTGGAGCGAGTACATCTGGCACTGTGACTTTTCCAGAAAGTTGTAACGTCTCCCCTATCTCGTAGTTTGGATAAAGTGGTGTGCGAATTTGTATATCCAAAACTTCATCACCTGACTCTATTCCATGAACATTAAAAACCTGATTATCGTTTTTTGTTTCTGGTGATGAAATTATTTTTGCATAAAATGTACAAGCACTCTCACACACAAAACTATTTTTCTCCTCCACTAATTGCGCGCGAATAATTCCGACAGATACACCCAAGCAAAATAAAACAGTAATGAGCGAAAAAGAAAACAGGCGAGTGACGTCTACGACGTCACTCGCCTGTTTTCTTTTTCGCTCCCACACATACAACCCTGCCTGCATCATCATAAGCATGATTGATCCTAGCACAATCTCACTTGCAAACATGGACACCTCCCCCACCACAATTCCCATCATCACCCCTATCGCAAAAATAATTGTTTTGAAATGTGTGCTCATGTGTAGAGTTTTTCTTTCGTCTTTCTTTTGTTTAGGTTGTATGTGTGCCGTGTTCTTCCTCTCAACTTTATAGACTGATAACTTTATCCTTGAAAAAAGTAATCTTTTTTCGGTCCCCTATATAATTGCAAGTCACTCGCATCATCTGCACACATGGTTGCTATCACATCTGCCCGTTCATTCATCTCTACGCCTGAATGACCGGGCACATATTTCCACGAAACTTTTACTCCTCCTGATTTCAATCTATCCTCTTCTTTTTTTATCGCCTCCCACAAATCTTGATTGAGCACCGGCTTCTTTGTTGACCCCTTCCATCCTCGTTTAATCCATCCATCTATCCACTCTGTCATCCCCTTCTTTACATACTGACTGTCCGTACATACCTCGACATGTTTTATCTCACTATTTTTATTGTCTATTTCTTTTAGCCCGTGAAGTGCGCCTGAGAGTTCCATTCTATTATTCGTCGTCATATCTTCTCTCCCTCCGAGCTCAATAATCTCATCTGCGTTTGCGTAACTACTGCCTTCTGCTGTCTGTTGTCTGTCGACCATTAATACTGCCGCCCATCCTCCTCTTCCCGGATTCCCTCTCGAACTCCCATCTGTATAAATCGTAATTTTCATATTATTTTGTTTTTAGTAACTCAACCACAAGTGCTACGACTTTTTCTTTATGTTTAGGATCACTTTCTGCAATGAGAAGTGTTATCGCGGTAAGACCGGAAGGATTTATATTTCTAGCACCTCGTACTCCCGCTCGTCTCAAGAACCAAATAAACGTAAACGCCCCTGTTCTTTTGTTCCCATCTACAAATGGATGATTCTTCACCAAGAAGTAAAGGAGGTGTGCCGCTTTTTCTTCCAAAGTCTTGTAAACATCAGCCCCAGCGAATGATTGCATCACATTTCCAAGTATTCCTTCTACATTTCCTTGTGCACGTTCTTGCGCGAAGATATCTGTCGCTTCTCTTTTTTTCAAAAGCTCACCTTTTAATGTTTCTACAGCAGAAAGAAGCTCATCTGATGAGATTTTTATTTTCTTTTTACTTACCCCTGTCTGTGTTAACGCTTCTCTGTCATACGCATCAAGCTTTGACCACGTGACAGCGTATTCTTTTACAAGTTCAAGTATTGATTTCGGGTCAAGCACAACGGTTTCGGGTAACAACATCTGTATATCCGACACATTTTTGATGAACTGATCATAATTCTTGAGAATAACCTTCTTGTTAAGTGTGTAACCCTTTGTGAGATGTTCACGAAGTGTCTTCGTAGCCCACTGGCGAAACTGTGTTCCCATTACAGAGCTTATTCTGTATCCGACAGCAATCAAAACATCTAAGTTGTAAATATCTACTTCTCGAGAAACAGTTCTTCCTCCTTCTGTTTGAACTAGTTCCATTTTGGAACTAGTTGTTTTTCTTTCAAGCTCGCTCTCTTTATAGATATTTTGTATATGCTTAGTAATAGCCTGAGGATTGACGCCAAAAATCTCGGACATTTGCATTCTATTCGCCCATACCGTCTCATGACGAAAATCACCCTTTAATTCGAGAGCTCCGTTCTTTGCTTGAAAAATGACTACGTCATTTTTCAAGCCCCTCCCCACAACCTTTTTTACAGAAACTTTTTTCTTCATTGTTTAATTGTATCACTTTTTAAAACCAACCCATCCTCCCCCGCCATTTCCCAGAGCATCATGAAAAAGTCTTCATAATTCTTTGAAACAACGGGCGATTTAATGACATACAAAAGTGCCGGCTTCAAAAATGAAAAGAATAGAACTTTATCCTTTCGTATCACCATGTGAGTCACTCCTTGCGGAAATTTCGGCAAGAACTTCATATGTAAATCCATTCGATCAGAAATATTCTTTACATAAAGAGTTTTCTCATTTGTATTCCCTATATAATACGTTGTAATAAACTTTCTCGTTTCATTCACTAAGTACTCATTCAGTGTCTCCCCCATCATTTCCGAAAACCCTTGTGTATTCCCTCCAATAATATATTGAAACTCTGCTTCCTTCACCGAATGAACCCACGCATACTCATATTTCTGTATCGCTTCTGCACCTATATACATTTCAAAATCCTGTTCATGTCCTACTTTTGAAAACTTTTCTAACTCTTTCACGATATCCTCAGCTTCTATCACTCTCTTTTTTGCAATTTTCTCTATTTCGTAAGGGGCTGTCGCTTTATATTTACTAAGCTTTCCTTTTGCAATTTCTTCAACAAGACCAAGTGAAATAAGTCGAGGAAGTGCCAAATATACATATTGTCTGTGTAATTTTGCTCCAATGGCTATCTTTGAGCCTCCTGTTTCCCCTCCTCTCTCTAGCAAATACACATATATTTTTGACTCATTCACAGAAAGCCCGAACGAATGCAACATCCTTTCAGCCTTTTCCATTTGGTTTTCCTCGCGCTTTACGTTTGGCTTATTTTTAACTGTCATACTATATATGACAGTGTACTATATTATCCTTAAACTGCAATACATTATGTAATAAATAACTGACATGTTTATATTGACAAATGTGTTTCAAAGTGGTACAATGTTCTCAGAAAGTTCTTGGTTCAACTTGTTGCGAAGGCGACAGAAAGGGGTATATGAGTAATTCAAAATATTCAACTGAGCGCGTCGAGCTTGAGGCATCGATTCTGCTCATGGAGCAGGTGGTAATCTCGACGACAGCCTCATTGGAAACGGCGAAAAAGGCTCTTGAGGCCCTGGATCTGCTCGTTCAAGATCCAGTCATGCTCCGGAAGGTTGATGAACTCGCAATTACGATTCGTTCCGCGAACTGTTTAAGGGCCGAGGGCATCGATTATATTGGTGACCTGGTTCAATACACCGACGATTCCCTTCTTCATACCCCAAATATGGGGCGGGGGTCGCTCAATGATATCAAGGTAGCGCTTGCCGAGCACAACCTTGTACTGGGCACGAAGCTCAAAAACTGGTCATCGGCACGAATGAAGCTCAAAGACTGGCCACTGGCGGGACTCGTACGGCCATAGTAGTTTGTCTACTCGTTGTGGGGAAGGGCGTTACCCTTCTCTCTTTTATCAAGATTTTAAAAAAGAGCAGCCTGCATAAGCGCTGATTTGACGAACACAAGCCGCACACAACCGTGCGGTTTTCTTTTTACCTAATTACCTATTATAGTTCAAGAAAAATTCTTCTTCATTCCCCTTTTCGAACATAAACGAAAACATTTTTATCAGAAACGAGGCCATATCAGCATTTGTAAAAGAAACAGCCTCCCCTTTTTCTAGATTCACAAGAAAAATAGTATCTTCAAAGATATAAAAAGCTATATCTCGCTTGAGAAATGATTCTGGTATAGCATGAGAATTTCCAAGTCGCCCTTTGTATGCCTCGATAATATCACTATCTTTCTTTATACCTTCAGGTGCATCAGGACTATGTATCGTAAAGCAAACAAGCTTATGCTTCACCACAGCTTTATTGTGTTCGTTCACCCAAGTCTTACCCATAAGGTCTACCCATCTCGGCCAATTTCTAGAATTTTGTATTGAGTACATACGGATTCCATCTTTACGAATAGTGAGATCCATCAAGGCTTGTGATACTTCTTTTTTACCCGAAAAGAAATGTATTCCAGAAAAAGATTGCAACTCTTGCGCCCCATTTCCGACAGAAGAGCCAAGAAGAACTTTTCCTGTATGTAACAGTTCTTTTTCTATAGCTGAATCCTGATTTCTTAACCACAGAACTTTATTGCCACTGTCTGAAGTGGCGTGTTTTACCAATCCCTTTTTCTCCAGCCGTAAAAGTATGGTATATGTAGTCATTCTCGGCATCTTTGTCGTACGAACAATCAGTGCCACTGTTTGTGGATTCCTTGTAACAGCGTTAAAAACCTTGAGTTCATTTTTGGTAAGACCTATCATCCTCTCATTGTACAAAATGACACTTTTTATGTCAATTTATTTTTCATATGTTAGGTTATACGTGGACCTAGTTTTAGGTTAAATTAATGAAATCAAGAAAGGAGCGACTCCATGCCTAATACTTTTCTTCTTGTGAACATTTGTTACAAGCCTGACCAGTACTTCCCTCATACAAATTTCTTATGCATCCCTGTGCGCAAAGGAATATCCGAAGATCAAATTCTTAAAAAGATCACATCGGAAGTAAAAATAATCTGGGAAAATGAAGAAAATGGTCATTTTTTTGTGCACATGTTTGGAAGATCCAATTCCAGGGAAGACTTTTACAACCCGTGGGTAGTGAACAATTTCAGAAAAATAAAACGAATAATAATGACGCCGGAAAGTGATAGCCGTCGCAGGTTTTGGAAACTAGTTGAACAGAAAAAAAGTCTTGTAAATCTTGAAGAATTTACAAAGTGCCTCCGTGAACTCCCTGATCTTTTTTCATATCTAGATAGACATAGACGTTCAGAAAATCTTTATAGTCTTGGATATTGAAATCCGTACGCCTGGCAACAGCTACAGTCTAAACTTTTAGTTTAGACTGTTTTTATTTTACTTAATCTCCCTAATCCTCAATCTTAGTTCCGTCTTTCCTCGAAACACTGACTTCTCAAGGTTGGCGAGTAGTGTGTGAGGCTTTTTCGCTCTCTCCTCTAAATCTTTTGACGCAAAGAATATAATAGCCTTCACTTCACCTTTGCTTCTTGGGTAAATAACTTCCAAATGCTCCCCTTTCTTGCCGAACCATCTCACTGATTGCGGCGTGACATTACTAAAAGAAAATAACGGCTTCGCATTCCCTACACCAAACGGCGCAAGAATATTTACTGCATTATGTGTCACAAGATTCACGTCTTCCATCATAAGTGAAGCATCTGCTACCAACTCTTCACTAGAAATCTCTTTTATTTCCACATGTTTAAAAGCTTCGTTAAGCGCATCAGATAATTCCCCCACTCTATCAAGAGCACAAGAAAACCCTCCCGCTTGTTCATGTCCACCAGAATGTGTAATCACACCAGGGAACATTTCCTGTACTCGTGCCATGAGTTCCACCACGTGTACATCACCCTTTGAGCGACAGGAACCCTTAATTTCCCCTTTCTCTATTTTGCTTGCGACAACCTTATGTGTTCCTTCGCTTGCTAGTTCCGGAACTCTTCGTCGCTCTTCGCTCCTCGACCTGTTTTCTTCGACAGGCTCAGAAATCTCGGCTCCGCCTTGACCCCATACGAATGTCGGCTTCCCTGTTTCATCAATAATTTTCTGAGCAATAAGCCCAAGTATTCCAGGCCCCCATGACAAATCCCCTACTGCTATCACATTATTCTGATAAACCTCGTGATCAAATGAAATACCTTCCGTAATATCCTTCACCCCTGCTTTTCTTTCCATATTTAATGCCTCCAAATCTTCCACATACCCTTGCGCTGTCACGCCATCTTTCTCATACAACATTTTATGTGCCTGTATCGGATCACCCATTCTCCCTGCTGCATTGATACGTGGTGCAATAGTAAAAGCGATATCTTCTTCTGTTAAATGTTCTTTTGATATCCCTTGTGCGCGAAATATCTGATTGAGTCCGTGCCTCTTGGTAAGCCGAAGCACTTTCAAACCAAAATGAGCAAGTGCCCTATTCTCTTTCTGAAGTGGAACCATATCCGAAATAGTCGATATCCCAACGAGATCAAGTAGCCATTTCTCATATCCTATCGGAAGTTTTTCAACTGTTTGCAAAACAGCTTGAAAAACTTCCTGTTTGTCGTTAGTCGTTTGTCGTTGGTCGTTGATATCACTCTCAACCGGGAAACTTTCTTGTGCAATTTTGTCGGCACGAAGTGTCGACAAAAGTGCGCATGTGAGCTTCCACGCCACCGCACACCCACACAACATATCATCATGATACGTGCACACATCTTGTTTAGAATTAAGCACCGCCACTGCATCCGGAACTACTTGCCCTACACCTTCTTTATGTATCGGTAAATGGTGATCCGTCACAATCACATCAATTCCAATACTTTTCGCATATACCACCTCATCAATATTCGTAATCGCCAAGTCAACCGTAATAACAAGACTCGCCCCTTTCTTCTTCAGTGCATCAAGTGCATGATTATGAACCCCATACCCTTCGTTGTGCCTATGCGGCACATACATCTCTACCGGATATCCAATATCATCAAAGAATGTTCGCAAGAGCACCCCTCCTGGAATACCATCGCAATCATAATCACTATACACCGCAATAGTTTCACCATTTTTCATGGCATCAACGATTCTAGTCACCGCTTTATCCATTCCGTATATCAGAAAAGGATCTCCGATATGTTTCTCATATGAAGGAAATAAAAAATCCTCAATTGCCCCCTTCTCTACAATTCCTCTTTTTTCAAGAAGTAGTCGTGTGAGTGGGTGTAATTTTTCAACATCAAAAGTATCTGCCATGTAGCTACGAGTATACCTCACCCCTTTCACTTTTATTTTTGTCCTTAATAAAGGACAAAAATAAAACCTTATATCATAATGTCTTTTACAAGTATTTCTATGTCTATTCTCCCCGTATTTAGTATTAGCTGTCAGCTATAGACCAAAGACTGTCGACTATTCCCTACTTAACCTTGAACTGTTTCTTTATTTCTTGCACCTTTTCTTTATTTTTCTCTTCCATTTCAACCTTTCCCGCTTCACCAAGCTTTTTCAGCTCATCAATTGAAAGCACAATGATTTCTTTTGCACGAGCATCCAAGTATTCTTCTGTGTTTTTCTCTGGATTTTCAAGCACTTCGTCGAATAACGCATGCAAAACATAGCCAACTTTTGGCCCAGGCGTTTCTCGTGTAACGTCCATGATACGTTTCCCGTCAGTTTTGAGCATCTTAAGTGACACAGGATCCTGCAAAGCTTGCTCCACCATAGATTCATACATCCTTAATCTATAAGGTTCTTCCTTCGGTCTTCCTGTCCCTATGCGGTCACACATGCGAAGATCTATCAGGTCCCAGATATTGTCCTTGCCCACATTCGTAATGAGACGTCTCACCGCAGAAAGCGTTATTTGTTCAGTATCACTGAAAAACATGTGCCAACGAACAAACATCGATACTTTTTCAATCATTTCCTTTGGAAACTTAAGACGCTCCATAATTTCACGTGTAACGCGTCCACCCACGACATCATGTCCATAAAACGTATAATCATGCTTCTCTTTTGAAAAACGCCTTGTTTCTGGTTTAGAAATATCATGGAAAATAGCAGAAAGCCTTACGTGCAAAGGCCACTTTTTATCTGCTGCATGCTGCAGCGTGCGAAGATTATGCTCCCAAACATCAAAACTATGAGCCTGGTTCTGTTCAACCCCTATTCCCTTTTCAAGCTCAGGAACAATATACTTCAAAATATCCACTTCTTTCATCATAATCAACCCTCTCATAGGAAAATCCGTCAAAAGAAGCTTCACGAACTCATCTCTCACCCTTTCACGTGAAATGTTATTCAAAAGATGGGCATTTCTCTCAATACTTTCACGTGTAACGGGGTTAATATCAAAATCAAGCTGGCTCATAAGGCGGATCGCCCGCATTAGACGGAGAGCGTCTTCGTTGAAACGTAAGTCTGGGTCACCTACGGAGCGTATGGTTTTGTTTTCTATATCTTGCTGACCACTGAATGGATCTATCGCCTCCCCTGTCATCGGATTATAGGCAATAGCGTTACATGTGAAATCACGACGCTTCAGATCGTCTTCAATGTCCTTGCTCCACTGTACCTCGTCTGGGTGTCGATTGTCTGAATACGTTGTCTCAAGGCGATACGGCGTCACCTCCACAATCTTCACCGTCTCATCGCTACATACAGGCAAATCATCTTCACCACATGTCACAACCCCTACCGTTCCGTAGGAATTTTCATAAAAAGTCTTTGGAAATAAGGCGATTATCTGTTCTGGAGTAGCGTTTGTTGTAATATCAAAATCTTTTGGCTTTACTCCCATGAACAAATCTCTCACACATCCACCAACCAAAAACGCTTCAAAAGAAGCATTATGAAGAACCGCGAGAACCATAATGACTTCTTTCGGGATACTTGCTGATGATAATTGCTGTATTTGTGGCATAAACTATGTTAGAATTTGCTTGTAAAATAATACGTATTTACTTGCTTCCATGGTGAAATGGATATCACAACGGTCTTCGGAACCGTCGTTCCAGGTTCGAATCCTGGTGGGAGCACAAAAGATTGAGCAGAGCGAAAGCTTTTGTGCTCCCAAGTACATGAACTGCTTCATGTACGACCAGGATTCGAAAGTCCGGAATATGTTTTGCTAACAAGCAAAACAATGAGGAGCGGCCCGCGAGTAAATTTTTTGACGAAAAAATTTAACTTGTGGGAGAAATTCCTGGTGGGAGCATACCTGCGTGTGATGCGTCAGGATTCGAATACGGGGTCGAGAAGGCTTATATTTTTGTAATCAAAAATAGACTTCGTGACCGAATCCTGGTTCCCTCCCCCATTCTACCGTTACATGTGGAACGTTTTTAGGGAATATCCCCTGTTTTTGGAAAATAACTAAGCAGCAGAGGAAAAGCATCTCCGGCGAACAGAAAGTTGAAAGGCGTAGGAGAATCGGCTACAAGTTCCTCGTCGTCGCCACTCCTCGGACTCGCAGCCCGCCCCTCGGCATTTCGCCTGCTGGCGAAATATGCCTGCGGCCCTTCGATTTTCTCCACGTACATGACGCAGGTCATGTACTTACACCACACAAAACACTCACTTCGTTCCTGTTTTAGTGCGGCGTAGGAGAATCGAACTCCTGTCTCAACCTTGGCAAGGTCGTGTTCTACCACTAAACCAACACCGCATTGCCACAATCATACCACGTCTCTGATTACTTGAAAAGATGGCATTCCTACACAGACTGATATACTAAACCTTAGGCGTTTCTTATGAAACAGGCACATTGACCAAATTGTCCCAAACTGGGGATAACCCTGTGGGTACGGTGTATAAGAGACAGTAAAGTACGTAGCGGTCATACTATGCAAAGAGTGGCTTTAATGTCGGAATACTCATATGTAATAAGGATTAATAAAAGGTCAGTGACTTTTTATTAAGAACAAATAGGACATTCGTTTCACGTGAAACAACTTTTAAATACGCTCTAAAATCAATGGCAGAACACAATGAAATTGGTAAAATAGGGGAGAATATAACCAAAACGTTTCTTATGAAACACGGCTTTTCTGTGCTCGAAACCAATTACAGAACGAGATATGGTGAAATAGACATAATTGCCAAAAAAGACAACAAAATAAGGTTTGTTGAGGTTAAGAGTGTAAAAGTCAGAGACTTTTTACATAATGATACTTTGGCGGTGAAACCAGAGGATAATCTCACTCATGATAAGTGGTCAAAAATTGTAGTCAGTGTGGAAACATACTTACGGCACAAAAACATTGCTCCTGATATCCGATGGCAAATAGATCTTGCCTGTGTGTATATCAACACTGAAACAAGGGAGGGGAGGGTAAAATTCCTTGAGAACATACTCAAGGAATAGTTTTTAATTTCTAGTTTTCAATTTTTAGTGAAAATACTTATTTGCTTTTGCTCTAAACCGTGCGATTTTTCTAGAATATGTTAGAATACACCATACGTTTCTTAAGAAACTAAATATCGGAGTGTGGTGTAACGGCTAACATTTTGGTTTTGGGTACCAAAGACTCAGGGTTCGAATCCCTGCACTCCGACAAAATACAAAAAGACCTTCATTCGAAGGTCTTTTTGTATTTTGTCGGAGTGAGCACATGAACTGCTTCATGTGCGCCAGGGATTCGAATGGGCGCAGTGATGTTTTGCTAGCAAGCAAAACCACGAGCGGCGGGTGATTAGTAAATCATGCCGTGAGGCCAAAGCGAGTTCGTTGAGCGGCGGCGAAAGAAAACTTGTAGCCGAATCCCTTTATTATTTATCTGCGAGTTCATCGAGTGGCGACGAGACTAAACTTGTAGCCGAATCCCTGCATTAAAGAATTTAATCCACACTAGAAAAACACATAAAGATATGTTAGGATGTACCTCACAAGCGGTGTTGGTTTAGTGGTAGAATGCCTGCCTTCCAAGCAGGAGACAAGAGTTCGATTCTCTTACGCCGCACAGAAATACAAAATCCCGAAACAAAAGTTTCGGGATTTTGTATTTCTGTGCGGCGTAAGTACATGACCTGCGTCATGTACGTAGAGAATCGAATGGGCGCAGTGATGTTTTGCTAGCAAGCAAAACCACGAGCGGCGGGTGATTAGTAAATCATGCCGTGAGGCCAAAGCGAGTTCGTTGAGTGGCGACGAGACGAAACTTGTAGCCGGTTCTCTTGGCGTTCTAATACTGCAGCAAACGACGATAGTGTTGAACAGAAGAAATCTGCGTAATGCTTATCAATACAAAAGCGCGACCTTTCGGTCGCGCTTTTGTATTTCAGATGAGGTTAATTACTTAACAGCGTCCTTAAGAGCCTTAGCAGCTGAGAACTTAGGAACTTTTGTTGCAGGAACCTTAACAGTTTCACCTGTCTTTGGGTTACGAGCATCACGTGCCTTACGTAGTTTTACTGTGAACTTTCCAAGTCCAGCAATAGCTACTTCATCTCCTTTCGCAAGAGTCTTAATAATTGAACCGAAAACTGTTTCAACCACTTCCTCTGCCTGCACTTTTGTTGAGCCGAGCACAGCGTGTACTGCTTCAACGAGAGCTGCTTTGTTCATAGAGTTTGATGTTAATGATGTCGGGTTTCCTAGGACCACGACAACAAAAAATAAATTTATTAATCTCCTCGCATGCACGAGCATACGATAGGATAAAATAAGTATATACCGCATAGTGTTTTTGGCAAGCGGTATACACACATTAAGACACGAGACACGGTTTTGTCAAAAGTGACACTTCAGGATTATCGTTAGTCAAAAAATGTTCCAGATATGCGAAGCGCCCGCTATTTTGAAAGAAGTCGTAGTAGACCTACGACGACTGACACAATAGCGGGCGCAACAAAGTAAATGGGATATTTTTTGACTAACGAGCAAACTCTATCATTCTACTCTCTCTGATCACATGTATCTTTATCTCCCCAGGGAAACGTAATTCTTGTTCAACACGAAGGGCAATATTGCGAGCGAGGTCACGAGCTTCTAAATCGCTCACAAGAGCAGGGGAGACGAATACGCGTATTTCTCGTCCTGCCTGTAATGCATACACACGCTCAATCCCTTGAAATGACATCGCCAGGGCCTCCAAATCCTCAAGACGCTTAATATACCTATCCACCGTATCTCTGCGTGCTCCGGGGCGTCCACCACTAATGGCATCAGCCACCTGAACTAAGACACTTTCTGTCGTCTCATACGGATACTCTTCGTGATGCGCTTGCATGGCGAGTATTACGCGTTCATCAACACCGTACTTCGCCAAAATCTTGCGACCGATCTCAACGTGCGTACCTTGTATCTCATGATCCACTGCCTTTCCAATATCATGAAGCAGTGCACCTGCCTTGGTGACGTACACATCTGCACCGAGCTCTTGAGCAAGAACTCCACCGATGTGAGCCATTTCAACAGAGTGATCCAAAACATTTTGTCCGTAGCTTGTGCGGAAATATAACCGTCCAATGATAGGGATAAGTTCTTCGGGAATAGAAAGAAGTCCGCAGGCGAGTACGGCTTCTTCTCCTTTCTTTCGCATGAAGACACCGATTTCCTTCTTTGCCTTTTCCAAAAATTCTTCAATCTTCGCTGGTTGAATGCGTCCATCTTTGATCAACATCTCAAGTGCGTTCTTTGCAATCGCACGACGTACGGGGTCAAAACAAGAAATCACAATTGCGTTCGGCGTCTCATCCACAAGAAGTTCGACACCGGCGAGCCGTTCAAAGGTTTTGATGTTGCGACCTTCTTTGCCGATAACTTTTCCTTTTGTCTCTTCGTCATCAATCATGACGGTCGATGTCATGAATTGTGAAATCTGACCATTCGCAATTCTATAAATACTGCTTACCAAAATATCTTTTGCTTTTTCTTCGAGGCGGAGTTCACCATCACGAGCAAGCTTAAGCATGCGTGACTGCAAATCGTCCGATGAATCCTTGGCAACACGAGAAAGAAGAAGATCGTGCGCTTCCTGTTGTGTAAGCTCTGCTACTTTTTCTAATTCTTTCGTGATACTTTTTTCTTTGGCTTCGATGGTTTCTTTTATTCCCTGTAAATCTTTTGCTTTTTCGCGAAGCAGTGTGCTTTCTTGTGCCACCTGACCATCACGAAGAGCAAGCTCGTGTTCACGTTTATCGAGGCGCTCTTCTTGTTTAATAATTCGATCTTCGGCTTTCTTCATTTCTTCACGAAGAAGACTTGCTTTGGTGAGGGCTTCGTCTTCTATGGCGTGCGCCTCACGTTTTGCTTGCAATAGTTTCCCTTCAATGTCAGCTTCAATAGAACCACGACGAGAAACCGCCACATAATGACGAATAATGTATCCCGCGCTCGCTCCAGCAATGAACAGAATGACTCCTTCTGTAAGAAGTGCTGCGTTCATGTTATTTTGATACCTTTGGTTTAAGCACTTGGTCTACGATGCCGTATTTCTTTGCTTCATCAGCAGACATCCAATAATCACGGTCGCCATCTTTCTCTAACTGGGCTTTTGTCTTTCCTGTTGCTGCGGCAAGCATGGTGTACAACTTATCTTTAAGGAGAAGAATATGACGTGCAGTGATTTCTACATCTGAAGCCTGACCTTCTACACCTGTAAGGGGCTGATGAATCATCACTTCGGAGTTTGGAAGACTGAAACGCTTTCCTTTTTCACCTTGCGAAAGAATAATCGCACCCATAGACGCTGCCATACCCACACACACTGTTGCTACATCTGGTTTGATGTGACGCATAGCGTCCACAATAGCGAGACCAGACTGAATCTGTCCACCAGGGGAGTTGATATAAAGGGTAATATCTTTCTTTGGATCCTCACTTTCAAGAAAAAGGAGCTGGGCAATGACGATATTTGCAACATCATCATCAATAGCACCCGCCAAAAAGATAATACGTTCACGAAGTAAACGAGAATAAATGTCGTACGCACGTTCGCCAAATTGGCTTTTTTCGATAACGGTAGGAATTAACATAGATAGTTGATAGCTTGCAGTCGACAGTCTGTGGCTTTATAGCCACAAAACAACCAAATACATCACTACATTACATTCAATAATAAAAATAAAACAAAAATCAAAAATGTCTTACACAACAAGCGGTATTCAGGGATTCTTTCGTGTCTGGATAGTCGCACTATACCATGATTTATGGAGACTGAAACGATTGACAAAATGGTATTCTAGTGTATAATAATAGAGGCGCCAAATGTTTCTTGTAAAAGGGACTTTTGGTATGTAAATTGAATTTTCAAACCTCCTGAAAGGAGAGATCATGAAACCTCGTTTGATCTGGGTGCTGGACATTATTGTGATGTTCAGCTACGGAGCTATGCTGCGTTACTTCCAGGTTGACTGGAAGATCATTGCGGTGTTGGTGATAGCCACGCTCTTCACCTACTCGTATTTTGCAGGGGAAACCCTTCATGAGGGGGTGAGATTGTGGTCTGGACTCTTCGCGAGCACTTCCATCGTCTCATTCCTTGCGGGGAAAGAGAAGATGGCCATGTGGTCTGGAGTTATTGCTTGCGCTCTCCTTGTAATCTTGGCCATTTTCTGGCCAAGTAAAGCAAGGGTGGCAACGCAAAAGACTGCGCCAGCTGCGAAAGCAACTCCGCAAGCGAAGGCTGTTGCCGCAAAGGGTAATTCCGAAAGCGGCCACGCCTTGATCACTCGTCCATCGCCTTTCTGGGCGTGGATGAGGAAAAATGCTTGGGGTATCACTTCTGGCATCTTCACTTGTGCTGCCCTCGGTACCGTCGCGCACCTGGTCATCCAGATCATGAACGGGAACGTTCACGATTGGGAAGACTTTCTGCCCGATGTCGGGGTCATGTTTCTGTGTGTAGGCCTGGCCTATGCATGCTATTTGACCCAAGTAGGCGGGTGGACATCTGCCGCGAACGGTGTCGGCAACTTTGCTTCTGGTACTGTGGCTCCGGCTGCAGGAAAGGCGGTAAAGTTCGCTGGCGGTGGCATCCTTTCTGGTCTCGGCTATGTTGGTAACAGGTTCATCGACCTCGTTTCCGGCAAGTACGGCTGGGGGTGGACAGCCCTAATCATCAGCATCTCGTGCTTTGCGGCACGGTGGCTGATGTTCTGGGTCGGCATTAACGACGACATTGAGATTCCAAAGACCGAAAGCATTTTGGGCTTCTTTGGAATCGGTAATGGTTCCTTTGTAGTCAACGTGCTCTTCGCGATCGGCCTGATTGCCGGCATAGCCGCTCTGATCTTGCCCTGGTTCGCCGGGAGCAAGAAAATTGCGAAGAAGTGGAACAAAAAATCCACATAACCCAAGCAGGGGAAGGACGTTCAACGGCCCGCATCAGATAATGGTGCGGGCTTTTTTATTTCCCTGTGTATGTGTCACCCTAATGAAAATTGGGGTCCGGTGTCCACTGGATTCCAGGTCAAGCCTGGAATGACACAAATACATATATATAAAAAAAGAAGTGGAAAATAATAAAAAGACAAAAAAATGGCATGCCTATGCGCAGCCTATGTATATAAGACAAAAAGAAATCCCCTGCCTTGTACGTCCGAAGTTATTCGGGCACACAAGGCAGGGGATTCTCATAAAAGAGAGTTATTGTTACTACATATAGTTTTCACAAACTAGAGGAGATCCAACAAAAGAGGAACCATGCAAGACCTAAGGGGTCTATTGTGTTACGGATATTAGTGATCAACCGTAACGTACACTGTGTAAAGAACAATTCTGGGCAAGATGTGAGAGAGATGTGAGTGCGCGAGCCTTGAAAACCGATGTTGATGCTTCGGAGGAGCGTAGCCGGTCACGTCAATCTGTCTTTAAATCTTCCCTGTCCTTAATAATACTACGATGTCTTTTATATGCAAGGGGTAGGGTGTGGATAACTGTCTTTTACTTTTTAATGTCTTCATTTGTCCTTCATAAATATTGTCTCTTCGTTTGTATTGCAATGTCTTTTTGCTCGCTGTAGTGTTTACTTATGCGATTACATCGCTTTTACGTAGAACAACCTCTTGGTGAAGATGTTGTCATTGATGACGTTTCTCTCATAAAACAGTGGGCAAAAGTTTTCCGATATACACAAGGTGATTTTGTTATCCTCTTTAATGGGGATGGTAATGATTACACGTGTGCCATTGAATCTCTTTCGCCACAAGAAGTAATTCTTACTCGTAGTAAGCTTACCCCTTCATACATGCCACAGACTTCTGTGACACTGTACCTTTCTCTTATCAAGAAAGATAACTTCGAACTCGTTGCACAAAAAGCAACGGAGCTTGGCGTTTCCACTATCGTGCCTATCGTTTCAGAACGATCAGAAAAGAAAGGATTAAACGAAGAACGATTACACAAAATAGTGACCGAAGCCGCAGAGCAATGCGGACGAGGGGATATTCCAACAATTATGCCCATTGTTTCACTTGCACAGGTGTGCGAGATACCTTTCGTTCACGATGTTTCATACCTTTTACAGATGGGTGGCGTTTCATTGAACAATGAAACTGTCAAAAAAGAACTTCGTGATGCGAAAAGTATAGGACTATTCATTGGGCCCGAAGGAGGGTGGAGTGAAAAAGAAGAAGAACTTTTCGCATCAAAAGAAGTCAAGACTGTAAAACTAGGGGAAACAGTACTTCGTGCTGAAACGGCGGCGATAGTCGCCTGTGCATTCGTTTTACAATAAGAACCTGTAGCGTGTTACACTTTAGTCATCCCGAAAGGGCTTTATCGTCAATTTTTATGAAATTCAATTACGCTCTTACCTCACGAATTCTTATTGCACTACTTTTCGTAGTTGCAGGTTTACAAAAACTAGGCATCAATATTTTCGCACCTTCAACAATACTTTCTTCATTGGGAAGCATTGGGGAATCGTTCAATAATACTGCTGTAGCAATTGGAACACTTGGTATTCCTCTTGTTTCTCTCGTTACAGCGCTTGTTATTATTATCGAAATTCCTGTGGCAATCGCCTACGCATGGGGATACCGTGTCTGTATTACAGGGGGAATACTCGTTGCCTTCACTGTGGTGGCAACTGTTCTCGTTCACCGTGATATCAACTCAGGCATGAACCTCGTTATGGCACTCAAGAATATCGCAATCATCGGTGGTATCTTGGCTACGACAGGAGCGTGCAGTTGTGGACGATGCTATACACTTAATCCAAAGGCGTAAGGGGACAGCTGGAGGCTTGAAGTTAAAAGCTTAAAGCAAATACAAAAGCGAACCCGTAAGGGTTCGCTTTTGTATTGTGTTTCGTGTTTGTATTTTTTTACTTACACAAGAAATGCTCACGTCAGCCGAGGCAGAAATTGGGTGTAATTCGAAGTTGTATTTGCAAAAATGCTACGAGGCGTACTAACTTGTACGATGAGAAGTATTTTTGCAAACACAACGAGAAGTACGCCAATTTATGCCTCGGTGTTCTCCAAGAATTTCAATACCTTTTCGTTGGTGAGCGCCTGGAACAGGTACGACTTTGCTCGTTCCTCATCCGCATCCTGCACCGTTGCTAGCACACGCACAAGTTCCACTTCGATTTCCTCATCGGTTGCAGAAAGCTTTTCCGCCTGAGCAATCTTGTGCAAGATAAGCTGACTCATTGCACGCTTCACCGCGTCATTTCGCCAATCATCCTTCAACTGCTCTTCTGTTTTCTTGGCATGCGCGAGATACTCTTCCCATGTTCCACCGAAACGAGTGATGTCCTGCTTCATTTGTGCAAGCATGGTACGAAGCTCATCTTCAACAATCACTTCTGGAAGTTCGGCTTTTGTTTCAGCTATCAACTTTTCCATAATTGCGCTGCGGCGCTTTTCGCGAAGCTTCTGTTCTTTCTCAAGTTTAAGATTTTCACCAACTTTTGACTTAAGCTCTACAAGATTCTTGAAATCAGAACCAAAACTCTGAGCGAACTCATCGTTTAGTTCTGGTAACACTGTCTCGTCTTTAGATTCTGCAGCATCGCCCTCCTTCGCTTCCTCAACATGATTACAATTCTCGTTGTGCTCGTGGGTGTGCTGTGTAGCACGTCCTTTGCGAAGCTCTTCGAGAACATCTTCAATGTCTTTGTCTGTCACTTCTATTTTCTCATCACCGGCACTCACTTCCTTCGCAAGTTTCTTGTATGCAGGAAGCGTAAGCTCTGGGATAACAGGAACAACGATGGTGAGTTCGAGAGGGTTTCCTTTCGCGATCTTCGTAATGGTCACCTGTGGGTCTGAAATAGGGGAGACCTTGTGTTCTTCAACAGCTTTCACATATGCCTCACGGAGAGCGATGTTCGCCATCTCTTCGAGAATAATCATGTCACCGTATTTCTTTACGATAAGATCTTCAGGCGCATTTCCTTTTCGGAAACCATCAACTTCTACAACTTGCTGAATACTTGCAAGCGCTTTCGCGTGATGTGCGGCGAATTCGTCTGCATCAACGATAATTTTAAATTCTACTTCTGACTTTGGTAAATCTTTTTTTTCAATCTTCATAGGGGATAGCTGTTAGCTTATAGCTCGTAGCCTTTAGTAAAATACTAATGACCGTAGCAGGAAACTAAATGATTAATTCTTGTTAAATTCTTTTTTGTAAAGCTCTACACCTTCGATAACCACTTCCATTGCAGCTTTTGCGTCACGTATTGTAGGGATAGTTACAACTTTGTTTTCGATTGACTTATATGTCAAAAAGAAATGTTCAATTTCTTTAAGTGTGTGCTCGTTGAGGTCTCCGATATCTTTCACATTTTTGAAACGAACATCGTTTACAGGGACCGCGATAATCTTGGCATCACTCTCGCCACCATCAATCATATCCATGACAGCAACAGGGCGCGCGTCCACTAGGATACCAGGAATAAGTGGATATGTTGTAAGAAGAACAACATCAAGAGGATCTCCATCGTGCCAATGTGTCTGAGGAACGAACCCATAATCAAATGGATAGTCCTGAGATGTTTTCATTGCACGATCAAGCTTGATAAGCCCTGTAGCCTTATCGATCTCATACTTATTTTTTGAACCTTTGTTGATTTCAATAATAACGTTGATTTCATTTGGCACATTTGAACCAGGGGTAATATCGTGGAGTAAATTCATAGGTATAGTTTTTAGTGTATAGGTTTTAGGTTGTAGTAATACAAATTACAAATACTATTTAACTTCTTCAACTACTTCTGCGGTTGCAACTACTTCTTCAGCAACTTCTGGCATGGATTCTTTATCGAGTTCTGCATTCTTTGGTGTTACTTCTTCAATAACATTCAAGGCCGCAAGAACTTCTTCTGCTTGTTCATCGATTGTTTCATCAACAACACCACTCTGATCGGTGAAAGCACCTTCCTGGTCTGCTTCGGCAATCATTTCACCACCAGAAACGATATCGATTTTCCAACCAGTAAGCTTCGCGGCAAGACGAACGTTCTGTCCACCTTTACCGATAGCGAGAGACTGTTCTTCTGGAGCAACGGTTACAACTGCCTTCTTTTCGCTTTCATTTAATTCAATAGAAAGAGCCTTTGCAGGAGAAAGTGCTGTCGCGATGAAGCGGCGAGAGTCGTCTGACCATTCGATAACATCAATCTTTTCACCAGAAAGTTCATCTGTAATGGCAGATACTCGCACACCACGCTGACCGACACAGGCTCCGATCGGATCGATACGTTCATCGTTTGACTTCACAGCAATCTTCGAACGGGATCCTGGTTCACGAGCAACGGCTACGATTTCTACCGTACCAGCTGCAATTTCTGCACTTTCATTTTTGAAAAGTTCAATCAAGAATTTCGGATGTGTTCGTGAGAGACGGATAGAGAGTCCGCGGAAACCTTCTTCGATAGAGAAGAGGTACGCACGCACACGCTCACCAGGACGAAGTCTCTCTGAAGGAATTTGTTCTTCAAAGGGAAGAATAGCTGTTGTACGACCGAGATCGATGAATGCCGTTCCACGTTCAACACGCTGAACGACACCGGATACGATAGTGTTTTCTTTATCGGTAAATTCTCCTACGATTGATTCGCGTTCCGCTTCACGAAGCTTCTGTACGATAACCTGCTTCGCCGTTTGTGCAGCGATACGACCGAAGTCATCCTGATTATCTAGCGGGAATACGATTTCTTCTTCGAGCTCAGCATTCTTCTTGAGAAGCTTCGCTGTTGAAAGCAAAATATGACGCTCTTCGTTGTAACGAGGGAGCAATCCTTCTGCCGTTTCTGCTTCAAGAGCAGCATTTGTCGGCTCGAAGACTTCTTCTTCGCCTTCAACTGGCATGCGTACTGTTGTTTCATCAACAACAATTTTCACCTGTTCGAACTGAGTTTCACCTGTTTCGAAGTTTATTTGGCAACGAACTATCTGTCCGCGCTTTCCGTATTCCTTCTGGTACGCTGCTGCAAGAGATTTTTCTACTGCATCCACAACCTTTTCATGACCAATTTTCTTTTCTTGTTCAAGTTGCTCGAGGGCAATCTTTAACGCTTTGATGTCTAACATGGTAAATAGTTTTTAGTTTTTAGTTTTTAGTTTTTAGTTTTTAGTGAAAATACAAAATACATTGAAATACAAGGATATTCACCGATACTTTGAACTGAAACTTTACAATTTTGATAAAAAAATGGCCGGCCCTAGGCCGACTCACACGCACATCCGTATACCTCTTTACTATACCATATTCACAATGAAAAGCAAGCTTTTTCTTGCACCTCTTCATATCTTTGTGTAGGATTGCAGCAAACACTGTTCGTTAACAATTTCAGAGGGGAGAAGAACATGACAACAACGACTCGGTCCAAATATTTCCTAGGGGCAGCGGTCGCCTCTCGTCAAGCTCTCAGCCGAATAGATGCCTATGAAAAGCTTGTCTTTTCATCGTTCGGGAAAAAACATGAGGAAAGGCAGGATCGACATATTACGGTCATGCCACCATTCATGGCCTCCTACGAGGAAGCCTCAGACCTCAACTTGGGAGGATGTTTTGCTGGACTTCTTTCGAGTCACCCAATAAACACAACCCTTTTTTCGATACGAGGATTGGCGATTATGGAATTTCAAGGAATGGAATTCCTCCATTTCCCTGTAGAGGCTTCATCTTCTCGAGAAAGTTGGGAGGTTTACGTAAAGAGGGTGCGCGAAAACCTTATCTCGGCTGGAATATTTCCTCGTGAAGCAATTCCAGATGAATATCGCCCCCACATAACAGTTTATGGAGGGGGTAACCTTTCGAAGGACAAGGAAGTTTTGCGTATCATCGAAAAAAGTCGATACGAACCTGCTCTGTACTTTCATTCTGTCTTCCTCAATTTGTACACCAAGTACAAACGTGGCTGGCGAATGCTGTCTTACGACCCAGCAGAAGAAGGGTAAAACCAAGACGGACGCAGCTGTGCTGCGTCCGCTTTTTTATTTCTCGTTTTTAAAACATTACGTGAACACGGTGCGAAAATTCCAGAAATTACCCAAGATACCAGATACACAGAATTTGAGAATTTTTAGAAATTGAAAAAATGACGCGCGCCAATACGATTGTTGAGAAAATTAAGAATTTGCTTAGTTCTCAGCTTTCTAGCTTCGAACATCTTCGCAGCCAAGCTGACTCGAGATGCGAGGCGCGGAAGATTTTTGTGACTAAGATGTACGAGTAGTACATTGCGGGAGCAAAAATCTTCCGCAACAAAGCAGATGAAGTAAATTATGACTTTTCTCTTATGGTATACTTTTTCTATGATTAAACGCAGTACCCCCATCATCGTTGGCAACTGGAAAACAACACCAGCCACACTTGCTGAAGCGATGAAGTTCGTTAAGCAGCTCGACAAAAAGTGCGACACCGCAAAAACAAAACATAAAGTTGCTCTTCCAAAAAAATCCTATTACCTCGCGGTGCCGGATATTTTCATTCCACATCTAAACGAAACCATTGCCTCCGGTTTTATCGGATCACAAAACGTTTCTGGCGTCACACTTGGACAAGAAACGGGTGTGACTATTCCTTCACAACTCATTTCAGCCGGCGCAGACTTCACCATCATCGGACACAGTGAGGTGCGTGCTCGTGGCGAAACAGGGGACGACAGAGCCCACAAAGTCGCACTATCCCTGCAATCAAAACTCACCACTATTCTGTGCGTCGGCGAACACACACGAGACAAAGAAGGAAATTATTTAGCAGAACTTGAAGAAGATATTAAAGAATCTCTCTCACTTGTCGCTCGTACTCTCTTTACCAATCTCATCATTGCCTATGAACCTGTATGGGCAATAGGGGGCAACACTCCTGCAACACCGCTTGAATGTTTCGAGGTGGTTATTGCGCTTCGTCGCGCACTCGCGTCGCTTGTGGGTATCGACCATGCAAAGAAAGTTCACATTCTCTATGGCGGAACAGTGACCAAGGAAAATGCAAAAGTATATCTCGAAGAAGGAGGTGTTGACGGCCTTCTCATCGGGAGAGCGTCGCAAGATGTCACTACATTTTCTGATATTATCATTTCGTGTCATAGCGCTTAGTGACTCAACTTTCTATGAACACTTTGTGGAAAAACCATCTTCTCCCTGACATAAAAACCTTCAAAGATAAAAGCGTTATTGTGCGTGTCGACTGGAATATGCCCATAACAAACGGCAAAATCACTGATACGAGCAGGTTCGATGTCACCGTTCCACTTCTTCAAGAACTTTCTTTTGCTGGAGCAAAAATAATACTCCTGACACATTTCGGAGAAAAAGGGGAAAGTCTACAGCCCATCGCAGACCATGTGACGCGAGCACTTCCATACATCACCTTTGACACATCTCTTGATTTTAATGTTCTAAAAAATCATGCACACGCACTCAATCGCGGAGAGGGGATGCTATTGGAGAATGTGCGTATGTGGAAAGGTGAAACAGAAAACCTTCCATCGCTTGCACGATCGTTCGCTACTCTTGGTGGTATTTTTATTAATGAAGCCTTTTCGGTTTCGCACAGAGAACATGCGAGCGTCGTCGGCATTGCCGAGCACATGCTCTGTTATTTTGGGCCGACCTTCACGCGTGAATTAGAAAATCTCACTCGCGCTCTCACGCCAGAAAAGCCAGCACTCCTTGTGGTGGGTGGTGCGAAAATTTCGACAAAGCTTTCTCTCATAGAACATTACCTTGATAAAGGTGTAAGGGTCTTTGTGGGTGGAGCGATGGTGCACAATATTTGGAGACAAAAAGGTTTTGAAATTGGAAAAAGTTTGTACGATCCGAAATTTCTTCTGTCTGAAACACTTATCAATCACCCACTCCTTCTCACACCGAAAGATGTCGTACTCTCAACAGGTGAAACTGTTTCCGTCTCATCTATACCTCCGGATGGTGTGGTAGTGGACTGTGGTAACGAAACCGTAGCGATGGTAGATGAACTTTTTGCAACATCAAAAACCGTCATCTTAAACGGACCACTCGGACTTTATGAAAAAGGATGGCTTCATGGCAGCGAACAAATTCTCACCAAGCTTGCAAATAGAGAAGTAACTTCGTATGTCGGAGGAGGGGACACTGTGTCTGTGGCTCATTCACTTCATTTGCTTCGAAAATTCTCCTTTGTTTCACTCGGTGGCGGGGCAATGCTCGACTTCCTCGCTTCTGGTACACTGGTCGGTATAGATGCTGTCACAAAATAAAGAAACGCCGGTTATATATGGTGTGGGGGATACAGAATCACTGAGAAAGCTTATATATTCCGCTAAAAACGGGGACGCGAAGTCTTTTGAAGTGGTGTACGAGCTTTTGTATGCCCCACTCTTTCGTTACATTTTTTCAAAATGTCACGATAAAGAGCTTGCCCAAGATATTTGCCAACAGTCCTTTCTTAATTTCTATAAAGCCCTTCCTTCGTATGAACCTGAGAAGTCTCCTCTTGCCTATCTTTTTACAATAGGAAAGAGGCTGCTCATCAATCACGCGGAAAAGAAGTCCTCTATCTCTTTTGACGAAACACTCTTCGAAACGACAAAAGATGACTCCGTCGACACGCTTGACGACGCACATGTGCGACTGCTCGCCGAAACGATAGACACGTTCTTGCCAGCACTCACACAGGATGAACAAGAGGTGATACGCCTCTATTTTTATGGAGAGCGTAGTTACAAGGAGATATCGGATATTATAGAAAAAGAAGAAGTGGCCGTTCGCAAAATAAAAGAGCGCGCACTCAAAAAGCTTCGAGCGCTCACACACCATCTCCATGAAGGACATTAAATCAACAACAGAATCAGAAGAAGGAATAGCAAAAGCGCTTTTCATGTATACGGAGACCGTGTCGCCGTCTAGAGATATGCTTGTAAATATTCTTAATCAAATACCAGAGAAAGAACCAACTGCACATGACAGACGTGCGATACGATCCCCTTATATATGGGTAGCGGTCACACAGCTTGTATCCGTGTGTGTCATAGCTATCGCCATACTTCCTTCGTTCATCACAACACCACAGGCACTAGACTCGTACAACAACAGTCCTTTTTATGCCACCGATACTCAAGTAGAAACTTTTGAGGCGGGGATAAATGAGGCGGATTACCAAGCAATACTGGTAGACTATACAATGTAACGTCACCATCCTTATTTACAAACTATTTTATTCTTTATGAAAAAAACTTTTACAACATCATTATTTGCACTTGCACTCTTTGTTCCAGCTTTCGTATCTGCCGAAACTTCTGTGACAACAGATACAGGGACTGCTGTAAGCGTCGCAATGGCAACAACGACACAGGCACAGATTTTCACTGCATGCTCTCAGACATCAATTGAACACCGTGACACCTCTATCGCAACTGCACGAACAACCTATAATACAGAAATGTCAGCAGCCTTAACAGTACGCAAGGAAGCTGAGAAGAATGCCGTAACAATCACCGACGCAACAGCAAAAAAAGAAGCAATCAAGGTTGCTGTCGACGCTTACAAAAAGTCTGTCACTGCAGCTCAAGAAAAATTAACCGCTGCGCGCAAAAGTGCATGGACTGGTTTTGAAACAGATATGCAAGGATGCCGCAAGTACAAACAAGACGAGAAGAAGGCAATCGTAGCAGAAAAGAAAGTTGAAATAGAAAAAAAGAAAACAGAAGTGAAAGAAATGGTTGCTGATAAAAAAGCAGAAATCAAAACGCTTCAGGAAGAACACAAGGTTGAAATAGAAGCAAAGAGGGAAGAAGTAAAAACACTTCGTGAAAGCTTCAAAGAAAGACTTGATGCATTTCGTTCATTCTTTTCAAGAAAAGAAAATTAGCAATACGATTACAAAATACTAAAGAGCGGCCTTCGGCCGCTCTTTAGTATTTTCTCCATTACTTCCCAATCTCCAAAATCACCGGGGCATGATCACTTCCCAAAAAGTCGTCCAAAATATCGGCCTTCTGTACATGCATCTCGGCTTTTTTGTTCACGAAAAAATAATCTATTCTCCATCCCACGTTTCGCGCCCGTGCGCCAGTCTTCATGTCCCACCAGCTGTATTTCACGGTGTCTTTATGAAGTAAACGGAATGTATCCACGAATCCTGCTTCTTCCACACGATCCACCCACGCACGTTCAATCGGCAAGAATCCTATGTGCTTGCTATTTTCTTTTGGTCGCGCCAAGTCTATTTCATTGTGTGCTACATTTAAGTCTCCGCAGAAAATAACCGTGTCATATTTCTTCTCTAGTTTCTTAACATGTTTCAAAAACAACTCATAATAACGAAGCTTGAATTGAAAATGTTCTTCATCACGTCCACCGTTTGGAAAGTATGCCGTAACAAACACGAAGTCTTTGAAATGTAGCGTGAGACATCTTCCTTCTTCATCATGCGCATCATCACCTAAACCATACTCTACTTTCTCCGGCTTTACTTTTGTATACACAGCCACACCTGAATACCCTTTACGAACTTTCGAACTATCAAAATATGAAAAGTATCCAGAAGGGGAAATAGCCGCCGCGCTTAATTGATCTGGTGTCGCTTTTGTTTCCTGAATACCGATAACATCCGCTCCAAGTGCAAATAATGCCCCGAGCGCACCCTTCTTTTCCGCCGCCCGTATTCCATTTACATTGTAGGAGATGAATTTCATGTGCTGTAGTATACCAAAATAAAAATAAGGCTGTCGCGTTTCGCGACAGCCTTTGTTGTTTCTATTTTCCGAGGGGGCCCTATCACTTTCGTGTTAGTTGCCTCTTGTGTCTCAGTTTCCTTTCTTTTTCATTTGCCTTTTTCTTTTCCATCAGTGCGCAGACTTCTTTTGCAGAAAGCGCATGGAAAAGTTTCGGTCCTTTGTTGGGAGACTTTTCCACAAACCTTCCATACGTTTCGTTTCCTTCCTTGTCTCTCCGGATAACAATTGAAGTATCGTCCCCGTAACTGACATACGTGGTATTCCCATGGTTCATGTGAGAAATATCAGGAAGGGCACATCCTGCGCATTCCCCATACAGCAAATCAAGAGTTGTCGGCATTGACATTAAACGTTCTCCAAAAAAATAACAGATACATTCTACACTACTACGGTATCTAAAAAAAGAAAAGCCCGAGCTTGGAAGCTGGGCAAAAGGGCTGACCAGAAACATGTCATGCGCCGTGTGATCCTGGAAAATCACATCCGTGCAAAAAACATTTCGAGGATGAAGTCATCCCGCACGAAGGGCAGGTTTTTGCTTCCGGAACTGGCACATCTTCCGTGGAAGACTGTTGCTGTTCAAGTCGCAAGCAACCTGGGCAGGCCCCGATAAACGATCCTTCGATCAAATATGGACCATGATCAGGACAAATGAGTTTCGGCATGGGGAAGTCCTTTCAGAAACACACAAACGGAACTGTTTATGTTTAAACAAATACTACAGGCGGCCGATAACGAAGTCAACAACCTTTATTCTTTGCCTCCATCTCTCTTCGAATGAAACTTTTCGAACTGATCACGAAGGAATTTGTTGGTCACGTTCGTATATATTTGTGTCGTCGCGATAGACGCATGTCCGAGCATCATCTGCACAGTACGCAAGTCCGCACCATTATATAAAAGATCTGTCGCGAAGGAGTGTCGTATCACGTGCGGTGTGCATTTCTTTGCTATGCCTGCAATGGCTGCGTACTTTTCCACGACACGTTCCACAGAGCGAGGAGTAAGGCGCACTGATTCTTCTTTTACCATTCTCGCATGTGCGCGAGGGGAGTGGTCTATGAACATCGCTTCGTCGATATCAACTCTATTATCTAAATATTTTTTGACCGCTTCGCGAGCAGATCCAGAAATGAATACCACGCGTATCTTGCCACCTTTTCCGCGTACAGATATTTCTCCCATATTTAATTCAGTATCACGATCAAGTGAACATAATTCCGAAACACGCAACCCTGTTGAGAAAAATAATTCTAAGATCGCTTTATCACGAAGCCCTCCTATAGTAGTAATGTCCGGTGCCGACATGAGGTTATGCAATTCTTTTTCTGAAATAAGGTCAAGCTCTCTCTGCTGAGTCTTTGCAAGCTCTATTCTCTCTGGATCATAGCTCTGCACGCCACGCTTACGCATATATTTCAAGAATGCACGAAGCGCGATGAGGTGATAATTCTGCGTCTTCTTATCTAATGTCTCCACCGCCTGACCCTTTTTTACTTCACGAGCTGGATGACGATTGAGGTACACACGATACTCACGCATCATGCTCTCAGTGATATCCGCAGGGGATTCTACTTTTACAAAATCCAAAAACCGCTTGAGATAGTGCTCATAATTACGCACCGTAAGTGCTGAGCGTCCTTTTTCGATTTCGATGTATTGGAGGAAATCTTGTTTGAGAGTATCGAGGGATTGCATGGGAGTTGTGGGTTAGGGGTTGTGGGTTAGGGGTTTAACTTCCTAACTCCTAACTGCCGTCTCCTAACTGTTCTGAGTATATACCAACGTCGTACAATATTGTGGGGATTATTGTTAGGAAAGAAAACCACCGAAAGAGAAGGGTTCTTTCATGAAGATATTTGATTTTTTACAAAAATGTGGTAGTGTAAAACGGTTCTTTTCAATTTAATAGGAGTTGGTCATGAAAACGATACTTGTACTCGTGAAAGTGTTGCTGGCAATTCTTTTGATCGCCTCATCGCAGATGTCGTGGTCGCAAACAACAGCAAAAGCCACAACAACCACCGTCGTTCTGACATACGCAGATCTTGTGAAGATGCAGGAGGATGTGGCGAAGGCGCAAAAGGATGCACTGAAGATGCAGGAGAGTCTTGTGAAGGCGCAGGAGGAAATGGTGAAGATGCAAGAGAGTGCGCTTAAGGCACAGAAAGCAGCCAAACAACTCGAGCACACCGTCTCGTCACTTAACAGGGTCAACAAAAAGCTTGCGGAAGCAAACACGGCACTGACCAAAACCAGTGTAGGCCTGAAAAAGGAAATCACTGAAGGGCAACAGCAAGCCCTTGCGCTTGGCGGGAAGATACAAGCCCTCGAAGCTGCACAAGAGCAGCAGAAAATTTCCGAAGCAGGTCTGCGGGTGTTGATTGCAACCCAATCCACTGCACTCTGGTCTGTTGGTGTTGTTTTTTTCGGGTTAATGCTTTGCCTTTCCTTCTTGGTCTGGCGCATGAGAAAAGACCTGATCCGGACAACGGAAATCACCACGGACAACCAAACAAGGTCCGAAACAGCAATCAACGTATCAACGTTAGCAAGAAATATTGCAAAGGATACGGCGGTCAAGATAACGGCCGAAGCAAGGGTCGCTGGCACCATTGCCAACGAGGCAACCATTGGACTGTCTCAAATAAAGAAATTTGTCGGATTCCAAGATATTTCTTTCCCTCCAGATTTCGAAACGATGCTCGCCGGGCTTTCGGCTGAGAACAAAACATACCAATTCACAGTCACCTGTTCGGATTCATCCAACAAACCCATCCACCTTGCCGTGGAATGGAAGCGGCCCGGATTTGTTGCCATTTGTGGCATCGAGGGTCAGACAAACGACGTCAAAATAAAGGACGTCAAAACAATGATCGGGAGAGCTGGAAAGTTAGACCGAAACGGAGACCATCGACTGGTCGGAGTACGGTCGGACCAGGGTAATTTGAAAAAGGGCGCCAGGACCACTATCTGCACCCTAAAGTTTGCATATGCAACAACGCATTGCAATGTTAATGCATTCAGGTGTACCACGTACACAGTGAAACCTTTTCGAATGAAACTTCGGCATTAAAGCGATTTTCATCACAGCAATGACTTCCTGCGAACACTTCTGGTTTTACCTAGTTGTGACGACTCGTAGTCATTGCTGTAACAAGATTTATATCTATCTGTACTAAACAGCAAAACTCAGCAATTGGCTGAGTTTTTTTATTTCTCCAGGGCCAATATCCATAGCTGTCAGCAACAGTAAACCAAAAAAAACCACCCATTCCGCCTTCTTTTATGTAAATAATACTAGATTATCTATGGAAAAGAGGGGTTTTCTAAAATCTAACACCTAATGTCTAAAATCTGCCCAAAAGGGGTTGCAATTTAGGGAAATGTGTGATACAATACACAAATAGTTAATCAATACGCTACATTTATGCTTTCTGCACGAAAAAAGGCTACTGCCATCAAAACCGCTCAAATTCATGACACTGACACAGGATCTCCTGAAGTTCAGGTGTCTATTTTAAGTAAGAAAATTACAGAGCTTACAAATCATTTGAAAGAACACAAGAAAGATAATCACTCACGTCGTGGTCTTATCCAAATGGTTGCTGATCGCCGTACTCATCTTAAGTACCTCGAAGCGAATAACAAGAAGAGATATACTTCAATCGTAACAAAGCTAGGACTTAAGTAGTTAGGACGTTATTCGTTAGGAAGTTAGGGAATTCATAAGCGCGCCCTTCGGGCGCGCTTATGAATTTAGAATTGTATTCACTCCTAACCCCTAACTGCCGTCTCCTAACTGAGCCCAGGGTGTATACTAAACTATAGTTTCTATTTTAATAAACAATATGGTCATTAGATGTTTTGAATTTTTGTATTCAACTAAAAACTATCAACTAATGACTATCAACTATCTATTATGTCAGTAATCAAACACAGCGACCAACGCGTCGCAGTATTTATCGATACACAAAATTTGTATCACAGTGCGAAAAATTTATACAACACAAAAGTAAACTTCGGTGCCGTTATGCAGGAGTCTGTCGGAAAGCGTAAGCTTATCCGTGCTCTCGCATACGTCATCACCACAGAAGCAGGGGATGAAACCAACTTCTTCGAAGCACTTACAAAAATTGGCATCGAAACCAAAACAAAAGATCTACAAATCTTTTACGGTGGAGCCAAGAAAGCCGACTGGGATGTGGGACTTGCAGTAGATGCCATTCGTCTCGCACCAAAAGTCGACACCATTATCTTAGCTACAGGAGATGGAGACTTCGTGCCTCTTGTTATTTTCCTCAAAGAACATTTCGGTGTTCAAGTGGAAGTAATTTCATTCGGACGATCATCATCAAGTAAACTTCGCGAAGCCTGTGAAGACTTCATCGATATGTGTGACCACCCAGAAAAATTCTTGATGGGATATCGCGCACATCGTCCTGCTGCAAAGAAAGGAAAAAGTTCTGCGAAGAAATCCGCAGCAACAGAATACTCTGACGAAGCGCTTGGAATCGTAACGGGGGAGTAGAATAGCTAGCAGGTCACAGCTAACAGCAAACAGAAGAGGGCACCGTAAGGTGCCCTCTTCTTGTATTCACTGTAAACTCTTAGCTATAAACTGTATACTAGTACCCATGACCACTCCGAATATCGACACCTTCGAACACGACATTGCGAACGAAATAATTCACAAAGAAGCCTCCATGGGGGACATTGCTTCTGCGGCTGGCGAAATAGGAAATACTTCTGCCGAAAAATCATGGCCGCTTATTATTGGTGCAAGTGTTCTTTTTCTTTGCGGACTTATCGCAGTGCTTCTCGGAGGATACTTGTACTACACAAAAAATCATGCGCCTGCACCACTTTCCCTTACTCCAAGTGATGGATTGCAAGCAAATCAGAATCAAGGAATTCCTCTCGTGACACTTTCACAAACACTTGATGATGGCATCGGACGATTCATCACCTATGTCACGCCATCACCGTACGGATACAGTATGACAGTCACCACGTATTCTCCTGTCTTTGCGTTTATGATTACGAAAGAGGCAGACTATGCGGATGAACTTGCGAAAGCTGTAGGCAGTCCACGCGACACGAGTACTTCGACACCACCGTTTACCTTCACTGATGTCACGATCAATAATCAAAACATGCGCGTAGGAACATCGGCTTCAAGCACTGTCGTATATGCCTTTGCAAATACGCAATTATTGCTCATTGCATCATCAACCGACGGTATACTTACACTTCGCAGTGCTATACTTCACTAATGAGTGTCGCCACCTTACATAGTGCACACATCGTCGGGCTTCACGCCGAACCAATCACGGTAGAAGTAGACGTTTCTCAAGGACTCTATGCGTTCGCCATTGTAGGTCTTCCAGATAAAGCTATCGATGAAAGTAAAGACAGAATCAATGCTGCTCTAAAAAATACAGGGCTTCGTAATCCAAAAACAGAAAACCATAAAGTGACAGTATCACTTGCTCCTGCTCATATAAAAAAAGAGGGATCGCATTTCGATGTGCCTATTGCGCTCACATACCTCGTCGCATCCAAACAACTTTCTGTGCCTGAAGATGTAGGATGGTTCGTCGGAGAACTTTCTCTCACCGGAGAAATACTTCCCATGATGGGAGTACTGTCTATTGCTGAATGCGCGAAGAAAGAAGGCGTGAAGGCGCTCTATGTGCCAAGTGCGAATGTGGAAGAAGCAGCACTGGTGGATGATCTCGCGGTGTATGGGTGTGCACACATCCGGGATATCGTTCTCCACCTTGGTGGAAGCATTGAAGGTGTGAATGATATTGTTTCACTCGAACCACAACCACACACAGAAATTATTTATGTGAGACCGGATTCATTTTTAGATTTTAAAGATATACGAGGACAAGAAACTGCAAAGCGAGCACTCGAAATCGCAGCGGCAGGCGGACACAATATCGCACTCTACGGACCACCAGGAACAGGGAAGACCATGCTCGCGCGCGCTTTCACAGGAATACTTCCACCACTTACGCGCGATGAAGCCTTAGAGGTGACACGTATTCATTCTGTAGCACATACGAAAACATCACTCATCACACATCCAACGTTTCGCTCACCACACCATACATCGTCATACGTTTCACTTGTGGGTGGTGGTGCGAATCCTCGTCCAGGAGAAGTGACGCTCGCACATCATGGTGTGCTTTTCTTGGATGAGTTTCCAGAATTTGATAAACGAGTTATCGAATCATTACGTGAACCGCTCGAAGAAGGTGTCATCACGGTCTCTCGTGCGAAAGGAACGTATGCCTTTCCGGCATCATGCACGCTCGTGGCCTCCATGAATCCATGTCCATGCGGATATATGGGAAGTAAATTGAAGCGATGCATTTGTAAACCGTCTGATATCGACAGGTACGCAAGAAAATTATCTGGCCCCATCATGGACCGTATCGACATCTGGGTGGCGGTACAACATATCGATTACGACACACTCTCTCATGCGCGCATCGGGGAAGAAAGTAATGACGTGCGTATACGTGTAGAAAAAGCTCGAACCTTTGCACGTAAACGATTCACAGAAGGAGGGGATGCACATATTACCAAGAACAAAGATATGAAAGCAAAAGATATCACCAAACACATAGAGCTTTCTCCTTCGACACTCAAGCTCATGAAAGAACTCGCAACCTCATACATTCTTTCTCCTCGCGCATATCACCGTGTCCTTCGTTTGGCCCGTACCATCGCAGATCTGAAACAATCACCACAGATTACCGACGACGATATCATGGAAGCATTTCAATATCGACCGAAATTGTATCAGGATAGGCTGTAACTCAGTTTTAAGTTTTTAGTTTTAAGTTTCCAGAAGAATGAACCTCCTCGCAGCTGTAAAAGACACTGACTTTGCTAAGTCAGCTGACGGGGAATATAGCCCTAAAAGAGATTCAAAAAATCCACAGGTAGGGCACGTGGATCTTTTTAATGCTACGGAATACATAATTCCTACTGTGTTTTCTTGAAACTTAAAACTGAAAACTATTAAAAGGGATTCTTCGCTCCACGTACCTCAAAGTGTAGATGTGGACCGGTTGACCTTCCTGTATTTCCTACACGTCCGATTGTCTGACCTTGAGAAACCGTCTGACCTGTAACGACATTCACCTGGCTCAAGTGGGCATACACAGTTTGAATATCATCGCCGTGCGCAATAATAACCATACTTCCATATCCTCCGTTATACCCTCCAGATCTCGCAAGAATAACTCTTCCGGAAGCTGAGGCGTACACTGGAGTTCCGACAGGAGCACCGAAGTCTATACCATTGTGACCGTGCAACCCTTGTGTCTTACGACCACCAGCCAAAGGACGAACAAAGTATCCACTCGGCTCTGCTTTTCCGTATGAATCAAGAACTTTAGTTATCACAGTAACCTTTCCTGTTTTTGATTTTGTCGTTGTAGTCACGGCGATTTCACCTTCTGGTACGAGCACAATATCACCCACAGAAAGAGTTGCATCACGAGCGATACCGTTAAACTTCGCGATATCATCTGCATCTGCTTTGTACTTTCTTGCAATAGAAGTCACTGTATCACCTTTCTTTGCACTGTATTTAACCCCCGTCATAGGAAGAATAACCAGTGTGTCTCCAGGGACAATTCTTTCTGATTTCAAATCGTTCGCCCAGATAATGGTATTTTTTGAAACATTAAAAAGTTTAGCAACGGTTGCAAGAGAGTCTCCTTTCTTTACTTCATACACACTAATCGTATCGTCTACCGGGTAATCAATATCTTCCGTAGAAACACGAAGCGACCCTGTGGTTGCCTGGAGAGATTCACTAGAAGCGTCATCACTTGATTCTGCGCTCGTGAGCGTGGTATCCATTACAACGGCTTTGAAGAGGGGGATAGTCTGAGCTGTGGCAGATGTATCTACTTCAGTATCATCATCTGGTGCGAAAAAAATATCCTTTACCTTTCCTGTAAAATCAGAAAAAACGCCCGCGTGTGTTGTCACAGGAGTAATAAGCGCAAAAATGAGGGCGCACAAAGTAATGCTATGTAACGTTGTGTGTAAACGTTTTACTATAAATACTACGATAGTTGTGAAAGTGAAGGAGGTTTTAGGGCTCCTTACTTTGGGGCACGTGTACTGTCTGCAAAGGGTGACCTTGTAAGACGATACATATAGATTCTGTCAAGAAAACCTGACTCATTGGTACCCCTCTATACTAGCAAAAAGGGGTGGAAGACACAAGTTTGAAATACCCCCTGTACATGTGGAGAAGTACCGCAAAAGTATTGTAAATAAAGTATACTTAGGATACTTTACTATGGGAAAAGATAATCGTCACGGACCAGAAGGACCTCCTTCTAAAAAAGATCCTCGCAAAAACAAGAGGAACCCAGGAGACCCTTATTATGAACTTGGAGACTTAGGTCTTAGCAAACCAACTCCGGGCTCTTTCCCTTCGTCAAAGGGCGAAGATCCTTATTTAGTTCAACCTCCCAAAGGAATAGATCCTTCTGTTCCCAAAACACCCGAACCACGAACTGTTCCTAAAGCAAAAAAAGTTGGTGGTGAGGTCAGGTCAAAAGCCCTTCTGCCCGAGGATAAGCTGGCGAAAAATTTAGGGGACGAGCTTTTAAAACATGAGGAGCTTTTTGACGCGGATGATGCCTTGCGTTTATTTGAGGCCTTAGAAAAAGGAGAGCCAACCGTCAATCACGAAAACTATAAAAAACTTTTAACGGCATTTGATACTGTGTATGGTGAGCGTAAAGATCTTTACGGTAGGACTGATGACAAAAGTTGGTTTGATTTTGCTATTGGAGAAGAGGGGGAATTATTTACTCTTTTTAAATCAATAGCGGAAACGAAAAACGATACAGAAAAGACAGAACTACTGCGAAAAGGAGAAGCTCTTCTTGCTTTTTACAAACAACACGTAGAGCAGCTTAAGCTTTCAGTACGACCAGCCACTCCGGCACCTGCGCCCACCATTGCTGGACCAATTGCGACCTCTGCACCTGCGGTGGCCGCAACTCCAACCGTGGCGACACCTGCGGCGGCTCCAACATCTACAATCACAACACCCACTGCGGCACCTGCACCTTCTTTCAAAGTAGAGACTTCTGTTCCTTCTCGTTTTGAAAAAGGGCAAATATTTCTCTTGCCAGCAGACCACATCAGTGAAGAAGCTCACTGGGAAGTGGCGGGTATTGGAAAAGAAGGATTAACGATAAGACAGTTAGATAAAAAAGGAGCACCGAGAGATGAAGAGATTCCTTTTGGTGACCTCAAAAGAATTTTACGAGAAGCGTTTAATAAAAAAGAGAATGAATCAAAATTCAAAATAAATACGCTTGTAACCATTCTCAATGGTGACAAAAAAGAAGTCTGGTCAATTGAAGCCCAAAAAGGTGACACCTTCACACTTAAAAGAGCTCCGGGGACGGAAACAAGAGAAATAAGCCTTGCAGAACTTGAAAAGGCTTTTTCGGAATTCGAAGCAACAAAAGCTGCGGCGGCTCCAGCACCTACAATCACAACACCGGAGGATGCCGCTCGTGCCCTTGCTCTTAAAAAATTATCCCCAAAAGAACTGTTTGAAAAGTTCCCTCCAGGAAGACACTTTACTATTCCTGACGGAGTAAATAAAGGTGTGTGGAACATTCTCAGTGGAGGGAATGAGGGGGTTACTCTTGGAGAAGTAGGCGAAAAAAAACGTGAAATTACAATGAACTTCGTGGATCTTGATAAAGCCATTACAGAATACGAAGAAGTAAAAGCCAAAGAAGTGGCGGCGGGAAAAGTTCTCCGGGCTGCAATATCTCCTGATGGTATAAAGTTTTCAAAAACACCGGTAGGACAACTCCAAAAAGCTCTATATGAAAACAGGGGAAATGACAAGACCTTCTACAAAGCGTATTTGGAGTGGGAAAATAACTGGATAACCAACAACGCCATAGAAGAATACAGAAAAGAGTTCGGAAACATTAAGGTGAGCCCTGCGCAGGTAGCCGACACACTAAAAATATTAAGTCTTTACAAGAAAATGCTACTCCTTCGTTCGGAAGGAAAAACTCTGCCTGCCGATTTAATAAGAACAATAGAAGGAAATATTCTACTGTTTGCAAGAATAGTGACGGCCTCACATGATGGAAAAGATAATAGAAGTGATCTTAAAGATTTAGTTAAATCATATAAACATTCTGAAGACCTCGGTCTTATCGAGAATCTAGAGGGTATTATCGAAAAAGTGGAACCAAAAGTGGCAGAAGGACCAGAACCCGCAGCAAAAGATGAACCCGGAACAATAGAAAAGAAGGTCTTTAGGCGTGCATATGACGATATCGGCCCGACAACGTTTAGGTACGACATAAGAAAAGGTGTTCTTGTGTTTAAGGAAAAAAATGGAGCATCTACAGAAACGCCAATGCAAGGAGGTCTTTGGGATTCTGTCACTAGAACATTTAATGCATACAAGAAATTCTTTAGAGAAGGAATGACTGCCGAGCAAAGAGCACTGAAACGTGAGAAAGGGGAAGAACTAATCGAACAAAAAGACGATCTCTTGGACGCTCTTGAACAAGGAAATGTTACTTTGGTATTTGAGCGTGGTCGAGATCTTGATGAGCTTCTCAAAAAACACAATGAAGCGTGGCCGGAACAATGGAAAGCCTACAAAGCAGAGCAGGAAAAGAAAATAAAAGCAGCGAAAGGCCCAGAAACATTTGAGGAGTGGGTTCCTATTATTCGCAAGGAAGCAAAAGGATACGAAGAAAGAAGCGCCCAGCTTAAAAAGATAATGCCGAAGGAAGACTGGGAAGCCCTCGACAAGCAAGTAGCGGACATACACAGACTCATCGATATGTTCGATGCTGCACTCAAAGAAAAAGGGACACGTGAAGAAAGAAAGAAGGCACTTCAAAAAGAAATCGACGAGGCAATTGCTCGTGAAGAAACTCCTGATGACAAAATTAAAGAGCTTGCTGATCTCGTCATTTTAGGAAACGAACTTTCTACAGAAGCGAAGGCTCTTCCTGAACAAATCTATTCTCTGATGACAGATTTTGCCAACAAAACAGATCAGAAGGTTAAGATTCTAGAAACTCGTGCGAATGTATGGGAGAAAAATGTTCTTCGTCCAAAGCCTGCTGGTAGTGCAATGATAAAACTTCGCAATGGCGATACTGTAACTGTCGAAGAATGGAAGAAGGGACTTGCGGCAAAAGGTCAGACCGTTGGAGCAAGTCATTCTGGTCGTTTTGGTTTTGAAAAAGAAACACCGGAAGAATGGCGCGCACGCGATGCAAAAAGAGTCGCCGCGGATAAGGCTCAAAATGAGAAAGCAAAGGAAGCCTTCAATGAAAAAAATGAATACACGTCTGGAGAGCTGGACATAGAAGGGGTGGAAGAAAAGAAAACGAACTGGGAAGCCATAAATAAGAGAGTGGGTGAATATCTAGACACGTACACCGAACGACGCGAACAATACAGTGCAGACGGTAAAAAAGAAGTAGTGTATTTCATGAGACCTTTTGATAAAAGTGATTTTCGTCGTGATGTCGTCGCTGCGAAACTTACAGCGTTATTCACTCCAAAAAAAGATGAGAATGGAAATGAAATACTAAGCGACGCGCTTGCGGTTCTTTACAATGAACGCTATCCAGAAAATCAAAACAAGGAGATAAGACTTGTTGTAGAAAGTGACGAAGAATATAAAAAGAGAAGTGAAAAGGAAAGGGCGGACAACCCAATGACACGTAAGGAAGTGTACAAACCAGCGACAGAAATAATAAAAGAAGAGGAAGAAGTAACACGCAGAAGTATTGCCAAAGCGGCAGTAAAAAACATCTTCACTAAGAAAGAAGAACCCGACACTCGCACAGAAGAAGAAAAAGTTAAAGAACTTCTGGCGGAACAAGAGGCAGGGACTGATGGAATGGTCACTCCAACTATTGAAAATGGAAAACCTTTTGCTTTACCAAAAGGAGAACTGGAAATTCTTGAGGCTGCAGCACGAACAGAAAGAGCAAAGGCTGTCGAGAACGTTCTTCTTGCGCGCTTCAAAAGTTTTGGAAGTAAAATACCTTTACGTAGTGTAATTGCAGCAATAGCTCTGGCATCCGGAGCCGCAAGCATCGGAATTCATTCAGATAACAATCAAAAGAAGGGCGTGGCAGCACTTGAAAATCCTCAAACAACCACTCAAGCAATGCCGAAACCATCCGTAACACCGTGGCAAAGTATGCTTCCAGAAGATGCTTCGACATACTACGCAGAGTGGTTTTCAGGTAAAGAAACCCTTGAGGAAAAAATTACCAAAACCTTAAAACTTCCAAAAGACTCTTCATTTGCAGCGGTAGCCCTTGACTCTCCAGCGCGTCCAATGCTTTACGATAATAGCGGAAAGATACCTCTCGGCACAATGGATGAAAACAGAAAAGATTACCGGAAAGAAATTTCTGACATTCTAAAAAATAATCAAATTATAGCCAAGAATATTGCACAATACTTAGAAAGAAAAGGTGTTGCAAATAATAGTGCAGAATATCTAGAAGCTCTACGTCTTCAAAGTGTTCCTGCAAAAAAAGAAGATGGAACAGATATGACTTTTCGTGACTATGACAACCGAATAAGAAAACTCGAATTACTCGTACAACCAAAACCTTAAACCTCTATGGACTACACACAACTATACAATCAGCTCGTAGAAGATTTTAACCTCAAAGATTTGAGCGAGGAAGAACGAGAAGAGATGCTCATTGAAGCAGGGAAGACAATACAAAAACAATTCCTTCTCGATGTGTATGACTTTTTGGGAAAAGAAAAATTTGATGCACTTCAAGCTTCTGCAAATATGGGGGAAGATTTTTATGCGACAACACTCAAACATCTCGTTCCAGAGTACGAAACAATGTTCCAAGAGGCACGCGGAAAAGTGGTAGCTGCGTTTAAGAAAGGAGAGTAGTTGGGAAGGGAAGAGTGTAGAGAAATAAAGGAGAGAGAAAATACAGATACACACAATTGTGTGTATCTGTATTTTCTCTAAACTTTACACTTTCACCCAGCTCTCTCGTCTGGTTTCCCTCTCTCCTTTACACTCTCACCTCTGACCTTTTCTCTATCTCGCCTTGTGGTAAACTACCCACCATGAATTCAGTTCTCCTTAATCAAAAACAAAAAGAAGCAGTCCTTCACACAGAGGGGCCGCTTCTTATTTTGGCTGGGGCAGGAGCAGGCAAAACCAAAACCATCACCGAAAGAATCGTAGAAATCATAAAACAAGGAACGGACCCACGAGCAATTCTCGCGGTTACCTTCACTAATAAAGCCGCCAAAGAAATGCGTGAACGAATTATTTCACGACTCGAAGAAGAACGTGTTATCGAAAAAGAAAACCCTTTTCACCACACACCAGTAATTAAAACCTTCCACTCCCTCGGCCTCATGATGCTCGGAGAATACGGCGAACGGCTCGGCCTTCATCGTCACCCCACCATTCTCGATTCATCAGATTCACTTTCTATTATTAAAAAAGCAATCGAGCAACTTGGTATCGACCCGAAAATAAACGACCCTTCGAAAATCCGCTCCATCATCAGTCGTGAGAAGGGGGACTTCACATCGCTTGAAGACTATAGGAAAAAAGTGGCCACTGCTCAAATGGACATTGTCGCTTCCGTGTGGAGAATTTATGATGAAGAATTAAAGCGCCAAAAGGCGGTTGATTTCGACGACCTCATCGTGCGCGCCGTACACATGCTCGAGGACCACTCAGATATTCGTGAAGCATATCAGCGTCGCTTCAAGTATGTGCATGTCGATGAGTATCAAGACACCAACGGCTCGCAGTACGCCTTTGTAAAACTTCTCATCAATCCTCTCAACAATAATATTTGTGCTGTTGGAGATACTGACCAAAATATTTATAGTTGGCGTGGAGCGAATTTGCGAAACATTATGAATTTCGAAAAAGATTTCCCTGGGACATACATTGTGATGCTTGAAGAAAACTACCGTTCCACAGGAAATATTCTCACACTGGCAAACGTTGCTATCAAAAAAAATACCGTTCGTCAGGACAAAAACCTTTTCACATCACAAGGGCAAGGGGAGAAAATAGATGTCGTGCCGTGTTGGGATGAAGGGTCTGAAGCTGAGTGGCTCGCGGGAAAATGTAAAGAACTTATCGACGTCGGACAAGATCCCGAAAGTATAGCGGTACTGTACCGTGCGAATTTCCAGTCACGAATTCTCGAAGAAGCGTTCATCAGAGCGAATGTCACCTACAATCTTCTCGGCACAAAATTCTTCGAAAGAAAAGAAGTGAAAGATGTGATGAGCTATTTGCGTGCTGCTGTGAACCGCGCCTCACAACCAGACCTGAAACGTGTCTTTGAAACACCGAAGAGGGGCATAGGCAAGGTAACCGTTGCAAAAATATTTGCAGGAGAAGATGTGCCAGCATCTGCTGCGGCAAAGATCGGCAAAGTGTACGATTTCCTAGATCTCATTCTTGAAACACTTGAGAACGAGCCGCTATCGCATGTCATGCAAATGATTATTGTCGACTCTGGCATGGAAAAGGAAATGCTCGAAGGCTCCAGTGAAGACAGAGAGCGTCTCGAGAACGCTCGCGAACTGGTATCTCTCACCATCAGGTATGATTCTCAAATCGGAGAAGAAGCCTTGCAACAATTCCTCGAAGAAACATCCCTTCAGTCAGATCAAGACAATGACAACGAAGAAAAGAAAGGTGTACGTTTGATGACCATACATGCAAGTAAAGGTCTTGAGTTTGACCATGTCTTTGTCGTGGGTCTTGAGCAGGATTTATTCCCTCACAAAAATATTGGCAACCGTAAACGAAGTAAAGAAGAGGAGGAGGAAGAGCGTCGCCTCTTTTATGTGGCGGTCACGCGAGCTCGTAAACATCTCTATCTCACCCATGCTGAGCTTCGTACTATTTTCGGACAAAAACAAATCAATGCCCCGAGTGAATTCTTGGAAGATGTACCAGAAGATATTAAGGAGCTGCACGATTTATATTACAAACAGCACGGCAGCGGAAATATCGTATACATATAAAAAAAAGGGGGGTAGGAAAATTTTCATGTGTATATTTTGGTGTTTCTATTTTCAAGGTATACTTATCTCATGACAGAGCCTCTCCTTCCCACACTTAACGAAATACAAGAAATACTCAATGAAGAATATGCTGCAATAGAGAGGGAGATACAGCAAGTAAAGAAAAAGGAACAAGTGGCGAGAGACACCCAAAGAATAGAGGAGCTTAAACATAAGCTGGGAACGATATGACGGAAAAACTTACAACGGAAACAGAACCTATTATTGTGCAGGAAAAAGAAGGAAAGCCAAACACATTAGACAGCATCCGTGCTTATAGAAATGCTATAGAAAATAAAAATGCCTCACTAGAGACTTCTCTTATAGGGGTAGCTGACTCTTCAAAGAGAAACGAACTACGAGAAAGATTAAAAAATGTAGGAACGGTCGGGAAGAATGCGCTTGCGTACTTAACCCTTATGGGAGCAACTAGCGGCGCCTTTGGAACAGAAATGAAAAGCTTGGACGTCGAAACATTGCACGAAGGGCCCATAGCAGAAGCAAGTATGAGCACTGAAAAAGTTTCACCAGAATCAAAAAAAGAAATAATGGAGGCTATTGATACGACACTTGTTGCAACGGGAGAAGCCATCGAAGAGGAGGCGGAAAAACTAAGCAGAGAAGAATCTTCGAATAACGAAACACCTTTGAATGAAGACGAGGATTCTCAATATGAAGCAGCAGATCTTCCGACGGGTCTAGTAAGCACTCTAGTAAGCACTGTTGATATGAAGAACCCTGCGACACTTGCAAGCCTTGCCTCAAAACTTGGAGGATCTGTTGGCGCGCTCGGTAAAATGGCCAACTATACAAAAACATCTTATGACACACTTAGGGCAGTACACGAAAAAGGCGAAGACCTTTCGTTTGCAGACACAAGAAAGCTGATGGATGTGGTCGGAACGTTTCCTGTAGGAAGTAGCTTTGTTCGACTTGTAAAACTGGCAGGAAAAGCAATGGACGCAAAAGAAAGCCTTAACAAAGGGGAGGAGATTACAGTAGGAAAAGTTTTTATGTCTATAGCGTCTCTCGTGCCACATGCTGCTATTCTTATGGGAGGCATCAATATGCTTAAAAGTCTACCAAAAGGGAATGGGGACCTTTTTCCTAAAGACGCACAGTATACTAATTAAATCTTTTTACTTCTCTGTGGTAGAGTCTTATCATGCTTCCCAAAAAATCTCTCGGTCAAAACTTCCTGACATCAATTCCAGCCCGTATGGCTATCGTTGCCGCCGGTCGCCTTTTACCGACCGATACAGTTCTTGAGATTGGACCTGGAAAAGGCTTTCTCACTAAGGGTATTCTAGAAGCCGGAGCCACTGTCGTCGCTCTTGAAAAGGACCAAGAATTACTCCCATTACTTACTGAAAACTTCCCATCTGAATTACAAAATGAGAAGTTGCTTCTCGTGGAAGGGGACGCTCTCACCTTTGACCCAGCGGACCACAAGTCACTCGCCAAAGGCTACAAGCTTATCGCTAATATTCCATACTACATCACAGGGGCAATTCTCAGGCGGTATCTTTCTGATGTGCTTCAGCCGACACACATGGTGGTGCTCGTACAAAAAGAAGTAGCAGAGCGCATCGTAGCGCGTGACGGCAAGGAATCCATTCTTTCGCTTGCTGTAAAAGCCTACGGCGACCCGAAGCTTGTCTATCGTGTGAACAAAGGAAGCTTCAATCCGATTCCTACCGTCGACAGCGCTGTGCTTTCCGTAGAAAACATTTCACGTAAAAACTTTGACTCTCGTGCTCATGAAGATCTATTTTTTACAATCGTAAAATCCGGCTTTGCTCACAAAAGAAAGTTCCTCATTTCAAACTTAAAAGAGGGGGTTCCTAAGGTGGACTTTCTTTCTCTTTTTCAGTCGCTCTCTCTTTCCGAAAAAGTCCGCGCAGAAGATGTGCCGCTTTCGGAATGGCTTTCGCTTTCGAAACTTGTGAAAGATCTGGTGAAATAAAAAAAAGGGGGGCTGCAAGGCGAGGCCTTGTGGCCACAAGGCCTCGCCTTGCAGTGTGCTTGAGAGTACTATATTGAACCCAATACTCCTCACCTAACCTTTTATATAAACTCACGGACCGTCTACAGGTGTCGGCTAATCACCAGTCGACCCGCGACGGCGGGAGTAGGAGGCAACTTTTCAGCAGAAAAGTATGTCGTTTGATATAAAGGGTTGAGGTGAAAAAAGAGAAGACTTTAAAAAAATATTTAAAACAAAAAAAGACCAGCCTGGTCTCAAGGAGAAAGAATGTTAACATACCAATCTTTTGTATTCTTTTTCAATGTATACTGACAGATATGAATCCCCAACCTGTCTCACCTTCAAAACCTCTCCTTATTATCGGAGGTATCGTTATGCTTTTAATTATGAGTGCTTTTGTTCCTGCAAGGTGGATAGGAGTCAAGCCGCAAGTAAGCAATTACACACCTGTGGACTTCAATAAGTTGACCACGGTGAATGATTTCGCAAAAGATGCGGATGGCAACGGACAAATAAGCTGGAAAGAACTTATTCTAAGTTCTGAAGGAGGTGCTGCAGCGGCTCAAGAATTGCAAAATTCGCAACCAGACCCGAAAGCCATAGCGGCACTTAATGATCCGAACAACCTTACCTCATCATTTTCAAAAAATCTCTATGTTGCTTCGACATACCTCGAAAGCAACAACATTACCGATGAAGCATCACAACAAAATGTCGTGAATCAATTAATGGCAGAAGAAGCCGCAAAAATGGTTCCGACAACGTATTCTTTTAAAGATCTCAACGTTGTAAAAAATGAAGCAAACGAAACTGTGCGGGTGTATGGAAATGCAGTTGCTGTAATTCTGGATGATGTTATTACAGAGCAAGCAGCACTGGAAGACCTTACTGCAGTACAAAATTTCACAGATACAAAAAAAGCAGAGGATCTTGCACCTTTGGCAAAGAATTACACTCGAGTTGATGCAAAATTAAAAAAGTTGCTAGCGTTACCTGTTCCTTTGTCGGCTTCTGCATACCATTTACTGGCAATTAACCGTATAGCGTTATATAGAGACACATTAGGAGACCTTTCACACGCCTCCACGGACCCACTTCGTGCAACACTTGCTTTTCAAAAATATCAAAATAGCACAATGTCTGTGCTTCGTATTCACCAAGAACTTTCTCATTATTTTGATTCAAAAAATATAAGCTTTACATCAAAAGAAAAAGGGTACGTCTTCACCGTAGGATATACTCCTAAATAATATCTATGAAAAAAATTATTCTCAGTGTTCTCTTTACAACGATTCTCTATTCTTCCACACCTCAACAGGTAAATGCTATTTATTGTTCCAACTGTAAAAATGTAGTACAGGGATGGTTCGATGCAGTGAAAGAAACCATCACGGCTTTTGCAACACCGATAACAGCAACACAGCAAACCCTTGCCACAATAAATGATAACGTCCTCATTCCAATGAGAGACGCGATGACGCTCATCAGTATTATGCAGTCAGGGGACGCTATTCAAAATCTTATTAAAGGATCTCTTGGGACAGAGGCACTTCTCATTAAGAATCCAGAGTTATACCTTCAAAACAAAACACTTGCAGTAGTAAACGCAAGTCTTGGCGATATCGCAAAACAAAATGGCGTATATAGTAATAGTATTTTGGGTTCTGTTATTGCAACCACAAAATTCGACGCAGCTCCACTTTCTACAAAGCTTGCAATACTTGGAGCCTCCGGTATTCCGGCGGCAGAACAGAAAACCAGGTGCACCGACGCAGCCCTCTCTGCCCAGGCGAAGCTCGACGTAATGTCAGTCAATCCGAACTATACACAAGCACAATATACGGCACGCAAAACAGAGCTCAACAACGCTCTCTGCGGAAGCTTGTCAGATCCGAAAACACTCGCTGCAATCAAAGCAGTGTCAGCAATAAATCCTTCATGGGACAACTGGCTTGCCACAACAGGAGGGGATAACGCATACACAAAATCCGTACTCTCTCAGCAAGTAATAGATAAGGCGGCGGCAGATAAAGTAGAACTTGCCAAAGCAGACACAGCGGCAGGAGGTGGAATAAAAAGTAAAACCGTGTGTACGAAAAGAACGACGACTGATGCCAATGGAGTAACGGTAACGGGGGCAGCCGCTCTAAGCCTTCCTTGTATTCAAGAAGAAATACAGCAAGCAGCGAGTGTGCTCAATAATTCATTCAAAGGAGCAATCGATGGACCAACAAAAGTTGCACTTGCAGGATTCGGAAAAGGGGCGGGATCACTTATCAGTACAGCTTTCACAACAATCGGTCTTATTAACGGCATAATGAGTCCTCTTAGTGGAGGAGGTTCTGGCGGAGGGGCTTCTACGGCACAGGCAACCGTTGGTGGACAAACGACCACCGTCACTGCTGTTACTCCGAATAACACAACGACGACATCTACGACAGTTCCTGTAAAAGATTTAACGAACAACCCTACAGCAAAGACAACACTAACCAAGCCGACAAAAGACCAGCTCGCTATGCACGCAGAGTCCCTTGCAACACTAGAAACAACAGATCAAAGCTTCATTTCTAGTGTTCAAGTCTTTCAAGGTCAAATAGATACCGTAAAGGCGTGTTATGACAAGCTTGTAGCAGATTACCCTCAGTCACAAGCGAGCGCGACACAGGCTTCATTTACAAACTACTACACAGGGAAGAAGGCAAGTAATGACGCACTTATTGTAAAACTTAGAGCAGAAATTTCTCTAATAGGAACAACAAAAACACTGGTAACAAACACACAGAACAAAATAGAAGCATCTCTTTCTAGTGAAGAAATTCTAAATACCTTTAATGCATATCAAAACCAAGTCGATTCTCAAAAATTACCAAGCCTTACTTCAGGAATATCAAGAGAAGGGGATTACCAGACATACAAAGGAGAGGCTGAGACAGCTTCGCTTGAAGGAGGGGCTCTCACAACGTACCAAGCCGACTGCGCGTCTACACGTCAACGACTAGAGATGTGGTAAAAGTGTACAAGATAAGAGTGTAAAGGAATAAAGGGGAGGGTGAAAAGGTAAGAGATGGGAGGGCTGGGTGAAGGTGTAAAGAAATAAAGTGTAAAGTTTAGAGAAATACAGATACATACAATTACACATTACAATGACCGTCATTGCGGGCCCTGTGCAATGACGGTCATTGTAATTGCGGCGTTTGAATTTTGAATAATGTTTGAATATTGAAAATTGTTTCACCTGCCTGCGCAGGCAGGTTGAATATTCCCCCGTGTAAGCTTCTAGCCTTTAGCTTCCAACTTCTAGCTTTCTCTTACCCTCTGTGCACTAATTTGCCAAGATTCTTGTGGTACACTAAACCCATGAAAAGACTAGGGTTGTATGCTGTTATTTCTCTCATGTTTGTCGGCGTGTTGGGTGGATTTGTGATGCCGGAGAGAGCTTTTGCACAAGCGACAGACAGTCAAACAGCAACGGGGAATGCACTTAATTCTCAAGGAACTTATGACTATTTTTTTGGGATTGTAAAATCTGATCATGATGCCTTCATAAAAGCTCTTGATGACAAGCTTCTCACCGTAGACGCAAACTCTCCAACTTATACCATTCAAAGACAGGCGACCTTAGACTTTAAAAGTGCCGAACTTTTAAGTTTTAGCGCTTACTCCTCTGTTTTTGAAGCAGAAAAACAAAAAGCAACTCCGGCTGTAGATGCTCAAATTAAAGCCATCCAAGCTTGGCAAAGCTCTGTTGACGGTGCAGCTAGTAAAAATTTAATCAATAAATACAGTGCAAGTGCACCTCAAAGAGGTGCGTATGATCAGTACACAAAAGAAATACAAACTGGAGCACTATTAACTGCTCTACAAATAAAATCAGGAAATACTACTGCGGGAAGCGATCTGGCCAATGTTCAAAACAACCCTTCAACAATTACTGCAGCAGCTGCAGGAAACACAAACACTCCGGCGGTAGTTCGTGACACTCGTCCAAGTGACTGTAGTCTCGCCTCAGGAAACCTTGTTGCCTGTATTGACTCACTCATTGGGTGGATTATTAAAAACACACTCCTTCAGATTGCGGGATTCCTTGTGTGGTTCGGGGCAAACGTTCTCAACTATGGAGTGCAGCTCGGTATTCTTAATTTCAGCAAATGGGCAACATCCGACCTTTATCCTATTTGGGCCATTGTACGGCAAATCGTATCGCTCTTCATTGTGTTCGCGGGGCTGTATCTTGGTTTCATGTATATCATTGGAAGAGAAAAAACCTTTGAAGCTTTTTTCCCATGGCTTATCATCTTCGCACTTTTCGTAAACTTTTCATACCCGCTCACGCGCACGCTCATTGATGTCTCTAATATAGTTGCACTAAATATATACTCAAGTGCTGTAGGTCCAGATGCACTCTCAGGAAGTCTTGCTGATTTGTTTAGCGCAGGAAAGAGTACCCCGGGGGCACTTATTATGAATAAGCTTGGACTGCAAGACCTTGTAATGAGCGCCACTAAAGTGGCAGGAGACTCTTCGTCAAAAGGGCTTGTTGGCGGAATCAATACCACCGCAGGAGCCCTTATGGCCGTCGTCTTTGTTTTGTATGCCGCATACATATTCTTTATGGCAGCTGGAATAATAATTGTACGTACGGCACTTTTAATATTTCTCACTGTCGCTTCTCCTATACTTTTCGTAGACAGTGTGATTCCTGCTCTTGGAGAAAAAGCAAAAACGCTTCGAAAACTATTCTTTGAACAACTTGTTGTGGCTCCTGTGTTTATGATAATGCTTGCGCTTTCTCTAAAATTTATGGACGTGTTTAATAAGCCAGGACTTTTGCAACAAAGTGCAGGTTCTTTATCTGGGCTTTCTGGTACAGGCGAGGGGACAATCGTGACATTCTTCAACCTTGCGATGATGCTCATCATGCTCAATATTACAATGAAAGTTACCAAGAAAATCGCAGGAGAAGCAGGAACCTTTGCCACAGATGCGATGGGTAAAGTCGGAGGATTCGGTCTCGGTGTGGCGACAGGGGGTGCAGGATTCCTCGCACGAGGAACAGCAGGAAAGATCGCGGCGAGCGCACGAGACAGTGGATGGATGGATAAGATGCAAGGCAGTCGAACAGGGCGAGGCCTTTATTCTCTCACGAATTCTCTTGCAACGAGCACATATGACGCGAGAAATATTGGAGCAGTGAATAAGGGTCTGACCAAGGCTGGCATGGGCGCTGGAATCATGGGCATGGGAGGTATGAGCAAAGGATCAGATGCGACATATGATAAAACCTTCGCTGAAAAAGATAAGGCAATGCGCTCGAAGTATGCAAGCATTAAAGATGGAGATGCTCGTGAAAAATATCTGACACAAAAATCAAGTGGAGGGCAATTACAAGGTGCCAACATCGGAGGAATTCGTACTGATGGGCAAATAACTGCAGCAAAAATAAAAGAAGAGGAAGGAGATCAGGTGAAAAAGTACAATAGCATGAAAGACGGAGACAGAAAAGATGCCTTTTTTGAAAGCTTGCCAAAAAGTCTTCGAGATCAAATTACATCGCAAGCAAATACGGTAAGTCCTGGAGTTTCAGCTTTCGGAACAATGGCTACAAACCTTCAAGGGCAACCGAGCGCCGCAACTCAAGCGGTTATGACAGCTCAGGCAGTTAATGCACAAAACCAAACGACAAACCCAACAACACCCGGAACTCCTTTTGTTGCACCGACAGGAAATGTTCCAGCAGGAACTCCGAGAACTCCATGGCAACCAAATCAACAACCTGCAATCTTTAGACAAAATACTCCTAGAGTACGTGGCGCCGTAGGAAATAATTCCTTCGTCGCCCCTGTGCGAGGTGTTACACCTCCTCCAAATAATGCTCAACGGACAAATCCAAACGGAATCACAAACCCTCCGTCTGTAATGTCGGCAAGCGATGTCGTGAACATGCAGAAGACTTTTAATTCTTCTTCATTTAATCCACAAATAGAATCTTTTTCTGAAAGAACAGCGAAGAGACGTGAAGAAAAACAAAAAAGTGCAATAAATCTTATTGATACTCAAACACACGAACAGCAACAGGCATCAGAACAGTTTGCAGCAGAAACTATTGCCAGAGCTCAAAAAGGAGATGATGCGGCGGAAGAAGGTTCAATAACAACACCACCAACAAGCCCTTCTCCAAAGAGTGGAGGAGCAGACAACTTTGTTCCTTTTGAAGACCTTGCGGTGGAAACAATTAAAAAAGCCCAAGGAGGATCTTCCTCATCAGGTGAAACCATAACACGGCCTCCAACTGTTACACCCTCTCCCGCAGGAGCCGCAGCAACTGTATAATCTATGAACCCTCCATACATAGCAAAAAACTTAGATGAATTGTTCGATGCAGCCCCAGCAGATGTTCAACATCTCATCGAAGGAGATGAGGTTAATAAGGCAACAGCAATTTTAGGAAAGACATATAATCTTCCCGTAAACGCATACGTCGCGCTCTCAAATGTCATTTCTTTTATTCTTATCGGAGCACTTGAGCCTAAAGATGTTCTTCTTGCACTTCAAGATCTTGTAAAAGTCTCCCCAGAAGACGCATATAAAATTGCAACCGACCTAGAAAAAAGTATTCTCGAAAAGGCCCGCATTTCTATTCTTGGAAAAGCAGAAGGTGGGGTCAAGGAGCTTGTCTTTCAAGGAGAAAGATCTCCCGACGAATTACGAAAAGAAATTCTCGATACCACAAAACGCGAGTCAGGAATGGTAAAAGATCAGTCAGAGGTATCGAAAGGGGTTAAGCCGGCTCAGAAAAAACCTTTCGTTCTTACACCTGGATCACGCTCACAACTTCTCGAACAATTACAAATCTTAGGATCTATTCCAAATGATGAGGAGGTGGAGGCTAGACTTTCTCATATACAAGAGCAAATCGCTTCGATAGAAAAAAAGGAAGATGTTTCTCTTGATCAAACCGTCGCACTGGAAGACTATATGTTCGGTGATCAGGGGGTGACAACGGCGAAGCCAAAACTTCAAGCTGCGACCTACAGCACCGCGCCGACGAAGTACAATGTGGATCCGTATAGGGAAATCTCAGAGTAATATTCAATAAAACAATATTTAATATCTACTAGCATTTTCGCATAATTCTGAATATTGATTATTGTTTTATTGAATATTTTACAAAAAATCAAGACATTCCTTCTCTTGTTTAGCTCTTTACGAGGAAACAATAAAGTGAGGTATACTAAAATATATGCAATTCCGCGTACCACAATTCATCGATACAGAAGACAAAGTCGTCGGCCCTCTTACGTTAAAACAGTTCGGGTATCTGCTCGGAGCTGGAGGTTTCTCATTTCTTATTTGGACATTCGTTTCCATTAAAATTATTGCCATTATTCTTATCGTTCCTGTGGCGGGACTTTTCCTTGCGCTCGCTTTTGTTAAAATAAATAATCGCTCTTTTGGAGAAATACTAGAAAGTGCTTTCGCATATTACACTGGTGCAAAGATTTACACATGGAAGCAGCCTGAGACACCTGCGGTGGGGGATGATCATATCGATAAGGTGGTAGCAGACACAACTAAAGAAGTTATTTTTTCAAAAGCAAACAAAGACAGATTACACGATGTAGCTCTTGGATTAGATGTGTTTGATCACAATCAAGAAGAAAAAGAGTAGGGGGAGAGCTATGTGGTGGTTGATTGTGTTTTTTTGCAATGACGGTCATTGTAATTCTAGTATTTGGATCACTTTTGAATATTGATTATTAAATTCATTGAATATTGAGAAGAGTAGCCTCTTCTCTTTTGTGTACTTTCTCACACGTCTCTTCTCTCTTGTCTGATATACTAGGTTCACATGGCAGTCGGAACAGCAACACAACAATTTGTACCAATCGAAAGAGTTCGTGATGGTGTCGTCGTACTCAAAACAGGGGAACTTCGTGCAGTGCTCATCACCAATTCACTCAACCTCGCTCTTAAGAGCGAGGACGAACAACAGGCTATTTTGCTACAATTCCAAACCCTCCTCAATTCACTTGATTTCCCTGTGGAATTTTTCATTCAATCTCGCAGACTCAACATCAAACCCTACATGGAACTACTTCAATCTCGCAGTTCCGAAATCAAAGAAGACCTTTTGAAAATACAAATCCATGAGTACATGGGGTTCATTAAAAAATTTGCAGACGAGACAAACATTATGACCAAGCATTTCTTTATTGTCATTCCATATTTCCAAGAAAACGCAAAGCCTTCAGGTACATCGTCACTGCTTTCGTTTGGCCTTGGAAATAATACTTCCGCCGAAAATCAAGCATCCTTCACCGCAGCTCGTATACAACTCGAGCAACGCATTGCGACCGTAGTGCAAGGGCTTTCCCGTTTCGGTATTCGTGCACAAAAGCTTGGCACAGAAGAGGTTGTAGAGCTTTTCTATAAACTCTTCAACCCAAGCGAGCAAGATCGTTCGGCACCTAAAATAACACAAGAATAATTCTATGGGACTTTTCGATTTTCTCAATTCAAAAAAACAAGACTCTCCGGTATCCCCACTTCTTCCAGAGCAGGTGTACAAAGTTGCCGAAATGCAATTGAAAGACATCATCGCACCAAGTGCTCTTGGTGTACAACCGAAATCACTCAACTTAGGCACAAGTATCGTACGTTCTTACTTTGTCATTTCATATCCGAGATATCTTTCTGAGAATTGGTTGAGTCCCATCATCAACTTAGACAAAGTATTCGACGTTGCCATTCACGTGACACCGCTTGATACCGGTGATGTAATGAAAAAATTTCAACGCAAGGTAGCTGAAGTAGAGAGTCAAATCATGACACGTGAAGAAAAGGGACTTGTACGAGACCCTTCGCTTGATGTTGCCTACAAGGACCTCGAAGATTTGCGTGACGGATTAACACAGGCTCAGGAAAAAATGTTTGAAGTCTCTTTGTATATTTCTATTTACGGTGGCAGTGAAGATGAGGTGGACAAGGTAGAAAGTGAAATCAAAAATATTCTCGAAAGTCGTCTTATTTATGTGAAGCCAGCGCTCTTTCAGCAAGACACAGGTTTTCTTTCAACGCTTCCTCTTGGACAAGACTTGCTCGGCATCAAAAATAAATTAAACACATCTCCTCTTTCATCATTCTTTCCTTTCGTATCTTTTGACCTTTCTTCTGATAGGGGGATACTCTACGGACTTAACCGTCACAACGGTTCGCTTATTTTGTTTGATCGTTTTTCTCTTGAAAACTATAACTCCATCGTATTCGCCAAGTCTGGATCTGGAAAAAGTTATCTTACAAAATTGGAAATTCTCCGCACATTGATGTTCGACACGGAAGTTATTATTATCGACCCAGAACGTGAATACGAATATCTCGCAGAGTCTGTTGGAGGTAGATATTTCGACATTTCACTTACAAGTGAGCACCATATCAATCCTTTTGATCTTCCTCATCCAACAGAAGACGAGTCTCCGTCTGAAGTTCTTCGTTCAAACATCGTTAACCTCGTGGGATTGTTCCGTGTGATGCTAGGAGGTCTCACACCAGCCGAAGACGCAATCATTGACCAGGCAATTACAGAGACCTATGCCCTCAAGGATATTAGTGGTGATGTTGATTTCACAAAACTTGAGCCACCTCTTCTTTCAGACTTCGAAACAGTTCTCGGTGGAATCGATGGTTCAACAGACTTAATTCAGCGTCTTTCAAAATACACGAAAGGGACATGGTCTGGCTTTATCAACCAACCCTCAAACGTAGACATCAATAAAAAACTTGTATGTTTTTCTATTCGAGACATGGAGGAAGAACTGAAGCCGGTAGCAATGTACATTATCACGCATTATATTTGGAATTCCGTTCGTAAAGTCATCAAAAAACGACTTCTCGTGGTGGATGAAGCGTGGATTATGATGAAAAATGATGACACTGCATCTTTCCTTTTCGGTCTTGCAAAGCGTGGACGAAAATATTACCTAGGACTTGCGACAATAACCCAAGATGTTGGAGACTTTTTGAAGTCACCCTATGGTCTTCCTATTATCACAAACTCTTCCATTCAACTTCTCCTCAAACAATCTCCTTCATCTATCGACCTTGTACAAAAGACCTTCAATTTAACTGATGAAGAAAAGTTCCTACTTCTCGAATCTGGTGTAGGGGAGGGAATATTCTTTGCAGGACTCAAACATGTAGCAATCAAAATTGTAGCATCGTATACAGAAGATCAAATTATCACAAGTGATCCGTCTCAACTTCTTCAAATAAAAGCCATGAAAGATGAAGTAGCACAATCAAGAGGTCTATGAAAATAACCCACATCTTTTTAACTGTTCTTTTTTTAACAACGCCTTTTGTGGCGTCTGCGTCAAGTGTAGATGGCACCATCGATATAAATCCTACGAGCCCAGCACCGTATTCTTCTGTAACACTCACCCTTTCAAGTTATTCATTTAACGTTTCTACTGCGATGATCACCTGGTATTCTGGAACAAAACAAATTCTTTCAGGTTTTGGTAAAAAAGAAATAACCGTGCGAACAGGTGCTTCTGGTGAAGTGTTACCTCTTCGTGCGAAAGCAGTCACCGCAAATGGCACAACGCTCGAAGCCTCTGTAAGCCTTGTTCCTGAATCTGTCTCTCTTCTCTACGAATCCTCCGAAGGATATGTTCCTCCTTTTTATGAGGGGAGGTCTCTTGGAAGCGAAGGGTCAACAGCGCGTGTTTCCGCTATTCCCGCAATGAGTGAGAATGGAAAGAAAGTTCCGGCAGATCTTATTTCATATACATGGTATGCAAACGACGAACTGCTCGAATCTCTTTCCGGAGCAGGAAAACAATCCGTACCCATTCCTCTTGAGTATGTAAGAGATTCAACAACCGTAAAAGTTATAGCAACGGCACCCTATGGTACAAAAGCAGAAAACACCATAGAGATATATCCACACAAAGTAATGCCTCTTCTTTATACGTATGATGCTGTTTTGGGGACAGATTTTACAAACCTTATCACTCGACGATTTGAAACAACAAAAGATTTTACATTAAGTCTTGTTCCTTTCTTCCTTTCATCTCGAGGATCTCTCGGATCTACTGTTTCATATGACTGGTCACTAGACGGTATGCCTATCACCCCAATAGGAGGGACACTTCTTTCACTTTCACCAAAGAAAGATAGCTACGGATCTCGACCTCTTTCTATCAGTGTCGACAACAGTGTAAGGAGATTACAAAAAGCACAGGTTGATATTGATCTTGTGTTTGATACTCGTAAACAATAGTCATCCATGGCATCCTCTGTATCATATTCCAACCTCGAACCCTCCATCGTCTCCCAAATCACCGGAGCAGCTGTGTCTCCCACTACACAGATTACAGGGTCTTTTCTTGCAACGTCTAAGTTTTTGTATACGTTGTTGTTTGTGGCAATTGTAGCTGCTGCTTTTTATAGATATGCATTAGCAGGTATATGGAGAATGGCTGCGTCTGAGAAGTATGTAAAGATGTCGAATGAAGAGTTTAAAAGGGTAACGGTTGGATTACTTGGTGTGTTTTCTATGTTTATTGTTATCTATACGTTTAATAAGGATTTACTTAATGGAGATGTTGGGCTTGCGGTATTAAAGACGGAGGGGGTGAGTGGAGGGGCTGTAGTTTTTGGTGGAGGAGGGGCGACTGGGGCAACGGGTGCGGTACCGGCAGGGGCGAGCACTTCAGAAGCCGATGTTCGTGCACAATTAGCGGGGATATCCATCAACCACGACCCTTGTTCTGGAGCACAAACCACAGGGTGTACAAATGTGGCTGGCCTTAACCCAGCAACCATTACTATGCTTCAAAAGCTAAGGACAGCCTGTCCAACCTGCAGCCTTCTCATAACAGGAGGAACAGAACCTCACAGCGCTAACTCTAATCACGGAGTAGGGAAAGAAGCTGTGGATTTGAGTCTGTCTTCTGGTCTTTTAAATTTTATTAAAACAAATGGTACAGCAGCAGGATCGATGACAGGGTGTGATATACGGTATGCCTGGGGAGGATTTAAATTCTGGGACGAATCTCCAGGGTGTGATTCCTTAACAACAACGGAACACTTTCATGTTTCATTTAGTGGACACTAGTAATAAAACTTTTTTAACCCATCCTCTTGCAGAAGAGGATGCTATACTTTCTGTATGAATAATCGTCGTTTACTTTTTATCGTCGGACTCGTTCTTCTTTTTTCTATTGTCATTCTTGTGTGGTATTTCGTTTATGTAACACCGGCCATAACACCCTCGCTTGCGAAACCAACAAATTCACTTCCGACCTCTCCTTTAACGAAGGGTTTTCAATTTATTTTTGGAGGAGGGGGTCCTGATACTAACAATGCATCTACGGGATCAAACCAAACAACAGGGACAACGTCTGTACCGACCACTCTCCAAGCTTTAACTAAAGTGTGGGACAAACCAGCAACAGGACAGACTTTTGTGACACGACAAATACTTCTTGATGTGTTTTCTACAACGACAACAAAAGGAACAACTACACCTCTTATGGTAAAGAAGACGATTAGAGCAACTTCAACCATATTCATGTTTGTCGATAGGGCGACAGGATATATTTATGAGCAAGATCTAAAAGAAGGAGTAACTAGACAGGTAACCAACACCACAGTCTTGGGAGTTCATGATGCATACATTTTTGAAAATGGGACACGCGTTGCCATACGTTCTTTCGACCAAGACAAGCAAGTCATAACAACAGTACTAGCAATAATTCCGAACTCTCTTCCAAACGGAAGCCCTCAGTCACTTACAAAAATGACATCACTTCCTCTTGGAATAACCTCAATTGCCACCAATAAAAAAGGAACACTTCTTTCTTATCTTGTCCCATCGACAAACGGAAGTGCCATCTATACCATTACAGCAAAAGGAGGAGGCTTGGTCTCAACATCTCCTTTCAAAGAATGGTCTCTTTCATATGGTGGAGACACGCTCTATGCTACAAGCAATCCTTCAGCTTATGTTTTAGGAATGACTGTTTCTCTTCCTTCTTTTGAGTATCGCACTGGTGATAAGACTGGACTCATGAGTAATCCTGGAGAGAAAGGAACTTTTTTAAGTAGTGTGTGGACAGACAGAGGTCTTGTTGCTTTTATTTCTCAATCACAAAAAGAAATAGTCCTTTCTTCTCCAACACTTGCTTCGAAATGTGTCTGGGGTGTTAGAGATTTTCTTCTATGTGCCGTTCCCGTTATGATACCGATTGCCGAAGAGGGCCTGCCTGATGATTGGTTCCAAGGAAGAACGCACTTCACCGATACATTAAAAATTGTTGATACGACATCAGGAGCCACATACCCTTTATATTCATTCAATGAATCAGATGGGGAAATGGATATAACTAACCCTGTTCTTTCTCCAGACAATGTTTCTATGGGATTTATTCAAAAACAAAACGGTTCTCTGTGGTTACTTCGAACGAATCTCATTAGCGTTGAATAACTATGTACCAAAACCTCGAACCCTCCATCGTCTCCCAAATCACCGGAGCAGCTGTGTCTCCCACTACACAGATTACAGGGTCTTTTCTTGCAACGTCTAAGTTTTTGTATACGTTGTTGTTTGTGGCAATTGTAGCTGCTGCTTTTTATAGATATGCATTAGCAGGTATATGGAGAATGGCTGCGTCTGAGAAGTATGTAAAGATGTCGAATGAAGAGTTTAAAAGGGTAACGGTTGGATTACTTGGTGTGTTTTCTATGTTTATTGTTATCTATACGTTTAATAAGGATTTACTTAATGGAGATGTTGGGCTTGCGGTATTAAAGACGGAGGGAGTGAAGGGGGGAGCGATGGTAACAGGTGGGGCCGCGGGAACGGGAGGGGTGGCTGCGACGGGTGCGGTGCCGGCAGCAACTGTCCAAAGCACTCTTTCATCTCTTAGTTCTGGAAATGTTTGTGGCGCAGCAACATGCAGTGCTCTTAGTGGTTGTAATTACACTCGATATTTACCCCTCCTAAAAACAGCAGCCGCAAATAATGGGGTCGACGTAAAGATGCTTATTGTTCTTTTATGTAAAGAGAATCGCTCTTTAGATGTTAATGCTGATCATGTGAATGACAACCAGTCACATGACTGCGGTCTCATGCAAATAAACCAACCTGGTGCATGCAGTGGTTCTATTCTTGACCCAGCAACCAACATCTCACGAGGAGCACAGCTATTGGCTGGGAAAATGGGAGCACAAACCTATGGCAATGTTCCTGCTCCTGCAAGCGTGTTCGCGGCATACAACTGCTGCGGAACAGTTGGAATGAATTCAAATGATCCCAGTGCTGATTGTAATACTTCTACAGGCTTTACAAGTGCGATTCCAAAATGGGCCTGCCCAATTAATCCAGGACCTTCCGCCACAAACATGACCTTCGTAAAAAATTATGCCTGCGAAGCAAATGCGTGTCTTTCCGATCCTTCTTTAAATGGACTATAAATAGTTGATAGACTCAAACTTCTTTCTTTTTTCTAAATTCAAAGTTTCTTTTTTAGATTCAAATTTTCTCTTTTTTCACCTCAACCCTTTATATCAAACGACATACTTTTCTGCTGAAAAGTTGCCTCCCACTCCCGCCGTCGCGGTCCGTGAGTTGATATAAAAGGTTAGGTGAGGAGTAGTTTGATACGCATCCGTATTCACCACCCTCAAGTAACCCCTACAAACCAACTCTCGGAGCTTGACGAGGCGAGAGTGAGATGATCCGCCAGCAGGCGGATACATCGTTTGGTTTTAGGGGTTACTTGAAAAAGAAAAAGAGATTTTAAATTAGGAGAAAGAAATTTGGAATCTAAAAGGAGGTTTTACTTCTCCCAAGTAAGAAAAAACTTTACGATTGCAAGTGTGCAAGCTTATTTTTCATATAGACGTCTTGCGCGTAGCCAACCAAGTTACTAATGAACCAATAGAGGGCAAGGGCAGAAGGGAGCACTGCTGCAGACACCGCAATAATAACAGGAAGAACATAGAGAAGTTGAATCTTCATTGACTTCATAAACTGATCTTGAAAATTTTCTTCATGTGCTTCTTTTTTTGAAACCATTGTTGCAGTTTGTCTTCGGGCAAGAAAATATGATGATATACCTGCTAATATCGCTACAACAATATTCTTTTTTGTTACATCAAATAAACCAAAGGCATTCGTGTGTAGAGTTTCAGGGAAGGTAAAAAAGGAATAAAGGGAAGAAGGGTCATTGTGAAGCCCTTTTGAAAACACGAAGTAAAGGGCAAAGAATACTGGAATTTGAATAACCACAACGAAGAGACTCGCGAAAGGATTTATCTTTTCACGTTTGTAAAGTTCCACCATTTGTTTTGAAGCATCGTGTGGGTTTATCTTTTGAAGCTCTTTAATCTTATTCATTTCTGGTTCAAGACGCTTCATTACATATTGACTACGAAGTGCGGAAAGATTAAGAGGAAGAAGAAGTCCTTTCACAAGAAGAGTCACAATAACAATAGCCGCACCAATATCATGAAGTGGCGTATAGGTGAGAACAGCAACAAGAAGGTTGTAAACCGGTTCGTAAAAGAATGTGTGGAACATAGTTGTTATAGTGTAGCAAATGCGGCACGTATTTCCTCTTGTATGAGATTTTTATTTCCCGTAAGAACGGAAACCTTTGGATAAACAACAATGAGACGAGGGGTTGAGGGTTTTACTTCTTCAAGAATCGCATAGACTTTTCGACTTACACGATTTCGATCAACGGCACGTTTAATTCTTTTTTTTGCAATGACACAAGAAAATTTAGAGGAGGGGGAAGGGGTAGAGGCAATATCAACATAGGTGCCACGAAACATACCTTTTGGTCTAAAGGTTGTAAAGTCTTGTTTTGTGAGGCGTTCCGATTTCGGAAGCATATAGATACAGATTAAACAGAAAGCTTCTTACGTCCGATTGATCGGCGACGTGCAATCACTCTGCGTCCATCTTTTGTAGCCATACGGACGAGGAATCCGTGCGTTGTTCCACGCTTCTTTCGCTTTGGATTATATGTTATAGACATGGAGGCTATTCTACATCAAAAAACGAAGAAAATCAATAGGCTCGATTTTAGTTTTCATTAAACAAATTTCAAAAAAATAAAGAGAGAATTCTTCTCTTTTTTAGTATTTTTTTAAAAATTAAAAATTTAAAATTAAAAATTTAAATAAACATGTTATATGTTTCTAAATGCTTACTGTTTACCTTTCCGTCAAGTTGCTCTCGTGTGTGACGAGTGTATACTACAGACAATTATGGATTACCAACAACTTTGGAATAGTGCCTTGTCTCAAATCGAGATAGAGCTATCTCGGGTTAACTTCAATACGTGGTTTAAAAATACACGCATCATTGATTACAAAGAGGGGGAGGTGACTATTGGTGTTCCTAACGAGTTCGTAAAAGATTGGCTCAATCAAAAGTATCACAAATTTATTCTTCGTATTCTTCGTACAATTCATGAAGGGGTACGCTCTGTTGTGTTCGCTGTTGTAAAACCAGAAACATTACAAAAGAAAGCTCAGAATATTGCTATAACAGGACAACCTCTTCCTCTTCAAGATTTATATATCAACAAAGATGATGGACTTAACCCACGGTACACCTTCGACACTTTTATTGTTGGATCATTTAATGAAGTTGCGTATGCGTGTTCTCAAGCAGTAATCAATAATCTCGGTATTGTCTATAATCCACTCTTTGTATACGGAAATACAGGATTAGGAAAAACACACATGATGCAGGCCATCGGAAATACTGTAAAGAAAAAGTATCCAGACCGAAAGGTTTTTTATACATCGCTTGAAAAGTTCTATATGGACTATGTGAATGCGACGAATCTAAATAAAATAAATAGCTTTAAAGAAAAATATAGAAAGTATGATGTCTTTATTATGGACGATATACAATTCATTAACGGAAAAGAAAGAACACAAGATGAACTCTTTCATCTTTTCAACTCTCTTTATGAAATGAATAAGCAAATTATCTTTTCTTCTGATAAACATCCAAATCTCATCATTGGACTAGAAGACCGTCTACGTTCACGTTTCAATCAAGGAATGATAGTTGATGTGAACATTCCTTCTGTGGAATCACGTCTCGCTATTTTGCAATCAAAAACAAAAGATTATAGAGAAAAGATTCCTTTTGAAGTTCTTGAATTCATTGCTGAGACAGTTTCTGGGAATATCCGTGAGCTAGAAGGAGTTATGACTTCTATTCTTGGTCATATACAAATAAAGAATCAAGCAATCACGTTGCTTGATGTAAAAAACCTTCTCAAGAATAGTGTGCGCGCAAAGAAAAGTATTTCTATTCCTGAAATCGTAAAAATGATTGCGGATTACTATCATATTCCTGACGTTTATATCTACAACAAAACTCGTCGCAAAGATGTTGTTAAGCCACGACAAATAGTTATGTATATTTTACGAGAAGATTTTGATATTTCTTATCCAATGATAGGGGACAGATTAGGTGGTCGTGATCATACAACGGTAATTCACTCATACGAAAAAATAAAAGGAATACTAAAAGATAATCCACAACTAAGTCGTGAGATTGAAGACATCCGAGCAATGTTGGTTTAGTTAGATGTTAGATAACCCGAGATTAGCCCCTAACATCTAATATCTACCCCTCTGTGGAAAACTTTGTGGATAAACAATGAACAACCTTTGGATAAAGACCTCACTATCCTCACTCTAAGAATGTTTCTTTGTTCTTGTACACAAACTCATGTAACATCTTTCGTTTGTTGTTTATTTATTTTTCCAGAAATCCCTTTAATTTACAAAGTGATTTCTGGAAGTTCACACCATCCACAGACCTATACTTAGTATTATATTTTATATATACTAAGTACTATGAAATTCGAATGCAAAGGAGAAGTGTTCATTAAAGCAGTACAGCAAGTAGCTCGTGCTCGTAGTAAACAACAATCTCAAAGTTACCTTCAAGACATTCACTTAGAATTAGATACTCATCTTCTTACACTTCGTGCGACCAATCTAGAATTGTTTTGTGAAAAAAGTATTTCTGTAAAAGGTCTCACGAACGGTACATGTATTTTACAAGGAGAAACATTCCTCCGTATTCTCTCTACCTTTCAATCAAATGATACGACGCTCGTCTGTGAGGTCCATGAAGGGGTGTTCTCTATCACTACCGACAAAGGTGTCATCGAAATAAAAACAACACCGTATGAGGACTTTCCGACGCTTCCAGCGCAAGGTGAGACCATTGGAACTCTCTCAAAAGAGTCTCTCACACTTCTTTGTAAAGAAGTTTCTTTCTGTGCAGCTACTACAGAAATAAAACCAGAAATCGCTTCTCTTTATCTATATACAAAAAATAATTTTATTTATGCTGTCGCGACGGACTCCTATCGCCTTGCAGAAAAAACAATTCCAAACGAAAGTGGATTAGACTGTTCTCTTCTTATTCCTCAAAAACATATCGGAGATATGTTACAGATTTTAAACGAAGAAGAGGGGTTGCTTACACTCTCTCTTAACGAAAGCATTCTATCGTTCTCGTCAGACAATCTTACTCTTTCTATTCATACCGTAACTGGTCAGTTTCCAGATTATCAGCAATTGTTTCCAAAAGAGTTTACGACCACCGTCACACTCATAAAAGAAGATCTTCAAAAAGCTCTCACGCTCACTACATTTTTTAATGAACAGTATTCTCAAGTGGAATGTATTTTCACAGGAGAAAAACTAACCCTTCATAGTAAAAATGAATCAGTAGGACAAGTGACACACACCGTGCCAATCAAAAAAGAAGGGGAGGATATAGAAGTTAAATATAATAATAAATACTTCCTTGAAGTTCTTCCTAAGCTTGTGGGAGGGACAGTGACATGCCTATTCACCACCTCGAATCGCCCGATGTTTATCAGAAGTAAGGAGGATGTAAGTTTTACATACCTCCTCATGCCCCTTAACAGGTAATGTATGGATGAAGGTCTTTTTGCAAAACATCTTTTTCAGATTCGTAAACGAAAAAATAACAAAGAGGAAATAGTAGTGCTTATACAAGAAAAAACAGGAATCATTTTAGAAGAAGATGAATTTATTATTTCTAAAAAAGAAGTAGTATTCCAAACTTCTTCAGTGAAAAAAAGCATTCTTATTCAGAAAAAGGTTGAAGAAATTCTTAAAGAAAAAGGATACCGAGTGAGAATGTGATTACTGTACCGTTGTTGTTGCAATTTGAACAGATGACGTTGAGACGAGAGGTTCCACTGTTTGGCACATTGTTGTGTGATTGCTTAGCCAATTTTGAATACCTGTTTCCCATAATGAATACTGAGAATCATTTGTTGGGTCAGATGGATATGGCCCATCTGGATTATTTTTTATGACAGACGCAAGAATAGTATGAACACCCATCGGAGAACAGTACTCTCCGTGTAAAATCGGTTTTGAGGAGGTATTAGGAAGTGGATCAGGGAAATACTCAACTGATGATGTTCCGAAGGATGCAGCCATAGCTTTGTGCCAAATAGGGGCAAGTACGAGACCTGCCACCTTTTTATCTATCGGAGTATTATCATTGTTTCCTCCCCACATACCGACAACAATAGAAGGTGTATATCCAACCACCCACACATCTCGATAATCGTTTGTCGTTCCTGTCTTTGCTGCTACAGGTCTGTCTCCGAAATAGAAAGGGGAGGATGAGATTGCCCCATACCCAGGAATCTTGGCGACATTATCAGAAAGAACACTAGAGATAAGTGATGTGACTGATTCAGGAAGAGCGTCAGATTCTTGTGGTGTGAATTTTTCAAGAATAGTATTGTCCCCATCTCTCACCTCAAGGATTCCTTGCGGTTTGTTGTAGACACCGTTGTTTGCGAATACCCCGTACGCATTTGTAAGTTCAAGAAGGGTAACTTCTCCTCCTCCCAGAACAAGAGATAGACCATAACGTGCTGCATCATTGATAGTAGAAAGTCCCATGGCTTGAGCGGTGTTTACTGCAGTTTGAATACCTGTGAGATAGAGAAGTTTCACAGCAGGGACGTTGATTGATTGAGCAAGCGCATCGCGCAGCGTCATCGGTCCACGGAACTTACCATCATAATTGTCCGGCATATAACAAACAGAAGAGTCTGTTCCATTGTTTGGTTTACCATAAGCGTCACATCTCGTACTGAATTGTGTCGGCACATCAAAGAGAACCGTCTCAGGTGTGTACCCCAAGTTAAAGGCTGATGCATAAATAATCGGCTTAATGGATGACCCTGGCTGACGAGAAGCCGTTGCAATATTGTATTGTCCAGGAATTGCTGTATCAAAGAAATCACGAGAACCAACCATGGAAATAATTTGTCCTGTACGAGGGTCTATTGCGACAAGTGCCGCATTGGTTGCTTTGTACTTGATGGTGTTCTGAAGAGCTCCTTCTTTTACAATGTCTTCAAGTTGCTTTTGTAATTCGTAGTCAATCGTTGTTACAACTTTAAGTCCTCCGTTTAGGACGATATCTGCTCCATATTTTTGTTCCAAGTATTCTCGTATGTACATTACGAAATGAAGCGCTTTTCCACTGTTTGAAACATCTTTTTCAAAGGATACAGATTCTTTCTGTGAGTTATTTTTTTCAGCTTCTGTAATGTAACCAAGTTCAAACATTCTTTGTAACACTAAATTTTTTCTTTTTTCTAATTCGTCACGATGTTTTCCATAAGGAGAATAGTACGTTGGTGACTGAGGAAGAGCTGCCAAATACGCGGCTTCTGTAAGTGTGACATCTTTAGCGTGTTTGTTGAAATAGGTGAGAGAGGCCTCTTCTACACCGTAAAGAGTTCCGCCGTAAGGACTTTCATTTAAGTAAATTTGTAAAATAGTATCCTTAGGGACTTCTTTATCTAGTTTGAGAGAAAGAATTATTTCTTTTACTTTTCGTGTGACTGTTTTTTCTCGAGTAAGAAGTGCGTTTTTGACAACCTGTTGATCGATAGTAGACCCTCCTTGTGAATATCCTCCTGTTGTGATATTTGCCAGAACCGCGCGAAGAAACGACGTCGGACGAAATCCATTATGTTCATAAAAATGAGAATCTTCAATTGAAATTGTTGCCTGGCGAATGTATGGACTCATTTCAGAAAAAGGAATTTCGGTGCGCCTCACGTTGTCATGTATGTTATAGAGAACTATTTTCCCTGTACGATCATAGATTTTTGTGGAGTTTGCAATTGCTCTGTTTTCAAAATTATTAAAGTCAGGAAGTTGAATACTTGCCATCCATACTAAAATAGCTGCGAAGGCAATAACCCCTAAAGAAATGGCTATTAAAAATAATTCACGGAAGAATGAACGTTTTGCCTTTGTTTTACGTGTTTGTTGAGAGGTTGACATGAGTGTATTCTACCATGGAATAGTATCTCTTTTTATAGAGTAATCCCAAAAACAAAAATAAGGGAAGAGAACTGCTTTAGTCTACTATCTAGAGTCTAAAGTCTGTCTATGCTAGTATTATCTCTATGGATAAAGTAATAATTGATGAAGCAAAAATAGACGAGCTCCTCACACGAGGGGTGGAAGATATTATCGTTAAGGAAGAATTTAAGAAAGAACTCATGTCGGGGAAAGTCCTTCGTATTAAACTCGGAGTAGATCCGACAGGTCCAAAGATTCACCTTGGTCGAGCCATTCCTTTTCGTAAACTTCGTGAATTTCAAAAACTAGGACACCAGGTTGTTTTTATTGTGGGAGACTTTACTGCCCAGATTGGAGACGCTTCTGATAAAACAGAAAAACGTCCAGGGGTAACTCGTGCGCAGATTGATGAAAATCTTAAAGACTACAAGAGTCAAATTTCAAAGATTCTTGATCTTTCAAAAACAGAATTTGTTTACAATAATGATTGGTTATCAAAACTTACTTTCGGCGAAGTGTCTACTCTTGCCGAATGTTTCTCTGTACAGCAGATGCTCGCACGTCGTAACTTCAAAGATAGATTTGATCAGGGGACAGAAATATCACTTCGAGAATTTTTGTATCCGCTCATGCAAGGGTATGATTCTGTTGCGGTAAAAGCCGATGCTGAGATTGGAGGATTTGATCAACTGTTCAACCTTAAGGCAGGGAGAATTATTCAGGAGCATTTTGGAATGCCAAAACAAAATATTATTACGTTCTCAATGCTTGAAGGAACAGATGGAAGAAAGATGTCGACGAGTTGGGGAAATGTGATTACGGTTGTTGATGAGCCGTTTGATATGTTTGGAAAGCTGATGTCAGTGCGCGACGATCTTATCGTAAAATATTTTACACTCTGTACGGATATTTCACTTTCTGATATTGCTGCTATTGAACAAGAAATGAAAGATGGAGTAAATCCTCGTGATATAAAAATGCGTCTCGCAACAGAAATCGTCACCATGTACCATTCAGATATGGCGGCGTCGCTTGCAAAGATGTCGTGGATAGAAACGTTTTCAAAAGGAGGTGTACCAGAATCAATTCCTGAAATTGTAACGACGGGTGAAAAAGAATTGGCAGACGTTTTAATTGAGAACGGTATTGTTTCTTCCAAAACTGACTGGAGGAGACTCGTAGAAGACGGTGCTGTAGCGGATACGGAAGGTGTGAAGATTACAGACACAAAAGTAAAAGCGTACAACGTAACATTGAAAATCGGAAAGAAGAGATTTGTCAAAATTGTTGTGAGTTAGGAGTTAACAGTTAGGAGTAAAAAGAGGACACCAAAGGTGCCCTCTTTTTATGTATTAGTAACTTCTCCTAACCCCTAACTGTTAGCTCCTAACTCTTTACCAATATCCCTCATCGTTTGCTGCGAAAGCGATATCGATTTCATCAGCCTCCTCGTCTTCTTCTTTTCCAAACACAATAATTTCTTCCTCAACAAGCACATCTTCTTCAAAGACGGCCTCGAGAGCGTCTGGGTTTATTTCTCCACTTGGTTTTGGGTCTTCCTCTTCAATAAGCATATGAAATATCGTTTAATGTATGCAAAGATACCACGGGTTTATGGGTAATGCAAGAGAATAGTGAAAGAGGAGCAAAATCTACAATAAAACAATACTCAATATTCAAATAATACGCATCAATTTCACGCAAGGTTTCGCATGTTTCGGCACGCTGAATGGGTCAGCGCGATAGCGATTGCGTCCACCTCATCGTCCAAAAGCCCTTTCTTTACTTGATTTGGAAGTATTTTGGGAACCATGTGAGCAATGTCATTCTTCGTCGCCCGACCATGTCCTGCCACTGCCAGTTTTATTTCAGGAGGGGAATACTCGTGAATGGTCAGTCCGTGGGTAAAGGCGAGGTAGAGAACGACACCACGAACCTCTGCCACATTGATGGCCGTTGTCTGATTCTTCGCAAAGAATAATTTTTCAATCGCGAGCTCCTCAGGTTTATATTCTTCTAGGATAAGCGTGAGTGTTTTTCCAATGTCACTCAAACGCTTCTCGAAGCTTTCTTTTTTGGATGTTTCGATACACCGTGAATGAACGAGGGTTTCTTTATTCCCTTCTTTATCGAGCACGCATACACCGAGTCGATCAAATCCAGGATCTATTCCTAAAATGCGAACGGCAGACATATTATTTTTTGAAATGCGTTATTGCTTTCTCTGTAGCCTTTCTCCCTCGAGGCGTTCTCTCGAGCATTCCTATTTGAATAAGGTAGGGTTCGGTCACGTCTTCGATGGTAGCCTCTTCTTCTCCTGTGGCAGCAGCGAGTGTTCCCACTCCGACAGGTCCACCATTAAAGGTGTTCACGAGTGCGTCTAAGACCATTCTCTCCGAAACGCCGATACCGAACTCATCAATTTCGAGCAGGGCCAAAGAAATATCAACCACATCTTTGTCGATAATAGTTTTGTGTACTTGTGCATAGTCGCGAGCGCGTTTCAAATAGTAGTTTGCGATACGCGGTGTGAAGCGAGAACGCTTTGCTATTTCATATGCGGCATCGTCTGGCACCGTGGCGCCCAAAATCTTCGCACTGTTTTTTACGATCGTTGCGATTTCTGGTTCTGTATAATATTGCAAACGGTACACACCTCCCGAGAAACGAGAACGAAGAGGGGATGACAATAATGATATACGCGTCGTTGCACCAATAAGGGTGAAGGGTGGAAGGTCGAGTTGTATGGTCCGTGCAGACGGACCTTTTCCGATAATGATATCGAGCTTGCCGGACTCCATCGCTGGATAGAGCACTTCCTCAATTAATTTATTAAGGCGATGTATTTCATCAATGAAAAGAATATCTCCAGGGGTAAGATTGGTTAGTATTGCTGCCAGGTCTCCGACCTTCATAATCGCTGGCCCGCTTGAGAGTTTCAAATTCGCATTTAATTCTTTCGCAATCAAATGCGCAAGTGTGGTCTTACCAAGTCCTGGTGGTCCATACAAAAGGATGTGCTCGGGAGGAGTTCCTCTTTCTTTTGCAGCAGTGAGAAGTATGTCGAGATTCTTTTTTATGACTTCTTGGCCAATATAATCCGAAAATTTCTCAGGACGAAGTGTGCTGTCTAAGTGTCTGGTTTCTTCTACTTCAATAATATGGTCAAGAGGCGGCATGAAAGGGGGATTTGACAAAAGTTTTATATGTGATATAATCTAGAAGTTGGTCTATCTTGTGCGGTTGCTTGTCAGAACCTATATATCTCTAAACAATCGGGAATTTATTCTCACCTTCTATTTCGAAGGACGGTCTGGTCGTACTCGTTACGTACTGTGCCTATCCTTATGAAGGAACGTTCTTCACCAAGGGGTTGCTTAGAGGTACATATGTTTTGGCAGGAGACAGATAAAGACTTTAGATTTTTCTAAGGTCTTTTTCTTTTGTTGTGTGACAAAAGTTGAATATTCAATATGATAAATAATCAATATTCAAAAACACGAAAGCTTTTGTCTACATATTGAATATTGTTTTATTGAATATTTTTATACTATTCCGCGATCAAATCGACAACACGAGAAACCTCCTCAAAGGATGTAATCCCATCCAATACTTTAAGTATAGCATCCTCACGAAGGCTTGGAATTCCTTGGCCTTTTGCCGCTTCGTGTATTTCTCGCTCACTTGGATTCGTTATCAAAATCTTTTCAATCTCCGCATTCATCATAACAGCTTCGAATATTCCAATACGATTATCGTACCCCGTGCCACTACAGTGTTCACAACCAACTGGACGATATAGCTTATACGTTATATCCGGAGTATGTCCCAGCATTGATTCTTCTTTGCCAGAAATTTTCATCTCACCTAAAATGTTGGTGATAATACGAGACTCTTTTTCATTAGCCGCATAGGCTTCTTTACACTCTGGACACAGTGTTCGCACGAGACGTTGAGCAAGGGCGAGTGAAAGCGCTCCTGCAATAACTTTTGGATTCACGCCAAGATCAATGAGTCGAGGAATGGTACCGGCCGCGTTGTTGGTGTGCAGTGTTGAGAACACCAAGTGACCCGTGAGGGCAGAGTTGATGGCTACTTTTGCCGTATCGGAGTCACGGATTTCTCCCACCATAATAATATCCGGGTCTTGTCGCAGTGCGGCACGAAGTCCAGAAATAAACGTGTAGCCCTTTTCTTCTTCCACCTGTGTCTGTGTAATTCCTTCGAGATGGTATTCGACAGGGTCTTCAATCGTAATAATTTTTACTTCCGGTGTATACATCTTATGAAGGAAGGCATAGAGCGTCGTCGTCTTTCCTGACCCCGTCGGACCCGTAGTGAGAATGAGACCGTTTGGTTTACTGAGGGCGTAATCAATAAGTTCGCGAAGCTTTTTAGGAAAGGCAATGTTATCCAAGTTAGACATAGCATGACGGGGGTCGAGAAGTCGCATTACGAACGATTCGCCGTAGTTCCCAGGAATAATAGACACACGCACTTCAACCTCTACTTCACCGAGATTAATACTGAATCGTCCGTCCTGAGCATTTGCACTCGTAGAAAGTTTTAGTCCAGAGAGTAATTTGAGACGACTGGTGAGATTTTTCAAATCATTAAAGTCAAAGAAAGCAACATCGTCCAATACGCCATTTAGTCTATATCGCAAACGCACATGCTCTTCTTCTGGCTCAATATGAATATCACTCGCGTCGAATTTAAGCGCACCAGCGACAATGAGTTCCATCATGCGTGTTGTTTTGTAGAGCACGTGTGAAGCGGCGAGTTCATCAAAGACTGCTTTTAATTCATCCATATTGTCGAAGCTTTCCATGAGCATCATCATTTTGTCTTTGGTGAGCTCGAGCATTCCACTCTCCACCTTCGCTCCTTGGTTGAGATCTGCGTAGCGTGTAAGCACATGATTGAGTGACGCATGTGAGCACAAGAAAAGTAATAGCTCTGTTCCGCGAGTTTCGATAGGGCGAAGTAATTCTTCAAGACGTGTGTTGTCAGGGGAGAGGGTGGCAATGTACAATTTTCGTCCGACGATTTTGAAAGGAACAAGTCCTGCCTCGCGAGCATCTTCTTCTTTGATGTATTGCATAGCGTCTGGCTCAGGGGCGAGTCCACGCAAGTCGATATACGGTAGTCCGTATTTATCGGACATTTGTTTTACGAGTTCTTCTTCTTCGTCTTTGCGAAGTTCGTCGAGCGTATGATTTTGTAGAGCGTCATCAAACGTGAGGGGCATAGAGACAGTATATAGGCATTCGGCATTAGTGATGAGTGGATACAGAGGAGTCGAAAGTTTAAAAAGTTCATAAAGTTTGTAAAGTAATCTTCGTATTTGTCACCCCAATGAAAATTGGGGTCCAGTGTCCACTGGATTCCAAATTAAATTTGGAATGACAGATACAAAAAGAATTTGACGTGTAGAATTACAACTCTTGACAAAAGTGAAAAATACTGTAGATTTATATTCGTAAGTCCGGTGGAATTTATTCCACCTTTTCATTAACCTTATTCAAGGAGAATCTCATGAGACGTTTTGTTTTCTGGGCAGCAGCACTGCTTGCAGCCCTTGCCTTGCACGGATGTGCTCTCAACTTGTCGGGGTGCATCCCTCGTGGTGACGGAGGGCATGTTTGTTTCAATGGAGGAGGAGGGGGTGCACAGCAAACACAGCCTCAGCAGGTGAGGCCGATTTACATTCAGCCGAACCAACAATACCAACAGCAATACATCCCACCGGTTCTGTATCCGCAAACTCCGCCACTGTATCAGCCGGGCGGCGGATGCTCAGCTGGATATCAGTTGATTAAAGGTGTCGGCTGGGTCTGCCAAGGGCGCACTTGGGGCAAGCTAAATTCAGACGGAACTTTCGAGTTCGTTCTGTACTTGCCGCCGCCCGCGGAACCCCCGGAGCTTTTCTCCGCAATGAAGGCCGAGAACTCATTCTGATCTGCACGAAAGTGCCAACCCCGCTGCCAGCATCCGCCGGCAGCTTTTTATTATACTAGCTCTAAATAATCGACACCTTTAAGGTGTCACCCCAATGAAAATTGGGGTCCAGTGTTCACTGGATTCCAAATTAAATTTGGAATGACACAAGAAAATGGATGACGGCTGGAGGTCCGTGTCCCTACTAAGGCCTTGACAAATCTCTGTTTTCATGTATACTGTATTCGATCCTCATTCATCGACTAACCTTGATGTATCAGGAGTTTCTTCCGCACTTTTTCATTTTTAAGGAGGACATTATGTCCAACTTCTCCCGCCTCGTCTCCGTTACCCTGGTTGCTGTTGCTGTCCTGCTGACCGGTTGCACCTCGGTGCCTCCCCAGCAAAATCAACAGATGAGTGGCCAGATGCAACAAGGGGGCACTGTTTCCAGGGCTCCCCAATGCATTATCGGCGGGGTGAACTACCCCGAACACGCAAGTAGCGACGCTGCTTGTCGAGCCAAGGAATCGGCCATCAAAGCCGATATCTACAGGCGCGCTCAGGAAGCGCCCCGCGCCGCAGTAAAGGCTGACGACGTGAAGGTCGACTCCACAACCGGTCGCCCAATTGCGAACGTATGTGCATGGATCAATCCAGACACGAAGGAGCGTTTCGACAAGCCTGCCAGCCACAAAGGCAGCTGCCCCTCTTTTGTGAAAGAGGTGGCGGGTCGCTTTGGATTCTCCATCGCGACGCGCCAATAGCGTGTCAGGCCATATTGGCCACCCAACCCCTTACGCTTTTCGCGGAAAGGGGTTGTTTTTATACAAACCTGATAAGTTAAGAGTAAAAGTAAAGCCCTTGACAAATCTATATTTTCATGTATACTATGCATATGTTTTGAAAGGGTTAATAACCTTAACGAGACACGGTGTTTTTTGTCAATTAACCCATTAACCCACAGGAGGCCATCATGGCAACCGTTCGTCCCCCGGTAGTACAGCAAAGCTCTGGAGGGAACACCCTCCGAGACGCTGCTTTTGCAGAAGACCTGGCAGAGGCTGCCAGGAAAAAACAAATCGCAGCTGAGGCCGCTGCTGAAGTAGCTAACGCTGACGCGTTGGCTGCCGCACACAAGCGCGAGGCTGAGGAGGCAAACGCTGCCCGTTCCTTGGCTGCAGCGGGTGGAGGGGGTTTGCGTCCAGCGCAATACCCCGCCAGCCCGCCGCCCGCACAACAGCCTCAAGTGGTTTACATGCCGGCCCCGAGTCAAAACCGGACCGGATGGATCGTCGCTGCGGCCATCATGGCTGCACTGCTGATTGGACTGCTCGTTGCCTTGGCCTGGTTCAAGCCTGACCGGAGCGAACTCGTCCCGGTTGCGCAGACGGCTAATTTGGCGATGACTGAGGCGAAGGTTGCGGGCAATACTGCCGCCGCCGCCAAGGACAAGGCCGAGAAGGCGAAAGCTTTGGCAAGTGCAGCTGACGAGAAAGCGACAGCAGCACTTGCATCAGCATCGTCCGCCGTGCAAACGGCAGACGATGCAAAGGCGACAGCCAAGAAGGCTCATGCAACGGCCCACAAGGCAGTTGCAAAAGTCTCGCCGGCCGACAACGGCAACAGTGCGGTGGCAATCGCACTCGCGATGCTCGCCCGTTCACAGCCCCAGGCTGTGGCAACGGCGACCATTACGACGTCCGACCCAACGACGACCCAAGCCCCTTCTTCTTCTGCGGCTCAAGTCTTCAGTTCTACCTCGAATGTCGAATGTGCATGGATTCATCCGGCAACGAAGGATGACCAGAGTTCTGCCGGCACCCTCGCTGGCAAGCGCTTCGACAAGCCTGCAAGTTTCAACGGATCCTGCTCCGACTTCGTCGAACAGACCCGTAAAAGCTATGGCTTCAAGTCATACCGGAAGATTTCCGGAAACTGATTTTTCACAAAGTCCCGCATGGGCACCCCGCTTTGCATTTCGCAACGCGGGGTTTTTCTTTTCCACACTACTATTGACATTATTATTATATGTAGTATACTTTAATAACTCTTTTTCTTTTATTACAGTTGGGAAAAAAGTATTACTTACTATGAAAAAAAATATATTTACAACACTCGTTCTTGCAGTTTTGTGTTCAAACATAATTCTTCCGCAAATTGTGTCTGCCGATGACTACGGTATCTTCACATCAGACCCATCTTCAGGTATCTACACGAGCGACCCATCCACAGGTATTTATACTTCTGACCCAACTGCTGGAATCTATACTTCGTATCCATCTTCAGGTGTTTATACAAGTGACCCAACTGCCGGCATATATACCTCTTTCCCTTCTGCTGGTCTTTATACCTCTGACCCATCTTCAGGCATTTATACATCTGATCCAACATCAGGACTCTATACTTCATATCCAACAAGTGGTGTTTATACAAGCGACCCTACTTCAGGTATCTATACTTCGTACCCATCTTCGGGTGTTTATACAAGTGATACAACAGGGGGAATCTACACAAGTCCATCAACTTCTGGAATTTATACATCACCAACGTACCCCTCATATTTATACTCTCCTTCGTACTCATACACCTCTCCAACTTACTCCACTGCACCTGTTTACACAGACAATCTTTATACAGGATCAACATATAATTCTGGCACGAGCTGGGTTGGGTCTACGTACACAGGAGGAACAGGGTACACTACGAACACAACTGTTAACCCGTCATATTACTATTGTGCCGACGGTACGACCGTGATGTATTCTTCTCAGTGTCCAGTGCACACACAAACCTGTCCAACGGGTTCTTCATATATAAACGGCTCATGTCAAATAACAATAATGCCAGGTCAATGTGTTTACCCAGGTTACGCGCTAGTAAGCGGGGGTGCTTGTGTAAAGCATTGTTCAAATGGAACCACAGTAACTTATCCAAATGATTGTCAGCCAATAACCCAATGTCCGTCTGGTCAGACATTGTCGGGAAATGTTTGCGTACCAACCACTCAATGTCCAAACGGCCAAACACTCATAAATAATGTTTGTGTGCCAACAACACAGTGCCCAGCAGGTCAAACTCTTTCTGGAAATACCTGTGTACCCAATACTCAGTGTCCAACTGGCACAACATTAATTAACAATGTTTGTCAGGTGAACACCACTATCTGTCCATCCGGCACGACCATGATAAATGGCACTTGTCAGATCAATCAGACCGTATGTCCATCAGGTACAACGCTCATCAATGGAACATGTCAGGTGAACACAACAGTATGTCCAGCGGGAACAACACTTCTTCTTGGATCATGTGTGGTTAACTCAACATCGTGTCCATCAGGTACAACAAGAATCAATGGCACATGTCAGATCAACACAACTTCATGTCCAGCAGGTTCAAGTATGGTGAATGGTACATGTCAGATCAATCAGACAGCCTGCCCTTCAGGAACCACACTTACAAATGGAACATGTCAGTACCCAGCACAGTGCCCAACCAATTCAACGCTTATCAATGGCGTATGTCAGGCACCTGTGGTTTGTCCATCAGGAACAACCTTTACAAATGGCACCTGTCTTGGTCAGGGGACGACAATGTGTCCATCAGGCACAACGCTCATCAACAATATCTGTCAGATCAACATCACTGCATGTCCTACTGGGACAACGCTGATCAATGGTGTCTGTACTATTAACAGTACATCATGTCCTGTGAACACAACCTACAGTAATGGAGCTTGTACGATTACGAATGTTATTTCAAACACAAACGTAAACTACACGTACCCAACATACAATTATTCACAGTACGCTACGACATATACACCTCCAGTTATCACAACACAATCATGTTGGGATGGAAGTGTTATTCCCCACACGTCAATTTGCCCTTCACAGTACAAAGTGTGTGCGAATGGAACGAGTGTTCCTGTATATCAAACATGTTATGTTGGTGTTCCATATGCACCATACGTACCACCACAAGTTGTGAAGTTCAACAACGTGGTTACAAGTGCTGTAACAGAAATTACAAACACAAGTGCTCGCTGTAATGGTATCGGACTCATTGCGCAAGGTGCACCATCAACAGGATGGTTTGAGTACGGAGAAACTGCGAACCTTGGTCGTCAGACAGCTACTGCGTCTATTGGATCTGCACTTACGTCACCATTCTCAAATGTTCTCGCAAGCCTCAAGCCACAGACGACATACTACTGCCGAGCAGTGATGCAAAATCAGTACGGACTCGTGAAAGGTGAAATCGTTCACTTCACAACAAAGACAAAAGCTGTCACCTACGTGAAGCCTATAACCGTTATCAAAAAGACGACGACCGTTAAGGCTGTAACAACAGTGAAACAAAATCAGATTACTTGTTCAGATGGTTCTGTTATTACCGTAGGGCAATCAACCGCCACACTCCTTAATCAGGGTCAGAAGTTGATCGCACTTCAAATGGAAAAGACAAATGGAAATCTTTCTACAGGTTCAAATGTTTCCTATAAATTGACCTACAAGAATCTTTCAAACACTCGTCTTGATAATGTGATCATGAGAATTACTGTTCCACAAGAAATTACATTCGTGTCATCTCTTGCCGGAACATACGACAGTGCGACACACACGCTCACTTTCATGCAGGGGTCACTCGACGCATTTACAGAAGGTGTCATCGTATGGAACGGAAATGTGAATAATGACGCTCCACTCGGAAAGACAATCGTGACTACGGCATATGTCGCATACTCTGTTCCTGGTACACAAGTGCAGGATGAAGTAACCGCATATGTTGTCGGATCTATTCTTCCAAATGAGAGTGTCAATAATACAGACACTGGTGCAAAGCATGTTATCGGAGCCGGAGCAGGAAGTGGATTCCTTCCTAATAGCCTCGTGGAATGGCTCGCACTTATTGCAATCCTTTTCATTATCTTTATTCTTGCGCGTAGTATTTACGCTTCGTACAAAGATGACGGACACGTTTCTCACTAAATTAATGCCTTATGTGAGCTGAAGAAGAAAAACCGCCCCGAAAAAGGGCGGTTTTTCATGGTACACTTCCGGTATGAAAGAGACAGTAACCATACACATTGACGACCTTCGCACGCTCGCAGAGAAGGTTGCAGGATTGCTTTCTTCCATGGAAACACCACGAGCAAAGGTTCTTCTTTTGGAAGGAGGTTTGGGTGCTGGTAAAACTACCTTTACTAAAGAACTTGCCTCAGTTCTCGGTATAGAAAAAGAAGAAGTGCACAGTCCAACTTTTATTCTTAAAAAAGAATACAAAACGAAACATCCTCATTTTACGAAGTTGGTACATATCGATGCGTATCGATTTACCCATCCGAAAGAGGCGAAGGTTTTGCGTTTGGAAGAAGATCTTCTCGAACCTCAAACACTCATCGCCATCGAGTGGCCATCAAAAATGAAATACTTGCAGTCAGACATGGAGATGGAATTTGATGTGATCGATGAAGACACTCGCGATGTAACGCTTACCTATGAAAAAAAGTAATCTAAAAACAGTGGTCTTGCTCGATGCACACGCGATACTTCATCGTGGGTATCATGCCATGCAGGGATTTTCTACCAAGGACGGTAGACCGACAGGAGCGCTCTATGGATTCATTACCATGGTGCTCAAAATATATGAAGAAATAAAACCGGATTACATCGCGGCGTGTTTTGATTTACCAAAGCCAACCTTTCGTCACACAAGTTATGATGGATACAAAGCGGGGAGACAAAAGTCAGACGACGCTCTCGTGGAGCAGATAAAAGAATCGTACAAATTATGTGAATCACTTTCTATTCCGGTCTATACCTGTGAAGGATTCGAAGCGGACGACTTGCTCGGAACACTCGCAGAGCAAATAAAAAAGGACAAGGGTATGCGTGTAGTGATAGCGAGTGGCGATATGGATACGTTGCAACTTGTCGACGACGAACAAGTAACAGTCTTTACACTGAAGAAAGGAAATGAAGGTGTGTGGTACACAGAGAAAAAAGTAGAAGAGCGTTTTGGTTTTGGTCCACACCATATTCCGGACTACAAAGGCCTCGCCGGTGATCCATCGGATAATATTATTGGTATCAAAGGCATAGGCGACAAGACGGCCACAGAGCTTATCAAGAAGTACGGAACCATAGAAAAGATGTACGATGTGATTAAGAAAAACCCACAGCAACTTATTGATGATGGGTTCAAGGAACGTATGGTGAAATTACTCGAAGAAGGGGAGGAGGATGCACTGTTTTCAAAAACATTGGCAACCATCAGACGCGATGCGCCGAGTGTATATGTGCCACCAGAAAAAGAATGGTTGGAAAGTTTGGATATTGAAAAGTATCAAGCGGCGTGTGACTTGTATGAATTCAGATCTCTTAGAAGTCGTCTTCACAGCATGAAGGCAAACGGTCACACAGTAGAGACAGAAGAAAAAGAAATTGAAGAAGACATTGACCATGAGACTCTCGAAGAGTTACGTGTGATGGTGCACTTGCTTCACAGCGAAATGACAAACGCCCCCGTAAACGAGATTCAAAATATCACGGGAAAGAAAACGGCCGCGGAAATGCGTACATTTCTTGAGGAAGAATTAAAGAAAGAAAATTTGTGGCATCTTTTTGAAACTGTGGAACAGCCACTCATGGCGATCATTAAACAGATGGAAGAAAACGGTATCACGCTTGATGTGCACAAGTTGTCAGTGATGAGTGAAGAGCTTCATGCGAAGGTGAAAATTCTTGAGACGAACATTTACGAAATGGTGGGAAGTGAATTTAATATCGCATCACCAAAACAGCTCGGGGAGGTGCTTTATGAAAAGCTTAACCTTGGTATCAAAATCAAAAAAACAAAAACCGGACAGAAGAGTACAAATGTCAGCGAGCTTGAAAAGATTCGTGATGAGCATCCATCTATTCCACTTATTTTGGAGTACCGAGAATTAACAAAATTACTTTCGACGTACATTGATTTATTACCGACGTATGTGAAAGACGACGGAAGAATACATGCGCACTTTGTGCAGACAGGGGCAGGCACGGGGCGGTTTAGTTGTGAAGAACCGAACCTACAAAACCTTCCGATAAAAAGTGAGCTGGGAAGAAAAGTGCGAGAGGCCTTTGTTGCAGGAAAAGGTACAGTACTTCTTTCATGTGACTATGCCCAAATAGACTTGCGTGCGGCGGCGATTTTATCAGGTGATAAGAATCTCGTAGAGATTTTTGAAAAAGGAATTGATGTTCACACAGGAACGGCTGCTCGCGTCTTTGGTGTATCTGAAAATGATGTCACACCAGACATGAGACGAAAGGCGAAAGCCATCAACTTCGGCATCCTCTACGGCATGGGAGTGACCGCACTTAAAGAAGGAATGAAGGTTGAAAGAAAAGAAGCTCAGGAATTTTATGATCAATACAAAGCGACGTTTGTCCGATTGATGGACTACCTTGAAGAGGTGAAAGCTGCAGCTTGGAAGCAAGGGTATACCGAGACGTTGCTCGGAAGACGACGAGAGGTTCCGTTACTCAAAAGTCCTTTACCATTTTTACGTGCACAAGGAGAACGTATTGCTATCAATGCCCCGATACAAGGAACGGCAGCAGATATTTTGAAGTTGGCCATGATTGATGCGAATGAGTATATTGTAAAAAACAATCTCGAAAAAAGTGTGAAGCTTGCGCTTCAAATTCATGATGAACTTGTGTTTGAAATTGAGGCTGACATTGCTGAGAAAGTGGCGGACGATATTGTGGATGTTCTTGAACAGGTTTTATCAAAAAGAAATCTTTCTAAGCTTCCTATTAAAGCTTCACGATCCCTCGGGGCGAATCTTCAAGCAATATAAGGCAGATTTTAGATATTAGACTTTAGAGGTTAGATATACAAAACGTTCGTATTTAGCTTTGTCGCCCCAATGAAAATTGGCCCCCAGTGTCCACTTGGATTCCTCCGCCAGCTGGTGGATCAAGCCTGGAACGACACGGGAAACAGGATTCATGGAGAAGGTGTTATTCCTGTATTTTCAATAAAAATTAAAAATTTCAAATTAAAAATTGAAGCATAGTATACTATGCTTATGATTTACGCAATCGTTGGCACCGGAATACAAGGAAGAGAAAAGGCATATGAAGCCCTTCTTAAACATGGTACTGTTTCAGCACATATTTACAGCGAACAAATTGCTACGCTTGAACCGTTTGTTTCTGCATCTACATTGTTTGGAGAAAAAATTATAGCCAATCTTATCCAGGTGATGGATGTTGCCGCATCGAGAGATGAAGTGATTCGACTTTTTCCAGACATGAAAGAGTCTGCGAATATTTTTATTATCGATGAACCTTTTGCCGATGCGAACAGGCTGAAACGGTTAGAAAAATATTCTGAAAAAATATTCGACGCTCGTGAACAAAAAGAACGGGATGTCGATGTATTTACGTTGTGTAATCTCTTTGCCAGAAAAGATAAAAAAGGGGCGTGGGTAGAGTGGATGAGGATACGTGATTTAGATAGTGCAGAAGCAATTCACGGAGCCTTGTGGTGGAAAATGAAAACAATATGGGAAGATACCTTAAACGGAAAAGCTACAAAGTGGAGTAAGGATGAATGTGAGCGTGTCGGGGGGAAATTGCTTCGAGCGAGTATCGAGGCACATAGGGGTGAGGGGGATTTGAAGGGGAAGTTGGAGGGGGTTATTTTGGGGGTGTAGGGTGTCAGAAGGGATCGGTCACAAAGTCTATTTTTGATTACAAAAATATAAGACTTTGCGACCCCTATTCGATCCCTTACGAAAGTGACGAAGGTCACTTTCTCTGGGGGCACAGCAAATACAAAAAGCAGAATCATTTGATTCTGCTTTTTGTATTTGCTGTGCCCCCAGAAGGGATCGAACCTTCGACCGTCTGCTTAAAAGGCAGCTGCTCTACCGACTGAGCTATAGGGACATATTTTTATTTTACTACCTACTCACCATGTGCACGCTTTGCTATATCTACCGACTTGCGTCGACGCTTGCTAGCTTACGACATCTCGCGGCCGAGCCGCTCGAGCCACAGGGACACGGAAACAGATTTTAGACATTAGACATTAGACTTTAGAAAAACCAAACACAATAAAGTCTTTTCGAATAACGTTTTAACATACTATCACAAAATACAACGCTTTTCCAGTCTGGGAAGAGCGACCAAGGAACCTATTTGACCGTGCTCGTTCCAAAGTTTTCTAATTGTCCTCCTTGATTAAACCCAATATATGGTTTTGATCTGTCGTCACGAAGAGGTCCACCAGTAACATACCAGAGTAGCCATACGAGCCAGAAGCCGAAGAAGATTTTTAGAAGTACTCCCATATGAGGAATAGTATAGCAGGAGAAATAATATTCAATGAAACAATAATCAATATTCAAATACAATGACGGTCATTGTATTTTGTATCTCTCTAAACTTTACACGCTCTCCTCTTTTCTATTTCTGACACTTTGGACAAAAATGCGCAGATCTTCCTCCTATTGTTTTCTTTTCAATTGTTCCACTACATCCTCTGGTAAAACATTTTTCTTTTGTTCTTAAATAGACGAGGTGCTTTTTCTGAAACTCACCACGAGACCCTTCTATGTTTCTGTAATCACTCATACTGTCACCACCGAAATCAATTCCTTTTTTCAAAACTTCGCGTAGTGATACATACAATAATTTCTTTTCTTTTTCATTGAGACTTTTTGGTGTACGTGTAGGAAGAATGTGCGCGCGGTGCAACATTTCATCAGAATAAATATTTCCAATACCGGAAATAATTGTTTGGTCCATGAGAACTGTTTTGATGGCGCGAGCAGGGGATTTCATGAGTCGTTCCGCAAAGAGAGGAAAGGTAAACGACGTTTCGAGAGGTTCGGGGCCAAGGTGAGCAAGTTTGTCGGTGTGTAACGTATCTGTTTTCTGTACAACAATGGTGCCGAACTTGCGAGAGTCACAAAACACCAACTGCTTTTTATTGGAAAGTGTGAACACGACGTGAATGTGACGGTTGTATGAATCGTGGAGAGGTGAATCTTTTTCGGTCGGAATCCATGACCATTCCCGACCATTGTAGTTTGCATCATGCTTGTACATTCCATACATGAGATGGCCTGTCATCTTCATATGAACAACTATCGTGAAACCATTTTCTAAATCAATGAGAATATATTTTGCGCGACGTCTCACCTGAAGAACTTTTTGATTGAGTGTGTATTTTTTGAAATAGGAAAAATAATCACGATCTTTAATCGTATTCTTCGCAAGTTTTGACTCGCTCCACATATCTGACCAAATATCCGTGATAGAAAGATTCGGTAAAACGTTTTGTAAACCGGTGACGGTAGTATGTACCTCGGGGAGTTCTGGCATGGATATACTCTACAGAAGAATGAAGTATGGAGCAAGAAGTATGAACACTATTCCTTTGTGCTTCGTATTAAACCATTAAGGAGTGATTGGACTTTAGCGGTCTGAGCAAATACGGAAACTGCTAGTTCTTGAGAAATAAATCCCGTATCTCGTAAGATAAACAGTAAGTTCTGTGTTTCTGTTAATGATCCATGAGCAATATAGTAGAATTGAACTTTTTCTTTTTGACCTCTTCTTCCAAATCCTTCTGCAATGTTACATGTTACGGATACTGCAGCGCGCTGTATTTGACTGGTTATTCCGTACTGTTCTTGCCTTGGTAATGTTTTTGTTATTTTGTAAATTTCAAGAACAAGAACATGTCCTTCTTGCCAAGTAATTAGGTCTGTAAATGTTTGTATTTTATTCATGCTCCCTACTTCGTTCTCCTAACTTCTTCCCCAACTCCTCCCTCGCCACGGTCGCGTCGTCCCACACTTCTTTCGCACCATGTGGACCCATGATGTACGGATCGGTACCTTTCCCGCTGATGAGAACGACATCACCAGTACGCGCGAGTGAAATTGCTTTTGCTATTGCTTCACGACGATCCGGAAGAATAATAGGGATATGGTTGGTTACACCGCTTGCCACTTCGTTAATAATTTTCATAGGATTTTCATCATACGGATCTTCGTTGGTGATGATAATTTCTTCACACAGTTCGTCTGCAATTTTTCCTAAGACGGGACGCTTCCAAGAATCTCTTCCTCCACCGGTAGAGCCGAGCACGGCAATCTTTCGAGACAAAGGAAACGCTTCATACAACTTGCGAAGAGAATCATCGGTGTGTGCGTAGTCGACGATGACCGTGAAATCTTGTTTACCTCGAGTTCCTTCGAGAGGTTCCATCTCAATTCTTTCTACTCGTCCGCGAATAAGCGACAGCCCTTCGATTCCTTTCTTGGCATCTTCCACAGAAACTCCTAACTCTCGCGCAAGCGTGAGTGCTGCGACTGCATTTGAAATATTAAATTTACCCGGAAGAGGTATGGTTATTTTTGTATCTTGCCACAGCACAGTACTTGATGTTTCTGTTTCAGAAATAATTTCTACATCCTTGAGCGAGTAGCCAATGTTTTTTTCAACATCATGAACAAGAAAAGAGGGAGCGTGTTCATTGTCCACGTTTGCGATAGACATGCGCACTGCCTTCGGACTTTTGGCGAGATGTCTTACGAGACGAAGCTTTGCGGCTTTGTATTTTTCAAACGACCCATGGGACTCGATGTGCTCAGGGGAGAGGTTGGTGAACACAAGCGCATCCATTTCGACACCAACATGACGATAGAAGCGTGCACCTTCAGAGGTCATTTCAATAATCGCGTATTCACACTTCGCATCTACCGCATCGCGGAGAAACTTTTGTGTGAAGAATCTTCCCGGCATTGTCATTTTATATTTGTTGGCATGACTGTCTTCTCCAACCTTAAAACGTATTGTTGAAAGAATTGCAGTTTTCTTTCCAGAGGCTTCGAGCACAGCATTAATGAATTCTGTTGTTGAAGATTTTCCTTTCGTGCCCGTGACACCGATGACAAAAATGTTTCGAGATGGATTTCGGTAAAGATAGGTGCCGGTCAGAGCAAGAAGGAAATGATAGATTGGCTGAAAGAATGAGTAGAGTTTTTTTGGAATGAGATTTTCGATGGCGCGTAGAATTTTTTCCATATAATTATTGAAGGAGACTTAAGGCTTCTTTGATAAGTGCACTGGTTGTTTTCTTGTCGACATGAAGTTTTTGGAGAACGTCATGAATTTCTTTTGAAGAGTATCCGAGGGTTTCAAGAGCAAGACGAACTTCGTAGGTTGTGTCAGTTTCTTTTGTTCCTACGAGATGAGAAAGTTTTCCTCGAAGTTCGAGTATAATTTTCTCAGCAGTTTTTTTACCAACACCTGGTGTGTGCGAAAGAGCAGAAACATCTTCTCTTTCGACAGCGTCCGCGATAGAAGCAGGGGAATGAACAGACAGCATGGCAAGCGCAGATTTCGGTCCGATACCAGAGACACCTATAAGTTTTTCAAAAAGGAAAAGATCGAGTTCATCCTTGAATCCATACAACGTGAACTGGTCTTCACGTATATGAGAATGAATATAGAGAGACATTTCTTGGCCAACCGTTACAGAAACAAGAAGAGGTAAAGGACAGTGGACGCGATAGCCAACACCAGAAACATCAAGCAGTACAGCGCTTTCATTACTTATTAGGGCTTTGCCGCGAAGAAATCCAATCATGGGGGTAGTATATCAGGAATAGTTTGTGGGTGTTAGGTTGTGGGTTTGTATAGGGAATGAAATTGCCCCCACTTTTCACTTTATGGACTTTTCATTTTTTGACGTATTGTTCGCCTTGAAAAGGTTGACGATACGTGGTATAGTGAGGCATACAAAAAAGATATGGCAATTACAAAAAACGCAAAGAAAGCATTACGTGTAAGCGATAGAAAGCGAGTCGTTAACGACCGTGTTCGTCGTACAATGAAGGAAGCTGTGAAAACTGTCCGCAAAGATGTTGTAAGTAAGGATGCGAAAGCACTCACTTCAGATCTTTCTCTCGCTTTCAAAGCTCTCGATAAAGCTGCAAAGAAGGGTACTATCAAGAAGGGGACTGCGAACCGCAAGAAGTCACGCCTCGCAAAGGCTGTAGCGAAAGTTTCTAAATAAACTGACGCATTACGTTGTCGCTACGGAATTTTTCTCAGTCGTCGTACTAGCATGTACGCCTTACTTCCAAAAATTTCTAAGCTCCTCGTACTGCATTCAGTTTCTAGAGAAACTTCTCGTGCGGTGTACGGTATCACGTGAGAAAACTTTCGTGGTACACATGCTCTCGTAGTTCAATGGATAGAATTCAAGTTTGCGGTACTTGCGATGCAGGTTCGATTCCTGCCGAGAGCACAAAATACAAAAACCACTTCATAAAGAAGTGGTTTTTGTATTTTGTGCTCTCGGAGAAAAGCGCCTGCGCGCTTTTCGTCAGGAATCGAATGGGCGCAGTGATGTTTTTCTAGCAAGAAAAACCACGAGCGGCGGGCTGCGAACTTTTTGAGTGGCGACGAAAAAAGATTTGTAGCCGATTCCTGCCGAGAGCCGATCTCTTCGCAAGCTATTGACACAGTCTATTTTTCATGCTATACTGGTTAAGTCCTTTAACAACCCGGAGAACATAGCATGATCAAAGAACTTCACCTTGTCGCCCGCATTCTGTACAGCTTCTTGGCCACCCTTGCGCTTTCGGGCGTGACCGGCCTGGCCTTGTCGGGGGCACTGGCCTTTATCGGCGTCCTGATTTTCTTCAATAGCTTTGTGTTCCAGTACTTCGTACTGCACTTTGCGTTGAAGGAGGTTGCCGTCACCAAGCGCGCCCGCCTGCTGTTCCTCATCGGATGGCTGGTCATCTGCCTTGCAGGCCTCGTCGGCTCCGGCCTGATGATTCCGCAGATGAAGGATCTGGAGTTGTACGCCAGTGTTGAAGAGTTCGCACGCACCAGCACGCTCTGGGCCTGTGTCTTTTCCGCTTTCGGCGCCGCCCTCGTTGCACTCACCTGCACGCGGCGCGCATGGACGCGACACGGACAACTCGGCTAATCGCCCACCCCTCACGGAAACGTGGGGGCTTTTTTATTCTCACTTATCCCCCAACTCCTCCTCATTATGTTGTATACTATCTCTATACATTTTTATGAAAACAATTTCAATCGTTTTGCTCAGCGTTCTCTTAATTGGCGTGTCGGTGGCCTTCTTTTTTGACCACACAGCACAGGTTGCAAAGCTTAATACTGCTAACATCGCACTTACACAGCTACAAGAAAAAAGTGCAAAGCAAACAAAAACAGGACTCGTACTTATTAATTGTGCCAACGCTACAGAGAAGGCATACGTAGCGACCAAGAAATACGTTTCGGTTGTGGCATGTGTAAGAGCCGGGCTTAAATAGGGAGTGTTCGTGTAATAGTTTCTAGTGTATGCCGAATTTCGGTTTTTTAAAAGTTCCTTATTGGAGTTTTGGAATAGATCAAAATTATTGCACCCCTTATAGATAATATGGTAGGGTGTTTGTAGAGACAGGTGATGTATATCACTCATATAAAAATACGGTTCTTTATCAACAGTCACTCGTGAGGGAATTCTAAATGACTAACAAAAAGGTTTGCACTGCCCCCGTTGCCATGAACTACGTAGGGGAGATTTTTGGTTTGATTCAAAAAGAGGGGAAGACTCCAGTTCTTTACATTCCTGGTAACACAGGAAGAATTGGATGGCTCGAAGAACTCTTGTTCACTAATGCACGGATTATTACTGGAGGTGAGCTGACCTATGTGTTTCAGACACTCTCACTCGGCGATAAACATGGATGGAGGAAAGCAGTTGCACACGGCGTGAGGCCTGTAACACCATTCATTGGACCCGGGGTTCGTGATCTGGTAAACGAAGGACATGCGGACAATATTCATGAACATCTTTCCAACGTGCACGAACTTTTCGAAGGACTCTGGCGTCCTGATGTTGCGTTCGCGCACGTTTCGTCTCCTGATGACCTTGGACGTGTCACACTCGGCTTGAATGCTGGACTCGACATCTCCGCAGTCAGGAATGCGAAATTCAAGATCGCGGTCGTGAATAGTAATATGCCTCGCTTCGCAATTGGAAAGATCAAGGATAAGGAGACTGGCCTCGAGATCGATTACGGATGCGCGATGTTCCTCGATGAGTTCGACCTCGTAGTGTATCAGGATGAAATACTCCTTGAGCACGCGATGAAGATCAAACCGAAGGATGTCTTGCCGTCTAAAGCGGTTGCGAGCAAGATTGTCAGATTCCTGTCTTCTTATTCCGAGGTTTCTGAGCTTCCCCACACACTTCAGCTGGGTATCGGAGCTATTCCAAATGCGTTCGCAGAAATGCTTGCGACACTTGGGGTGTCTGTTCGCGGCATTTGGTCTGAAATGTTCTCAGATGGGGTCCTTCAGCTCTACAAAGCAGGATTGATTCGGAACACTCGAGGGGAGTATCTCCGCGACCGTATCGTTGTCGGATTCGTCCTTGGCTCGAAAGAGTTGTATGAGACGATGCACGAGAATCACGACTTTGTGGTGCTTCCACAAGAAATTGTGAACGATCCTTTCATGATTGGGCGTAATGACTATATGGCTAGCATTAACACAGCACTTGCTGTGAGTCTGCTTGGTCAAGTTGTTGCGTCGATGATTGGCAAGGAGTATTACTCCGATGTTGGTGGTCAGTACGATTTCGCTTACGGAGCGCGTCGTTCTCGTGGAGGGGTCTCCATCATTGCTTTCCGAAGTTCCGTTTTCTTAGGGGAAGGAACGGAAGAGGGCAAGATTGTTGATGTCCACGCAGAAGGGTCTCATTACACCATTAGTGCCAACTTGCCTCTCGTTGTAATAACTGAGCAAGGTGTTGCCGACTTGCGAGGTCGCTCGGACCGTCAACGAGTAGAAGCAATGTTGGAGGTCTCTTGTCCGAAGTGGAGATTCTCGCTTGAGAGAAAAGTGGGGCTTCTTCCTGCAATGCAAGGGGTCGGGGTCATTCCCCCACGAATCGTTCTTTTGAAAAGCGGTGAGCATGTAACTGTTCGTCCAGCAACATCAAACGATATTCCCGCAATCAGAACATACCTTAATTCTCAGTCGACCTCAGACCTCGCCAGTCGATACATGGGAACGGTAAGTGTTTCGTATCTTACGTCTGACAAACGTATGAACGATTGGTATGTTCATTCGCTTGATTTTGTGAAGCACGCCGCCTTCGTCGTTGAATTACATGGTGCCATTATTGGAGTGGCGCACGCATTCAAAGTTGAAGGTGAAAAGGAGTATGAGGTTGCCTTCTCTCGACTAAGCGGTCGCGAAGGAGAGGGGATAGGGCAGCATCTCATGTGTACTTTGGTTGATTGGGCGAAGGAGGCAGAGGTAGAGAAGTTGCACGCAATCACCTACAAGAGCAACACGAAAATGTGCAAGCTGTTTAACTCGTTCGGCTTCACGGCTTCACCTGATGTGGAAATGACGGCAGTCAACTATGACGGGCTGGTTGTCGATATTGTGTCTAAACGTCTGACAATACAAGGCTGACGACCTTGTTTCAAGCGCCCTGTCTCGTATATTGAGACAGGGCTTTTCTTTTTTCTCTGTGTTAAAAAATCGAAGAAGAAGGTGTTTGAAAGAATTTACTCCCCATCTTCGTATATACTCTATATTGTGCACAATATCACAAACTGTACAGATGAAGAGCTTGTAAAGCTTAGTGTTTCTGACACTGCCTATTTTGGCGAACTTATTAAACGTTACGAAACTGTGCTTCTTCGATACGTGATGCGTCGCTCCAAGGCCACAAAAGAAGACGCAGAAGATATTGTACAGAGTAGTTTCATAAAGATGTACCGGAACATTAACGACTTCGATACGACGCTCAGCTTCTCATCATGGGCATATCGCATCACGCACAACGAGCTCATTGATTGGTATCGTAAACAAAAAAGAAATCCACAATTTGTTTCGTCTGCCGATGATGAAGATATTTTCGCTTCTATTGCTGGAGATATTAATATAGAAAAAGAAGCGATACAAACAGAAACAAAAAAGGAAATCGGAGACATCATAAAAAAACTTGACCCGAAATATCAGGAAATTATTTTCCTACGTTTTTTTGAAGACAAGAGTTATGAAGAGATCTCGGACATTTTACAAATCCCTCCAGGGACCGTTGCGATACGTTTGTCGCGAGCAAAAAAGATTCTTCAAGACACATTGAAAGGATACGTAGACGCAGATAAAAAAACACCATGACAACATCAGAAACAATTCTCACAAAGATACATAAAGAAAATATTAAACCAAAAGCAAAGTGGTATTTTGTTGTGGAACATGCGGCTCTTTGGATTCCAGGAATTGCGGTGACATTGCTCGGTGCTGTCGCTGTTGCAGGAGGGCTCTTTGCAAGCATGCACACTGGCTGGGAATATCAGGAGTTTGTCTATGCTTCACAGTTTGATTTTATTACCGCAAATATTCCATTTATATGGGTTCTCTCCTTTGCGTTATTCGGTGGGTTTATTGTGAAGGCATTACGCACGACACATTTTGGATATAGATATTCATTACATTGGATTTTACTTGGAAGCGTTACGACAAGTGTGGTTCTTGGAATTATTATTTACAAAATAGATGACTCTTTTGAGGTGGATAGTGTGATTCGTTATCCGGTGCACGAGCGAGAGCAGCGCGTGTGGTCTTCTCTTTCAGAAGGAAGACTTGCAGGTTATGTAGAAAAGAAAGAGGACTCGAGGGTTGTTCTTCGTGACAAAGATGACGTGGTCTGGGTTATTGATTTTTCTGGTTTTGGAACGACAACATTTCCTTTTGTTGAAGAGGGAAAAAGTATAAGAATTATAGGAACGACAACGGGCGAGCGTGTGTTCGTGGCATGCATGGTATTCCCTTGGGATATTGGTGCATTTCCGCGCGCAGCTCCTCCAATGCGCAAGCAGATGTTGTTGTTGCCATCATTGCAGAACAAAAATCCTGATTGTACAACCTTGCTCGATGATATGAAAAATCATATGCGAGGAGGTGAAAGAAAAGTAAATGTGGGAGCGTAGTAAAGAGTGTTGGTTGCACAATGACGTCACATAGATACACCAACAAATTACTTTAATTTCTAAACACTACAATTCTTATGAATTCAAAACGCAAACAGTTCCTCGCCTTCTCATTGGCAGGAATAGGGGCACTCGGCGCATTTGCGTCCGTAAGTGCCGCATCATTACCAGCAGGAACTCCATCAAATGTTCGTGACCAAACACGTACCGCTATTAAACAGGCAGTTACCAATGGTGACTACCAGGCATTCATTGCCGCAACAAAAAATAGTAAAGCGGGTGTAAACACAATTACTGAAGCGCAGTTTAATGCTATGGTTTCTGCTAACAAACTTCGTGCAAATGGAGATATTGCAGGCGCCAAGAAACTTCTCGACGAAGCTGGTATCAAACCACCAGTGCTCGGTAAAAAAGGCATGCACGGTGACCAGGCTGGAGAAAAGGGAATGGGGATGCAAATGCAAAATCTAACTGACGCACAGAAGGCGACAATGACACAAGCGAAAGCACTCTTCGCGGCAGGAAAGAATACAGAAGCACAAGCATTGCTTGATGCAGCTGGAATCAAAATGCCAGCAGGAGGACATCGTGGCGCAGGCGAAATGAATTCATTCTTTGCGTCTCTTACTGATGCACAGAAAGAAGTCATGAAGCAGGCTCATATACTTATGGAAGCTGGCAAGCAAACAGAAGCCAAGACGCTTCTTACGAATGCCGGAATAACACTTCCTGCATGGTCTATGGGGCACGGTCTTAAATAAAAAGACGTCAGGTTGTAACATAATTTTTTCAACAAAAACATCGAAGGTTCACCTTCGATGTTTTTGTTTGTTCTTCTTTTTTAGAGACAGGAGCACTCCTATATAGGACGATCGCTACGGCCCGACAACCTAATGCCGATTATTTAGGGTATACTTTACCTATGAAAAACTTTTCTCATAAAAAAATAATTAGCTTAATTCTCCTTTTTGTTTTACTTGTTATTGTCTCAGTTTTTTTAGTTTTAAAAAATAAAAATAGTAATAAAAACATATGGTTTTTTCTTGGTAAAAAAACTAACAATGAAACATTAGTCGAATCACCTTTTATTTCAGAGATAGAGGCAGTCACCAAAGAAATAAACACACGTCAATCTCAAGAAACCTCAGATGATAAGGCTGTAAAAGATCTTCGAATACGCAGGTGGAAGCTCATGGATAACAATCATAAGGATGTCGAGAACTATCTAACACAAAGTCGCACAAATAAAAGCAACGAGGCGACATGGAAGTCCATCTTTGATGACTATGTTTTTCTTAAGCTTGGAAACCGCTTTGGAGAGTTGCCGACAGACATGCCTGGCGCAAGTATTATAGATGCTTTTGAATCGTGGGATGGATTCGATCCATTTCGTATTGATAGTTATTACAGAAAAGATGGCTCAGTTCTTTTTATTCTGAGTGATATGGTGAACTCAGGTGTATATAATATATTTAGCACAACATACATGGCTACTTTTATGGGAGATTCAAGTGTTATAGTAGAACCACTTCCATATCTTGATTCCGAAGCACATGTTCAGAAAGATATTACCAATGCTATATATGATAAAGAGACTGATCAGATTAAGGTTTATGGCATGAGGCCGTTTGGGCTGTATCCTTGTAATTCGGTTGAAACATATACTATCTTTAACGATCGATTGATACTCGATACCGTGGAAGAAAAAAGGGTGTGTATAGGTAAAAAAATAGATAGCGTAAATGATTTGGGTAAGTATTTTGATGACAGTACAGATTTTTCTCTACTTAAGATTGTTTCAAAAACGACATCAGAACAGCTTGAGAAAGTAAAGAAAGTAGATGTTACAAAGTAAGAGGTGGGCCGGTTCTTTGCTTAAGACAAGAAAGATCCTTGTGTCGACTAGTTTGCTGGTGTAGTTATGACAAAAGCGGAATACTACAAATTCATCATAAAAACAGAAACAGAAGCGACAACAGTTTAGAAAACTTGGAATTAATTTGCCCGAATTGTCACTACGAGGAACATCATTTGTAGACATTTTCAAGTATTTCAAAAATTGATAAAACGTGGTATAGTATTGCAACAATTGGTAAAACAATTGGTAAACAGGGAGGAGTGGCAGAGTTGGTCTATCGCATCTGTCTTGAAAACAGAAGTCTGAGTAATCGGACCGTGAGTTCGAATCTCACCTCCTCCGCATAAATAATTAAGTATCGGAGTGACCCACTATCCCTATAGTGGGTCACTTTGTACTGGGGGTGGTAAAATTAAAAAAACATGCAAAAAGACAATGTCTTCAAAAAAGATGGAGTGAATGTCTTCAGGGTCGACAAGGTGTCAAACCTTGAATTCAAGGAAGAATTTATTAGCTCAAACTATCTTTTTAAAATAGACGAATCTCAAAAATTATCAGATACTGGATTACTGGTACTTTTTAAGGTTGAACCACTTGATGGTATGCTGCCATTTTTTACTGCACGTTGGGATCAGAACTATGGAACCTTGGATGTTGACATTAGCAATGTGGATAAAAATATAAGCACTCTTTTTAAGTCAGAACAAAAAGGATACTCTGGTCATCACCCAAAAAGAATTTCGGAATCAAAGAGAATATATCTTTTGAATATTAAGACCCCTGAGGGAGTCATTTTATTAGGAGAGATAAGTTTTAATATAAACCATGGTCATGCTCTTGGTATCTTTTCTTAAGCTTCAGGCAATAAATCTATTACGGGTTCGATAGTTTCAATTATCTTTAATCTTAATTCTGTATCTAAAACAGCATCCTCCAGCATTTGTTGAACGCTAGTATATGTAGCAAAAGATTGTTCAGAACGAGACATCATCGTTTTATGTAAATATAAGTATGCAACAAAGATAAATCTTATGCGTTCTTTCGTGGTATAGAGTTTCTCGAAATCTGGTGGAGGTAGCATTGCGTTATCATTTTGGTTACCTCTCATCTCTCTAATAATCCTGGTGTAATAATTACCATGAACAAAATCACTGCGGTCTTTATATAGAACCTTTATTTCTTTTTCGATATCGTTGAATTTCCACTTTATCAATGATCCAACTCTTTTTCTTAGCCTATATCCAATTTCTTCGTTTTGAGAGTCACCAGCTGTAAATAATGTTTCTAACAAAGTCGCCATATCTGCGGACTCTCTCTGCCATGTGTAAGACGTCTTGCCTTTACTGTATTCTTCTAATCCCTCATAAAAACCAGCTGCCATAAATAATCTCCAATCTTCTTCCGTCCAAGTCGTAGCAGTATCTCTTCTCCAGGTGAAATACTTCATCTGGTCAATCATAGTATTATAGAAAGAAACAAAATCAGTCGTTTTAAAATCCTCGTACCTTTGATGATCATTCGGTTCGACGTCAACTCCTATGAACTTATTCTCTTTTCGTATTCCCATGTCTGTAACAAAGAAAGCGGGACTCATATACTTAGTTGAAAACAGATTCAGGAGAGAGTTTACTTCTTTCGAGTTACTAAAATTTCTTTCTGGATCAGGTAACAATAACCCCCAGAGACAGTCACCATACTGTTCTTTACTTATACCACCCGAACCCGCTCCTTCATTCAGATAATTTATTAGCACATTATCATTAATAGGAGGTATCTTAGTTTTTATAGTATTCATAAACTCTTCTGCAGAGAAATTCCGTAAATTCCAGCATTCAAAATTTTCAGCAGTCACATAAATATTCTCTTCCTGTTTCATAACAGGTTCAGGGTGTCCATAAAAAGCAATGAATACTTGGCTCATGACTAGATTATAACAAAAAATAAAGATGATTATTTAGTTAACTCTAATTTTTTATCCTTATATATAATTCTTGTTCTAAGATTACCGAGTAACTGTCTTTTTTCATCGGTAGTTCCTTCTTTAAGGATATATTTCGCATAGTTCCGTATATCTGTTTCCTTGTTCGTTTCCAACTTTTCCTTTGCACCAAGTACAGACCTTTGAAATATATTGAACCTGGCAATTTCTTCTTCGAGGCGCTGTCTCATACCAAGTTCATTGATATCTAGCTCATCCAGTATTTTTAACAATTCCAGTATCAAGTCTTCTTCACGAATATACTTATTCTTACAATTTCTATCTCTCGCCCGAGAACAACTATAGTAGATGTATCTGTTTGCTCCTCCACCTTTCAACTCTTTCCACTTCTCTTCTGCTGAGATGCCACTACTACAGTAACCACAGGTAAACATCTTAGTGAATGCAAATTCTTTACTCTCACGAACTATCTGGTCACGTTTCAGTTGTGCTCTCGCTTTCTCAAAGAGCTCTTGGTCAATGATGGGTTGATGCTTTCCTTGATGCCATTCACCACTTCCTTTTGGTCTCTCGAACACCCCGTAGTAAAAAGGATTTTCTAGTGTTCTGTATACACCTGCAAGTGTGAGTGGTTTGTTTCCTCTTGTGTAGAAATTACATTCAAATCGCAACCAGTTGTACAACTTCCTTCCACTCCACTTTTCGTACGCAACTCTCTCGTGCATTTTCTTAATGATTGGTGCGCGTAGTGGGTCTACTAATACCTGACACTTCTTATCCATATCTTTCTGATTGAGGTAGCCGAGCGGTGCCTTGCCACACCATAACCCCATCTCTGCCCTCATGCGCAATCCACGCTTCACATTAATGCCTCGGTTATCGTTTTCAAGCTTTGCCTGAGAACCGAGTATCATGAGAAGGAACTTTTCATTCGGTGAATTACTGAAGCTTTGCCCGTAGGTGCGTATTTCTTTCAGTGTTCCTCTGTCCATAAGGTCTACGACTTTCCCTAAGTCTCCTGCGTTACGGGAAATTCGATCAGGCGCCCATGTAAGAATGCCATTATATTTACCTTCTTTAATCTCGTTGATGATTTCATTAAACACTGGTCGTTGTCCTGTTTCCTTGGCGGAGTGAGATTCTCGCTTCATGGCTACTATCTCCAGTCCTTCACGTTCAGCCAGTAGTAACATCTCTTTTATTTGTGAATCTATCGAAAGCATCTGCCTTTCCTCGGCTTCGGTGCTTTTGCGTGCGTAAAGGCAGTATTTTAGCCTCAAGGGTTCTAGAACCTCCTTATTTGGTGTCCCAAATGGTGTCTGTACTGTATTGCTCATATACACCAATGAATGACGCAGGGCCCTGGACTAGTCAAGTAGGTAATATACGGTTTTGTATTCCACTCCTAATCACTGCTTTCTATGTGGATAACTATACATAAGTGCTTGATAAATAAGGGATTTATAAAACAGGTAGAAGTTCTTGCACAAACACTTGACTTTACTTCCATTTATTTGGTACGATATCAAACAGGAGGCACAAACTCCGTTAATCACACTAAAAGTTAATTTATATGGAAAATACACCAAAAGAAAAGGAAACAAAGGCAAGAAGTAGGTTATACCCCCGCTATGACCTTGAGGAAGTTATCACGTTTATCGGTATCGTAAATACTCTGGGTGGAAATAGAGTATCTGGTGATGCTGTCGCCGCACATATGGGTAAGGCAGTAAACAACTCGACTTTTATCGGTCGTGTGAGCTCTGCTAAACAGTTCGGCCTAATAAATCAGGAAAGCGGCAAACTATCTCTTTCTCCACTAGGAAAAGAGATAGCGTTTCCGCGAGATGAACCATCGAAAGTTCAAGCGATACGTAAAGCGTTCGTTGCCCCTCAACTCTATGGAGAATTAGTTGAGGTCTTCAAAGGTAAGAAGTTGCCAGAAGTTCAGACACTCGGTAACCTTTTAGTACACGACTACGGTATTGAAGCGGCGGCGAAAGATACTGCAGCAAGAAATTTCGTAAGATCAGCAGAATACTCTGGAATGATGCAGAACGAAATATTGGTTTTATCAGAGTTACAAGGAGCAAGTGAAGTAATTCCAACTGAGACTACTGTAACACCAAATAAGGTTACAGAAAAAGCACCCTCACTTTCAAACACTGTCAGAGCAGAAGAGACCGACAGTTTCGTTTTCAATTTCAAAGGCGGAATTAAGCTCATTATTCCACGCAATGAAGCAACATCGAATGCTATCGCTGATGGGGATTTGAAAGATGCCCGTACTGCGCTAACAGCATTTTCTAATGCACACCTCAAAGAGATGGTGCCTGAAGTTAATGTTTCGGAAGAGTAATAAATTCTTCCTATGAAGAAAGTCATTAAAAAGGCGAAAAGAAAAGCAGTTCCATCAAGGAAACGCTATTCGCCCAGACAACAGCAAGTGATCCAAGATCTTGCAGAAATGTTGGGTAAATTACTCCCTGCAACGTCTCGTAGCCCGTTTTGTTTACAGAAGATTGCAAAAAACAAAGGTCTATCGAAGTACTTCCTTGAAGGACAGAGCAAAAAGAAGCAATTCACTCACTTCATTTCTGCTGTACATAAAGCACATCCGAAAACGTTGAAGCGTTTGATAAATGACATTCTTGCAGATTGCATCATAAGATGTCGTTCACAGGGTAATCCTTGGTTAAGACCAGAAGCAGATTTGTTCAAAGAGAAGCTCCTGGAGTTCGGCATTGATCTGAGAAAGGAAATAGATGAACTTGAATTACCTATTACACGTCCAGCGATAACACCTCCGAACCCAGTGATCCTTCAATCACTACAAGGCATCGGGCTGCATAAGACATTATTGTCTGATGTTATCCCTTTATTCAAGGATGGCTACATGAATGAGTCAGTGAGGAAAGCTGGAGAAATTACAGAAACAGAAATCATGAGGTGGTCAGGGGTACATGGTCAATTCGGACGTAACCTTATGGCACAAGTATTCAACAAAGATACCCCACTAATAGATGTCTCTCGATACCATGGAAGTGCGATTGCAAATCCAATGGATGAGAAAGAGGGATTTATGCTAGTTGCTATGGGTGCAATGCAATGGTGTAAGAACATTGTTGGTCACGGTAACGTAGATCAGTTGCCACCACATGAAGCAGCCTCAAGAATAATAATGCTCAGTCATTTACTTGAGGTTGTCGACAAGACTGTAGCTAAGAAACAAGCAGAGTCTCAAGCACAACCTGAGTAGTATGCAAGTTACTACCATATTGTCTGAAGAATAAAACCCACGTAACGTGGGTTTTATTCTATCTACTTCTTCCTCCGTTTCTCAAACTCTTGCAAATTAACACCTCGTCGTTTCGTATTTGGAGATGACTTTGGTGGTGGAAGATCGACAACTTCATTTTCCTCATCAGTCATTTCCATGTCTTCCTCGGTAAGCGGAACAATCACATCTTGCTTCATGTGCTCGTTAAGAGTTTCAAGCTCATCTTCATCTAACTCCCAATTCTTGTCCTGGAACTCGTCAACGATATGTTGAGGAACTTTAGCAAGCGACCCACCAAATGCTCGAAGGAATGTCTGCCCAAGTTCTTTTGCGTCTTCCGCTGTAAACTTAGGAAGTTCCATTTGGTGAACGATACGGTCTGAGTAGTTACTGCTGTGGTTCTTCAGCCAGAAGATAATCGAAGTATTGTTGCCTTCTTGAATATTCTTAATAAGGCGAGATTCAGCCAAGTCATTGATGACACAGTTTCCTTCTCGTAATGCCTTGTCTGCTAGCTCTCGAAACTCTTCATCGGTATCTCGCCACGCGTAATACGTAGAGCGTCCTATACCGACTCGCTCTGTGGCAATCTGCACAATGGGAACTTTGGTTAACTGCACAAGTAGTTTCTCTTTCTGGGTCGCCGTTTCAGATTGAGGAGACTTTTTCTGTTTAGGTGTTTTGCTAGCCCTACGACTAGCCATGGAGTTCTACCTTAACTGGTTTCTTTCCAGTGGCCTTCTCCCAGCGCTTGAGAATTACTTCTGCGTATACTGGTGACTTTTCCATAATGTAACAGCGACGTCCCATCTTAACTGAAGCAATTAACGTGCTTCCTGACCCTCCAAACGGCTCTAGGATTAAGTCATTGCGTTTAGTGAGTACTTTGATATACGAGATGAGAATCTCCAGTGGTTTCGTACCGAAGATTATTCCTTGCCCAGAAGATTTTGCATCCGATGACTTGTACTCAATGAAATCCGTTGGGCAGTACTTCTTGCCTTTACCATAGGATTCCCAATAAGGTGAGCCAGACGTTGCAAAGAGCGCTGTCTCGTATTCCGTTTGGAAGAGATCGTCCTCGTCTTTAAGATTGAGTTCCACGTTTCCAATTGATCCAACAATAGCGAAGTCATGCTTATTGAAGAACTTGTACTTCGCAGAGAATCCCTGCATACGGTTTGGTAAGTGCCAGATAATCGTATTGCGGTACTTCCAATGTTTCTCAAGTGCGTTCCAAATGGTTCGCAGGTTCTTTGGATTCTCATACACGATGATTGAGAAGTCCTTCTTCTGCACTTTAGCAATTTGTTCCATCCAAAGGTCAGTGAAATTATCTGGTAATGATTCTGTTTCTAAATACCTGCGATTCTTCTTTGTACCGAATCCTTCTGTTGCTTTACCGTTACGAGTCTTGCCATGAAGATAGTCCAAAATATATGGCGGGTCTGTGAAGCACATGTCTGCAAGGTTACCGTTACAAAGTGTTTCCCACTGACCGTCTACTGTTGAATCACCACACATAAGGCGTGAGCCATCGAGTTCATAGATATCTCCTTTCTTTACGTTTACTTCATTAATATCTAACTTCTTAAGTTCCTTTTCTAAATCAAATACCTCTTCAACGGTTTCTATATCGAAGATAGTATCTAGTTCAGAAGAACCAAAACCAATATCTTCAAGGAATGCTTCATCAAACTCTTTGAGAAGAGTGAAGTCAAACTCACCGACATTCTTATTAAGACGAAGGTTGAGTTCCTTTTCCTTAGCAAGGTCAGAGATTGAAACATACACCACAGGAACTTCAGCGAATCCTAAGTCCTGTGCAATCTTGAAACGGAAATGTCCTCCGATGAGAATATTCTTTCGTCCCTCAAATAAATTACAGATGAGTGGGTCCACCATACCGAATCTAGTAATGCTCTCCTTAAGAGCTTCCGCTTGAGTTTCGCTCCACTTGCGCGGATTATATTCTGCGGGCTTAATGTCTGTTACGCTAACATACACAATGTTTAGATTATTCATAACAAATATATTGTTAATTAGTAAATCCGTTTAGGTATGTCAGAAACAAAAATACCCACCCAAACAAGCGAGGGTTGGGAATGGGTATTCCGTCCTCTTCTGTTTAGGTAGGTATTTCGTTTTGCTTCTGAACTGCTCCCAGTGTATGCCTCACACTTGGTTGAAGTCAAGACTACACAAACACCTGAAGCTAAGCTAGGATGCAAAAGTCACTAAAAGTGATAAAATAAAACAACAAATCAATAAAGAGACCTAACCCTTGTGAGAATTTCTTGTAAGGTATGGTCGAAAACCCGGTAAAGGATAAAGAACCCATCATGTGGGATTTACCTTTACCGGTCATATCTGGAAACGGATATGGAAGTCGCAAGACTTCACTCACGTGGTGGGCTTTTTGTATCTCACCACAGTTATCAATTAATTAAATAACTATGGTTCTATTTATAATTCTCACAGTTCTCTACTTTATTCCATCCATCATTGCGTTTAACAACAAGAAGTTAAACAGAATGGCAGTGCTCATGTTAAACATCTTCTTAGGGTGGACATTCATCGGTTGGGTAGTTGCACTCGTATGGGCTTTAACAAAAGACGTTCACATTGCGGGTCACGTTGTTGAACAGCCACAAGGAATGAGTAAAGATTTCAAACTTACTATGAAGTGGATCCTTATCGGTGTTGGTGGCATGATTGCACTTGGTTTACTGATGGGCTTTGTGAGAGGATAATTATGAGAAATGAATTTTGATAGAGCCATAGCACAACTCAACTCAAAATTAGCAGAACTACAGCCAGAGACATTCAGTAGCTCTTGGATATTTAAGCATCTACAAACTGTCTATCATTATTTCCGAAACAACATACGAACCGAAGACGGAAGTATCGATTGGGATACCATAACTTCTTCAATCGAGAGATCACATGCGAAGCGATGGGCACGGTACAGAGTGAGAGTTCGTAAGCAGTACAGCAAACAAGAAGAGGTAGATAAGATTTTAATAAAGTATCAGAAGAAGCTTTACATATTTATTGCTCCGCAAGATGAGCATGACAGAAACCTACGGAACAAGATAATCATTCGCTTAGTCAGAGTATCCCAGAAAGGAAACATGGTAGCGAGCAATGAGATTGTCAGATGGGTACGGTGCGTTGTTGATGAATGGATAGATAAGTATTACCAGATTCACAAATGGAAAGGATTTCAAGACGAGATAGACCAAATCATTCTTGGGTGCACTCGCAGATACAGGTATACAGGCTCGTTCCTTGGATATCTGTTCAAGACACTCGAGTACTCAGCACGAGGAAAACCAGTTACCTATTCGCTTGATGACAATATGTTTGATGGAAGTGCGAAGCGAGTAGATTTCGTTGTTCAAGAAACTGAAGAGGAAAGATATAAGTATTCCAGTTACTAAAATGGTATATACCTTTTTAAAACAATAAAAAAGCCCGACTGAAATCGGGCCGCTCCCACATTAGGAGACTTGTTGCAGCAGAAGAAGATTACTACTGGAAGATTGTTTCCTTCATGGTGTTGTACGCTTCGCTTTGCGTAAGACACATCACAGCTGTGGCACGAAGCACACTTTCTAACTGCGAAGCATCAGCCATGTCTTTCCCCATCGTGTACGAGATGGGGTCGCCGACCGCCTTGTGCCATTGGTTGCACACGTGCGGTTTGCCACCGTGAGGATTTTCAATCCGATGATCGTCAAAGATGACGAAGCGGACGTGACCCCCAGGCAGCGTACACCGCACGGTTATGCACCGCGAACTTTCTTTCACCGAGAACGCAAAGCCTTCCTTTCGGCAAAGCAGGAGGAGATGATCCGCGTTTTCGGCTAGGAAAGCGCTGAACGAACTCTCAGCAGTCGGCATAGTTGAGCTTCCCATTCTGTGTCTCGAACTGGAACAGGACGGCGTTGAAGCCCTTCGGGGGATCAACGATCACGTCGCAGCAGTTCGCAAACACGATCCGCTTGCCGTCAAACAGCTTCTTCTCGAGAACGTGGCGCATGCCGTCGGCAACGACACGTTTGATCTGGGAAGCGAGCGGCGTCGCGGGGTCTTCCTTGTGGTGGACGCCCAGGCTCAAGTTCTTGAACCAGGCGAACGCCAAGGGAAGGTCTTTCTTGATGGCCTCAAACAGCAGGTCTTCCAGCTGTTCGGGCTTGAGGTTCTTGGTATCGACAGTTGCGATTGAAGGCAAAGACATGATGACTTCTCCATGAAGTTGGATTGATGATAAGGAGCACTCTGACGTTTTACCTGCATATTCAAATGCAGACAAAACGTATTGAGCACTACTTACTTGTCTTCATATCTTGAAAACTCTTGATAGTTGTAAGATTGCCCCTCTTCTTTAAGCGCTTAATCTTTTCTAATACAGAAGTCATAGCTTGTTTTGTTTTTGTTTGTACCCTTGTGTAGTTATAAGACATTACATTTTCATCAAATGGAATTTCTCCTAAAATCTTCTCGCCATTCTTTGAAACAAAGTCTTTATAGAATTCATTATCTGTCGGTTTATTAACAACAGCAAAACATGGAATCAAAGACTTGCGGCAAATATCCTGTATCTGCTCAAATACTTTAACGCTGTTTCTGTGTGGCTCCACAACCCCAATCACTGCATCAATTCCTGCGTAGAGTCCGTAATTAAGCATGTCAGCACCCGCAACACTGTCGATTACTACAAAGTCGTCCTTTTCATCGAGCAATCCAAGATAGTATTTAAGCGGACCAGATAGACCGTGAGCGCATTTACCCGAAAACATAACATCAGGCGCTCCTAGTCCGATATTGATAAGAGAAATTTTATCACTCACATATGTAGCTATAGACGCTGTGTATGAGTCCTGAGGGTCTGTCGTAAATGAAGGAAGAGTGGTTATGTCTTTGTTAAGTACACCGCTTACTTTTGAAACACCTACTTGCTCCATAAACTCTTGTTCAGTTTTATGCATAAGAGGAGTAGTCTCAGGATCAAGTCCTAAGTTAGAAGTAAGATCCATATTATGGTCAGCATCAATAGCCAAGACTGAAGACCCTATATCTTCTATAGTCTTAACAGCTAGCCATGATACGGAGCTTTTTCCACTGCCTCCTTTTCCGACGAATGCTATTTTCATATAACACAAATGAGTTGCATATAGAATATACAACATCTAACTTACTATTGCAATAGAGTTGCGTTAGTGGTATACTAATGCAACTATGAAATCTAAAGACACTTTGGGACACGAAGAGTTATTGCGGGAGCACGGGTACAGAATTACACCCGGGCGAATCGCACTTCTATCATTTCTTAGTCGCTCCAAGAAACCCTTAACTGCAGGAGAGATACAAAAGGAAATGGGAGAGGTAATGGACAAGGTTACGCTCTATCGTGCGCTAGAGGATTTTGTAACCTCAAAAATCGTTGGAAAGATTAATCTCCAAGACACCGCTGCCTATTATGAATTTCTTCATGAAGACCACCACCATCATCACATCGTATGTGAGAGATGTGGGAAGATTGAAGATATTGAACACTGTGAACAGGCCAATCTTCAGAAAGAAGTTCTTAAGTCTTCAAAGAACTTTTCTATCATTAACTCTCACTCGCTTGAGTTCTTCGGTCTTTGTAAAGCCTGCAGTAAAAAATAAGATTGGTATACTTACACTATGTTAAAGAAGCTACTTTTCCTATCATTGTTTAGTCTCACTCTTATGCCTACTTTGTCATTTGCTCAAGACGCAACACTTGTAGCAGATACTGAAACTTTCGAAAAAGCTAAAGTAGTTCAAATTTTAGATCATGGAACAACAACTATTCCTGGAACTGATACCGTAGGCCAAACACAAACCATAAAAATAGAAGTCATCAGCGGTAAAGATCAGGGGAAGACAGCAACCTTTAAGAATGATTATATTCAACTAAAAGAAGGGGAGATCTTTTATGCTCGACACCAAAGTAATCATTTAGATGGTTCTGACTACTGGTCGGTGGCTGACCCGTACCGGCTCGATATTCTTTTGTGGCTAGCCGTTACTTTTGTAGTTCTTATATTTGTTTTCGGTGGCATTCAAGGAGTGCGTGGATTGGCTAGTTTGATAGGTAGCTTCTTCCTAATCTTCTATCTTCTTATTCCCGGTATCTACGGCGGATACAATGCGGTACTGGTAAGTATTGGTGTGGCTTCTTTAATTATTGTTGCTGGGTCGTATATTACTCACGGCTTTAACAGAACAACTACTGCCGCAGTAGTCGGCATGATTATCACTGTTATCATGGCAGGCCTCGCCGCATACTGTGTGGTGCACGCAGGAAATCTTAGTGGATATAGCTCAGAGGAGGCCACCTATCTTACACTAGATAGTCGTGGAGTGATAAGTATGGTTGGGCTTTTGTTCGGCGGGATTATGATAGGACTTCTTGGGGTTCTCTATGACATTGCAATAGGGCAAGCAATCGCGATAGAAGAGTTGTTTAGAGCTGGCAAGCATATGACGCGTAAAGAAGTTTATAAGCGAGGAATACGTATTGGTCGAGAGCATATTGGTGCTTTGGTAAATACTCTGGCCATCGCATATGTCGGAGCATCTCTTCCATTGCTGCTGCTTATACAGAGTTCGACTGTTGGAGTTCTCTTTATTTTAAATAGTGAAGTATTTGCAACAGAAGTGGTTCGTATTTTAATTGGTAGTATTGGCCTAGTTCTTGCCGTTCCAATAACAACACTTATTGCTTCATATATGCTTCATGGAAAGGTATCTGATGCGGAAAGCACACACGGTCATAAACATTAGCTCTTCTTTTTATAGTGTCTATTCTGTCTATTAAGACCCGACCCACTGTCCTCGAATCCACTAAGTAAAAGATGCTAGAATACCCTTATGTGGGTTGACCCTGTGGGCACTTAACCCGACATCACCGCTTGAATATAAAAAGCACAAGGTTTCAACCTTGTGCTTTTTATATTCACAGCGAGGGACAGTAGCAAGTGACCTGCGTCACTTGCGCGAGATGAGAATAGGGGTCGCGAAGTCTTCTGTTTTGTGTATTCACAAAACTAGACTTTGTAACCGAATCTCACCTCCTCCGCAAAATCGCGAGCGTACTCGCGACTATGGATATGCCTCCGCAAATATCCTCGTATAAAAATGTGTCCACCAAGAAATTGGTGGGCCATTTTTGTTCAGCGACAGCGACATGAAATTTGCAGGAAAATCACACATCTCAAATCCCTAGAATTTTCTTCCAAAAAACGGTAAACTGTTCTTCATGAAATATTTAGGAATAGATTTTGGATCTAAAAAAGTAGGGTTCGCACAATCAGATGACGAAGGACGCATGGCGTATCCTTTGATGATTTCGCCGAACGACAAGTCACTTCTTCCCGACACACTAGAACTTATTCGCGAAATGAAATTCAGTACCGTTGTCATCGGGGAAAGTGTCGATCAAAAAGGAAAACCAAACGCTATCGCTAAAGAGGCGAGAGCTTTCGGCACACAGATAGAAAATGCTATCGATGTACGTGTTGTTTTTGAAAAGGAGTGGTACTCGACCGTGGAGGCGCGCAAGCAGCCAGGCAATGAAGGGAATCATAATGTGGATGATCAGGCGGCGGCTATCGTGCTTCAGCGACACTTGGATAAAGTTAATGGACCAAGTATCTCTGACGAAGAAGTGGGGGATGATGAGGAAGAGGATGACACAAATGCAGATAATTGGTAAAGTGAAGATATGAACGAAACAACTGAAGATATAAAAAAGGAAAATGTGACAGTGGTTCCGGAAAAAGTTTTCGCTACGATTGATGATTTTCAGAAAATCGAAATACGTATGGGCACCGTGCTTTCGGTGGCTGTTGTAGAAGGGGCAGACAAGCTCTACATTTTATCCGTGGATCTCGGAGAAGAAAAACCGCGACAGATTTTGTCTGGTATACGTGAATACGTGCAAGCTGAAGACTTGCTCGGAAAGCAGTTTCCTTTCGTAACAAATCTCGCACCGCGCATGCTTCGTGGATACGAATCACAAGGTATGATTCTCGCCGGAAGTGAGGGTGAGACTCTCGCACTGCTTAATCCAACAAAAATTCTCCCAAATGGAACAAGACTTCGTTGAGAAAAATTTACAAGAAGAAGTAACTCGTATTGATAGGTGGGTTAAATATGTTGCGACGCGTACATGGATAAAGACAGGAATATTTGTCGTAGCTTTTCTTGAGACGACTATTTCACCACTTCTTCCTGAGCTTGTGGTTGCTGCGGTGCTTTCATATCGTAAAGATATTTCATGGAAATTACTAAGTGCGATTTCAGCAGCAGGGTCCACACTTGGAGCAGGTCTTCTTTATTTTTTAGGCAAGTATTTGTATAGATCGTACGAAGCTTTTTTCCACACCTTATTTAGTTCATCTAGCTTGGCAACATACACACAAAGTCTTTTTGCGCACAATACTTTCGTAAGTTTATTTTTGGCAGCGTTTACGCCTCTTCCGGACAGGGTGTTTGCTTTTTTGTCGGGAGTATTTTCTTTGTCACTTCCCGTGGTGCTCGTAGCCTTTTTCCTCGGACGTTTTATTCGTGTGGGAATCGTTGCGTACTTCTCATTCTATTTTGGAAAAGAAGCTCGCGTTTACATATTGAAGCACACAAAGAATGCAACAATTATTCTTGTTGCGCTCATTGCTCTCTATGTCTTGCTTAAAGTGCGGGGTATACTTTAGACATGACGCACCATATCTGTATACAAGATGATTACATTACCTTCGACGGTGAAATGATCCCGGTCGGTAAGCTTGTAATAGAAAAAGAAATAACACGAGCTATCAACGAAGTTCTCGATATGGTCGTGCACAAAATTGGCAAGGATAACGTGGTCGTATGTGGAACAGGGGACGCGAGGAGAATGCTGGGAAGGAAATTGGAGGATAGACTGAAGAGGGAAGTAGAGTACGAATAATTTTTATATATGAACATGGAACAAATGGGAGGAACAGGGGTGCCAGTAAATGAACAGATGCAAATGTCCGCAGAAGATATTGTTGGCCTTCGAAATAAGTTACAAGTAGAGCTCGCAGGTAGACATCAAGAGGATATTTTTGTTTTTATAGATAAACATGCAAATGATGTCGACCTAATGCTCAAAGCTGATTCTGGATTATTAGAAGAATACTTACGAGATCCGAGTGGGGCTTTGCAGAAAGCTGAAAAAATTATCTACCATTAAAAATAGAAATCTCCCGTAAGGGAGATTTCTTTACACTTTGGTCACGAGTTACTAATTGCACTAATCATACTTCGTATGAGTTGCTCATAAGTACTCTCGAAGTCGACTGGTAAATTAGTCGACACCTGTAGACGGCCCGCCTCGTGGTTTTGTTTTTGTCTGGAAGACAATAAAAACAAAACATCACTGCGGCACACAAAACTAAAAATCTTTAGCAGAAAAGATTTTCTTAACGTTTTGTGCCCCCGGCTGGAATCGAACCAGCAATAACGGCTTAGAAGTCCGCAGTTATATCCATTTAACTACAGGGGCATGGATACGTATGTATACTAGCAGAAATTTTTGAAAGAGACGATAGGGTTTTTAGTAATAGGGGGGTCGGTCACAAAATCAGTTTTTCGCTTCACTCAAAACAAAAGATTTTCCGACCCGTATTCGACCCCTCACGCAAGTGACGAAGGTCATTTGCTTATTGCCCACAAAATACAAAAAGCACCATCGAAAGATGGTGCTTTTTGTATTTTGTGGGCAATAGAGGGGTCGAACCTCTGACCTTCGCAGTGTAAATGCGCTGCTCTACCAACTGAGCTAATCGCCCGTAATCCCCATCAACTATACCATATCTTACAGTATATTCAAGTGCTAACATCTCTGCAACATGCCTTTTCGCCTTTAAATATGGTAGAGTGTACTTTATATGAAACTTCCTATTCTCTTTGAGAATGTGCATGCTGTCGCCATCGATAAACCGGTGGGTATTATTGCGCACCCAGATGACCGACAAGAAGAGTACACTATCGCCGATTGGATGAAAGAAACCTACGGTGTCAAAGGCATAGGGGATGAAGGGCGAGAAGGAATTGTTCATCGACTGGATCGCAATACGACGGGCGTGATCATGCTCGCAAAAGACAATGTGGCATACACCACATTCAAGAAACAGTTTCGTGACCATACGGCACGCAAGGTATATCGAGCAATTGTCGAAGGACATATTCGTCATGAGACAGGAATGATATCGCTTCCGATTGCTCGTGCTCGAAGTGATTTCCGTAAACGTACTGTCGTGGACGCCTTTTCAGGAGATGCACGCGGAGAAGAACGGGAAGCAATTACAAGGTATAAGGTTTTGGCTCGAGCCACCTCAAAAGAGGGTAAGAATTATACGTATGTGGAATGTTACCCCCTCACAGGCCGTACACATCAGATTCGTGCGCACTTTAGAGGTATTCGTCACCCCATCATTGGAGACGACCTCTATGGGTCATTAAAGGGCAAGGACGAGGCTCCTCGTTCTATGCTTCACGCGTATTCACTTACGATTGAAGTTCCTGCAGAAAAAGAAGGGAAAAATGAGATGACTATTGTCTCACCTGTTCCTAAGGATATGAAGGAAACGCTACGAGCCCTTAATTTCCAAGTAGATTTGTAGGAAGGGTAAAGCCTTTTGCCTCTTGCGAAGAGTCATTTTTTGTGATAGTATTTCTCTACTAAGTCATTTCTATGAAAACAACGATACAACTAACACCTGTCGACATGGATGCCCGCAAGGCGCTCGATTTCTCTTCTGGAGACGTCGTCCGTGTATGGAACAAAATTAAGGAAGATAACGGCAAGACACGTCTTCAAGCCTTTGAAGGAATGGTTCTCGCTCGAAAGCATGGTCAAGAAATTGGTTCTACGTTTACGGTTCGCCGCGTAGCATCAGGTGTAGGAGTAGAACGTGTATTCCCACTTTTCTCTGTGATGATTGATAAAATTGAAATCGTCCGTCGTGCACGAACTCGTCGTAGTAAGTTGTACTACGTTCGTGACAAGGCTCTACGTGATGTCCGTCGTAAGTTAAAGAAAGACACTCGTGTTATCAAGAAGGGGTCAACTACAACAACAGAAGCTGTCGTAGAAGATACACCGGAAGAGGCAACGGCATAAAACAAAACCCGCAGAAATGCGGGTTTTGTTTTGGCTTCTTTTGTGTTAGTATTTCAATACCTCAAGAGAAGAAAGATAGATATATGCCCAGGTGGCGAAACTGGTAGACGCACTACCTTGAGGTGGTAGCGCTGGCAACGGCATGGAGGTTCAAGTCCTCTCCTGGGCACAAAATACAAAAAGCAAAGTCATATGACTTTGCTTTTTGTATTTTGTGCCCAGGAAGTATCGCACCTGCGTGCGATACGTGAGGACTTGAATAGGGGTCGCGAAGTCTTATATTTTTGTACTCAAAAATAGACTTTGTGACCAAGTCCTAGAATGGCCTACGTCACTTCCGTAGGACTTAAATAGGGCCGTCTACAGGTGTCGACTAATTTACCAGTCGACTTCGCGAAGTCTTATATTTTTGTCCGCCAGCCGGCGGATCAAAAATAGACTTTGTGACCAAGTTCTCTTGTATCAAAAATAAAAAGGCCACGTCCAAGACGTGGCCTTTGCAGTATGAACATCGTCAGAAAATATTCACACTTTTCTTGTATTGCCATCCCCACGACCGAAGTCGAATGTCTCCAAGGAGAAGCTTTTCCTCGAAGGAAACGATACCAAACCCATACGGAAGGGAATACCCAATGCCACGATAGAGACTTGGCATCACTCCGAAAATTGCTTCATGTTTTCTCGGAACATCGTAGTTGACCAGACTTAACTCCCCTCCAACATAGATACTTACTCGCGATATCTTAAGCAGGTCAATTTGCTTTCCGATGCCCGCGGTAATTGTGCTTCCGAATTGACTATTCTCGAGAGCGTCCATGCTGAGGAACATGGAGTTTTCTTTTTCGAGAAAACATTTGAAGCCTATGCCCCCGTTATCTTGGTTGAGACGACCATTTCTATCTCCTCCTGGATGCTTCGAATGTGTCCAGAAGGTGTACGCAATACTCTTGCACCAAGGGAAATCCTTTTCTCCCGCATTGGAAGTAGTAGGGCAGATCATCGCCGCAAGAACTGCGGTTAACGCCACTATTTTCCGTATCATGAATGTCTCCTTCTTTGTACGGGTTAAAGGGGCTCAATAAAACAAAATGGAATTAAAGAGCTACGTGGGCCTAATCTTAGCACTTCCACAAAAAATCGCACCCTTCAAAAAAGTGCGGAAATGTGTTAGAGTAAAAACCTAATTCGGAAACGAATTGAGCAGATGGTGACTATAGTGTAATGGTAGCACGCGGGCTTGTGGAGCCCTCAGTTCGGGTTCGACCCCCGATAGTCACACAATTTCAAACAAAAATCGCAAGCGACATGCTTGCGATTTTTGTTATAGAAAATTGTAGTGGCTATCGGGGGTCGAACCGCGGGCTACCAGTTTCTTGGATTGTAATCAATCCGTTGAAACTGCAGTGCAAAAGATTTATCGTTGCCCGCAGTCTTCGACGAGAAGACGTAGGTCTCGAGTACAGCAGTACGCTCCCGATTTCTTAGACCGTACTCGGCCTGTTGAAATCGCAGTCCAGCAAAGCTTGTACTCAAGCAAGTCGGGAGAGGCGACCCCTGTGCGTGAAACCACGAGCGGCGGTTGATTAGTAAATCATGCCGTGAGGACAAGGTGAGTTCGTTGAGTGGCGACGAGACGAAACTTGTGGAAAACATCCCCGATAGTCAGTCTTTTTGTTTGAAAATTGTAGTGATATCTTTTGGTTTTGCTCCCAATTACAGCGCCTGCTGGAAATGAGGATGTTATACTTCTCACATGAACACATTAGCTACTTTGTTTGCAGGTATCATCGCTTTATTTTCAGGGTTATTTGGACATACCGCCATGTCTACACAATCTCAACAGGTTTCTGTGCCAGCCACCGCAACTACCACTCAGCAAAATTCAAAAATAGTTGAAACAAATGTTTCAACATCTAGCTCACTTCAGTTAGACGGTTTGGTAATTTGGTCTGATGAAAAACATAAGTACACCTCCGGTAATGGGAATGTTTATTTTGACGGTCTGAAGATAGAAGATGCTGAACAAAAATCTTTCCAAATAATCGACCAAAATCCTTTTCCAACAAGGAGATATTCTGGTGAGAATATTGCACACTACTCAAAAGATAAAAATAAAGTTTATTATGACGGGAAAGTAATACAAAGTGCTGATGGTACGAGTTTTGTAGTGGTTTGGCCTGATGTGTTAGGAACAGAACAGGTTTATGCACAAGATGTAAGTAATTCTTATTACAAGGGTGAGGTTATTCTTCCAAAAGTTGATTCAGCTAGTTTTAAGCCTTTGGGTGTGCTAAGTAATGGTTGGCGAGTTGGCGGAAATTATAGTCGAGACAAAAGTCATATTTACTACAAGAGTGCAGAAGTAATAGGTGCAGATCTTAGTACTTTTAATTCTGAGTATGAAGATGGTTATGCTGCGGATAAAAATAAAGTTTTTCTCGAAGGAGTGGTTGTTCCAAATATGGACCCTAAGAAGTTCATTTTTCCTGTTCATGAACCATAGTTCTAACCTCCTCTGTAACACCAAAAAAGTGTATACTTCATAATATGAAAACACTCTTTAAAGTATTTGGGATTATTGCATTGCTTTTGCTAATTGCTGTAGTAGTCTTTGGGGTATATAGAAATTCCTATCCTTACCTAGCGGACGGGGCAATGGATGCAGAAAGGATTGCTTACATGGCAGCGACTGAGAAAGACCTAACTATATGTAGTAAGATAAAAACTCCAGTATTATTTCTTAATGGATTTGATATTACCAGAGAAGATATAAAAGCATTATGCTATCAGAAGCAAGCAGGATTTATGAAGGATAAAAGTGTTTGTGATCTAGTTAAACCATATTCTTCGGACACGAGGGGCTCTAGTCACGTAAATTCCTGTAAAGATTACGTGGATACCCTTGTTAAATTTCCAAATTTAAAATTCGGACCTCAGTTCTAATCCCGTCTACGATAGTACACTAAATATAAAAAGTGACGTAGCGTTATGGTGTTGCTTTTTCATATTAGCATATGCTAATATGACAATATGGATACGAAAAATACAACAGATATCTATAAAGTGTTTTCAAACGAAAATAGAGTGAAGTTGATAGCTTGCTTATCGACACCTAAAAGTGTTACGGAATTACGTGCCCACTGTAAACTTTCTCAATCGGCTCTTTCTCAGCATTTGTCTATTTTAAAAGAAGGAGGGGTTGCTGTGTGCAATCGTGATGGTAAAAAACAGATATACGTTATTAAGAATAAAAAAGTATTACAGGTTTCTAGGCTGTTACTAGATTTATCAAAGTAAATTACAAAAATATGAATACAAAAAAGATTATTATTTACTCAACACCAACATGTCACTATTGTGTCATGGCAAAAGATTATTTTGGAAAAATGGGAGTTGCTTATGAAGATAAAAATGTCGGAGTTGATAGAGTCGCTGCTCAAGAAATGATAACAAAGAGTGGTCAGATGGGCGTACCTGTTATAGATATCAATGGTCAGATTATTGTAGGTTTCCAGCCAGATGTTTTTGAGAAACTTATTAATGGCTAATTGTCTACATGAAAAAGAAAAATAACAATCTTGTAATTTGGGGAAGTATTGGTGTGGCTATTGTTGCTTTATTTGTGTTGTTTTCTCAAGGAGGAGGAATTAAACTGTCTGGTATAGATTTTTTGGACAAATATAACAAAACTGCGAATGCCGTACTTGTCGATGTTCGTACTCCAAATGAATTTGCTTCTGGACATATTAATGATGCAATAAATATCGATTTTGAAAACGCTTCTTTTGTTTCGGAGATTAAAAATTTAGATGCAGCAAAAACATACTTCATATATTGTCGTTCAGGGAATAGGTCTGGTCAGGCTGTGGCAGTCATGAAAGCCAATGGTATAAAAAGTATTTATGAATTACGTGGAGGGCTTCAGTTAGCACCAGAACTTATACAAAAATAAAATATATGAACATCACAAAAAATATAGGCACCCTCGATAGAGTTATTAGATTTATCTTTGCCGAAATCTTTTTCCTGCTGGCGTTTTTCTGGACATACGGTGCTGTGCAAATAGTTTTGTATGTTCTTGCGGCGGCCATGCTAGTCACGGCTTCGTTTAGATTTTGCGGATTGTATACATTGCTCGGAATAAAAACATGTCCTGCGGAAGAAAAGTCTGAATCAAAAGTAGGAAAGTTTTTTGCCTTTCTGGTGTTTATTTTGATCGCTGCGCTTGGAAGTTATTATAGTAACTTTTTTACTAAAAAGTTTTTCCTTGAGGATTATTCAAAGATGAATCAATACTACAAACAAACTCTTTTTTACACGGGACAGAATAACAGGGCAGAGTCTTTGAATAATTATGCAAATCTTGTAACTGAGTATGATATTTTTTATCAGAAATATTCTAAATATCACCCTTATGTTATTTCTGGGGATGTAAAGTTTAATGCAGACATTAAGCACATACAAGATATTATCGCTTCTCTTAAAGAAAATGTTGCAAGTGGTGACCTTCCTAGAACACATAAAGAGTTTGAGTTGGTGCGTCCACTATTTCAGGATATTTTGAAAAGAAATAATTTTTCAATGCTTGCGGTTTATCTTGTAGATTTTCATGATGCTATGGAAAAAATAATTACAGCAGCAGATGAAAAAAATGCAACACAAATTATTTCTGTGTACCCTGAAGTAAATGATAAATTAAAAGCGGTTGAAGATCTTGCTAATGACACAGAAATACAAACAATTCGTCAAAAATTAGAACAGGTGGTTTCTTCGGCGAGAGATAATAATGTAGAAGTTTTGTCATCTCAGGCGGCAGAGTTAAAGAGTAGTTTTGTAAAAGTGTATTTGAAAAGAGGGTAAATTCTCCCTGAGAACAAAGAGTTCTTTGCTTACAATATAAGCGTTTTTCGTGTGATATACTTTTCATATGTCTCGCATCATTTCTAATTTCGACAGTCTTGCTACAAACCAGCTACGCATAGACGCTTTGTCAATCATCGAAGAGGGGTACAGGGCAATCGATACGGTGTCTGCAATGACTTCTAAAATAACACTAGAGGATGGGACTCTTTCTATACAAGGGCATCCATATGAGCTCAGCCAGTATGAACGAGTCGTGATCATTGGTTTTGGAAAAGCTTCATGCAAGGCTGCGAAAGAACTTGAACGCATATTGGGGGATTTTTTGACGGAAGGAATTGTTATTGATAAACATGCAACGAAATGTGATGTCGTAGAAGTGTTCGAGGGAACACACCCGCTTCCAAGTCCACACAATGTCGAGGTGTCACAAAAAATTGCAGATCTTGCAGAATCTCTTACCGAAAAAGATTTGGCGATTGTTATTGTGTCCGGCGGAGGATCGGCCCTTCTTTGTTTACCTCTCTCTGAGTGTGAACAGGGGGCGCTCCTGTATTCAGAGTTGCTTAAAGCTGGAGGGAATATTAAAGATCTCAACACACTGCGTAAGCATGTGTCATCTATTAAGGGTGGAGGGTTGGCGAAGATGTTACATCCTGCAACGGTGGTAAGTCTTATTTTTTCTGATGTCCCAGGAGATCATTTTAAAGACGTAGCATCTGGTCCGACGTATTTGGATACAACCACAATCTCGGACGCTGAAAATCTTTTAGTAAAACATAATGTTAACGAACATTTTATCTTTAATGAGACGCCAAAAGACGAGCAGGTGTTTACGAAGGTTAGGAATATTCCTTTTATCTCGAACAAAGAAGCCCTTTGGAAAATGGAAGCAGAGGGAAAGAGAAGGGGGTACGAGGTTATTATTCTTGGAGATGAAGTATACGATAGTCCTGACGTATTTCTCAAAAATGCAGAGAGTCTACTGAAACCAAAGACAATGGTTATCGCAGGAGGAGAGCTTTCTATTGCTCTTTCAAAAAGTGGGGGAGTAGGAGGAAGGAATTTATATATTGCGAATCAGGCACTGGATATTATCGGTGAGAATGATATGTTCATTGCTTTTGCTTCTGATGGTATTGATAACAAATCTGTCGCTGCTGGTGCCATTGCAGATGCAGATACAAAAAAGAAATTACAAGAAAAAAACATAGACAGTAAAGCCTATCACGAAGAAAATAAAGACAGTGAACTTTTTATGGAAACAGGAGATGCAATTATTACAGGAGATACAGGAAGTAATGTATCTGATTTATATCTCATGATACGAAATTAATATATGAATACCATTACTTCAATCGTTGCGGACATTATAGAAGACTCACGAAACGTACCAACGCTTTCGGTTACGGTAACGACAAGCGGAGGAGGTGTAGGGGTATGTGCTGTGCCCTCAGGCGCAAGCACAGGAAAGTATGAGGCTTTTGAGCTTCGTGATGACGGCACATCTCATGGTGGCGTCACGAAGGCACAAGAAATTATTAATACTGTTATTGCCCCCGCACTTGAAGGTTTTGATGTTACTGATCAGCGGGGTATCGATGCGCTTCTTATAGAAATGGACGGTACACCGAATAAAGAAAAGTTAGGAGGGAATAGTATTCTCGGTGTGAGCGTTGCATGTGGTAAAGCGGCAGCGCAATCTCTCGGTAAAGAATTTTACGAATATTTGCAAAGCCTTGCAGAAGTTTCGTCAGAAGAAAAGTGTCCGCTTCTTTATTTTAATCTTATCAATGGCGGCAAGCATGCGTCTACCGCGCTTTCGTTTCAGGAATATCATCTCGTGCCAACGGTTCACAGCATTTCAAGATCACTCGAAATCGCACAGAAGGTACAAGATACACTGGGTGAAATCGTGAAAGAAAAATATGGTGAAGTCGCGCGCGGGGACGAGGGAGGGTACGCTGTTCCAACGGATAATATTCGTGAACCGCTCGAACTCCTCTCTCAAGCGGTGAAGCAATGCGGTGTTGAAAATGAAGTGATGTTTGCGCTCGATGTTGCAGCCACATCTTTCTATGACGAAGCAACAAAAATGTATACCATCGGAGGTGAACAACATACACAAGAAGAGCTTCATGATACCTATGTTTCTCTTGTGGAGGCCTTCCCCCTTATTTCAATAGAGGATCCTTTTTATGAAGAAGATTTTGAATCGTTCTCACAACTAAAAAAGGATATTCCGGATGTGATAATTGTCGGCGATGACCTTACGGTAACGAATATTCTGCGTGTAACACAAGCTGTTGAAATGGGAAGTATTTCAGGTCTCCTTGTGAAGCCGAATCAAATAGGTACACTGTCAGAAACAATTGATACGATAAGGTATGCGGAAGAAAAAGGAATCAAGTGTATCGTGAGTCACAGAAGTGGGGAGACGTCAGATACAATGATTGCAGATATTACATCTGCATTCTATTGTTTCGGCATGAAGTCTGGTGCTCGTGGACCGAAAGAGCGCGAGGTGAAGTACGCACGACTGCTTGCAATACAAAAAAATTAATACCACTTATTACTACGTATGGAACACACAGAAAGAAAAACAAAAATAATTGCAACACTGGGTCCCGCTACTCGGGCGGAAGAAGTTCTTGTGGCAATGCTCCCACATCTTGATATGGTGCGACTCAACTTTTCATGGGGTACGCATGATGACATGGAGCACTATATTGAAACGGTAAGAAGAATTAGTGTTGAGCATGGAAAAACAATCTCTATCATACAGGATTTGTCTGGTCCTCGAACACAAGAAGAAGGTGGACATCATTTTAATGGTGATAGAGAGAGTGTTCTTACTGAGAAAGATTTAGATGACCTCACATTTGGTGTTGCACACGCTGTTGACTACATTGCCCTTTCCTATGTAGGAAAAGCAGAGGATGTGACGCTTCTTCGTTCACACATTGAAAAGCTCGGAGCGCACATTCCTATCATTGCTAAGATCGAGAGGGTCGAGGCAGTGGAAGATATTGAAGCAATTATTGATGCAGCAGATGCAGTCATGATTGCGCGCGGTGATCTCGGTCAGGCATTTCCAATAGAAGAGGTGCCGTTCCTTGAACGAAGAATACTATCATCATGCATAAAGAAGAATAAATTTGTTATTGTTGCAACCGAAATGCTTCTTTCTATGGTGCACGCAAAAAGACCGACACGAGCGGAGGTAACTGATGTAGCATTCGCCGTTACAGGTGGAGCGAGTGCAGTGATGTTGTCCGAAGAAACTACTGAAGGAGAACATCCTATCGAGACCGTAGAGATGATGGATAGAATTATTTCTAATGCAGAGGCTCATAAAGTTCTCTAATTTAACGCTATGTCAAAACTCATTTATATAACACGCCGCATTCCAGAAAATGGTGTCGCACTGCTTAAAGAAAAAGGATATACGGTAGATGTTGGTGAAAAAGAAGAAGCGCCTACACACAAAGAACTCGTCCACGCGCTTTCTCAAAAACCATATGATGCGGTTATTTGTTTTCTTACGGATGAGGTTGATGCTGCGCTGTTTGATGCTTGTCCGACAGCAAAAATCTTTGCTCAGTACTCCGTCGGCTACAACAACATTAATATTGAAGAGGCAAAGAAGAGAAATGTTGTCGTAACGAACACCCCCGGAACATCGTCTCGTGCTGTCGCCGAACACGCTGTCGCTCTCATGCTATCGCTCACCACACGAACAATAGAAGGTGATCTTTTTATGAGAGCAGACAAATACAAAGGCTGGTCACCATATCTTTTCAACGGTACCGACCTTACAGGGAAAACGATAGGACTTTTTGGAGGAGGAGCTATTGGTCAAGAGGTGGCAGCGATAGTGCACGGTGGTTTTAATTGTCCGATTATCTATAGTGATGTTGCTCGAAATAGTGTCATCGAAGAAAAATATGGAGCAACCTATGTCGACAAGGAAACATTGCTACAAACAAGTGATATTATTTCTCTTCACGTACCACTCCTTCCTTCAACGAAACATTTAATTGATAAAGATGCGTTATTGCAGATGAAAAAAAGTGCATTCCTCATCAACACGTCCCGTGGACCAGTGGTTGACGAAGGGGCTCTCATCATCGCACTTACAGGAGGGCTCATCAAAGGTGCCGGACTCGATGTGTACGAATTCGAGCCTTCGGTGTCGCGTGAATTGCTCGCACTTCCAAATGTTGTTCTGACACCACATATTGCATCATCACGAGATAGTGTGAGACAAAAGATGTCGGAGAGCGTGGCGGAAAACGTTATTCATTTTTTTGAAAAAGGAAAAGGATTAAATGAAGTAACGGTATAATTCTCTACAAGCACATGCCACAGGTATGTATAAAACCTACACACTATGACAATGATTAAAACATATCTTAATGTGGATCTCGTTGTGGCTCTTGGTATAGCCTTCGTACTTCTCTCTGGTTTGTTTTTTTCTCCAGCAGATAAAGCTTTGTGGTACACCATTCTTTACGGCACGGTGATTGTCGGTTCTCTTCCACTTGTTTTTGGTATTGTTTCGTCATTACGGCGAGGGGTTTTTGGAGTCGATGTCATCGCTATTGTGGCAATTATTGCAGCGCTTAGTACAGGAGAAACACTTGCGGCCGGGATTGTTTTGTTAATGCTCTCCGGAGGTGAATCGCTCGAACGATTTGCAGAAAATAGAGCAAGAAGTTCTCTTGAAAAACTTTTGCAAAGAGTTCCTGTTGTGGCGTCTCTCTACAAGAATGGTCTTTTTCAAACAGTTTCTATTAATGAGGTGAAAGTTAGAGATGTTTTGGGTATAAAGAAAGGGGAGGTTATCCCTGTTGACGGTACTGTCTATGAAGGCACTTCGAGTGTCGACGAATCTGTAATTACCGGCGAACCAATCCCTCGAGACATTGCTGTCGGAGATACTGTTGTGAGCGGCACAACAAACTCTGGAGATTTTTTTACTATAGAAGCAACAGCGACGTATGATAAGAGTGTTTTTTCTGGCATTGTGCACCTCGTCGAACAGGCAGAAAAAGAAAAGGCACCAACGGTACGTCTTGCAGATAAGTACAGTTTGTACTTTACCTTGTTTACATTTAGTATTGCCGGTGTTGCCTTTCTTAAAGATCCACATTTGGCAACTGCAGTACTTGTTGTTGCGACGCCGTGTCCGCTTATTCTTGCAGCACCGATAGCATTTATTGCTGGCATGAGTAAGTCGGCAAAGAAGGGGATTATTGTAAAACATGGAGGGGTTTTTGAAGCCATTCTTAATGTGAAAGCTTTCTTTTTTGATAAAACGGGAACACTGACACTTGGTTTACCACAGGTATCTTTGGTGAAAACACACACGGAATCTTTTTCACAAAATGATGTCATTAAGTATGCTGCGTCACTCGAACAAGTGTCTGTTCATGTTTTCGCACAAGGTATTGTGAGTAAGGCCCAGGCGGAAAAAGTTGTTCTCTTTACACCGACTTCTGTCACAGAGACAACCGGGGAAGGGATTAGTGGGACGCTTGAAGGAAGAAGGTTCCATATTGGAAAGCTTTCATATTTAAAAACCTTTGGTGTTTCTTTTTCAGGTGAGGAAATAGGAAAAGACGATGTAAAAGCAAAACCAACGGTATACCTTGCGGAAGAGAAAACGCTTCTCGGAAGTATTGTCTTCTCAGATACGGTGCGGAAACATGCGAAAGAAACACTTGATGAAGTTCGTGCTTTACAGGAGGGTGTGGATCTTGTTCTCATTACAGGGGATGGCGAAGTGCGCGCGAGAGAGGTTGGATCATCTCTTGGTTTTGTTACGATTAAAGCAAACTGTCTTCCTAAAGATAAAGTTGATTTGATACAAGCGTACGAACGTGAAGGTATGCCTGTTGCTATGATTGGGGATGGTGTGAACGATGCACCCTCGTTGGCAGCAGCGTCGCTTGGGGTTGCTCTTGGTTCGCACGGGGCGACAGCTTCTACGGATATCGCAGATGCGGTAATTATGGTTGATGATTTGGAAAGGATTGTGTACTTGCTCAAAATAAGTAAGCACACCGTGCGTATCGCCAAGCAGTCAATGTTTTTCGGTATGGGTTTAAGTGTGATGGCGATGACAGCAGCTCTCTTCGGATATTTGCCTCCCGTAGAGGGAGCTATTCTTCAGGAAGGTATTGATGTGCTCGTGATTCTAAATGCACTACGGGCGCTGTAGTGGTATACTTTTTATATGAAAAACAATGAGGATATTCCTCGCGTCCATATGGATCAGTACCCTAAGCTCGTTAAAGAAGGGGTTTTTATTGTTGATGACGAAGTGTGGAGTACGCAAAAACGTATTGCTCGTATTTATGGCAGAAGTATTCCAACCATCAACGATCATTTGAAAAAAATATATCGTGAACGAGAATTAATGAAAGCGGCAAGTGAGAGAGCTCTTATGATTACTCAAAAAGAGGGTACAAAAAAAGTAGAAAGAAAGGTATATGTCTATAACTCAGACGTGGTTATTGCTATCGGATTTCGTGTTAAAGGTGAATGGGGCAAAGAGTTTCGTGTATGGGCTCGTGAAGTTGTTCGTGCGAGTTATGACCCTCGCGATCAGATACAGCATCTACTTGAGAAGAAGCATTAATTTATTTGTGTGAAAGATGTTTATATAAAAAGTCTGTAGTGCTCCCAGTTTTTTTACCAGGACCAAGTATTCCTTTCGGATCCCACGCTTCTTTTGTTTTGCGAAATACTTCACGTGTGGCTTCGTTGTAGATATATGACAGAAAAGGGGTTCGCATAAGTCCGTCACCACTTACTGCACTTAGTCCTCCTTTATGTTTTTCTACAATTGCAGAAAGAGACTGCATGTATCTATCAAGGTCGTGGGTGTACGACGGTGCCTTTTGGTCAAAGAGAGTGACTACCGAAATATGCCCACTCCCCGCATTTCCTGATATTGTGTAGAGTTTCCCTGTTGAAGCAAGGTAGGTATCGAGATCATTCAGCATCTTGGCATAATGCATAAGAGGCACGATAATGCCGTCACCAAACGTGCTCGGTATATGAGCTCCCCCAGTGTAAGCATTGCAAAGAGAAAGAAGAAATCCCCCCTCCGTGATACGTTCTATGAAGGATGTGTCCTCATAAAAAAATAAAGACAAAGAGGGGTCTGGAAGTGCACGGGTGAAGGTTCTCACGGTGTCGTGCAGTCTTTCTTTGTCGGTATCGAAGTGTGTTACAAAGAGTGTGTACATACTGCGACCTGTTTCCTTGATAAGTCCTGGATGATAGCGATTTGTAAGATTGCTATATGTTTCATCACATAAAAATATATGCTCTGCTTTGTGGTGCTTAGCTATTTCGAGTAATGATACAAGAAGCGATGTATCCTGCATTGATATACATGTTGTATGTGCATGTGGTTTGAGAGGAACAAGTCTAAGAGTGACAGAAGTAATAATGCCAAGCGTACCCTCTCCTCCGACGAGTTCATCGATGAGCTGTCGTGGTCCAATAGAAGTGTTCCATACACAGTATCCCGTCGCATCGTCTCTCGTCTCAGGTTTTGATGCACGAAGTGTTGGCCCGTTTTCTGTTAGGAGTGGGAAAATGGTTTGGTAAATACCAAGAAGGCGACCACTTGGTGTGATGCCATCTGCAATGCGATGTTCTTCTCCTGTGTCTACGACAACAGTTAATGCCTCTGTCCATTCGCGAATGGTTCCATGATGGAACGTTGAAGGGCTTGCACTTTTAGTTGCAACGAGTGCCCCGATAGTTGTGTCGTTGTCCGCTGATGTGAGTATCGGTATTTCCATATGCCAACCACGAAGTTTTTCACGAAGGGTTTTTATGGTAACTCCTGCGTCGACGGTTATCGTATGCTCCATCATATTAACCTGACGAATGTGTGTAAAATGTCTCGTCATGTTAAGAATAATTCCTTCGCCAAGAGCTCCTCCTGTATGAGCTTTACCATTTCCACACACCGTAAGTGGCATATTATATTCTTTTGCAAAAGAAATGGCTTGCTTGATGTCGCCCGCGTGCTTTGGATAAATGACAGCCTGGGGACGAATGATCAAAGGGGATCCATCTACGCTATGGGATTGTAGTGTTTGCTGTGAGCAGTCTATTTCACCAGAAAGGGTGTTTGCAAGAGAGGAGAAAAGAGGTGGAACACCAGAAAGAATATTAGATACCACGTTCATAAATACTTTTACCGTTGTGGTAGATTACGAAAAGTGCGACACATACAACGAGCACAAGAAATACAACAAGTAAAATCGTGCGCATAACAGGGTAGATGTTTACTTCTTTTGTGACCGCAATCTCTTGTACAGGAGCCCTCGAGAGAGAAGGTGTTTGTTCGTTGGTAGTGGTGTCCATAACTCATAACAGTATAGCTTGTTTTTTGTATGTTGTTCACATATATCTGTCCACAGTGACGAGAGATAGATGCAAGATATACTGTAGTGATACAATATCAATTTATTTATTAATAACACAAAGTATTTATGAAACTATTAGCATCGTTCTTCTCTCGACTTTATCAGTACGCGACAATGTTTATTGTTGTAGGGTCACCACTTTTCTTTATTCCAGGAACAGGGTTCACACCAGAAACAACCTATTACATCACCATGATGATTCTCGTGGCAGTGGCACTTGTGTCATATGTTGTTTCTGCGGTAATTACGCGGTCGTGGCACAGTGTTTCGAAGTTGGAGTTTCTTTCATACTTTGCGTTCACACTTGCGCTTCTGGGATCTGTTTTGTTTGCAAAAGATCCACGAGTCGCCCTCTTTGGGGATGCTTTCAACACTCTCTCTGCGGTGTCACTTCTCTCTCTTCCTGTTGTCATGTACCTTGTTCGTACACTACCTGAAGCATTACGACAGAAACTCAAGTACATACTACTTATTGTGTTAAGTATTTCTGCTTTTGTGTTCGTGTCTGCTCTTATGTTTAGTGGCTCACTTGTTGAGACCGTTAAGCAGCTTTTCTTAGGGTTTTCAAACTCAGTTTCGTTTGCTGCATACCTAGGGCTCTTCGCTCTTGCTTGTTTCTTTTTTGTTCAAAAGCTTAAGGTTTCAAAAACATACAAGACTGCAGTTATTATTACCGCAGTATTTTTCGTAGCATGGGCTGTTGCGCTTTCGTCACAAGAGAATGTTCGTCCGAACCTTTCAAGTACAGTCTCTGTTGGAAAGAGTGTCTTGCTTCACGACGGTGTCTTTGGTATAGGGGCTGGAAATTTTAGTCGTGCATGGCAGTTGTATCGCCCAGAAAGTGTCATTGCTTCTCCATACTTTGGTTATGACTTTACACAAGGATCAGATACGGTGAGTACTCTTTTTGTAACTATTGGAATTCTTGGGGTTCTTGCATTCTTGATGCTCATGCTATCAGCGCTTTACAGTACATTTATTAGTTATAGACAGGCGGGCCAAGGCAATGATCGTACCATTCTAGGACTACTTTCCCTTATCTTGCTTTACTTTGTGCTCGTTGCTTTTACGGTTCCTCTTTCCTTTGCAATGCTTGTCGTGTGGGTGAGCGTTGGGGGCTTAGGCCTTGCAAAGGCAAAACTTACGGAATACCACCCAAGTAAGAAGCTTGCAATTCTCCTCATTCCTCTCGCAGTCTTGCTCGCGGTCAATGCGGTCATGCTTGTGCAAAGAACTCGTGCTTTCGCTCTCTTTAGTAAGGCGCAATCATTAGCACAAACACAGGATGTTTCTCCTCTTCTTGCAAAGGCTATTTCTTTGTACGGATTTGATGGGTTCTACCGAACACAGGTTGAGGTTGCCATCGCTTCTAACCGAGCACTTGTTTCAAGTGCAGCACTTGATCAGGAAGCTCTTAAGACTGAGTATTTGAAAACTGCAGCAATAGCTGTTGATGCAGGTCTCGCAGCAGTGAAGGCAAACTCCGATAATTACCAGAACTACGTGTCACTTGGACGAGCATACGAACTCGCTGTTCCTTTTGATAAAGAAGGGGGGTACGATCGCGCGAAGAAGTCATATCAGGAAGCTATTAAACTCTACCCAGAAAATCCTTACCTCTATGTGATGCTTGCCCGACTTGAAGCATCAGCTGGAACAAAAGAAGGTGTGCGAGCACAGCTTACCGAAGCACTTAAGAAGAAGCAGAATTTTGCAGATGCCCTCTATCTCATGAGCCAGCTTGAGGCTTCAGAAAGTAAAGGAAACGAAGCACTCGCATATGCTATCGAAGCAGTGAAGAATGCTCCGAATGATCCTCTTACGTACATTCAGGCCGGCCTTCTTTTCTACGGAAAGAAAGATTATCAAAATGCAGTAACTGCTCTTAAGACAGCGCTTGAGAAGGATCCAAATAACGCTAATGTTGCGTACTTCCTTGCACTCTCACTTCGTGATGGAGGTCGCCCGGATTTAGCAAAGACTATCGGTGAAGAATTGCTCAGACGTAATCCTGGAAATGCTGATCTACAGAAGTTTCTTACATCTGTACAGCCGACAGCAGCTCCAGCTGTTAAAAAATAATGACCTTACGTGAGGTAGAAACCATCCTTAACACACTCGAAGCACGTCATCCACAATTAGATGAGGCGATGCTTACAACACTGCTCACTGCAGGAGGGTGGGACGAAAGAACCATTGCTGACGCAGTGGTTCTTTTCCGTGGAAAAGGGAAGTCTCTCAGCGCTGAAAAACCAGAAGTACTTCTCGTTCCTACAGAAGCATCGCATGTACTTCCGGAAATGATCGACGAAACACATGAACTTCTTGAACATAATCCACAAGAAGAGCTACCTGTGGAGCCGGTTATAGAGTCAGTTGAGGGTCCGGCAGCAGAAGAGGTGTTACCTATTCCCGCAGAGGCCACAGTGGTAGTTCCTGAAGTGGTTCCCGAAATAACGAAGTATGAAGTGGCGGAGATTAAAGTGAGCGAACCTCAATCACTCATTGAGCCTGTCGAGTATATTGCGGCGAAAGAAAAATCTCTACAGAAAGTAGAGGCTGAAATTCCTCATAACCTTCCTCTTCGTCCTTTCGAAAGCACTGAGTCCGTGTGGCCATTCTCGAGATATAAAGATATCTTTTTTGGAGAAATCATGCCAACGCCAAAAGTCGAAGAAGGAAAAGATGTAAAGGAAGCTGTGAAGGTTGTGGAAAAGGAAAAGATTATCGAGAAGCATATCGTTATTGATAACGTGCGTATTGCCAAGACGCCGCTGACAGGAAAAGATGAGAAAATAATAGCGCTTGCGGCTGCGATGTTAGTTGTTATACTTCTCTTACTGGGCTATATGTACTCCAACGCTCGTTTCTAAGCCATAAATTACTTCATCTGCTTCGTTGCCAGAGATTTTTATTCCCGCGAAGTACTATTCGTACATCTTGGTCATAAAAATCTCTGACGCCTTGCATCTAAAGCAATTTCTGGCTCAGAATTTAGTCACAAGGCATATATTGTTCCACTTACTTTGTCGATGAACGCTTTTTCTCGGTCAATGTACGATATGTACATCTTCCTCGAAAAAACATCCATCTTCGCGTAATTGAAACAATCTTTGCCCTGTGAAAGTAGGCTAATTATCATCATTAATCACACACACTATATGGAATCATTCGATTACAAAAAATATACATGGATTGCAGGAGGTGTCGCACTTATCGGCATCGCTTTCGTGTCTCTTGCTACAGGAATCAGTAGTTTGAAATTAGTTAACTATCCGAACGGGACAGTTCCAACGATTACCGTTTTAGGTGAAGGGGAGGTAACAGCGTTACCAGATATCGCTACGGTTACTTTTACTGTTCGTGAATCTGCCAAGACTGTTCCTGAAGCTCAGAAAATTGCAGAGACGAAAATGTCAGCAGTTCTCGCGGCTGTTTCAGCGCTTTCTGTTGACAAGAAGGATACAAAAACACTTTCATATACTGTTAATCCAAAATATGAGACAGCTCAGATTTATTGTATTACGATTCCTTGTCCACAAGGGCGTACCGTTGTTGTTGGCTACGAGGTCGCAGAAGTTATACAAATCAAAGTGAGAAAAATTGACCAAGCCGGTGCCGTTGTCGGCGCTCTTGGCGGTGTAAATGTTACAGAAATTTCTGGCCCAGAATTTACGGTGGACAATATGGATGCTGCAGAGGCGGAAGCAAAAGCAAAGGCTATCGCACAAGCAAAGGTAAAAGCCGAAGCTACAGCAAAAGCTCTTGGTGCTCATCTCGGTGAAGTTACACAGTTTAGCGATAACGGTAACTACTCTACATACGCGAGAATGGATATGGTTTCATCAAAAAGTCCTATGAGCGTTAGTCTTCCACAAGGAGAAAGTGTTATTAAATCAAGTGTAACAGTTACGTATTCTCTAAAGTAGAATTACCACTCGTGCAACAAAAACCAGTCCATAAGGGGACTGGTTTTTTGATTGACAAGTGGCAATTGGTTTGGTATCATTGTACCTATAAATGCCCACGGGGGCGTTTTTTAGAATAAACGTCTTATCACACTATTATGAATCTTTTCCAATACCTCAAAGAAACAAAAGCGGAGCTCAAAGAAGTAACATTTCCAAGTGCTACACAGACTATTACGTACACGTTAGCCGTTATTGCGCTCTCTGTGATAGTGGCTGCGTTGCTTGGTGGAACAGACTTCGGTCTCCGTGAAGCGCTTACAAAGCTTCTCGTCCGCTAGTATTGCATCGCGTGTATTTGTATTAACGAATTACTAATTACTATTAACTAATTACTACCCCTATGGCCAAACAAGAATTTACAGGAGAGCGTCATTGGTACGCCATTCACACCTACAGTGGATATGAGAACGCTGTACAGCGTAATTTGAAACAACGTATCGAATCTCTCGGTATGGAGAACAAAATCTTTGCCGTGGTTGTTCCCGTTGAAAAGAAAATTAAAGTAAAAGGAACAAAGCGTGTCGAGGTTGAGGAAAAGATTTACCCAGGATACATTCTTGTGGATATGATCGTGGATGATAATAGTTGGTACGTTGTTCGTAATACTCCCCGTGTAACTGGATTCGTAGGAGCAGGGACAACCCCCGTACCTCTAAAGCAAGAAGAGATTGACTTCCTCTTTGGTCGTATGAATAACGGAGAAGTTGAACATGAAATCACTGTCGCAGTCGGAGAACTTGTTTCGATCATAGAAGGTCCATTTAAGGATTTTGAAGGAAAGGTCAGTGAAGTTGACAAGGCACGAGGAAAGCTTAAGGTCTTGGTGAATATGTTTGGAAGAGAGACTCCGGTTGAGCTAGACTTCCTCCAAATCAAAAAAGTCTAAAAAGGTTTATATCATGCCATCTTCGTCGTTGTAAGCAAATTTTGTTCCCGCAATGTACTATTCGTACATTTTGGTCACAAAATTTGCTTACGCCTAGAACCTGGCACAATCTAAACCTTTTTAGGGGAAGGCGAGGGTGCTGTTGAAGAAAATACAAAAACGTGCTAAAATACCACAACTTATATATATGGCTAAGAAAATTACAAAATACGTAAAGGTTCAGATTGAAGCGGGTAAAGCTACTCCTGCTCCACCACTTGGTCCTGCCCTCGGACAGGCCGGTGTTCAGATTGGAGATTTCGTTAATAAATTTAACGCAGCAACCCAAGGACAGCAAGGAAGAATGTCAGTAAAAATCTATGTGTACGAAGATCGTACCTATGATTTCGTTATCAAGACTCCGACAGCAACATCACTCGTGATGAAGTCAGCGAACGTTGCAAAAGGAAACAGTAAAGGGGGAGCAGGAACAATTTCAAAAGATAAAATCCGCGAAATTGCAGAGCTCAAGCTAAAGGACCTTACTGCTCATACGATTGAACAGGGGATGAAGATTATCGAAGGTACTGCGCGTTCTGCTGGTATCAAAGTTATCTAACACACGAAGAAAAATTTAAAGAATTCTTACAAACTATCCGCTTCTGGCGGATGGTTTGTTTTTAAAGAACCGTTCGCAGAACGTGTGCGCTTCGCACCGATTTCTCGAACGGGCTTTTTATTTTTCTAATATCTGAAATGAGTAATCTATTCCAAGTTGCGCGTCATGATGCTTTTCTTCGGATGTAAGATTGAAGAGATTCTTGTACTCAGGAAAAAAAGTATCAGCTTCTTTTTCATCATTAATCACAGTGAGATATAGTCTGTTTGAGAGCGGAAGAGCTTCGCTGTAGATCTCTCCTCCTCCAAGAATAAAAATCTCTACACTGTCTAACTGTTGAGCCAAAGAAATCCCATCTGAAAGAGAATGTACAATAGTCACACCTTCTGGTTTCCAGGTTTCATTGCGTGTTACAACAATGTTTACCCTGTTAGGGAGGGGTCTGCCAAGTGATTCAAAAGTTTTTCTTCCCATAACGACAGGGTGACCAGAAGTCAAAACCTTGAAACGCTTCAAATCATCAGGTATTTTCCACAAAAGTGTATTGTTTTTACCTAATTCTCGATTCTTTCCTATTGCTGCAATTATGCTTATTCTTGAAGAAGACATGGATGTTGTTATTTAGTATACTAACAATATTATTAAAGTATAGATACTATTTTACAGCCATGTCACAGTACGAAGTTGAAATAAAGAGCCTTCTGGGAACGAGAGATAAAGCAGATACATTGATACAAAATCTTGCACGGGCCGGTTTTGTTATCGATTCTCCAAAAAGGAGCACTCAACTTAATCATTACTTTACGTATTCCGATTTAGAAATGTTTCTTGAGACAACTCTTCCGTATGTTCCAGAAGAAAAGAAAGATCTCTTTGTCAAAACAATCAAAGAAGGTAGTAATTTTTCTATTCGTACACGTCAGTCCAACGACAAAGTGCTTCTCGTTGTAAAAGCTTCTTTGGGGGATGATTCCAGTTCAAATGGTGTTGCTCGAATGGAATTCGAAATAGAAATGCCAATGACACTTGTCGAACTAGATCAAATACTTTTAGACTCAGGGTTACAATATCAGGCCAAGTGGTCTCGTCAAAGAGAAGAGTATGAAGGAGAAGGCATTACTGTATGTCTTGATAAAAATGCTGGGTATGGATACCTTGCTGAGTTTGAGAAAGTTGTCGATGATCAAGCTCTCGTACAAGAAACAAAAGAGAGTCTTCTTTCTTTTATGGAGCGTATGGGAACAGAAGAACTGCCCCAAGGTCGTCTCGAAAGAATGTTTGCGCATTACAACACTCATTGGCCAGAATATTACGGAACGGATAACACCTTTACTGTAGAATAAAATATATGTACTTAGCTGATTTTGTGAGCTAAACTTTTTTACATGAAACATCCCGACGAACAATACAAAAATTTGATTAGGTTTATTTTATCTAACGGTGAAAAAGTAACAACTCCACAAAAAATTGACGCTTTAACCTGCTTCGGTACGACAGCCCCCCTTGTATATGATTTATCAAACGGTACACCGATAATAACCGAGAGGCAGTTAGGTATTAAAGGGGCGATTGGGGAAATGTGCGCTTTCATAAATGGGGAACAAGATTTTTCTATTATGAAAGAAAAGTATTCCGTCCCTGGTCCTTTCTGGGATCCATGGATTTCTGATGAAAAGTGTGAAAAGGCTGGAGCTAAGAGGGGGTGCTTAGGGGGCGGGTCTTATGGCCCAGCCTTTGCAGCTTTTCCTGATGGTGAGGGAGGGTTTGACCAAATTAAAAATGCAATAGAAATGTTATCAGATGAAAAATTAAGAAACAGGAGGACTATTTATGTGACTTCTTGGATACCATTTATGAATGGTTACGGCGGTAGACAGAAGTCAGTTATTACTCCGTGCCATGGGAACCTACATTTTAGGGTCATAAATGGAAACTTGGATCTCATCTCTGACCACAGATCAGCGGACGTTCTGCTAGGTTTCCCAAATGACATGATATCGTATTGCGCACTTTTAAAAATGGTAGAATCTGTGACTGGTCTTAAGGCTAGGCGTCTAATATTTTATTTGAGAGATGCGCATATTTACGAAAATCAATTAGAAGAAGCAAAAGAAATACTTGCGAGAGATTCTAGGGTTTTTCCCGAATTAGTAATAAAAAATACAAAAAAAGATATCAAAGAGTATAGGTTTGATGATTTTGAATTAGTGGACTATATTTGTCATCCAAAAATGATAATCCCGTCAGCTGTCTAGCAGCTTTTAATATGGAAGAAAAATTAATAAATATGAATAATGCCAGAGAAGAGAATCAAAGGCTTCGAATGCAAATGTCACAGGAAAACAAAGTTTGTATTTTTTGCGAAAAAGGATTGAAGGAGATCCATAAGCTGCCCATTTTACATCAAAATAAAACCTTCCTGGTGACTGATAACGCATTTCCGTACTCGGGAACAAATCACCATGTTCTCATAATACCCAAAAAACATATTTCAAATGTAGAAGAAATAGATATTGACAGCTGGGTTGATTTGAAGGAAATGATTGACTGGGTGGTAGAGGAGAGAAAAATTCCAGGGGCTTCTCTTTTCTTAAGATTTGGAGACTCTAGATTTACTTGTAGTTCCTTGAGTCATTTGCATTTCCAGATTATCGTTGGCAACAGTAGTCAAGAAGAACAAAAAGAAAACAGGGAAGTTCTCTCCGTTCCGTTGGGTTGGAAGAAAAAGTAGTTACATTTTCTCTACCTCTTTCTTAATAATATTATTTATCTCTATACTGATAGAGCTATAGAGTCGCTTCATTCCATCTATGTGAAGTTTTCTTATTTTTGCTGTTGTGCTTGTTTCTGCTTGCGCTGGCAAGACAACGATTGAGCCGCAGCTCTTTTTTAGCCTTAGTTCATTATCTTTGTTCTGAGATGTCTTAGAAAGAACCAGTATGCTGGGCTTAATTTTCTCTGTAACAGAAATAGAGGTATCCTCACCACTCAAAATGAATAGCAAATCTATATGTTGTAAATGAGAAAGCATTTCGACCCTCTCTTTCTGCTTTACTATTGGTCTATCTTTTCCTTTTCTCTCCTTTATTTTTGCGTCAGAGTCTACTCCGACAACCAATAAGTCGCCCAATTTCTTTGCTTCTTCTATATATCTCATGTGTCCAACATGAAGCATATCCCAAGAGCCTAAAGTAAGAACGACTTTTCTTCCTTCATTTTTAGCAGTATTGACAGCTTTTATTACTTGAGTGATTGGGAATGATATATTTTTCATTTTATTTATCTAGTATACTGCAGTATACAGTTTAGGTTATTTCTGACAATGATCGTAATATGAAAGGGATTGAAGCCTCTAAAAACCAATGAAAAATAGTCTAAACAATAAATTCAAAGATATAAATTTATACTCTTTTGTTCCAGAGACTGATTTCCTGATGCAGGCCGCAAAAGAAGCAGCTACCAAGTATTCTTTAACACCCCTTTACCCAATCGGAATATTGGCAGTTAAGGGTAAAGACATTCTATGTGCATCAGGTAATGGTAATGGTTATCATGAATCTAATATTCACGCAGAGGGTCACATCGAGGGTTGTCGTAGAAGGTTTGTGAGTCAAGAGAGGGTAAAAAACGGTGGTGAAAAAATTAAACCGGGGGAAGAATTTGATTTATGTATCGGGTGTCATACTGATTTTCATGCTGAATCTAATTTAATTAGAAAGGCTGTTGATTTGGGTGTAGATTTGCGAGGTGCTGATATGTACATGTATGGGCATTACTGGTGTTGTGGCAGTTGTTGGGGGAAAATGAATAAGGCAGGAATTAGAAAAGTTTTTTTGCCAGATACGTATAAAAAGTTTGAAGATGTGCAAGAAGTCAAAAACTGGGCAAAAGAGTGCATGGAAATCAGGAAAGCAAACGAGTTTTTGGTGCCCTGATAAGTATTTCCGTTTATGGTATTCTTAGGATATATTCGCGTAGTAATTTCCAAAAACCACAATCATGAAAGACAAAGCCATTGAAAAGTTATTAAAAGCAGAAGACAAGCGCCAGCACAGTGTCATCAATTTAATCGCCTCAGAAAACTACGTTTCTGATGATGTTCTCACTGCGCTCGGCTCATCGCTTACGAATAAATATTCAGAAGGGTATCCAGGTAAGCGCTATTACGGAGGAAATGAAATTATTGATGAAGTAGAATCACTCGCCCAAGAGCGTGCACTTTCATTGTTTAAACTTGATCAAAAGAAGTGGCACGTGAACGTACAACCTCTCTCGGGGTCACCAGCAAATCTCGCCGTGTATTCTGCACTTGTTCCTCTCGGCGGTAAGATCATGGGTCTCAAACTTTCAAGTGGAGGACATCTTACACATGGACAATCAGTATCAATGACGGGAAAAATCTGGAAGCAAGTTCCGTATGAAGTAGATGCAACAACCGAAACGCTTAATTACAAAGAGTTAGAAAAAATCGCGGTGACAGAAAAACCAGACATTATTGTGTGCGGCTTCACAGCGTATCCACGTATTGTTGATTTCAAGAAGTTCGCAGCGATTGCTAAGAAATCTGGCTCACTGCTCATGGTGGATATGTCACACTTCGCAGGTCTCGTCGCAGGAGAAGCGTATCCGTCACCGTTCCCGTATGCTGATGTTGTGACTACTACGGTACACAAGACACTTCGTGGTCCACGCTCGGCAATGATTTTTGTAAAGAAGGATAAACGAGAAATGGATAAGAAAATAGACAAGACAATTATTCCTGGTCTTCAAGGTGGGCCTCACAATAATCAGATCGCTGCGGTTGCGGTAGCGCTTCGTGAGGCTGCTGCTCCAGCATTCAAAACGTATGCAAAGAATGTTGTTAAGAATGCACAAGCGCTCGCCAAAGAATTGGAAGTTCGTGGATGGAAAGTTATCACAGGTGGAACAGACTCACACCTACTCTTGGTGGACACGTGGGCACAAGGTAAGGGTGTATCAGGAAAAGTGGCATCAGATGCTCTTGAGGCTGCCGGCATCATCGTGAACATGAATACTATCCCTCAAGATCCACGTGGTGTGATGGATCCGTCCGGTATCAGATTGGGCACTGCTGCAGAAACCACTCGTGGAAAGAAAGAAAAAGATATGAAAGTCATCGCAAAAAGAATCGACGAGGTTTTACGAAGTGCAGTGAAATAAAGTTGCCTGCTTTACGTATTTCTTTATTTGTCGATAACACGTTAGTATAAGAGAAAAGATATGAATTCCTACGAGACTATCAATAACGTGCTCATGCAGCTTTTGGAAGAGAAGGGGGTTACTTCTCGTTTTTCTCTTGATCAACCCGAAGATGTCCTTCATGGTGACTATGCGACGAACATCGCCTTTGCTCTTTCGAAGTCTCTCGGAGCATCACCAAAGGAAGTGGCAGATGGGTTGGTGTCAGAATTAACTGAAGCACTTACGGAGGTGGTGGAAAAAATAGAAGTTGCAGGTCCGGGGTTCATTAACTTTTTCTTGTACGATGATGTGCGTACCGATGAAGCAGAAAGCATTGCCCTTAGCGATATTACAAACGTAAGAGGTAAGGGAAAAGTTCTCGTAGAGTACACTGATCCGAATTGTTTCAAGGTCTTTCATATTGGACACTTGATGGCCAACACCATTGGTGAAGCGACAGCGCGACTTTATGAAGCAAGTGGGTACGAGGTGACTCGTGTGTGTTATCCGTCAGACATCGGCCGGAATGTCGCCATGGGTGTGTGGGGTGTTATGAAAAAAGAAAGTGAAAAGCCAAAGAGTGACGCATCACTTAAAGACAAGGTTTCATTTCTTGGCATGTGTTACGCTTTTGCAAATGGAGAATTTGAAACAAACGAAACATCGAAAGCAGAAATCATAGAAGTGAACAAAGCGATTTATGCTGGTAGCGATGCGAAAGTTATGGAGGTGTACGCAGAAGGTCGTGCGTTGTCGCTTGAATATTTTGATCAGCTTTACGCTAAGCTTGGTACGACATTCGACGCTTTCGTTTTTGAGTCAGAAGTTGCAGAACCGGGGCTTGCTATTGTACAAGAATATTTGAAGAAGGGTCTTTTTGAAGAGTCAGACGGTGCTGTTGTATACAAGGGTGAACAAGACGGCCTTCATACGCGTGTGTTTATTAATAGTGTCGGCCTTCCGACATACGAAACTAAAGACATAGGAAATTACGAAAAGAAAATTTCATTGCTTCCGGACGCGTATCAGTATGTGACGGTAACTGCCGTTGAGCAAAAAGAATATTTTAAGGTAGTGAACAAAGTCGAAGAAAAGATGCACCCAGAACTTGCAGGTAAGCTCGTCCACATCACGCACGGCATGATGCGTCTCGAGTCAGGTAAGATGTCGTCTCGAACAGGGAATGTTATTGGTGGAGAAGATTTGCTCGATGCAGTGGCCGAGAAAATTGCTTCTCGTATTGAAGAGTTACGTGTGGATGAAAAAGATAAAGCACAGCTCATAAATGATATCGCTGTCGGTGCGGTGAAGTTTTCTATTTTGAAAGGTGCGCCAGGGAAAGATATGGTTTTTGATTTTGAAAAGTCAATTTCATTCGAAGGGGATTCTGGTCCATACCTTCAGTACACTCACGCTCGACTCTGTGCGCTTTTGGATAAAGCAATCGAAGCGGATATTGAAATAGAAAGTTATAGCATAGAAAAACCAGAAAGAGAGCTTGAGCAAGTTATTATCGGGTACACACAAGTGCTCGATAAAGCATATAAAGAACTAGGGCCTCATCATATTGTTCAGCATTTGCTTTTGCTCACACGTGCATTCAACAACATGTATAGTCGCGTGCAAATAGTCGGAGAAGATAAAGAAAAGAGTGCGTACTACGTAATGCTTTCACAAGCGGTGAAGAATATTTTGGCGCATGGATTATATACTCTCGGCATTGTCGCCCCAGAGAGGATGTGATTTTCCGATTTGAGCCCCTTATCGGAAAATCACCCTGAGACGCATCGCGGTCGAAGGGTAAATTGTTTCGGTGTGAACCATTGGCCGGAAAATCATCCCGAGACACATAGTGGTCGAGGGATGTGTTGGTTTGGCTTATCGCCTAAAAATCACCACGAGACGCACCGTACTCGAAGGGTTTTAATCGACTAGTTTTATTTATGAATAGGAGTAAACTTTAATTATGGAAAAAATAAAATCTTGGTTATTTCGTGAAAGTTTAGAATTAAATAAACACTGGTGGCATAGATTAATAAAAGTAATTTTTATATCACTTTTTTCAATTATAGCCATTGCTTCCTATATAAGTATTATCTTTTACCCAGATAGAGCTTTTTTCAGTAAACATAATATCGTTATCAAAAATACACTTTACCAGTTTACAGAAAATTACAACGGAGAAGATAGTAATAATACTATTCCAACTTTCTTTAAACAAGAAGGAGAGTTTGGTCTTTTAGTAGACGGTAGTATAGATTATATTTCTGAATATTCTTTAGGTAAAATAGAAGAAGGAACTTTTTGTGTTAAAAATCCAGAAAAATATTTAGAAGGTATATCAAAAGTATTATACTCATCATATCTAAAAACTTTAAGCTACGAAAAAGCACAAGCAACTTCATTAGACATATTTTCTGATGTTATCAAAAAACAATTTAACGAAGATAAAAGTAGAAAATGTTATTTTCACGGCATCAGTTTCTATGACCAAAACTTAAAAGATGTAACAAACTTATCATCTGCTATTATAAATTTTAAACCTAGTATTATCTTCTACGTAGAAGCCACAATAATTGTACCAATACTTGCTTTTATTTCTTTCCTTTTCTATGTATTGATTTATTATCGCTTAATTTTGTACATTGTTTACGGTAATAAAAAATAAAATGGCAACACCAGAAGCAATAAAAAGTTCAGCAATTTCGGCAGGCGGTGAAGATTGGGCTCTTCTTACAGAAGTGGTTCTTGATAGCGGTTTTCAAAACCTGCTAAATCAACAACACAAAGGGTTAGTACAACAACTAAAAGATAACCCGAACGTAATTAATGGTTATCGTGATTATTTTGCAGATATTATTATCAAATATATTGCTTGGAAAATCTACAAAGATACTGATCTAAAAAAATTAGGGAAAAACGTTGATGTTCTTGCAAATAAAGTTCAAGAAAGTAGTTCTGATTTAGAAGATCTTAATCGTGTAGCAAAACTAGCCAGTGGGGCAACTGCCCTTGCAGCATATTCAAAAACTTTTTCAACAACAGCCGGTCGTCATGAGGTTTTGGCAAACAATATGCGTAACTGGTATTTTATAGCAATAACAATGCTGCTATTTGTTATAGGGTTATTATTTTTTGTAAATATTTCCGACTATAAATTTATAAAATCACATCTAGCAGAAGATGTTATGTACAATCTTTCTTTGGTTGTGTTTATCTTAAAAGCAGTGCTGGCCTTCTTCTTTTTTCAGATTGTTCAATTTTTTAGAAAAAACTATAATGCTGAAAAACACCTAGAAGAAACTTACCGTCATCGCAGTGACGTACTTCAGTCACTTCACGCTGTATATAATTCAATTGATCTCAAGGATGAGAAAGATAAGCTTTTGTCTGCTGCAGCTCTCTTTGCATACGAAAGAGGTGAAACTGGTTACATAACAACAAAAGAAGGTGCTGGGTCAGGTGACATTACTGAGAGTTTATTTGCAAGGATTATTAAATAAAAATAGCTCCAATATTGTTACGTGGCTTAAGTAATAAAAAGGCCAGGTCACAGAAAGATTGTTTACGTTTATATGGTTTTGATGTATTATGAACTCATAAGCAGCGACGGGACTAATCACCCCAGAGCTTCGGGAAGAACGCTGAAAAGCTAGTAGAACCCAACAAATGAGTCCCGAGATTTACCCCGAGCAATATCGAGAGGGAATCAAAGGAAAAACAAGGTGGTACCACGGTATAAAAATCGTCCTTGAAAAACAACAGTAAAAAGTTGTTTCTCAAGGACGATTTTTATTTTTACCTCGGCAGATCGCGGGTCATACTATCAACACAATCTAATCATTATGAACAACAACTCAACCCCAAAAACAATAAATGAAAAGGAGCAAGAGACGCTTCTTTTTTGGCAGGACAAAAAGATTTTTGAAAAGTCTATAGAAACGCCGGAAGGGGAAGCAGAAAAAGAATCGTTTTCATTTTATGACGGTCCACCATTTGCGACAGGTCTTCCACACTTTGGTCATATCTTGGCAGGCACTATCAAAGATGCTATTCCCAGATATCAGACAATGAACGGTAAAAGTGTTCGTCGTGTTTGGGGATGGGACTGCCACGGCCTTCCTGTTGAGAACTTGATAGAAAAGAAACTTGGTCTCGCAAGTAAAAAAGATATTGAAGAATTTGGTATTGGAAAGTTTAATAAAGATGCGTATGAGAGCGTGCTTCAGTATGAAGAAGAATGGAAAAAGGTTATTCCACGTCTTGGTCGTTTCGTAGATATGGATCATCCATACAAAACAATGGATGCGACATACACCGAAAGTATTTGGTGGGCATGGAAGACCTTGTATGAAAAAGGGCTAGCGTATGAAGGAAACAAAATGATGCACATCTGTCCGAGATGTGAGACACCTCTTGCTCAATCAGAGGTAGGTCTTGAGTATCACGATGTAACAGATCTTTCTGTGACGGCAAAGTTTGAACTTACAGATGAACCAGGAACTTTTGTTCTTGCGTGGACAACGACACCGTGGACACTTCCAGGAAACGTTGCTCTTGCACTTTCTAGAAAAGCTCTCTATATAAAAGTTTCTATTGAAGATATGGAGGGGTTGTATATTCTTGCAAATGATAGAAAAGAAGATGTATTAAAAGAAATGAAGTATGAGGTAATTGATACTTTTTCTGGTGAAACTTTAATTGGAAAATCATACAAACCAGTATTCCCATATTTTCAAAATGCTGACATCGAACATAAAGAAAACATTTTCAAAATCTGGCATGCAGATTTTATCACACTCGACACAGGTACGGGTATCGCACATGAAGCACCAGCTTTCGGTGCCGAAGATATGGAGCTTGCCAAGGCAAACAATATTCCTGTGATTAAGCATGTGAAAATGGATGGCACGTTTATTCCGGCTGTCACTGATTTTGCAGGAATGAAAGTGAAAGTAAAAGATGACACGCAGTCAGCGGATATTGAAATCATAAAGTATCTCGCACATAATGGTCTGCTTTTTGAGAAGCATAAAATCATTCACTCGTATCCACTTTGTTGGCGATGTAAAACACCGCTTCTTAATTATGCGACATCGAGTTGGTTCGTAGATGTGCCAAAGATAAAAGATAAGCTCATTTCCGAAAATCAGAAGATTGGATGGACACCAGCGCATACACGTGACGGGCGATTTGGTAAATGGCTGGAGGGGGCTCGTGAATGGGCGGTATCGCGCACACGGTATTGGGGTGCGCCACTTCCTGTATGGAAAAATGAAAATGGTGATGCGGTGATGATCGGCTCCCTAAAAGATCTTGCGGAGAAAAATGCCTACGCCGCAAAAAATAATTTCTATGCTATTCGTCATGGTGAAGCACAGAGTAATGTTGACGAAATACTAGATACCGTGGGTGATCCAAATAACCACCTTACCGAAAAAGGCAAAGAACAAATCAGAGCTAGCGCTGAAAAATTGAAAGACATGCACATTGATCGTATTGTTATGTCACCGTTTATTCGTTCGGAAGAAACAGCCAAGATTATTGCGGATATTCTTGGTGTGAAGGATGTAGTGGTGGATAATCGTCTTTCAGAAAATCATCTCGGTATTTATGATGGGTGGAAAATAGCAGACTATCTTAAGGTAAACGGAAAACTTGATTTCTTACGTTTTGATCATCGCCCACAAGGAGGGGAGACGCATGAAGAAATAATGAACAGAATGATGGCATGTGTGTATGATGAAGAAAAAAATAATGAAGGTAAAAATATTCTTCTTGTCACTCATGGTGGACCACTTCGAATGGTTATTGCTGGATCAAATCTTGCAACAGAGGAAGAGGTAATTGCAGATGAAGCTCTCGAGCACACGCATATGTATCTTAAAAATGGAGCCTTCACAAAACTAGATGTGAAATTTGTGCCACGAGATGAGACAGGTGCTATTAATCTTCATCGTCCGTACATCGATGAAATAAAACTTTCTGTTGATGGTGTTATCTACACTCGTATACCGGACGTGTTTGATTGTTGGTTTGAGTCTGGGTCAATGCCTTTTGCATCGGTTCATTATCCGTTTGAGAATAAAGAAATCTTTGATAAAAATTATCCTGCAGATTTCATTGCTGAAGGTTTGGATCAAACGAGAGGATGGTTTTACTCACTTATTAATCTGGGTGTCGGATTGTTCGACAAGGCACCGTATAAGCATGTGATTGTAAACGGTCTTGTTATGGCAGAATCAGGAGTAAAGCTTTCCAAGAGTGAAAAGAATTACACTGACCCACTCGAACTTGTAGAAAAGTATGGAGCGGATGCAATGCGTTATGCTCTTCTTTCTAGTTCTGTGGTTAAAGGCGAAAATATTCTTTTCGGAGATTCACTTGTTGAAGATGTGTACAAGAAAGTTATTTCACGTCTTGAGAATGTTCTTTCTCTATATGAGATGAATAAAGAAGAGGAGGTGAAAGGAAACGCCGATTCTAAAAATGTTTTGGATAGATGGATTCTTTCTCGTGTGAATGAGGTTGTCGCCTCGACGACCAAAGGATACGACGACTATATTCTCGATGATGCGACACGGCCAATCGAAGCACTCGTTGACGATCTTTCTGTATGGTATGTACGTAGATCACGAGATAGATTAAAAGGTGAAACAGGGGAAGATGATAAAAAGAATGCACAGGAAACATTGGCATACGTACTACTTACATTTTCAAAAGTCATTGCACCGGTTATGCCATTCCTCGCTGAACGTGTGTATCAGACTATTGGAGGAGATCGTGAATCAGTGCATTTGGATGTGTGGCCAGAAGCGCCAGAATCTGACGCCTCTGTACGAGAAGAAATGAAGCTCGTACGAGATGTAGTAACCTCTGCTCTTTCCCTTCGTACACAAGCGAAAATCGCCGTTCGTCAACCACTCCAAAAGCTAACACTTAAGAATGAGATTCCGTTAGAGTATCATCAGATTCTTTTGGATGAACTCAATGTGAAAGAGCTCGCCTTTGACGCTACTATCACAGACGTATGTGCGCTTGATCTTGTTATTACAGAAGAGTTACAAAAGGAAGGGGACGTTCGTAATCTAATGCGCGCGGTACAAGATGCGCGAAAAGAAAAAGGCCTTACACCGAAAGATCTAGTAACGCTTGTAACGAGCTACGCTATTCCAGAACAATTCAAAGATACTCTCATGGGTACCTGTAGAGTTGGTTCAATTGTTGAAGGGGACGGTTCGTATACTGCAGAAACTTCAATCGGCACGGTGTCATTTGATATCAAATAGCAAAGAGCGGCCACGAAGTGGCCGCTCTTTGCCCTGTATTACTCTTAGCTGTAAACTGTCGACTGTATACTACCCCTCATGGCCATAGAAAAATACGTCACCAAGTGCCTCGTTATTGAAGCCTATGATCAAGGAGAACATGATCGTGTGTATAAACTATTTACGCGTGAGTTCGGTATGCTTACTGCACACGCCAAGAGTGTTCGTAAATTAGAAAGCAAACTCCGTGCACACATTCTTCCTCGCACCATGAGTCTTGTGACCCTCGTCCAAGGGAAAGATGTCTGGCGACTTGTGGGTGCAGAAGAGCAACGAGCTATTCCTCTTATTGCACACAGTGTGATTGGTCTTGTTAAAAGATTCATTCGTGGAGAGGGTGCGCATGAAGCGTTGTACGATAGACTTATTCAATTTCTCGACGTCGCACCTATGTACGATATTCAAAAGTCCCGCCTCCTTCTCTATTACATTGTGCTCGTAGAGCTTGGCTACGCTGATGCGAAAGCGATTGGTGCTGAAACCTTGAAAGAATATCTTGCGTGGAGTGTGGATGATTTGTATACACACCTCCTTCTTTCTCATGATGCTGTGCGTGCTCACGTCACTGCGGTTCTTGAAGAAGTACAGTTGTAGCATACAGTAAAAAGTTACGAAAGTTCGTAAAGTATACACAGTCCATAAAGTTCATAAAGTTAAAAGTGGGATTCCAAATTCGGGGCGCCGCCGTAGGCGGCGCCCCGAATTACTTTATGAACTTTCTACTTTAAGAACTTTATGGACTGTACTGGTATACTAAAGAACATGGATTTACCTGAACAAGAAAATAGTGCGCTCGACATGGTTGAGCACGAACTCAATGATCCAAAGAATAAAATGGACGATGTGATAATACATCGTGTTCGTGATGCGAAGATGAGAGATCTCCCAGCTTCATGGGGAGAACAGAATGCGGTTATTGTTGGAGAAAAAGTAGACGAAGGATTTTCTTTTGGAGCAAAGCTTCTCCTTGTGTCTTCTGTTCTTCTTCTGGCTGCGCTTTCTTTTGCTGCATGGCGTGTTCTTTCTTCTCGTAATATTGTTTCGGGTATAAATATCGACATGGCAGCAGAAATTAGTTCTTCTGTAGAAGGAGGTGAGGTCACACCTCTTACATTTACGGTGCGCAATCGTAATACAGCAGCAATAGAAGCCTCAACCGTAACGCTTACCTACAAACAAGGGACAGGTGCGCAAGATGAACAGGAGAAGGTTCAGGTGAAGCGTGATATTGGCACATTGGGTGCAGGTGAAAATAAACAGCAATTCTTTGATGTGACGGTATATGGAAGTGAATCCGAGGTTCGTGATCTTACACTTAAGCTTGAATATAAAGTTGCGGGTCAGAATGCTCTTTTTAGTAAAGTTCTTGTGACGCCTGTCGCACTAAGAACACCTCCAATATCTCTTCATATTGACGGCCCTCAGACGTTGTCTTCTGGACAGAGCGGCATCTTTACTATTTCAGTAAAAAATAACACCTCGACAACCTCACTCCCAAGTGTTATGCAGCTTACACTTCCGAATACCTTTACACTTGCAAACATGAATCCGAAACCAAGTGCTCGTGGGTCTGTTTGGGCGATACCTGCGTTAGAAGCCGGTGAGTCACGAAACATCACTCTTACAGGATCTGTCTCTAGTGGAGATGTGACAACGTTGCGTGCCGTGCTTGGTTCTACCGGTAGTGGTGCTGCTATTATCGGATTTGTATATGCGACACAAACATTTGATATCGCCCTTCGATCTTCTCCTTTGACGTTTTCTATAGCACTCGACACAGAACGGGGTGTTATTAATTCACTTCGTTATGGAGATAAGACGACCCTTTTGATTACGTATAAAAATACAAGCGACCTCCCGCTTCTTGATACATCGTTTGTACTTGCGATAGAAGGAGAAGCTCCTCTCTATAAACAAATTAATTCAACGAGCGGATACTATGACTCAATTAAGAAAACCATTTCCTGGGACAAGGCTTCTGTTCCTGAACTCGCTCTTATTGAAGCTCATAAAGAGGGTGTTTTCCGTGTAACTATACCGATAGTTCTTAGTGGAAATAATTCCCCCGCACTTACTCTTACAATGACAGGGGTCGCCACACTACAATCAAAAAATGACATTGTTGCAGCTCTCGATAAGACATGGATTGTTCAAGGAAGCGCGAGTTTGAGTGCCAAGACTGCATATAAAAATTCTCCATTTCCAAATACAGGCCCAATTCCTCCTCATCCAAACACTGCTACGACATACACAGCACATATGACAGTGTCTGCACAAAATGCGCTCGTTAATGCGAAAGTTTCCTTTCTTCTTCCTGCATACGTAACATGGCGCAACGTAACAAGTGACTCTACGAAAGTGTCTTATGATGCAAAAACACGAACGGTTACCTGGACACCTTCCGCTATTGGTGCTGGCAGTATGACAAGCATAGACATTGGTCTTTCTGTACTTCCTTCTCAAAGTCATGTGAATCAAATTCCATCTATCACTTCTGGTATTGTGCTTGATGCGGATGAAGAGATTGCAAAGACCCATGTTCGAATGAATATTCCAGCACTCACGACGCAAATCAATGGGGAAATATGGAAAGATAATCCTTCTATTGTGGTGGATAAATAAAACGTAGTCCATAAAGTCTGTAAAGTTCATAAGGTTAAAAGTGAAATTCTAAAATACAGGGGCGTCGCCTATGGCGACGCCCCTGTATTTCCTTTATAGACTTTAGACTTTACGGACTTTCGACTTATTTTATGATAGGATACGAGTATGAAAGACGAGACAAGAATCACTATTGCTTCTGGCACAATCATCAAAACACTTATGTGGATTGCTGTCTTTGCAGGAATGGTATACGTGAGTGATTTTATTATTGCACTTATGGTTTCGGTCGTGCTCGCATCAGCTGCAGAGCTCCCTGTAAAAATGTTAATCAGATGGGGCCTTCCACGAGGTCTTGCAGTTTCTTTTATCTTCCTTTCTCTTATTGCAGTTGTCGCGTCTGTCGCTTTTATTTTTATACCACCACTGGCAGATGATCTTGCTCGGTTCGTACAAGCACTTCCGCAAATACTCGACTCGGTTCGTATCTTTGGTCGTGATATGGGATTCAAAGATCTCTCTTTGTCCATTGCAGATCTTTCAAAAGATATTTCAAAGGGTCAAATATTGAGTGTAATAAAGAATGCTATCTTTGGTTCAAGTGGTTTCTTTGCTACGACATCGGTGGTGCTTCACGGAGTAGTAAACCTTGTGCTTACGTTTGTTCTCGCTTTTTATCTCGCCCTTGAAGAGCGAGGTGTGCAGAAATTTTTACGACTTATCGTTCCTAAAGTGCACGAAAGTTATGTAGAAGATTTGTGGACGAGAGCTCAAAAGAAAATTGGTCTTTGGATGCAGGGACAAATATTGCTTTCACTCTTTGTCGCTCTTCTTGTGTATATTCCGAACCTTATCCTTAACATGCCGTACGCAGCACTTCTCTCGGTGCTTGCCTTTGTAGGAGAATTAATTCCAATGGTTGGTCTTACTTTTGCCATGGTGCCAGCGCTTTTCTTGGCGTACACCCATGGCGGGACCTCTCTTCTTACCATCATCGCTATTATTTACATTGTTATTAGTCAGCTTGAAAGTCACGTGCTCTATCCGCGTGTTATGAACAAACTTGTCGGTGTGCCGTCGGTGGTTGTTATTATTGCACTTGTTGTTGGGGCGAAGTTAGCTGGTATGTGGGGGGTTCTCCTCTCCGTTCCTGTCGCCTCTATTTTCATGGAGCTCGCATCTGATTTACAAAAGCGAAAGAATCCGCCACAACTATAATATTTACTTCGTATGAACAAACCATTCTATATCACCACCACACTTCCGTATGTAAACGCTGAGCCTCACTTAGGTCATGCTCTTGAATTTGTTCGTGCCGACGTAATCGCACGATACAAGAAATCGCTTGGGTATGATGTATTTTTTAATACAGGAACAGATGAACACGGTACGAAGATTTTGGAAGCAGCGGAAAAAGAAGGAATAGAAGTACAAGAATATGTAGATAGAAACGCTGCGCGATTTAAGGAATTATATCCAAAGCTCGGTATCTCCCCAGAGATACATTTCATTCGTACGTCAGAAGAGAAGCATATCAAAGCTGCGCAAGAGATGTGGAAGAGATGTGATGCAAATGGATATATTTACAAAAAAGAATATGAGGCAAAGTATTGTGTTGGTTGTGAATTATATAAAACAGACAGTGAACTAGAGCACGGACTGTGCCTGCTTCATCCAAACCGTGCCATTGAGGTTATTAAAGAAGAAAATTATTTCTTTGCATTCTCAAAACTAGAAGGAAAACTGCGTGAGCTCTATGAAAAGAATCCATCACTTGTAATCCCAGATTTTCGTTTCAATGAAATCAAAGCTTTTCTTGATAGAGGTCTTGAAGATTTTTCTATTTCACGTCTTAAAGAAAAAATGCCATGGGGTGTGCCCGTGCCAGGGGATGATGATCATGTGATGTATGTGTGGTTTGACGCGCTCACTTCATATATCTCTACATTAAATTGGCCAGAGTCTAAAGACTTTGAGACATATTGGGCACAAGGAGAATCTCGTGAAGTGATTCAGTATTGTGGAAAAGATAATCTTCGCCAACAGTCTGCTATTTGGCAGGCAATGCTGCTTGCAGCAGATATTCCAAATACAACGAATATTATTATCGATGGTTTTATTATTTCCGGTGGACAGAAAATGAGTAAGTCTATTGGAAATGTAATTAATCCATTTGATATTCTTGAAATGTTTAAAGATGTGACTGATTGTCCAGAAGATGTGCTGCGTTTTATTTTGCTCCACGAAGTGCCTTCATTTGAAGACGGCGATATTACGATCGAATCTATTAAGACGGCATACACAGCATATCTTGCAAATGGTATTGGGAACCTTACGAGTCGTGTCATGAAAATGGCCACGGCAAATGAAGTACGAAGCGAGAAGCTAGAAGCTAGAAGCCGAAAAGAGATACACAACTTCGATACGAACGCAGCAATTAAAGATATTATGAAAGAGATTGGAATGCTTGATGAATATATCGCAACGAATGAACCATTTAAAGTGGTTAAGGTAGACGCTCAGAAAGGAAGAGAAATGATAGAGCATTGTTTGATTTCGTTAGAAACAATTGCAGAAAACCTTTCTTCATTTATTCCAAAAACGTCTGCCAAAATTCTCGAGTGCATTCATTCCAGTACAATGCCAGAGAAGCCACTCTTTAATCGTCTTCCATAACTATGCAGTACGCGTTTTTCGACATTCATTCTCATCTTCACGATAAGGCTTTTAGTGTCGACAGGGAAGAAATTATTTCTGAAATGAAGCAAAAAGGTTTCGGGTCTATTACGGTTGGTACAGGACTAAAAGAAAGCAGGGATGCAGTCGCGCTTGCGGACGCTCATCCGAATATCTTTGCGACGGTCGGCCTTCATCCAGCGGATAATATACTTGAAGAATATGACGGCGATGCGTTTTTACAATTAGCGCAGCATGAAAAAGTTGTCGCCATCGGAGAATGCGGATTGGATTATTACTACATCGAAACATTTTTTGAGAAAGATCAGAAAGAAAAAGGAAATCTGCCAGCTGGCGGATGGAATAAGGATGCCGAATCAGATAGACAAAAAAGAATATTTGAGAAGCAAATTGATTTAGCTGTGGAAGTTGGTAAGCCTCTCATGCTGCATGGTCGTCCATCAAAAGGAAGTATGGATGCCTATGAAGATATGTTGTACATGTTGGAACGTGCAAAAGAAAAATATGGAGAAAAGTTACAAGGTAATGCGCATTTTTTCGCAGGCAATATCGATATCGCAAAACGATTTTTAGATATTGGTTTTACGATGAGCTTTTCTGGTGTGATTACGTTTGCTCATGATTACGATGATGTGGTGCGCTATGTGCCGCTTACTATGATGCACGCTGAGACAGATAGTCCGTATGCAACACCTGCACCATTTCGTGGTCAAAGAAATAGTTCGCTTATGGTGCAAGAAATTGTCGCACGCATTGCGGTCTTGCGTGAACAGCCCATGGAAGAGGTGAGAGTTCAACTTATCGAAAACGCGCGGCGAGTTTTCAGAATTTGACAAAAGTAGTATTCTGATGTAGAAAGAGTACATACTCAGCCTATTTTTTGGCATGAGATAGACAAGGAGTACAGAATGATTGAGAACAAAGCGCTTAGAATAGACGGCCTTCTTACGAGGGTCAGAATAAAAGGCGCAAGAGAGGCGTATAGACGTTCCCACTATCGATTTGTTGTCGATGGAATAGTAACTTTCGACTTAAAGAAAAGTTCGACATCCAAAGAGTTTCTTGAAGCTTGCGGACGCCGTGTTGTATTCAGTCTTTACTATGACAAACGAACAGTCGCGCATGTTTGGTGTCTGTTCGTTAAGCCTGTACCTTCCAAGGCTTCCCCAGAGATACGTTCTAAGTTTGACGATCTTTAAGTTCGTCACTGTTTAAGGTAAAATGACCCACCGGACCAATTCCGGTGGGTCATTATTTTTTTTTGTTTGACTTTTGTACCACAAAGGCACAAACTTAACGTAGCCAGTACCCATTTAACCATGAAAGGAGGTGTACCATGGCTGCACCAAAAGAGATCACCTTCCTTTGTGGAAAAGTGATGCCGTATTCCGACGATTTGGTTGGAGTGGGTATCGTTAAATTACGCAATGGTTCTCGGATCGAAGTTCCACAAAACGATCCAGGCCTAGAGAAAGTCAGGGCCGGAATGCCCCGCATGATTGTTGTCAAAAACAATCGCATCTGGGCTGTTTATGCCAGACCACGCATTAGACTGCTCCGAATGCTTGAACGCGGTGCGGATGTGACCGAAGAGATTCTTGAGATGTACCGTCCGATGTACATGAAGAATCCATACCTCTGAGCCTTGCTCAGGCCTGCATAATGTATAAAAGGCCCCACCTGCGGGCCTTTTCTTTTGCCTTATTTTGTGGTATGATGTGCACCTATGACTGATAATAATGAAATCACAGTAGACAGCCGTGTGTATGAAATCTCTTTCATCTTTGATAACAAACTAGATGAAGGGGCGGCGCTTGAAAAAAGTAACGCAATCAAGCAGTCTATTGCTACCTTAGGTGGTAGCTTCATTTCAGAAGAAGCTCCGTATATGCGCGAGCTTGCCTATGAGATGACGCGCGTTGTGAATAATATAAACGTTCGTTTCAACGAAGGATACTTCGGATGGATCAAATTCGAACTTGATGGCGCTAAAGTAAAAGAACTTGAAAAAGGGCTTAAGCTTGATGAGCAGCTTGTTCGTTTCCTTATCGTAAACACTGTTCGTGAGAATACTGTGTTTACAAAACGTGCCCCAGTTATCAAAGCAGAATCACTCGTGAATAACGAAACTGATGATGTAGCAGATGTGAACATTGATACAACAAAAGAACCTGAGGTTCTCTCAGAAGTTCCCGCTGAAGTGCTTGCAGACGTAGTCGCTAGCGAAGAGGCAAAATAAGGATTACACTTGTGTTATGTATTAGTATTACTAATTACCAATAACCAATTACTAATAACTATCGTATGTACTTAAACAAAGCATTTTTGTTCGGAAATCTTACACGCGACCCAGAATTGAAGTCTCTTCCAAACGGAAACAAGGTTACTTCATTTTCAATCGCAACGAATCGTGTGTACAAAGATCAAGCAGGGAACAAGCAAGAGCAAGTCGAATATCACAACATTGTTGTGTTCGGTCGCCAAGCAGAAACAAGTGCTCAGTACCTTAAAAAAGGACAAGGTGTAATGATCGAAGGACGTATACAGACTCGCTCATGGGATGATAAAACTTCCGGTGAGAAAAAGTATCGTACAGAAGTTATTGCAGACACTGTTCAATTCGGACCAAAATCAGGTGGAAGTACGGGGCCTTCAGTTGATGGACAGCATCCAGCCCAGAACGCGACACCTGTTGCGAGTTCTGTTCCAGATTTGGATACCATTGATTATGGCGATTCGAATGTGAACGTTGACGACATCCCGTTTTAAGAAAGTTCTTCGCCCTATCTGCTTCGTTGCATAAAATTTTTGTTCCACGCGACGTACTATGTGTACGCCTTGGTCACAAAAATTTTATGCGCCTCGCATCTAAGGCAAATAACTTCCTTAAAACCTGCGAGCATTCAGAATTAAAACTCCCAACCCCTAACTGTTAACTCCTAACAATTTATCATTATGAAAAAACAAGATCACTTTAACCAAAACAACATCAAGTTCATCGACTACAAGGATACAGAAATCCTTGCGAAGTTCGTGAACCCACACGCACGTATTCTTAACCGTCGTAAGACAGGACTCACTGCCAAGAACCAGCGAGCACTTGCAAACGCTATCAAGCGGGCACGGTTTATGGGACTCCTTCCATACGTAGCACACTAAACACTTAAAAGTATTCCGTCTGCCTCGCACCCGAAACACTTTGTAAGCGTTTAGCAAAAAATAGTGTATACGTGAATTAACAAAGAGCGGCGCCGTAGGCGCCGCTCTTTGCATGTATTGTTCCTCCTAACCACTAACGCTTTGAAAAAGCCCTCTTTTTTGCTAGTATGTAAAGTATTATTTATTAAATTGTTTATGCGTTTAGGTACTAGTATTCACTAGTAGCTAATAACCATCAACTAATAACTACCCACTATGCATCCAAAAAAAGAACGAACATTTGTTATATTAAAGCCTGACACCATTCAGCGTGGTTTGGTTGGAGAAATTATCAAGCGCTTTGAACGTATTGGTCTTAAAATTGTCGGCATGAAAATGCATATGGTTAACGAAGAAACACTTTGGGCTCATTACAATAAAGATGATGTGTGGTATGAAAAGAAGGGGTCAAAGATTCTTGAAAATAAGAAATCTCTTGGTATGGCAATCGACAAGGAGGCTATTGAGTATGGAAAAGATATTATTCGTGCAATGGTACATTATATGTGTTCAAGCCCAGTTATTTCTCTTGTTATCGAAGGTAATCAGGCTCAAGCGGTAGTGAAGCGTTTGGTTGGAGGAACAGAGCCGACAACTGCAGATACAGGAACTATACGCGGAGACTTTGCTATCGACTCATACTATATCTGTGATGTTGATAATTCACGAGGAATGCGAAACCTTATTCATTGTACAGATCCTGCTGACGGGGCGGATGCGTATGAACGTGAAGTAAACCTTTGGTTTACAAAAGAAGAAATCATTGACTATCGTCTCGTGGCAGAAGCAATGCTTTACGACGTTGATTTGAATGGAATCCTAGAATAGTACAGCTGGAGGCTTGAAGCTAAAAGCTAGGAGATTTATATAATAGAAAAACCTGATGAGCACCATCGGGTTTTTCTATTTCGTATTATATAAACCCAATTTAACCATTAGGAACCAACTCTCGCAGCGCGACGGCGCGAGAGTGAGATGATTTTCTAGCCAGAAAATACATCGTTTGGTTCTAATGGTTAAATTAAAAGGAAAAAAAGAAGTTTAGTTCTGAATTAGAAAAGAATTTTTGAATACAAAAAACAATTATATTCGACTTTACATTTTTATTTTCCAGAATATAATGGATACAGGGTGTCTAGGTATTTTTCTGGATAATACATCTTTGGGTTATGGAATATTGAGAACTGCACCGTGGTGCTATTCGTTTCTTACCCACCTGACATAAAACATCAGGAAGATGTCCTAGGTGCCCAACGAGAAAATCCGTACCGAGCTTGTCGAGGTGCGGATTTTCTCGTTCTCTGCATCCTGTTTCTAAAAACGCTATGTTGGTGTCCTGGAGTATTTGGGTGAACTAAAAACTAAAAACTAAAAACTTGAAACTGGGTGATATACTGTATCCATGAAGCACATCATTATCGCCGCACTGTATCTTCTTATTTTGTTCTGTCTATCGACCTTCGTTTTTGATCCGAGCTATTTGTACTATGAACTTCCGTGGCTTGATATTCCTATGCATATTTTGGGAGGGTTCGGTGTAGCGAATCTTGTCGGATCCATTCTTCTATATAATAAAAAACATCCTTCGTATAAAAAGCTTTTTATGGTGTATCTCTGTGTTGCCATAGCATGGGAGGCATATGAATATATTCATGACATGATAAAGGTTTTGGTATGGAATGGTTGGCCTGATACAATTGGTGATCTTGCTAATGGATGGATTGGTATGAGTATTGCATATCTCTTTGTTCGCAAATAAAAAGAATGTATTTATTTTTTTTGAATTAAACTAGTAACCAGTAACTAATAACCATCAACTATTTTTATGTCCACATTCAAAATAACATTCGCAGGAGGAGCTCAGATGCCGACAGGGTCAAACTTCTTGGTTGAATTCGGAGGAAAAAAGATTCTTATTGATTGTGGCCTCGTGCAAGGTGAAAAATATTCCCTTCCTACGAACCTTGAAGCGTTTACCTATGATCCAAAAAGTATCGATGCGTTGTTCGTCACGCACGGTCACCTCGATCACGTAGGGCGTATTCCGAGGTTGGTACGAGAGGGTTTCCGTGGTGTGATTTATAGTACAGGGCCGACACGAGAAATGGGGGAACTCATTATGCTCGACTCTATGGGGCTGCTTGGTAAAGAAGCATATCATACTGGTCAGCCGATTTTGTATGAAGAGCGAGATGTGTTCGAGTCATCCCACCTATGGACCGGCCTTATGGAATATGAAAAGCCTTTTACCTTTGCCACGAATGATGGTGATGCCGTCATTACTTTTCATGATGCGGGGCATATATTAGGAAGTTCGACGATTGAAATTAGTTACAAAGGTAAAAAGCTTGCGTTCACGGGAGATCTAGGAAACACCGAATCTCCCCTTATGCGTGAGACGACAGATCTTCACGATATTGATTATTTGGTTATGGAAAGTGTGTATGGAGACAGAAAACACAAAGATAAAGATAAGCGTATAGAGATTTTGAAAGAAGCTATTGTCTCGACGGTTGCAAAAGGGGGAACCATACTCATTCCTGCATTTTCTATTGAACGCACACAAGAAATGTTGCTTGCTTTTAATGAGCTTGTCGAAAGTAAACAGATTCCAGAGATTCCTGTATACCTAGATTCTCCTCTTGGTATCAATATTACGAAGATTTACAAAAAGTATGAGTCTTGGTTTAATGAAAACACAGAAAAGATTGTAAAAAGTGGCGATGATATTTTTGCCTTCAAGGGTTTGATTCAAACAGCGTCACCTGAGCAGAGTAAGGCTATCAATGCGGACATGCGTTCAAAAATTATTATCGCGGGTAGCGGTATGAGTAATGGTGGTCGTATTGTTCACCATGAAGCGAGGTATTTACCAGATCCAAACAGTACGATTATTATCGTCGGGTACCAGGCAGTGAACACCCTTGGGCGACATCTTGTGGAGGGTGCAAAAGAAGTTTTGATTCATGATCAAATGGTAAAAATGAATGCGCGACTTGTAAATATTCATGGATTCTCTGCACACAAAGATTCTGATAATTTAATTAAATTCGTTGCGTCCACTGCCTCAACGCTTAAGAAAATATTTGTGGTTCTTGGTGAGCCAAAGAGTGCCTACTTCCTTGGTCAAAAATTACACGAGACCTATCAGGTACCAGTGGTCGTTCCGGAGAAGGGGGATGTTGTTGAGCTGGATTAAAAGGTATTCACTGGAAACTAAAAACTAAAAACTGTAAACTATTATTATGAAAGCTCAACGAATTACTATTAGCGTCTCAGGCGCTGCGGAGATTGCTCACTGTGGACCATCGGTTATACCAACAGCAAAAGAAATAGGTCGTGAAATTGCACGCCAAGGTGCACAGATTATCACCGGCGCAACGAGCGGTTTTCCTATGTATGCTGCTGAAGGAGCGAAGGAAGCAGGGGGTGTGTCATTCGGTATTTCTCCAGCTGCAAGCAAGAAAGAGCACATCGAAGTGTACCGATTACCTCTGAAGGCAATGGATGCTGTTATCTATACAGGCTTCGGATTCCCGGGTCGTGACCTTATGCTTATACGGTCATCAGATGCTGTTGTTATTGGCTGTGGGCGCATTGGTACTATTCATGAGTTTACCGTTGCTTGGGAGGCAAATATGCCCCTTGGAGTGCTTATTGGAGAGTGGGAGACAGACGAAGTAATACGAAATATCATGGACAACAGTAACAGGCAGAATCCTAATGTTATTTTTGAAAAAGATCCTAAAGTGATGATTGAGAAATTGATTGCTATGGTTCTGAAGAATGAGGAGAGTGGGGTGACGGATATACGGTTGTAGGGGGAAAAGCTAGAAGTTAGAAGTTGGAAGAGGGAAGAAGATTCAGAATACAGATACAAAAAGAGCGACACCGAAGGTGTCGCTCTTTTTGTATTAGTATTGTAGCTGTAAACTGTCAGCTATTGACTGCCGACTATTTCTTCACCTGATCAACAATTCTTGTGAATGTTTCTGGGTTTTCTGCGGCAATTTCTGCGAGCATTTTACGGTTGATAACCATACTCTTCTTTGTAAGCTTGTCGATGAATACAGAGTAGGTGATATCAAGAGCGCGTAATCCAGCGTTGAGACGTGTAGTCCAAAGGCGACGCATATCTGTTTTCTTGTCCTTTCGGTGATTGAAAGCGTGAGCACCAGCATGACGTAGAGCAACCTTTGCCTCTACTTCTTTCTTACTGCGTCCAAAACGAAAGCCTTTAGCTTGTTTGAGGACATTGCGACGATGCTTCATCGCCATTAAACTTCTTTTTACGCGTGACATAGTAGTTGATTAAATAAAATAAATGAGTCTAACGGATTTAGAACATTCCTGGAAGAAAACGTGACTTCTCCTTTCCTGTCATAGCAAAATCCTGAGCGCGCTTACCCGCTAATTGCTTTGAGCGAGAGGCTTTTGCGTTGAAGTGGTTAAGTCCTGGCTTACGACCAAGGATTTTCCCATTTTTTGTGACGCGAAGTCGTTTGAGGAATGATTTGTTTGTCTTCATACGTTTTTTCTAGATTAAATTCTGTCCTTTCAGATAGTTGGGCTATTATATCACGTTTATTAGTAAATATCAATATCTTTTTTAAGGATTGCTCGAGGTTGATATTTTCTTCAAAGAAAGGAATATTAAGCTTGAAATTGTTAATGGAATAAGAACAAAGAAAACCACTTTCCCTATGCTTTCTCCTTTGTCACCAAAGCTAAAGTTAAGCAATATAAGGTAGATAATTAAAAAAATTATTAACAATGTAAAAGGAAGAAGGGTAATGATAAGAAGAAACTTAACGTCTTTTTTAATGTTCTCTGAATTATTAATCACCCCTACTGAATCTTGGTCGTTTGCTTTATTGTTTTTAAAAAAGATATTTAAAATGAGAGATATTGCAGAAATTATCACCCCAGCCATAATTATTTTTATTGCAACCATGAAGTATTCACCTGCAGAAAATATAAAGATAATAAATCCTGCAACGACTATGAGCTGACCTATCTTGAGCATGGTTCTAAAATTCATAGTTACTTTGCTTTCTCGATAACCACCATCATGGACTTCGGAATCTTTTTCAAAGGTTCTGCGATCTTGTAGTCAGCAGGGATGATAGCGAGAATACGGTCCATACGTTCAGAGAGGAATTTCTGGTCAAGATATTTTGTGCGTCCTTTTAGTTGAAGATCTATTTTTACACGGTGGCCTTCATTGATCCATTCTGCAGCTTTTTTTGCCTTAATCATTAAGTCATTCTCACTAATAGACACACTCAGCTGAATGATTTTCGTTTCTGTGACATGTGCCTTCGCTTTTACTTCTTTTAGCTTCTTAGATGTTTCGTAGGTGTACTTTCCGTAATCTGCGATACGAGCAACAGGAGGATCTGCATGAGGGGATACTTCGATGAGATCAAGTCCGAGAGACTTGGCTTGTGCCATAGCATCGTCTTTTGTAAGAACGCCCAAATTCTCTCCCTGATGTCCAATGACACGGAGTTTGAGCGAGCGGATATTATTATTGATGTTTACTTTTTCTGCCAAGGGGATTTATATGTATATAATAGCACGAAAAGAGGGAAAAGGGAATGGGTTAAATAAGTATCCACTTTTAATTATTGACTTCTTTCTAATTAAGAACATAATAAGATCATCCTTGGTGAAGTATTGGTATCTTTTGATATCGATCACAGACACTAATACAACTCTTTTTGTATTTTATCTGCAACACCCCACCAAGGGTGTTATTAATTTTTTTGGTATCTAACTTTAAGATATCGAAACTAAAAAAGAAAAATATGTTAATAAAAAATCATCCAAACGCAGGAAAGCTTCTCTCTTCTTTACGCAATACAGGTTATGATAGTAATTATACAGCTGTTGAGGATATTGTAGACAATTCCATTGATGCTGGTGCGACAAATGTGAACGTGTCTATTAACACTATCGATAAAGATCTGCGCATAATTATTGCAGATAATGGATCTGGAATGGCAGAGCATGTTCTTGATCAGGCTCTAAAACTTGGTTCAGCTACTCAAAAGGACGAGATGTCTGATCTCGGTAAATATGGCATGGGGCTATGTACAGCGTCTATTTCTATGGCAAAAGGTTTACAGGTCATTACTAAACAAACTAATGGTGATTATCTCTATAGTTCTCAAGATCTAGACGAAATTGTGGAGGCGGATGACTTCATTAAAGAATTACGGAAAGCAAAAGAAGAAGAGATTTCTTTATTCAAGGAATATATAAAAGAAGATCATGGGACTATCGTAGTTTTGAGCAAAGTAGATCGTTTAACGAATACAAATCAAACAATTTTTGCAAACCTTCTTGCAAAAGATGTTGGTCGTATTTATAGAAAGTTTATAGATGCTGGGATTTCTATTTCTGTTAATGGTAAGAAAGTTAAAGCAACTGATCCTTTAATGACAGAAATGGAAGGTACTCAGATTTATTCGGATGAAGAGTATGAGGTTCCTTCCTTTGCTGGTAAAGAAAAAATCAGAGTCAAGATAGCAATTCTTCCCGCTGTAAACGAAACTCTAGAAAGTGAGTTAAAAATGAATATCCGCTCACAAGGGTTTTATGTTGTTAGAAATAATCGTGAAATCGCAAATGGAGAGACTCTAGATGTTTTCAAAAAACACAACGACTTTAACCGCTTACGAATTGAACTGTCTTTTACTTCTAACTTGGACAACGAAATGGGCGTTAGATTTACAAAAAACGGAGTATTTCCGAATCAAGCAATAAGTGATTTTTTGAAACAGGAGGTCGGTGGGCAAATAACTTCTCTCAGAAAAATGTTTCAGAAATTACAGAAAGCAGATAAATCTCAAGAGATAGATCACAGCGAGTCGGCTGCTGTTATTGCTAAAAAATCAAAACTGTTAATAACTCCTGAAAAAGTTATTGAAAGACGCGAAGCAAGAATAAACACAACAGATAGAGTGATTAAACCTGAAACAACTGAGCTGCGAACGAGAAATCCTAAAGAAACAAAATTATCACCTAACGGGCTAGGAGCTAGATTTGAAACATTGTCGATGGGTCGCGAAGGGGCAATCTATGATTGTTACCAAGAAGGCAAGGTTATTGTTGTAGAATGGAATGTCGACCACCCTTTCTACGAAAAGATAGTTCTTGTAAACAAAGACAGAAAAGATATTACAGCAGGTATAGATTTTCTGATTTACGCCCTTGCCTCAGCTGAACTAAAGACTTCAAATGATGATAATGCTGAATTAATAAGTACTATTAAATCAATAATGTCCTCAAATTTGAGAGCTTTGCTTTCTTAGTTTGTGGGTATTGTTGGGTGATCTTCATAGATTCCACACGAAAATGAATCGGTGGGTGCGGAATTTTTATTATTTTGGTGGAGGTGGGAGACGCTTCGCTATCTCACAGCCTTCATTCGTTGTCACTCATTACGGCTTTAAGAACCACCCGGTTCTTAACGCTCCCCGACAGCTGGCGGGTCGCTATTCTCCTCCACGGGGAAACTCCCGTTTTCCCGACCCCTTTCCCGTTCGATTCCGCCCACCTCCATAAATGACAAAACCGCCAGAAGGCGGTTTTTGAATTGTCATTTGTGGAGGTGGGCGGAATCGAACCGCCGTCTACATAAACGTATTACATGGATCTACAGTGCGTAGTTTGCTTCGCAGTTGTCGGCATACAAGATAGAAAACAAACGAAAGCCTTGCGTGCGTAGTGTCATTGTTTCAGGATGTACGTGACACGACATACATTCCTACACTCACTGTTATTATGCCCGCATCACACCTAATGAGTAGAGAAGTGAGGGACACCAGATTGGTCTAAATTAGACGAATGCTGGAGCGAATCCGAACGCCATATATGGTGAACGAATTGCTGTTGCTGTTTTGTTTGCAACATGGGTACTAGAAAGTGTACGAGGTCTCTAGCAGTCTCGGCAATGCGCATGTAATGAACATCTATATATCGAATCCAAGTGTCACCCCCAAGTTTATAGTAAAGAGGGGAGAGTTTATAGGTGAGAGTGAATACGAATGCATTCCTCTTACCTCTCTCCTTTATTCCTCTTAACTGCCCCGTAGCTCTCGACGCGCTATATCTTTTTTGATATCTTCTCGCTTGTCGTGGCTGTCTTTTTTCTTACAAACGGCAACCTCACACTTGATGAGGTTGTGTACAGAATACAACGAATTAGGGTGTAATGTCAAGGTCTTCGATTGTTCATTGGCGTAGAGGTCCACGATTTCAGATTTCTTCAAAAGAAGGCGGCGGGTACGGTAGGGATCATAAGATTTATCAGTATTTGCAGGCTGAAATGGGGGAATATATACCCCGACGAGAAAAGCTTCTCCGCCACGAACAATAACCTTTCCTCCTTCGAGTGATCCTTGTTTTCCACGCAGTGATTTTACTTCAAAGCCAAAAAGTTCGACACCGGCTTCAAAGGTTTCGAGAATGACATGGGTGAGATGTAGTTTTTTGTTAATGACTAACTTCATATAGAGACAGTATATAGTAGTGGGTGAATGGTGGGTAGTAGGAGCGGTCACTTCCTTCGACAAGCTCAGGATAAATCGTGGCTGCTCCTATTGTGTCTTCTTACTCCTTGCTACCTGCTTCTTACTACGTGTTGCTCCCTTGTGTTAGAATGGGCTACATGGCAAAGACAAAACTCAAAAACAAGACAGTAGATACTGCAAAAGACACAGCAAAGAAGATTTCATCTGGTATGAAAGTAAAAGGACTATCACAGCAATTAATGGGCGCATTTATTATTTTCATGGCACTTACATGGGGGTATTCACTTATTCAAGAAAAAAAATCGACACCGACAATACCCCTGTCTGAATTCGCTGCACTCGTTAACCAAAAGCAAATTGCCTCAATAACCATTTCAGGTGATGAAGTAACAGCAGTGAAACTCGACAAGACAACAGTGCTTTCAAAAAAAGAAACGAGCGCGTCATTGCTCGACACACTGACATCGTACGGAGTGAGCACTTCCACGCTTGCATCGACCACCGTCACGATTAATTCTGAGAGAGGTCTTGCATTCTGGGGTTCTATTATTCCCATCGTCCTTCCTGTTCTTTTCCTTGGGTTTATGATTTGGTGGCTTGCTCGTGGTATTAAAGGTGCGAATGTGCAAGCTCTTTCATTTGGACAGTCTCGTGCGAAAGTTATTTACCCAGATGACACGAAAGAGAAAATAACATTTAAGGATGTCGCGGGTGCAAAAGAAGCAAAAGAAGAATTGGCTGAAATTGTAGAATTTCTTCGCGCTCCGAAAAAGTTTATTGATATTGGTGCACAGATTCCAAAGGGTGTACTTTTAATGGGTGCACCAGGAACAGGAAAGACAATGCTCGCTCGTGCGGTGGCAGGGGAAGCAGGTGTGCCATTCTTTCATTTGTCAGGTTCTGAATTTGAAGAAATGTTTGTGGGCGTTGGCGCATCACGCGTACGTGATCTCTTTGATATGGCAAAGAAAGCGGCACCTGCAATTATTTTTATTGATGAAATTGATGCCGTCGGACGCACACGTTCACCATCTGTTGGTGGGCAAGGAGAAGGGCGTGAACAAACACTGAATCAGATTCTCGTGGAGATGGATGGCTTTGAGCCGACCATGAACTTGATCGTGATGGCGGCGACGAATAGACCAGACGTACTTGATCAGGCGCTTCTTCGTCCCGGACGATTCGATAGACGTGTCACACTTGATCTGCCAGACAGGAGTGATCGTGAGGCGATACTTACGGTACATGTAAAAACAAAACCACTTGCAGAAGATGTGAACTTAAAAGTAATTGCAGAACGTACACCTGGATTCTCTGGAGCGGATTTGTATTCTCTTATGAATGAGTCGGCAATATTGGCAGCTCGTGAAGAACGAAAATCGGTCGCACAATTTGATCTCATTCGATCAATTGAAAAGGTTATGCTCGGCCCCGAAAGAAAGAGCCATGTGCTGTCTCAGAAAGAAAAGAAAATAACTGCGTACCATGAAGCGGGTCATGCGCTCGTTGCATCATGTTTACCTGACGCTGATCCCGTTCACAAGATTTCTATTATTGCGCGTGGCCATGCCGGAGGATACACGCTCAAGCTTCCACTTGATGAACGACGTCTCATGAGTCGGGCGACATTCTTGGATGACATTGCCATGTCACTCGGTGGCTATGTGGCAGAGAAAGAAATATTCGGAGATATTACGACAGGACCATCGAATGATTTACAGGTGGCGACAGCTATGGCGCGCGCCATGGTGACGAAGTACGGTATGAGTACACTCGGTCCGATTGCACTTATTCCAGAAGGGGATTCACATAGTATTTTTTATGGAAAGGAATACAGTGAGGCTTTTGGTCAGAAGATTGATGATGAAGTAAAACGTATCATGGACGAAGCATGGACACGTGCTCGTAAAATTATTCTTGATAGACGTGATGTGCTCGTAGCTATCGCAGAAGAATTGATGCGTGTAGAAAATATTGAGAGAGAAGAGTTCGAAAAGATTTTGATTGCGAATGGTATAACACCCAAGCGAAAAGAAGAACTAGTGTAGGCAGGTTAGTAGTTGATAGGTTATAGTTTATAGCAATACAAATAAAAAGGCCGCTAGAGATGGCGGCCTTGTGTCGTTGGTCCAGGTTCAGTTACCCGGAAATGGTCTCGCATGGATTTTGCGACCTGAGAAACAGTTTCCCGTCACTCAGGTGACCCATTCCGTCGGCTTCTTTCAGAGACCTTGCAACGTGCACCAATCGCACAGCAAGTTCGGCGTCTGCTCCAAGCTTGCCGCTGTCCCCAAAGCAGATAATCTCATTGTTTTCTACCGCTGGGCACGTGCCCTGACTTGTGGCGCCGCGGCATTCAATGCCGCCAGGAAGAATCTGACAGATACACATAATTAGGTTGCTCCTTCGTTTATCTTGATACCCTTCGCCCGAAGAGTATCTACTTTTTATGCTACGCCTTTACGTCTGTCTTGTAAAGATGTCATATGAACTCTTTTTTGGTATTATATGGTTCATGCATCCATAGCTCAGTTGGTAGAGCCGTCGTCTTATTTTAGGCAGCGAGGATATTGTAAACAAAGTGCATCCATAGCTCAGTTGGTAGAGCCGTCGTCTTATACACGACTGGTCCCTGGTTCGAGTCCAGGTGGATGCACTTTGGGTACAAGATCCGAGTGAACGTAAAATACGTCTTAGTATACACGACTGGTCCCTGGTTCGAGTCCAGGTGGATGCACCATGAAAGTCTATATTGCTGGTCCGTTATTTAATGAAATGGAGAGATCTCGCAATGAAGAAATTGCCAGGCTTATTGAAAGTTGTGGACTAACAACATATTTACCACAAAGAGATGGGGGAGTGTTTTCAGAAATGATATCGTCTGGAAAAGATGTCGAAGATATACGAAAAGATATTTTTGGTGATGATATTACAGCGCTCAAAGACAGTGATATTATTGTGTGTCTTCTCGATGGTCGCGCATTAGACGAAGGTATGTGTATCGAACTTGGAATGGCATATGCACTAGGGAAAATATGTATCGGGTATTGTACAGACAGCAGAAGTTTGTCACCAAAAGAAATGAATATTATTTTAGAGGGAACGCTTCGCACTGTTTTTGCCACCAAAAAAGAACTTCAAGAATATTTTGAAAGTATCGTATTTTCTAAAAACTAAAAACTGGAAACTAAAAACTTTGCGTAATCGCAATCTATTCCATATGCACCTGGGACCTCTTCTTAATGATGTCCGCTAGGTCTGGATAATTTTCAAGAGTATTGTCATGATCAAGAAGATTGCGCGCCTCGTCACGGGCTATTTCTACGAGCTTTGGATTCTTGATTGCCTCCATAGCAAGGTCACTCATTCCCCACTGCTTTCCATCCATGAGCATGCCGATACCACGTGCGAGCATATCTTGCTCTGCGAGCTCGAAACCATTCTTTGCATTCACAAGTGCCTTCAATCTCGTCTGTGTTATTTCACCGACGCTCTCTGTGAAGAGATAGCAGTATGATTGATATTCACGACGACCGACACGACCACGCAGTTGGTGTAACTGAGCAAGGCCGAACCTGTCCGCATGCTCAATAATAATCACGGTAGCGTTCGGCACATTAATACCGACTTCAATCACAGATGTCGCCACAAGAATATCAGACTTCTTGTCCAAGAAATCTTGCATCACCTCCTCCTTCTCTTCCTTCTTCATTTTACTGTGAAGAATATCGACAATAAATTCTGGGAACACAACTTCAGAAAGGCGACAAGCTTCTTCCTTCACGCTCTTGAGAATCCTTTTTTGTGCTTCTTCTTCATCCTGCTCATCGATACGTGGGCAAATGACATACACTTGTCTACCCGCTTGTAATTCTTTTCGTATGTATTCGTATGTTGCTTGGCGTTTTGAAGAGGGAACAATTTCTGTAATGATTTTCTTTCTTTCGAGCGGCATGGAATCTATTACGGTTAAATCAAGATCTCCGAAAATAGTGAGCGCGAGTGTACGTGGAATAGGAGTGGCTGTCATCGAAAGAAGATGAGGAAGCTCTTTTCGAACGGTATCTTTTTTCTGAGCGAGTGCTTTACGTTGCTTTACACCAAAGCGATGTTGCTCATCGATAATGATGAGGGCCAGATTCTGAAATGAAACAGATTTTTGAATGAGGGCATGCGTTCCTACGACAATAGACACACGTCCATCGGCAAGCCATGAAAGTAATTGTGTTCGCGATATTGGTGTGTGTGAGGTCGTGTCTGATTTACTCGGGAACTTCGCACAACCACTTCCGGTGAGTAATCCGATTTCAACACCTGTGCCTTCAAAATATTTGATGAAACTTTCGAAGTGTTGCTTGGCGAGAATTTCTGTCGGAGCCATGTAGGCGATTTGAAGTGGAGGATTTCCCTGAGCATTGTCGAAGGGTCCATTCTTTCCAATCCTGTTTTGCAATACAGCGTACGTCACCACAGCGGCCACGAATGTCTTTCCACTTCCCACATCTCCTTCAAGAAGTCTTCCCATTGGTTCTTTTCGAGAAAGGTCTTTGAGAATGGAATCGATAGCGTTTAGTTGGGCTTCCGTTGGCGCGAAAGGAAACGAATCAATAAAATCTTTGATGATGGTGTCGTCAAAGCTAATCGGGTACGCAAGCGAATGCTTAGCTTCAAGTTTTTCTTGATACTGTTTTAATTGGAGGAAAAATATTTCTTCAAAAGCAAAACGTTTACGTGCAGCGACGGTGAGAGATTCATTTTTCGGAAAATGAATATAGAGGAGTGCCTCCTTTAATTCTGGAAGATGAAGCTTTTGTAAAATATGTGGAGGAATAGGATCATAGATGTCATCGAGAACATTTCCTTGCACAGCCTTTTTGATAAGCGTGTAGAGATAGAGCGACGATACACCTTTTGTTTCTCTATAGACGGGTGTGAGAAATTCAGGTGCTGCCGATGACGCGAAGAGTGAATCACCGTGTTCGGGTAATTCGGCGAGTCGTTCTATAGTGGGGTTCGAAAGAAAAACACCTCGACTGTCTTCTTGTGCCGTGCCGGCTATTTTTACTTTCGTACCATCGGGGTACATTTTGCCGATGTAGGCTTGGTTAAACCAAATGCATCTGACAGTGCCCGTATCATCTGCAATGCGAGCTTCAGTCATTGGCATATGTCCCTTGAAACTTCTTTTCACAGAAACTTTTTCCATCACACCGTACACTGTGACGGCCTGACCTTTTTCTATATGTGAGACGTGACTTTCTTCACGAATGTCTGCGTAGCGAACAGGGAAGTGGTAGAGAAGGTCGTGGAGCGTGCGAATATCGAGGCGAAGGAGGCCTGCTTCGTGGTCTGGTGTGATGCGATTGATGGAAGAAACAGGGGAATCTAGAAAAGATTTCATGTGAGGTTAGTATAACAAAAGGACACAGGCCACGCCTTAAGGATTTTGCCCGCATGGTATAATTAGATTTCTATGAAATCTTCTTCACGTAAAAACGTTGCTACCCCTACAATACCTGCCTTTGACAGGTTTATGTTTTCTTTGCTTCGTATGAAGCCTTTGGTTATTCATAAAAAGGAAGGAGTGCAGGTAAGTATGATGACTGTGCTTAGAATGTATTGGCAGTCCAATAAAAAATACCCTTGGGCAACATTCATTACTCTTGTCGCTGCGACGCTTGCGAGTTTGTCGACCGTGGTTGCTCCGTATATCTTCAAGCGCTTCCTGGACTTACTGGGGCAAGGTGTTGGCACTGTGCATACGGCGGACCTGTATCACAACATCTTTTTGTTCTTTATGGTCTCGACTCTTACGTGGGTCTTTTGGAGACTTTGTTATTTTGCGAATTCGTATTTGGCAGCACATATGCTCGCTTCACTGAGACAGAGAGCATTTGCTTATCTTTTGGGGCACTCGCATCAATTTTTCATCAATACATTCGCAGGGTCATTGGTTCAAAAAGTTAATCGTTTCGCGCAGAGTTACGATAAGCTGGCTGATAGGGTTCTGTACGACATTATTCCGATCATTGTACAGGTAATATTTATTTTATCTATCATGTTTATTGAGAGACCGATAATCGCGGTTGTTGTACTTATTTGGGCCACCATCTTTATTGCATGGAATTATACGTTTGCAAAATGGAAGTTAAAATACGACACATCTAGAGCGGTGCAAGATTCACTTTCAAGTGGCACGCTGGCTGACTCTATCGGCAATCATCAGACCATTGAATTATATAAGTCTCAAAAAGTAGAAGAGAAAATATATGAAGAGGTGACAAATTTACAGTCTCGGTATACGCTATTTTCTTGGTGGTCATCAAGTACTATTGATGGAGTGCAGGCATTGCTCATTGTTTTGGTGCAAGTGGCAGTGCTCTACATTGGGGTTGGGCTGTGGTCAAAAGGTCTTATGAGTATTGGTCTGTTTGTTCTTGTTCAAACATACGTTTTACAGTTAGCAGATAGACTCTGGTCTCTTTCTAGAGTTATTCGTGATATGTATGAGTCATTTGCTGATGCGAAAGAAATGGCTGACATCATGGAAACGCCGCACGCTATACAAGAAAAAAAGAAAGCTGGCACATTGTCTGATGTGAAAGGTGAAGTAGCATTCAAAGATACCACTTTTTCTTTCCATGGAAGAAATGTTATTGATCATCTTAACTTGACGATTAAAGAAGGAGAGAAGGTGGCCTTGGTAGGTGTCTCTGGTGCTGGAAAATCTACACTCATTAAATTATTGTTCAGACAGTACGATCCTGATAGTGGAGAAATTCAGATCGATGGCCACACTATAAAAGATATGAGTCTTTCGTCACTTCGAAATGCTTTGTCGTTGGTTCCACAAGACCCAGCATTGTTCCATCGTTCTCTTATGGATAACATTCGTTATGGTAAACAAGATGCGACAGATGATGAGGTAAAAGAAGCGGCAATACTTGCTCATTGTGATGACTTTATCGCACAGTTACCTCAAGGATATGAAACATTGGTAGGTGAACGTGGTGTGAAGTTATCCGGTGGTGAGCGTCAGCGTGTGGCTATTGCGCGGGCATTCTTGCGCAATAGTCCGATACTCGTGCTTGATGAAGCGACATCTTCTCTCGACTCTCATTCAGAAGAGAAAATTCAAGACTCACTTAATTTGCTCATGCAGAACAAGACGACGATTGTTATCGCACACAGGCTTTCGACGATACGAAGAGTTGATAGAATACTCGTTATGAAAGACGGAGGTATCGCGGAAGATGGAACTCATGATGAGCTTCTCAAAATAGAAAATGGTATATACGCTAACTTATGGAATATACAGCAAGGTGGATTTATTGCTGATGCCGAAGATGAGCAGTCGGAAGAGGAAAGCTAGAAGAGGGAAGCTAAAAGCTAAAAGCTGGAGGCTGGGAGTTAGAAGGGGAAAGCTAGAAGCTAAAAGAAAAAGTAGGCGCGAAGCACCTGCTTTTTCTTTTGTATATAGTTTTAAATCAATGTAGAAGAGGAGATGGTTCGCTCTCTGAGAAAGAAAGGTTGCAGGAAATAGTGCGTATGATAGAGTAAAGCTATGCTCACTAAGCGTACAAAAACCAACATGTTCCATCATGATACTTTCTTTTCGAAAGCTGGTTTTTGTCATGATTAGTAACATTTCTGTGTGCATGGTAAAAACGAGCTTTTGAGAGCTCGTTTTACTTTTGTGATGAAAGTAAAAAGTACCCATGTTCTTTTTTGAAAGGTTTATCATGTTGAAGATTGCATTACCTTGTGGCAAAAGTCTCGAGGCAGGGACACTTGCCCTCTTTAATCAGGCTTTGATCACGGTGGAGAGAAAAGGTTCCTCCGCGCACTCCGTACGGTTTCCTAATTACGCGGACTTGCGTGAAGGAAAATTTGTGAAGCCGCGTCGGGCGCCAGCACTTGTTGAAAGTGGAGCATATGATGTGGCGATCACAGGGCTCGATGCCGTGCTTGAATCTGGCTCTGATGTAGAGGTCTGCGCAAAGCTCAACTACGGCCGAAACAGTATCGGCGCAACACGAGGAGTTCTCTTCGTAAGCCGTGAAGATGAAGTGTCTTCCATTGTAGACATACCGAAAGGTTCAACGATTCTTTCAGAATATCCAAATCTTACGCGGTCTTTTCTTGCGAAACAAGGCATCGAAGGCTTGTCTGTTTTGGAGAGCTCTGGTTCTGTCGAAGCGGAAGTTCCAGATCAGTATCGATTTGGCGTCTGTCTCACAGAAACAGGAAGAAGCCTCAAGGAAAATAATCTGAAAGAAATCGCAACACTGTTTACCTCAAGCACCGTTCTCATTGCAAACAAGAAGGCACTCAAGAGTTCTAAAAAGGCTGAAGCGATTAAATCGTTGAAGCTCATCTTGCTTGGAACTCTTGAAGCAGATGAATACAAATTGTTGACGATGAATGTTCCAGTGGTAGCACGTGAACGAGTGATTGGATTGTTGCCTTCAATGAATGCACCGACCATCGCGCCACTTGTGGGTATGAGTTCTTTTGTTTCTGTTAGCACGGTTGTAAAGAAAGATGAGGTAAACACATTCATTCCAAAACTTTTGAAGCTTGGGGCCGAAGGGCTCCTTGTGACTTCCATCTCCTCTCTTATCAGAAGGTGGTAGTTACGCAAAATGCACACCGTCGGTGTGCATTTTTTTGAGAACCTGCCCACTATCTTTTACTGACATCTTTTCCGGTTAATGTCACCGAATTGAATTTGTGTCGTCCCAGGCTTGACCTGGGATCCAGGTTCAGGGCACTGGATTCCCGCCTTCGCGGGAATGACAATACTCGGTGAAGTTATTTAGAAATTATAGAAAAGATGATGGGCAGATTCTTACCTAAACTGTGGGCGTGAGTGATAGATGATGAGTGCGAGGGTTACGAGAACGAGAACAAACAAAAGCATGTTGGCACTCGTGTAGCTGTGTAATGAGAAGTTGATGTACAGTTGGCTGGAGAGAATAAGGAGAACAAATACAAGAGGGAGTATCGGGCGTGGCCAGATAAGTATGAGAATACCGAGCACGACGAAGAACGCATGCCACAAGGTGAACGCGACAGTTTGCGGAATGTATTCATTGATGCAGCCGAATACTGATGTCTTTATTTTTCCTACACCAACCATCAAGGCTTGTGCATGTGGGTAAATAAAATAAAGAGAAACTGCGAGTCGTAGGAGATAGGGCCAAAGATTGAACATAGGTGGGGCAGCTAGAGGCTAGAAGCTCAAAGCTGATAACATTATACACTACTAAGCTTTTTAATAAATGCTAACAGCATTGAGTTGATGTCTTCTATATTATTGTATAGTTCATTAAAATCTTTCTCAGTAAGATATTCAAGTTTAAGAGCTATAAACAATTGAGTCTGCACTTCAGCACAGGAGCCAAGACTTATGTGTATGAAGTGTTTAAAATCTTTATCAGAAGACCGTTTACTTCCTTCTGCAATATTGGACGGAATAGAAACAGCTGCTCTACGCAGTTGGTCTGTCAAAGAAAACATTTCTTTCTTTGGGAACGTGTCGGTAATCGAATAGATCTTTACGGAAAGCTCTACGGACATTTGCCATATTTTTAACTTTCTGTAGTCAGTCATTGTATGCAATTTCTAGCTTTTAGCTTCAAACTTCCAGCTTTTTGCTTTTGGTTTAGCAAAGTCTACCGACTTTGCTACCCCTCATTATCATTGCTGACGTGCACGCGGACTTTTTGGGTTTTGTTTGGACAGATGAGGCTGAAGTCTGTTGTGTATTGGAGGATAATTGTTTTCTTTCCTGAAGCTTTCGTTGTCGGTTGACTGAGAGCAAGGCTCATCAATCTTCCTGCTCCATACGGATCGTTGTTATCTGTGTTTCCGTTTGCAAGTGATGTGGTGAGAGCTGTTGCATTAGCGGTGCGAGTATCATCTCTTGGAGATGTACATGTACCACCAGTACACACAGCTGTTGCGACGATTCTACACGCTGGGGTTTGTGTCGGGGTTGCGATGCTCCATACGAGGGTTGTGACCGCTCCTGATTTTGCAGTAGTTGGGTTTGCGGTGAAGGTAGTTGCTCCTGCGGCTTGAGAAGAGTAGGTGACTGTTCCTGGGTCACTGACAATTGTACCTGTATAACATTTCACCTGGTAATTGCCATAACCGGTTGTGATTGGCCAAGCGATAGGGGTGCCTGCCCAAGATCCAGAAGCAACCACTCCTGCACCAGGATTTTCTGATTTAATGATCTCGTAGTTAGTTGATCCTATAGAACATGTGAAGTCTAGTGTGTCGGCAATAGGAGGGGTTGTGTCGATGGTAACCGTAGGGCCTCCGACAGTAGGTTTATCAACACATGAAGATGAGGTTGTGTCCCACTGTAGAGGTAATGTACAAATGGTACATGTTGGATAATTATTTGCACCATTTCCACAGACTCCACTATTCACCACTACCGTGAAAACACTGCTTGTTGCTGTTTGGTTTACATTGCCTTTATACGCTCGTATATAATAATCATACGATCCAGCAACGGAAGGGGCGGCAACAGACATGCTTCCTGTACATGCACTTACTCCACCTAGCGGTTGCTTGTTGTAATCCAAGAGTGTACATGTTGTATTCGCTGAAGACCCGTTTGTGAGTGTATACGTAGCAGAAATTGCATTGGTAGGTAAGGTGGTGTTGTAGGTTGTCGGACTTACCACAATACTTAAACCTTTTATTTCAGAACAGCTAACCGTAGATGCGTCCAGAGTACAGGTCCAATCGTAGGTGTTTGAGTTACTTGCATTGTTTCCACTTGTTCCTGTTGTACAAGCATAATGTGTTGGAGAACAAACTGCTGCGATGCCTACGGTAATAGTAGTCCACGACGCACTACAGTTATTTGTCTCATTTGATTCATTAACACTATCAGTAGTTGTCGTTGTATTTCTGTCAGTCTTATCCGCACAAGCACGAACTGAGTATGTTCCAGATGAAGGGAAGGTGTATGATTTTGATGTTGTGTTATTTGCTCCTGCAGCAAGTGTTCCCATGGTCGTTGCGGTCAGATCTGTAATTGTTCCTCCACCATTTGCCGCCGTTGCTACTTGTATAAAGTTATTAAACGAAACACCTGTTGAAGTTAGTCCCTGATTTGTGATTGTTGCACTGAGCATGGTTGCTGTATTTACCGTTGCACTGATAGGAGAAACATTACCTGCGATAAGATCCGCTTCACCAACACAAGTAGATCCGTTCCAAGTTAATCCTCCTGCACAACTTGCTGTACCTGTTTTTGTATCAAGTGTTGAAGGGGTTGCTGTTGTGTGTACTGCGGTAAAGTTGTTCGATGCTCCTGATCCATGTGAGAGGGTTCTGTTTACTCCTGTTGAGAAAGAAAGAGTTGAGAACTGGGTTCCGTTTTGTCGTACAGATAAAGAAGATGTGAGGTTAGATGATGTCCAAGAAACAGATGTTGTACAAGTGGAAGAAGCTGCTGTAATAGTACATGATGGAACGGTGATAGTTGCAGCAGGTGATGGTGAATATATACACGATGCACTTGCCGTATCAAGGAACCAATCTCCATCACTACAAGAAAACGCTGCAGTACCAGAGTATCCTGGTGCTGTGTTAGTTACAGTAGTTGAATACCCATTATTTTTTTCAACAGTGGTTCCTGAACAATTCGTAAGCCATGTTTTGGATATCGCTGGACAAGATCTAAGTGTTCCAGCTACGTTACAAGTCTGGTATTGATTTGATCCACTTAGTGCTCCATTATTACATGTGCGTGTTTCTGAAGAACATGTAGCAGGCGAGGTGACGCTTGATGTTTGATATGCAGTTACAGAACTTCCACTTGCCAATGTTCCTCCCCACGGAAGGGTGCAATTAGAGACACCTGATACCGTAACTGTAGTCCACGACGCACTACAGTTATTTGTCTCATTTGATTCATTAACACTATCAGTAGTTGTCGTTGTATTTCTGTCAGTCTTATCCGCACAAGCACGAACTGAGTATGTTCCAGGTGAAGGGAAGGTGTACGATTGTGTAGTATCTGAAAACGCACCACCTGAAAGAGCGCTCATACTTACAGGAGTTAAGTCTGTAATAGTTCCTCCACCATTTGCAGCGGTCGCCACTTGTATAAAATTATTAAATGGACTGCTACCTGTTGATGCATTTCCACTATTTGTAATTCTTGCACTTAATATCACCATTGTGCCAGCTGCCGCAGAAGTGGGGGAGGTAACATCAGCGACAAGATCCGGAGCGGCTATAGTGTTTACTGTAAGTGTTTGTGTTTGTGATGTCGCCGATCCGCCAGGGCCTGTACAAGTAACTGTCTGAGTATAGGTGCCAGCACTCATGCCCGATGGGTAGAGTAGAGATGTACTTTTTCCTCCTACAGGAGTATTCGTTCCTCCTAAATCCCCACTCCAGAGCCCTGTCCCTGTACACGCTGTTGCGTTTGTGGAAGAGAATTGTATTATCGAATTTTGTCCAACGGATATTGTTGCGGGATCAAAAGGTGAGAGAGTAACCGTTGGAGCGGTAGGTGCTGCACATGTTACATTTATGGGTTGGGTTGCAGGACTCCCAACATTGTCGTAGGTAGTGTGTGCCCAAATACCGTATGAATGTCCAGCTGCACCGTTTACGGTTTGAGGGAAGCCAGTTCCTGTGTCCGAACAATAATCTCCTCCACCGATGTATCCATTACAGGTGCCTGCATATTGCCATGCGTTGGCTGCATCGTCCACGCGAATAGGGTATGTTGCAGGGGAAAGTGAAGACCCTGTACCATTTATGGTAATGACATTGTTTGTGTCACATGTTGCAGAGAGATTGGTTGGGGGTGCGACGACGTTGAGGGTTACGCTGTCAGAAGCGTAGGGTGCCGTACGATCTGTACATGAAAATGTATAGGAACCCGCACCTAAAATTGATGGAAAAGTTTGCGAATTGGTACCAGACTTCTGTCCCTGGTTTAACCAGGCGGTGAGGACTCCATCGTCCGGAGTTGTTTGAATATAATTTGTGTCTGGATTACATGTTCCTGATCCTCCGACGACGTTCCAGTTAATGGTAGCAGGGGACCCTTGAGCTACGGTTTTCGGTGCTCCAGCGAAAGACCACTGAAGTGTTGAAATTCCTAAAGCAGAAAGTAATAAAAATTTAATAAAAAAATGAGTTCGTGTATTCATCTCTTGAGTATATAGCCATATAGGCAAAAAAAAAGAAGCCTATCAACATCCGGGGGATATGAGTAGGCTTCGAGTTGCTGGGGTCAGTTGTTCAGACCACCGATCATGCCGGCAACGCTTCCGTCGAAGACGAAGTTGCCAGCTTTCACGATGGATGTCACACCGGTATTGGTCTTGAACCAGATCACTGACGTTGAAGCGCCTTCAACGTAGTAATCGCCGTCGGAGACCTTGGCTTCGCGGGCCCATGTCGGGAAATGACTGCCGTCGGTCTGGACGTAGGTCCACACCGTACCGGCCGGCTCGGTGCCGACGTAGTCGAACTGCTCATTCGTCACGAGATTCACCTGAACCAAGAATTCATTGTTGGTGAATCCGTCGGTGCATTTTGACAGGAGGCCGCCGTTGGGCAACTTCTGGCCGAAAGCGCAGGTGCCGAACTCGATATGGCTTGACTTGTTAATCAGCAGCTCCACACCCATGGGTGTGACACTGTAGATTTTGCGAGTCTTGCCCCAGAGAGCCAACACCTTGTCGGCGTAGTGCAAGATGGGCTGGCAGATGCCTTCCATCAGGACTGTCCCGGTTGGGCAGGTCGTTGACGATGGGGTCACGAACGTGACGGTGATCGTCTTCGAACCGGAAACGCCTTGCAGCGTGACCGATGCGTCGAACGGATTTGCCGTGGGCAAGTTGCCTGCGATCAACTTCACAGACGTTCGCGTGTTGCCGTAGAAACCGACGCTAACGTTGTACAGGCCGCCTGATTTGTTCGAGACCGCGAAAGTCCCGATCGGCAGGCCGCCGCCGGTTGCGCCGAGCTGTTCGCTGGCGTTCACCACAATGGTGACCGTCGCCGTGCTGGTACCCACCACAAACGTGGGGGTGTCAGCTGTCAACACAAGTGTTGACGTCGGGGGCGGCGTGACGGGGGTGGTATCGCTACCGCCTCCACCACAGGCGACGAGAAATGCGAGCGCGAGGCCCGCGACAAGCGCGCCGAAGGCGCGCAAAAACATGGATTTCATGGTTGCTCTCCGATGTGCGCCGTGGCGCGGGGTTACCCTTACGGGCGATTTGGTCAAAGTACTATCCCCAGTCAATGTCTTCATCATAGCTTTCCCTTTCTTTCGAATGGGGGCTATAGAAAAAGACACTAAATCTGTAAGGTATATTATACGCTTAATAATTCCTTTTGTCAAGGGCCTATTTTCCAGCCTTTTGACGAGGGTTTTCAGGTGTGGTCTCCGCATGTCCTTCTTAGTATACTGCATGAGTTCTATGTAGTTGTTACTGTTGCCGTATGAGAATAGCCGTTATTGCGAAAGATTCGCAATAACGGCTATTGTACGTGTACACAAAGTGTCTGTGTGATCTATTTATCTTTGAATGTATCTCCCTGTGTTAGTTGAAATTCAGGTTAACAGAAGCTGGGGTTGTACAAGAGTACACACTTTTTTGCTGAACGAAACCAGCCGGGAAACTTATACCAGATGTTCCATCTGTTGCTGTGTAGTATCCAGCTGGGCAGCTGGAAGGGGGTGTTGCTTGCCATGCCGTGTAGTAGTAATAGTTAACAACAGAACAATCCCAACATGGAAGAACTGATACGTCATAAAAACATCGATACATAGGTGTCGTTGTCATGATTTGCGGTGCCGTACAAATAGGCTGACAGCCAGAGTCTACTGTTCTGTCCATGTTTACTTCATATGGGTGAGGATACGCTACACCACTTACACAGCTCGCAGGTATCATCGACCCAGCTTGTTTTCCTAGCACAGAATATTCTTTAAAGTTAAGTTCGCTTGTATGTGGTTGAAAGTTTTTCGCAGTTACGAAGCCGACACTTACGAGAACGAGAAAAGATAAGAGTCCCAAAGATAAAGTTTTCTTGTACTTGATAGCACGTTGCATGTGTTTGTGTAAGATTTTTTTCATGACTAGTTTATGTATTTGAGTATAGCACCTGCTTTTTTGGCAAGGGAGTCGTTGTGCACACGTGAGACTATTTCGGCACGCTTCTTTTGGTGGTGGAAGCCTCTTTTATTTTCTCTTTGACTAACTTTTGATTCGCACTAAAAGATTCTCTCATTCCTGAAAGACCTTTTCTGTAGATACGAGGATTGTTTCCAGGGTAGGCTACCCCCCAATCTTTTTCAGACATTTGAGAAAGAGTCTCTTCTCCTTTTGCAAACGATTCTTGTGCCTCGAGTAGTCTTCCGACATTCATAAGAAGTACTCCGTAAGTATTCGCTATCCACGGATTGTGGTCTTGTGCTTTTGCTATCGGCTCTATTGTTTCTAATGCACCTTTAATATCTCCGATACGAAATTGTAACCATGCGAGATCGTTGAATGATGCCCATGTGTCATTCGTGTTCTTTGTGTAGAATTTAAAAGCTTCAATACCTTCTTCTTCTCGCCCTATATACCCTAGAGTGAGACCTTTCATATAATACACTTTGGTATGTAGCGGGTAGTACTCCAATTCTTTATTGAAATATTCAAGAGCAATAGAAAGGTCTCCTGTAATGAATGCTATACGTCCGAGTTGATAGTTTGACCACGGAATGGGTTTGTTTTCACTTGTTCGCAATTCAGAAGATCTCATGTAAGCAAACTTTGCGATAGGGAGTGAGTAGAATTTTGGTGGTGACCCACCGAAGGTTACATTGCCGAGATATGACAACACGAGAGGGGAGTTGTAGCACAAAAAGAATGATCCAAGCATGAAAAGTGTTCCCACAAGAGAAAGAAAAAATGTTTTGTTTTGTTTAAGTGATTTGCGGTAGCTTTTTATCATAGGTTTCTTATTGTGTTGATAGTATATACTATCTCTTATTTCTTAGAGTGTTGTGTTTACTATATCGACTCTCATTGTATATTTTATGACTCACGCAATTACAACGGAAGAGGCAAGGAGAATTTTTGGTACTGGTTTTTTTGGTGATACGGCATCTTTATTTTTTATAGACAGAAGTATTACTATTCCCGATCGCGTCCCTCTCTCAGAGAGGGACGCGAAACATCTAGCATTCTTAGGTTTTGATTTATTTTTTGTTCCGGAACAAGATGATGACAAAGAGATGTTTACACCGTTTTTTTTGATGCGCTGGTGGGAGAATTCTGGGCATAAAGCTTTATTATTGTATGAATATAAAGATATTTATAAATGGTATACAAAAAATAAAGAATCTTTTTTCTACAAAGAATCTCTTCGTTCTGGATGGTTCTGTATAAAAAGATATCCGCTTGTTGGTACGTCTTTCTCCGTCTACAAAAAGCAAACAGAAGCATTACTGAATTATCTCGACCATGAACAAAATGAGATGGATGTATCTTTTTTTAAAAACGATGTACCTGATGAGTCCTTGCAAACACTACAAGCGCTCCCTGAAGATGCTTCTCTCGCTTTGTTTACCGTAAATCAAAACTACAGAACTTCTTTTACTGAAGAACTTTTTAGAGCGATTGTTTTTTCGTATGCAAACATAAAACTCCCTCTTGAAGATTTCTATGTGTGGACCAATACAGTTTACGAAGGAAAAGAGATTGTCCGTATAGGAGCTTTTGACGAGCAAGGGGCAGATGTTACCAAAAGAGACATATTCGACGGTAACAGTAAGACCGAGCTCACGCCGGTTATCCATGTAGGGTTCGCTTAATTATTCGTATTCTTTGAGAGCTTCTTCTGTGTCCACATGGAACCACTGCACGATGGCATTTCTGTCCGTTTTATTGCCCATAAAAGCGTGAAAAGATTTTGGAGATATTTTCATTACTAATAATCTGTTATTTTTCGGTGCAACTTTCGCAAAAAGGCCACTTGAGGGAGAAGAGAATATTCCTGTTTCTCCACCATCACCATCTTTCCATGTATCGTTATCAAAATAGTACAGCACTGCTATTGATCTAAAAGCTTCGTCAGTAAATTCATCCTCAGTATTGCTTTGTGTCACCATGCCATTTGAAAGTGTGTCTTTCCTGTTGAAAAAAACTTTCTGATAGTCGTTATGAACCCAGCCATTTTTATTTCCTTCTGTATGGAGGTGTACTGTCGTCGAAATAAATTCATTCGTATTCTGACCCATCAATTTTTCTATAAACAAATTCCATCGTACTGAGAAGAAGATGTCCATGAACTTATTTTCGTTGTGGCGAGGAGGATAAAAATATCCACCGTATTTTTCTAAGTATCCTGTTACGTATTTGAAAGGATAGAATTTTGTTGTGGAAGGGGATTCAGAAAACCCTCTTTTTTTGACATTGTGCACATACGCACACAGCCCTTCATAGATCTCTTCCGAAAAGAAGTTGTCGATGACCACGTATTCGAAAGGTTCTTTTTCATGACGAATGATTTCGTTGTTCGTGGCGGTGTTGAGACAGTCTTCTATGTGGAGAGATTCTTGTGCCGCTGCTTTTGCTTTTTGTATTCTTATTTTAAGAAAACGAAGGAGAGTTTTTATCTTCATAAATATAGAGTATAGTATACAGTACTTGTCCGCGTGCTTAGTCTTCCATTAGTATGTATCCATTTTTATATTCTTTTTTTCATAACGAAACCAACGACCGAAGTGAAGGGGGGCTCGTTAATATTCCCAATGATGATGCGCTGTGGCCAGAATCTTGGAAAAAAGTGCAGTACAAAACATATTCACTTTTTAAACCCATTCAGATGGAGAAAGAAAAAGGAGCGCTTTTCCAAAACTTTCTGACGAAACGATCATCTGCCGAAGCGAGGTGGAAGATGAGTGACATGTCGCTAGAAACGCTTTCGTATATTCTGTATTGTGGGTATGGTTTGCGGGATGATACTTCGGAGTACCGAACTGTTCCTTCAGCTGGTAAAAGGTTTCCACTTGAGGTGTATATTTTTATTTTTAAAACGATACACGGAATTGACACGGGGATATACCATTACAATGTTACGAAACATGCTCTTGAATTAGTTGAAAAGAAAACATTTTCAGAGGAGGACATGAAAAGTTATTCGCCATATGACAGTGTTGCATTTAAAAGTCTTATCATTTTTTTTACGGGGGTTTTCGACAGAGTTGTAGGAAAGTATGGTAGTCGAGGGTATCGATATCTATTACTTGAGGCGGGGCACGCAGCTCAAAACATGTTGTTGGCAGGCACAGAAAAGGGTGTGCAGGGGATTCCTATCGGAGGAGTCAATGAATCTGTCGTGGAACAGGCTTTATCACTTAATACGTCTCAAGAGAGAATAGTGTATGCTCTCTTTTTTTAATGTATGAAAAACAGAAGTACTCCAGATGAACTTTTTAATAAACAGGGCTACATCTCTTTGTCAAGCTATGTAGATGATATTTATCACATGAGAACTAATGGTCCATGGAAGTTACCCATGGGACATAGAGACAGAATAGTACTTTTTTGGGCTAAGGTCATACTTAGATTTTCTTGGTTTAGGAATAATCTTTACGTTAAGTATCCCTATACCTGGTCTCCTTCATACAGTATCCTCCTTTCTTTTTTGGGGAAAAAGGGAGCATTAGACACTTGCGTCGAACGCTCATTGCAGCACCCTGGACTTTTTTCTTTTACGGTCACTAAACAGCTGATGTATGGTGATACCTCTAAAAAATTGTATGGCAACGGAGTATCTGAACATGCATCAACGGCGCTGTCCAAAGCAATTGGGGAAATGTTGGAAAGAGAAATCACAGGGCTTAAAGATTCAAATAACGACGTCATCACTGATTGTATTAACAATCTTGGAATCAAAGGAGATGTACTCAATCCGGCACAGTTCCATCGATTTCTTCCTCAGCAGAAAAAACATTTCCCAGAGTTAGGGGTGAATAATGATACGGTTATTAGTTGGGTGTCTGGAGAGAATCTCATCACGAACAAAAAAGTGTTTATACCGAGACATATGACATCATGGTTTTTTGCACGAAAAGAAAGTTCGAATATTTTTAGTAATCCTACAACCAATGGGTCTGCATTAGCTTTTACTAAAGAAGAAGCGACCACGAGAGGTATTCTTGAAGTTGTACAACGAGATGCTTTTTTTGTTCATTGGTTGACAGGGGTTCCTCCGAATGTAATTGACCAAAAAACGTTGTCAAAAGATCTTAGAGAGAGCGTCTCTTTGTATGAAGCGAGAGGAATTACTCTGTATATCTTAAACACGATGACCAATATTTTGATTCCTTCTGTGTGTGTCGTTGCTATAAATAGAGAGGCAGCTGTGCGTGGCATAGCCATTAGTGCTGCGTCGGCGTTTTCTTTTGAAGAAGCGATACGTGATTCGTTACGAGAAATGGCGGTGTGTTCACAAACGCTGAGCGAAGAACTTGCACCTATTGATGATGTTGAACCATTTATCTCCGATCTTGATAAGAGTACACGGTTGGCATACTTGCGTGGAGAAAAAAGAGTGAATGAGTGTATGTGGTTTGTATCTGGAGAAAGTATTCCTTTTGATGGCTTGGAAAAGTACACCATAGAAAACAAATCAAAGGATGTTGCTGGAGAGCTTCGCTCATGCCTTTCAATCCTTGAAAAAATGGGGAAGGATTATTATCCTGTCGTATATTATCCGCAAAATGCACTACAGAAAGATTTGGGATTTTTTATTGCGCAAGTATTTATACCAAAAGCTTTCCCTTTGTATCTTATTGAGAAGTTCGGAACATTTGATAGCAATCGATTGCATGAGTTTGCGAAGTATAAGGGGCATAAAGAATGGAAAATAACAAAGACTCCTCACATGTTCACATAGAGGGCAAAGATATACACAGTTTTTTATTTTTATGATGGTATACTCATCTCATGACAAGAATAATTAAGAAAAGAGCGTTATTTTTTGTGGGTGTTGTTGTTACAAGTGTCGTTGGTGGATTGACGAGCTTCCTTCAAACAAACTATTCCAAAAACGAATCACTTTTAAGTGGTTCACTTTTTGCTGAAACAGCTCATGCAGACATAGCGCCGTCTGATGCTTCTAATCTTTGTGGAGGTGATAGTGGAGGTGCTGGTGGAGATGGGGGTTGTTCAGACGGGTGTTATTAATCATAAGCCCTTACTAAAAACATGGAACCAGAAGTATTAAGTGCCCCAAAGAGTAACCTAAAAGCATACACTTATACAGCAATCTTTTTTGCAGCTGTTTTGCTCATTAGTTATTCGACTTTTAGTTTTGTACTACATAACAAAAAAGCAAAAGAAGAAGCTCTCGTTCTGCAAGAACAAAATCACAAAACGGAAGTTCTCGACAGTTTGGTGAACAATACACCAAAGCCATTACAAGACTCCTTTCTTAAAAGTGTTGACTCAGGTGCACTCGATAAGTATGCAAAATCAGCCGCATATTTTATCATGCACCGTTACTTTGACAATAAGGGTAATATTTACGAGATATATGACTACTCAAATAGTGACCCACGACTCAGCTTCTTGAAAGAAGCTGAACAAATTTATCCTGACATCTTTGCAAAAATACAAAATAAAACGCTGCCAACTTCGTTTTCAGAAGAAGGGACGTATGCTTATCTTGCTTACCTCGAAGCTCTAGATAAAAAAGGCTACACTGATGTTGCTGCGCAGGGAACTGCCGCTAATCAATATGCAAAGATGGCGTATATAGGCAAAATACAATCCTCCGATAAAGATCTCAAAAACCTCAGCTCTGACCAAAAAAGAAATCTAGACAAGTCAATGCTCTTCGCCAAGAGTGCTGCAAACGAAGTTTCTGCTATCGTTGACTCAAAAACTATTCCAGACGGAGTGTACGTGGCAGATGTGGTGATAGGTTTGAATCAGTATGCCTACGCTCTTCGGCACTACAAATATTTTGGAATACCATTTAGTTCTCCAAAAACGCCAGAAGAGATATTTGCCCTCACGACAGAATACACAAGCACCAAGGTTCCAGAACTTAATATGTTCACTCATTTGATCGATGCTTCATCTCTTGCACTTATCAATGGGTCTTCAACCGAAATCACGAAAGCACTTCGGCCATTTATTAACTACAGAGTATCAGTGATTCCTCGCGACTATAGTGTTGTGGACAGAGTTATGAAAGCTCGACTGGGTCATGAAAAAGAAGGAGTGTATAGTAAAGAGAATATTATTTCTATCTCCAAGAAGTCACCTGATTTCAAGTCATGGTTGTATAAGGCTGGATGGAAAGACGCTGATTTCAAATAACGGAAAGCTCTTTTGTTTAGCTTGGTGATATACTCCGCTACATGGATGTTATTGTATCTGGTAAAAATTCTGAACAAAAACTTGCTTTTCTTAAGCAGGTTATAGAAGGGAAGGTTTTCATGACAAGTCAAGAACAGAGGATTGTTGATGAAAACAGTAATACGGTAGCGTGGACGATGGACTTTAGAAAGGTTCTCTTAGACGGTGAGGTTCTCTCTTGTGTTGTAGAACTCTTTTTAGAAAAAATATACAAAGACACAATAACGAAATTTCAAGTAGGTGGTTTAGAAACTGCAGCCATACCTTTGGTTACCGGAATGGTGATGAAAGCAAAAGAGCAAGGAAAAACAGTCAATGGGTTTTTCATAAGGAAGTCTAGAAAAAAATATGGACTACTCCAAATGGTCGAAGGTACGTTGGGAGACGAAGACATTGTCCTTGTCGATGACTTGCTTAACTCTGGGAACTCGATTGTAAAGCAGCTCGACATTCTCGATTCTCTTGGAAAAAAAGTACGTCATGTGTGTGTGATTCTTACGTTTAAAGATACGGAAGTCTACACAGAAATTCTTGCAAGAGGTATAACCATTCACTCACTTTTTTCTTTGGAAGAGTTGAATGTAGATGTCGGGGCAAAAAACACAATTCCATTACGTAATATTACATCGACGACACCGCTTACGGTTCATTGGTGTTTTACGAGTCCTGGTGCTATTTTGGAGCAGGTTATACCAAAATCCTCACCTCTCCTTTATGAAGGGATGTTGTACTTCGGATCAGATAGTGGAATCTTTTGGTGCATTGATGCTAAAACAGCAAGCGTACTTTGGCAAAGAAAAGTTTTATACGGCCCTCAAGGTAAAAGAATTTTTTCTTCACCGGCTATTCTTAATGGCATTGTCTATTTTGGTGGTTATGATGGTAATTTTTATGCACTTGAATACAAAACAGGTAAACCAAAATGGGTTGCATTTGATGCGGACTGGATTGGTTCCTCTCCGTGTGTGTCTGATGATTTGGGATTAGTTTTTGTTGGTATGGAGTTTGGTTTATTGAAACGAAAGGGCGGAGTGGCTGCATATCGTGCTGACACTGGTGAGATGGTGTGGAAAACAGTGACCACTGAGTACACTCATGCATCTCCGTCGTATTCAAAGAAACATAAGATTGTTGTATGTGGCTCGAATGATGGTGTGGTATACGGGTTCTCTGCAAAAGACGGAAAGATTTTGTGGACCTATGATACGGGAGGTGAAATAAAAGCTGGCTGCTCTTTTTCGCCAAGTCAAAACTTTGTCGCTGTGGGTTCTTTTAATAAGTGCTACGTTGTATTGGAGACTAAGACAGGGAAGATTGTTTCTACTATTGAAACACGTGAGGGTAATTACTCTACTCCCACATGGCTTAATGAAGACATTCTTATTTTTGCTTCTTTGGATAAATGCGTGTATGCGTATACTATTTCGACAAACAAAATACTATGGAAGTTTGTGACCGATGCGCGGATTTTTGCCAGCCCCTTTGTTGTGAACAATACCTTGTACATTGGGAATAACGCGGGCTTTTTATTTGTTTTGAATGTTCTCACAGGAGAATTACTTTCACAACATTATGTTATTGAAAGAATAACAAACCCTGTGTTGATAGATCAGAAAGAAAGAGCGATCTATATACCAACGCAAGCAAATCAAGTCATAAAGGCGGATTTTTCGGTTGAACTATGATATACGACTAAGGTGTATATATAATGAAAGCAAAAGAATCAAGATAGTCTTTCGGGTTGTATTCATGTACTATTTTCAGCCCCGGCAGAGGAAGTCTCATGAGTTCATGTTTGGAGTGAAGGACGTACGAAAGGGAAGAGTTTAGATACTTGTTTTTTAATACTATGCCGAGCTGTTTCTTTTCAGGGTTTTGGGTGGACGCAATAAAATCCTGCAGAATTATTTCTGACGCACCTTTTGTGAAAGTATATAGTGTTTGAAAATTTGCAAAGAGCGTGTAGAGAGACGTTCTTGTTATGGTGTGCAGCTGTCGCTGTATCGCGGTATGGGCTGTTTCTTGTGAGCTAGAGGTAAGAAGTCTTCCTCGTAGAACAAAGAAGCCATCTTTCGCCATATGCTCTCTATAGATGGAGAAAAAGGTGGCAACACCCTCTTTATGTATGAGGTTCAAAATGAGATCTCCTAAAATTACATCATACCTTGTCGGCGAAGGAATTGTCTCGAACCAGTCCTGGTGATATATCGCACGCACGGAGGCATCATGTTTGGGAGTGGTTACTGCTATCATATTTTCACTGTAATCGATAAGGTCATATTTTATTTTAAAAAATGACAATAGAAAACGTAGCTCTCGGGTTGCTCCTATGAGAAGCACGACAGCATCTTTTTTCTTTGTTGTTTTTCTTAGAACATAAAACATAAAAATAGCCAGGTCTTTGTAACATGGTCTCCATGGATACGGAGTTTCTTCCCACGCATTAGTTGATACATTTTGCCAAAATTTCTGGGACATGGTTTTTTGTGTAATCTTCTCCACAGTATTACATGAATAGCAGTAGTCGTGCATGCATACAGGGACATACACTTTATGTTTGCAGAGTGGAGCAATACCTGTAAACTTACTATACGATGAGACACGAGCACACTATGTTGGATGCGGCAATTAAAGAATTGGAAGATATTGTTGGCAAATCTTTTCTCCTTATTGATATAAAGAGCAGGGAGATGTATTCTCGTAGCACCTTGTCTACAGGTACAGTGCCAAGTGCCATTGTTAAACCAAGAACAAGAGAAGAAATAGAAAGTATTTTGAAAATTGCCTCCGCGCATGGATTAAAAGTTCACACCATAAGTACAGGTAAAAATTGGGGATATTCGGATGCGTGCGCTCCGAATGACGGGAATCTCATACTGGACCTGAGCAGAATGAACTCTATTATCGAGGTCAATGAAGAATTGTGTTATGCAACAATTGAGCCAGGTGTTACGCAAGGGCAGCTGTATGAGTATCTTGAACATAACCATGTAAATGTATGGATGGATGCCACAGGTGCAGGTCCAGATACGAGCATTATCGGAAATATAATGGAAAGAGGATTCGGTCATTCTCCACACGGTGATAGGTACGCGCACAGTTGTGCTTACGAGGTCGTTCTTCCCACTGGAGAGGTATTACATACAGGGTTCGGCCACTACGAAAACTCTAAAGTCTCCGAGGTTTACAAGTGGGGTGTTGGTCCGTCCATAGATGGACTTTTTACGCAGTCGAATCTCGGAGTTGTAACAAAGATGACTATATGGCTACTTCCTAAACCAGAAGATTTTAAGGTTCTTTTCTTTGTCTTAAAGGAAGAAAATGACATCATCGCATTCATAGAGAATATCCGATCACTTAAAATAGACGGTACGTTAAAATCCGTCGTTCATATTAGTAATGATTTGCGTACTATTTCTACACTACAGCGCTTTCCTTTTGATGAAGTGGCTTCAGGGTCATATCTTTCCAAAGAGAAAAGAAGGGAATTGCGAGATAGACATGGTGTTGGTTTTTGGACTGGTACTGCTGGATTTTATGGTTCAAAAGAGCAAAATAAAGCAGACCTTCTAAAAGTTATGAAGAAACTCAAGAATGTCGAAGGGGTAAGACATCTTTTGATTATGGATGAGTTTCGGTTATTTCTTTTTGAGAAATATGTTTATGTGATGAGAAGGTTCGGTTTTTCTAAAAACAGCATGCATTTGTCCAGAAAGGTAAAAATGGCATTTGATCTCCTTAAAGGAAAGACTCCTCCGTCGAGTTTGTTAGGAGGGCTATGGCGTATAAAGAAAGATTCTCATGGAAGTGAAGGTGGAAAAAAAGATTTGTACGAGTATGGTTCCGGTTTTTATTGGATTTCTCCCATCTTGCCAATGAGGGGCGATGACATTCACACCCTTACTGTGTTGGTCGAGCCTATTTTTAATACCTATAATTTTGATCTGCTACAAACCATATCGATGGTATCTGACAGGTCTGTGTGCGCCGTTATGACGATTTGTTTTGATGCAAGAAATAAAGAGGAGAGTGAAAGAGCGAAAAAGTGTCATGACGACGTGGTTGCCGTGCTGATAAAAAATGGATATATCTTGTATCGCGCCGGGAACCATTCGATGAAGTTTCTTGAAGGTGACTCTCAAAATTTCTTTAATTTTCTTAAAAGAATAAAAAAAGCAATTGATCCACAAAATATTCTGTCGCCAGGGAAATATATACCAGAATAGTAGATATGCGGTATAGTATTTGGTCTATTTTTTTGCGGTAGTTTTTGTGCTAGAATACATCCCATATGAAGCAAAAAATCAAGGCAGTATGGGTTATTTTGGCAACGGTTGCGATTGGATATTTTTTAGTAAAAGGAGGAAAGGATTTCGTTTTAGGGCTTGATCTCGCAGGAGGTTCTGCTCTTACCTATAAAATAGAAACAGGAACATTACCGGAGGGTACTGATGTCACAGAAAGTGTTTCATCACTTCGTGACGTGGTGGAACGTCGTGTGAATCTCTTCGGTGTGCGTGAACCGACGGTGACTACGCAGTATTCGCGACTTTCAAGTGAATGGCGTCTAATCGTAGAACTTCCTGGCGTGACTGACGTCGCACAGGCTTCCAAGATGATCGGAGAGACTCCAGTGCTTGAATTCCGTACACCAAAGAAGGGTGCAGCTACAACAGGGACTTCGACTTTAGAATTCATTCAAAGTTTCGAACCATCACCACTTACTGGTCGTTACTTGGATAAGGCAACACTTGTTTTTGATCAGACAACGAACAAGCCACAAGTTTCTCTTCAGTTCAACAATGAAGGAAGTAATCTTTTTGCAGCAATTACAAAAGCAAATATCGGTAAGCAGGTAGCCATCTTCTTGGACGGTATGCCAATTTCAGCTCCAACCGTTAATGAAGAAATTACGGGAGGTAAAGCCGTCATCTCTGGAAGCTTTACCGTAGAAGAGGCTCGCACCTTGGTCGGACGATTGAATGCTGGAGCTCTTCCACTTCCGATCACACTTTCAGGTACGACTATTGTCGGTCCGACACTTGGTACGTCTGCAGTGGACGCTGGTGTGAAGGCTGCGGTTATCGGATTCCTTCTCGTTATTATCTTCATGATTGTATGGTATAGATTGCCAGGTGTAATGGCGTCACTCGGTCTTGTAACCTACTCTGCGATTATGCTTGCGCTCTTTAAGGTGATTCCCGTTACGCTTACCTCAGCAGGTATCGCAGGATTTATTATTTCGGTAGGGCTCGCAGTGGACGCGAACGTTCTCACTTTCGAACGTATGAAAGAAGAAATACGAAATGGTAAAGGACTTATTGATGCGGTGGAGGCAGGCTTCGCACGAGCGTGGACGTCTATTCGTGACTCACACATTGCGGCGATTATCGTATCGGTAATTCTTTTCTGGATGGGAACATCCGTTGTGAAAGGTTTCGCCTTTACGTTCTTCTTGGGTGCTGTCGTGTCACTTATCTCAGCACAGTTAGTTACTCGCGTATTTATGCGAGCGATAGCAAATAAATCAACAAGTCGATTGATGAAGTTCTTCTTTAGTTCAGGATTTCACACAAAGTAATCGTGTGTATTGCATGTATTTGCTCACAGCTCCTAACCCTTAACTCCTAACATTATGTACATCCTTAAATATAAAACATTCTTCATCGGTCTCTCAATCGCCCTTGTTATCGGTTCTTTATTCCTTATGTCTTCATATGGAATAAAACGTGGCATCGATTTTACAGGAGGATCTGTTGTTGATATTACGTATGAGAAAGAAGTTCCTGCACTTTCTTCTTCATCATTTGAAGCAGACGGCATCACTCTCTACAAAACAGGAGACACAACATATCGTTTCGTATCTGCAAAGACATACGAAGCCATCAGTCCTATTATTTCTTCACTTGGAAATGTGAACAATAGGACTCCATTCCAGTTCACACAGGTAAACACTGTCGGCCCAACACTTGGTGCTGAAATGACAAAGAAAGCCATCATTGCACTTATTGTCGTAGTCTTGGCAATTCTCGCTTTCATCGCATTCTCGTTCCGTGAAGTGTCAGAGCCGGTTTCATCGTGGAAATATGGAGTGATTGCTATGGTGACACTGCTTCATGACATCACGGTGCCGACAGGGGTGTATGTACTTCTCTCGCACAAGTATGGAGCAGAGATAGATACATTGTTTATTATTGCGCTCCTTACTATTATCGGTATTTCTATTTCGGATAAAATTGTGGTGTTCGATAGAATTCGTGAGAACTTAAAGAATGGCAGTAAGAAATCTTCCTTCGAAGAGATTGTGGGAATGAGTTTGAGGCAGACTTTCACACGGTCGATTAACACATCGGTGACTGTGGTTCTTGCGCTTCTCGCTCTCTTCTTCTTTGGTCCTGAAATGACGAAGTGGTTTACTTTAACACTCATTGTGGGAATGATTGTGGGAACATATTCTTCAATCTTTGTGGCTTCACCACTACTAACCGTCTGGAACAGTAAAAAGTAAAAAAAGTCATAAATTATTTCATCTACTGCGTTACAGAAAATTTTTCGTGTTCTTTTGCTTGCTAGCCCCAGAACTCTTCGTCGCTCTTCGCTCCTAGACATGCGTCGTACTAGGTGTACGCCTTAGTCGTAAAAATTTTCTGTGCCTTGTAGCTAAAACAATTTCTGACTTTTTAGAATACAGATACAATACAAAAGCGCGACCCGAAGGGTCGCGCTTTTGTGGGCTGTTGGTTATTATTGTATAATAACATTATGAAAAAAATCAGTTTAAGAAATGTCGTTTGGAAAGAAGGAAAGCACTACGTTGCACAGTGTCTAAACGTAGATGTTTCTTCTTTTGGTTCTACTAAAAAAACTGCAGAGAATAATTTACAAGAAGCGTTAGAGCTTTATTTTGAAGATATAAGCGCTCTTAAGAAGATAACAAAAATAGGGACTCCGGCTATTTTTGAAACTTCTTTGTATGCCTAGGCTAAAATCATCTAAAGAAATCATAAAAACTCTTGAGAATCATGGGTTTATTTTTGTTTCCCAAAAGGGGAGCCATGGAAAGTTTTGCAATGTGTCATTATCATATGTGGTTATTGTTCCGATGAACAAAAGAGAGATACCAGTAGGAACTTTTTTATCTATTGTTCGCCAGTCAAGATTGGATAAGGATATTTTTTAACAATAGAGTACACTACAAGACATGGAACGCCCAAAAACAGAAGCTACCGTCGTGCTTCTCGTAAACGAGTCTGGGCAGGTGTGTCTGGCTCGTAAAAAGCAGGCCATACATCACGAAAGTGGAGAAATAGAATACAGTCTCGGACTTTACAACGGCTATGGAGGGAAGAAGGAAGATATCGACGGAGATATTTTTGACACTGCTATCCGTGAGTTGCACGATGAGTCCGGAGTGAATGCAAAGAAAGAAGATTTGGATCTTGCATTTCGTGCATACTTTTATATACAAAAAGAAGAAACGACCTCTCCTTTTATGACAGTATCTTTTTTCTTCTTACATACATGGTCTGGCGATATGGTGGAGGGAAGGGAAATGGGTCCTCCTCTATTTTTCGCACCACAGGATATGCCATATGAAGAAATGATGCCCGCAGATAAAATTCTTTTTGAGAAAATGTTATCTGGTGATAAATTTGTGGCAGAAGTGCTTCTTCTCGGTAAACACATTGCTCCAGAAATTACATTCATAAAAGAATCTCTTGCTGTTTAGTACATAATCTTTCAGTGTGTTTTTGTGTTCCAAGTTTTCAGCCTCTATCTTTTGGCTTCCAGCTTCCCGCTGTTTGCTATATACTTACCCCATATGCAAGAACATACCGCGTTTGATTTGGCTGCTACTCATTTTCTATCGGGTGTTACAGTTGCCGGGGCTGTATTTGTCGCAGGTTTATTTTTGTTTGTTATCTACGCGATTATGAACAAAAAAGAAAACAACTATTTCTCATGCGTCGCAAAAAACATTCTTCCTCTTGGTTTCGCATTATCGCTACTCGGTGTTGTTCTTTCTCTTGTATACTCTGAAGTATTTCATTACGCTCCGTGTGAACTGTGCTGGTATCAAAGAATATTCTTGTACCCTCAAATGTTCTTGTTTGGCTATGCATGGTTGCGAAAGGATAGAGCTGTTATTCCGTATACGCTTTTGCTTTCGGTTTTAGGACTTGTTTTGGCAGGGTATCACCACATACTTCAATTGGGCTACAACATTTACAAACCATGCTCTACGGCACCGTTTGCTGTTGATTGTGCCAAGCCATCGTTCGTTGAATATGGCTTCGTAACCTTCCCGTTCATGTCGTTTGTACTATTCGGGTTTCTCAGTGTACTCATGATTATGAGTGTGCGTTTTTATCAAACAAAAGGTAAATAATTTATAGGTAAAAACACAAAGAGCGGCCACTTCGTGGCCGCTCTTTGTGTTTTTATTTTTAAGACTTAACCAAACCTTTCTCTTCACACCACCCGATACATGCTTCCAGTACTTCTTCTCGTGTCATGCGTGTAGAGTCGAGAATAAGAGCTTCTGGGTCAGGGTATAGCCTTCCAACAGGTTTGTTTTTGTCTCGTTCGTCTCGCGAGTGCACTTCTTCAAGTATTTGTTCAAAGGTTTTTCCGCTTTTACTTTCCTGTTCGTCTTTATATCGTCTTTCTGCGCGAATTTTTGCATCTGCATCGAAGTAAATTTTTATACCAGCATCTTGAAATACGTTTGTGCACATATCTCGTCCTTCAGCCACAAGACCTGGGGGCTGTATCATGTCGCGCTGCCTACCGAAAATAGCATCTCTGACTTCAGGGATACGACTCACAATGCTCGCAGGGTTTCCATAGGTTTGTGTTCCTATGATTGGCCACACATCGTCACCATTAATAATAACTTCTTTGTTATGAAAATGTGGGTCGATATGTTTTGCTATTTCAATAAGACCTTCTTTATCATCAAGTGCCACTCCTTGTGTCATTGCTTCATATGCAACGAGTCTGTAGAGTGCTCCTGAATTTAAGTAATTGAATCCAAAATGTTGAGCAAGCTTGTAAGCGATGGTTCCTTTCCCAGAGGCAGTTGTCCCATCGATAGCTATGATAGGAATCGGATGGGGATTCATTGCTACGAGTTTAATCAAAATAGCCTTAAATGGCAAGCATATCTGTGGATATTGTAAAAGTTTGTCTGTTATGGCTTGTGTTGTTGATTAGAAGCTTGACTTTACGTGCTGCACAGTATAGAATAGTCCTACTTCTTACTCATAAGCAGTGAGCAGTAATTGTAGTCATTTGAAATTTTAATAGAAGCTGTTCAGCTCCTTTTTTGTTTTAGAAATTCTAAACATAAAAAAGAACTGAAGTGACGCTTCACAATACATTACATAAACATTGTGCATTTTTTTGTTTTTTCTTTTGTCACACTCTATTAAATAGAGTTTGATCCTAGCTCAGGATGAACGCTGGCGGCGTGGATAAGGCATGCAAGTTGAACGGAACTAATCAGACGGAAGTATCGATCGAGCTCAGTGAGTAGCAATACAAGCAGAGTAAGTGAGATATGGAAGACTGACAGTTTAGTGGCAAACGAGGTAGTAATATTTAGGAACGCACCCCGAAGTCACGAATAGCCCACCGAAAGGTGGAGTAATACGTGATAGTACCGCAAGGTTAAAGATTTATCGCTTCGGGAGCGGCTTAAACAGTATCAGCTAGTTGGTAAGGTAATGGCTTACCAAGGCTATGACGCTTAGGAGAGGTGAGAGCCTGACCTCCACCGATGGGACTGAGACACGGCCCATACACCTACGGGTGGCTGCAGTCGAGAATCTTCCACAATGGACGAAAGTCTGATGGAGCGACGCCGCGTGATCGATGAAGTGCTTCGGTATGTAAAGATCTTTTATGGGGGAAGAAGTTTATTGACGGTACCCCATGAATAAGGGCCTGCAAAACTCGTGCCAGCAGCAGCGGTAATACGAGTGGCCCAAGCGTTATCCGGAATTATTGGGCGTAAAGGATATGTAGGTGGTTGTATTAGTCGAATGTCTAACCTCTTTGCTCAACATGGAGACAGCATTCGAAACGGTACGACTAGAGTATGTCAGGGGTAAGCGGAACTCATAGTGTAGGGGTGAAATCCGTTGATATTATGGGGAACACCAAAAGCGAAGGCAGCTTACTGGGACATTACTGACACTGAAATATGAAAGCGTGGGTAGCGAATGGGATTAGATACCCCAGTAGTCCACGCCCTAAACGATGTTCTCTCGCTATAATGAGTATCGACCCTCATTGTGGCTTAGCTAACGCGGTAAGAGAACCGCCTGGGAAGTACGATCGCAAGATTAAAACTCAAAGGAATAGACGGGGACCTGCACAAGCAGTGGATTATGTGGTTTAATTCGATGGTAAACGAAGAACCTCACCAGGATTTGAAACTCACGTGAAAGCCTAAGGAAACTATGGCCCTCGCAAGACACGTGGACAGGTGATGCATGGCCGTCGTCAGTTCGTGGTTTGAACTGTTCCCTTCAGTGGGGTAACGAACGCAACCCTTATCTTGTGTTACAAGTGTCACAAGAGACTGCCCCGTAATTTGTTCAGAAGAACATAGTGTATTTTGTAGGGGACGCCCTATGACTGTTTCTGCTCGGAAATCCAGATGTTGCAAGACGTTTGGGATCGTTTGTAACGAGAGCAAAAAATTCCTTCGGGAATGTGGTTTTCCACCGGTCATTGGGCTAACCCTCCAGTTCTATTTTATAGAACCGGTCTCCTACAAAATACAGTATGCCTCTTGTGATTAAATTACGGGGAGGAAGGAGAGGATGACGCCAGGTCAGCATGTCCCTTTGACATCCTGGGCTACACACATAATACAATCGCATAGACAACGGGTCGCGACGGGGTAACCCTGAGCCAATCCTTCAAACTATGCGCCAGTTCAGATTGTGGTCTGCAACTCGACCACATGAAGCCGGAATTGCTAGTAATCGCGGGTCAGCTAAACCGCGGTGAATACGTTCTCAGGTCTTGTACTCACTGCCCGTCAACTCAAGGGAGCCGGGGGCACCCAAAGGCTTAGCTAGTCTAGGACTAAGGTGAATTCGGTGACAGGGAGTAAGTCGTAACAAGGCACGGCTAGCGGAAGCTGGTCGTGGATTAATTCAATGTGAAATTGTTCTACATACGTTTTAGTACGGTGTACGAATCTTGTCGATTATTTAAGTTTTAGATGAGGACTTGACCGGTGATCCTTAAACACCAGTTCGTGTTACTACGAAATGTAACAAAAGTCGCGCAAGCGCTAGAGTGTGACAAAAGAAAGATCAATAGAAAGCACAATGTTAGTAATGTATAAAACAATCACTACAAAAAACGTGGCCTACCCTTGTCTTTGTGTAGAAAGATGTTTTCCTTAATAGATATCAGAAGTATCTTAATTATGAACCCTCATAGTTTGAATACTTGCGATATGTATTAGTGTAAACTAATATAAAAGCCGGACGCGTCATTGCGATCCGGCTTTCTCCGTTCTTGCCTATCCATTTTTTGTTTTGAGAGGAGAACCTTTGCCGAAGATGAGGTGTGTAACCTTTCTGAGTTGTTTCGGCACTGTCTTCTCTCCGCCTTTCCATAACGCCCAAGGTCTCCCTTTGCTTTCTTTATGATAGGCTGTGAATTTGTATGGCCTCTGAGCTTCATTTTTGTTTAAGTGCATGACAAATGCAAATGAAACCATGAACACATGAAGCTCTTTGCAGTTGTAGAAAATTCTTGTCTTGCTAAAGCCGGACTCTCCTTTGTTTGAGAAATAGACAGTGATTTCGTTTTGGGTTATATCGTCCTCCGTATGTATGCACCAAATGTGGTGCTCCATTGTTTGATTGCTTTGCTGTGTTATTGCGGTTGCAGCCCTCTTTGTTTTGGTCGTTGATTTTTGGAATCCCGTTGCCATAGTGGTCTCCTTAGTTGAATGAACTGTGGTCTATTTCTACAACAAAATATCATATTAATCAAGTCGTGCCCAAGGGCTTTCTACTTCGTCATTTTTATGGTAGTATTTTGTGACACGTGCGTTGAAAGTTATGTTTTATCTGGGAGAGTGCGGTTAGCTCGAGGTGCGAAGAGCACCGAAGATGTCCGTAGTCACCAGACGAAGGACACGAGACGTGTAATTGCGCGAAGATGTCTTGGTTCAGCAAGAACAAGACGCAAGCTGGTAGATTGTTCAAACGTGTATGAAGTGTGTGGGTAGTTAAATAAAATATGCGCGGTTAGCTCGAGATGGCTCGGCCGCGAAGATGTCAAAAGTTAGCAAACTTTTGACACAGGTGGTAGATTGTTAAAACGTGCACAAAGTCGGTAGGTAGTAATATAAAAAAGCGCGGTTAGCTCAGCTGGTAGAGCACTCGACTGATACTCGAGCGGTCCCTGGTTCGAATCCAGGACCGCGCACTAAAAAGAAAAATCCCCCTCGACAGAGGAGGGGTTTTTCTTTTTAGTGCGCGGTCAGAAACATGTCTGCACATGTTTCGTCTGGATTCGAAAGGGCGCAGTGATGTTTTTCTAGCAAGAAAAACCACGAGCGGCGGCCGGCGAGTTCGTTGAGTGGCGACGAGACGAAACTTGTCGGAGAATCCAGGACCGCGCACCACCAACAAATACACTTCGTATACGAAGTGTATTTGTTTTGATATCATGGAGATATGAATATACAGCACGTCTCTCTTAAAGATTACACATCGCTTCACATTGGTGGAGAGGCAGATATGGTGACCGTGACCTCGGAGGTTTCTCTCGGTGAAGCGTGTGATTATGCGAAGGCCAACAATCTACGCGTTCATGTTCTCGGTGAAGGAACGAACACTGTTTTTAAAAATATACTTCCGGACCTGTTGATTGTAAAAATGGAAATTAAAAAACAGTCAACAGTCAGCAATCAGCAGTCAACAGAAAAAACAGAAGCCGACGAGGTGCTTCTCACTGTCGGAGCAGGGGAGAAGTGGGATGATGTGGTGAAGTTTTCCGTAGATGCTAATTTGTGGGGAATAGAAAATCTTTCTGGTGTACCAGGGACAGTCGGTGCTTCTCCTGTACAAAATATCGGCGCGTATGGAGTGGAGCTTAAAGATGTATTCGTATCACTCCGCGCATATGACATCACAACCATGGAATTCGTTTCTTTTTCAAATGATGCGTGTCAGTTCGGATATCGCGATTCACTATTCAAGCGTGAAAAAGGGAGATACATCATCACAGAGGCAACGATGAAACTTTCCAAAACCAAGAATCCAAAACTTACCTACAAGCCACTCGATACACTTACTTTAAAACAAGACCTGACACCGAACGACGTGCGAGATCTTGTTCTCCGTACACGTGCCGAGAAGCTTCCAGATTACAAAACCTATCCGAATGCGGGGTCATTTTTTAAGAATCCTATTGTAACGAGGTCTCAAGCATATGCTATGCGTGCGAAGTGGTGTGATATGCCTATTCACGATGTAGAGGGCGGATACAAGGTGCCCTCAGCATGGCTTATAGAGCACGTGACACAGATGAAAGGGGTGACAGTGGGAAATGTCGGCACATGGCCAGCACAGCCGCTTGTAATCGTAAATTATGGCGATGCGACGTATGAGGAACTTGACGCTTTTGCTACATTAATTACCGAAAAAGTTTCCGAAGCAACGGATATTCATCTGGAAAGGGAAGTGAACTTTATCGGGTAGTTCTTACATAGGGTGGCCCTATGTAAGAAAAAACTATGAAATCTAGGCAAGATCTGGACAAAAAGAGAGGGCTTGCAAAAAGTGTCTTTTCGTGTTATTATTAGAAAGTGTCGCACCTGAAATACTTCTAGTGCGAATTTTGTTTTCCAGAAGAAAAGGAGTAAAAAATGGGTATGGATGAACTGAAACATGTGCCATCAATACACGGCATGTCCGAAAACGGGACCTTTAAAATTATCTTGTTTGAAGCCTTTGCAACTGCAAAGCTTTGCGAAGGGCCGAAGATTGTGACGATCGCTCGTTGCGCCGACAAAGAAGACTTGTTTCCGGTTCACTGCTCTTATGCGGGAACGGGAAGGCAGGTCAACCTCCAGGTACCGAAGCAAGGCCTGACTTTTTTGTATGGGCCGAATGGGCTCCGGTATTCTCTCCTCTCTGTGATAACAGAAAGAGGGATAAAAAAATGGCTCGTTGTTTGTGAGTGGAACAGGCAAGGACTTATCCTGCCGGAACATGTCATGAATAGATACGGTCACCGTATCTCTCCTCGCCGGGGTAAATGCCGTGCGGCGAGATGAAGATGTCTCTTAGAAGGTGATCCTTTTCTGCTGCCAGAATCCTGGCGGCTTTTTTATATTCAAACACCATATAATTGACCTAGGCTTTATTCACTAGTACAATGGCGCCAGAAAAGGAGAGTCCATCATGGAACTATCGAGAAGTGGGGCGAGCACCACCCAACAAGGTGTTCAAGTCGGCGATGTTCTTCGTTTACCGGAAATGCGAAGACCTGTTGTCTTTTTCAAGGCACACACAGTATCTTCTGTGATCGTTGAGGCGAACGGGAAAACCCTGCTGCCTCTTCGTGAAGGGTTGGTCGTCTGTGGGGTTTGCACACTGCAGGACGCCATCGTTGTGAATTTCGGCATTTTGCCATTCCTTCATCCGGAACATGTGTTTTGGTTCCCACTCGACCAGTTCGACTCGTTCGAATAATCGACCAGGACATTCGCGGTTTTTACCGCCTTTACCGCCGCGCAGCTTTTGCTGTCGCGGTTTTTCTTTTTTGTGGTAGTATCAGGTTTATATGAACGGAACCCTCTACGTCGTACCGACACCAATTGGAAATCTCGAAGATATGACACTTCGTGCTATTCGTATTTTGAAAGAAGTAGATTTAGTATTGTGTGAGGATACATCTGTCACGCAGCGACTTTTCAAAGAATACGACATCACGACCAAGACAAGTATTTTTTATGCCAACACAGGGATCAAAAATATTGAGAAGACATTGCAGTTGCTCGAAGAAGGAAAGCAGATAGCTCTCGTATCAGATGCAGGTACTCCGACCATTTCCGATCCTGGAGTATTGCTCGTCGATAGAGTGCGAAAAGAATTACCGGACGTGACCGTGGTGGCACTTCCTGGTGCGGCAGCACTTACGACCGCACTATCTGCTTCTGGTATTTCGTCGGCCACATTTACATTCTACGGATTCTTTCCACATAAGAAGGGGAGAGAAACACTTTTCAAGACAATTGCCGAAAGCGACATGGCCTCTGTGTACTATGAGTCTGTGCATCGCATCGAAAAGAATTTGGAATCGCTCGCAACCATTCTCGAGGACACTCGTCTCATTGTTATTGCACGAGAATTGACCAAGATGCATGAGGAAGTGGTCCGCGGCAGCGCGAAAGAAGTGAAAGCTTACTTCGAGGCCAACAAGGATCATATACGAGGGGAGTTTGTTGTTATTATTTCTGGAAAATAATAACAACAATATTCAATGTTTTAATAACCAATATTCAAAGAAATGCAATGCATTTGATTTGAATATTAGATATTAAGTTATTGAATATTCCTGACTATTATAGAAGGCTCTCGTTACTCGTTAATCGTTGGTCGTTCTTCGTTAGGAAATGCGGAAACTAAAAGCGAAATCTGCCGATTTCGCTTTTCGCATTCTCTGAAAACTAAAAACTGGAAACTAAAAACTAGTTAAGGTATACTGGTCTCACTATGTCACCTCTCGGAATCAAACGCGCAGTCGCCATCCTCCTTGTTCTCTCTCCATGGATTTTTATACCAGGACTTTTCAAAGATGTTGCTTTTATTGTCGCAGGCGTTCTTCTTTTCATTAGCACTCTTGATTTACGTAAGAAAGTTATTCATCACGGAGACCATCCAGAACACCAAGAAACCGAAAGCACTCCTGTAATGCACACAACGGTATCGGCATGAAGATAGTAACAGCAGGACTCGTGGCGGGATTATTAGCCTTTTTCTGGATATTAGATAGTGGTTATCAGTATCTTCCTTTTTCAAAGGGGTTAGGAACTGTTGCGTATAGTAAACATGGAGGAGATCTGGCGACATCTACATCCTCAATGGCTAAAGCATTTGCACAAACAAATGTAAAAGATGAAACAGTGTCGGCACCTACAACCACAGAAGCTGTGCGTGTCGTTACGCATATCAAAACTCCAGAGCATGTGAAGGCAATATATATGTCGAGCTGGGTGGCGGGCTCACCTTCTGTGCGAACAAAACTTGTAAAACTTATCGACGATACTGAAATCAACTCAGTGGTTATTGACGTCAAAGATAATACAGGGCTTGTTTCGTGGGATGGAAGAATACGTGACCTTGATGCATTTTTAGATGAACTTCATGCAAAAAATATTTATGTTATTGCACGCATCGCAGCATTCCAGGATCCTTTGTATGTAAAGAGATATCCAGAAGAAGCTGTTCGTTCCAAGAAGACAGGGGATATATGGAAAGATCATAAGGGTATTCCATGGGTAGATACTGGTTCAAAAAAAATGTGGAGATACTTGGAAAATATTTCAAAAGATTCTTACGCTCGTGGATTCGATGAGGTGAATCTGGATTATATCCGCTTCCCTACAGATGGAGCGCTTTCAGATATGACATTTCCAATTAGTGGGGAGAGGGCAAAAGTTGATAAGCCTGGCATCGTGTCTGAGTTTTATCACTACATCACTGACTCACTTCGTAAAGACGGCATACCTGTGTCCGGAGACTTGTTCGGCATCATCATGGTGACCAAGGTAGACATCGCTGTGCTCGGTCAAGATATGCATACAGCACTTGAAACATTTGATTACGTCGCCCCGATGATTTATCCTTCACATTTTTATGCAGGCACTGCGGGATATCAAAACCCTGCAGCAAATCCTGGGCCAATCATTTCGTATTCAATGAAAAAAGGAATAGAGATAGCAGATGAAGTGGCAAGTAGTACAGGGCAGGCGACATCGACTATTCGTGCGAAGTATCGACCATGGTATCAGGACTTTGATATGGGGGCGACCTATACAGCAGAAATGGTTCGAGCACAGATAACAGCAGGGGAGAGGCTTGGAATAGATTCATGGATGCTATGGGATCCTGCAAATCATTACACTCCGGCAGCACTGCACACTAACTAGTGTTGAATATTGTTTCATTGAATATTCCTACCCCTATCTACAGCCTAAAACCTATCACCTAAAACCTATTCTTGGTATACTATTTTCATGTCAGATCAAGAGCCGCATAAAGAAAAAGTAACCTACATCGGTAAGGTTGATTACAGAAATAAACAGCTTACTTTCGGCATCAAAGAAAACGATCGCACTCGCCACACTTATGTCATTGGAAAGACAGGTATGGGAAAATCAACCCTTCTCGAGAATCTCATTATTCAAGATATCAACAACGGTGAAGGTGTTTGTGTTATTGACCCACACGGATCACTTGCTGAAAAGTTGCTCGACCACATACCAGAATCTCGTGTAAAAGATGTTATCTACTTTGCTCCGTTTGATGTCGATAGTCCTATAGGATTGAACGTTCTTGAAAAAGTAGAAAAAGAAAAGCGTCACTTGGTGGCAAACGGTATCATGGCGGCTTTCAAAAAGATTTGGGTTGATGCATGGAGTGCGCGTATGGAATATATTTTGACGAACATTATCCTCGCTCTTCTTGAAAATGATAATCAAAGTCTGCTCGGTGTGAATAGAATGTTGGTAGATAAAGAGTATCGTAAGTTTATTGTTTCGAATGTGACAGATCCGACGGTGAAAGATTTTTGGGAAAAAGAATATGCGTCCTATACAGAGAAGTTCGCAGCAGAAGCTGCACCTGCCATCCAGAACAAAGTTGGACAATTCGTCGGCAATCCACTGATTAGAAATATTGTCGGACAACAAAAAACATCTATTGATTTGCGTGATGCGATGGATACAAAAAAGATTATTATCGTGAACCTTTCTAAAGGAAAAGTTGGAGAAGGAAATGCGAATTTGATCGGTTCACTCTTGATTACAAAAATATACCTTGCAGCCATGTCTCGTGCCGATGTCGGTCCATACGAACTAGAAAAGTTACCACCATTTTATGTGTACGTAGATGAATTCCAAAACTTTGCCAATGAATCTTTTGCAAACATTCTTTCGGAAGCGCGTAAGTACAATCTTGCTCTCACCGTTGCACATCAGTATGTCGAACAAATGACAGACGAGGTAAAGGCGGCCGTCTTTGGAAACGTAGGTACCATGATTGTATTTCGTGTTGGTGCGACTGATGCAGAAATTTTTGAAAAAGAATTTGCGCCATATTTCATTTTGGACGACATTGTGAACCTCTCCGCGTTTCAAATTTATCTTCGCTTGATGATTGATGGGCAAGGCTCGAAGCCGTTCTCAGCACACACTCTTGGTCCAATACAAAAGCCTGCACGCTCATTTAGTGATGAGGTTATTGCCTATTCGCGTAAAAGCTATGGTAAACCAATCGCTGAAGTTGAAGAAGAAATTAATGCCTTCTACAAACCAATAGAAAAAGCTGAAACAAAAAGAGACGAAGGAAAACCACGAGATGAGCGAGATATGAAAGTGCGCGAAATCCGACACGATGCACCTGCACCACGAAGACAACCAGAAAGTAGGCCATTAGATAATGGAAAAGGGAGCGTACAAGGAGAAAGAAGTCAGGATCCACGAAGAGACACTCCTTCACACGCAAATAGCCAAAGAGGTGGCCATCAAGAAGATAGACCTCGTCAGCATACGGAAGAGAGGCGTGTGCCACAAGAGCAAGTGCGTACCCAACCAACAAAAGGTGTACCTGAAGAACGTTCTCGCATAGAATATCCAAAAACCTTTGATGAAAAGCCGGCGCTATCACTCAAAGAAGCTCTAGCAAAAGCAATGGAAGAGAATAGACAGTCATCAGCTGACAGTCGACAGATAACAGAAAATACAGATCGCACGCATGATACAAAGAAAGAAACGGTGGTAGAAGAAAATAAGCGTGTGCAAAAAGAAATAGCCGAAGAAGTTTTGCGTAAACTTATAGAAGAGGAGTCATAACACTATGAAAAAACTCCTCATCCTTTCACTTTTTATGAGCGGCACCATGAGTACACATGCGCTTTTGATAAGTGAGATTATGTCTAATCCGACAGGAGATGATGGAGGGAGAGAGTGGGTGGAATTGTATAACGATACGACAGTACCGGTGGATATTTCTGCGCTTACTATTTCCATAAAAGGAGGTGCAGCAATCGTGACTACACCCCTTTCAGGGGGTACGACGCTTAATGCGGGAGAGTATGCGATTATTGCTTCGACCGTAAGTGGGGTGACGAAATTTTTGCAGGACTACCCACTATACAATGGTTCACTTTTTAAAAGTTCTATAAGTTTAGTGAACACTGGTGTTACATCGATTGAAATAAAACTAAACGGTGTCTCCTTAGACATTCTTTCGTCCTATACGGCAGCAAAAGAGGGTATGACTTTATCACGTGTGAACGGAAGCTTTATTCAAACGACGCCGACACCGGGATCAGAAAATAGTGCGCCAGCTGTCGTCGACACAACGACTCCGACAGATACGACAGCGACCACAACGACAGAGCATCAAGTGACCGTCGCACAAATGTCTCCACCATCGCCTGATATTATTTTGTATATGCCGTTTGAAAAAACCGTCGTCGCTGGTGCTGAAACAGAATTCAGTACGTATGGTATGACGCGCGCTGGCAAAACTATTGATGGACTCACATGCACATGGGCCTTTGGTGATGGGGGACAAGCCGTCGGCACGTCGACAAAGTATCGGTATGCGTATGCCGGCAGGTACGTCGCGCAAGTGGAAGGTACGAATGGATACGTGGCTGGTACAGGTCGTATGACGGTGCGTGTCGTGCCTCCAGATATTGCCATCAGTGCTATTGCTTCTGGCAAATATGGCACGTATGTAGATATTACGAATCCGAACCCGTACGACTTAGATTTTTCTCAATGGAAACTTTTGATAAATGGTTCTGCTTTTCCTTTTCCAAAAAACACATTACTCGCTGCCGGTGGTGTAACACATTTTTCTGGTGTAGCGATGGGATTCGCAAGTAGTACTATTTCGTCTGGCACGGTTGTTCAAATTCTTTTTCCGAATCAAGAAGAAGTGACGAAATACATTAAAGATGAAGGGTTGGTGTTGGGTGCTGCGACTACGACGATTGCTACGACCATGCCGATAAAAAGCATTCTCATACAAGCACCTGCTCGTGTATATCAAAAGGTTATAGTGAAAACAGTGCCCCACGCATCTGCTGCGACATCCACTATCGTCGCCAGCACTACATCTGTCACACGAGTTGTCCACACACAAAAAGACACCCGAATCGTCGCATGGTTTAAGGGGTTGTTTGGGAGATAGTGTAGACCAAAAAATATTGGTATAATCATTCCCATGAATAATACTATTATGCATACTAAAAAATGCTCTTTGTGTGACGGTGAAGTAAAACGTACGTATATAGGAATGCTTGGCTATATTGAAAATTCAAAGTTTGATATTTATGAATGTGTAAATTGTAAGGCGAGTTTTGTGGATCCTGCAAAATCAGACGAAAGAATATATAATCACATTTATCGACAAGTCGAGATTATTCCAGGATACATGAGGTATCACCGGTTTGCGGAGCTTGTAAAAAAAGTGAAGAACCCACTTGATGTTTTAGCTAATTTAGAGAATACCTACTGGGCAGTACGAGAAGCATTACAAAAAAGCTTTCCAAATAAAAAAGATATTTCTGTTTTGGAAATAGGAAGTGGTTTGGGGTATTTAACCTACAGCTTGAATAAAGCGGGGTATGCGACGACAGGCTTAGATCTTTCTAAAGAAGCTGTGGCAAAGGCAACAGAACGATATGGAAACTTTTATGAAGCAGGGGATTTGTTTGTGGTGGCTAAGAATAAAAAAGAATTATTTGATTGTGTAATCATGACAGAATTGATAGAGCACGTAGAAGATCCTAAAGCTTTTATAGAAGCCGCACTTTCTCTGCTTAAAGACGGAGGTACGTTGATAATGACGACACCAAATAAAAATAAATCTAAACAAGGAACCGTGTGGCAGAGTGATGTGCCGCCCGTTCACTTATGGTGGTTTGCCGAAGAAAGTCTCTCTACTGTCGCAAAGAGTTTTGGTAAGAAATGTGAGTTTATTGATTTTACTCCATACACAACAAAGTTCTTCGACTATGGCGCAGACTCTTCCATGGAGCAGATACAGGCAAGTTTGCCACGTCTGCTCGCGAGTGGAGACGTTGATCCCAAGCAAGTCGTGTATAGTTGGAAATCGAAATTACTCGGTGTAAGATTACATTCGCTGTTAGCGTACATAAAGCTTCGATTGAAACACAAGACACCTTCTTCACGATCTTCCTCGATGTGTATTGTAATTACGAAGTAATTTTTTGTACCATAGAATCTCGATAGTACCTATATATTTCTATACAGAGTCCACGAAGTGCAAAGAGATAAAGTGCAATGTATCTCATGAGGCTTCCTTTTGCTAATGATTGAATGAGCGAATGCTGCTCTCTATAAAGTTTTGATTGAAATGGTGTGGATGTGTGTTTCAAATGTACACGAGCATTTCCTTGTAGCATGCCTCTGGCTTTTATGAATTTATTACCATTATTATGATGAGAGAGATTGTCTAGTTTTAAAAAAGAAGTAAGCGAGACGGCGCATTTTATTTTTGTATCATGTGCAGCATTGTATGCGGTGACACGATACAAAAAATCTAGTTCATCGCCACCGAAGAATAAATGGTGATCATAGAGGCCGATATTTTCAAAAAAGTATCTGCTGAAAAGAATGGTGCCACCATGAGGGAAGTCGATTGAAGGTAGGGGGTTTTTGAGAATTTCTCTCTGTATATCTTTTCTTTTTATTGGTTGATCTTTTTTCGGCGCATACGTTGTGCTGTCCAAACTATAGCCGAGACCAAGGTCGTGTTCATTGATACTTGCTGGTACACCGAGAGCGTCTATGGTGTTTTCTGTGAACTCGCTTAGCATTTTGGCAAAGAATCCATGTTCAAAAGCAATGTCGTTGTTGGTTACACAGATATATTTAAATCCATCATCAAGAGCTTTTTGAATACCACTGTTTACCGCATGTGTGTACCCGTAATTTTTTCTATTGGAAATAATATGTACATCAAAACTTTCTTCTTCTAGTTTTTTAAACGTCTCAAGTGTCGAGAGTGTAGTGTCCTTAGAATTGTTATCGACAAAGTAAACATGAGAGATTATCTCTTTATTTTGCACGAGAGAGGGGAGGAAAAATGGGAGGTTTTTACCGGCGTTGTAGGTTACTGTTACGAGAGCTATGTTTTTCATTGTGCTTTAATTTTACCATATATTCAATTAGACTAATGCCATAATGTTATGAATGGGTAAAACTACTTTCGTATTAATATAATAATGAAAAGAAATGTGACGATAATAGCGATAAATGAATTATTGTTTTATACTGTTGGTTAATTATGGAAACTTGTATAGCGTGCGGCAGTCAAAATATCTTAAAAGAATCTCAAATAGAAGGATATGTTCAAGGGGCTTTTTATTTTATATGTTCTTGCTTTTCCTGTGGCACAAAATGGTCTTCGCCACACACAGAAGAGAGTTCTGTGTATAATCTTATTTATTCAGAAAAAGATACGCCAGGGTATATGAGGTATAACGAATATGCTGAAGAAATTCTTTATTCAAGTAACCCTCTTAGGTTTTTGAAGTTTAAAGAGGAGATGTATTACAGCGTTGTAAAAAGTATTGATAAAAACATAACGAAAAACGGTAACATTTTAGATGTTGGTTGTGGTCTTGGTTACATGACATATGCCTTAGTTAAAGGAGGATATAAAGCCACAGGTTTAGATATTTCCAGTAATGCTATAGAGAAAGCCACCAGCAGGTACGGTGATTATTTTGTATGCGAAAATTTTTTTAGTTTTAAAGGAATAGGGGGTGGTTATGATGCAATCTGTATGCTTGAGTTAATAGAACATGTTCATGACCCTAAGAAATATATTGAACATGCCATGACTTTGCTTAGTCCAGAAGGTATATTAATTCTTACTACTCCGAACCGTTCATGGCATCCCGATAAAACATTATGGGGAACAGATCTACCTCCTGTTCATTTGACATGGTTTTCTGAAAAAGGTATTAGTTCCTTTGCTGAGATGTTGGGCTTGAAAGCTTCTTTCTTCTCATTTGGTTTTTATAATATTTTTTTTGGTACTTTATTAAAACCAGAGATACCAAATCTTTCTGTGCGAACAAGTTTTTTTACAAAAAATGGAGATGTTTTATATCCTCGTTATGTAAAATCAAAATTACGAATTTTAACAGAAAAATTTCATATGTATGTCTTTTTGAAAATGATACTTCATATGATAAAGAAAGTTCGTGAATTCCTGAATATTCTTTTTTCTAACTCATCGTTATGTTTGAGAAAATCTAATATTATCTGTGTAACAATGTGTCGTCAGTAACATATGAACGTATGAGTTCATGTCTATAAATCATAAAATATGAGCATTAAAAATCCACTTGTTTCAGTTGCTATGACTGTTTACAACAGTGAACGGTTTATACGTGATCAGTTAGATTCACTGCTTTCTCAGACTTATTCAAATATTGAAGTTGTTATTAGTGATGATGGTAGTACGGATAATACTCAAAATATTTTATCAGAATATGCGGGTAAGGATAAAAGAATTCGTTGGTCTGCTAGCCTTCGAGAACGTGGAGTTCTTTCGAATTTTACAGAAGCCATATCTCGTTGTAACGGTGAGATCATTTTTTTATGCGATTGCGACGATGTTTGGTATTCAAATAAAATACAACTTCATATGGATAAATATAAGGATAAATCAATCCAGTGGGTATACAATAAAGTGGTGGTTACTAATGAAGAAAATAAACCAATAGGGTGCTTAAAAGATTTTATAGGTAGTAATTATTATGACAAGGAAAGAAGAAGGCTTTCGTATTATACATGGGGTTCATGCATATTAGGATGTGCTACATCATTTAGAGCTTCCCTTTTAAAAAATATTTGGCCAGCCCCTCCACACACACCGAGTCATGATTCTTGGATTCAGTTAGCGATTTGGCCAGCTAAACCATTTTTTATAGATGAATATTTACAAGATTACAGACAGCATTTGAATAATGTAACAGGACTCAGAAAACATGGTACAGAATCTTTGGCTATTGGTAGCAACCTTTTCTTTCTTAAGAGTTTAGTTTTGAGTAATCATATTCAGCTCTGGAAGAGAGGGTTTTTCTTTTTAGTTATTTTGGGTAAAAAAATAAGAGGTTTATTAAAATCTTTAATTTAAGAAGGGTATTTGTAAAGATAGTCCTTATTCAAGTCTAAATGCTACAATGTGCGTATAAGAAGGTAATTATGTATACAAAACTAGTTTCTAGTGTTAAAAATCTTTTATTAAGGCCCCTTTTTAAGGAGTTGTCTTGGTATACTTTGGCTCAAGTTTTTATACAAGGAGCCAGCTTTATTAGTGTAATTATTGTTTCCCGGTATCTCGGCCCTACAAATTTAGGTCTTTATAGTTTCGTTATAAATTATGTTGGGGCTTTTTTGACAGTGATCAGTGGAATGGATTTTTACTTTGGTTGGAAATTAGTAAGAAGTCAGCACCAACATGAAGATTTTAAAGTATACCTTGGGCACAAGTTTAATATTTATATAGTATTGTCTTTGATGGGTCTTATTTCTGCATGGTATGTATTGCCAAAAGACGTTGCAACTTTTGTTAGTATAATCCTTGTCACAATTTCTTTACAGTCCTTAAATACTTTTTCAATTTATGCGATTGTAAATAATCGTGCAAAATTGGTTTCAATTGTACAAATGCTTAATGCAGGCATCATGCTTATTTTGAAAGTGTCTTTTGTGCTTCTCAAAGCTCCTCTAATTTGGTTTATTGTTATTTCAGCGTTTGATTTAATTTTAGCCGGTCTTATTTTTAGCACGTATTTTTTGAAATCGTCAGAGTGGAGAAAAGTTTTTTATTCTTTTAGGTTACCTTCTCTTATTAGTTCTTTTATTTTTTTGTATTCTATTCGTTTAAGTATTGCCTCTTTGATATTTTGGCAATTATTACTTCGTATTGACCAATTAATTCTTGCGACAGTGTCGAATGCTTACACTTTGGGTATTTATTCTGCCGCAGTTAGAATTTCGGATGTTCCAAATTTTTTAGCTGGTGTTTTGTCTAACGCGCTGGTTTCGCGTATAGCTTATATTTCCACTAAAGATAATGATGAGTCAAAAAGTAATTTAAAAAAAATAATGTTTTATTATGTAGGAATTGGATTTTTCATATTTTTTATTTTCTTAATATTCGCACCGTTAGCTGTTAAAATTTTGTACGGTAGTAAATTTATTGAGTCTGTCCCAGTTTTGCGTGTCTATTCTCTTTCTATACCCGCTATGTTTTTAATATCTTTTTTTATTAACGTTTATGGGGTTAAAGATAAATACCATCATCAGGTTATGATTTTTGGCAGTTCTTTAATCGTAAATGTAGTTTTAATTTATATGTTAACTCCTATATATGGTATTGTTGGGACGGCATCTGCGACAGTCATTGCGTATACGTTTTCCGCCCTGCTGTTTTACTTTAATCTTAATAAGAAATAGAGATATATGATTCAATCATTTCCCATTTTTGTCATCAACTTGCCGATAGATGTAAAGAAAAAAGAAGCTGTCGAAAAGCAGCTACAAGCACTTGGTGCGAAGTACGAATTTGTTGATGGTATTTATGGAGATGACGCACGTGTTGTGGAAAGGTATGACGCTGTGCGTGCTATAGAGGAGCATGGTAAACCCCTCTACTTTGGTGAGAAGGGGTGTGCAGTGGCTCATGCGTTAGTGTATGAGAGAATTGTACAAGAAAAAATTCCATACGCTGTTATTCTGGAAGATGATATTATGCTACCCGCGGATTTTATTTTGATCATAGAAAAAGAAATTAATACTAAGAATAAAAAATGGGATTGGCTGTCGTTTGATTATCGCTATGACGGAATTACTTTTTTGTATCACTGGTTTATTGCGACTATCATAACAATACAAAAGAAACCATTATTCTTTTTGTATGCAATAATAAAAGCGCCGTACATAATTGCGCTTTCCATTTTCGAAGAAGTCAGGAGCTTTTTTGCTAGGAAAATAAGCTGGTATGCTTCTGGAAAAAGATTTTATCGTCCATTGTACAACGCTGGAGCGTATATTTTGACCCTTGAAGGAGCAAAGAAACTTCTTCCATTTACACAACCACTTCGTCTTACGGCAGATCAGGTACCGAACGTGGCGCGATTTAAGACTAACTTTAATTTGTACGGGTATGTGCCTCTTATTGTTAAACAGAACACTGTTGATTTTGAGACGGGTACGGGAAAATCAGAGGAAGATTGGGCAAAAGTTGTAAGGTAAAAGGCTGCTTCTCTGTGTGGTTTTGTTCAAACCTTTAATTCATACAGACCAACATGCGTATGGTATAATTGAATAATTATGAGTGAATATCTCCTTGGGGTTAATTTTGGTCACGACGCAACAGTCGTTTTGATGAAGGATGGTGAAATTGTGGAAGCAATGATGGAAGAGCGTATTACTCGTGTAAAAAAGTACATAGGATTTCCACATGAAGCACTGGCATACCTTATTAAGAAATATGGCATTGAGAATTTCAGGCTTGTTTTTATTGATGGGATGGACTTGGGTCTTCATATAACGAATACAAAGCAAGATGTTATCGAGTATAGAAATCGACCAACACAAAATGTGTGGTTCATGCGAGCCGTTATTGATCGTATTCCACTGAGTGGTTTATTATATACGATAAACGAAACTCTTAATTCTTGGAGACTCTCTCTTAAGAATCCTGCTGGAGTTGTTCAGAAGTTTTTGGCTCATGAATTTCCTGGGGCTGAAATAGTAAATATGGCACATCACGATTCTCATGCTTGGGCATCTATTCCGCTTCTTGACGATGTACGCACTCGTCGGCTTATTCTTATTTTAGATGGTGAAGGGGATACATTTTGTGGATCAATCAATCTTTTTGAAAATGGAGATATTAAAGTTCTGCATCGATTTGCACGTGAGAATTCTCTCGGGCTACTGTATGCGTCATTTGTAGATTTGCTGGGCATGTCTCGTAATGAGCATGAATTTAAAGTGATGGGTCTCGCACCATATGCAAAAAAATCCTCCGGTGAAAAAGTATATGAGAAGTTGAAAGAGTTAATCTGGTTTGATGAAGATACGATGCAGCTCGTTGCAACGATAGATATGCGTCGTGCGACCCCATATCTTATCGCTCATGATTATCATCAGCACCGCTTCGATTCTCTTGCATACGGAATACAAAAGTTAACTGAAGAAATCATAAAAGATTTAGCTAGAGCTTCAATTAAGAAGTACGGTTGTTTTGATATTGTTGTTGGTGGTGGTGTGTTTATGAATGTGAAGGCAAATCAATATCTTTCCGAGATGAAAGAAGTGAGATCCCTCGTTGTTATGCCATCAGGTGGAGATGAATCAATCGCCATTGGAGACGTGGTGCATGGATATGCGAAGTTACATGATCACGATTTGTCAGGTTTAAAGAAAATAAATAATCTCTACCTTGGGTCAGAATATTCTGATGAAGAAATAAAAAAGGTAATAGATGAATACGAGTTTTGTAAACATTGTGACGTAGAATATTTTGATCCAAAAAGTGAAATAACTGTGGAGAAAAAAGTAGCAGAATTGCTTGCAAATAACAGTGTCGTCGGACGATTGAAAGGAAGATCAGAATGGGGTGCACGTGCCCTCGGTAACCGCTCTATTCTTGCGAATCCGTCGTCGCGTGATAATGTGAAGCTTATCAATGAAATGATAAAGGGTCGTGACTTTTGGATGCCGTTTGCTACGTCAATGCTCTATGAACGACGACATGATTACCTTGTTTTGAAAAAAGATGAGTATGCGCCATTTATGGCTATCACTTTTCCGACAAAAGAATTAGCACATACAGAACTTATTGCGGCACTTCATCCATACGATCTTACCTCTCGTCCACAAATGGTTAAGAAGGATGTAAACCCTGACTATCATGCACTCATCACTCACTATGAGACATTAACGGGTTCAGGTGGTATTCTTAATACCAGCTTTAACTTGCACGGTGAACCAAACGTAGAAACGCCAGAAGACGCACTTCGTACTTTCGAACATTCAGGTCTTCCACATGTAGCGTTAGGTAATTATTTAATTTCAAAACGAAGCTAAGTCTTCCGCCATGTCAGTTACAAGAATTTTTAATTTCTTATCAAGGTATGTATTTAAACACCCCCTCTATGTGATTGTGTATGTGTGTACGTATTTTCTAAAGGGCTTTTCTTTCAGTGAACATTTTTATACAAAAGAAGAAATTATTAAATTAGCACAGGAGGGTAAATCTATTATCCGTCTTGGTGATGGGGAAATAAACCTACTACTAGATTTAAACAATCACTATCATACATTTAATCCGAGATTGAAGACGATGATCAAGGAAATAGTTACATCGTACAAACAAGAAAGTAACTATGTATTATCTGTCCCACAGTTTATTAATTTTTCAAATGAGGAATTAAAAAAGATTGGAAAGTTCAACGTGTGGTTACCTCTTAAGGTAATGTTCTTTCTTATGTTTCCTAAGAAAATAGGTTACATGGATGCCCATAACTTTTATTATGATACGTATTTTGAGAACGTAATTGCCCCTGTTATACAAGATAAGAAAATTATTTGTATAACGAGACGAGAAACAACTGAGCGCTTGAAAAGTAATGGCAGCCTTCCGTGGAAGAATATTGTCTACATAGAAACACCAGAATCTGACGCTATTGCTTCGTATGATGAAATCACTAAACAGCTAGACAGGGAATTAGAACACGCAATAGTAAAGGATGTGGTCTTGCTTGTGGCAATGGGTCCCGTCGGTAAGTATTTGATTTTTGAATATACGAAAAAAGGGTATCAGGGTATAGATCCAGGCATGGCGGTAGAAGTTATCTTTACAGGAAAATCAATTCAGTATCTTATATAAAAAGGTCCACTGAGGTGGACCTTGTTCCTGTTAAATCATTCCTGATTTTCTTAGAGCGCGAATGACGGGCTCCGGGACCCCTTCGACTGGAAGTTCTGTGAACCATTGCCCCTCGCTAGAGGTTTCATCAAGCTTCAGCTTGAAATCAGGGGTCACTTCGACCACGTAGAAGTGCCACTTCGAATGCCATTCAGGAAGAGATCCTTCATCATTTTTGCTGGCAGGATTACATACATCCTGGCAATGAGAGAATCTGACGGTGACGACATCTTTTTCGTTTACACCAAGCTCACGCTTGGCGATGCGGTGGAGAGCCGTCAATTCTTCCTCTCCACGGTTTTGGCGGCCGCCAGCGACGAACCATTCGCCAGAGAAAGCCCCACCTTTTCGTTTAATCAGAAAGAACTGGAGACCTCTTCTGAGAACGAAGTCGACTGTGGAGATGATGAAATTTTCGAGACCTGAGATATATACCTCGCGAGGAAGTCTACCTGTAACCAAGCCCTTGAAGCACATAGTTGCTCTCCTTTCTTTATTGAACTTACGAATAAAACTATGGCATGTATTCTGATTAATGTCAACCTTAATCAGTACCCAAAAAACTTCTCTTTAATAGTTTTTCTGCTTTTACCGGAAATACTTTACAAAAAAATCTTTTAAAATCTTGTGGCGTTTGATAAATTTTAGAAATGGGTATTTTGTTAAAAATATATAGTAGTTTATCCAGATTATTATCTGAGGCAATCTTTCTCTGTGATATTCTTTTCCTATTCTAAGCATTTCTTTGTAGGCAAGAATGGGTTTTCTGTGAAGTAATGAATCTTCATTTGAAACATACACCGTAGAAAGTATTGGTAACTTTACGTACTTCGGGTTCTGTTTGAATATGTTTAGCCATAACTCATAGTCCGCAAGAAGCTTGTTCTTAAGGTTAAATCCTCCAGCATTAAAAAATAGATCTTTGCTAAAATAAACACACTCTGGGGTAAACATACTGCCTTCCGCTAAGAGTTTGGCATACGTTACTTTTTGTGGATTTACAAGAGTTCTTTTTTCAGAGGTTTCATACTGAGATAGGCAGTTTGTTAAGACCATGTTAACGTCTTGGTCATTGTTGTAAGCCGCCATCACTTCTGCGATAAAAGTACCCTCTAAGTAATAGTTGTCAGAATCAATCCATGTAAAAACTTCCCCGGTCGCAAGGTTAAAACCTTTGTTCATCGCATCGGCAACTCCAGAGTCTTTTTCTGATATCCATTTTAAATTATAGGTGCCTTCATATCTTTTTAAAATTTCCACAGTGCCATCTGTCGAAAGACCATCCACAACAATATGTTCAATGTTTTGGTATGTCTGTTTTTTAACACTGAGAAGACATTTTTCGAGAGCCTTCTCACTGTTAAAAGTTGGAGTGATAATTGATATTACTTTATTCATTTATTTTTTTGTATAACTCAATAGTTCTCCTCAGACCCTCCTCTAGTTCTACCTTAGGGGACCATCCCGGAATCTTGCCTTTTATCGGTGTTATTGGCGTGGATCCAACTTTTTCTCCTGGTATTACTTTTGCACCTGTTAACTTGCCTATAATATTTGCAATATCTATAATTTTTACCCACTCAAAACTTGTGACATCATGTATTCCTTTATGCTTTTCATTTAGGGCTTTGTACCAAGCCTCACAAACATCGTCAATATATATAAACTGCCTCTTTTCTTCACCTGTCGTCATCATTTTTATTTCTTTTGTAGTTAATGCTTGGTGGACAAAATCGGCAACCACGTGACTTCGAAGACTTTCTTCTTCCATTGGCCCGTATACATTCCACTGCCTAATGAACGTGCCACCAATAATTCTGGTCCAAACTTCACCTAATCTTTTTGTTACACCATAAACCGTATCATGCTCTTCTGCAAGTTGACTCGAGATAAAAAGAAAAGGTTTTTTACTCTTTTCTAGTTGTGTCATTACGTTGGAAAGAAGTTTCAGATTCCAGTCTAATTGACCGAGCTGGGCATCTTCTTTGTATAAATATTTTGCACCACCAACATCCCACGCAAGAAAATAAACACAGTCAATGTCTTCAAGGGGTAATATGGATATTCGAGCATCTTCTTCTGCTCCACGCTTTATATCAAAACGAGTTACTGCTTCACCTTTTTTTTCTAAAAAATCACAAAAAGGCTTTCCAATAAAACCATCAGAACCGATGACGAGATTGTTTTTCATAGTAGTTTTTGTTTAGGCAAGGGAGTACAAAATTGTCTTTATTTCACTAATGTGGTCTTAATTTTAACACAACTTTTAGTATATTCAGAATTATCTCTTTTCTAAGATTAGCCACTCTTGTTCTTGCTCACCTCGTTCACGGAGGAGGGTATAGAGGTCTGTTTTATTGGTAATCTTTTTTAGAAATGGATAATTATTAGGGTTGCCATTTTTAAATACAACGGTTTCAATGCTGTGGGTTTTCTCAAAACGATGTATGAGTACCTTTTTAACATTAGGGACAACGAATTCATGAAGCTCGATGAGTAGTGTTTGAACCTCAAGAAGGGCAGGGGAACTCGTAGGGTTGAGTATCTCTTCTTCAAAACCCTCCGCATCACATATCAAAAACGTCTTATCGTCGATGCGACTGTTTAAGTCCTTGGGAGTACAGTCTTCTAGAAGAAGGAGTTCGTTTGTAAGCCTGTTAAGAGTATAGAGTTCTTTTGTAAGATCTAAGGCTTTCTTGTCTATATCATACCCTACCAGTTTTGTCTTTTTGCTTTTCATTCCAATACCGACTAAGTAATACCCCTCAGCACACCCTATGTCGATCATCGTAGTGTATTCCCTAGATACAGCCAAATTAATTATTGGGTGAAGCACTTCTTCGTAGACCCCGATGAGTTTTATGAGATATCCACTGCCAGCAGCTTCATGTATGTATTTCATACCTTTAAATGGCCCACCAACAACACTGTATCCATGAATTGCTAAAAATTCTTTTGTATATGTTTCAACAATTTTCGTATCACCAGAACTAGATATCTTTGAAAGTGTAGATCGCCATATTTTTAGAATTAAACTAAAAATAATTACAGGCAATATTTTCTTTAAAAGAAGCTTGATTCTAACTTTGAGAGGCTCTTGGTTCATGGTGCGTTATGTTGTTTATTATTCTAGAAGAGTATAGCTTATTTCTTTTCAGAAATAGAGTTTTAGGAGATCTGTGGTTTCCTTGTAGAGGCGCAACTTCCGTAATTATTTACGGCTTTAATGCAATACGAATAAGACGAAGGGTGAGGTAGACGAGGAAGGATGGATGGTAGAGAATGCCAAGAGCGAGGCCTTCGTAGCCGAGAATGGAAAGTGTTTCGAACTGTTCGCCACGAGTGCGCTTGCGGAAATTGAGGCCGGCCTTCGCATCATAACCATCAGTGATGGTACTGTTGTGTGAATGGTAGAAAAACTTCTGGTGGAGTCCGAGTTGATAGAAAAAGAACCATTCCTCAGCCTGTTTTACATGCTTTGAGAATCTGATGGCATTGACCGTCTTGGTGTCGATGCAGTGTGTTGCATCGCCTTTACAGCGTTTGAGAATGAGGTACTGCCATGCGTATGAGTACCAGTTATCGTCTTTAGGGAAGAGTGTAAGCGGTGTGCCATCTTTTTTTGCACGGTTGGTCACGAGCCACTTTGCTTCTTGTTTTGAAAGAATGAGATCATAGAATGTTTCTAGTGCGTCTGGTGCGAGGTAGTCATCATCGTCTAAGAAAATAATCCAATCAGAGTCTATGGTGATATTATCAAGCGCGCGATTGCGACTGAAGTTCACACCGCTATTTATTTCATTGACGTGATAATGAATGCGGGCGTCATTAATAGATGAAGCAAACGCTGTGTACGACATATCAGTAGGGGAGTCGTTCACAATAATCATTTCCCAATCAGTGTAGGTTTGACGAAGAAGAGACTCGACTGCACGAGTCAAAAGATCTGCACGTTTGTAGGTGGGGGTGATGATGGAGAATCGCATGGGTATTAGATAAAACCGAAGAGCTTTTTAAGCAAAGGTTTAATACCAAGAATTTCTGTGACTCTTTTACCAAAACTATAGATGCCAATTTTTTTGAAAAACTTATTCAGTGGGCTTCCCCATGAGTAGTGCCATAAATGTACACCGACAACATCTGGTCCGAGTTTTTGCCCATGAAATTCTTTGATGTGCTCGCTGTTAAATGGATAAAATGTTTTCGGTGGATAGACAGTGAGAGATTCTTTGTCGGTGTATGTTTCGTATACCGTTGAAAGTACGCGGGGAATAGTGACGAGACCTTTCGGATCTTCATCATAAAATTTCTTACACGCAGCAATAAAAGGGTTCTTTGCTTCTGCCCCTATCATTCCTGCACTGATCACTCCGACAGATTCTTCACCGAGCGCGCAGGTGTGCTCAGTGAGGGGTGAGAGAGACTGCAAGAGTAACATATCGGTATCAAGGTAGAAGCCGCCTTCACGATACAGAATATCGAGACGTACGTAGTCCACAACGAAGGCCCATTTTTTTTCATTGTACATGCGGCTAGCGAAAGGAAATTGCTCAAGAGGGAAGTTGAGTTCGTTCCATTCTTTTATTTCAAAATCTGGGCAGGTTTTTTTCCAACTTTCGATACAGTCAAGAATCTCCTCATTTTTAGGATTGTCACCAAACCAACAGTAATGGATTATTTTGGGAATCATGATGGTAGTCTAGCAAGGCGAGGCCTTGTAGCTACAAGGCCTCGCCTTGCTAGGTTTCAGTATACCATTACAGGCTCTTTTTGGTCTTTTACGTACTGCTTGCAACGAGCTATATATGTTACACTAAAAGGTAATCTTTATTAAAAATAGTTATTACGTATGCAAAGTATTATTAAAAAAATAGTTTGGGTTTCGCTTGCACTTATTCCATTTTTGGCGCTCTATGTAGCCGACGGAGGAACTTTTGATTTTCTCAACTGGGGAACATCGGGACTTTACTTCCCATTTATTTCTGGCAAGAATCTCGTTTTTAGAGTTCTTGTAGAAATTGCATTTGCTGGATGGGCACTGCTCGCACTGCGTGATGTGTCCTACCGTCCGAATCTCAAGAAGTCACCACTGACTATTGCGTATGCGATTTTCATGGTTGTACTTTTGCTTGCGGATATTTTCGGTGTCGATCGAGAAAGAAGTATGTGGAGTAATTATGAACGCATGGAAGGATTCGTTGGCCACATTCACTTCTTTGCATATTTCTTTGTACTTACGGCAATGCTCCCAACACTTAAGGACTGGCAGAAAATGTTTAAGGTATTCTTTGCCTCAAACCTTCTCGTGCTTATTTATGGTTACGGACAAATGTTCGGAGCGAAAGGATACATCTTTGCACAAAAACTCCCAGAACTTGGAGCATGGTTCTCTGCACGATTCCCGATTCACCAAAGTGAAAACCGACTCGATGCAACGATTGGAAACTCCGCATACTTTGCTATTTATTGTCTCATGTTCGCATTTATTGCAGCACTACTCTGGTCACAGACACCGAATGCAAAACGTGCATGGGGATATCCGGTACTTATCGCACTTAACTTGATTGCACTCTTTTACTCTGGTACGAGAGGGACGATGATCGGACTCGTCGCAGGTGTAATGGTAACGATTGGGCTTATTGCATGGCGAGAAAAAGGGCATGCACGAAAAGTTTTTGCCGGAGTGCTTGTTGCTGTTGTTATTCTCGTGGGATCACTCGTAACATTTAAGAATAGTTCATTTGTACAATCAACACCGACACTTGCTCGTCTCGCAAGTATTTCACCAACAGAACTTACAAGCATGAGTCGTCTTTCTATTTGGACGATTAGTTATGAAGCGTTTCTTGAACGACCAATACTCGGATACGGACAAGATAATTTTAGTTATATTTATGCTCGAAAGTTTATGCCTGAAAAGATGTGGAATCTCGAGCCATGGTATGACCGTTCTCATGACGTGTTCTTCGACTGGCTTGTTGCAGCTGGAATCCTTGGCCTACTCTCATACTTGTCGCTGTACGTCGTAGCACTTTCGCTTATGTGGAGAAGTAAGAAACACGATATGCCTACTCGTGAAAAAGCAATCCTTACAGGTGCGCTTGTTGGATACTTTGTTCACAACATTTTCGTGTTTGATAACTTAACAAGTTACATTCTTTTCTTCGCATTACTTGCATACATCGTGATGAGAACAAAAGGTGGACAGGTGGCGCATCACAGTAAAGGGATTGTAACAGAAGAACAGATGAATTATATCTGGATGCCAATTGTTGGTGTCGTTCTCCTCGTGACACTATACTTCGTTAACTATCGTCCATACCTTGTGAATACACTTCTCATTCAAGGGATGAGCGTTGGTCAGCTTGTGCAAAAGATGCCGTTTGCGGATGCGATAAAAATACAGCAGGAGGCGTTCACAAGTGCCATCGCTCTCCATACACTTGGTAGCGAAGAATCACGCGAACAGTTTCTTCAAATGGGTGTGCGTCTTTCTCAGGTGAATATTCCAGCAGAAACACCAGCTGCTGACAAGCAAGCAGGTACTCAGGCGATTAATAATTTCATCAAAGCCGTTCGTGATGATGTGACAGCATCACTTTCTGCACACAAAGAAGATGTGCGCATGCTTACTATTTATGGAATGTTTTACAACGGTATTGGAGATGCGATTTCTGGAGAACAGGTCATCGGAATGGCGCACGTAATTGCTCCGAAAAAACAGCTCATATCTTTTGATCTTATTCGTTCGTACTTGATGCAACGTAAGTATACGGAAGCGTACGCACTCGCACGTGAAGTGTATGATCTTCAGCCAATCTATCCTGATGCACAAAAGTGGTATGTCCTAACAGCTGTATATGCGGGTTCATTCAAAGATGCTCGTGCGCACATTAAAGAAAGTGGACTTACTGTACCGTTTGATGGCGACATCTTAAACGCCGTCGTAACAACAGGACAGATACCTCTTGCTCTCGAGCTTCTTGCAGAAGTGAAGCGTACGAATCCAGAATACAGTGCTCAGGTAGATGCGTATATCAAGCAACTACTTGCTCCAGGTAAAAAGTAGTAGTACACTCATATACGTGAGCCGCGTAAACGGTGTGCTTACAAGATAAATGAATGCCTGCGCAAATGGTCATCGAAAGATGGCCATTTACGTTTCAGGTCTAAAATCATACCGCCTACTTTGTTGGTGAATATTTTTTTCTCCATGCAACGTACTCTTGTACGTCTTAGTCGAAAAAATATTCACCGCCTCGTATTCGGTACAATTTTAGACCTGAAATGGCGCTTAAAGTATTTGTATTACTTTGTAGACTTTACAAACCTTAAGGACTTTATGGACTAGCTTACTTGTAACTTGAAACTAAAAATTGTAAACTGGATCCTGTGGAACCCCCTCGCAAGCAATTGCGGTGGGCGACCGCGCTCACATAAGGCATTTATCTTTGGAGCATGCCACGCTCACCACAATTGGGTGCGAGGCAGAAGAAAAGCGATATCGTAAGATATCGCTTTTCTTTCGTCTCTGTATCATATAACAAGGGGTACCCTTGTAAATTTGGACTACAAGGGTACCCCTTGTTATTAGTCTGTGTATTTTTCTAAAAACTAAAAACTGGAAACTAAAAACTTCCCCTAACTGTTCTCTATTGACCACGCTCCGTTCGCTTTCAGCTTTACTTTTGATTCGACATCTACGGCGACGTGAAGTAACCCTGTTGCTGCGATCATAAGGCCGTTGTCTGTCGATAGGGATTTTTCTGGAACAAAGAGTGTAAAATTTTCGCTTTCAGAAAGCGACAGCAGTGCTTCTCGTATGTGTGTATTCGCACTCACCCCACCACCGACAATAAGTGTCTCGGCACGCAATTCATACATAGCTTGTTTTACTTTTGTAACAAGCACATCGGTTACTGCATTTTCAAATTCAAGTGCGAGCATTTTCTTCGTCGCATCATTAAGGGGTTGCCTCTTATTTACACGCACAAGTACCGCAGTTTTCAGTCCACTAAATGAAAAGGCTAGGTCGCCACTGTGTAGCATGGGCCTAGGTAGTCGAAGGTCTTCATCAACGACAAGACTTTCATTACGAGCATGTTCGGCAAGGCGAGATATTTCTGGGCCTCCAGGGTAAGGTAGTCCAAGCATGCGAGCTGCTTTATCAAACGCTTCACCAACAGCATCATCACGTGTTTTTCCTATCACTTTATATGAACGAAGTTTAGCAATACGTACGAGCTCTGTATGTCCTCCAGAAATGAGAAGCGCACAGGCCGGATAGGCGATTTCTGGCATTTCGTACACACCGTCCTTGTGAGATAACGTGCTGGCCATAATATGGCCTTCCATGTGATTTATTGGATACAATGGGACATCCCACACCATATGGAGTGCAAGAGCACCATTGATGCCCACCCATAGCGCTGGCTCAAGTCCTGGTCCTTGGGTGACCGCTATCGCGTCGATTGCTGGTTTTTGTATTCCTTCAAAAAGAATCTTCATAGCTGCAAGCATATCCGGTTCACGTTCAAAAAGTGTTTCTAATTTTTTACGTTCGGTGTTTGGAATGTGATAGGTATTCGCACGTTCAACAAGAAGGTCTGCCTCTTCGAGACATTCCGCTATGAGCTGGGTGAGCGCTTTCGCATGTTCACGTTTTGCGAGCATGGGAAAAACTCCTCCGTATTCTGCGTGGAGATCTGTTTGAGATAGTACTTTGTGTGACAGTACTTCAAAACGGAGACGATTACCTCGTACTCGTTTTACAATGGACACAGCGGTCTCATCGCAACTTGTTTCAATGGCGAGTAAAATCATAAGAGCAGTATACCAGAATCTATATTTTAATTTGCGGGAAGTATATTTTTTATATTTTGAACGAGACCTTGCGTTTCGTAATTACCCACCGTGAGCCATGTTGGAAGACCCAAGATACAGAGGCCAGAAGAATCTTTAGCAATAGCCATACCGCCTGAGTTTCCGTTATCTATTTTTGCAGAGACGAAATAGTTCGGCTCTCCTTTTTGTGATGTATCGTATCCAGAAATAATCCCGTTGGTTGTCGTACGATAAATTACATTAACCGTACCGATAGAGTCCACTGTGATAGTTGAATCTCTCTTTGCATATGCGGGGTAACCTATGATAACGGTAGGGGAGCCGACGGCCATATTTGTGGTGCACTGACGAAGCTTGGAGAGTGCGTAATTGTAATTATCAAGTGGCACGCTCGTCGGTGAGATAGATGCCCCTATTTCAAGAATAGCTTCATCGGTATTTTTATTAAATGTCAGTATTGAGCCTTTTACAGCGAAGAGTCCTGTCGTAGCGTTCGCACTGTTGGTGATAGAAATAGCACACTTGGTCGCATCCTTCACTACATGATAATTCGTGACGACAGCATGTGGTACTTCTTTAAATGTCCACAAAGTACCACTACCACTTGATATACCTGTTGGGTTCGCACAGATTACTTGTACGACGCCTGTCACATAGGATGAGAGATCAGACGATGAGATGATAATATCTTTTGGAGCTTTTACTTGTTCATCCAATGTCTTACTGAGTGTTTTTATTTGAGCGCTTGTCTTGGCTGCTTCTGTTTTGGTTTGTACAAGTTCTGCCTTTGCTTGATCAAGGGCTTGCTGTTGTGTCTGTAAAAGGCTTTCAGCTTTTTGTTCTTGGGCGAGGCGTTCTTTATCTTGTGTTTCGAGAATTGCTTTTTGCGCTGCCTCGGTAGCGAGTACTTTTTTGTACAGTTTGTATCCAGCAAAACTCATTCCTATGAACAAAATAAGAATAATCATAGTGCTTATGATCATCGTGTAAAAGGTGAATGAAAGGGTGATTCGTCGTGTCATAGGGGTTGCCTAGTTCGTCTATATGTCGTAGAGTATAGCATAATGAAACTCGCCATAATGAGCGTGGGAAAAGAAAAAGATGACCTGTCGCAGGAAATAATTAAGCATTTTGAAATGCGTATTTTACGATATGTGCCCATTGAATGGATATATATCCCACACGATAGTACGAAGGAAAAAGAAGGGGAAAAAATAATGTCACTCCTTAAGAAAGAAGATTATGTGGTGCTGCTTGACGAAAAAGGGAGGGATATAAAAAGTGAAGCCTTGGCAGAGTTGGTGGAAAATCGCATGGTGGATTCTGTGAGACGAATGCTATTTATTATTGGTGGGGCCTACGGTGTATCAGACATGATCATGGAACGTGCGAATTACACATGGAAATTATCCAACCTTGTTTTTCCTCATATGCTTGTGCGAGTGATTCTCGTGGAGCAACTCTACAGAGCCTTTACTATTCTAAAAGGAGAGAAGTACCACCATAACTAGACTAGTTAAAAGTCTATAAAGTCGAAAGTCCATAAAGGAAATACAATAAATACAAATAAATATTTACTATTTCACTGGGCCACCAATACGATCGAGTGCTGCACGGAATTCTGATACTTGTGTATTAAGGGCAGGAATAACGCCGACAATATTCAAAATCCATCCGATGACGATAATGATGAGGACAACGCCGATGACGTATCCTGCACCATGAACAACGCCACGCGTAAATGTGCTAGCGAGTCCGTTGGATTCATTTCGAAAGGCGATAATTTCTTTTTCGATGCTTTCTAGGTGTGCTTGTAATTCTGGTTCAATCATAGAGAGAGTATACCAAGAGGAGTGAAAAGTTCATAAAGTTGAAAGTCTATAAAGGAATACGGCCTACTCTCGTATACCGTTTAGAAAAACAAAGAGGATTGGAACTGGTATACTTTATTTCAAAATGAAGGCTCTACTTAAGTCCAAATACCATGCAATCATAGTTTCTTTCTATTTACTTTTCTGTATATATTTTTTCTTTTTTACTGAATTACCACGAACACTCTTTGCTTTTAATGCTAAGGACTTAATCGTACTGTTTCTTTTGTTGGCTGTGTCACTAATTGTATTCTTTGTTGCCAACTATCTTTTGAAGTTTGGAACAGTTGGTTTTAATAAAAGAAACTTATCTAGGTTACCTATAATTATTTTGTATGCAAGTTTACTGATTGCAGTTCCAGAGGAAATTCTTTTTAGGGGTATTATCCAGACACACTTGTCCTTGTTTTTTCAAAGCACTATTTCCATCATAGTCATATCTTCACTAATTTTTGGAGTTGCCCACATCCTGAATGGAGCTAAAGGTCTCAGTCTAAGAAATTGGAATTGGAAATTAGTCGCTATGACTTTTTTGGCTGGTATTTTTTTAGGACTAAGTTTTTATATCACCACAAGCTTAGTCGTGCCAGTAATACTCCATATTTTATTTATATTGATGATGAAAGTATTTATTAAAGATACAATGTAAACAAGAGTAGGGTAAATTATTTCCTCATCATCTGAGTTCTGATCCCGTCTACGACAGTACACACATCTTTCGTAAGTTTTCTAGACTTTAAGAAGCACATATTCAACAATTTTTCTGACCACATCGATGCCGGTGAATTCATAAAATCGTTGCATGTGAGCATTACTGTTTACTTCACACACAATAGGTCCGTCTTTCCCGAAAAGAATATCAACGCCGGCGAAGTCCAACCCGATAGCTTTGCACGCTTTTTGTGCGAGGAGTATTTCTTCTTCACTTGGTGTATATGAGGTCATGGTACACCCACTCGGAGCGTTCGCCCTCCAGTCATTCGTATTGCTTCTCATAACCGCACCGACGAATTCTCCTCCTACGATATACACTCTGATGTCTTTGCCCTTACTTTCCTGTATGTACTCTTGGAATAATATGGGCGAAGGGGAGAGGTCTATTGTTTTTCGTATAAGTTCTTCTTTGGTGTGTATCAAATACACTTCATTGCCTGCAGAGCCAAAAGCTTCTTTGATCACGAGAGGGAGGGAGAGTTGTGATGCGACATCCTTCAAAAATCCAAGCTCTGATTCGGTGAATGTGCGAAAAGCTTTTGGGCAGAGTATGGTGCGAGGTGTTCGTATGTTATTTTTTGCTAAGACAATATGCATGAGTGTTTTATCGTCGCATATTTCTATAGCACGACTTGTGTTGAAGACTTTTACTCCTAGATTTTCCAGAGACTGTGCGAGTCTGACATCTTTATCGAAAAAGATGACGAAGTCCGGTTTGTATTCTTTGAAACTATTTGTCGTTACGTCATTAGATAACGTGTACAAAATATCCGTGTTCTTCTTTGCTTCGAGAAGAATATTGTGCTCTTTGGCGGTATCGATAAACCACTTCACATGAGAAGTGAATACTGGCCGATTCGCCAAGTTTCCATTATAGATAATCCAACCTTTTTTCATGATATGGATATGGTAGCACAAAGGGGGATGTGTATGTATCCAAAATTGGAAAGCTATTGTTGGAGATTTAAGAGGCTTTACGGCATTCTGTATAAACTTAAGTGAATCTTAGTTTTGTAGAAGTAACATCAATCCCCTCATAAGTTTCATAGTAACTAGAACCCCCAAAGCCCAGTAGAAAAGCAAAGATGTATTCTTCTAAAGGGATCCCAGAAAAGAGTACTCCAGAAATATTTTCTAGTTTCCATGTGTCATGTATAAAATTAGGACTTACTAAAAGAGCTATCTTAAAAACTGTGAAAGTTAGAATCAATGCCAGCAGTCCTGATGTTAACTGCAGAGGTAAGATTTTTCTGTCGAGCGTGTAGCAGGCAAGTCCCATAAAAACTAAAACTATACAATATATATAGATAGAGTTTATCTGCAAGTAGGTTATACCAACTTTCAGCATAACGTAAGAAATAATAATAGTAAAAAATAAAAAAGATAAACGTCTGGGGTGGTGTCTATATTTTTCTTTAAAAAAAATCTTTGCTACTTCAACACAAACACCACCAAACAAAAAACCGTATAGAATTTCTTCCATATGAAATGGCCCAAAGATAAATGCTGGGTGCCAGTAGTCTCTCAAAGAAGTGCTAGAAAGTATAAACCCGCAAAGACCTAAATATTTTCCCATTGTAAGCATTTCTGCACGGGATTCTTTTCTTGTGATGAATAGTGTTACCCAAAAAGGAATAAGAATTAAAGTGGACGTAAAATACGGATGTGTGACTAAAAAACTAATCATGTATATAACCTTATTTTACCATGAACTTTGCTTATTGTGACCCCACGGAGAGTCTCCGACAAATCTTTTCTCGCCGCCGCTCAAAAAGTTCGCCGGCCGCCGCTCGTGGTTTCGCTTGCTCTATCTATTTTTGCCCTACGCCTGCTGGCTACGGACATCTTCGGTGCTCTTCGCTCCTTGAACTGTGCCCTTTCGACTCTCCGTCGAAAGACAAGCAGTTGTCTTTCTTGGGGTCATGAACAAAAATGGCCAAGCATTTCTGCTTAGCTCATTTTTGTACCATGACCCCACGGAGAGTCGAACTCCGCTTACCGGCATGAAAAGCCGGTGTCCTAACCGATAGACGATGGGGCCGTCTTCTTGTCCATATCAGAAAAGATGGTGGCCAAGTAAAAAATATACTACCACAAAAAGTCGTTTCTTTCAACTTTTGGACCTCTCCTTTTGTATGGTATAGTTTAGTGTATTAGGACAGTTAGAGATGATGGAGGGGCGGTTAGCTCGAGGTGCGAAGAGCACCGAAGATGTCCGTAGTCACCAGACGAAGGACACGAGACGTGTAATTGCGCGAAGATGCCGAAAGTTAGTAAACTTTCGATACAGTTGGTAGATATATCAAAACGTGTACAAGACCTGCAGGTAGTAGAGATATTAATAAGGGCGGTTAGCTCAGTTGGTAGAGCGCCACATTGACGTTGTGGATGTCAGAGGTTCGACTCCTCTATCGCCCACTCATATACAAAAAGAAACATCATACGATGTTTCTTTTTGTATATGAGTGGGCGATAAGAAAGCCAACTGCTTGGCTTTCGAGAGGAGTCGAATACGGGTCGGAAAATCATCTGCGACAAAGGAGCTGATTTTGTGACCGACTCCTCTATTAAATAATTTTGTCGGTTTTTCCCGTGGTCAGGACTAGGAGTATTTTTGTGAACACGAAGTGCAAAACAAAAATACCCTAGTGGTGACCGACTCCTCCTGCTGTGTATTGTACGCAATGGATCAAATTACCGATGCATGCACCCCGCCCAGCAACAAGGTCTCCGTTTTCCGGCCCTCAGGTTCTCACCGAGTGTCTTTATTCTGCGAGCTCTGGTCTCTACTTTTTTAGCAGACTCAATCCAACATATCCATTCATTGCGCGCGAGAGGAGTGATATCTTCCCACACTTCATGTACATCTGAGATAGAAGTGATGATGCTTCGTAGGTCCGTCGGCACTTTATGTGCCACACCGTTACTGATGTTTTTCTTTATCATACAATGATTATATCAAATATCCCATATCAGCATATTCATTTGAACTGTGTTACCATTGATATATGGAACAAAAAATAATTGGAAATGAGAAGACTGTTGGAACGGAAGGGGTATATAAGAAAGTTTTATCACCCTCAAGAAAAATATCATTAACGGCAGGCTTGCTATATCTACTCACTTTTGTTTCGATACCAACACTTGCACTCTATGGACAAGTAAAAAGTGCTGGCTATATTCTCGGCGTTGGCCCCGATACAGCAATGATCATCGGAGGTATTTCGGAAATCATCGTGGCTCTCGCTGGTATCGGTACGGCTATTGTATTATTCCCATTGCTCAAAAAGCAGAATGAAACACTCGCATTAGGTCTCGTTGCATCCAGAATTCTAGAAGCAAGCACTATGTTTGTCGGTGTAGCTTTTCTTTTGTCGATTGTTGCTTTGCGACAAGAGGGTGCGGGAGCAGCGGCTCTCGTTACTGGTCACACACTCGCCATATTATATGATCGCATCTTCCTTCTTGGTCAAAGTTTCTTACCAGCAATAAATGACATTTTGTTGGGTGTCCTTTTGTATCAATCACGCCTCGTGCCTCGCGGCCTTTCTTTGATTGGAATCATCGGAGGACCTGTGCTTATCGTGGGGTATCTTGCGATATTATTCGGCGTCGTCGGACAACATGCACCAATCACAGGATTATTTGCATTACTCGTAGCACTCTTTGAATTTTCACTCGGTATCTGGCTCGTCGTTAAAGGATTCAATCCTTCGTCTACCATTCTGCTTGATTCTAAAAACTAAAAACTATTTTTAATACAAGGCCTCGCCTTGTATTTGTATCTTCTGAAAACTAAAAACTGGAAACTAAAAAGTATTTCTTCTATACTGTTCCTATGAACCAAGAAACTACCCCCGAGTATTCGCATAAAGGAGTGTACGGAATTTACATCAAAGATAATGCAGTATTGTTGATAAAGAAATCTCGTGGACCATACAAAGGAATGTACGATTTACCAGGTGGAAGAATGGAAGCAGGGGAAACAATGGAAGAAGGGCTTACAAGAGAATTCATTGAGGAAGTTGGGTGTGAAATTTCTACACAGACATTTTTATCTGAGAATGAATACACAACAGAGAATTATATGGGTAAACCTTTTCGTCATTTCGGTACGTATTTTATAGTATCCCTTTCTTCGGATGATATTAAAGTTATTCCCGATGGAGAGGATTCTCTCGGAGCAGAATTTGTTAGTCTCGATGCATTGGACGATGTAGAAATTTCTCCAATCGCAAAACCTATGATTTTGTTGGCCTCAGCGCGCCAAACTCTGGAATAGAAAGAGAAGTACAAGGAAGACTGGAACTGATATACTATAAGACAATGAAAAACGCTACCATACTTCATGGGACAGGAACAAAAAATACAGATTTTTGGTTTCCTTACATAAAAGAAAAGTTAGAAGAAAAAGGTTACGAAGTTTGGCTCCCCCAGCTTCCAAATGAAGATATTCCCAATTTACAAGAATGGATTCCTTTCGTCTTGGGGCAAGAAAAATTTAATGAAGAAACTATTATTATCGGGCACTCAGCTGGTTCACAATTAATTTTAAGCATCCTTGAAAATCTTGAGATTAAAATTAAAAAAGCTATTTTGGTTTCTGGGTATGCAGAGTCTCTAAGAGAAAGTACAACTTCAGAAAATAAACCAGAACTTGATTGGGGGAAGATTAAACAACGTTCCGAAGAATTTATTTTCATAAATTCAGACAATGACCCTTGGGGTTGTGATGATGTACAAGGAAAGATTATGAAAGAAAAACTTGGAGGCGAACTGATAGTACTCAAAGGTGAAGGACATATGGGGTCTACTACATATAACCAACCCTATAAAGAATTTCCTTTATTATTAAAATTAATATAAAGCTACTATGTAAATAGAGGTGAGGTAAATTATTTTCCACCCACCTGAGTTCTAATCCCGTCTATGACAGTTCTGTCTTTTTTAATACAAGACCTCACCTTGTAATTGTATTTTCTATCAACTATAAACTGTTGACTCTAAGCTATCTCTTACACTCCTCTTAACACTTCAATCTTCGCGCCGATAGAATTTAATCGTTCAGCAATGTCTGCGTAGCCGCGCTTGATGGAGTACACATTGCGAAGTAATGATGTGCCTTCAGCGGCAAGCATAGCGATCAAAATAATAGCGGTCGGACGAAGCGCAGGAGGGGAGACGATTTGTGCACCGCGTAATTTCTTCACACTCGTCACAAGGGCTCGGTGTGGGTCGAGTAATTTGATATCAGCGCCGAGGCGATTCAATTCTGTAAAATAGATGGCGCGATTTTCCCATGTCCAATCATGGATGAGAGTTTGACCTTCTGCAAAACATGCAATTGGTACGAAGAAGGGGAGATTATCATTGTTGATTCCAGGGAAAGGTTGCGCGTGGATTTTGTCTGTCGGTGCGGTTAACTTCGAAGGTGAAATAGTAATATCAACGAGAGATGTTCTTTCATTCTTCGCGAGGTACTTCTTTGAAAGAGAATATTTCAATCCCATGCGCTTTAATTTTTCTATTTCAAGAGTAAGGAATTCAATCGGACAACGTGTGATGGTGAGTTTCGATCCTGTAACAATTCCGGCAGCCAAGAAAAACATACTTTCGATAGGGTCTTCACTATTGTAATGTTCGACATCGACATTAATGTCTTTCTTGCCATGTACGATAAGCGTTGTACTTCCGATACCTTCGATCTTTACACCAAAATGTTCAAGTAAGAAACACACATCTTGCACTTGGTAGTTCGGCGGAGCAAACATAATTGTCGTCGTACCTTCGATACGAGATGCCGCGAGGAGTGCAGTGATGGCACCTGTATCTGATGATTCGTATAAAGGAATAGTTCCAGTATGTAATTTTTTGTAGGAAATAGCGTAATGATTTTCTTTGGTGTCTATTGAAACGCCGAGATAGTCGAGCGCGTACTTATGTGACGCGACGGTGCGTTCTCCCATTTTACATCCACCGGAATGAGGGAGGGTGAACTGATCACTGAAGTGAATGAATGCACCAGCAAAGGTAAATGACCGGATGCGTGTAGCGACGTCTTTGTTCATTTTTGAAAACAGAAGTTTCTTTGGTGGTGTAATAGAAAGTGCTGTGTCATCGTGTGTCCAGCGTATCTTCACACCCAAACTCTCGAGAAGCTCTTTGTAGCGGTACACTTCTTCGATATGGGGAATGTCGCGGAGTACGGTAGTGCCCGAGTTTACAAGGGCAGCGACCATCATGTTAACTGCGCCATTTTTGGAGGTGTTGGTGGTGATAGAGCCGGATAATTTTCGGCCACCATGAACCTTAAAATCAATAGTATCGTTTAATGTTACGATTTGTTGCCCAAGTACCTCGCTTATCTTTTCGATGTGCTCTATGGTCAAATTTTGGTTTCCAGACTCAATACGGGCCACTGCGGGCTGGGAAGTCTTGAGAGCTTTGGCAAGCTCACCTTGGGTCATTCCTTTTTCTTCACGGAGTTTCTTGATGAAAAGTCCTATCTTTTCTTGGTCATTTGGAGGCATATGAAAAGTATATCACATGTGGTATATGGTGTGAAAGTGGAGAACGTCCATGAAAGTTTTTAGTTTCCAGTTTTTAGTTTTTAGAAAAATATACACGAAAAATCTAAAGAAACCATAGCGATACTTTAGGGTAAACCCTAGAATAATCCGTAGAGGAAGTAGAGTGTAAGGAGTGACATAACAGTCGTGATGATGATACCAAGAATGTTTCCTAGTCTTCCGTTTACTTTATCACCAAGAATCTTTTTATTATTTCCAATCAAGAGAATGAGAATCATAAGTGGTGGGGCGAGAAGGCCGTTTAATATTGCCGCGTAGTAGAGCATGACCATTGGTGAAATGGACGAGATGTTTACGAGGAGTCCGACGAGTGTAGAGATAATAATCACCGCATAAAACGCCTTTGCTTGAGAGAACTTTTTGCCAAGCCCTTCTTTCCATCCGAACATTTCCGAAATAGCATATGCTGCAGATCCTGCGAGTACGGGCACCGCGAGTAATCCTGTGCCGACAATACCGAGGGTGAAGAGTAGCGATGCGAAGTCTCCAGCAAAAGGACGAAGTGATTCAGCTACTTGGGCCGCAGAGGTGACAGTAGTGAGTCCATGTGCACCGAGAGTGCTCGCAGTAGTGATGATAATGAAAAAGGTGACGACATTAGAAATAAGCATGCCTGTAGCAGTATCTGTACGCATTTGTTGCAAGTCTTCAGATTGAATCTTGGGAGTACCTTTACCCATAGTGCGAAGCTTATTGCTAATAAGTTCTTCTTCCACTTCTTCATCTGCCTGCCAAAAGAAAAGGTATGGTGAAATGGTTGTACCGAGCATCGCTGTCACGTTTAAAATATATTCCTTTGTCCATGTAATGTGAGGAATAATAGTGAGATGAAATATTTTTGGCCAATCTTGATGAACCGCAAAAGCTGCAATGACATACGCAAACACTGTGAGTGCTAAATATTTGAGAATACCAACATATGTCGGATAGGGAATGAATACTTCAGTGAAGATAGTGATGGCGGTAAGAACAAAAAGCGCCTGAACAAAAGTTACAGGGAGGATGAGTTGTGTGGCAGAGGCCATGGCACCCAGGTCAGCGCCGATATTGATGATGTTTGTAATGGCAAGCACGGCAACTGCTCCAAAGAGTATCTTTCGGCTGTAATATTTTTTGATAACTCCGGCGAGACCTTTACCTGTGACCATACCAATGCGTCCACACATTTCTTGAATGGCGACCATAAAAGGGTACGAGAAAAGCGCGAGCCAGAGTTGAGAAAATCCAAACATAGCACCTGTCTGAGCGTAGGTAGCGATGCCGGACGGATCATCGTCTGCGATACCGGTAATAACTCCTGGGCCAATGGCTTTCTTGAAACGCGCAATTAAATTGTTCATACCAGATAGTATAGCAGCAGAGTGGAAAGTCTATGAAATAGTTTTTAGTTTCCAGTTTTTAGTTTTAAGAGAACACGGGCGGCCACGAAGTGGCCGCCCTTATCCCTTTATGGACTTTTTGCTTTTAACTTTATAGACTGGTCGTTATGAAGACGACACCTTTTCTCGAATATATCGTATATGACATATTCGGTGAATCTGAACCGATTACCTTTCGCGCCATGATGGGCGCGCATATTTTGTACTATGAAGGGAAGGCCTTTGCTCTCGTCGAAAACGACGAAGTGTATTTCAAGGGATCAAAAGAATTGGCATCATGGTATCTAGATCGAGGAAGTAAACAGTTTACCTACACAAAGGAAGGGAAAGATGCGCATTTATATTATTTCCTTGTACCATCAGAAATATACGAAGACAGAACAAAGAGAGAGGTATGGTTGGATGTGGCGCTAACGGTTGCGAAGTTACCGAAGGGGAAGTTAGGACGTTAGGGCGTTCTTCGTTAGGTAATGCGGGATAATTTGCAAAGCAAATTATCCCGCATTACAGTTTACCTAACGACTAACATTTAACTTGATAACTGGTGTGCGACGAGATTTTGGTATATGTCACACGATTGCATCAACTCATCGTGAGTTCCTTCACCAACAACGTGCCCTTTATCCATGACGATGATTTTATCAGCATCTCGTACGGTAGAGAGTCTATGGGCAATAATGATGGATGTTTTTCCATGAGAGACGTCGTTGATAGCTTCCATTACCTTTGCTTCATTCTCTGCGTCCAGTGATGCCGTTGCTTCGTCGAAGATGAGGATGTCTGGATTCTTGATAATTGCGCGTGCGATACCGATACGCTGACGTTCGCCACCTGATAATTTCACACCACGTTCACCGATGTACGTGTCGAACTTTTCTTTACCGAGGCGATGGTAGAATTCAGAAATGCGAGATTGTTCTGCAACTTCACCCAACCTTCTCTCTGCACTTTTTTTGTCTTTATTTTTTATACCGACTAAAATATTTTCTCGTATGGTTTCATCGAAGAGATCTACGTGCTGCTCAACATACCCAATACTCTCTCGAAGATATTTACCCTCTATGTTTTTTAGTTCCACTCCACCGATAGTGATAGAGCCTTCATCGTAGGTATATATACGAAGAAGCAATTTAACAATGGTGGACTTTCCAGAACCAGATGAACCTACGAAAGCAACTTTTTTACCGTAGGGGATGGTGAGAGAAAGATTATTGAAGAGCTCGATATTTCCCTGTGGATACTTGAAGGTGAGCTTGTTTAAAACAATATCACCAACAAGTTTTGTTTTCTTTCCGTGCTCGTCAAAGAGAGCTTCTTTGTCGACAATGTCTAGGTACTTTTCGAGCTCACTAAAGCGAAGCGGCATTTGTCGTATTGCTTGAATAATACTAAATATCTGACTATTGGCTTCGCTGATATACGCCCAAACAGCGTAGATTGATCCGACGGTTATTGTCCCCATGTATGCCAAGTAAATAATAATGACGGTGCTAAAGGATCTGGATGCCGTGAAGAATCCATACCTTCTGTGGCCATGTTTTATGGCAATGTTCCACACAAACTTTTTGTAGTCCATAACCTTTTGTCTACTGTTGAGGTACTTTTCAAGATAGAAGTCTTCGGCACCAAGGGTTCGAATGAGGCTTAGATGTTGGAATGATTCTGTTCGCACTCTCTTTTGTCTGTCACCATTTTCAATATCTTGTTTTATGAATGGTCTATGATATTTCGCAAAGTAGTTACTCCACAAAACCACAATAAGAAGCGAGGTAAAGGTCCATATACCAACTATTTTTGAGTAAAATGAAATAGCAATAATAGCAAAGAGCACTTGGGTTATTGTCGGGAGAAGGTTTAGTATGAGCGTAGAGATGATAGTGTCTATCGCTGCTTCACCGCGGTCTATAACTTGCTGTTTAACTGCTGAGTGATCTTCTGTGTATTGAGAAATGTTTAATTTGAATATTTTCTTAAATGAATATTCTTGAAGGTGTTGTTGTATTGCAAAGTCTAGATTGTTCTGGGCATGTATTTCGGTGAAGTAAGCAATGATGACTTTCGCAAGAGAAATTGTAGTGGTAATACCCACTAAAGTAAGAGCTACCTCAAAATTTTTATGAATGAGATTGTCGAGAACTTTTGCTGTCAGGTAAATAACGTATACGGTTATTCCTTGTTGAATAATTGTTGAGAAGAGCTGTAAGTAGAAGTCTTTGTGGAAAGGTTTAAGCATTTTCCAGAGACGAACAATAAGAGAGAGATATTTTTGCATCCTTCAAGCATAGCAAAATGGACAGCCGTTGACCATTTTGCAGTTAGGACGTTAGGGTGTTCTTCGTTAGGTAATGCGGGATAATTTGCAAAGCAAATTATCCCGCATTACAATTTACCTAACGACTAACGACTAACGACTAACGACTAACGACTAACGACTAACGACTAACGACTTAGGCGTGAATATGGAGGTAGATATCTTCTAAGGCTCGCACAGCATCTCCAGCTGCGATATTGTTTTGATGATAGAGCACGTCCGTACAGTCACCGGCTGACCAGATGCCAACAGTAGAGGTTTCTTGTGTACGTGGATTGATGATGATGTGATTCGTCGCATCACGATTCACAATAGCTTTCGCGAAGTCTGTGGCTGGAAGTTGTCCTATTTCGACAAAGACAGCAGCTACAGGGAGTGTGACGTCTTCGTTTGTTTCTGACTTGGTGTAGGTAATAGATTCTACAAAGACTGAACCCTGCACATTCTTGGGAACGGCATTGGTAACGAGGGTAAAGTTTTCACGCTGCTTTAATTTTGCAACGGTAATGGCGTCTGCCCGAGGCTCACTTCGTGAAAGAAGTGTGACGGATTTACAGTAAGCGAGAAGTTGAGCTGCAGATTCAAAGCCTGCATTTCCTCCACCAACAACAACTACATCCATGCCAGAAAAAAGTGGCCCATCGCATGAAGCACAATAGGTGATGCCTTTGTTTTCGAAAATATCTGCACCAGGTATGTCTAATTTCCTACGAGATGATCCTGTGGCAATGATCACGGTCTTTCCTTTGTGTTCGTTTCCGTTTTCTAGAGTGACGGTGAAGTCGCCGTCTGTGCCTGTAATAGCGGTGACACCAGAACCTTCAGCAACAGAAAGAATATCACCTCTGTATTCATCGATATGAGACTTGAATGATGCTGCGAGATTCGCACCAGAAATGTGTGGTGTGCCAATCCAGTTTTGAATATCATCTGAGACCGTTGATTGACCTCCCCATTCTTTTACAATGAGAAGCGAGCGTAATTGCTTACGAGCAGCATAGACGGCCGCAGCAGTACCAGCGGGACCACCTCCTACGATTATTAAATCGTAGGCAAGAGGTGAGAGGGAAGAGGAGAGAGTGGATGTGGTGGGCATAGAAGTCAATTATATCACATCGTTTTTGGTAGTGTTTAATAAAAATTAAAAATTTTAAATTATCAATTCACCTGATGATGCCGAAAGAAGTAATAAAAAAACCGAGTCGTACGACTCGGTTTTTTAATTACCAAAACTAAGAAAATTGCTTTAGATGCAAGGCGCACAAGATTTTTGTGACCAAGATGTACGAATAGTACTTCGCGGGAACAAAAATCTTGTGCAACGAAGCAGATGAAGTAATTTTATTTGTTTTACTTCTTTCGCCTGAGGAATGGTGGCAATGCTTCCCATTCATCATCCTCTTCATCGTCATCAAATTTAAATACTGTTTTCTTTGCTTCTACTTTTGGTTTCTTCGCATCTTCGTCTTCTTTTGTTTCTTCATTTCCTATTTCAAGATCAATACGTCTATCTGTCGGTGCGACATGTGATTCACGGGCTTCCTTTACTGCCTCACGAATTGTTTCTGTCTTTTCGATACGTGGTTCTGGGTGAAGGGCTTCTGTCTCTCGTCGTGTTTCAATAACAGGAGATGAAGGGGAAGAATGTCCGCGTGTAGAAAATCCACTTGGAAATCCTGTTGCAATAACAGTCACCTTGATCTCATCCTTTTTAAGAGTTGGATCTGTTGCGATACCAAAAATAATCTTTGCATCCTTATCAACTGATTCTGTAATAATCTTCGCAGCTTCTTGTACTTCGAGCATTCCAAGATCTTCTGCTCCGTAGATAGCAAAGAGTACACCCTTTGCTCCATGAATAGAAACATCAAGAAGAGGGGAATTTACAGCTGCCGTAGCTGCTTCACGTGCGCGATTTTCACCCATGCCTCGCCCTACACCCATAAGAGCCGTTCCTGAGTCTTTCAAAATTCTCTTAATATCAGCAAAGTCGAGGTTGATTGTTCCGGCTGTACGAATAATATCAGAAATACCTTCAACTGCTTGTTTCAAAACTTCATCACACATTTCAAAAGCCTGCTTCACAGATGTGTTTTTATCAATGACAGAAAGAAGTCGATCGTTTGGAATAACAATAAGTGCATCCACTTCCTTCTCGAGTTCTTCAAGACCGCGTTCTGCAAGCTTCATACGGGACGCTCCTTCAAAGAAGAATGGTTTGGTCACGACACCGATAGTAAGAATGCCTTCGTTCTTTGCAATAGATGCGATCACAGGCGCGGCGCCTGTTCCCGTTCCACCACCCATACCGCTTGCAATGAATACCATATCTGCCCCTTTAATAACATCTTGGACTTCCTCACGAGTTTCTTCAGCAGAACGTTTTCCAATTTCCGGGTCCATTCCTGCTCCAAGTCCTTTGGTGAGATTTTTACCGATATGAATTTTCTTCTCAGCGAGAGAGTGATGAAGATCTTGTGTGTCTGTGTTCATCGCGATGAATTCAACTCCTTGGAGTTTTGAATTGATCATATGATTGAGTGCACCTTTACCAGAACCACCGATACCGATGACCTTAATACGAGCGAAGCTTTCAATTTCTGGATTTACTTTTGCCATAGGAATATGTGTTGATTAATACTAAAACTATAGCAAACCAGTGAGGGCTTGTGCAAAGAAAAAATTTGTGTTGTTGCCAACCCCGTTAGGGGTTGGCGGTTAGGGGTTAGGAGTAAGAAAACAGTAAACAAAATAAGGCTTTTATGTGTACCCCTAACTCCTAACGGTTAACCCCTAACTGGGCCCTATGGCAAAAACTGAGTAACCATTTTTTTGATACGCGTGATGAACGATGCGAAAAGTTCACGAATAACATCATTTTCACTGTCGTTCGGTGCGAGGAATGTGAGACCATAAACACGTGCCCATCCACTGTCGCGAAGCGCATCGTTGGTTAGCCGTACAAGCTCATTGGTGGTGAGTTTGATTGGTAGTTTGAGTTCGTTACGAAAGACGTATTCAAGTCGAGAGACAAGTGAGGCAGAACCACACACGACGATGCCAGCAGGAAGTAGTTCTTGTCTACCGATGCGCGAGAGTTCTTTATTTATTTTTACACACAAATCTTCTAGACGTGCTTCGATAATTTCTTCTACACGACGCTCGAAATGTGTTTGTGCTCGTCTACATTTTATTTCTTCAGCTTCTTCGAGTGTGACTTTTAACCCAAGGGCAATGTCTTTGGTAATGTCATCGCCTCCAACAGGAATAGTGGAGACAAGGAGGGGAATATTATTTTCATACACGAGAATAGAAGTGACACCAGCACCTATATTGATGAGGGCGACACCTGCGACCTTCTGCTTCTTGGTAAGAAGGGGAATGCTTTCAGCAACAGGGCCAGCAACGATGTCTGTGATGCGTACACCGGCATCAGCGAGGGCTTTTTTGAGCACGGTCATGCATTGTAGTGGATAGGTTACGAAGAGGGTTCGTACTTCAAGTTTATTACCGCGTACACCGATAATATTTCCAGGAACATCGACACCGTCTAACTTGTACTTCATGGGAATCGTATGTATGACGGCTTTGTTGCGAATGTCTGGTACCCCACGGTTGGCATCTTTAATTGCATTTTCAATATCTAAATCAGTCACTGATGCGTCGCCGCGAGACACTTGGGCGTGACCATTTGCATGGTGTGATGAAAGACCCGCCGCTCCGAGAGAGATGAGTGTGTGAAGGGTGTTGCGACCAGACTCTTCTTCGAGTGTCGTAACGGCATCGATGATAGCATGAGTAACTTCTGCACTGTCCGTGATGGTGCCGCGGTCAATACCCTCAATACTTTTTTTGTAAGTAGCGACAACGACAGGGAACCTGACGCCTTCTTGTTGAATCGCACCAATTGCACGCAAGCTTCCGCTTCCGATATCGATACCCACAATCATGTCTTGTATAGTTCGTGCCACAGAGTATTAGTTTATCGCGAAGAATTTGCGTACATACGAATCTTCTAGCTCTTCCATTGTACTACCATGATCGTGTCCTTTCAAATGAAGCATGCCGTGGATGATAAGGAGATGTAGGAATTTTTGGTATGACATTTCGAATGTGTGAGCATCACGTCTCGCTGTTATGAGCGATATGTATATTTCTCCTTCTGTATCTGAAAGGGGGAATGAAAGAATATTCGTCGGGTAGTCTTTGTCTCGATACGTTTTGTTTCGTTCACGAGATTCTTCTGGTGAACAAAAAACAATCGTAAGGTCGTAGCTTTTCCCAAGAATTTTTTCTTTGAGATCTAAAAAAGGAAGAGCGGGAATTTTTCCGTTCTTACGAATTACTGTTAAGTTATTTTTTTCTAGTATAGACATTTTTAGTTGTTAGCCACTAGGGTATAGCCAATAGTGAAATGCAAAATGCATAACACGTTCGGTATTATGCATTTTACTATACCCTACACCCTATTGGCTAATTTCTATCTGCGGCCTTTCTTTCGTTCCACAACCTTACCCATTTTCTTGTCCTGTTCGTACTTTGCAAGATTCTTTAATTTCTTTAGCTTGGCACGTTTTGTTTTTAATTCTGAGAGTGGACGATCACTGTAACGGATTCCACGAACACGAGGAAGGATGCCTGATTCCTGAACACGCTTCTGAAAGCGACGAACAAGAGAAAGAGCGTTTTCGCTCGGGTTCTTTTTTACTTCTACGTTTACGTTTGACATATGTTTGACAATTCTAGCACAGAAAAAAGCCAGAAGCAAGAAGCTAGAAGACGGTAAGACAAAAGAAAAGCCCACTTGTGTGGGCGATTGCGGAGTGGACTTGCTGTTGTTGTGCAGTTGGTTCATTGACTGTTTTGGCGATGGCCGTTTCTATGACCGTGGACACGAAGGAAATCCTCAGCGGTCCATTTGGAATTCCAGTAGATGTCTTTCGGATTAAAAGCCCATCCAACGGAAAGAATGTCTGCAGGGTCCCAGTCAAGATCAACACTCACATATCTGAATTCTTTGAAGACCTCGACCTCTGTACTTGCCCAAAGCTTGAAACACGGCTTGGAGTTTTCGAACATTTGAAAATCCCCAGAAAAAACAGCGGCGCCGTTTTCGATTTTGACACCTCGTGCGAGGTATTTCGGAATTTGTTCTGGAACAAAAACCACACGAAGTTTTGCTCCTATATTCCGGAAAATTGGGAGTACGAGTTCCGCTTCTTTTTCTGTGACTGGATACGGTACGAGGGGTTCTCCTTCTTCGTGTGGATTTCCACACGCGGGACATGTGTCTTCTGGTTTCTGAGCGCGAGCGTTGGGTTGCGCGACGTATTGAATGAGCGGGGTGGCCATGATGGTCTCCTTTGGTTGGTTTACTGAGATACTATCACCTTTGGGTATAAAGTAAATACGAGCGGCGCCTTCGGCGCCGCTCGTATTTGTCTATTAGCCATAGACCACCGACTATTTCAAGTGTTTAATATAATCACTCAAAGCATCAATCTTCACGGTATCTTGTGAGTGCACTGACATGTTGCGCACAATCACCGTATTATCCATTGCTTCTTTTTGTCCGAAAATAATACAGTAAGGCACTTCCATTTTTTCAGCACTAGCTAACTGTGCACCAAGTGAGTCTTTTGAGATCGACTGGTGTACTGGAATACGAGCTTTGCGGAGTACTTCCATAATGCAGAGACTCTTTAGCTTCGCTTCGAACCCAAGCTGAATGAAATATACTTTCGGTGGCTTCATGATGCGCGGCGCGATGGCTTTACATTCTGGGAACATACGAATACGCTCCATACTGAGACCTGTTCCGACAGCAGGGACATCCTTTTTGCTTCCCATCATCTTTGCGAGATTGTCATATCTTCCTCCTCCTGTGATAGTGATTTCTTTTTCTTTTCCATCTTCACCAACGTCAACTTTGATAACTTCAAAGACTGTGCGTGTGTAATAGCTCTGTCCACGAACAAGAGAATTATTTACGCGATACGGAATACCCATTTCTTCGAGGTACTGAAGCACTTCCTTGAAGTGACTACGAGCATCGTTGGAAAGATACGAAATCGATGATGGTGCATTTTCTTTGAATGGCTGACACTGTGGCTGCTTGCAGTCGAGTAGACGAAGAGGATTATTTTTGATGCGTTCATTACAGTCCTTACACAATGTCTCGAGATGCTTCTTGTAGTAATTGGTGAGCTCTTTGATAAACGCTGGACGGGTTTCTTTGTCTCCCATTGAATTGATATCAATAACGAGATCTTTGAATCCATACTCTTCGAGAATAGTCATGAGCGTACGAATAATCAGCGCATCAGCGATTGATTTTGTTGTACCCAAAATTTCCAAGTTGAATTGTCTGAACTGACGCCATCTTCCGCGCTGTGGCTTGTCGTGGCGAAAGGTTTGTCCGTATGAATAGAGGAGAATCGGCTGTGAAAGATTTTGCATGCCGTGCTCGAGGTATGCGCGCATAACAGCGGCGGTATATTCTGGACGAATAGCAAGACGCTCACCTCCTTTTGTCTTGAAGGTGTACATTTCTTTATCGATGATATCTGTTCCTTCGCCGATAGCTGAAACGAAGACCTCTTCTTGCTCAAGAAGAGGGGTTTCTATTGGTTTGAACCCATAGTACACCGCGACCTCTTGGGCCTTTTCAAAGAGACCTTGGAAGGCGTAGTAGTCTTCATCGAAAAGATCATCCATTCCTTTCAAAGAAACAGGCGTTTCTTTTTTTATTTCTTTCGTCTCACTTTTTGCTATTTCTTTTTTTACTTCATCATTCATACAGTGTGGCGGTTATTAATTACGAATACTATTTTGTATAAAGAAACCTTCCTGGCTCGTACGCAGCCGTAGAGAACGGATACACACGGAACAACACTTGACCTTTGATATCTTTCGCATCGAGCGCTCCCCACGATCTACTGTCATAACTCTGTGCGCGATTGTCTCCCATCATAAAATAATGGTGATCATCTAAGGTAATATCTGTATCTTTTTGTAAATCTTTGTATGATACGTATGGTTCTTCAAGAATAAATCCGTTAGGGTTCTCTTTGTTGTAAATGGTGGTCACACCACTTTGTACAACGATTCGTTCACCAGGTAATCCAATGACGCGTTTGATGAGATGTTTCCCTTGATACGGATTGGTGTCGCTTTCGTAGAGTTTGAAAATCATAACTTCTCCACGTTTTGGTTCTCCAAAAATGTATGAAAATTTATCGACGAGGAGGAACTCTTTATCATGATACGTTGGAAGCATGGATCCTCCATCGACAATGAATGGTTGAATGAGAAACCCTTGAATACATTTTACGAGAATAATTATTCCTATAATCCAAAGAAGGAGTGACGATGGTTTTTCTTCTTTTTCGAGCACTTTAATGGCAACGAGACCTTGTCTCCATGTTGGAAAAACGCTCGCAAAAATAAGAGCGATAATGAGTAGTGAAAGAAGTCCAAAGATAACCATCGACACAGGATTCTGTAGAACATCAGAGAGCGAACCGAGCAGTGTTTGTTCAAGAGAAGAAATCATTATGGGGTCAGTATATAGATTCATGTGTTGCTATGCAACACATGAATAGTTTTTAGTTTCCAGTTTTTAGTTTTTAGGTAAATACCGATACCTGCATTACGTGTTTCATTAAAAATTAAGAACTAAAAATTAAAAATTTACTCGCAGTCTAGCTAATGCTAGACTGCGAGTATGATTTATACACTCGTTCCGCTCGGCAACCCTGGTGAAAAGTATGCGCGCACACGTCACAATGCTGCGCGTGTGATGCTTGCGACTATAGAAAGCGACATTGCTCATATGAGTGACTACGAAATATTCGTACCAGAAACATTTATGAATGAAAGCGGCAAAGCGGTGAGTGAATACTTACGCTATCACGAAGGTCGCGAGCTTGTTGTTATTTATGATGACAAAGATCTAGCGTTTGGAACATTTAGAATTTCATTTGATAGAGGAGATGGTGGACATAATGGTGTAAAAAACATTATTGAGTCTCTTGGTAAAAAAGATTTTATTCGTATTCGTATCGGTATTGCTCCACATGATGTCGATGGTAAAGTCGTGCTCGCACCATCAGGTTCTGATGTGCAGGATTATGTCATGGGAAAGATTAGGGATGATGAGGAGACATCACTTCGTGAAATTGCTTCTCGTGTATTAGGTGCACTGCAAACTATCGCGAGTGATGGATATCAGAAAGCGATGGAGAGATATAATGGACAGCTAACAGCTAACAGCTAACAGCTAACAGCTAACAGCTAACAGCTAACAGCTAACAGCTAACAGCTAACAGCTAACAGCTAACAGCTGGAAGAGGGAAGCTGGAAGTAAAAAGGAAGAGCGGCGCCGTAGGCGCCGCTTTTTCTGTGTTGTGTTTCTCTTCCAGCTTCCAGTCTTAAGCTTCGAGCTTCTATCTTTACGCCTTCTTCACTTCTCCGTATGTAAGCGTCATTCTCTCTTCATTTGCATCAAAGAGGGTGATTGAAAACTTGTAACTCTTTCCAAGTGAAAGTGTTGCACGTAGTGCTGCTTCGTCTCCGAAATCAGATACATGTACAAGTCCTGCTACACCTTCTTCAATAGATACGAGTGCTCCGTGCTTGTTGAACTTAATCACAACACCAGCGACCTCATCTCCTTTCTTGTACTTCTTTGCAGCTTCCTTCCAAGGATTTTCCTTGAGAGCTTTGAGTGAAAGTGAAATCTTTCCATCCTTCACTTCGATGATCTTGGCACGAACTTTTTCTCCGACACGAGCGTGAGCCTTAGTGTCTTCAACAAGCCCCCAGTCAATTTCACTCTTGTGAACGAGACCTTCGACACCGTCTTCTAATTTAACGAAGATACCGAATTCGACGACACCAGTTACTGTACCTTCTACTTCATCACCAACGAGGTAATTGCCCATAGCAACTTCCTTGGTTTCCTTTGATGATCCTCCATCTTTTTCTGAGAAGATAAGTTTACCTTCCTTTGGAATTGCAGAAATAATACTTACTGATACACGCTTACCGATAAGCTTCTTAAGTTCGCGTAGGATTTTGTCCTTATCGCCATCTTCGATACGAGGATAGTTTTCTTCCTTAAGCTGTGACGCTGGAAGGAATCCTGCCATACCTTGCCATTCGATAATAAGTCCACCCTTGTTTGCATCCTTAACAACGAGATCCATAACACGCTTCTCTTTGATGGCCTGTTCTGCGTCATTCCACATAAGAGCCTGACGAGCTTCCTTGAGAGAAAGTTCTACGTAGCCTTCAGGATTTTCACGAAGAACAATCTTCGCTGAAATAGTATCTCCGATACTAATACGCTTGATAACGTCTCGCGCATTCATGAATTCGATACCATAAATGATACCTGTTCCTGATGTACCGAGGTCGACGTAGAGCGCTGCCTTTTCAATAGCAACGACGATACCTTCTACAATATCTTCTTCCTTAAAGAATACTGCACCTACAGCAAACGGTGCCACTACTTGTTCTGTACTTGTTGTCATATAGTTGGGTAAAAAAATGGCCGCCCACGAAAGGCGGCTAACCTTGCGGTCTGGGCTCCGTCTTGTTGTTTACTACACACAAGTCGGGGATTACGCCAGAACGATTATCTATTAATAGATGGGAGTAATACTACTTTAAATACAGTTAGGAGTCAACAGTTAGGGGTTAGGGGTCAAAAATATTTAATGAATCAAATATTCAATATTCAATTTGAATAACAGTATGAATACAAAGTAATACAAAAATAAGAAAACCGCCGGCGTGATGCGCTAGGCGGTTAATAGGGGGGCGAAGCACAAAGGCTTACTGTCCGGCCCGCGCGTTGTCGTTGTGAGGACTTTCGTCTTCTTTCGTTGCAAGCAAGAATACGAAGAGTGTTGCAAGCGCAAAAAGAACGGTCAGCCGTGGCGAGAATTGCCATAAAGGCTCTATCACCCATTTGTAGAAGAGAAAGACAAAAAGTCCGTTAATTCCGATCTGGAAAATAGCTTTGAACGCCTTCATGGCGGTCTCCTTTGTTGGTTTTGGTTTCAATATGGCCCCCAGCCATGCATCGAGGGGTCGTCTTTCGAGCGCTCCTTTTTCTGTGTACCACGAATGGCACTGGCGAACATCTTGACGATGTAGGAGCAGACGGCTCCGCTGGCCGCCAATCCGAGGAGGCCTGCAATCAGTTTGAGGACAGGTTCCTTGTCTGGGGTGATCGTGCTTCCCAGAGCTAGAGCTAGGTAGGCTATCGCGACGCTCACGATCGCCCAGGTGAAGGTTTCCCATGCTGTTGTTTTTGTCATTTCCTTTTTCCTTTTTTCAATATATTCATCACACGCCCGTGTAATGTTCGTTTATTACACTATCATATAAAGTGTAAATGTCAAGTTATTGAGAGATGGATATACAAATAAAAAAGCCGCCGGCGTAATGTACGCCAGGTATTTTTGACCAACAATGCTATCTTAAACTTGACTTTTCAGTTTATTTGTGATATATTATTTTTGGTCCCAAATTTCTTGGGTCCATAACCAACTAGGAGCACCAAAATGGTCTTCGGTAACCGTATGGCAACACTGGAAGTGTTGCCCGATGCGAGGGGCATCGTTAAAAACCCAGTACACCGTCACGCCAAAGGTATGACGGCCGTGATCTCTCGGACCTACCATCCGAGTACCCAAGCGCATAGCTTGGGGGTTCTCACGGCACAAATCAACGATTTCCCTGGTGTCACCGTCGGAGATACGTTGTACCTCGGTGGTGGGAAATACACTTCCACTGTGACTGAGGTTGTGAACACTCTCGACGCGTCGCTCTTCAAGGTCTTTCGTTGCAAGACGGAGACGGGGAGCTTCTACGAGGTCATTGCGACACCTCGTCGCTAATGGGGGCTATCATGAAGCTGAAAAATTCACTTGTGATGGTTCTCGTTGTTGCGGCATCGAGTGCTAATGCCTGGTACTTCCAAGCTCCGGCAAATCTTCACTTCACTAACGCTTGTTTGTGGGTGGAGGAAAAGGGTGGTGTGGTTAACGGTTTCACCTCAGACGGTTGCGAGTCAAACTATGCAACCATCAAGGGTGTCCGTTTCTACCACGCTAACAACCAGGAATGCGTTGCAACGACAGGGAAGGCTGTCAAACTGTCCGTTGATCGGAGAGGCCGATATGGTCGCGAGACCTATCGGGTTACAAAGCAGGTGACATCCTGCTTTGCGAAACACTGACACCTGCACCTCGTCAGTGTTCAATAAAGCCCGCGCAAGTGGGCTTTTTTCTTTTGACTAATTTTGGTAGACTGCGATCTATGATTATCACTTATTTCGGACGAGAGCATTTCAAATTAACAGTCGGGGATTTGGTCGTGGCTATAAACCCAGTATCAAAAGAAGGGAAGGGGAAAGTTGCCAAATATGGAGCGGATATTACGCTCATTACGACGAACCACCCAGATTACAACGGCGCTGAACAGACAGAGCATGGAGAAAAAGTTCCTTTCGTTATTCGTGGTGCAGGAGAGTATGAAGTGAAGGATATTTTCATTAAAGGATTCGGTACGACTACCAAGTTGATGGACGGCAAAAAAGAAAAGGAATATCAGAATACAAGTTATGTACTTACCTTAGACGGTATTCGTATTACGTTCTTAGGAGCGCTCTCACAAGCACTCGCTTCCGAGCACAAAGAAATCATCGATGAGACAGATCTTCTTTTTGTTCCAGTTGGACATGATGGATTCCTTCTTAATGCGTACGACGCGCAGAAGCTCGCTGTCGCACTCGAACCGAAGCTTATTATTCCGATGGACTATGATGAACAATCACTTCCAGTCTTTTTGAAAGAAGCGGGGTCCGAAAAAGTGGAACCAGTGGAGAAGCTTACGATTAAGAAGAAGGATATTGATGGGAAGCTTGGTGAAATTGTTCTCTTCCACGAACTCTAGTTCAAAAAATTGCTTCATCTGCTTTGTCGCGACTGCATTTTTGGCAGTCGTCGTACTATGCGTACGCCTTCTTTCAAAAAATTGTCGCTTCTCGTAGCTAAAACAATTTTTTGAACTAGAGGAATGTAGATAATCCGTTCTTCGTTAGGTCGTTCTTCGTTAGGGGGATATACTAACGCTATCATGAGTTCGTATAAAGATCTTGATGTATGGAAAAAGTCTTTTGATGTTTGTTTTGATATATATCAGTCAACTAAGTCTTTTCCTAAAGAAGAATTATATGGTTTAACATCTCAGATTCGCAGGGCTGCAGTTTCTATACCCTCTAATATTTCTGAAGGAAGCAAAAGGGGGCAAAAGGAGTTTCTTCAGTTTTTAAAAATTTCACATGGGTCTGGTGCAGAAGTAGAAACACAACTTTTGTTGGCTCATAAATTAGGGTATATAGCTGATGAAGATTTTAATATGATTGCATTAAAACTCGAAGATGTTATGAAAATGTTGAGTGCATTTATTAAGAAATTTAACGAAGAACGAAGAACGTCCTAACGAATAACGATACATGAAGCGTCATCTTAAACGATATACAAGTCTTGCATATTATATAGATTTTTTGCGGCGACAGCCGAAACACATGCAACATGTGTATGCATTTATTTTTTCGGGAAGTATCACTGTGCTGATAGCGGGGATTATTTTGTATACGGATTACGGATTTTGGCATGATAGGTATGTCAGGGATGATTCAGCACTCGTTGTACAAAGTACGAGCACTCCTTCAAACATGGAATCTCCAGGTGAGGCCTTGTCCAGTTTTTGGAATGAAGCGTACGACCAATTCCATTCTATTGGTAAATCAAGCGGTTCACTTTTGGAAGGAAAAGAGACGTACATAAAATAGGAGAACGTCCATAATTAAGAATATTCAATAAAACAATATTTAATATTTAAACGATGCATAATTCTCATGTATTTCATTAATTATCGAGTATTGTTTTATTGAATATTTTTGTAGAAGCATATGGTCTTTCGGTCCCTTTTATGCTATACTAAAATGATTATTATCACCTGATTCTTATGGCAAAAAAGACTATTTCTTCTTCAGAATCCCCCGTAGAACCACGAGCTCACAGTGCTCATCAGCAGGTCAATATCGCAGAAGAAATGCGTACTGCGTATTTGGATTATGCGATGTCGGTTATTACATCTCGTGCACTTCCAGACGCACGTGATGGTCTCAAGCCAGTGCACCGTCGTATTCTTTTTGCGATGAATAATATGGGCCTCACACCAGGGGCCAAGTTCCGAAAGTCCGCGACCGTTGTCGGAGAAGTGCTCGGTAACTATCACCCTCATGGTGATGCTTCTGTGTATGATGCTATGACAAAAACCGCACAAGACTTTTCGTATCGATATCCACTCGTAATGGGACAAGGTAACTTCGGATCAATTGACGGTGACGGTGCAGCTGCTATGCGTTATACCGAAGCGAAGATGGCTAAGCTGTCTATGGAAATGCTTCGTGATATTGAAAAAGATACGGTGCTCATGGTTCCTAACTATGACAGTACAAAAAAAGAACCTCACGTGCTTCCAACGGCTGTTCCTAACTTGCTTCTCAATGGAACGCTTGGTATCGCGGTGGGTATGGCGACAAACATTCCTCCACATAACCTCACTGAAGTTCTTGATGCAACGGTGCATTTGATTGATAATCCGACGGCGACGACAGAGGATCTCTGTGAATTCGTGAAGGGTCCTGATTTTCCACTAGGAGGTGTGGCGTTTGGTCAATCAGATATTCGTGCGGCGTATGCGACAGGTCGTGGAGGTGTGGTGGTGCGTGGTGAAGCGGAAATTTTTGAAACAAAGAGTGGACAATTCCAAATTATTATCACATCTATTCCATATCGTGTTCTTAAAAGTAATTTGATTGAAAATATTGCAGACCTTGTACGTGAAAAGAAAATCGAAGGCATTAAAGGACTTCGCGACGAATCGACAAAAGACATTCGTGTTGTTATCGATTTGAAATCTGGTGCACAACCACAGAAGATTTTAAACTATTTATATAAACATACAGAACTCGAAAGTACATTCCATTACAACGTGGTAGCTCTTGTCGACGGTGTTCCTCAGACACTCGCACTCAAAGGCGCACTCGAAGCATTCATTGGACACCGTAAAGAAGTGGTGCGTCGTCGTACGGAATTTGATTTGAAGCGTGCACTTGAAAAGGAACACATCTTGCTTGGTCTCAAGAAAGCACTTGATCACATCGATGAAATCATCAAGACTATTCGTGCGTCGAAAGATACACCAGAGGCACATTCTGCCCTTGTGAAGAAGTTTAAGTTTTCAGATATTCAGGCGACAGCTATTCTTGAAATGAAGTTGCAGCGTCTCGCTGGTCTTGAACGAAAGAAAATCGAAGATGATTTGAAAGCAGTACAAGCGCTTATCGCAGAGCTTCAAATAATTCTTGCGTCAGTTAAGAAAATGATGAGCATCATTAAAGATGAACTTACGGATATCAAAGAAAAATACGGTGACGCTCGTCGTACCAAAATCGTGAAACATAAAGCGAAGGAATTCAACCCAGAAGATTTGATTCCAGACCGTGAAGAAGTGCTCGTTTATACCTCAGGTGGTTATGTAAAGCGTACTGACCCAGATGAATTCCGCACACAGAAACGTGGTGGTGTAGGGGTGGTGGATTTGAATACCAAAGAAGAGGACTTCGTAACGATGTCGCTCACGACCTCGACACACAGCGACATGCTCTTCTTTACAGATAAAGGAAAGGCGTATCAGATCAAGATGTATGACCTTCCAGAAGGTAAGCGTGCTACTCGTGGAAAATCTATCATGAACTTCCTTCAATTGACCGATGGTGAACATGTGACAAGTATTCTTCCAATGCCGAAGGATATGAAGCAGTCAAAGGGTGGAGAAAGTGAAGGTATATCACTCATGATGGTGACAAAGAACGGTACGATTAAGAAGTCATCAGCCGAGAGCTTTAAGGATGTGCGTCGAAATGGTTTGATCGCTATTCGCCTCGAAGATGGTGATGAGCTTCTCTCTGCATTGTTCGTGAAGGGTGATGATAGCGTGATTCTCACAACACAAAACGGTCAGTCGATTCGTTTTAGTCATAATGATGTACGCGAAATGGGGCGCACTGCAGCAGGCGTGATCGGTATGAAGTTGGATAAGGGTGATGTGATTGTTGCTGGAGATGTGATACCTGCTGGAGTGAAAGGTCAGGAACTTCTCATCATGACTGGCAATGGATACGGTAAGAAGACGAAGCTTTCTGAATACAAAGTACAGAAGCGCGGAGGAAGTGGTATCAAGACCGTGAAGGTGACAGAGAAGACAGGTAAGTTGATGGTGGCACGTGTCGTGACATCAGAAATCGAAGAATTGCTCGCGGTATCAAAGCAGTCGCAAGTGATTCGTACAGAACTTACATCGATTCCGACACTTGGACGTGATACGCAGGGTGTACGTATTATGAAACTTCGTGAAGGGGACACTTTGGCGTCTTTCAATTTACTGTAAATTGCTTGTTTTCTGGAATAATTGTATAAATTATATCGGTGGTATAATTATTAAACAATGACAACAATCTTACAACAGAGGACCTTAAAAGAAATAGTAAAGCAATATAAGGATCTTTATGGTTTACCAGAGCATAAAGCTTTTCTCTTTTTGGTAATCGAAAAATACTTATCAAATCTCGACTTGAATAGTATTGATATTGAAGAATCCATTGTTGATGGAAGTGAAGATTGTGGAATAGATGCTGTTGTTATTAACGATAGTGAAAATGATGTTCGCCCACAGATTTATTTTTTTCAGTCGAAATTTTATCAGGCAGAAGATGCTTTCGAAAAGGATTTTGAAGGAGGGGCTCTTGATAAAATGCAGAGTGCCATAAATGACTTTGTTTTAAAAGGCAGGATTAATAAACTTTATCAAAACAAGAGATTAATCGACAAGCTTCGGTCTGTAAAGAATTTAGGATTTAAGAATCCTAAGTATACAATTATTTTTTGCTCAAACTCAAAAGAGCCAACGAACACCGCAAAATCGAGACTGGAAGAATTTATTAAAGAATCAAATAAAGAAGCAGCAGGAGATTATTTAAGTGTTGAATATATTAATCTAGATAGAATTGCTAAAGAGCTTATCGCCCCACAACAAAGGAATTTAATAAACTTAAAAATGCAGACATCTGGTAAATTTTTGGTAGAAGATACTGGAAACGTGCGTTTGTTCGTGGGGGCAGTTGATGCAGAAGAGCTTGTTCGGTTAGTGGAGGAAAATAGGGATGATTTATTTGAAAGAAATGTTCGTGGGTATTTGGGGTCAAATAAAAATCTTAATAAAAATATAATTCAAACAGCGTCAGGAAAAGATAGTCCATATTTTGTCTATATGAATAATGGAGTAACAATGACCTGTGAGAGATTTACACATGCCCCAACAACAAGTTCACCTCTCTTGGAAATAATAAATGCTCAGATTGTTAACGGACAGCAAACTGTAAGGTCTTTACATGAGGCTTCGCAGATGAGGGATCTAAAGTCTGATGTAAAAGTATTGGTCCGTATCGTTGAAACAACAAACTCTGATCTGTTGGATCAAATAATAGAGGCAACAAATAGTCAAACAAAGGTTACTTCGAGAGACTTACATTCTAATGATGAAATACAAAAACTTATAGAAGAGCATTTAAAGTCAAAAGGTTTCTTTTATGAATCAAGAAAAAATAAATACAAAGGAAAAGAAGTTTCAAAAAGAGTAGATGCTGAAATTGCAGCACAGGCCTATTATGCGATCTTCTTTGAAGAACCTGCTACTGCAAAAGATAAGAAAAAATTACTGTTTGGTGATAAGTATGATGATATTTTTAATCAAAATACTAAATCTGAAGAGATCTTGTATAGTTTTTTATTGTTAATAGACATCCAGAAATTAAATAACACGAATAATAAAGAGAAGTACACTTTTTTAAGTGATGCGACTCTTCATATTCTTGCTCTTACCTACAAAGAAATGCAAGAGAACAATCTAACTCTTGATTTAGCATACCAAAAGACCGTGGAGGCTATCGATATATTAGTAAAAGAGAGAAGTGCTGTAGAATCTGAGAAATATGAACATAGAAGGACATTTAAAGATCCTGAAACTTACGGCCGTATTGTAGAAATCTTGCACAGAATGTAACTAGTTAATATTTTTTTGGTAGTTTTATTTGCTAATTATGATAATCCTCAGACAAGATATGTTTTTTAATTATTAATTCCGCAAAGCGGCCCTGTCCACTAGTAACCAGCAACTAGTAACTATATACTATATCCATATGTTTTTAACGCCAGAACAACTCGTACGTGATTTATATTTGAAACCAGGGGACAGGGTTGTGGATATTGGTTGTGGCACAGGTGTGTATACTATCGCACTCGCACGTGAAGTCGGTGAGACAGGTCAGGTGTACGCCGTGGATGTACATCGCGAAGCATTGCACACGCTTGCCGGCACACTTCAAAAAATGAGCATACAGAATGTCGAAATGCTCTGGGCAGATGTAGAAAAAGGAATTCCAATTGATGCGTACAGCTTGGATGCAGTGGTGATTTCAAATGTGCTCTTTCAGTTGGAGAATATCGAAGCTGTACTCATGTATGTCGGCAAGATTTTGAAACCGGAAGGGCAATTACTCATCGTGGAATGGAGCGCGTCACATAGTGGTATCGGTCCACATGCAGACCATGTCGTATCAGAAGCAAAAGCCGAGGATCTCGTGCAAAAGCATGGCTTCAGAATGCAAAAACGTCTCCCCGCCGGCGGATACCACTATGCGTTCATCGCGATTTCTTCGTAGAGTTCAGGCCTAGACCCAGTTAGGGGCTAACAGTTAGGGGTTACGTGAAAAAAGAAAAGAAACTTTGGAATTAAGAGCATTTAATAAAAAGAAATTTTGAGTAAAGGATACGTATCCACTAGTTCTTGTTTTGTATAACCTATATACTGTAGTAATGTTACGTAAATTAATTCTCGGGGCTGGCGTTTTCGCCGCGCTACTTGCTGTTCTTATTTTCTCAGGAAAGATTCCTCTTGGAAATCCTGATCAAACCGCAGCTGGTGAGGTAGTTCTCTGGGGAACTCTTCCAGAACCAGAAATGAACAAAGTCGTTCAGGAGTTTAATCCAAAAGCAAAAACCTATCGCGTGGTGTACAAAGAAATACGTGAAGACAAATTCAACCAAACGCTTTTGGAAGCACTTGCAAATGGAGCTGGTCCGGATATGATTCTCGCACCATATCAGATGATTCTCACTCAGTCTCCTCGTCTATATCCTTTCCCTCTCGCCTCGCTCGGTGAAAAGGCTTTTAAAGATACGTACGTAGATGGATCCAATGTCATGTGGACACCACTCGGAGCACTCGCGCTTCCCGTGTCAGTGGATCCAATGGTGCTTTTCTATAATCGTTCTCTTTTTTCAAAACATGGCATTGCGAATCCTCCGACCTATTGGGATGAAGTGGTAAACGTCGTTCCAACTCTTACATCTGCTAATGCACAGGGCCAATTCTTGGAATCAGGTATTGCTCTCGGTGCACCGAACCTCGCGTATGCAAAAGATATTATCATGGCAATCATCTGGCAACTTGGACAAGTGCCTGTGCTTGCCTTTTATGACCAAGCAGGGGCTATCTCGCTTCAAATTGCAGCGAACACTCCGACAACAGAAGGAGGGGACGTGTTCCCACTTTCTACAGTGATTAGATTCTTCACACAATTCGCAGACCCTACACAACGTACGTATACGTGGAATCAATTTTCAGGAAATGCAGACGATCAATTCGTTGCAGAAAAGGTGGCCATGTATGTAGGCTACGCGAGCGAGCTTGGCACGCTGCGCGCACGCAATCCAAAAGCAGATATCGAAATGACATACCTTCCACAAACACGTGGTTATGGTACATTTGCGACAGGTATGAAAATGTACGGCATCGCTACGCTTAAATCTTCGAAGAATCCGGTAACAGCGCTCAGTGTAGAAGCACAATTCGCAGGCGGAGGTGTATCTCCGACCATTGCTGGAATAGTAGGATCGGTGCCAGCACTCAGGTCGTACGCAAGCGTGCCCGGTGTCGATGCAGTCATCTCTCTTAGTATGTTAAATGCGCGCGGATGGTATGATAGCTTTTCGGACGCATCCACGGCATATGTCATGAGTATGCTTTCGGATGTTATTAGTGGGCGCGCAGGAGTGACGGATGCGGCGAATACTTTTGTTGCTCGCCTTCGTGATCTCTACACTCCACAATAATTGGTAGAGACTTCTCCTAACTCCTAACTGCCAGCCCCTAACTATCCACAACCATGAAAAATAAATACATCCTCACTGCATTGCTCGCATCATTTTTCATAGTAATTTCTTTTGTACCTCTGTATGCACAGACATCTGCATATCCTACGAAGTCTATTTCTGGGAATGATCTCTGTGGAGCGACAGCACAGACAGAATGTAATGTTACTAACTTCAAAGCAATGGTTTCGAGCCTGCTCTCACTCTTCACGGTTATAGGATCAGTTTTCGTTGTTCTTGTTCTTGTTGTTCGTATGGTGATGATAGTGTGGGCTCGTAAAGATCCTAGCGGTGCGGCTCTTAAGAAAGTAGGGTACGAAGCCTTTCAGTCACTTATTGGTTTTGTGGTTGTCTTCGCTATTGCCGCCGGAGCCCTTACCTTTATTTTGAAATCATTTGGCGTACAAGATTTTATTTTAAAATTATTTTCTGAAGCATTTGTTACCCACGCGTATGCAGATACCGGATCATTGTTGCCGAACCCTACGACAATGAATAATCTCTATGATGTATTGCTTAGTCTCGCCAGGATAATTATTAGGTGGTTCGTATATCCATCCATTGTCGGCATGTGGCTTTTTTCAGGATTCGCATATGTGTACGCGCAAGGTAAACCTGAAGAACTTAAAAAGGCGCACTCGTACACGTTGTTGGCAGCGATTATTACAATTGCGGTAGTGATGGTGCAAGGATTTGTTTTCGCAGTGAGAAATACCGCATTGCAAGTTATTGGAAGTTCTACGGTTACTACACCGGCGTCTACCATGCCTAGTGCTAGCACTGTTACTGCACCAGTAGGCTCTTCTACTACATCTATTAATCCAGATGGGCGTGTGGTTCCTGCAGCAGGAACCACTAACTCCGTATGTACTACACAAAATGGACTATCTGGACAAAGAGGGTTGGATGGAAGTTGTGTGAGTAGAAGTGATTCATATGTTGCTCCCTTAACTGTTACTCCGACAGCATCTGTTCCGAGCTCTTCTTCTCAGGCAGACTTTGTTATTACTCCTCAAAGTAGTGGAGGTTCACCAACAGTTGTTGTTACACCAGCCACAGTGAATCCAGCGACTGCTTCAACCACCCCTCGTAGTACTGTTCAACAAAGATGTTTTGATGTAGTAAATAACATAACGAGAGATGGCACACCAGATGCGAACAGTGCCTGCACAAATTAGTTTTTTTAAATACTGAACAACTCCCTAGTCGGCACAGGAAGTATGGTATACACTTATAGATATTACATTTATGAAAAAACTTCTCAGCCCACGTGTACTTATTAGTGTTCTTTTAGTAGCTGTGCCATCTGTTGTTTTTGCCGCCGCAGGGGACGTTACTGGCGCCGCCGCAGCCACTCCTGCCGCAGTGACAAATATCGCAACAGGTATCGGAACATTCGCGGTTCTTGTTACACTCTTTACGACGACGGTGGTGAAAGCTGTGGGAACACTTCTTCTCGCAGCAGCACTGGTGGTATTTTTCTTCGGTATCGTTCAGTACATTTGGGGTGCACGTGAAGGAAAGGCTGATAAAGTAAAAATTGGAAATCAATTCATGGGGTGGGGATTGCTCGCACTTTTTGTCATGTTCTCGGTATATGGAATTATTAAATTCGGACAAGGAATTCTTTTTAGCGGTTCTGATGTGACGACAATCAAAATCCCTTCGTTTGATTTCGGAGGTGCAAGTTCTGGTATTGCTCCGAGTGGAGGAGCTCTTGTTAACCCTAGTGCGGCTGGAACAAATGCTTGTACTGGAAAAGCTGACGGCTCTACATGTGGCACAGGAGGAAGATGTGTCTCGCAAAATTGCGCAGGTGGAACTTCTTCCGTAGTACCTGCTGCCGGAGGTACTGTTTCAGCAGCTCAATCTGCGTATAATACGTGTATTGGAAATAATGGTACAGATGCCTCCTGTCAAAGTGCGTATCAATCGGCCGGAGGAACGGGCTCTGCTGCACAGAATCTAGCCAGTCAGGCCTATAATTCATGTCTCACAAATGGTAACTCTTCCGCAGAGTGTCAGACTGCATATGCAGCCTATGGAGGAATAGGCTCTGCTCAGGAAAATTTAACTAATACGGTGTACACAAACTGCATGACAAATACAGGAGGGGACATGGCCACGTGTCAGACAGCCGCTCAAGCTGCAATGACTGGAAATGGACCAGCAACCGTTACATATGCTCAATGTGTAACCAATAATCCCGGCCTGGAAGATCTTTGTGCCGCTTCAACAGGAGTAACACCTCCTGCATCAGGTACAGTAGGGCCAACACTCCCTTCTTCTGATTTTTCTGCTAGTTGTGATTTTGGTATGGTTGTAGGTTCAAATGGAACCTGTGTGACTGAAGCTGCGCAAATGCAAGAGATAAATTCTTCTGTTTCTGACCCTGCAGCAGACACTTCTGCAGGAGGAACCACACCTCCAGCCACAGATGGAGTTTATCTTGACCCTTCTATTATTATGATATAGAGTATTGACTTACTTTGTTTGCTTAACCATTACTATCCCCAGCTATTCTTGCAAAGAATCACAAGAACGCTATACTTAACATACACACATAAAAACATATGAAAAAAGCACTAACATTATTCACACTCGCAGCTGGCAGTATCATGTCAGCATCTGCACAAACAATTACTATCGGTAACTCAGTACAGCAAGGAGCTGTGAACGGAGGTGCTCTTCTTTCTCTTCTTGCACTTGCGCAGACTATCGTCACACGTCTCGTTCCTTTTGCTGTAGGTCTCGCTGTTCTTGCATTCTTTTGGTACCTTATCAAGTACATTTGGTTGGGTGCTGACAGTGCTGAGAACAAATCAACCTCTCTCAGAGGAATGGCATACTCTGTGCTCGCACTTTTCGTAATGGTTTCTATCTGGGGGTTGGTAGGATTCTTCGGGTCACTCGTAGGTATCAATCAAGGTGGATCAGTTCCGATTCCTGGTGTTCCGGTTCCAGCAGCGTAAACGCTTTTTACATAAACAAAAAACCAAGTCGTACGACTTGGTTTTTTGTTTATGTAAAAATAAAGCATTGATGTATTTGCATCTACTAAAAACTAAAAACTAAAAACTACCCTATGGTATACTTTTACTATATGAAAAAATTATTACTTGGTGCAGTGCTCATCCTTAGTAGCTGTACGTTAACATCTGCTCAGATTCAGGTGGGTCAAGTGAACGGCACCTTAAACGGTCTTCCTGTTGGTGTTAATGGCCAGACAGGTGTCATACAAGTAAGTAATGGAAATGGAGGGGGCCTCATCTATAACGCAAACACAGGAGGGTATCAAATAGGAGGGACGATAGGTGGCGTACCTATTACTGTGGGCAACGGTACGTTAAATGTCGGCGGTACGAGTGGATCAAACGGAGTTCTTGGTCTACTTGCTCTTGCGCAACTTATCATAAAGCGCCTCGCTCCGTTTTTGGTTGGGATGGCGATGCTTGCATTCTTTTGGTTTCTCATTGAATTCATTTGGAAAGGAAGAAATAGTGCAGATGAGCAGCAGAAGTCATTAAGAGGGATGGCGTATTCCGTGCTCGCACTTTTCGTAATGGTATCTGTGTGGGGAATCATTGGGTTTGCTGGATCTGTTCTTGGTATCAATCAAGGAGGGATGGCACCGAAGACATGCTTGCCAGGGGAGACCTCCTGCTAAAGTTTTTATATAAAAAATCCTGACTATATGTCAGGATTTTTTGTATAAAAACTTTAGTCTATAAAGTCCATAAAGTAAAAAGTCCATAAAGTAAATTACGAACCCGTATTTCCTTTTGACTTTACAAACTTTACGGACTTTCGACTCGTGCGACCCTAAATACAAACTTACAAGTTTGTATTTAGGGTCGCACGCGGTATACTCATATCCATGAACGGAGAAACTCTTTTTAGAAATATCGTCATTGGCTTCGTACAGCCACTGTATCAAATTGTTATTGTCTGTGCTTTTATATACTTTCTCTATGGTGCTGCGAAGTTCATCTACGATATGAATGATCCTACGAAAAAGAATGATGGTAAGAGTCATTTGTTCTGGGGACTTATCGGATTATTTATTGTATTTTCTGTTGGTGGAATTATTCCACTTATCAATAGTATTTTCGGAGGATTTTTCGTGTACTAGGTCCCCTGTTAGGGGTTAGGGGGGTGCAATACTATACACAATACATACGTAACTTTTCATGAAATCAAAACTTTTCAAACGAACCATTCTTGGTTTGTTATGTGTGCTTGTCTTGATTTGCTTCCTGATGGTTATTCCGCGAGCATGGTCTGCTCTACATCCTCACGATCCTCCGCTTGGGTACCATTTTGTCACACCATTATATCTGGCGATTGATGTAGGACTAGAAACCTTAATAAACAAAACGCCAGAGATTCCCGCAGATATTAAGGAGATAAAGAATATTGAATATAAAAATGTGAATGGTCAGTCGCTACAGCTCGACATGTATATTCCACAAAAAAAGAGCATCAAGCTGGCACCGCTTTTGATTTTTGTTCATGGTGGTGGATGGAGTGGCGGCAAAAGATCGGACTATTTGGTGTACCTTCTTTCGTTCGCCAAGAAAGGATATATCACGGCGACCATTTCGTATAGACTAGATGCTGACACTCCGTATCCCGCAGCTATTGAAGATGTTAACGATGCAGTGACATGGCTGTCTTCACACAGTGAGACGTATGGGTATGATAAAAATAATATCGCAATTATCGGAGGTTCAGCGGGAGCACATCTCGCGCTTCTTGCGGCATATGGATGGGGCGGTTCTGTCTCTCATCCAATAAAAGCTGTTGTCGATTTATATGGGCCGACAGATCTCACAACAGGCTATATGAGAAATCACTCGCTCGTAACGTCGTTCATTGGTCACCCATACGAAGATTCTCCAGAACTTTACAAAGAGGCTTCACCAATAACATACCTTGATTCAAAAGATCCCCCAACACTTATTTTTCATGGGACATCTGACGAGCTTGTTCCTCTTAGTCAATCAGATGTATTGAAAGCATATCTTCATACCTTGGGCGTACCTGTGACCTATTACCGGCTTCCTTTATGGCCTCACACTATGGATGTGGTTAAGCGTGTGAATGATTTTACGGATCAGAAGATGGAGGATTTTTTTGCGACGTACCTCAAATGATTACGTGGTGGGAATGGTCTTGTTTTTACGCCTAGCGACACTTTGTGGTAGAATCAAATGATATGAATACAACTGACTCACAAGCACGAATGGAAGCGATCGTATCGCTTTGTAAACGCCGTGGATTTATTTTCCCAGGAAGTGATCTCTATGGAGGGCTTGCAGGAACCTTTGACTACGGGCCAACAGGTGTCCTTTTGAAACGTGCACTTGAAAATGCGTGGTGGGATTTTTTTGTGAACAAAAGAGACGACATGTACGGTCTCGATGCTGCACAGATAAGTAGTGAGAAAATATGGGAAGCAAGTGGTCACTTGGCAGGGTTTCATGACCCTCTTATTGAAGACAGTGTTACCAAAAAAACATACCGCACTGACCATGTTTTGGAAGATGCTGGCATCTCAGCTGCAGGATTAACGCCAGACCAAATGACTGCACTTATTGTAGAAAAAGGAATTAAAAGTAAAGATGGAAATCCATTCAGTGAGGCAAAGAATTTTAACCTTCTCTTTCCAGTTCGTATGGGGGCATCAAGTGAGACGAGCACAACGGGATATCTGCGAGGAGAGCTTGCACAGGGAATGTTTACGAATTACAAAAATGTTTTAGATAGTATTCACCCTAAGCTTCCTTTTGGTTTGGCTCAAATCGGTAAAGCGTTTAGAAATGAAATTGCTGCGAGAGACTTTATTTTTCGTTCTCGTGAGTTTAATCTTATGGAGTTTGAATATTTCTTTGACCCACGCAAAGGTGACTGGGCAGAATTATTTGAAATGTGGCGCAAGGAAATGTATGCCTGGATAGAGTATATTGGTATTAAAAAAGAAGGTACTCATGAAATTGAAAAAGCTGGAGTTGACCTTGCTCACTATTCAAAGCGTACTATCGACATTGAATTTGATTTTCCTTTTGGACAAAAAGAATTATACGGCCTTGCCTACCGAACAGATTTTGACCTTACGCAACACGAAAAGTACAGTGGTGTTTCTCAAGCATATGTAGATGATCAGACAGGGGAGAAATTTATTCCTCATGTTATTGAGCCAACATTTGGTATCGATAGAACGATACTGGCAATTCTTACGAGTGCCTACGACGAAGAAACCGTTGGCGAGGGTGATACTCGTACTGTATTTCACTTCAGTCCTGTGATCGCTCCATTCCAAATAGCCGTACTTCCTCTTTCTAAAAAAGAAGAGCTACTTACCCCTTCTCGGGAACTGGTAAAGTCTTTAAAGAAAATTGCCAGAGTTACGTATGATGAAACTCAGTCAATCGGTAAACGTTATCGTCGTCAGGATGAAATCGGCACACCGTATTGCGTGACAGTGGACTTCGATACGCTTACAGATAATGCGGTGACTGTGCGAGACAGAGATACGATGGAGCAGGTGCGTATTCCTGTAGCGGAACTCTCGGCTTATTTTGAAGGGAAACTCGGATAATACGGGGTTGCTAAATGGTAAAATATAAAGTATAATTGCAAAACTATGGCAAAGGCACAAGATAATCTCATTTTACTAAAACACAAGGAAACAGGTGAAGTATATTGGACTTCAAAGAATAAAAAGCTTGTAACTCGTAAAATTGAACTCAAGAAGTATTCAAAGAAACTCCGAAAGCATGTTATGTTTAAGGAAACAAAGAAGTAATTCAAATTAAAAACCAGACAATCGTCTGGTTTTTAATTTATCAATTGAAATTAGAAATTAAAAAATTTGTGCTAGAATAGCACACATGGGCCTATAGTTTAATGGTAGAACAACGGCCTCCAAATCCGTTGGTCGAAGTTCGATTCTTCGTGGGCCCGCAAAAATATAAAAACAGTATTTTCGAATACTGTTTTTATATTTTTGCGGACCCACAGCATGTGACCTGTGTCACATGCGTGGAGAATCGAATAGGGCGAGTCAGTAGACGAGTGTCAAACGTGACTTCGAGGAGTCTCCTGTTTTATGTACTCATAAAACGAGACGAGGTGACCGAACTTCTTCGTGGGCCCGCAAAAATAAGGAGAGTATTCATGACTATATTTTTGCTGGGTGTCGTGTAATCACGACCAAGCAAAATACAAAAAATAGAAGTACTTTACGACTGTATTTTTGCAGGTCGAGAAGCTTGGCTTCGAAGACATAGAAATGTAGCAACATTTCTATGAAGCAATATTCTACGACCAAGCAAAATACAAAAAACCAGAAGTACTTCTGGTTTTTTGTACGAGGCGAGCCTAGGGTTATTATAGTGATATACTGTTAGTACTTATTAAAAGTAATAAATTACTATGAAAAAAATACTATCATCAGTGTTATTGTTTGGGGCAGCAGTGTCCTTTGCTTTTGCTCAAACAAGTACAACAACTCCAGTTTCTTCGTCTAATGTTTCTGCTTCAGCTGGACTTACTCCAGAAAGTTCTTTTTATTTTTTCGATAAACTAACAGAATCTTTGCAGGAACTTTTTGCATTTACTCCGGAAGCTAAAGTAAAACTTCAAATAGCTTTCGTGGCTGAGCGTGTTGCGGAAGCAAAGGCTATGCTTGCAGAATCTGGTGATCACTCAAAAGGTTTAGATAGTGTGCATACAAGTATTATAGATACTGTACAAAAAACAGCAGAGATTATTAAGACAGAAAAAGCCGCAGGAAACGATGTCACAAAATTAGCCAAAGAGGCCAATGATGAATTTGATTCAGAAGAAAGTGATCTTTCGAAATCTCTTTCAGATGCTCACAAAGAAATTGTCGATGTGAAAATCGAGTCCTTTAAAAAACTTCTAGAAGAAGCTAAAGTGACAAAAGATGAGGCTAAAATAACTGACGCCGAAAAAGCTTTAGAAGATGCCAAGAAATCAGCGGAAGATTTTAAGGATAAAAAAGATGAAATAAAAAAATCTTTCCAAGATGAAAAAAGAAGCATAGAAGAAGAAATGTCAAAAGAAGATCAAGAGAAAGATACGATGGAATCCGAAAATGAGGATACAGAAGATGTAGAAGATACAGATTCTGTGGACTCAAATAAAGAATCTGAGAACAAGGTGGGTGTAAAACTAGAAATAAAAAACGAAAACAGGGCAACTAGTACCCTTAAGGTAAACACTGAAGTTCGTGACCTTAAAGATGTTAATGGTCAGGAAGATGGTGAAGATGATGTTCCCGACGGACGCAGATAGTTTAACTGATATCTAAAAACACTTCAAAATAATTTGGGGGTGTTTTTTAGTTATTAACTATCAACTACTAACTATTAACTATATACTATCTTACATATGGACAAAAAACTTCGCGTAGCAATCAATGGTTTCGGGCGTATCGGGCGAGCTTTCTATAAAGTTGCACTAACTCGTGACGATATAGAAGTAGTAGCAATTAATGATTTAGGAGACGTGCATAATCTCGCATACTTACTTCAGTATGATACGGTATATCGCGTGTCACCGTTTGATGTGCATGCCGAGGTCCACGAAGTGGACCGAGGTCCCGACCAAAGTGGAGGGACAGAAATAGTAAAGACCGAACAATTTTTGGTTATCGAAGGGGAAATAGATTCTCGTGTGCAGGTTGTTCAAGAAAAAGATCCGACATTGCTTCCATGGAAGGCTATGGACATCGATGTGGTTGTTGAGTCTACTGGACTTTTCACAGCATACGATAAAGCACAAGCGCATATCGTCGCCGGAGCAAAGCATGTCGTCATCTCAGCGCCAGCAAAAGAAGATACGACAGGTACGGTGCCCGGTGAAACCATTCTCATGGGTGTGAATGAAGAAAAATTCGGCACGTGTAATATTACTTCGAATGCGTCGTGTACAACGAATGCTTCAAGTCCGCTCATTGCTATTTTGGATGAAGCTCTTGGTATAGAAAAAGCACTCTTAAATACTGTACATGCGTATACTGCCTCGCAATCAATCGTGGATGGTCCGAACAAAAAAGATTTTCGTGAAGGGCGTGCTGCAGCGCAGAATATCGTGCCATCATCAACAGGTGCCGCTATTGCCGTCACCAAAGCCTTTCCACCACTTGTCGGGCTCTTTGACGGTATTTCTATGCGTGTACCAGTGCCAGCTGGATCAATCGTTGATATTACCTTTATAGCAAAGCGTGACACGACAGCGGAAGAAGTGAACGACATTCTCACGAAGGCATCTCGTACCGATGCATGGAAAGATATTTTCACAGTGACAGAAGAAGAACTTGTTTCCAGCGATATCCTGGGTCTTCCTTTTGCGTCTATCGCTGATCTCAAAATGACGCGTGTGGTAGGGGGAAACCTTGTGAAGGTGTTGGCGTGGTATGACAATGAAATGGGGTATACGCATACTCTCGTGGAACACGTTGCTCGTGCTGGAAAAGTCATAAAATAGTTAGCTTCGTTGTTGCGGGTCCCAGCTCTCTCGTCACCGTACTAGTACGTACGGCTTCTCTTTCGCTTTCCCGCGCCTAGAATCTAATCTATTTTCTGACTTTCCAAAACCAGATTCATTATGAGTAAAATGATATACTAAAAGTATGAAAATTTATTTAGCAACTGATCATGCGGGGTTCGAATTGAAGGAGAACATTAAAAGTTATTTAGAAGAAAAAGGAAATGAAGTGTACGATTGTGGTGCTCTCACACTAGAGGACGGAGATGATTATCCGGAATACATGGCCAGAGCTGCTGAAAAGGTGCAAGAAGATGCAATGCATGCACCGGCTATGGCGGTTATTTTTGGTGGATCAGGAGTAGGAGAATCAATTGTAGCGAATAGGTTCGCTCATGTGCGCGCCGTTGTCTACGCTGGTGGCCCGCTTGATGTGATTAAGGTATCTCGTGAACACAATGATACAAATGTTCTTGCTATAGGTGCACGTTTTGTCACGGTGAGCGAAGCCAAGCAGGCGATTGATTTATTTTTAGCAACACCATTTTCACATGATGAGCGTCATGCTGATAGAATTATCCAGATTGAGGAATTGGTGAAATAACATGGAACACCCTCCTTATTCTCAGTCTGCACTCACACAAGAATCTTTATCTCAAGAAGAGCTTGTCTGGAACGAAAGAATAAGTGAAGTTAAGGAGGTTCTTGAGAGAGAAATTGATTTTAACCTCATTGGGGATATCATTTCTGAATTGTATAGAAAATCATTTCCAGAAATAAAACAAGAGGATGTTCGACAAGTGCTCGATGATGTTTATCGTCCTTCAATTGTAGTGGATTATACAATTTCTTATCAAGAGCCAAAGAAGAGAGAGGGTGTCCATTTTTCTCAAGAATCACAGATAGTCGACGCTTTAGCAGCAACAGACGGAAAATCTATTTATTTTTATGCACGATCATTTTACGATAAGGGGTCGGTTGATAAAGGAAGGTTGTTGTCTGCGAGTATACATGAGTCTCTTCATATAGCATCTTCTAAATTTTTCTCTTTAAGTCACGAAATGAAACTAACGGGTGTGACTAATCTTTTTTCAAAAAAGCTTACCAATAAGGAAGAGATTGTTGGTAGAGAGTTTAATGACCTCAATGAAGGATTGACTGAACTGATTACTGATGCAATTTATAGTGAATATTTAGCACGTAAAGGAGAGGTAACCTCTCCGGTGTTTGAAGAAGTGGACCCAGAATCAGGCATGTCTTTTGGTTTAATTGGATCTCCTATGGAGTATGAAGAAGGGCGACTATTTGCGTATGAATTTATGGAAGAGTTTTCCAGGGTGTCTGGTTTGGGTCTTGATGAGACAGCGAGATCAATGGTCGCAGAGTACTTCGCCGGAGAAGGGTTTCATCGTGATGAAATTAAAGAATTAGTTTCAAATGACGAAACTTTACTTGAAATGCTTGCCGTTGCCAAGAGGAATATACCTGTTGGGTATAATAAAGAGTCTCTTGATTTTGTTAAGAATGAACTCTCTCACCAGGAGAAACTATTTACGTGGGCATTATTTGGTAGAGACGAGGTGGGAAGGTATAATGAAAAGATACATGAAAGCCTGTAATGACTTTTCTAAAAGTTAATTTCTGATATTTAATCCTTAATCCTTAATACTTAATTCCCATGCAAATCACTCCCGCCATCTTGCCTCATAACTTCGAAGAACTTATAGAAAAACTTTCACGTGTAGAAGGTCTTGTTTCGAAAGTACAGATTGACCTTTGTGATGGTGTATTCGGTCGAGAGAAGACATGGTTGCCAGAAGGTACAGAAGTATTGCCTTCTTCTTTTTCATACGAGTTCGATATCATGCTCGATACTTGGCAACTCCACACACTTCATGCTCTTTCTCTTGGTGCGAAAAGTATCGTCGCGCATGTAGATATGTTTACGGACGAGGATCTCTCTACATTGGTTGGAATGGTTTCTCCTCATTCCGCTGCGCTTGGTATTGCTGTATCAAATGACAAAGGGTTGGACTTTCATGCAGACATGATACGAAAAGCTCGGACGCTGTATCCTCATGTTTTTATTCAAGTGATGGGTATTGTAAATATTGGAGAGCAGGGACAATCCTTTGACGAAAATACACCAGGACGAGTAAAAGCCCTTAAGCAGCAGTTTGGTGATGTGCATATTCAGGTGGATGGAGGCATCACTCTTGAAACAGGAAAGTTGGTACGACAAGCAGAAGCGGATACGCTTGTTGTTGGTTCCTATATATTCGGACGTGATGACGCAGGTGCCTCGCTTGAAGAAATCAATGCTGCAGTGAATGGATAGGTACTTTTGATTACAAAAGAATTTTAAATTTTTAATTTCTAATTTTTATGTAAATTCTCTGTATTTGTATCACTAAAAACTAAAAACTGGAAACTAAAAACTGTACCTGCTCATTTTCCACTGCCTACTGTTGACTGTAGGCTGTATACTATCTATATGCACTCACTCACTGACGTAGAAGTACAAGCACTCACACTTCGTGCAGAAGATATACGTGAGAGTATTGTGAAGATGCTCGTAGAGGCAGGTAGTGGTCACACTGCTGGACCACTTGGTATGGCGGATATTTTCACTGCGCTCTACTTTCGTATTCTCAATCACAATCCACGACATCCGGACTGGGTTCAGCGTGATCGAGTGATCCTCTCTAATGGCCACATCGTGCCCGTGCTCTATGCGACCATGGCACATGCGGGATACTTCTCTGTGTCTGAATTAAAAACACTTCGCAGGTTTGGTTCTCGTCTTCAGGGTCACCCTCATCGCGAGTCGCTCCCTGGACTTGAAACGACATCTGGTCCTCTCGGTTGTGGACTATCACAAGCAGTCGGTATGGCGCTCATGGATAAACTAGAGAATCACAAACCAGATAGATATTTTTATTGCTGTATGGGTGATGGTGAAATAAATGAAGGACAAGTATGGGAATCTTTTTTATTGTTGAACAAGTACAAGCTCACAAAAGTTATTCCGATAATCGACAGAAACACGATTCAAATAGATGGCTATACGGAAGACGTTTTACCCCTTGAATCTCTTAAAGATAAATTGGAAAGTTTTAATTTTCATGTCATAGAAATAGATGGGCACAACTTTCGCGATATCGTGCGAGCTGTTGGTGCTGCAAAAAGTTCATTGGATAAACCAACCGTCATTATTGCTCACACGATTCCAGGAAAAGGGGTGACAGCTTTTGAAGGAGACTTTAGATGGCATGGCAAAACTCCTAGTGTGGAAGAGGGGAGAATGGCTCTCAAAGAGTTGCGAACGCTCAAGGGTAAGATTAAGAACGAATTAGAGTAACATGATACGAAATACATTATTCACCGCTAAAGAAGAAGAGAAAGCTACACGCGAAGGATTCGGCGAGGGTCTTCTACGTGCGGGAAAATTGGATTCACGTGTAGTCGCTTTGTGTGCAGACTTGACCGACTCAGTGAAGATGGGGGATTTCAGGGACGCTTTCCACGGACGATTTTTTGAAGTGGGTATTACCGAGCAAGCAATGTCAGGACTCGCAAGTGGTATTGCAGCTATGGGGTATATTCCTTTTATGGCGAGTTATGCTATGTTTTCTCCAGGGAGAAATTGGGAACAAATTCGTACCACCATCGCATACAATAATGTGCCAGTAAAAATTGTTGGAGCACACGCTGGTATTTCTGTTGGACCAGATGGTGCGACACATCAAGCGCTCGAAGATATCGGTCTTATGCGTTTGATTCCAAACATGCAGGTATTCGTTCCGTGTGACGCTGTTGAAGCACGTATCATTACGGAGTACATTGCTACCACGAAACATCCCTCGTACTTGAGGCTTACGCGTGAGAAGACCCCCCTTATGCTTTCGGAAGATCACTCGTTTAATAATGGAAAGGCGTATGTGATGCATATTCCTCAAAAAAAGAATGGTGGAGAGTTCGCACATTCAATCGGTGTGATTGCTTGTGGTCCAGTGATTTATGAAGCACTCAAGGCGGCAAAGGAATTAGAAAAAGAAGGTATTGGCGTGACGGTTATTAATATGCCACAAGTAAAACCACTCGACGCTGCCTTCCTCCTTCGTTTTGTGAAAGATGTGAAGGCGATTGTAACAGTGGAAGAACATCAGGTGACCGGAGGATTGGGGAGCGCCGTTGCAGAATTTTTGGCAGAACATTCACCTATTCGTGTGGCACGTGTTGGTATAGAAGATAGATTCGGACAATCAGGAAAACCTCAAGAACTTTATGAAGAGTATGGGTTGACTGCGAAGCATATTGCGGAGAAAATAAAGACAGTGATTTATTAGGGGCCCAGTTAGGGGTTAGGAGTAAACACATGATACATACTACATACATAAAGCGCGACCGAAGGTCGCGCTTTATGTATGTACCCCTAACTGCTAGCTCCTAACTATTCTAATATCGTTAGCTTGTAATTCTCTGGCGCCTTTTTCAAATACTCTTCGATTTCCGATTCAGATAAAAGTCCTTCCTGCGCTCCGACATGTTGCACAACATTCATACTGTTGATCGGTGCACGACGAATGGCATACGGCGCGTCATATCCTTTTGCGAGATAGGCGACGAAGGTTGAGAAGAATGCATCTCCTGCACCAGTGCGCTCAACAGGTTGCGCAATGTCAGGATATATCGGCATATTAAAATACGTATTATCATATTTCATATAGGCACCTTCTGCTCCATCCGTTATGATAACTGTTTTTGGTCCAAAGTTTTGCAAAGCATCAAGCAATATTTTTATTTCGTGTTCATTCGTTTGTAGTAATCCTTGCGCCTCTTCTTTATTCATACAGACCACTTCTGTATGTTTGTAGATTTCAGCAAGAGTATCTCCTGCTTGTAACTGGAATGTTCCTGGCTGGAAAGCGAGCTTTACATCTGGATGCGCGATCACATAATCCGATATCTCATCATGAAAAGCTTCTGTGTGTGCACCGAGTGATGAAAGGTACAGCCATTTCGGAGGGGTAAGATTTTCTGGTAATTTTTCAAGAAAGTCTGAGTGTTTGATGAGAATAGTTCGGTCACTTCCGTGCCACAATACATAGTGGTAATTTGTCGACTTACCTTCTTCTTGACTCATAAATTCTACGCCAACATTCTCTTCCTTTAGTCTCGTGAGGCATTCCTCTCCGTGCTCATCTTTTCCAACAAAAGCAATAAGAGCAGACGAAAGTCCAAGACGAGAAGCCGACACTGCAGCGTTCGCACTATTTCCTACCGCAGGCACAGGGGTTGCCGATTCGTACGGAACTTTTGCACCGTAAGGAAGGCATAACTCCGCACCGTTAGCTGTCTCTTGTACATGTCCAACGTTTAATTTGATAAAAACATCCACCACCGTGTCTCCGATTGCAATCAAATCATAGGTTTTTTCCATGCACTTATGGTATCACGCGAGGTGCGATATACTGTGTTGATATGAAATCCCTAACCCCTCAAAGTGAAGTGTATCTAGAGACTATTAGTGAGTACAAAGATAGGGGCAATGCCATTGCCCATTTTAATATTTCGAACCTTGATCAAGCGCGTGCCATTGTCGAAGTCGCACAAGAGCTTGGTCAACCGGTTATCATCGGTGCGAGTGAGGGGGAACGAGCGTACATGGGGACGATGATGATACGACAGATTGTGGATGAGCTTAACCAAGAATACGATGTGGCGATTTTCTTGAATGCCGACCATACGTATACGTTTGAGAAAGTGATGGAAGTTGTTGAGGCGGGGTATGACAGTGTCATTGTCGATGGCGCCAAGCTTCCATATGAAGAAAACGTAGCACTTGTAAAGAAATGCGTTGATTACGTGAGAAATTATGAGGAAAAGACCGGTAAGCGTGTGCTCGTCGAAGCTGAACTTGGGTATATCGGACAGTCGTCATCGCTCAACAGTGCTCTTCCAGAAGGGGTGAGTGAAGAAAATATTACAACGATGGGGCAAGCGAAGGATTTTATTATTCGTACAGGAGTGGATATGTTCGCACCGGCAATTGGAAATATACATGGCATGCTTATCGATGCACCTGAGCCAAAATTGCACATTGAGAGATTGCGAGAAATCGCTCGTGCGGTAGATGTGCCGCTTGTACTTCATGGTGCGAGTGGAAACACCGACGAAGATTTGATTGCGGCCGTGGATGCTGGTATCGCTATTGTGCATATCAATACAGAAATTCGTAAAGCATTCAGGGATGGTGAAAAAGAATATATGGACAAAAATCCGCTCGAAGTTGCACCGTATAAATTCGGCCATCAGGGGCAGGAGGAGATGAAGAAAGTAGTTCGCGCCAAGATGGAGTTATATATGAAATAGCATGGAGGATCAAACATTTCCAACGAGAACGGTGGAGAAAAATCAAGAGTCTGTAGATTCTAAAAAAGAAAACCTTTCGCATTTGGATGTAGTTGCTCAAATGAAGGAGAAAAATGCATTTTTTGTGCACACCGTTCAAGTTGGCGACGCTTTGGATGTTTCTGAAAATAATAAAAGCATAGATACCCGTAAGTTAAGTGTGGCAGATAAATTAGATTTGTTGTACGGAGTTAATCCGACATTATCCGCAAGTACTGTGCGTCCAAATACAAATGACGGTACTTTTTTTGGTGGTTTCGGTGTTATTTTTTCTCATGGAGAAATTGCTTCGGTGTCTCGGGGGGAAGATGGTTCAGTTGTACTTTCTCTTACAGAAAGAAAAGTAATCGGAGGTGATCGTAATTCTTCAGAAGATATAGACAGAGCAATAGATCGACAGAATTTTGGTCACGGTAAATCATACAATGAAATAATACTCAAAAATCCTGAAGTTTCTGCTGGTTTTATGAAGCTTGAAACGATGGCAAAACGTACAAGTTACGAAGATGAAGAAAGTACTTATTATGATGGAGAAAAAGTAGTAACCAAAATAGGTGTTGTGGATTTTTCAAACCCTGTAGATAAATTTGGGAAGCCTACGGGTGAAAATTTTGACAAACCTTTTTCTGTTTTGCTTGAAATGAACAAGCGAGGCAAAACCATGTTTATGGACGACTCTAATCAAATGTATATAATACGAAAGATAGATGAGAAAGCAAAACGTGTTGAGTTTGTGGCTGCTCCAATAACTCCAGTACAGTTTTCGGATGCATATGGTAAAGAAAGAATGAACAAATATAATAAGCAAGAAATAGCTGACCGCCTCAAAGAGAGTTTGGCTAGTAAAGGGGTGGTGCTCCATTAATCATTTTTAAATGAGTACGTCTCCAAACATTTTTAAAAAATCAACGGCGTACCTCATCCATTTTCTGACTCGGCTATCGGGTTTTTGAGAAGACGTGTAGTAATATAATTTGTTAAAAGCCGCTCCCTTGGAGGGAGCGGCTTAGGTATTTGCAAAAAACTATCTTCTTCGACTGTTGCCCCAATTGCTTTCCTCGTAGTAGGATTCTCCAAAAAGCAATCCAGATGTGGTTTTCACAACAACGATTAAGTCAGTTGTTATGGTCGTTCTCCGCCAACTCACCGCAGTGTCTTTATTGTCCTCTTTTATTTTCCTAGCTCCTTCATCGTTATTGACATAGACACCAAGAATCTTTGCAGGTGTTTGGATGTAGGCCTTTTTTCGACGCCGCAGTTGAATTTCGTCTCCCACAGCAATACTGAATTGACCACTGTGATAATTGGCAAATTCGACACCGCAGAAGTTTCTACCTTTTTGGTAAAAATGTGTACCACGTATGCAGCTACTTAAAGATAGAGCTCCGTGTCCCTCATAATGATAGGAATCAAAATGTAGTCTTTTGTCTGTCGGAAGAAAAATTCTCCCATCAATAACGAGTTGGTCGGTAACAGTTGATGTTGTCATATGGCCTCCTGCCAAAGGTTTTGGGTATGATGTCACGCGATTGTGAACATCTCTAGACGTAGCCTATAAAAATAGGATTTTTTGTCAAGCAATCTTTTTTGGTCTATTCGGCTACGATAAAAGGGTGGTCTTTTGTCATACCATGCATGATATAATTATGGATATGGAAATACTCACTCTTTATGTAACGCACAAAAACCAAGAAGAAGCAGATAAAGTTGTCGATTATTTGTTAGAAAATAAATTGATTGCATGTGCGAACTTTTTTCCGATTACAAGCAGGTATTGGTGGAAGGGCTCTATTGAAAATCAAGAAGAAATTGTTTCGCTTTTGAAAACAAGAAAAGAAAACTTTGAAATCGTACGAGATGAAATCTTAAACATTCATCCATATGACACTCCGTGCATACTAAAATTGGATGCAGAAGTAAATGATTCGTATGGTCAGTGGATTCTGGGTGAAACAAATAGATAATCTATGAAAGATATTTTGATTCGTATGGATAAGACAAAGCTTGCAATAATACTTGTGGCTTTTTTATGGGGATCATCGTTTGCCTTCCAAAAAGGAATTCTTGATTTTATAGATCCTGTCACATTTACTTTTTACAACTTTCTATTGACTGGTATAGTTTTTCTTGTCTACTCTATCTATAAAAAGAAAAATATCTTTTACAGAATAAGAGAAGGGATATTGCTCGGCTCTTTGATTACGGTTATGGAAATAGCACAGATGTATGGGCTTCATTTAAGTACAGCAGCGAACACTTCCTTTATTTCAAACTTAGGAATGTTGTTTATTCCGTATCTTGGTTATTTGATGTACAGACACAACGTTACAACAACAGATACTTTTGCACTCTTGGGAGCCGGTGTCGGCATGTATTTTTTGGTTGGAGGCTTAGACGGTCTGGCTTTTGGAGATTTGTTTTTACTTATGTCGGCATTTTTTATGGCATTTTATTTTTTGATGTCTCAGAGATACGAAGGGGAGTCCGGTGTGCATCTAAGTGTACTGTGTGCTCAGCAGTTTCTTACGGTGAGCTTTTTATCTGGTGTATACATGATGTTGAATAATTATGACTTTCTTATTCCAAAAGATACAGCTTCGCATTTTATTCTATTAATTATTATTTTCACAGCGCTGCCGTATGCTTTGATTCAGTGGTCTAGTAAACATAGCAATGAGATGATGGTGAGTATGTATGATGGTGTTGTAGAGCCGCTTGTTGGTGGAATCGTTGCTTGGTTTATTTTCTTTGAAGCAACTTCTGTTCTTCAGGTTTTGGGCGGGCTTGTCATGGTCATATCTTTTGGAATCAGTGCCGTGTATGACAAAAAGCATGCGTTGCTCAAAAAATAAAATTCTTTTCCTTTAGTAACACGGTGTCCACCTTTCAAAGATAGACAATAATCCACGAACTGCGTACACTAGTATGACTATAAACCAGTAACCATTAACTATCCATGCCTCACGACTACAACAAAGAAGCGCTAGAGCTTCACAAAAAACATCACGGGAAAATCGGACTTGTCACAAAAGTTCCGATGAATGATAGAGATGATCTTTCTCGTGCGTATACGCCAGGGGTAGCAGAGGTGTGTCGTGAAATTGCGCGCGATCCATCACTTGCTCGCGAGTACACACTCAAGCGAAATACAGTGGCTATTATTTCTGATGGTTCAGCTATTTTGGGTCTCGGAAATCTTGGAGCACTCGCAGCTATTCCTGTGATGGAAGGTAAGGCTGCGATATTGAAAAGTTTTGCGGATGTGGACGCCTTTCCTATTTGTTTGGACACGCAAGACACAGAAGAAATTATTAAAGCAGTGAAGCAGCTCGCTCCAGTATTCGGTGCAGTGAATCTCGAAGATATCGCAGCACCTCGATGTTTTGAAATTGAAGAACGACTTCGCGCAGAATTATCTATTCCGGTGATGCATGATGATCAATGGGGGACAGCAACAGTGGTGCTCGGTGGTATTATCAACGCGCTTAAAGTTACAGGAAGAGGCGAAGGTAAAGATGTGAAGATTGTAGTGAACGGTGTTGGTTCAGCAGGAGTGGCAATCTCACGAATTTTACTTTCATACGGGTTCTCTAATATTCTTTTTTGTGATAGTAAAGGAATTATTCATGAAGGACGTGAAGAGCTTACTAAAGAAAAATTGGAACTCATAGGAAAGAGTGCGCTTAAAGGAAGTGAAGGATCGCTCGCTCTCGCAGTGGTCGGCGCAGATGTATTCGTCGGGGTTTCAAAAGCGGGAGCACTCACAAAAGAAATGGCACAATCAATGAACAAAGATGCTATTGTCTTTGCACTTGCGAATCCAATTCCTGAAATTATGCCAGATGTCGCCAAAGAAGCCGGAGTTGCAGTGATTGCTACCGGACGAAGTGACTTCGCGAATCAGTTGAACAACTCACTTATTTTCCCAGGACTTTTCAAAGGTGTGCTTAATGGAAATGTGAAGCAGTTTGAAATCGGCATGTTTACCAAGGCGGCACTCGCACTCGCTGCGCATGTAAAGAATCCGACACATGAATCAATTCTTCCAACGATGTTCGATAAAGAATTGGTGGATGTTATTGCAGCGACGGTGCGGTAATCAAGAGTGGGGATTTCGTGAAGGGCGTGGTAGAGTGTCTGTATGTCATTTTCATTTGAGGTAGTAAAAAAATGTGAGGAGGTGGATGGTGAGGGTAAGGAGCGCGCGCCTTTGGCGCGCGCGGGTATTATTCATACTCCGCACGGAGACATTAAGACTCCAGCGTTTATTACTGTAGGTACAAAAGCTACAGTGAAGTCACTTCGCCCTGAAGACGTCGCCGAACATGTCGGTGCTCAAGCAGTGCTCGCGAATACCTATCATCTCTATCTTCAGCCAGGGGATGAACTTGTAAAAAATCATGGTGGATTCGCAAAGATGATGGGATGGGTTAGAAATAGCCAAGAGTCAAGAGTTAACAGTTTAGAGAAAAATACAATACAAAAAGAAGGAAAGATTCCGATGCCGACATTTACTGACTCGGGAGGGTTTCAGGTGTTTTCTCTTGGACAAGCGCTCGGTCATGGTGTGAGTAAAATCGCAACGAGCGAAGAAATTTCTGCCAGTGAAGCCCAGAGTAAAAGTCAGGTGAAGCGCATGGAGAAAGAGGAGAAAAGTCCACATGAAAAGTTGGCACACATTGATGACGATGGTGTGACATTCAAATCTATTCATGATGGTAGTGAACATAGATTCACACCAGAGAGAAGTATGCAGATACAGCACAATCTTGGTGCGGATATTTTCTTTGCATTTGATGAATGTACGTCACCACTTGCGCCTATCGAGTACCAACGAGAAGCAATTGCTCGTACGCATGAGTGGGCCAAGCGATCACTTGATGAACACAAACGCCTCGGTGTGTCAGAAGCGACAGGGGAAATGCAGGCGCTCTTCGGCGTGGTGCAGGGTGGCGCCTATGAAGATTTACGAAAAGAATCAGCGCGAGAGTTGGGCGCTATGGATTTCGATGGGTATGGTATCGGGGGGAGTTTTACAAAAGAAGACATGGGTACAGCGGTGAGATGGGTGAATGAAATCTTGCCCGAAGGAAAGCCTCGTCATTTGCTCGGTATCGGTGAGCCACTTGATATCTTGCTTGGTATAGAAAATGGTATTGATACGTTTGACTGTGTGTCACCGACACGTATTGCGCGTAATGGTGCGATATATACAAAAGACGGACGCGTTAATTTGCACAATGTAAAGTACAAGGATGACATGTCTCCACTTTCGGAAGAAGACAGTTGGTATACCCATAAGTACACAAAGGCGTATATCTCCCATCTTTTTCGTTCTGATGAAATGCTTGCAGCAACACTTGCTTCACTGCACAATCTTAAATTTTTGACGGTGTTATGTGAAGAAGCGCGTGAACATATTCTTGCAGGAACATTTGAAGATTTTAAGAATACATTTATCAAGCGATACTATAAATAAAAAAGAAATAACAAGAAATAAAAAGGGCCCTGCTTCTCGCGAAGCAGGGCCCTCTGTGCACATGGCCATCTCATCGGTATAAGGGATGATACCTTCCCGTGGTCACTCCGCTATACAGGAGGACGAGGAAAGCGATCAGTCCGACGATGACAGCTGAGCGACGTACAAAGACGCTCAACTGATACCAGCACGTCAGCGACAACGCAGTGCCGATCAGGGTTGCCTGCGCCAGTATCGGCACGGTGGGCTCAATCTTTTTCCAAACCAGATCCCAGTTGATATAACTGTATCCGAATATGAATCCGAGCGCGGCCAAAATGCCGACGAATTGGAGGAAGGGGGCGATATTTTTTTTGAAATCCTCCAGCAGCTTCCCGACTTCGTCAGGATCTTGCCAGTCTTCATGCTTTTGGCTTGTGGTCATCGCTAGTCTCCTTGGTGGTTAGGGCGGTTGAGGGTTCTTCTAGTTTTTATGCTATAATCATATATCAACTATGTCAAGTAATCTCAAGAAACCAAAAGCAACCATACAGACACCGGAAGTATCGACGCCTATGCAAAACGCCTCAGCTCATAGACATGAGGGGTCTTTTAACCTGAAAGGATTCGTACCTGCGGGGGATCAGCCAAAGGCCATCAAAGAGCTTGTAGCGGGACTGAAGAAGGGTGTGAAGCGTCAGACACTTCTCGGTGCCACAGGAACAGGGAAGACCTTTACCATTGCAAACGTTATACAACAAATACAAAAGCCGACACTTGTGATCGCTCACAACAAAACACTCGCGGCTCAGCTCGCGCAAGAATTTCGTACCTTTTTCCCAGATGCAGCGGTGCATTATTTTGTATCGTACTACGACTACTATCAACCGGAAGCCTACATGCCGGTGACAGATACGTATATAGAAAAAGACGCTCAGATAAATGAAGAGATAGATAGACTTCGTCACGCTTCGACACAGGCACTGCTCACACGAAAAGATACTATTATCGTCGCATCAGTATCGTGTATTTATGGTCTCGGTTCCCCGAAAGATTATGAGAGAGAAAATATAAAACTATCTGTCGGTGATTCACTTTCAAAAATATCGCTTATGCAACGTTTTGTCGGTATTCAGTATGAAAGAACAAATGCAGACTTAAACCCTGGAACATTTCGCGCGCTTGGAAATCGCATTGATGTCATGCCAATTTCTGAAACGGTTATGCTACAAATAGAAATAGCTGGTGGGAAAATTTCTCACATGCAAATTGTCGACCCTGTATCGATGAAGTTGCTCAAGGTTGTCGGAGAATATTTTATTTTCCCAGCAAAGCACTTTATTTCTGATGTGCCGACACGTGAACGTGCGGTGAAGACTATTGAAGCGGAACTCAAAGTCCGTCTCGCGGAATTCGACAAAGAAGGAAAGATATTGGAAGCCGAACGTCTCAAGCGTCGCACGAGATATGACGTGGCTATGATAAAGGAAGTTGGTTTTTGTCAGGGTATCGAAAACTATTCACGACATCTCTCAGGAAAAGAACCAGGTGTCGCACCTGACACTCTTCTTGAATATTTCCCTCACAATGCAAAAGGGGAACCAGAGTTTTTAACTGTGATTGATGAGTCTCATGTGACATTGCCACAATTGCATGGCATGTATGCAGGTGATCAGTCTCGAAAGTCAACACTTGTGGAATATGGTTTTCGTTTACCAAGCGCAAAGGATAACCGTCCTCTTCGTTATGAAGAATTTGAAGGCCGAGTGCATGAAGTTATCTATGTGAGTGCGACACCAGGAGTCTTCGAACGCACAGAGTCAGAACAAGTTGTCGAGCAAATCATTCGACCGACAGGACTTCTCGATCCTGTTCTTGAAGTTAGAAAAGTTGGCGCAAGTGGAAAGTACAAGGGCCAGGTGCATGATTTTATTGCGGAAGTGCTCAAGGATGTAAAAATCGGTGGCCGCGTGCTCGTGACGACACTTACCAAGAAAATGGCGGAGAGTCTTTCGGAATATTTGAAGGAACAAGGAGTGAAAGCAGAGTATGTACACAGTGATATTAAAACGATGGATAGAATTCAGATTCTTACGAAGTTTCGTCGTGGGGAATTCGACTGTCTCGTGGGGGTGAACTTGCTTCGTGAAGGTTTGGACTTGCCAGAAGTAACCTTAATCGGAATCATGGATGCGGATAAGGAAGGGTTCCTCCGTTCTGAGACATCACTCATTCAGACTATTGGTCGTGCCGCACGTAATTCACGTGGAAGAGTTATTTTGTATGCGGATGTGATGACAGGTTCTATGGAGCGTGCCATCAATGAGACGAACCGCAGACGGACTATTCAGGAAGAGTACAACAAAAAGCACGGTATTACACCGACGACCATTGAAAAGAATATCAAAGACATTACCGAAGAAATGCAAAGTGATCACGCGAAAGCGGTGAATGCAGAGCTGGCGATCGACAAGAAGTTATTTGCCAAAAATCCGGATAAGTTGGTAAAGCTTAAGGAGAAGGCAATGAAAGAAGCTGTTAAGATTCTCGACTTTGAAACAGCCGCTATACTTCGCGACGAAATAGAAGTTTTAAAAGGAAGAATGGTAAATCCAAGCCTTACATAGGGCCACCCTATGTAAAAAAAGAGAAGAATATACTGTTTTGTATAGGTTTTTCTTTATTTGTCTAGTCTTTGCAGACTATTTTTTGAAGCGTATACTAGTGGGCATATGAAAACATATATATCCCTTTTGCTTGTTGTTGTCAGTTTGGCTGCTATTGTGTTCGGAAGTTATTATTATATGAAAAAGCACACTGCTCGTGCCCCAAAGAATCAGGTTGTGAGTACTGTGAACATGAAAACGGTTACAGGAAAAGTTGTGCGTACATTCGAAGGAGACAATCAAATCGAATATAGTTTCTCTATTCCAGAAGTTGCTACGACAACGATCAGTATGGATGGTGCGCTTATTAGAGTTGTTGATGGTTCTAATATTATTGCAAACATTTACTTCAGCTATGAGGGTGGTCGTGGTCTTACACCTCTTATGTATATTAATAAATTTATTGCACCACAGATTTCTGTGATAAATACCACAGGTACGACAACTATCGGCTCATATGAGTGGCAGGTTGCTGAATCAGCTGGTAGTGAATGGCATATTGCGCGTGTTCTTGATAATCAATGGCTTGTTGTCGTGGAAAGTAAGAAGACAGTACACGATGATGCGATCAAGATTTTGGAAAGTGCGACGATGAAGTAAGGGGTAGTCTATAAAGTCCTTAAAGTCAAAAGGGGATACAAAACACAAAGAGCGGCCACTTCGTGGCCGCTCTTTGTGTTTCTTGCAATGAAACACCTCGCAGCAAGCTGACGAGGTATCAGGTGTCATTCCGGACTTGATCCGGAATCCAGGTCCTAGACACTGGCGTGATCCAAGATCCGAATCTGCTGATTCGCCCGCCTTCGCGAGGATGACACGGATACCGCAGCAAGCTGCGGGGAATTGACCCTAAGAGAGATTAAAAAAGACCCTCATGTGAGGGCCTTGAAGGTTTCCGAAGGGGTAGTTTCAAAGACCGAGCATGTGGTCGACGTCTTCTTTCGAATCGTGTACCCATTTCTTAACTTTCTTCCATGCACGATAGGGGAGGACAAAGCAGATGATGCATAATCCCCACACCCACATAAAGCTCACGCACAGTGCCCAGCCCGCAAGAACAAAAGCAGAGCCGTCCCTAAAACTCGACCTGCGTAGTTCCTTCAAGTAGTTACCGTCGTTATAGAGAACCACCAAATAACCGAGAATCATGATGGGCATCATGATTACTCCGAAATAGTTGTATGCCACCACGTGCTGCCCAATGACACAAATGGTCATGAGAACGTCATAGACCAGGAATATCATCCATTCGTCTATGAGGGGGTCGCGGGAATAATTTGTCATAGTCATTTCCTTTTCAGTTGGTTTTTTGTCCATAATTATTCTGCATCTTTTGAAAAATATTGTCAAATATGGTATAATCCGAAAATTACCTTGACCGACGTGTTTGTATTTTGGGAGAACCTAAAGTCTAAAATCTAGCATCTAACATCTATCCCTATGGCCTCAAAAAAACAAGAAAATCATGCACATTTAGAAAGCATTATTGTTCGGGGTGCGCGTACACACAATCTCAAAAACATTACCGTTGAGATGCCACGCCATAAGATGATCGTATTCACGGGATTGTCTGGAAGTGGAAAGTCATCACTTGCTTTTGATACGATATTCGCCGAAGGACAGCGTCGCTACGTAGAATCACTTTCTGCATACGCCCGTCAGTTTTTGAATCAAATGCAAAAGCCGGACGTTGATGAAATCGTTGGCCTTTCTCCTGCTATTTCTATCGACCAAAAGTCAGCCGGTCGTAACCCTCGTTCAACAGTTGCGACCATTACCGAAATCTATGACTACTTACGTGTACTCTATGCGCGCGTTGGCAAGCCATACTGTATAGAATGCGGTGAACGAATTCAAAAACTTTCGAATGAAGAAATTATGCATTTCATTTTGGGTAAGGTAAAAGCTGTTGATTACAAAAAAATAAAAACAGAGATGATGGGTGTTGAATTTTCTCATGCGGAACTTCACATCATGTCGCCACTTGTGCGTGGAAGAAAAGGGGAACACTATCAAATGCTTTACGACATGCTCGGTAAAGGCTACACCGAAGCTGTCATCGATGGACACCGTAAGTCACTGCGTGAACAAATAGTCCTTTCGAAAACAAAGAAGCACGAAATTTCAATCGTAGTGGATTCTATTGCTATTGATGAATTGCGAAACAAAGCATCAGAAAAAGATGCCATGACTCGACTCTCAGAAGCTATCGAACGCGCGCTTCAAGAATCAAACGGGCTTCTCGAAGTGGAAATTCTCGGCGAGAAAACCATTATGAGTAATAAGTTCTCGTGCGCTTCTTGTGGATTTTCATTTCCCGAAATTGAACCTCGTTTGTTTTCGTTCAACTCACCGTATGGTGCATGTCCGACGTGTAATGGTCTCGGCACCAAGTATTTTGGCGGCTTAGATGAATGTGATGATTGTCACGGCAAGCGTCTTCGTCCTGAAGCGCTTCACGTGTACCTAGATGATGTTGAAAAAATAAATATCGTGGATATCACGGCGCTTTCTATTAAAGATGCAGAAAGCTACTTCGCACGTATTCCTCTCACCAAGAAAGAACAAGAAATTGCTTCTGTTGTTATTAAAGAAATACAGTCACGACTACAATTCATGTTGAATGTCGGCCTTGATTATCTTTCACTCAATAGAAAAGCAGACACGCTTTCAGGAGGGGAAGCACAACGTATTCGTCTGGCGAGCCAGCTTGGGTCCAAACTTGTCGGCGCTCTCTATGTGCTCGATGAGCCAACTATTGGACTTCATCAGCGAGATAACGAACGTCTCATCCAAACACTGCTCCATCTTCGTGATATCGGAAACACTATTATCATCGTCGAACATGATGAAGATACTATCTTCGCATCTGATTTTATTGTGGACATTGGTCCGAAGGCGGGGGTGCATGGTGGCGAGGTGGTAGTTTCTGGATATCTGGACGAACTACTCACTGCACCGAACAATAAGTCTGGCAGTGTGACACTTGCATACTTGCGTGGGGAAAAACAAATCCCTATTCCAGTTCGTCGCCAAACAGATAAGGGAGCACTTCGTGTGACCGGTGGGAATATTTTTAATATCAAAGATATGAACGTGAATGTGCCACTTGGCAAGCTCGGTGTCATCACGGGCGTGTCTGGGTCTGGTAAGAGTTCATTCATGTACGAGATTTTGTACAAGAACTTACTTGCACGATTGGAACGTCGTCATCGCAGTGCGCAGATTTACAATGTGGCTTCGTTTTCTGGAACTGAGTATGTTTCTCGTGTCGTGCTCATCGACCAATCAGCTATTGGTCGCACGCCGAGATCGAACCCTGCGACATATACTGGTGCATGGACACACATTCGTGACCTCTTCGCAGAATCAGAAGAGGCTCGTATTCGTGGATGGAAGCCATCTCGCTTTTCTTTTAACGTGAAAGGTGGACGTTGTGAAGTGTGTCAGGGTAATGGTGAAATAGCTGTCGAAATGCACTTCTTACCGACCGTGTATGTGGAGTGCGATGTCTGTCTTGGAAAAAGATTCATGAAAGAAACACTCGAAGTGAAATGGAAAGGGAAGAGTATTTATGATGTGCTCTGTATGACTGTCGAAGAAGCACTCACATTCTTTTATGATATTCCTGCGGTATACGACAGAGTAAAGACACTCGACGATGTAGGCCTCGGCTACCTTGAGCTCGGTCAGTCGGCTACGACACTTTCAGGAGGGGAGGCTCAGCGTGTGAAGATTTCGAGTGAGCTCTATCGTCCTCATGTAGAGAAAACTATTTATCTCCTAGATGAACCATCTATCGGACTTCACTACGAAGACATTGTGAAGTTGATTGAGATTTTGAATAAATTGGTTGATAAAGGAAATACGGTACTTCTCATCGAACACAACTTGGATATTATTAAATGTGCCGATCATGTGATCGACATCGGTCCCGAAGGAGGTGTCGGGGGAGGAAAGGTAATCGCGACAGGGACGCCAGAGCAAGTGGCATCGAATCCGAATAGTTATACCGGTCAGTATTTAAAGAAAGTCCTCAAGCGTCAAAAATAGGTGTATCAGTTTGTAAAGTCTATAAAGTCAAAAGTCCATAAAGGGAATACTCTTTTGAAACTTTGATTTGTCTAGGTCTTGCCTAGATGAGTGCGGGTAGCATATTAGCAAGGTGAAATATTAATAGTTTACATAGGGCCACCCTATGTAAACTGTTTTGTAAATTTTAGTGATTAAGAATTCTTTAGTATGCAAAATAAAAAGCCACCGAGGGGTGGCTTTGTTCCTAGGCCGAGCTTGTGCTCGAATCCTAGAACTGAACGGCAGCGTCGCCGTACATTTTTCGCGCTTTCCAAACGGAAAGCGCTGGGCGTTCGGCAATCCGACGTTCCTCAAGTATGCTGTGACACCGGAGATATTTCTCCCGGTTTGCAGCACGCTCTTCCCCAATCATCTGGCGCGCAGTCTTTCCGCACGCCTCCGCTTTCTCGCATCCTCTGCAACCGTGGGGAACGATTGCTTCGGCATCATCGAGCTCTTTTTGGCCCATAAAAAAATTCTCCTAACTTATTTTTCTTCCAGCCCCTTCTTACAGGGACCACCCTTCGCTCATCACACAATGATATGCTTACCCTTTAGGCGGGCACGCCAGTGTACAAAGGCGAGCTTTTATTATACAATACAATCAATGAAAAGGCAAGACTTGTCCACACTCAAACTTCCGGATAATCCGGGGGTGTATTTTTTTCGTGACAAGGAAGGAAGCATCTTATATATAGGAAAAGCGACGTCGCTCAAGGATAGGGTGCGCAGCTACTTCAACCCAGACCTCATGAAGGCTCGTGGGCTCCGTCTAGTGACCATGGTGACGCTTGCAGACACGGTGACTCACCAAGAAACAGGGAGTGTTCTCGAAGCGCTCCTGCTTGAAAGTAAGCTCATTAAAGAGCATGTCCCGATGTACAACGCCAAGGAAAAGGATGACAAAAGTTTTACCTGTGTCGTCATTACGAGAGAGCCGTATCCACGGGTACTCAGTATGCGCATCAGGGATTATGAAAAGAAATTCACCAAGAAAGAGACCCTCGCGGTATATGGACCATTTGCTTCGCTTACACAATTACGCGCGGCCATGAAGATTATTCGAAAGATGTTTCCGTATCGAGATAGATGTGAACTTGGTCAAACGAAGCCCTGCTTTAACGCTCAGATAAAGCTTTGCCCGGGGGTATGTATAGGTGCTATTAGCGAGGTTGAATATAAAGGACATATTGATAATATTCGAAAATTCTTCGAAGGTAAAAAGACAGATATTAAACGAGTCCTTACGAAAGATATGGAAGCCTATGCCAAGAAACAGTTATTTGAAAAGGCAGCACAGGCGCGTAACACGCTCTTTGCACTCGATCACATAAAAGACATAAGCCTGATACAAGAAGAAGAGATTATGTCTTTTAAGGATACAACCTTTCGTATCGAAGCCTATGATGTGGCACATATTTCTGGTACATCACGCGTCGGAGTCATGGTCGTGCTCGAAGGAAAAGAGAAAGCAAAAGATTCCTACAGAAAGTTTAAGCTGGAAGAAAAAGTAAACGATGACTACGAAGGCTTACGCCAGATACTTCTACGACGGTTTGCTCATAAAGAATGGCGATACCCAGACCTTATTGTTATCGACGGGGGAATGGCACACAAGCAAACTGCCGAAAAAGTACTCGCTCATCTCGGCCTTCCTATTCCATGTGTATCGGTAGTAAAAGATGAACGCCATAAACCAAAAGACATTTTGGGTAGCGCTATACATGTGGATAACCATAAAAAGGAAATACTTCTTGCTAATGCCGAATCTCACCGCTTCGCTATCGGTTACCACAAGGCCTTGCGAAATAAGGTTGTGTAGAAATATGTAGAACAGAGTGTCAAGAGTTACTCTTGACATGGAAATGAAAGACAAAAAAGATGGCTTTTAGCCTTTGAATGTGTACACTCTATATATTAATAAAGATGTAATTTTTCACGGCGCTGTATGGCTATTCTGCAAATTATCAAGAAAAGAAATGGTGAAATTGTGCCTTTTGAATCAGAGAAAATTGAACGTGCTATCAAGAAGGCATTCATAAGTGTTACTCGCGACGAAAAAGCCGCGGTTGCAAAACACATTACTGAATTGGTGGGGAAGGAACTCGAGCTCGAGGCTATTACTCGTGAAGGGTACGTGCCGACAGTAGAACATACGCAGGATTTAGTCGAAAAGCACTTGATGAGTGCTGGTTTTTTTGATGTCGCTAAACATTACATCATTTATCGTTTTGAACATCAGAAACTTCGTGAAGAAGAAAAGATGGAAGTTCTCGAAAAGGTAGAGGAAGGAGGTTTGTATGTCACGAAAGCTAACGGCACAAAGCAGAAGTTTGATATTGAAAAGATTCGAGCGTCAGTGCTCTATGTTGTGAAGGGGTACGAAAAGGAAATCAATGTCGAGCAAATCGTCAACCAGATCAAGCTTGAGATTTATGAAGGAATGACCACCAAGGAAATCTCGAAGGCACTTATCATGACAGTGCGTTCTATGATCGAACAAGATCCTGCGTACTCATACGTCGCCGCTCGTATGATTCTCGCGCAGATTAACGAAGACCTTCTCGGTGAGACACTTGATTACACCAAGATAGACGAACAGTATAAAGAGACTTTCATTGCTGGTATCAAGAAAGGAGTAGCTACAGGACTTCTCGATGCACGTATGGCAAACTTTGACCTCAATCGTCTCGCATCTGCGCTCGTCAGATCACATGACGATCTCTTTATGTATCTCGGTGCTCAGACACTCTATGAGAGATACCTTGTGCGTGATGTGGAAGGTGATGGAAAAATCATCGAGAATATCCAAGGATTCTGGATGCGTGTCGCCATGGGTGTCGCGCTTGCAGAAAAGGATCTCGATCGTACGACACGTGCTATTGAATTTTATGAATCAATGTCGACACTTCGTTTCGTACCTTCATCACCGACGCTCTTTCATGCTGGCACCAAGCATCCTCAGCTTTCGAGTTGCTACTTGAACACCGTCGGGGACTCTCTTGAAAGTATTTTCAAGGTGTACTCAGACAACGCACAGCTCTCGAAGTGGGCAGGAGGTATCGGTACGAACTGGACATCAGTGCGTGCGTCAGGTGCACTCGTGAAAAAGTCTGGTATCAAATCAAACGGTATCATTCCGTTTCTTAAAATCGCGAACGACGTTACCGTCGCCATCAATAGATCTGGTCGTCGTCGTGGAGCGACATGTGCGTACCTCGAAAACTGGCACTACGATGTAGAAGAATTCCTCGAACTTCGCAAGAACACAGGAGACGATCGTCGTCGTACCCATGATATGGATACCGCACTCTGGATTTCGGATCTCTTTATGAAGCGTGCGCAGGCAGATGAAGATTGGACACTCTTTTCACCAAGCGAAGCGCCTCTTCTTTCAGAAACGTTTGGTTCAACATTCGAGAAGCATTATGCAGAATATGAAAAGCTTGCTGAGGAAGGAAAGATAAAAATCTTTAAGACAATAAAGGCTCGTGAACTCTGGCGAAAAATGGTGACCATGCTCTACGAAACAGGGCACCCATGGATTACGTGGAAAGATCCTTCAAATGTGCGTTCACCTCAGGATCATGCAGGTATTGTTCACAATTCAAACCTCTGTACCGAAATTACACTGAATAATAGTGAAGACGAAACAGCTGTGTGTAACTTGGGGTCACTCAATTATCAGCGTCTAATGTTAAATGGAAAGTTCGATGTGGACCTCGTGGCGACAACGACACGTACCGCTATTCGTATGCTCGATAATGTTATTGATGTGAACTTCTATCCAACTGTCGAAGCAGAACGAAGTAATTTCCGTCATCGCCCGATTGGACTCGGTCTCATGGGCTTCCATGACGCACTCTATATGATGGATATTAATTTTGATTCTGATGAAGCGGTACAGTTCGCGGATGAATCAATGGAACTCATCTCGTACCACGCCATTCTTTCTTCTTCGGAGCTCGCTCGTGAGAGAGGAAGCTACTCAAGCTTTAAGGGAAGTAAATGGGACAGGGGTATTTTCCCAGTAGACACAATCGACCTCCTTGAAAAGGAACGCGGTGTGGAGATTGCAGTATCGAAAGAAGCTCGTCTCGACTGGACACCAGTACGTGCATCAGTCGCACAGTATGGTATGCGAAATAGTAATACGATGGCTATGGCACCTACTGCAACGATTTCGAATATCGTTGGGTCTGTTCCATGTATCGAACCGATTTACAAAAATATTTACGTGAAGTCAAACATGAACGGTGAATTCATCGTCGTGAACCCATACCTCGTCGCAGACTTAAAAGCTCTCAAACTTTGGGACTTCGAAATGATTGGTCTTCTTAAATATAACGACGGCTCGGTGAAAGATATTCCAAGTATTCCGGCGAATCTAAAGAGTAAATACAAAGAAGTATTCCAAATCGACCCATCATGGCTTATCAAGTCAGCAGCACACAGGGGTAAGTGGGTGGATCAGTCACAGTCACTCAACATTTACTTCGCTGGAACATCTGGTCGTGAACTTGCGAATATTTATGAGTACGCATGGTCACTCGGCCTTAAGACGACGTACTACCTTCGTTCTCTCGGAGCATCACAAGTAGAAAAGAGTACCGTGAATGCATCTGAATTCGGATCGACACATACACGTGGTGCTGGTGAACAAAGCCAAGCCGGTGTCGTAATCGCTGGTCAACCTGTCGTGAGTTCGGTTTCTGTCGGTATGCCATCAGAAGCAATGATTACTACACCAGAAGTGGTAGCAGTAATCGCAGAACCACAAGTCTCTGTGATGTCACCGATTGCTTCTATCGTGACACCTGCTGTGCAATCAGAAATGGCGATGATGCCAAAGACAAACACCAAGTACAACATCACTGTCATGCCAGAAGCAACGTGTGATGGATGCCAATAAATAGTCGACAGTCTACAGCTGACAGTCAACAGAAATACAGGTAGATTCGTTATCAATTAGAAATTAAATGCATTAACTAAAAACTAGAAACTATTAACTAATAACTACCCACCATGCCTCCTGTAACACCTTCAAATAATTCAGCCAACCCTCAAGTCCCAAATCCTCCATTTGGAGATCCAAATCACCAGCCAATCATTCAGCGTGGTGCTAGTCGTGTAGATGTTAATGAAAGAAAAATAATCAACGGCGGAGGAGCAGATGTGGTGCAGTTGTGGCCGATCAAGCACAAGTTCGCATGGGATGCGTACAATGTTGGAAATGCGAATCACTGGCTTCCAACCGAAATCAGTATGCAATCTGACATAGAACAGTGGAGATCTCAGACCGTTCTCTCAGATGATGAGCGTCATGCGTTCAAGACCGTGCTCGGATTCTTTACGACAGCGGACTCTATTGCGGCGAACAATCTCGTGCTCGCATTCTATAAGCACATCACTTCGCCAGAAGCACGCCTCTATCTTCTTCGTCAGGCGTATGAAGAAGCGGTGCACACGCATGCGTATCAGTACATGGTGGAGTCGCTTGGGTTAGACGGTACAGAAATCTACAACATGTATCGTGAGGTGGATGCTATTTACAACAAAGAAGAATTTATTCTTTCTTTCAACACGGGAATATTTGACGACAATTTCAAGACGGGGACATTTGAGAGTGATCAGAAGTTTTTGGAGAATATGTGTGTGTTCTCGCTTATTCTCGAAGGTATTTTCTTCTACTCATCATTCGCCGTTATTTTCGGATTCCAGAGACAAGGGAAGTTGGTTGGAAGCGCTGAACAAATTCAGTACATCATGCGTGATGAAAGTAATCATATGAACTTCGGTATCGATATGATTAATACGATTAAGGAAGAGCAACCAGAACTCTGGACTCCGGAATTCGTGACGCGTATTACGAATCTCGTGAAGAAGGCCGTAGAGCTCGAATACAAGTTCGCTGTGGACGTATTCCCTACAGGAATATTTGGTTTGAATGCAGATGGTTTCAAACAGTACATCGAACACATCGCGGACAGACGTCTCGCACGTGTAGGAATTGATCAGGTGTATGGTAGTTCAAATCCGTTCCCATGGATGAGTGAAGCGGTGGATTTGAATAAGGAGAAGAACTTTTTCGAAACACGAGTTACTGAGTATAAGACTGGTGGCACCTTATCCTGGTAATTTTCTAAAGAAATTGGCGCATTACTTTGTCGCTACGGAATTTTTCTCGTCAACGTACTTTCTCGTACGTCTCCTTGAAAAATTCCTAAGCTCCTCGTACTGCATCCAATTTCTTTAGAAAATAATTACCCCCTCAAAGTTGTGTATCTGAAGCAGTCTCTGAAAAAATAAAAATACAAAATAATTTCTATGACTATTAATCAAGCCTTGATTGATAAAATAAACAATTTGCCAAAGCCATTAATTATAGGTATTTCTGGTTTTGGTGGTTCTGGAAAATCAACGTATGCGAATCTGTTGGCTGAAAAACTTGGCGCCCCCATTATTGGAGTTGATTCATTTATGAAAGATAAAACTCTTTCAAAGTATTCAATGTGGAGTGTTATGGATTACGAGCGGCTAGAAAAGGAGGTTCTCTATCCTTTTCTTTATACAGACGGAGTTTTTTCCTACGGTCATTTTGATTATGGTAAAAATAATATAGATAACATTGTTAGTGTTTCTAATCATTCAATAGTAATTATTGAAGGGGTTGGATTGTTTCGTCCAGAGTTGCTTCACTACTTTGGATATACAATATGGATTGATTGTCCAATTGAAATTGCTACGGAAAGGGGGAAGAAGAGGGATCGAGAGGAATATAATAATCCACAAGATGAACTATGGGATGGAATCTGGAGGGAAAATGACATTGAGTGCTTTGAATCATTTAAACCAAAAGAAATTGCTCATGTGGTTATAGATAATAGTTTGCTATAATAAAAACTTATGAAATCAACATACATATACATTGGAATTGGGGTAGTGATTGCTGGAGCATTAATTTTATGGGACCCGTTGGGTTTGTCTCCCAATAGCGGTACTCATGATGAGTTTATATCAAATATTAATGCAACATCGACGACACAGACAACACAAACTACAAATACAAACGTAACAACAAACAATATGCTAGTAACAGAATTAAAGATGGAAGATGAAGTGGTGGGAACAGGGGCCACAGCTGTCGCAGGGGACAAGGTGACCGTACAGTATGTGGGTACGCTTATGAATGGTACGATTTTTGATGCATCACGTAATCACGGTGATCAGGGATTCATGTTTACTCTCGGAGCAGGTGAAGTAATTAAAGGGTGGGATATGGGTGTAGCAGGTATGAAAGTGGGCGGCAAGCGTAAGCTCACCATTCCAGCCGATCTCGCATATGGCAATCAGGCGGTGGGAGGTGTCATTCCAGCGAATTCAACTTTGATTTTCGAAGTAGAGCTAATTAAGACAGGGAAATAGAGCCAGTCTATAAAGTCAAAAGTCTGTAAAGTCCATAAAGGAAATACAAAAAAAGAAAAAACAATAACCGTCATTGCATATGCAATGACGGTTATTGTTTTTTAACTTCTAAAATATCTGCTATATAAAAAGGGAAACCGATACTTTCGTATCGGTCAGGTGCATCACATTGCTACGAGTATGATCATCACCTTTGGGTTGTTTGTGATTCATAATTAAACCCATGCTTATCCACCCATGATATGACCTGACGGCTTCCCATACAGGACCGCCAGCGGCAACATGCAGTAAATACAGTCCGTAGAATTTCAGTATGATAAAAATGTAACACCATGTCAATCTTTACATGGACAGATTTTTCTTTATTCTATTTATAGAATATAAAAAGGACCAGGGGTTGATGACAACCTCTGGCCCGAGAAAAAAATTACCGCTTTTCTGCTGCCAGTTTCCATGCGGGGTAGAAACAGGCAAGAAGGACAATGTCCTGCCATGACCCTTCACCGAAAACTTCATCTTTCAGAGTTGCTTCGACCGTGTAGCCGCAGCGCTTGCTGTATTCGATGCTCGCGGTATTTGATGCGAAGGCCCGTGAGATGATCTTGTGCATTCCTAAAGTTTGAAACGCATATTCAAGCAAAACCATCTTGGCATCTGTGGCGTATCCTTTGCTACGGAAGTCTGCTTCACCGATGATCGTGCCCGTCGTGGCATTTCGGTCAACCCAATTGATGTTGTGTAGCGCTATTGTTCCAATAGGCTTTCCTTCATCTTTTGTTTGAATAACAAGGCGAACATCAGTTGGGTTGTTTGGTGAAAGACTAACCTTTTTGATCCACGACTCTTCTGCCGTTTCTGTCATAGGGAATCTCTGTGTGAGATATCTTCTCGTTTCAGAATTATTCATCCACTTCGTAAAAATCACGATATCGGACACGGAAATGGGACGCAGAACTGTCTTCTTTCCGATGAGAAAAATAGCACTCATGATAAACCTCCTAAGCGTGTAAAAGAACTTATACACAAAGTGCATCACATGAATTATGTGATGCACTGTAGGTCCTTATGAGGTTGTTAGTGTTTTATTGCAACGACCCACCCAGCATCACATAATCAGGAAATCCCTTAGGGGTGTATCCCCCGAGGAAATTGGCTGACATATTCGTCTGTGATGCGATCATTACTACCATATCTTATTCATACCAGAGACTCGTATTCTTGTCAAATTTTGACGCGAGCCTTTTATGTAGTGTGTTTGGGCCTTGTTATCAATTAGAAATTAAAAATTTAAAATTTAGCGAAGCGACTGCTATACTAAAGCTATGTTAAACGTATCTCGTAGCATGCCAGATATCGCAGTCCTTCGCGGAGGGAATCATAATTTCAAAACATCTCTCGCTGAAGGTGCAGAGGTTTTAATTTCTCTTACGAAAATAGGATACAAGCCGCTTGATGTGGTTATTGACACCGAAGGTAAATGGACGCTTCAAGGCTTGCCAACGGACGCGCACTATATATTCACTATTGCACACACGGTTGTGGACACGACACGCATGAAAGGGGAAGCGTATCAGGCACTTGCCAAGGATATGGGTATACCGCTTCTCTTTTCTCGAGCACACGAAGTGACTATGGATAGAGAAGACATGTACAGAGTATTGCGTCAGCAAGGTATCAAAGTTCCCGAGACTGTCGTCGTCCGTGCGAGTGCTCCACTCAAAGACAGTCTCTTTCGTGAGCTGTGGTCTACGTATCACACACCACTTATGGTACGACCACTTGTGCGTACAGCAGGCGCTCCTTCACGATTAATAAAACTTTTTACAGATCTAGAAACTATCATTCGTGATTATCATGCAAAGGGAATAGACACACATGTGCTCACGTATAAAAAAGCACCGACATCATCCATCGCAGCGCTCCCTGATTTTCGTGGAGAAAAGTTGTATACGCCACTATGGGTAGAAACCTTTGCAAGCTTGCAAGGTATCCCAAACGAAGAGGCTCCGATGCGTGCGCATGTCCATGCTCCAGAATGGAAAAAAGAACAAATGAAGAAATTCGTCACCCAAGTATACGAGGCGCTCGATCTTACGGGGCCAGTTTGTATTGATATGATTTCGCATGCAGATGGATATACCGTAGTGAATATTGACACCGCGCCGTCACTTAGAAAAGATGGACGATTTATGCAGTCACTCGCGACGACAGGAGTAGACGCTGGTCAGTATGTGCATTCACGCATAGAACATGAACTCAAGAGATAGAACGCTACTAAGTCTTATATTGGGACTACCTACTATTTTTATTATTGTATATTTGCTGTTGAGGTAAAACGACATAGAGTCTTTATGGTAATCACAATGATGGGGCGGTTTTTACTTTTGTAGTAATGCGCGATGTATGTTTTTTTCTAACAAAAGGTTTTTACCGCATAAAACGGTTCAAGATGTGCGACGCAGGAAAATTTTTTGAGAGAGATGTACATATGAGTACATTGACCGAGAAAAATTTCCTGTAACAAAGTAAATATGTCTAATTTTAGTTCAGATATTGCGTCAGGTGCAAGCTAAGAAAAGTTTTTATGACTAAGGCGTATACAGACATACGACGCAGAAGTAAAAACTTTTCTTAGCGAAGCAGATGGCACAATGTATGGACTAAAAACAAAAACCGCCCCTCTGGTAAGTATGGCGGTCTCTGTTTTGTAATTCTTCTACGCTTGCGCGTAGGGGAACGACGTCTTTGTTTGATGCGTTACGGTTGCTTCTCAGGCTTCCTTATGAAACAACTTTTTTGGTAGCTGTCTTTTTGGTTACCCTTGACGTGGCCGCCTTAGCAATCTGTTTGACGGATTGCTTCCCAGTTGTTTTTGAAGCCGCATCTGCTTTTTTATCGGCATCGACGAGAAGTGCATGGGTCACCCATTCTGATAATTTATTGCAAGCAGCGAGTGCCCCTGATTTTTTTGCATATCCTTCGGACATACATACTGGTTCACCATTGCGTGCAAGAAGTCGGAATCGGTACATGCCCTTCTTGTCTTGATAGACTTCAAGGACTGTCGTTTTTGACATTCTTTTACTAGTTCTAATAAGCTGATAAGAAACAACTGTCTGTACATAGTGTAACAACCTTGAGTGATATACTCAAGTACATAGAGGGTAGTTATTCACATATTTAGAAAATCTCAGATTTCAGTTGAAACGAGAATTTTGTCCCGCACGAGAAAAATATACAAGAAAAACATGATAGCCTTACAAGAAATAGTTGCATGCAGGATAAAACATTCATAAAAACAGTTTTGGTTCACTATAGAAAAAATGGAAGACATACATTACCATGGAGAAAAAATATCACTCCATATAGAATTGTGGTGAGTGAAATAATGCTTCAGCAAACACAAGTGAGTCGTGTGCTCGAGAAGTATTCATTGTGGATGAAAAGCTACCCAACGCTAAAAGCCTTGTCACAAGCTAGTTTTCGAGATGTTTTGGTGTTATGGCAAGGACTCGGATATCAACGGCGTGCAAAAGCACTCTACGAGCTCGCACAGAAGCATACACGTGTTCCTGTATCATACGATGAGCTGTGCACGCTCTCGGGTATCGGCACATACACTGCGTCTGCTATCTCTGCGTTTGCCTATGATACATTTTCTCATCCATTGCTTGAGACGAATATTCGCACAGCGCTTATCGAAACCTATCATCAAGGTGAAGAAAAGATTCACGATGGAATTTTGTATGATGATCTTTCTCGATTAGAAAAAAGTGCACAGGTAAAGAAATTGGGAGCAAGAATCTGGTATTACGCATTGATGGATTATGGTGCTCATTTGAAAGCATCTTCTATTTCTCATAATGCAAAGAGTGTACATCATGTGAAGCAGTCAGTATATAAAGGATCTGTTCGTGAATTGCGTGCAAAAGTTTTGTTTGCAATTACACATGGAGAAACATCTCCTGACGATGAGCGCACAGAAGGTGTGTTGGAAAAATTAGTGAAGGAAGGGTATGTGATAAAGAAAGGGAAGAGGTATAGGATTTCCTCGTAATATTCAATGAAACAATAATCAATATTCAAAGAGATACAAGTCTGCGTCTCCTTTATGGACTTTTGACTTTATAGACTATTGTATACCCAGATCTTTCAAAAGTGTGGTGACCTGTTTCGGTGTCATGGTGTGTACTTTACCAGAAGCTAATCCATGAACAGAAAAAGACATGATACGAGTACGAGCAAGTTTCATCACGGTTAAGTTAAGCGCATTTAACATACGACGAATCTCATGCTTCTTTCCTTCGGTGAGAACTATGCGTAATGAAAAACCTTCGTTGTAGATAGAGACAGATTTCACAGGGGCGTAGGTTGCTTCTTGTGTGTAAATACCTTTCTTGAGAAGCGTTACGACACGAGGTGTGGCTTTTTCTCGTATAACGACATCATATTCTTTTTCACGCCCATACTTTGGGTTAAGAAGTGCGTCCACAACACGGTAGTCGTTACTGTACATCAGTAATCCCTCACTTTCTTTATCGAGTCGGCCGAGAGGTTCACAACCTCCGAGCTCCGGTCTTCGTCCTGTGACTTCACCACGAGGTTTGTTGTAGAGGGCGTAGATGAGTTCTTTTTGCGGATAGGTGATACACACAGTGTCTCCCTTTGATACTTTACTACCAAGACTTGCTTGTGATCCATTGATGGTTACATAATTTCTAGAAATATATTCATCGATAGTGCGACGAGAACCAACTCCTTCATCACGAAGGAAGACATTGATGCGTACTGGTTCTTTTGTTGTAACTTTAATTTCTTTCATAGGTGTTGTATCAGTATCTTTTTGAATATTGATTATTGTTTCATTGAGTATTAGCTCAAGCTGAAAGCCTGAGCTATCTCGTGTCCTTCATCGGAAGAACGTAGGATATACTCCACAATATAGCACATCCGAGGATAACAAACATCAGTTGAGGTCGTGTGACAAGAAGTGGTGCCACCGCGACACCAACCGCGCCCACAATAATCGTCGCCACAGCATAGGCATTACTAAAGAGAGCTGTTAGGGAGGCATCTTCGGGGCCAACCTTTTTGAAGTAGTAGGTAAACGCCATAGTTTCCACACAAGCGGCCCCAATACGAGAAATGAGAAGTAGGAATACCCATACACGTGGGTCAGGGCTCGTAACGACGACACACAGAAGTGTCGTTACTGCGAGAATAAGAAGTCCAATGATAAGTAGTTCTTTTTCTCCAAGTTTAGTATCTGCAAGCATCCCTAGTTCATACGGTAAGAGTACAAGAGGAATAAGTGCTAGTGGAATAATAAATGAAAGGTATGTAGGAAGAGATATACCAATCGTAGCGAGGTATATCGGAGAATAAATCACCATCACCGCATAGAAACATTGCACAATGAGTATGGATACAAGTGCCGCTCGGAGGTTTTTGTTTTGCCACCCAAGCTTAAGTGCTCCTGCCATATCGATGGTGTGATAGGCCGGCTCTTTAACATGCTGGAGATATTTATGGAGAAAGAAAAGAAACGGTACAAGGGTGAGGGATGCAACGATATACAGCATCTGAAATGATCCGTTCGCGAGAATTGTTCCTCCAATGAGAGGGGAAATAAGAATACCCATATTAAGGAGTGCTAGAAAGAGACCACGAATGCTTCCTGTTTCGGCGTGATTACTAAAGCTCTCAATAAAAACATTCAAGGAAACATAGAGTAGTGCTTGTAAGGTAAAGTGAACAATGAAGAACAGGGCAATGAGATACATATTCGAAGACAATGCAAAGAGAATGGTAATGAGAATCTCTGCGATGGCGAGCGATGCGGTGAATTTGTAGCTATGGAATTTTTTAATACGCTGCGTGACTGACATTGACGCCCATAATGAAATGACACTTCCTATCATGTAGAGTGCGCTCACCCATGACGCGCTAAAGTATTGATGAAGGTATGATGATGTGGCGTACAGTGGTATGCCATAATGAAGGGCATATAAAATCGTGAGCATATACGTCACGACGAGAAGCTTATTACGAGTGATGGCGTGCATAGATATGCTAAGTATACAGTCGACAGTCGACAGTTGCCAGTCCAATGCTAACAGAAATACTAAAGCGGCACCGTAGGTGCCGCTTTAGTATTTCTGTAGACTGGAGAATAGTAACTATACCGAGATGATAACCGGAATAATTACCGGACGCTTCGCTGTTTTCTGAAGAAGGAATTTTGTTGTTGCTTCTGCAACCTCCTGCTTCATATCATCGAGGTTTGAAAATCCTCCACGAGCGAGCGAATCATCGATAACCTTCTTGGTAAGAAGACGTGTCTGGTACAAAAGATCTTGTGATTCTTTGAGGTACACGAATCCACGAGAAATAAGATCGGGAGACTTCTTGAGGGTGTGCGTGTGACTATCGATAACACCGATAACCACGAACATTCCGTCTTCAGCAAGTGTCTGACGATCACGCATGACGACATCTTGGATTTTACCAACAGATGTTCCGTCTACGACAATCATCTCACACGGTGCCTTTTCTTTTAGTTTAAGAATTTTATTTCCATTATCTTGAATTTCAATAATCATACCGTTATCTGGAATAACAATATTTTCTTCCATCATACCGAGCTTGCGTTCGAGGTCGGCATGCACACGGAGCATGTAGTGATATCCGTGAACAGGGATGAAGAATTTAGGGTGAATCTTTCGGTGAATCCATACAAGTTCGTCAGCGTTCGCATGACCAGAAGAGTGAACATCTGATGTTTTGTAGTGAATAAGGTGAGCACCTTGACGAGAAAGTTTATCTTTGAGGTTCTGAACAGAGCGTTCATTGCCGGGAACTACCGATGATGACATGAGAATCGTATCCTTTGGTGTGAGACGAATAAACTTGTGTGTCTTATTTGCAACACGACCGAGCGCAGCGAATTCTTCACCTTGAGCACCAGTCGCCAAGATAACGAGCTTGTTCTCTGGGTAGTGAAGCATTTCTTCAAGCGTGATAAGTGTCTCAGGTTTTATCTTGAGCATGTTCGCAAGCTTGGCTACTTCGATAATTGTTTTCATACTGCGACCTTCAACGACAACTTTTTTGCCGTATCGTTCAGCGGTTTCTAGCATATAGAGCATGCGTTCTACCTGACTTGCAAACGTACTGACGATGAGACGGCCGGGGGTATCCCTGATAACATTCTCGATATTTTTGTACACAACACGATCAGAAATAGAAAATCCTGGGTTCTCACAGTTTGTGGAATCCGCCATCATAAGGAGAATGTTTCTGTTTTCAAAAACCTTGTAACGATCCTCTTCATTATCTGTTGGGATTCCATCATCATGATCGAGACGCAAATCTCCTGTGTGAACGATATCACCGTACGGTGTTTCGATAATGACACCCATAGAGTCTGGTATCGCGTGCGATACTCCGAAGAAACGAACCTTCAAATCTCCGAAGGTTACCGTGTCTCCTTTCTCAATAATATTCATCGTAAGCGGTGGCAAGTGAGTGAACTCTTCCATTCTCTTCTTGATCATAAGAGAGGTAAAGAAGCGCGCATAAATCTGTGGGTTACCTATACGTGGCATGATATACGGAATAGCGCCGATGTGATCGAGGTGGCCGTGTGTTACGACAACACCCTTGATCTTGTGCTTGTGCTCTTCGAGGTAGCGTGTGTTTGGCAAAATGAAATCAACACCAGGGGTGCTTGTTTCTGTGAATTGAACACCACAGTCAACAATTACAATCGTGTCTTTGTACTCAACCATACTCATGTTACGTCCGATTTCTTCTACGCCACCTAAATGGATAATGCGAATATCTCCATCCTTGAGTGGGGGGATGTGATCGGTTTCACTTTTACCGGTGACCGTTGTGTCGAACTTTGGTCCAACCATTGACCGTGGGGGACGGTTGTTGTTTCGCGAACGATTCGCACCACCTGTGCGAGGTCTATCGTTTGGTCTCCGGAATGGAGCAGAAGGTGATGTTGAAATCGGTGTGCTCTCTGAGCTCGGGTTCATGTCGCCTGTAGATTGTGTTGTTGTTTCTGGGTTCATAATTTTTTAGTTACTGTGTAATTGGTTATCAATGTAATAGATTTTCCATTGTTTGAATAAGTTGTTTGTAATATGTTTTTGGCCACACACGATCGGTGTATCTGTACCAGCTTTCTATAAGGATGAAGCGTGAGGCATTATCGAAACTATATTGTGGAAGTATCGTGGTTACTTTATCTCGTGCCACATAAATAAGAGACGGTGCGAATAAAAAGATACCAGGAACTTCTTCTCTAAATTCTTTCTTTACATCATCATACGCGCTGATACGAGCAAGCTCATCTTCATCTTCACGGAGAACTTCTAGGTTTGCATCAAGTCTTTTACTTACGTAGTTTGAAATATTGAGTCCAGGGTAGGTCCTCTGTGAGGAATGCCAGAAAGCGTATAGATCAGAAGGATTTTCGGTAATGGAGCCAAAGAGAAGAGCTTGAAAGTCTCGATCTTTAATAACTGTTTGGTTAAGATCTGATACTTCATAAATAGCGAGCGTTGTATTTACACCGATAGCTTCCCAGTCGGCTTTAATCATTTCTGCCACCTTCTTCATCTCATCGGTGTTCGCTGTAGCGAGAGTAATGGAAAGTGTACTCGATGCTTTTTTGAGAGACTTACTGCTTTCTAGTAGAGAACGAGCTTTCGTTATATTGTACTCCGAAGTTGTTGTGTCTTCGTCAAAGGGGTAGGGGTCGTTAATTACTTTTCCGTAGTTACGAAGCACGGTGCTTACGATAGCTTCTTTATTGATCGCCATTTGTAGAGCTGTACGCACTTGTTTCTCAGAGAGTGCGCTTGCTTTGTTCGGGTTAAAAAAGACAGCAAAGGTACGAGGAAGAAGCGATGTGTGGATGCTGCTCGTTGCGATTTGTAAGTTAGTTATTTTTTCAGGGGTTACACCATGGAATCTGTCGATGTCTCCATTTTGAAATGCTTGCAAGAGGTACTTCTCATTTTGATACACCGTAATTGTAATTGTGTTTATGTATGGGCGACCGAGAGAATACTTTGCAAAACTCGACAATGTGAATACTTCAGGAATGCCTGAGTTTGTTGTGATCGTATCAATTTTGTACGGACCACTTCCTATCGCATGGATATTATAGTCACTTAAACTTATTTGTTCCTCGGTCAAATTTTTCCACACATGCTTCGGAAGGATTCCTATAGAAAGAACATTCATGAATTGAGGAAATGGCTTCTTTAAAGAAAAGGTAAACGCGTAGTCATTTTGTTTTTCTATTGAGACACCTTCCCACTCTACACGATGAGGGCTTTTGATTGTTGGGTTTTGCAATAGTGATACAGTATAGATAACGTCGTCAGCAGTGACACGCACACCGTCATGAAAGGTTGCTGTTTTTGACAGTACGACATCATAATGAAGCCTGTCATCGCTCTCTGTAATTGATTCTGCCATATCAAGTATTGGGTGTGCGGCAGTGTTTTGTTTTGTGAGGCCGGCGTAGACAAGAGATGTTAAATCTCGATCTTGATCACTTGTTGCAAGTATTGGATTGATGAAGCGGGGAGTTCCTATGACACCTTCACGAACTATTCCTCCATAACTTGGTGTGTTAACAAGAAATCGTGTATTGAAAACCACAAGTGCAGAAAAAGTAAGCAGCACAGCAAGTGCTACAAGGCTCCACAACACAAGAACCCTCTCTGGAGAAAGAGATTTGTAAAGTGTGTATGTATGTGATCTAAATCTAGACCAAGAAGATGTGTATGAAGAGATATCCATAGAGAGTTAGTCTATAAAGTTTGTAAAGTTCATAAAGTAAAGGCGAGAAATACCTCTCTTTCTTTGTAGACTTTACAAACCCTCGACTATCTATATGTGATACGTACTAGCGAACAATGAGTGGATATGCAAGAGAAAGCACAAAAGCAATCGCGACGAAAATCGTCATACGATGAAGTGATTTTTCTGCACCGCGCTTTTCAAGCGCCGCTCCAGATCCTCCATCTGCACCAAAAGCGCCTGACGCGTCGGTGTTTGCTCGCTGGATGAGAACGAGTGTAACGAGGAGAATAGCTAGTATTAATTGCACAATAGATAGCAGGTGAACCATGTGTAGATTATAGCATATAGGGCATGCTGCTGTAAATATCAAAGAGAAACATGTGTGTACAAACTTTTTTAGCTTTTTACGAGTGCTTTAATCTCATCTACGGCAATTGTTTTTTCGCCATTTCTGGTTGAGACCTTTCCTCGAATAACGAGAGGGTTATCAAGCGCTATAAGGCTTTTATAGCGTTTATAGGTTTCTGGAAACACTGCGACTTCGATTGCGCCTCTATAGTCACGTAGAGTAAGAAGCCCCATCTGGTCTCCTTTTTTTGTTTTAGTGATGCGAATACGCTCAATAATAACCGCGATAGAGACTTCTTTTCCGTCAGGGGTATCATGGTGCACCTTGTCGATGTCGACGCCACGAGCCTCGATTTTTTCTTTCCACGGGTCAAGAGGGAACCCGGAAACGAAAAGTCCAAGGAGCTCTTTTTCCCAGGCAAGCTTCTGTTCTTGGGATACTGGTTTTGCTTTTTTCATAACGAAGCTTGATGTCTCCATGCCGCCGAACAAACTATCTTGCATAATGTTGTCTTTTACGACATGTTTATGAAAATCAAGAATACTTTCCATATTTGCGAGAAGTTCTCCGCGCTCTGCGAACTTATCAAGAGCTCCGCACATGGTGAGTGCTTCGAGAGATTTTTTATTTAAGTTTTTATGGGTGACACGACGAATGAAATCTTCGAACGAAATATATGGTCCGTTCTTTTTTTGTTCTGCGATGATGGCGTCAGAAATATCAACACCAAGATTCTTCACCGTGTAGAGTCCGAAGCGAATTTCTTCTTTTCCGTTTTCGTCTTTCACCACACTAAAACCTCCTTCACTTTTGTTGATATCCGGCGGAAGTACATTTATTTTCATACGCTTACACTCAGAAACAATTTCGGCAATTTTTTCTATGTCACCACTTTCATTACTCATGATAGCGGTCATGTAGGCGACAGGGAAGTTCGCCTTCATGTATGCCGTCTGATACGCCACACGTCCATAACTCGCAGCATGCGCTTTGTTGAATCCATACGCGGCGAACGGTTCGATGAGGAGCCAGAGTTGCTGACACTTTCTTGGGGAGAGGCCGTGTTCAACGAATCCCGCGAGCAACTTTTCTTTTTGTGCCTGCATTTCGGCGGGGATTTTTTTACCCATCGCTTTACGTAACTTGTCTGCTTCAAGCCACGAGTATCCTGCCAAGTGAATGGCAGTGAGCATGACGTCATCTTGATAGACGATAACACCGAAGGATTGATCGAGGATTGGTTCGAGGCGAGGGTCGAGGTATTCGATAAGGGAAGGGTTATGTTTACGTTTAATATATTCCGGAATCATTTCAAGTGGCCCAGGACGATACAGTGCCACCATGGCGTTGATGTCAAAGATGGTGTTCGGCTTCAACTCTTTCAAGAAGCGTGTCATACCAGAACCGTTCAACTGAAAGAGACCCATTGTCTCGCCACGAGAAAGCATACTGAACGTCTCATGGTCATCAAGGGGAATAGCTTCAATGTCGACATCTACGTTATAGAGTTTTTTTGTAAGCTTAATAGCGTCTCCCAAGATGGTGAGGTTTCGAATACCGAGGAAGTCGAATTTAAGAAGGCCAGCATCTTCAATGGTATACATGTCGTACTGGGTAATTATCTTTCCTCCTTTAGGATCTTTTTGTATTGGTGTGAAGTCCCAGAGTGGTGATGGTGAGATCACTGTACCAGCCGCGTGAACAGAAATATGTCGTGCGCATCCTTCTACTTTTTGTGCCATGTCGAGAATGATTTGCGCTTCACGATCTGAATCATAGAGTTCTTTTAATTCTGGTATTTCTTCAATTGCTCCAGCGATTGTAACAGGGAAACCTTGCTTCGGAGGGGGAATCATTTTACTGATACGGTCACCTACAATGTATGGGAATTTCATTGCGCGTGCCACATCACGCACTGCACCACGTGCCATCATTGTTCCGAATGTTCCAATTTGAGCCACGTTATCGAGACCATACTTTCGACGAGCATAATCAATTACATCATCACGACGAGTATCAGAATAGTCCATGTCGATATCCGGCGCAGAAGGTCTCTCTGGATTGAGGAAGCGTTCGAAGGGGAGTTTGTATGCGAGCGGGTCACATTTGGTAATTTGAAGAAGGTACGTAACGAGTGAGCCAGCCACTGAGCCTCTGATGTTTGTGAGAATATCGTTTTCACGAGCGAAGCGAAGGAGGTCGTACACCACAAGAAAGTATGGTGAATATCCTTTATCTGCGATAACTTTTAATTCATATTCAAGACGTGTTTTTACGTGATCGGTGAGCTCCATGTTACGTACAGCGAGTCCCGCGTAGGCAAGATCCCGCACATCATCATCATAATTTTTCTTAAATTCGATAGCAGGGAACACCCAGGCTCCGAGAGGGATTTCAAGTGTGCATGCTTCTGCGATTGTTACGGTGTTTGCTATTGCGTCTGGTGTGTCCTTGAAATCCTTTTCTGCGTCTTCATTATTTACAAAAACGTATGAGTCTCTTTGAAAGAGGTGATTGTATTCTTCCGCGCCGTTTTCATCACCATGCACTAAGTACAAAACTTTATGTGCAGGCTTGTCTTCATCATGAAGGTAGTGAGTGTTGTAGGTTGCGACAAGAGGGGTGTTGGTTGCTCGTGCGTATTCGATAGTTTTCGCACGCATTTCTGCACCATGCTCCATGCCGGTCTGTGGGTTTATTTCGAGATAAAAATATTCACCAAAATTTTCTTTGTAAAAGGCGAGACGTGTATCTGCTTCTTTCTTATTAATGACGAGAAGATTACTGATGTCGCCCCACGCGCCACCAGAGAGCACAGTGAGACCTTCTCTGTAGGTGACGAGAAGTTCTTCGGTGAGAACTGGTGCGAGAGGATTCTCCACGTTTACAATCGACGTGATGCGCATAAGATTCTTGTAACCAGCAAGTGTGCGTGCAATGAGAACGATGCTAAATGTTCGCTCATGAAAGCGGAGTAAGAACTCAGCTCCGATGATTGGTTTTATATTTTCTTTTTTACATTTTGAATAGAACTCGATCGTACCGTACATGTTGCTGTAATCAGTGATCGCGAGCGCCGTCATTCCGTACTTCTTTGCTTCACGTACCAGTGCGTCGACTTTAGGAAGGGCTTTCAGAAGGGAGTAGTGTGTATGGTTACGGAGGTGGATGAACATGGGGTAATTTTACCACAAAGTGAAAAAATAATTTTTAATTTAAAATTTGAAATTTTTATTAAAAATTAATAATTCAAATTAAAATTGTTCACTTATTTCACAAGAGGGGTGGTTTGTTTTAGGTAAATTCTTATATACTACGCAAATGATCTTACCTAAGAAATTCGGAGTAATAGGAATCGACGAGGTGGGAAGAGGTCCTCTGGCTGGACCTGTAACTGTCTCTGCTCTCTATCTGAAGACCCCTTTAAAAGCAAAGAAGGAGTTTTTCTATAACAGTATTAGAGATTCTAAGAAGATTAATAAAGGTTTACGTAACAGCATATTCTTAACTATTAGAAAAAACAGAAAGATATATAGTGATATTAAATATGCAGTTTGTTCACGGAGTGCAAAGTATATTGATGTTTATGGAATAACAAAAGCTACTCAGGAATGTATCGATTGGTGTGTGAACGATTTGAAGCGGCAAGGTGTTCCTATTGAGTCTTGTATGATCAGAACGGATGCCGGGATACGTGTGAACAATGTATCACTCCGACAGAAGTCCTATATTAAAGGGGATGAACGATTTACAGAGATAGCTCTCGCTTCTATTGTAGCGAAAGAAACAAGAGACAGGTATATGAGAGCTCTTTCAAAAAGTAACTCAGAGTATGCGTGGGATAAAAATGTTGGCTATGGAACAAAAGATCACAGAAACGCAATCGGTAAACATGGAATTACGAAGTATCATAGAATCTCGTATTTAAAGGCATTTAAACTATTAGATAAAACAGAATGAATCTATAAGGAGAACCCTTATAGATAATTTTTAATTAAAAACCCTAAGACCTACATAATGTGTAGAAGAAATGGTTAATTTTTGCTTTTATCATTACTAAAAGTGTGTTGAAATAGAGGACTTATATTTCACTAAAAATTTTTAATTATCAAGTAAAAATTTTACCTGCAAATTTTCTATTTTAACGTTTTAGAATAAGGGATTTTAATTTGTACTTTATCCACAGATAAGTACCACTTTGTGCTGTACTTATACACCACTTTTACTATACTAATAAGTATCAATCTACATGCAAGATCTTAGTAGTCGCACATTCCAAAAACTTGTCTTCGCAGTACTCTCTCTCGCTTTCTTCTTCGTCTCTTTTTCTCCTGCAAAAGCAGCTGACACAAAGGACACACAATACACATTTTCACAAGCAAGACCTCTTTCATCACTTATCCTTACACTTCGTTCTCGACCGTTTACTGTTTCGAAACTTGCACACACTTCATTTTCTTTTGCACACACACTTCCAAAATTACTTGCCTCACAATCTCTCGCAACGATCCCAAAGATTGCCTACAGCGAACCTCTGGCTATTCAAAAAATAAACGTACCGAATCTTTCATTTACACCATCTTCTCTACAAAACATTGTTTTGGCTATGGAGGTGACTTATACGAAAGCACTCAACTCAATAACCCTTTCTCCTATTTCAGAAAATAAGCTCGTTATCTCAGGTGCGACTCCTCGTGAGGTTGGTGTTGCTGGAACTCCTCTCGCTCTTCCATTTGTGCATACACTCACTTCGTACATCGTAGGTACGCTTCATGGAGAAATCTTTAGTAAAGAAACAGTGGCAACATATGCATCAAGTGTGAACACTCATCTTCCACGTCTTGCACAAATTGAATTGCTGCCACATGCGCAGAATCAAGGTGTAGTGCTTGGTGCCTTTACCTCACAAACTCCAAGTGGTCTTGCGCAGCAAAAGAAAAACCTCCCTTTCCTTGACCAACTCTCACTCTCTCTCTACTGTAAACTTTCCTCTCTTTCATCAACTCTTGATCAGAAGCGCTGTAATTACACCATTCTTGCATCAGGACTGCTTTCTCCATCTACGAACACAACAAACACTGTCGCAGTCGCTCCGGCCGTCACTACACCTACTGTAAGCACTCCTTCTTCATCTGTTACATCAGCTACCATAAAAACAACTCCCGCCGCTTCACCTATATATCTCACGAAGTATATTACTGAGTATGTGCCGGTTGCCGGTCCTGCTGGAGCAAACGGGCGAGATGGTCGTGATGGACAGAGTGCTTCAAATCCTTCTTTACCAACATCGTTCGGTGGATTCATCACGCCTACCACAGTTAATCAATCATCGACGCCATATTTCGCACAGAGCCTCATCGGTGTTTCAACTATTGGATACCTTCGCGATACGACAATCGAATATGCGAATTTCAACTATGGCACATCGTCAAATATGTACCTTGCGAATGCAACCTTAAATGGTGTGGCATTCAGTGGTTCTAACGTCTTTACAGGGTCAGCATCATTTAGTGCAGGAGTTTCGGCGAACACACTCACGGCAAGCTCTTCTACATTTGGAAACAGCACGACAACAAATGCATATATCACCAATCTTTCCGCTGCAAGCTCTACTCTCACAGATGTTTCGGCTACAAGATTCTTGGTGGACAATGCAACCGCAACAAATGCCTTCATACAAAATCTTGTCGTTGGGTCATATATTACAAATGGTTCATCGACATCAAACGGTAATGTGACGGTAAATGGTGGGCTTGTTGTATATGGATCTTCAACGCTTGCCACTACGACGGTGACAAGCTTTACTGCCGACGTTGCAACAACAACAAACCTTATTGCGACAAGTGCTACAACCACAAATCTTGCAGCGACAAACGCATCCACAACGAACGCCTCAAGTACTAATTTTTTTGCAACAAATAGTATTACAACAAACGCGACATCCACCAATGGTTTCTTTGCAAATCTTTGGTCCACGCTCGCAAATATAACTGACCTCATCATCGGAAATTCAACGACCACAAATGCGATCGTGACGAACAGTACAACGACGAACGCATATGTTCAGAACCTTGTCGTTGGATCATCTACATCAAATGGTAATGTGACGGTAAATGGTGAGCTTGTCGTAGTCGGCACCTCAACTTTTGCCACCACAACAGCCACAAGCTTCACTGCAAACAATGCCACATCCACCAACGGCTTCTTCTCAAACCTCTGGTCCACACTTGCACGTATCACAGACCTCATCGTTGGTAACAGTACGACAACAAATGCGATCATTACGAATGCGACATCGACGAATCTGTTTGCTTCGAATCTTTTTGGAACAAACGCAACAACAACTAATTTCTTTTCAGCGCTCGCTGCAATTGTTGGTCTCGAAGTAACAAACAGTACAACAACAAATGCAATCGTAACGAACAGCACGACAACAAACGCATATATCAATAACCTCGTCATTGGTGGCGGAACACTTAACGTAAATGGACAAGTGGTCGTCGTTGGAACATCAACGCTTGCAACCACAACTGTGACGAATCTCTCTGCTAGTACTGCCTCAACGACAAACCTTACGGTAGCAAATGGTACGACCACAAATCTCGTTGCCGTGAACGCTTCTACAACGAACGCCACAACGACAAACGCATACATCGACAAACTTGTTATCGGAGGCGGAACACTTAACGTAAATGGACAAGTGGTTGTCGTCGGCACCTCAACTTTCGCCACAACAACAGCCACAAGCTTCACCGCAACTAGTGCCACATCCACCAACGGCTTCTTCTCAAACCTCTGGTCCACACTTGCACGTATTACAGACCTCATCGTTGGTAACAGCACGACAACAAATGCGATCATTACGAATGCGACATCGACGAATCTTTACACCAATACATTTGTTGGAGGTAATGCAACGACGACAAATCTTTTTTCAAGTGATATAAAAGCAACGAACGGATATATTTCTGGAGGCTTCGGTGTCGGGGTGGCTACGACAGCTCCTGGTGTTATTGAGACATCTGGTAATGTGTACATTGGGGGGTCTCTTAATGTTGCAGGATCGCTCACATCATCTATCACAAATGGTCAGATTCAGTTCCTTGCTGTGCCATTCGGAACAGGAATCAATCAGGGGACCGTGTATGTCAATCCAACATCAGCAGGAACAAACAATGTTCTCCTCGGTCTTTCGGTTGCCGGTGCTGAAAAGGCTCGTATCGATGCAGAAGGCGACGTGCAAATTGTCGGAACATTTAATTCAACGAACACAACAGGTACGAACCTTTTCTCTGGAAATCTCACAACAAATGGTAATACAATCTTGGGGGATAGCTCAGCTGACACGGTGACTATTAATGGTAAAATCGCTTCGACAATTTTGCCTTCAACAGACCTTGGTGCAGACCTCGGATCTCCGACTTTCCGTTTTGGAAATATTTATGCTGCAACGACGACAATTTCGAACCTTGTGGCAGGTGGTACAGCGTCATCAACCTTTATTATTAATACAGGTAATTTCACCAATGATACACAGGATTCAACGTTAGAATTTTCTCGAGGTATTGCTACACCAAACGCCGTTCTTAAATGGAATTCTACACTTTCACAGTTTGAGTTCAATAACTTCAAAGTTAATTTCGCGAATTCAATTAACGTCGCTGGTACTGCAACATCAAGTATTGCGGGGATGCTTACACTCACTGGCACACCACTCGGTACAGGTCTCGGACAAGGAAGTCTTTATATTAATCCAGGGTCAGGCTCCACAAACAGTACACTTCTCGGTGTCGGTGTGAATGGTGTCGAGCGTTTCCGAGTGGATGCAGAAGGTGATACAACGATTCAGGCATCTCTCGGTATTCAGAATGCGATTTTCAATATCAATACCGATACGCTTGTCGTAGATGACAAGCTTCAATTAAATGGCAATGCTATCAAAGATTCCACAGGGACTACTCGTCTTACTTTTGGTGCGACAAACACATTCGTAGGTGCTGTTGATCTCGGATCTGGAGCCCTCACTACTGGCCTTATCAATGGACAGACTATTTCAAGTGCTGCGAACTTCACGGGGACACTTGGTGTTACGGGGCAGACAACACTTTCCACTGCATCATCATCAGCACTTACTGCAAACACACTGTATGCAATTGCTGCGAATCTTACGAATGCATCGACAACAGGACTGACTGCGACATCACTCTATACGACGAATTTGCTCGCAACATATTCTACATCGACAAACATTTCTTCTACAAACGGTTCTATTACTTCGCTCATCACCACAAGTGCATCGACGACCAACCTCTCCGCAACAGGGGCAACGTTTACAAATACAAACACGACAGGTACTGCAACGATTACGAATGCTAGTACGACCAACCTCTCAGCGACTGGCTTTACATCAGCAAGTTCGACACTTGTGAATGCGACATCATCAAACTTCTTCGCAACGATATTAAATGCAATCACTGCAACCTTCAACTCTTTCACTGCTGGAAATATCACCGCGACATCATCTCTTGCTTCGAACGGTACACTTAACGTAACCGGTCAGACCACACTTGGAAATGCATCGACTACGAATCTCTCAGCCACAGGAGCTACGCTTACATCCCTGTTCTCTACAAACGCAACACTTACGAACGCTACCACAACGCTACTTGCTGTAACAGGAACTTCAACTTTAGCAACGACAACGATTTCTAATCTAACAGTTACGGGTCAGACAACACTTGGAAATGCATCGACAACGAACATCAGTGCAACTGGCGCAGTATTCGGAAATACGAACACTACAGGTACAGCTACAATCCTAAATGCATCCACCACGAACCTCTCTGCTTCAGGACTCTTTGCAACAAACGCATTCCTCTCAGCACTTACTGTAACAAATGCTTCTACTACGAACATCTCTGGTTCAGGGCTCAACTTCACGAATGGATTCTTCGGAGGACTTACTGCAACGAATGTGACATTTACGAATGCGTCTACTACGAACCTCTCTGCAACAGGTGCCACTCTCGCATCACTCTTCTCTACAAATGCAACGATTACAAATGCGTCTACTACGAACTTGAGTGCGACAGGTGCGACACTTACAAATGCGTTCGTTGGTGGTCTTACGACCACCAACGCATCCACTACGAATGTTACTACCTCTGGTGACTCATACTTCTCAGCACTCACCTCTGGCTCTATTCCATTCATCAGCACAGGAGGTAAGCTTTCACAAAATAATGCGAACTTCTTCTGGGATAATACAAACACACGTCTCGGTATTGGGACTGCGACACCTGCGTCTATCGTAGATATTTATGGTACCGATGCACTTCGTCTTCCTGTAGGTACAACGGTACAGCGTCCATCATTAGCCGGCACGGGACAGGTTCGTTACAACGTCACTACGCATCAGTTCGAAGGATACGGGGACAATGCTGTGTGGCAAGGTCTAGGTGGTGTGATCAATCCAGCGCAGACGACATACATCACCGCAGGTGTGGATGATTATCTACGCTTCGTAACATCGAGTGTCGAGCGTATGACTATTGCTTCGAATGGAAATGTGGGAGTGGGGACGACTTCTCCAATAGCAATGCTCTCCGTCATGGCGTCATCGACATCACTTGCTTCACCGTTTATTTCTTTCAACTCGACAACCTCTCCGATATTTAATGTACTTGCGAATGGAGATACAATTTTTGGAAAAAATGTTAGTCAGAGCACAGCTTCTCCTTTAAATGTATCGTTTGGAGGTACATACGGCAATAGCACTCCAGGAAGCCCTGCCAATCTCAAATGGACCATGTATAACGATGGGAATCCAGTAAATAATTATGGTATTGGAATGAGCGCTAGTCTTATGGAACTCAGAGCCGGTGCTAGTGCCTCAATTGGATTCTTTCCAAACAATGGTGTTGAAGCGATGAGAATAATTTCCAACGGTAATGTTGGTATCGGAACGACAAACCCAGTAAACGGTAAACTGGAAGTCACTGGCGATGGTTCAGGGATTAATAGTACAATTCGAGTTAATAGTACAAGTAATTCAAATTCTGCAACGGTAGGGGCTTATAGTGGTTCCGTTGGCGGTTTTTTTAGAGCATACGGGTCATCATTCGGTGTCGCCTCTCTAGCAAGCAAGGCTGCGTTTGGTCCCGATGGGGCAAATGGTATTGTTGTATTTTCAAATGCAGCTTCGGCTAGCAATAGTACGGGTTCGATCAGTTTACGAGGGGGTGGTTATGATACTGCCGCCGAAAAACTGTACATAGACAAAGATGGAAGCTATTTTACAGGCAATGTCGGCATCGGGACAACGAATCCTGGTGTTAAGCTAGATGTAGCTGGTACTGGTAGTGTTACTGGTAGTTCTGCACAACTACGAGCAATATCTTATTCTAGTACATATTCTAATTGGCAAGGGGCTGGAGGAATCACTCTCGGAAAATCTCATTCAGACGTAAGTGGAACTTTAGCAACAACTTTAAACGGAGAGGGTTTAGGGCAGATTGGTTTTTCTGGAGTAAATACGGCGGGGGCATTATATAACCAAGCTGTCATTGATGTTGTTCAAAACGGTAATGCAATTGCTGGTAATGGAGGTCCAGCAAGAATGGATTTCTATACTGGTTCTGCAACTGGTTTAATAAATACGATGTCTATAAATAGTGGCAATGTCGGCATCGGTACCACTACTCCTGCTGCGATGTTCGCAGTCAACGGTAACTCATACTTCGCAGGAAATGTAACAGCGACAGGCACACTTAACGTAACAGGTCAGACGACACTTGCGAACGCTTCTACAACAAACCTTTCTGCAACAGGAGCGACACTCGCATCACTCTTCTCTACAAATGCAACGATTACGAATGCGTCAACTACGAACTTAAGCGCAACAGGAGCAACACTTACGAACTTATATTCCACGTCTGCGACAGTCGGCACTTTGTCTGCGACGTCTGCAACTTTGACGAATGCATCAACGACAGGACTCACTGCAACAAACCTCTACGCTACGCTTTTCAATACAACAGGTACAACGACACTTGCAACTGCGGGAGGAAATGTGGGAGTGGGAACATCTACACCTTCAGCATTGTTCGATGTAAACAGTGGTGGATCTAGCATGTTCAAAGTAAGTTCTGCAGGAATTGCTACATTTAGTGGGGCTCCGTCAAATCATTTTCTTACTATTAACGGAAATTCGATTAAGGATTACTACCAGACGACAGGAGATTTGCGTGGAACAATGAGTTTTGGAGGTGGAAGTGGTACAGATATTAGTATTGCACCAAATAGTACCAGTGGAGTCGTTCAAATAAATAATGGAGGATCTTCTATTTTATCTGGAGGACCAAGCGCTGGAAGTACTGCAGGAACATTTACTATTCGTCCGACGAGTATTGGTGAATACGGAACATATTCAGCGGCAGGTAGAGATATGCTTCTCATCGGTGGTGCTTCATCGGATGCCGGTGCTACAGCAAGAAATGGTGGAAATATTTACCTAGATGGTGGAGCTCCTGTGAATGCAGGTATTGCAGGAAACGTTCTCCTTGCGACAACAAGAGGAAATGTAGGTATTGGCACTAGTTCTCCTACCACTAAGTTCGCGGTAAATGGAGACTCATACTTCGCGGGTAATGTGACAGCAACAGGCACGTTTAACATCGCTGGTCAAACCACGCTCTCGAACGCATCTTCAACCGGATTCACTGCAACAAACCTCTACGCTACGCTTTTCAATACAACAGGCACGACGACACTTGCAACCGCGGGAGGGAATGTGGGGATAGGAACATCGACACCAAGTTCAAAGCTTCATGTTGTTGGTGATACCAAGTTAGATGGAAATCTTAATATTGGTGCAAATAGTATTCTTGGGAATAGTGTTAGTTTGCTTTTCGGATACGCTGGAACTCTTGGTTTTTCAGCCGGAGGAGCAAACCCTTTTATGTGGTTAAATACAGCAACGGTAAAGGGTTTTGCTGGGAGCTCTATTTCCGCAGGGTATGATAATCCTGCTCTTTTGGTTACAGGATATACAAATAAATCGAACGGACACGTACTGGTCAAAGGAGGGGATAACCTTGCAAGATCAGGTTCTGCATATAATGGTGGAAATGTGATTCTCGAACCTGGATTACCAGACACTACGTTCCTAGGAACAACAGGTAACACAATGATAAACAAAGCTGATGGTACTGAAGCGATGCGTATTAATGGTACTTCTGGGTATGTCGGTATCGGCACCACCACTCCCGCAGCAATGTTCGCAGTTAATGGCAACTCATACTTCGCGGGTAACGTCACTGCGACAGGGACACTCAATATCTCTGGTCAGACTACGTTAGGTAATGCATCTACCACAAACCTCTCTGCAACAGGAGCTACCCTCGCATCACTCTTTTCTACAAATGCAACGATTACAAATGCGTCTACAACGAACCTTTCGTCAACAGGCTTCACAGGAACAAATGGAATATTCACAGGAACTTTTAACGTAAATGGTCAGAGTACACTCGCTACCGCAAGCTCAACAGGACTCACTGTCACAGGTGGTACGTATCTTGCGACAGCGGGAGGGAGAGTGGGGATTGGTACAACAGCACCCGGGGCTGATCTTCAGATTACTTCAAGTGCGCCAAGCCTTGTGCTTAAAGGTCTTGGTAATAACGATATTGCTTCTATCGGTATTACTTCATCAAACGGTTTTAGTGGAGGCGCTTTTAATGAAGGATTTAAGTTTTATTATGATGCGCCAAATGGCACTACTTTTTTTGATAACTATTGGTCTGGTGGCGACATGGTCTTTAGATCACAAGTTGGTTATACCGCACGAGAGTCGATGCGTGTGACTAGTACGGGCAATCTCGGTGTCGGTACCTCTACCCCATATGCACGTCTTGGTGTTAAAGGTGCAGGCACTGGCACGGGTATTGCGTTCCAGACAACAGGAAGTACAAATATCCCAGGACTTACGGTTCTTGATAATGGATACGTTGGTATTGGTACCACGAGTCCTGCGTCTTCACTTTCTATTAACGGTGGAACCGTTACTGCGACAAGTTCATTGGTGAATTTAGTGCAGACGTGGAACCAGTCAGGATCAACCTTTTCTGGTCTTACGATGAATATTACAGATACTGCCAGTTTAACTGCCTCTAATTTAGTTGATTTGCAGGTTGGCGGAATTAGTAAGTTTAGTGTAAGAAAAGATGGGCGACCAACAATTCCGGGAGCACTTAATTCTTCTACGAATGGGCTATTGATTACAAATACAGATGGGAATGTTATTAATTTTGGTTCAGGTGATAATCAAATTAAGTTCTATAAACCAATACGAGCTTATTATGCTAATGCTGTGATTTCTGGAAATGATACCGACGGGCCTTCTGCAAAATTGACTGTTCGTGGAGCTAACTTAGGAAGTGGACAAGACGCAGTGACCTCACTCACCCTTCACGGTGGTAACGCTTCCCCGGACGCCGTAACAAATATCACAGGAGGTATCCTTACACTCACTGGTGGTAATGGTTCATCTGGATCAGCAGGTCTTGCGAGTGGAGGCAATATTACTTTAGATGGTGGTCTTGGGTACGGAACAGGCATATCAGGGAATATTATTCTTGGTGGTACAAGAGGCAACGTCGGTATCGGCACCACCACACCACTCTCCCTTCTTTCCGTTTCTTCATCCACAGCAACAGGCACCTCGAACCTCTTTAGTATTGCTACATCAACATCGATATTTAATGTGCTTGCGAATGGAAATGTAGGAATCGGATCATCGACACCAGGATACGCGCTTGATGTTTTTGGTACTGTTCGTGCAGGAACGACAACAGGTAAAGTTTTACTTATGTCAGATGCCTCAGCTGCTGCTATCGGTGGCGCTGGTACGGCAAGCATCGTGGTAGGTAACTCAAAAATTAGAGATAATCAATACGGAATAGATATTTACCCATCAACATCCCAAACGGGTGCTCTTAGAGTTACAAATGAAAGCCTTATGGGTGGAACAGGTAACGGTATTACATTCCAAGCTCTCACAGGTAACTCGACAGGGAACGTGGTATTGGAAGGATATAATGCAAACGACACAGGTATAGCTTCGTATCATAATATTCTTTTCGGTATTAATAGAATAGAAAAAGCAAGATTTGATATTAATGGAAATCTCGGACTTGGCACGACTACGTTTACTGCCAAGCTTGCTGTAAACGGAGATTCATACTTCGCGGGGAATGTGACAGCTACAGGTACCGTCAACGCACCTTCTTCATTGTTTACAAACTCAACATCCACAAATCTTAATCTCTCTGGTTGGTTCCGCGATAGTACGAATGCTACAGGCACATCAGGACAGGCTCTTGTAAGTACGGGCACATCAACACTGTGGAGTACTATCGTAGCGGGTTCAGGCGTGACGAATGCGTATGCGTCGAGCACCTTCATGACACTTGTCACAGATTTCTCAACGCACAATCTTACCGCGACAGGGACACTTAATGTAACAGGGGATGCAACGTTAGCTCTTGCTTCGTCTACAGCTCTCACTGTCACAGGTCAAACTATTCTCGCAAGTGCTGGTGGGTATGTTGGTATCGGTACGACAAGCCCAGTATCTCCACTCTCTGTGAATGGTGGTACGGTCACAGCGACGAGTTCATTGGTTAATCTCGCACAGACGTGGAATCAGTCAGGGTCTACAATGTCTGGTCTTACGATGAATATTACCGATACAGCGAGTTTGGCTGCATCTAATTTAGTTGATTTGCAGGTTGGTGGAGTTAGTAAGTTCAGTGTACGAAAGGACGGTGCTATGACTGTTCCTACTGGAAGTATTTCATCTCCAAGTTCATTGATTATTTCTGGAGGCCCACATTACATAACCGGAATTGCTAATGCTTATACTGGCTTTTTTGGAGATGACGGGGCTGGGGTTAAGGGAAAACTATTGGTTTGGAAGTATTCGAATATATCTGTTCCAAGCAACTATTCATATAGTTGGTCAAGTGGTCTAGATGCTGTGAGTACTCCAGACTTGTTTCTTTCTCGTAAAGCAGCCGCCAATCTCCAGCTTGGAGGTGCTGATGCAGCTTCACCAGTTGCACAGACATTTAGTGTGCAGTCCGTTGTTGCAGGAACAACGAACACTGCAGGTACAAGTACGACTTTCAAAGCATCAGCCGGAACAGGCACAGGTCTCGGTGGAGCATTCATATTCCAGACAGCCGCCGCAAGTAGTACCTCAGGCACATTCCAAAATGCGTTCAATACTGCAATGACGATTTTGGGAAATGGAAATGTGGGAATCGGGTCATCGACACCGAGCTTTAAACTTTCCGTTGGTGGTGACATAGTTGCTTCTGGGAGCGGTGGATCTCTTAAGATTGATATATCTGGTGCTTCTGCAAGTGGTACGATACAACCCTCGATAAACTCTCTGCGATTTCTTAACTCTGCTTCTAATGCTTGGATAAAAACAACATCCTTATCTCACGGTGTCGCGGCTCTTGGTGTGTTGTCATGGAGTCCAGATACAAACCCTGAAAATAGCGATACTGGTTTTTCACGTATCTCCGCTGGGGTCTTAGGACTCGGAAATGGTTCGCAGGGAAGTATTACGGGTACACTTATCGCAGGAAATATTGGTATCGGAACCACCACCCCAACGACATCACTCTTCGTTCAAGGTGTCGGAGGAACGAATCCATTCAACATCGCATCATCGACCGGCTCATCACTCATGATGATGAATCAACTCGGCGCACTTCTCTTCGGCACCACCACATACGCTGGTCAGGCTGGTGAAGTATATGCGAACCTCTTCACTGCGGCTTCAAGTACAGCGACATCGACATTTGCTGGTAACGTAAATATCGGTTCAGGTGGACTTTTCTACAATGCTTCTACATCAGTCACGTCAATTTCGAACCTCGAACTTGGAAACCTTTCATTCGACACTGATGCTGGTATAGTACAGTGGACCGATCTTCCAATATTGAATGCAGCGACAGGTACCGTAGAGAGTTATTCAGCAGCAATCGCAGGTACCAGTGTTCTTACGGTATATGGTGAATCAAACGGCTACGCCGCAGTACAGTATCCACGTGTAGGTATCAACATGGCGACACCACTTTCTGTTCTCGATGCATACTCTGCGACATCGACATCGAACGTAGATATCTTCAGACTTCTTTCAGATGTTGGAGGTGCATCAAACGTGAAGTTCCGTATTGATTCAGATGGAGATGTGTTCACCGATGGTGGTACAACTATCGGTACGCCTGCCGACTTAGCAGAAAATTATCCAGCACTCGAAGCGGTGGATGCGGGTACTGTGGTGGCATTCGGTACATCGACCGTCGCATGGGGTCAGATAAGTAACACAAGTACGACAACCGAAATGTACGATATCTCAGGTGTACGTAAGGCGCTCACAGACTATGAAGCCATCGGAGTTATTTCTACAAAGGCAGGTATTACACTTGGTGGTGATACACGTGACGGTGTACCGGTTGCATTCTCTGGACGTATTCCTGTGAAGGTTACAACAGAAAACGGCGAAGTAAAGCGTGGAGATTTCCTTACGGTATCAAAGACAATGCCAGGATATGCAATGAAGATGACAGGAGAAGGACGAGCACTCGGTCGTGCTATCTCAGATTTCGTACAAGGTAAGGACAGAGTCATGATGCTCATCGAAAACGGTAATCAGAAGCTTGATCTTGCAGGAAGAAATGCATCGACGACAAATATGCTCACCACAGGAAACGTAGACTTAAATGCAAACGGTGTCGCCATTACAAACATCAAGTCACTCGCATCAGCCAACGGCACATGGTCAATCGATGAGAACGGTCGCATCACTGCCAAGACACTCTGTCTCGAAGATGTATGTATCGACAAGACGACACTTACGAATCTCTTGAACGCTTCGAATCAGTCTTCAGTACAAAGTGCTCCAGCGCCAACAGGGACGACAGGCACGGTGGCGGGTACGAGTACAACAGCTACTCCAATAGACACAGCCACGACCACTACCACTATACCGGCAGATACCGCGACAACAACTCCGGTAGTTGATCCGTTGCCCGTAGATCCAACTTCGGCGCCCGCACCGGTAGATCCTGTACCTGTACCAGTTGACCCAGTACCAGCTCCAGTCATTGACCCTACACCTGTGGCAGTTGTAGACCCAGTTCCCGCACCAGTAGTTGATCCAGCTCCTGTCGTAACTCCATAAAAATATGAACAAACTTAAAATCATACTCACAAAATATAAAGTACTGATATTCGGCGTTGTATTCGCATGTCTGGTATTTGTTCATACACAACAAGCGGGGGCGTTGGTCACCACAAATACCGCCGGTCAAAATCTTACAAACGGCCTTGTTGGTTGGTGGACATTTGATGGGAAGAACATGACGAATGCTACCGCGACAGATGTGAGTGGGAATGGAAATAATGGAACACGTACGAATGGGCCATTGGTCACAAAAGGGAAGATTGGACAAGGTCTTTATTTTGACGGTTCGAATGATTATGTTTCTGTGCCCGATGCCAGTAGTTTTGCTGGGAGTAATGTTAAAACTGTGTCATTTTGGTTTAAACGTAACTCTTTAACAACGAATTTACCACGTTTGCTTGAAGAGTCTTCTACGGCTAATCAATCAAATTATTGGGCTATTGGAATACCTCAAACTGGCAACGCCGACGAAAATTCAATTATAGTAACTATTGTCATTGGAGGGGTTACATCGTATAGAAAAATTCCTAATAATAGTGTGAATAAATTGAATACTTGGTACCACGCTGTTGTTACTTGGGACGGAACAACCACGCTTTCAAGCGTCTATCTTAATGGTGTACCTCAAACAATGTCTGCTGCAGCTGGCTATGCTGGTGCAGGTGTAGTGAGAATGACAATCGGTAACCGAGGGGATAATCTACGACCCTTTGACGGAACTCTTGACGATGTTCGTATATATAATCGCGTACTTTCTGCCCAAGAAATTTATACTCTCTACAAATCTCAAGCTGGTAGCCTTAACGTTTCTCCCACTTTCACACTCACCTCTGGCCTCGTCGGTTGGTGGACATTTGATGGCAAGAATATGACAAGCGCCACCGCGACGGATATGAGTGGTAGTGGATATCACGGGACACGTACAAATGGTACAACTGCAGTTATTGGTAAAATTGGTCAAGCTTTGGATTTCGACGGAGTGGACGATTACGTAAAAAGCAATCTTAACAAAACAGCTATAGGGAGCACCCTTTCAATTTCTTTTTGGATGAATCTTAGAGGGGCACAATCAACAAAAGGAATAATGCAAATTGCTGGAAGTCTTTCAGATACTTCACCTTGGATTTTATTGAAGAGAACAAGTCCAACACAAGTTGATTGGTTTCTGAATCATAGTTATCCAATAACAGAAAATGTAAGTGATAATCTTTGGTATCATATGGTGCTTACTTACGACGGTACGACTTGGCGGGCATATAAAAACTCAGTTCCTGATGGCTCTTATGTTGGTTCTATTGGTACAGACGCGGGAACCTATACGTGGATAGGAAATGGATATAATGGTTATATAAATGGAAAGATAGATGATTTTCGCATCTACAACCGAGCACTCTCCTCCACAGAGATCTACGCCCTCTACAAATCTCAAGCTGGTAGCCTTAACGTTTCTCCCACCTTCACCCTCACCTCCGGTCTCGTCGGTTGGTGGACATTTGATGGCAAGAATATGACAAGCGCCACCGCGACAGATGTAAGTGGGAATGGAAATAATGGAACACTTACGAATGGGCCAACGGTTGCTATAGGGAAGATCGGGCAGGGGCTTCGGTTTGATGGGGTGAATGATTATTTCACTGCAGGAAATAGCGCAGCTCTTCGTCTTACTGGTGGACCTATGACACTTTCTGCTTGGGTGTATACATCAACAACGACTTATCAGAATTTTATGTACCACGGACTTGGTTGTTCTACGTATGCAAGTTATTACCTATCAATAGGTGGTACTGAAAGTGCTGAATATCCTAACAAATATTCTTTTGGGTTCGGTACTAGTAACACAACTGCAAACAAGAGAATTTCTTCAGATTCAAACGCTATAATCAATAAATGGACACACGTTGCAGGGACATATAATGGTTCGACCCTTTCTTTGTATATAAACGGTAATCTTAGTACCACAACAAGTGCCACAGGTGTTGCTTGGAACAGTTTAGAAAATCTGTCAGTTGGAGCAGATCCTGGTTGTGGAATAAGAGGAAAAATGACAGGGTCTCTCGATGATGTCCGAGTATATAATCGCTCGCTCTCTGCTTCAGAAATCTACTCTCTATATAAGCTGGGAGGGAAGTAAAGAGAAAGGAATCTTACAAGGCGAGGCCTTGTAGTTAGGGAAGGGGGAAAACTACAAGGCCTCGCCTTGTATTGGGTATATACTTTTACTATGTCAAAAAGAAGTGTCGTTTTGGCGGTAAATGAGTATTATCACGTATATAATCGAGGGAACAGTAAACAAATTATCTTTAAAGATGATCAGGATAGGAGACGGTTTGTAAAATTATTGGGCCTTTTAAATCAAGTGCCCCGCTCTCGTGTAGACGCTTCGTCTCTTGATCTTGCTTTTTCAAAGAAGGACTCTCCGTTGGTGGCCATCGGTGCCTATGCACTCATGGATAATCATTTTCATATTTTAGCTAAACAGATAGAAGAGGAAGGTGTCACTTTATTTATGCAAAAGGTATGCACTGCATATGTAATGTATTTTAATAAAAAGTATAAAAGAACGGGAGCATTATTTGAGGGCCCATTTAAATCTCAACATGCTGGAAATGATAGATATATGCGTTATTTGTATGCGTATATACATCTAAACCCTGCGAAGCTGGTTGACCCTTTGTGGAAAGAAAAAATAATCAGTAAAAGAAAAGAGGTGATTGATTTTGTAAGGCAATATCCGTACTCTAGTTTTCATGATTATTGTGGAATTGTACGTTCGGAAAATTCAGTTATATCTCCATCTCAGTTTCCTATATATTTTGAAAGTCCTAAACATTTTACAGAAAGTATTCTTTCTTGGCTTATGATTGGCCACCAACAAGGCGAGGCCTTGTAGCTACAAGGCCTCGCCTTGTTGGTCATTATTATGGTTATCAACACTTCATTTGCAAGATGATAGAAAATACTGTAGAATATAACAACTATGGTAGTACGAATGAGACACACACGAGCGCATACGGCAAACCGTCGCTCACACCACGCCTTGAAAGCAGCTAATATCGTTGCCTGCAAGAACTGTGGCGCTATGAAGGCCCCTCATCACATCTGTGATGCATGTGGTTATTATCGTGGCAAAAAAGTTATTAACGTAAAGGCAAAAGTCACAAAAAGCGCCGCGAAAGCATAGCTTCTCCTAATTCTCCTCAACCAGCTCCTTTACAACCCTATGAGTACCCGGCACATAGCACGAACACTCGCACTTCAAACACTTTTCGAACTAGACATGAAAGGTGATTTGAGTGTTCCTATGGATGTGTTCTTGCCTATACTCGAGCGTAACCGTGATGAATTCGGTGAGGGGATCAAAGACGTTTCCTTTGCGAAAGACATTGTCGTGAACGCTCTTTCTCGTCGCATCACATTAGATGACATCATTACTCGTGCTGCACCTGACTGGCCACTTGATAAAATCGGCATGGTAGACAGAAATATTCTTCGCATCGGTCTCACGGAGCTTTTGTTCGGTGATCGTGCACAAGTGCCACCAAAGGTAGCTATCGATGAAGCCATCGAACTTGCCAAGTCATTCGGAGGTGAGACATCCGGCAGGTTTATCAACGGCGTGCTTGGGGCTATTTACAAAGAAATGGGTGAGCCAGAAAAAGGCCAGGTCACCAAAAGTAAAAAGGAGCATTTCGAAACGAGCAAGCGTGAACTTCTCGCAGGTGCTGTCGTATGTAGTCGTCATGACAATAAACTTCACATCGGACTTGTGCACGACGTCTTCGGCTACTGGACACTTCCAAAAGGAAAAATAGAAGCTGGTGAAAATGAGCAGCAGGGAGCGGCACGAGAAATACAAGAAGAGATCGGCATTGCTGTCACCATTTTGGATAAGCTTGGTGAGAACGAATACATTGCCAACAAACCAGAGCAGGGTAAAATCGTAAAGCATGTGAGTTATTACTTGGCGTCTGCTGAGTATTTGCCGCTTACCCTTGAACACAAAGAAAACAAAGGTGGCCTAGACGATGCGAAGTGGTTCGAGGCGAAAGAGGTGCTCGACCTTCGCATGTATGATGACATCAAACCTCTTGTAGAAAAGGCTCTTGAGAAGGCGAAAGAAAATATTCAATAAATCAATATTCAATATTTAAACAAAATACAAAGCCTTTTATTGAATATTGTTACATTGATTATTTATATAAAAACACATGACCCTCGAACAGTTTCAACACAATACCGGTGTACAGTTTAAGAATAACGACTTGCTCGCGCAGGCGTTTATTCACCGTAGCTTCATCAATGAAAATCCACGTAATGGATTTGAGCACAATGAGCGTCTCGAATTTTTGGGCGATGCGGTGCTCGAGCTTATCGTCACAGAATATCTCTATGCGACGTACCCACATCACAATGAAGGGGATTTGACGGCGTATCGTTCGGCGCTAGTGAACGCTGTGACGCTCGGCGAGGTGGCTGGTGGATTACATTTTAATGACATGATGAAGCTCTCAAAAGGAGAAGCAAAAGATATCACACGGGCACGTTCATCTATTTTGGCTGATGCATACGAAGCATTCATCGGAGCGCTCTATCTCGACCAGGGGTATGAGAGTACAAAAGGCTTTGTCACACGTTCACTTCTCGGTAAGACTGCAGAAATTATTAAGAAAGGATTATATAAGGATGCAAAGAGTTTTGTACAGGAGAAAGCTCAGGAGTTGTACAACACGACACCATCATACAGTGTGATCAACGAAGAAGGTCCAGACCATGACAAACTTTTTAAGGTTGGTATTTATTTTGCAGAAGAATTAATCGCAGAAGGGGAAGGGAGGAGTAAGCAGGAAGCAGAGACATCTGCGGCCAAGAAGGCACTCACGGTGAAAGGGTGGGCGGGGGTATAGTTTCCAAGGAAACTATACCCATATTTAAAGATGTAAATATTTAAAGCATGCGATTAGATCAAGAGTTGGTAAAGAGGGGGCTTTGCGAAAGTAGAACTGAAGCACAAGGAATTATTGAAAGCGGGAACGTCCTTGTGAATGGTTCTATTGCTACAAAGCAGACAAAACAAGTTGCTGAGATTGATGTGATTGAGGTTACTGCGCGAAGGAAATTTGTTTCAAGAGGAGGGGAGAAGTTGGAGGGAGTGCTTTTTGACATCAAGGATGCCGAAAAGAAATATTCAATAAATGAACATTCAATATTTAATGAGAATGCAAATTCAGAAAATCTAGATAATAAAAACGAAGGCAAAATACGAGAAATGTTGGAAGGGAAGACTGCTCTTGATGTAGGGTCTTCTACGGGAGGGTTTACAGATTGCTTGCTCTCATACGGTGTGTCACATGTGGATGCTGTTGATGTGGGAACACTTCAGTTGCACGAGAAAATAAGAAATGATGCACGTGTGTCAGTATTTGAGAATACAGATATTCGTAATTTCAAAAATAGTACACCGTATGAAATAATTGTCGCCGACCTTTCGTTCATTCCTCTTACACATGTCTTTGATGATATCGTGAGGTTTGGCGCAAAGGGGGCTTTGTATTTTTTACTTATTAAGCCACAGTTTGAAGTCGGAAAAGGGAATACCAAGAAAGGAATTGTGAAAGATGAGCAATTAGTCAATGGTATACTCGATGACTACAAAATATTGGCGAAAGAAAAAGGAATGACGTCCGTGCAGATTTTCCTGTGTCATATTCAAGGAGGGGACGGGAATCAGGAGTACTTTCTTGTCTGTGAAAAAAAATAGGAGGTTGAGCGCACAAAACAAAATCGCCCTTTCGGGCGATTTTGTTTTCGTGATTCTAATCGAAATTAGAATGCGCGACGTGGACGATCTTCGCGAGGAGCGAGTGGACGTGCAACGTTTACCGTTAGACGACGACCCTGGAACTCTTGATCGTGGAACATAGCAATAGCCTTCTCAGCTTCTGCGTCAGATGACATTTCAACAAAGCCGAAGCCCTTTGAACGGTTAGTCATCTTGTCGATGATGATCTGAGCTGAAACAACTGTTCCAGCGCCACTGAAGTGAGCTTTTAGATCTTCGTTAGTAGAAGTGTAAGGAATACCACCAATGTATAGTTTTGAATTCATTTATGTAGAAACTAATTATTAACCATAAGCCCTGAGCACATACCTACAAGTGTAGAAACCGTAGAAACGTGGAGTTGCTTACTTATCTGCTATTATACCACATACCTACAATAATGTACACAAGTTGCGCACATGTCTTTAATTAGGTAGCCTTAGAGAGGAAAGCAGTTCAGAAACCCCAAATACAAGGAGTTCAGCATGACCAAGCTTAGCATTCCGTTATCAAAAAGCGTTCTCGAATTCAGAGAGGAGATAAAGGCTTTTTTGGAAGAGATCGACGAGGATAATTCAGATTTTTCCATACTGGATTTTGCCTTCGATCTTTTTGAAAATTATCTTGACCTCTCCAATGCAGGTGTCTACATCTTTGGTATGAATCAAGATCAGGAGTTCTTTTTTAGTAGACCTCTTGCTATGCAAGCTGTTAGAAGTAAATCCTTTGGTTCCATGGATATGGATCTTGGACTTGCCCCACCACTTTTCCTTGCCAAGATTAGAACCCTTAAAGAGAAAGGGGAAATACTAACGGATGCTGATGTGATACTTCTTGCGGTCTGTTATTTCGCTTTTCTTGTTCAGATCTACAATAGTCATGGTGATCTTTTTACGTTTTGCCCTTCTATAGGGAAAGATAGTACTGAGTATTACCGCGTGGACATATTTCAAGTAAAACAGAAATCAATAATGCAGTGAATAAACCGCACCAAGGGAGGGGTGCGGTTTATAATTTTCCTAAATCAAGTGTTTGAGTAACACCTATTTCTTTCACGAATTCATGAACGTGGGATACGATAATCATCGGACCAGTGTATGCTTTGAGTGCTTCGGCTATTACTGGAATGTGTCGGAAATTGATGTGGTTCGTCGGTTCGTCTAGGATAAGTAGTCCAGGTTGTAGAAGTCTCAAGTATGCAAACATGAGCAATCCTTTCTGCCCTTCAGACAAGAGCCCGATCTTCGCGGCGAGCTGGGAGGCACCGAGTAACATGCTTGCTGCCGTGCGACGGAGCAATTGATCGTCGAGTCGCTTCAATACCTTTGCAAGTTCTTGGTAGGCACTCTTTTCAAAATCAAGTGTTGAGAAATCCTGACGATAGTAACCAACGATAATACCATCTTGAATGGTTACACCTTTTTCATTACGGTTGGCAATCTTTTCGAGAAGGGTGGTCTTACCGATACCGTTTGGTCCGATGATGTGAAGTTTGTCTCCTTTACGAAGTTCAACGTTCACTTTTCTCTTTACCGGTGCCCCATCATGAAGCACTTCTACAGAGTCGAATTTTACAATGACACTTCCGATATCTTCTTGGCAGGTAATGGTAAACGGCTTAATGGTTTGATCTTCTTTGCGAACATCCACTTTACTGTCTTCGAGCTCTTCTACTTCATCACGTAATTTCGCAGCAAGCTTACGCATCTTTCCTCCTTTGAGTGCGAAGAAGTTTACCTTATCTTTGTTGTTCTGAATTTCTTTTTCAAGCTGTGAATTGGCACGTTCAGCTCGCTCTACTTCTCGTTTTATTTCTTCAACCACCTTGAAATAGTTACCGACATACTGTTCGATTTGGTATGTCTGTGTATTGATATAGATAACACCGTGTGTGAATGAGTTAAGGAAGTCTGCATCATGGGAGATAACAATTACCGTTCCTTCATATGACTTCATAAAATCGGTGAGAAGTTGTACACCCGCTTTATCGAGATTGTTTGTCGGTTCATCGAGGAGAAGAATGTCAGGCTTTTGAATAAGTGCTTGCGCGATGAGGAGACGCCCTTTTTGTCCACCAGAAAGTTCTTTGATAGTTTTATCAAGAGGGACGTTTAATTCTACTGTTTCAAATACTACCTTTGCGCGCTTGTCGATGTCGTATACTTTTTCATCAAAGCCAAGTTCGAGGAATTCTCGTACCGTAAGCTTCCATTGTGTATGAGGAATGAATTGTTTTGCAATAGCGATACGTAAATCTTGTCCGACGATGATGCGGCCTTCTTCTGGCTTCGCTTCTCCCATGATAAGAGAAAAGAGTGTTGACTTGCCGGCGCCGTTTGGTCCCATTAAGGTAAGCTTGATTCCTTTGCGTACAACAAAACTAGTCTCGAATAAGACTGGTTTGTTTTCGCTGTAATTAAAGGTGACGTCTTCAAAACGAAGTACGGTTTCACCTCCAGCAGGGATTTGTTTTTCGACAGCCATAATAGATAGTAGACAGTCTACAGTTTACAGCTAAGAGCAATGCAACACTGGAGATGCCAAAATAAAGTGCCCGATTGGGCGATGTATGCATGATAACACATTTTGTAGAATATTCAATGTTTTCATCTTAAAATATTCGATAGATACAGAGGTGTTTTCTTGGGCGATTATGCCGATATGGTACTATGTATGCATATGGAACCAACTCAACCCCTTAAAGACATTGTTGTTATTTATCATAAGCATTGCGGAGACGGATTCGGCGCCGCTTGGGCCGCATGGAAAAAGTTTGGTGAAGAGGCGTCGTATATTCCCGCGTCCTATGGAGATCTCATTCCAGAAGGAATAGAAGGAAAGGAAGTGTATGTGGTGGATTTTTCATACGATGAAGCGAGACTTTCGGATTTGGAATCAAAAGCAAAACGTCTCGTTGTGATTGACCACCACAAGGGAGGGGAGGCGCATGTGACCGCCCGAAAGGAGTTCGTCTTTAATCTCGCACATTCAGGAGCATATCTCGCATGGGAATATTTTCATCCAGAAATATCTGTGCCTGTATTTTTGCGATACATCAGTGAGTCAGATATTTACTCCTTCACACTTCCTGACGCGCACATCATCTGTGTCTATCTCTTCACTCGTCCACGAACTTTTGCAGACTTCGACGCCCTCTATGAAGAAATGGAAGATGAAAGTAAGAGGGGTCTCGTTATTGAAAAAGGAAAACTGTTGTTGGGGTACCGCGACATTCTTGTAGAACCAGCACTGAATAGTATTCATTTCATAGATTTGAAAGGGGTTATTGTGCCAGCGGTGAACGTCACCCTTCCTCTTGATGAGAAGTCTCACCTTCTTCATAAAGTGTATGAGTTGTATCCTCCTGTTGCTTTGTCATATCGTTATGATGATGGAGAGTGGAAGTGCTCACTACGAAGTAATGGAAGCTTTGACTGTACGGAGCTCGCAGGGAAATTTGGTGGAAGTGGACATCCTGGATCTTCTGGGTTTGCGATTAAGGCAGAAGAGGGAGTATTCCCGTTTACAATTGTCGAGAATCCGAATATACAAGAAGGGCTTTAGGTATACATAGGGCCACCCTATGTAAAACAAAGAGCGGCCACTTCATGGCCGCTCTTTGTTTTCATATTTTCTAAAACCTGTAACCTATAAACTAAAACCTATTTCCTGATTACGACTTCACCAAGGGGGAATCTACTTTTTGCTGCTCCAGCTGTCGTATCTGTGTCCGCACGATAACCAATAGTCATCATGGCTACACTTGAATAGCCGATTTCATTTAATCCAAGAATCTCGTTGAACTTCGCAGTATCGAATCCTTCCATCGGGCAGGCATCTACTTCAAGCAGTGCCGCTGCCTCAAGCATAATACCAAGAGGTAGGTATACTTGTCGTGAATTCCATACAGCGAGGGCATCAGAAGGTTTACCAGCAATGGACCCCATGATAGCACCTTTAAATCCAGCAAGGTCTTCAACAGAAATACTTCTTGCTTCTGCTACTGATTGCATGTACGTATCGATATATGCTTCATCGACAGTATTTTTGTATGCGAGTACAAGCATGTGTGATGCATCGATTACTTGCGGCTGATTATATGCAGCTTCTTTAAGTTTCAAACGGAGATCTTTATTTTCAACGAGAATAAATTTCCATGGTTGGAGGCCGAATGAAGAAGGGGACAAGCGTCCAGCTTCGAGGATCTGGTGTATGGTTTCTTCTGGTACGATTTTGGTCGCATCGAATTGTTTTGTAGCATAGCGCCACATAAGTGCTTCTGTGATTGTTTTCATAGGGGTGTGAGATTTGGGTTATTAGTTCGCACGCTGATAGTTAGCAAGCTAACTATCAAGGTAGACTCAGTATACGGAACTGGAGATGAATATGCAAGTTTTTGCGGTATGCACAGAAAGTCAGCTTGTGGGGATGGTCTGATGTTATACTTTATTCATGTATCAATTCATCGTACTAGCTCTCGGACTTGTGCTTATTGTTGGTGGGGGGTATTTTATTACTAAAGCGAATGATCACGGTGTCTTAGGTGTTTCTATTGCAGGAAAACCAGAACCTTTTGCAAAATTACCAACCGCAGAAGAAGTCTCTGGGGTCTACAGATGCAATGAAACATCAGGATGCAAGAATCCGTACATGATGACGCTTACAGAAGACGGTGTGGCTCAGGTTGATATTGAACGTAAAGACGCAATTGATGTTCTCAAAGAATACGGAACATGGGTATTCAAATCAGGAGGATTGCTCGCACTTACGATTAATGGCTCATCTGCTGGCTCCTATGACCCACCTCATGCATTTCTTATTCAGTCCATCGGAACAAGTACGCTATCTCGATATATTTTCAATGCAAAGCAATATACTGATCTCGTAAAACCGGTTTTTACAAAGTCAGTGCAATAGAAAAGGGATAAGGATGCTTAAAACTCTTATTTTGTAATCCTTTTATAGAATAGTTATCCACTGGCAGGGCCTTTCAGGCTCGCTATACTTATAGTAACAGGGTCGGCAAGTCTACGATTCCTGGGTTTACTAATAAACAACATATATGCTTTCACAAGTCACGCGTGTCTTGGTAATAGTAGGTGGGGTGAACTGGGGTCTTGTCGGTTTAGGAATGCTTGCGGGCGGTAATTGGAATGTCGTCAACATGATTCTCGGTTCAGTGCCAACACTAGAAGCGGTAGTTTATGTTCTTGTAGGTCTTGCCGCAGTTAAAATGGTTTGGCCTCGTTAAGAGAAAATCATTCATAAAGAAAAAGAGCGCTTAAGCGCTCTTTTTCTTTTTTTCAATAGTGGTATTGTTTATGGTTGGAAAATAGTTTCAGGTACTATAATGATTTTCTTTACGGTTTCGAATTGTTTTGCTGTTGCTTCTAATTGTGCACGGAGAATGTTTACTCTGCAGGACCCTCCGCTTGTTTTGTTATTTGGGTCAAGTAACGTAATCGTGGTGAGACCACTTCCTGTAATAGTGGCGGAAGCGAGTGAAACTCCTAAAAGAGGGAATTCACTCGAAACACCTTCTATTTTTTCTTCTTGAGATATGTCTCCTAACAAGAAGAGACGAAGTGTATCTTGTAGAGGGGTCTTCGATACTTTGATAGTGCGGGTTACAGGCATAAGACCTTTCGCAGAGCAGAGAATATTTCCTTTTGAATCTTTATCAAGAGCACTGTTGTAATAGTAGAGCTTCACAGTGCGTTCTGCTTGCTTGAAAAGCACCGGAATACGTAGCTCATCATCGTTTAAAGGTATCCCGCTCGGATTATCTTTATGGAAAACAATTGCCCCTGTTGCAGTGAGGGGTTGCGGAAAAGTGAGTGTTACCGAAAAAGGCACAAAGTTTTCCGTCATCCAATCAGACTTCGCTTGTGCTGGTTGCATTGTTAAACGAGTGCCATTTCCATCAACAACTTCGACACCGAAGGATGCTTCGAAATACCAGTTGCCACGAGCAGACCCAGAAATGGTAACGGGACTGGTTACTGTCTGGCCTGATGAGAGATTGTCGAGATATATGAGGTTCTCTTTTCCTGTGACAGTTGAAGTGGAAATGGTTTGTGAAGGAATCTGCTTCTTGTTTACAAGGAGGCGTTTATCCGGAGTCTGACATTGTTCTGGATAGGTTTCGAGAATAGGGTAGCCCGCAGCAACACACTCATCAAACGTTGTTATGGAAAGGTATGCTTGTTCACGGGTATACCAGAATATACCAAGAGAAATGAATGCGAGGCCTGCTATAAGAGTAATGATTGCTGAGCGAGTGTTCATGGTGAAATTATGTATTTAAATAAAGCTGTCCAGTATGCCATCTATGACGTAGCAAAGGGATAAATTCTTACACGTTTCTTTTTTGGTTTTATTTTCTTGTACGAAAACTTTTACCTACAACCGTTCCAATGAGTGATCCGATAATTGCTCCTGCGATGAATTCGGAGAACCAATGAATGCCGATTGATACACCGAAGCCGATATAAAAAGCATAGAGGAGAACGAGAACGGTAATGGTTTTCTTTTTCGGATAGAGCATTATGAGCGTGAAAGCCATAGCGAAAGCGACAGCCGTATGAGACGACGGCCATCCCCAGAAAATGCCGTGCTTGAGAAATCCAAAGTTCCATTCTCGGCTAATGTCTAACAACATTCCGCTATGAAGGTCCGGCTCTATTCTTCCTGTGAAGGCTTTGTAAAAAGAAGAAATGAACCATCCAAGGAAGCTTGCTTGAGCAAGAGCCCAGGAAGTATTCGTGAGAGATTTGTTCTTTGTATATTTTGAAAAAAGATATAAGGCTCCAGTTCCAAAAATAGGAAGAAGTCCTCCGATAATAACGGCTGGGAAAAGGTATGTATGGAAATAGGGACCTTGTACTGATGTGAAATACAGCCAATCAAAACCGGAAATGACGATGATATAGGTAAGAATAATAGCTGTAACCTGTAGAAGAAGATTTTTACCTGAAAAACATGCACGCACATTTTTTGGTAATTGATAAAAGAATGGCATATGTCATTAAGTGTATCACGAAGATGTTTGTCAAAGGGAAGACTCTTTAGTTTGAGGGTAACTATTTTTTAGCGAGAATCACCTTTTCTTTTTCTGAAGATGGACGAAGAACAATGAACTTCTTTTTCCAGCCTTTCAGAAAGAGGTCTACCGAAATTGTTTGTTCCCCCTCCTTTGATGCGGGGTCATTATAGTACACGGTGTCTCCATCGATACCGTCGATAACAATAAGGTGGGGTATTGGACTTTTTGGATTAAATTTATAGAAGATTGACGTGATTACTGGCCCATCTTTCAAAGATTTTTTGAATTGTATAAAAGCTTTATCTTTGCTTTCTTTCGAAAGATCATGGGTCGTTCCTTTTAAGCCGTATTTGTTTGACAAGAGGACAAGGTCTTTGTGTACCCATCCAGCATTCTTATTGTATGCTCCACTTTTTAATGCCTGTTCTAGAAGTGTATTTACTGAAACCGTTTCTGGTTTGTAGTATTCGATAACCATGGCCAAGCTTGCAACGCCACAACCAACCTTTTGCCATGCAAGTGGTTGTATATCATGGAACTGAGAATAAAAAGGCACGTTAGGGATATTGGGTGGAAGAATGGGTGGGGTAGGTATCATACCTTTATAGTTCCACATATAGATTGGCTTGTAAAGGTCTTTTATAGCCTTATACGTATAGTTTTTTGAGGGCCCTATCATGGTAAAGTGATGAGGCAACAATAAAAGCGCCCTGCCGGGCGCTTTTATTGTTGTACAAAAACTATTTAAACCATGTCCTCTCCCAACCTTGCATCATCTCAATCTCTTTAGTTTGTGCTGTGATAATATCCTTCGCAAGCTTAAGAAGCTCTGGCCTTTTTGATGTCTTAAGCACAGCTTCTGCCATAACGACAGCACCCTGATGATGCACGATCATCTGTGATAAAAATGCTTGATCAAAAGCGTCTCCATTTTTACCCTGCAATTCCTGCATCATTCCGTTCATTGTCGTTGTCATATCCATTCCGCTGTAGGTGTTCATCATTTGTCCGTTTGGCATTCTGTGTCCAAATGTTGATGAAGACATTACGTTGTTTTCATTGGCACGTGTACCCCAGACAGAATATCCGATAAGTAATCCGACAGCGAGAGCCAAGAGACTTGAAACAAAAAGTATATTATTTTTCATAGGAGTTTTTGCGAGTAATTTTTTTCTTTTATGAAGATCACATGACCATCATAAAAAGTGCCATAAGAAACATAATCGTATTTTCCGTAAAGGTGACCCATGTCATAGGGAAATCAAAAAGTGTACCGAGACAAACACATGGTATCTCATCTTCGTGTTTAATCGCTATATATGCAGTGTATATTCCCATTGCGGACAAGAATAGTACGAGCAGTGTTTGCCATACGAACATAAAACCGAGTATGTAGAGAACCCCTAAAGCGATTTCAATAAAAGGATACGCATAGCCATATGCTGTATATCTCTTGGCAATAAAGTCATAACTCTTAAATCCTTCAACGAACCCACGTAAGTCGACGAGTTTAAAAAGTCCGAACACAATAAAGAATATTCCCATAAAATCCATCATGAAAAGAAACGGATTTATTCCCGTTGCAAATTGTCTAACAGAAGAAAGGAAGAATATTACTGCAAAGACATAAAGAAGTGGTACAAGTTTTTGAAATGTAGTTACATTCTTTTTGTTTGCAAGGGTGAGAGAGTGATGATCACAGAAAAAACGATCTACACCCACTTCGTCTTTTTCTGTATGTGTAGATTCCATTTTGCACTGCTCGCAGATTGGTTTGTTTGTTGTGGTTTCCATAATGGTGTTTAGGTATGTTTCTTTCTAAATGATTAATTCTCTGTCAGAAAGATGGGGGCGAATCCGCCACCAACCGTTCTGAAATTTGTTGTTTGCCCTCGGTATATTCGTGCGCCCAAGAGTAATACTTTTCCATTGTAGGTATATGCCCTTATGTCGAACTTGAAAGGTTCTTCTGCACCATCAATTTCTTTTATTTTTGTATTTGGTTTGACGATCTCTTGAGCGATGTATGGTTGCGTAATTATAGATTCCCATACTTTTTTGGTTAACCCTTTGCCATTATAGGCACCTTTGCTTCCGTAGCTATTTAGAGGTTTAAAGAAATATTTTTTTCGGCCTTCCCACAGTGTGTCTTTATTTTCAAGGGTTACTAATTTTGTTTCAGGGATACTGGTGGTAAGGGTTGTTATCTCATCTAGGGAGAGTGTGTCTTTATAGGTGGCGGGGTTTTGAAAGTGTATAAAATTAATTTTATCGGCAAAGAGCTTGTGGTCATCCAGGCTTGGTGAGATGAGCGTTTTTGTATTTCTGAGAAGGGGAATAAACTTTGCATTCTTTTCTTCGTTGAAATAAAAATCGGTGAGTCTATTGTAGATGAGGTCTATGACTTTTCCTTCATAGTATGCCATCTCATGCTCTACTGTGATTTCTTCGGGGCTTAGGATGTATGTCGTTATTCCATGTTTTTCTAAAATGTCTTTGCAAATTTGGAATTCTGGATACAAAAATTGTCCACTTGGATTCTCGTCGACAATTGCGACAGTTCCTAATGGTTTGTCGCTTATTTTTTTGAATTCGTTTCGAAACATTGCCACGATAGTTTCTTCCATGGTTTCAATATCTTGAGCCTTGGCATGAGTACAGCAGTTTTTTGAAGCCTTCAATAATTCGTAGCTAAGGAAAAATCCGCCAGCGTTTGTATTTATTTCAATAAGCTTTGGCGTTTCTTCGTCAAGGTGAAAATCGTACGACATGAGTAGTCCTCCATTTGTATTTGATGAAATAGGATCGCCTTCGGCGGATACTAAGTCTGCAAAATAGCTGCTTCGTATTGTTTTTTCTAGAACAGTAATACTTGCATGTATATTTTCTACAATGGCATGAGAGAGAAAGACGGCCGAATGTGAAGAGAAATTGCCATAGGGAGATTCTTGGTCTTTTGTACTACAAAAGCATGATTCATTGAAGTCTTTAAAGTTTTTGATACCTCCCTCGGCGCATAATGTACAGCTCATATTATTTTCTTTTTAGACGATACACTTTAAGAACTTCACTTTTTATTTTTTCTAGTTGACCTTTTTTTGCTTGGTCGACGACGCAGTGCTCGAGGTGTCCTTCCATGAGGGCGTCTTCTATGGTGGAGAGGGCCTGTTTGATGGCAGAGGTTTGTGTGATGACGTCGATACAGTATGTTTTCTTTTCTAACATTTCTTGTAAGCCACGAACTTGTCCTTCTATAATTTTAAGGCGACGTATGAGTTTTGGAATATCTTGGTTCATGAAAATAGTATACCCCCTAGGGGGTATTGGTGCAAGGAAGTAATCTTTTTTAAGTAAGTAGATGGTGGTAACTTTATTATATGGGGAAAAAGAAAAACCGCTGGAGGCGGTTTGGTAAGTGTGTGTTCATTGGTACTTGGATGACTACCGACTAAAGCTACTCTCTGGTCTCGGGGTTAGTGACCTCAGGTATCGGGCCTCTTATGGCAAGGAGTGAACCTCCACCAAATTAGCACCCTATAGATTTCGCTTTTATCAGTTTTGAAGGGATGTCTCTCAGGGTTGACTCGATCGTACCCGGAAGTACAACGTCGCAGTCTCCATCCTATTAGTGCGCATCAAAACCTATAGTTTTCGTTAGGTTGTGGGGTCGAACCACACAGTGTCGGCTCCTTGTCCTCACAAGAAGCATTCTGCAAAGGCTCTCAAATGTTGCCACCTGGGATGACCTCTGGAGCAATATTTTCGCATGCTCTGACCTGCCGTTTTGACATCCGCTATACCAATGAACACGTTTTTATACTAGAATAATTTTTTTTATTATGCAAGGGTTGTGGGGTAGGTGTTTTATTTTTCAGGGTAGGGATCGCCCCTCCCGTTGGTCGGGATCCTACATTTTTATATTCCTTTCAGTCATTAAAAATGTGGACCTTCGGTTCGATCCCTACCCGCTGGGAAACTGTTGAAAACTAAAATACCCCCATGAAAGGGGTATTTTAGTTTTCAATGCTTGGCTCCGCGGGTAGGGATCGAACCTACGACCAACTCGTTAACAGCGAGCTGCTCTACCGCTGAGCTACCGCGGAGCTAAACATTGAAATGATGTATACAATCATACAAGAAAAGGCCGTACTCTGCAAGATTACAGTGTACGGCCTTTTCTGTGTATAGAATACTTACGCTTGTACGTGTGCGTGCGTGTGAGCGTGTGGAAGAAGTTTCTTGTAGAGAATTGTGCTTGCTAATACAGAAACAGGAACTGTCACAATAAGACCTAGACCAAAAGGAATGGCTGCAATAGTGTTAACTACAAGAAGAGTAACAATGAAACCAAAAAGTTTCCAGAAATGTCCACGTGACATATTCATACTCTGTGTGAGTGAATCCATAACCTTAATATTCTCATTTTCTATAATAAGGAATTTGTAGAACTGAAGACGAACAGCGAGGTAGACACCAGGGATAATAAGAAGGAGTAGCCCGACAAAAATAATAATGCCATAGAGAACAGAAGCGAGGAGGTACTTCCAGATAATTGTATAGCTCTTGAAGCTTGAAAAAAGGTCAGAGAAGGTTGGTGTTTTACCTTCTACAATAATAAGGGATACGGTAATGACAGCGACACCTAAAAAGAGTCCGACGATAGCGCCGAGAACCTTAATATGATCAACGGCACCCATAATAATAGCTCCTGCAAGGAGGACACAAAGGAGATACCAAGCATTTTTCTTGGTGAGCCCCCAGGCTGAACTGAATATTTCTTTAAATGTAAAATTGTGTGTAGTCATGAGGTAAGTATATCAAAAAGAGGAGAAAAAGGTACTTTGTAGGATAGTGAATGTGTATATCCGTATATGCTGTTTTTGGTATATACTGAATACATACTTACTAATCATACACATCTATGCACATCACAATCACAGGAGTTCATATGGAAATGACAGACGCTATCAGAGAATATGCATTAGAAAAAATGCGATCTCTTGAAAAGTATGTTCCGGAAGGGGATACGAGTGCGAAGCTTTCTGTTGGTCTTTCAAAGACAACAAATCACCATGCTCATGGGGATGTATTTCAGGCAGAGGCACAGCTTCACATCAGAGGAAAAGAAACCGTGGTTCGAACAACACAAGATGATTTGTATAAGGCGATCGATATTTTGAAAGATATGTTAACACGTGAACTTGCACAACATAAAGACAAGGAGAGATCTGTGTTTCGTCGTGGAGCTCATCAGGTTAAGGCATTGTTTAAACGATTGATCTAACCCTTTGGTATGGATAACGACATTAAAGTAACGTACTCTGTCATCGCTGTACTGATTGTTCTTATGGGAGGGCTTGCATATTTTTTGCAAGATACCATCGATCTTCCTCAAGTAAAAGTTGGGACAGTTTCAACAAGTACAGAGACGGTAAAGAAAAATACGGCACAAGCGCCTGTAAAAATTATCACTAACGCGACAAGCACTATGAGTACAACAACATCACCTGTGCCAGAAAAGGTAACCAAAGCAGTTATTACCACAAACAAAGGAATTATTGAGGTCACCTTTTCAACGAGCACTCCAGTAACTGTCGCGAACTTCGCGAAGCTTTCAAGTGAAGGATTTTACAATGGTACACGATTCCATCGTGTGATCCGTGACTTTATGATTCAAGGAGGGGATCCGCTTTCAAAGGATATTACAAAGAAAGCCGCATGGGGAACAGGGGGGCCAGGATATTCTTTTGAAGATGAGACATCTCCGAGTGATGTATTTTCACAAGGAGTACTCGCTATGGCAAACTCTGGACCGAACACAAACGGTAGTCAGTTCTTTATTGTGACCTCGATAGCCGGAACACCATGGCTCGCAGGGAAGCATACAGTATTCGGACATGTAACACGCGGTCTTGATATTGCCCTTCTCATCAATGATATGCAAACAGACGGTGCGGATAGGCCTTTGCAGGATGTGGTTGTGGAAAAAATTGAAGTAAAGTAAAAATTCTGGCGAACTACTTCTAAATGAATATTACAAAAGCGGTGCCTTCAGCACCGCTTTTGTAATATCTGTAAACTCTCAACTCTCGACTGTTAACTATGTAAATATCCTCTCCTAAAATCTTCCCACGAGATTTCATGTTTTCCTTCAGGTACTACTTTTTCTATGACATCACTTGCAGTGAGTGTTTCTGCTCCTGATAAAAGAAGTGCTACTGAGGTTACTTTTACACGAATCTTTTTAGGTGTCTGTGGTGAGTCATTCGAACCATGTTGTATAAAAAAATAAAGTCCTGGCCACGGAGTGAGCGCACGGAACTTTCTCTGTACCTCATCACCGCGTGTTTCGAGTGTGATTTCTCCCAACTCTTTTGTGATTTTTTTACACACAGTTGCTTTGGTGTGATCTTGTTCTTTCGGGATGAGTGTTCCTTCTAGATAGTGAGGAAGTACTTGGGATAAAAGTTCTCCACCTATTTGACCACATTCTACTTCAAGTGTTTGTGCGGTCGCTTCTCCATTAATTAAGAAAGCATTCTGAATGAGAATCGGGCCGTGGTCCATGCCGCTATCGAGTTTCATAATGGATACCCCTGTTGTTACGACACCATCAAGCAACGCGGACTCGATAGGGGAAGGGCCACGATAGAGGGGCAACATGGATGGGTGTACATTAAGAACTCCATGTTCCGGAATATTTAAAATTGCTTCTGGAATTATTTTCCCGTAACTCGCAACAATAAATAGGTCACAGGTGAGAGGTGAGAGTTGAGAGATAAATTCGGAATCTAATTTTGCTGGCTGAAGAACAGGGATACCTTTCATTTCGCACCATGTTTTTATATGTGGTGCAGTGAGTTGCATGTGGCGACCCTGTGGTGCATCTGGTTTTGTTACGAGAAGTGATGGGGTGTATCCATTTCGCACGAGCGCGGCAAGTACACTTTCTGCAAGGGGCCCTGTTCCGAAGAATACATAAGACAAATCTTTATCCATACTTAGTTTTTATTTTTCTTTTCTCCGGCCTTTACCTCTTCTTCTGTGTATTCTTCAAAATCAAAACCGTGGTCAATGAAAAGAGTACCATTCAAGTGGTCTACCTCGTGTTGGAAAATGTGAGCAATGAGTCCCGATCCTCCATAGCTAAACTTTTTACCTTCGATATCGTACGCCTCGACGGTTGCTGACGTGGAGCGAGTTGTCGTACCGTACACCCATCTGACAGAGAGACATCCTTCTTGCATGTTGGCTGTTTTTTTGGATGACTTGGTTATTTTTGGATTGATGAATACGAGAGGTTTTGATTTCGCATCTTCTGGGTAGGCAGATGGAGCTATGACAAAAATGCGAAGCGATAGGGCTATTTGAGGAGCAGCCAAAGCCACACCGTCTGATTCACGGGCGAGAGCTTCTTGCATTGTCGCTACGACTTCTTTGAGATATGGCGTGCCAAACTCTTCCTCTCTAATGATGCGAGCTTCCGCACGAAGAGGATTATCTTCCTTTTCGTCTATTTGGATAATGATGTCTTTAACCTTCATGATTATACTCTACCACGAAGGGCTTAAAGCAAAAAGAGTACACAGCAATTCATTTCTTTGTGTATTAGGATTTGTATACGTGGATGAGATTCGAGGAAAAACCATTCTTTTCAAGAAGGTGTACGAATAGTACAGTGACGAGGAAATAATGAGTTTTGACAAAGAAGATCGCCACGTATGCAAATTCTGTTAGATGAAGAAGTGTAGAGGGTTAACCTGAGGGTGCCCGTCATACACGATACGTCGTACACGATCACGTACAGAAGGGTTGTTGGCCCACTCAGTTTCTTTCACGTGAATAAAAAGAAGGGTAACCCCACGACCTTGCTCGAACCATTCGACGACATATGGTTCAAGTTCTTGTTCCATACGGCTACGAAGAGCGTCTTCCAAATTATCAAACGATGCTTTGATGACGGTATAGTATGGCGGTAAAAGAAACTGCTCTCGCTCTTTGAGAAGTGTGTCGAACACTTCTCTAAAGCTTGGCGCGGTGAGCTGCTTAATTACGGGCATGTTTTTGAGGCGTGTTTGAAGAATAAGTTTGCCTCCATATTCCGCACCAGGAATTACCTTCTCCGCCATTTCTGTGACGAGGTTGAGAATCTTTTCATCGGTACGATATTCTGGCAGTGAAAAAAGAGAATCAAGCGACAGAATAATAATGCCATCACACTCTTGTATGATATTGTGTGCCATTTCTGTTCCGATCAAAACGCCATACACGGACTCTTGCCACTCTTTGTATACCTTTTTTACTTTGGCACGTGTGGGAGTGTTTTCTCCATCAATTACAAAAAGTGGAAGACCGAGACGACGCAGTTCTTCTTCGACGCCACTGGTCGCGATGCCGAGTGTTTGCATACGCCAGCCACCACAATGTTTACAAGCGAGTGTCGTGTCATCATTTAGTTGTACGATATTTTCACAACCATGACACACGTAGGTACGCATGCCAGCTATTTTGTGAAGGACATACGGACGATTACACGTGATGCATGTAAAGAGTGTTCCGCAGTCAGAACAGACCGTTGTCGGATACATTCCTTTTCTGTGTGCATAGAGAAAGAAGTGTCCATGCTCGGCGACTTTTGCAGTATGAAGCATAGAGAGTGCGGCTCGTGAGAGATATGGACTGGCGCTTTTATTTTCATCAATCATTGGTATAACAGAAATAGACGCATCGTTTCGAAATTGCAGCGGCATAACTTCGTGTGCGTCTTTTGTTTTGTAGAGCATGTGCGCGCGAAGGGTGAGCATGTGCGATCCGAGTAAGCAGGGGATACCGCTTCCACGAGCGAGCTGCTCTATAACGAATCGCATATCGTATCCTTGTGTACCGTGAGTGTAGTAGTAGTGACTGTGTTCACGTTCTATAATAACAAGTCCTAAATCGTTGCGTATCCACGGCAAGAGTGACGGTGTCGAAAGAATGAGAAGTGGATGAGGATTCTCGGTGATTTGTTTTTGTGCTTCCTTGTATTGTTTCTCGGTTAATCCACTGTGGAGGGTGACGGCATACTCATCGATTCCTTTTATGAGTTCTGCACGAGCGTATTCGAGGTCGGTGATGGTGGGAAAAAAAAGTACCAGAGAATATTTTTTTGAAAATGATTCTCGTATCGTTGTCTTGTACCTCGTGATTCTATTTTCATAACTTTGTTCAAGCAAGAGTAATTCGAAGCCTTTCGCTTCTGTCTGTACCGTGACAGGGGTTAATGTTTCGAAAGATCTTTCTGAGAGAAGGTCGTAGATAAGTGTGCCGAGTGGCCGTACGAGATAGGATGCAGAAAAGGAAAGTGCATTCCATAATTTTGGAGGAAGAAATTGTTTGGTGACGACCTTTGATATTTTTTTCAAATTAAATGAAGCGTGACGAAGCGATTGGCGTTCTTCTTGTGCGTCATGTCCGTCTAATACAAGTGCTTTACATACACGTCGCTTGATGGTTATTTCTACGAGGTCACCAGGATTCACGTCGTCTTTTGAAAAATAGGAAAGTTCCTCATAGGGAATCCCATTTGCAAGTGGGGCGACGGTGAGCACTTTCATGAGGGTAGTATAGCAGTAAACGCTGCCTTGTAGGCAGCGTTAATTTTTAGTTTTAAATTTTTAATTTTTATGTAAAAATTCCAAAAAGACCTTTAAATTATTGGTATTACATTAAGAACTAAGAACTAAAAATTAAAAATTAAGGGAATCCTTACTTCCACTTTTTATGCTATAATTCACCCATTATGGGATTTTTCTCCAAGAAACTAGGTATCGATTTAGGAACGGCCAACACGCTTGTGTATGTCCCAGGAAAGGGCGTTGTCCTTGTGGAGCCATCTGTCGTCGCGGTGTCTGAAATTGATAATAAGATTATGGCAGTGGGAACAGAAGCCAAAGACATGATCGGAAAGACACCGGACTCGATTATTGCATATCGTCCGATGCGTGATGGTGTGATCGCGGACTATCGTGTGACAGAAGCGATGCTTCGGTATTATATTCACAAAGCGCTCGGTGGATTTACTTTTTTCAAACCAGATGTGATGGTCTCTGTGCCGGCAGGAGTGACCTCAACGGAACGTCGTGCGGTTATTGAAGCGGCATTAAAGGCAGGTGCACGAAATGCATACGTGGTGAAGGAGCCTATCTTGGCTGCTATCGGTGCAGGTATTCCTATTCATGAGGCGCAAGGAAGAATGATTGTCGATATCGGAGGAGGTACGACAGACGTGGCGGTTATTTCTCTTGGCGGTATTGTTTGTAGTACTTCGGTGAAATGCGCGGGCAACAAAATTGATCAGGCAATTATTGATTACATTAAAAAGACATATAACCTCGCGATTGGAGACCAGACTGCTGAAGAAATAAAAATAAAAATAGGAAGTGCTCTGCCTGTTGAAGAAGAGCTTTCCATGAAAGTGAAGGGGCGAGATTTTATTGCAGGGCTTCCACGCACTGTAGAGATTCGAACGAATGAAATTGTAAAGGCGATCGATAAAGAACTTCGTTTAATGATTAAAGCAATCAAAGATGTGCTTCAAGAGACTCCTCCTGAACTCGCGTCAGATATTATTGATAATGGAATTATTATGTCAGGGGGGACATCGATGTTGCGTCATTTCCCAGACTTAGTAGAGAGACGTACGGGGGTCAAAGCGGTTCTCGCAGAGGATGCGTTCTATTGTGTGGCGAAGGGGACAGGTATAGCTCTTGAACATCTCGATACTTACAAACGCAGTATCTTTGCCAAACGCTAAAAATTATTTCATCTACTTTGTCGCTACGGAATTTTTCTTCGTCAACGTAGCATTAACTACGTCTCCTAGAAAAATTCCTAGGCTCCTCGTATCTAAAACAATTTTTAGTGTTTGGTATGTTGAATGGATTTATTTTATGAAATAAAAAAAACCGCTCAGAGCCTTGGGGGGAGGATGAGCAGTCTGTGGGCACTGAGTATGCCTTCTATTCAGTGAACAAATGCATCTGGGTGCTTTTTGTCGGATTCCGGCTGTACCGTGTGGGGCGCTCTGCGAGCATTCCAAACGTAACCGTAGCAGCACCTTTTTTCATTGGTTCGTCTGCGGGGTCCCATAGACCTTTCGCAAAGTAGTTCGCGGTGTTCTGACAACCGAGGCACTTCGAGTAGATTGGGCATATCGTTGGTGCATTAAGTCTTCGGGAACAGGAGGTGCATCCTTGGCTTCCCAAAAGCCAAAACGCATGTGATATGTCCTGTTTATCCAGTCCGTGGAATTTGGCCAAAAGACACACGAGGGGTCTAATAGTTTTTTCCATCAGTGCATTTGACACTCTTGTCTTCATGGTTATTGCACCGTACTGAATGAAAAGTCTCTGCACCTGGACATCAACAGGAAAGGCATCCTCAGGAAACGGCAAGGCGCCGAACGCATCCAGAAACAAAGCGTATAGCGAGGCAATTTTGGGACCATATCCAGGGAGAGGGTCTCCACTTTCCTTGTCGCCATTTTTTTTGCCAAGCCTTTTTCCTGCTTCTTTGAATTTCAGAATACCTTCCACGTTACTCCCGTGTTCTTCGTAGAGACGTACAGGGTTTCCCCCATAATTTCCAAAAAGTGTCTCGGCACAACGTATCCAATATTCTGCGGATTGGTTTGGGACACCAATTTTGTACCGACTCAAGAGTTTTCCAAGGTCGCCCTTGTTCCAAGAGATGGCAGATGAGGTGTAAAGCTCAGGATGTTTGTGGTAGATTTTGCAGTGTGAAGCATAGACACCGAAGTCGCCGCCACTCTTCGTCCTTCTGTCTGTAAGTGTCGCGAAGAAAAGGAACAGGAGATGCCTCGGACTTCCTTTTTTAATGACTCTGATATCTGGACCTTCAACACCTGGCAGGTAGTCCATTCGACGAGCACGAATTCTTCCGAGCTCGTATCCTGGCACATAGGTGTACTGTGGTCCATGCGTCTCAGCGCGAACGCTTTGAAACATAGACTCACCGCGTCTGTATGCACCGGTTAATGCAAGGATGAGCTCCTCTGCTTTCGCCAGATGCATGATCATGTTGTCGTTTTCAAACACATCGTGAGATGCGAAGAAGCGAGTGCTGGTGATTGGTGCCCCGCGAGGAACAGCGATCACCTGTTGTCTACAAGTGTTGAGTCCTGCTACGGACAGATGTGCTATTTTCACGGGAGCTCCTTTTTAATGTTTAGAAGGGGATGTCTGAGTCGTCGTCGGGAACGAACTTTCTCGTTTCTCTGGCTGTTTTGATACGGTTGAGAGTGTTACGAGCATCAAGCTTCTCCAAATGAGCATGACTGCCGACGATAGCAATGGTGAAGCAATCAGGTGCGTGTGCATGAGTGAGCTTTCTGCGCTTTTCATACTTGTACACCCGATGTGGTCTGAGTGGACACTCAAGGAGTAGCTGTTTTTTCTTGTTACCCAACAGTGGCTCGTGGACATCAAGAAAAATGTCAGGCGGGGCTTCTGGAACCCTAAACACTCGACACACGGTATTAAAGAGAGCGAGGTCTTGTGGACTTCTTTCCTTCAATAATTTCCGCACAGCTTTAAGCGAGCGCATGGTGTAACCATGAAACTCGACTTTCTTTTTCATCCAATCAGCCATCCATCTTAGAGTGCCAGATCTTTTTAAGACTTCATCTGAATACCTTTCATGATGAGATGGGTTAAGATTTCGAAAGAGATTAAGCTCTCGAGAAACAGACTCTGCTACCTCGGCGTAGTTTTTTCCAGGCTTCAGTTTGTCGGATTCGTCCTTGAGTCGCAGTATGGTATAGACCAACGCATATTCTTTTGGAACACGAATTGTCATCCATGACTCGTAAACACAAAGACGTTTCTTGTTACGATTTTCGCTGCCTGAATCTGGGCTCTGAATGAACCGCGCTCTTGTCCACCCTTCCATTTTTTTATCAATACATTGCTGTATTGCGATCCAAAGGGTTGGTAGTAGCTTTTCGACGACGTGCCAGGGAAGGATTCCGATGTGTAGTCTTTGCTGAATGACCTCCTTCTGTTTTTTACAGTCAGGTCTATCCGCTTTAATTTCAATCGCCTTTCCTGGTGCCGTACGACTCAGGCCAATTTCCATTGCGACAGCTTCTTCTATTCTTACACCTTGGAATATTGCAGGTGCGAGGACAACGATGCAATCAAGAAGTGTTTCAAAAGGGGGGTTGCGGTAATGTTCACGAACATTTCCTTTATCATCAAGTTTGATAACGTACATTGCTCGTCTTTCCATGACTTCTGCGTCACGGATAGCTTTCCCTACCGTTCCACCTTCAGTAAACGTACCTATACCCGTGCGACTTCTCTCTTTTGCAAGAGATGAATGATCTGGTTTCATGACGTTCTCTCTTTTAAAAGGGTTGATGTGCCAAGAACTGGTGATATGAGGAGCTCTTTCTGTAAAAGAGCAGTCTGGTGCGTATTCTACTTAAATACATAATCTCTCGCAAGGCTAATTCTTTGCTATACTTGAAGCATATGAAACTCTCTGATTTACCTCTTCATCATGCGGTGCTTGTCGTGCATGGTGAGCGCGAGGCCGTAGGCCTCGCGCTCTGGAACGAACTTCAAGCTCTTTCTCCTGCACACAAATTTTTCGACCAAACCGTACTTGATATCGAAACAGCACGGGCGCTAACTTCGTGGACGAACACTCCCTATAATGAAGAAAAGATCGCACTCATTTCTTTTCATACTGCGACGATTCCAGCACAAAATGCAATGCTTAAATTGTTGGAAGAGCCACGAACTGGTGTGCGATTTATTTTACTGACGAGTAATAAAACAAGTCTCATTGGGACAGTCATTTCAAGAGTACTTGAAATGAGGAGTACGGAGAAAGAAGAAGGAAGTAAGAGTGATGCACATGCAGAAGAATTCATGCACGCGCCGTATGGTGCGCGCATGAAGTTACCTTTTGTCATAGAACTTCTTGCTCGCATGGATGAAGAGGGGAGAAAGGACAGAGAAGGTGTACGAAACTTCATACTCTCGCTCGTCGAAGTTCTTTCGCAAGAAAAAATAGAATCACGATACGTACTCGAAACCTTAGAAACTGCCTCCTATGCATCTGACCCTTCAGCTTCAGGAAAAGCCCTCCTCGAGTATCTGTCTCTTTTATTGCCGCAACACAAGAACTAGTATAGAATTGTATGTATCAACTAATTACTAATTACTAATAACTGCCCCCATGCCTTACAACTTTTCAAACGTTGAAACAAAAAAACAAGAAATTCTCGAATGGCTTGCGAACGAGTATCGTTCTATTCAGACAGGACGAGCATCACCACAGGTCCTCGATCTTGTGTGTATCGATTTGTATGGTTCACGTACTGCTATCGCGCATGCCGCGAGTGTGAATATCGAAGACCCTCGTACACTGCGTGTCGCACCGTGGGATAAGTCTATTGTTGGCATGATGGAAAAGGCTATCAATGATGCAGACCTCGGACTTTCTGTTTCGTCAGATGCTGAAGGGTTACGTGTACATTTCCCAGCACTCACTACAGAGACAAGACAAAAGATGGTAAAGCTTTTGAAAGATAGATTAGAAGATGCACGTGTTCGTGTGCGTTCTATGCGTGAAGAAGCAAATAAAGATATCGATGCTCGTGCGAAAGAAGGTGAATACGGTGAAGATGAACAGCATCGCTATCGAGAAGAAAACCAAAAGCATGTAGACTCTACAAATGCTGCACTTGAAGAAATGTTCCAGAGAAAAGAAAAAGAAGTGTTAGGAGAATAATCAACGGATTACCATTGAGTTGATAATGATAAATTTTAATTTTTTATTAAACACGAAGAGAAAGAAACGGCTGATACAAAATAGAGAAACGGCGAACCTTTAGAGGTTGTCGCCGTTTTTTTTGCATTGGTTTTTCATTATTCAAATCCAGTGCATGAACCATTCCCTTTTCATCCTCACGTTATCGTGACCCTCCCGGGCAGCGTCGAAACAGATAGGAAGTATGGCGTCGAGTTTCGGATGTATGCGGTTTTCGAAGACGATTACATATATATCTGTCTGAAGACAATGAAGATCTCCGATGCTCGCGTGTATGCGAGCGGTCATTTGTCCTTCTTTTTTGTCGACCAGTTTGGTGCGACTTCTTTGGGCGCGCTCGAGACATGTTCGGACATTTTTCAGTACCAAGGCATCTTGTGTGAGCGCTGATGCCATGAAATAGACCGCTTCGGGTGTTACCACTCGCATACAGTTCAGTGGTCCGAAGGCTGCTTTTTGTGCAAAGTAGCCGTTTGTGGTTACGCTTGATGCTGCGTTTGCATTGTTCGCACGGAACACGGCCCAGAGGGCAAGTCCAATGAAAAGCGCTCCAGCGATGCCGCTGATAATTCCCCAAAGCCCTCTCTTCAGAAAGCCTGTTTTTTGGTATGTCACATTGAACTCCAGTTCAAAAAACGTTAATGATCCAAAAGTATTATGCGTTACTGTCTTACCTGTGTCAAATTGAGGACCATTGTGACCTTGATAAAAATCATGACCCAATATCTACTACAACTAATTCGTTTGAATATTGAATATTATTTTATTGAATATTTACAAACTGTTTTGTAGATAGTTATTTTTCTATTTTATCGTTATCTTCGTAGCCGAGCTGCTTGAACTTTCCTATGGTATACTTTTCCCCATGTCATTATCTCCACGTATCAAAAAATTATTCACTCGTTTTGATTTTCTTTTCCTCTTGTCAACACTTTTTCTCGTCGTATGGTTTCGTCACAATACCGTAGTGCTTTTCGTTCTCATACTTTTGCTTTTGGTTGCGGTGCATGAATTCGGACACTTTATCGTTGCTAAGTGGGTGAATATGCGCGTGGACGAATTTGCTTTTGGTTTTCCTCCGAGAATTTTCGCAAAGAAAGTAGGGGAGACAACCTACGCTATCAATGCACTTCCTCTTGGAGGTTATGTTTCTATTTGGGGAGAAAATGGTGAGCCGGATGATGTTGCGAAAAATCACCCTCGTGCTTTTGGTAATCGTCCATGGTGGGCACAGCTACTCGTACTCGTTGCTGGTGTAACCATGAACATGCTTCTCGCTCTTTTTGTTTTCATTGGAATCTCTTATGGAAATGTACAAATGAGCGCAAGTGACGAAGTATATGGTGCACGCGTAAAGAATACTGAACTCATGGTAGTAGACGCAGCTCCGACATCTCCTGCATACTTGGCCGGCATTGTTCCGGGGTCTGTTCTTGTCAAAGTGACAGCAGGGAAGTCTCAAGCGAACCTGGATAATGCGACATCGCTTATCTCATTTATTGCAGCACACAACAATGATCCTTTTACGATTACCTATAAACGTGCTGACGGTAAGCTTGAGAGTACGACTATTGCTGCTGTGTATGGCATTGTGGAAGACAAGAAGGCGATAGGTGTTTCGGTGGAACGTGTTGGATACATGCATGCGAATGTTTTTGATGCTATAAAAATCGGAAGTATTCGCACCTATGATATGACAGCAATGACTCTTGAAGGGCTTGGTTCGCTTGTGACATCTCTTACACAAGGTAAGAATGTTCTTTCGTCTCTTTCTGGTCCGATAGGTATTGCAAAAATAGTTGGTCAAACAAATGAACATGGCTACGAGGCATTGCTCACGCTCATTGCAGTGTTGTCTATTAACTTGGCGATATTCAATATTCTTCCACTTCCTGCACTTGATGGTGGTCGTATGGTTGTGGTGACGATAGAAGCAATCGCACGAAGAAAGGTTCCGCACAAGTATTATTCATGGGTGAACATCGTTGGATTTTTTGCTTTAATGCTTCTTCTTGTGATTGTAACGGTGCACGATGTGAGAGGGTAGGGAAACGTAATATTCAATAACGTAATACTCAATATTTAAACGGATTCATTCAGAAGTGTATTTATTGAATATTGATTATTATTTTATTGAATATTTTTTTTAAATTCTCATTTAATTTACATCAATAAATATATTCTATACACAGCTCATTAGCTCCTGTATACTAAGAATATGCGACAATCACAACTCTATACAAAAACACAAAAGGAAGCTCCGAAAGATGAAGTGTCAAAGAACGCGATACTCCTTACTCGTGCTGGATTTATTCATAAGGAGATGGCGGGAGTGTATACCTTTTTACCGCTCGGTCTTCGTGTTCTTACAAAAATCGAAAATGTTATTCGTCGCCATATGGATGCTATTGGAAATGAACTTGTAATGTCATCACTCTCTCCACGTGAGAATTGGGAAAAGACAGGAAGATTAGATACTGTCGATGTACTCATGAAGACAGAAGCGGCAAACGCTGTTTCTCTTGAAAAGTCCTCAAACTCATATATTTTGAATCCGACACATGAAGAATTGATTACTCCTATCGCAGCACTCTATGCTCGTTCATATAAAGACTTACCTGTTGCGTTTTATCAAATACAAACAAAATTCCGAAATGAAGCCCGAGCTAAGTCTGGACTTCTCCGTGGTCGTGAGTTTCGTATGAAAGATTTGTACAGTTTCCATCGCGATGAAGCTGATCTGAAAACATATTACGAAGAAGCAAAGAAAGTATATATGAATATTTATCGTGAGATTGGTCTTGGTGATGATACATTCATTACACTTGCTGGTGGCGGAGACTTTACAAAAGAATTTTCTCATGAGTTTCAGACTGTAGTGGATGCGGGGGAAGACATTATTTATCTTGATCGTAAAAATAACATCGCATATAACAAAGAAGTTGTGACAGAAGAGAACTCGAAGCGTCTCAATGTAGACTTTGAAAGTCTCGAACAAGTAAAAGCATGCGAAGTGGGAAATATTTTCCCGCTCGGCACTAAGTTTACAAAAGCATTTGATTATACGTACATCAATGAAGCGGGCGAAAAGCAAGAAGTACATATGGGATGCTATGGTATTGGCCCATCGCGACTTATGGGTGTGATTACAGAAAAGTTTGCCGATGAAAAAGGTCTCGTGTGGCCTGCAGCTATCGCACCATTCTCTGTGCATTTAATTTCTCTTGCAAAGGATAAGGACAGTGAGACGGGGAAGAAGGCCGAAGAACTTTACAAGAAACTTATGGCTGCACATGTAGAAGTTTTGTTTGATGATCGTGAAGAAGGGGCTGGAAGTAAATTCGCCGATAGTGATTTGATTGGTATTCCGATGCGTGTGGTTATTTCAGATAAGTCACTTGAAAAAGGTGGTGTAGAAATAAAAGAACGAACACAAGAAGAAAGTGAAATCGTTACGATTGAAGAATTGCTCGCGACGTATCAGAAGAATTGCGAATAAATAAAATTCATAGTTAGGAGCTAACAGTTAGGGGTTAGGAGATAAAACACAAAATAAAAAGGCCCCGCATGTATACGGGGTTTTTGTGTCGGACGGCTAGTGCTTTTTCACGCGGGAGGGTTGCAGAGTCTTCCTCCTACATGACTGAGTCGATGGGGTCTTGTGCCAAAAAAGACACAAACAGAATCGTAAGCCTCACGAGGCTTCATTCTGAAAACCACTCCATATTTTTTATCAATACGGATGACTGGCCCGTCGTCTGAACACGAGAGGTAAAGATATAAGGATGGGCCTTCTCGCCCATTTCGCCCCTCTAACCCCTCCATGAAATGGGTGTGGTCTATCGTGTAGGTGAAGCAGTCGTTGCCCTCGTGTATTTCGAGATGTTTTCCTTGAAAGTCTTGCTGACATTTCAGTTCAAGGATTTTGAGTACCTGATCAAGTATTGTCGGATCAGTTGTGATCATGACTGTCTTTCTTTGCGGACTATTTCACCGCGTGATGGTTATGAACTTTCCGTACAACTCTACAACAAATTCACCCTTTTGTCTACTAAAAATTGTTTTTTAAAATATTGTAAAAAGCCTTCAAATAAAGCATTATTTCGCATTATCTAAAATCCAAAATCTAATGTCTAACATCTGTATTTGTGATAGAATAGTACAATGTTCGAGCGATTTTACCGACACTTTTCAAATGATATTGGTATAGATTTGGGTACTGCAAATACACTCGTGTATCTTCGTGGGAGAGGAATAGTTATCAATGAGCCATCTGTCGTCGCACTCAACACGAAAACAAATCGTGTCGTCGCTGTTGGTACAGAAGCCAAAGACATGATGGGGCGCACACCATCACACATTCGTATCGTACGACCACTTGTCGACGGTGTGATTTCAGATTACGAAGTTACAGAAGAGATGCTTTCGTATCTCATCAACAAAGCAAACGATACAGACAAGAAATTATTTCGTCCGAGAGTGGTGATCGGGATTCCGGTAGGAATCACGAATGTAGAAATGCGTGCGGTGTATGACGCTGCGAAGTCTGCTGGTGCGCGCGAAGTGTACATTGTTGAGGAGCCGATGGCGGCAGCAATCGGCGTGCATATGCCGGTACACGATCCAGTCGGAAGCATGATGGTGGATATCGGTGGTGGTACGACAGACATCGCCGTCATCGCGCTTTCAGGTGTCGTGCGTGCAAAAAGTTTGAAAGTTGCAGGAGACAAACTTACCCAAGACATCATCAGTTATATGCGCGATGAATTCAAAATGTTGATTGGAGAAAAAACAGGTGAGCATATCAAGGTCACTATCGGTTCTGCGCTTCCCGATGAACACGGCGAAGAGTTAAGTGTGAAGGGGCGTGACTTAGTCACAGGACTTCCTCGTGAAGCGATTATCACTGATGTCGATATTCGTGAAGCGATGTATGCGTCTATCGCGCAACTCGTGGATGCAATACGTGAAGTGTTAGAGACGACGCCACCAGAAGTACTCGCAGACATCATGCACAAAGGAATGACACTTTCAGGTGGTGGAGCGCTTATCAAAAATCTTCCACAGTTACTCGAGATGCAACTCAAGGTTCCTGTTACGGTCGCTGATGATCCTCTCACGGCTGTTGCTCGCGGAGCAGGCGTTATACTAGAAGACATAGACGCGTACAGAGATGTACTCGTAGAAAACACTGATGACATATCTTTCCGATAGAAAACGTAATCGCAAACAGTATCGATATTACATTGCTGTTTTTGTGGTGCTCGCAGGCATGACATACTTTTGGCCACACATCCGCACATCGATATATCCTCACCTTGAATCATTTATTATTTCAACAGGGACATCGAAGAATTCGATTATTCGTACACCTTCTATTATCTATACATACTTCCAGTCACGTAGAGAACTTATTTTGCGTGCGAGCACATTGTCGCTCACAGTTGAGCGACTAGAAAATGAACTCGCGGAAAAGAATGCTCTCCTTAAAGAAAAAGAATTAATCGAAACAGATGGCATGAAAGTTGGTGAGACAACGATTGCAATGTATCCTTTGATACGAGATCTCACCACGATTTATTCGTCGCTCATTCTTTCAAAAGGGTTTAAGGATGGAATCGTAACACAAGACCTTGTTTTCATTCATGGTCGCAAGCCAGTATGTATCATTGTCGAAGTATATGATCGCACATCACTTTGTAAGTTGATGACCTCAAGTGGCGAAGTGACAGAGGGTGTTACCGCCTCATCGACACTGAATATTTCTTTGAAAGGAGACGGCGGGGGAACTTTTGTGGGTGATGTACCTCGTGATACGGTAATTGCTCAAGGTGAATCTATTTTTTTGAAAAGCGATCCGAGTATGACTCTCGGAACAGTGTCTAATGTGATACGTGATGATCAAGCCGTCGCATGGCGTGTATATGTACGCGGAGCCTATAACCCTGTTACGTCATCTGTATTTTATGTACAAAAATAATTCCATGCCCGTATCTCGTTATTATGTACTCATAAGTGTTTCTTTTCTAATGACATTCTTTTTTGATATCATTTTAGGACTTTCTCGTGTACCAGTTTTCACCTTAGTGCTTTGTGGTATAGTGATTGTATATGAAATTGTTTCACCGTACATTTACACGGCGCGCTAGAAAAGCGTCAGCGCATGAAATCTTGCCAGAAGATGTGTTTTTGGATTCTCAGAATATTTCAAAACTCAATCTCGATCAAATGGAAGGGCAGCTCGAGCGTCCGCTTGGGAGAAATGTTTTTTATGGAGCCATCATTGTTATTACGATTCTCATCTCTTCGTTTTCCTATCGATTGTTTAGTATGCAAATTGTGAACGGGGAAGCGTATACAGTTAAGGCTGATAGAAATCATTTGAAAACGACGCCACTCTTTGCTCTTCGTGGAACCATCTCGGATAGAAATGGAGTCTTGCTCGCATGGAATACGATAGGTACATCGACTGCTATCGATGAGATTCCAAAGCGTGCATATATTACAGAAGGAGGGTTCTCCCATGTGCTTGGGTATGTGAGTTATCCAAAAAAAGATCAGAGTGGTATTTTTTGGCAAGAGTCATACATCGGAAAAGATGGTCTTGAGAAAGAGTATCAAGATACATTGCAAGGTGTGCCAGGAGAGAGAGTGATTGCCATCAACGCGCTTCATCAGATTGAGGCAGAAAACGTAAACATTGACCCAAGTAATGGGGAAAATATAAAACTTACTATCGATAAAGGTGTGCAAGCAAAACTCTACGAGCGCATGGAAGCACTCTCAGCAAAAGCTGGATTTACATCCGGTGCTGGTGTGATTATGGATATCCATTCTGGAGAAATTTTGGCTATCACGAGCTATCCTCAGTATAATAATAATTTGATGACGAATGCAAAAACAAAAGAAGAGAATGCTCAGGTGAGTAAAGATCTTTTAGATAAGCGTCGCACTTTTTTGGATAGAGCAGTGAGTGGTCTTTTTACGCCGGGATCTACCGTGAAGCCATTTGTTGCACTTGCTGCGCTTATGGAAGGAGTTATCACACCAGAGAAAAATATTTATAGTTCTGGACAGCTTGTGGTAAAAAATAAATACGGTGGACCAGATACTGTTTTTAAAGACTGGAAAGCTCATGGGTATACAGATATGCGAAAAGCATTAGCTGAATCATCTGATGAATATTTTTATCAGGTCGGTGGAGGGTTTCAGGGCCAGCCAGGTTTAGGTATTGATCGTATCAATACGTACGCGAAGCTTTTCGGTTTTGGTACGACGACAGGTATTGATCTACCAGCTGAAGAATACGGTGTTGTCCCGAATCCAGCATGGAAGAAAAAAGTGTTTAATGAAGACTGGCTTGTGGGAGATACGTACCACACATCAATCGGTCAATATGGGTTTCAGCTTACACCTCTTGAACTTGTCCGAGCTGTCGCAGCTCTTGCAAACGGAGGGCAGCTGGTGCGACCTCATGTTTTAGCTGGGGCTGCAACATCAAGTATTGCTATTTCATTACCAGAAAAAGATTTGAATGTTATTCGTGAAGGAATGCATATGGTAGTGCATGCAGAAAATGGAACAGGGCGAGCACTGGATATCGCAGGTGTTGATATTGCTGCAAAGTCAGGAACAGCTGAGCTCGGTGTGAGTAAGCAATTCGTGAATTCACTTATCACCGGATACTTCCCATATGAAAATCCAAAGTACGCATTTGTAGTTGTTATGGAAAAAGGGGATAGACATAATCTTTATGGCTCTGTCTTTGCTGCGCGTGAGACATTCGAGTGGATGAGAGATAATACTTCGTATATGAAGTAGACATTTGGTGGAAATATTTAATGAAACAATTTTCACTATTAAAATAAAATGATTCACATTGTATAGGCAAGACCTAGACAAAAAGGGAGAGTTTTGAGAAATAAAAAAGCCACCGTTGCGGTGGTTTTGTTTAGTCGGCCGGTTGGTCAGGTCTTACCGGTGTACAAACAGCATTCGGATAGCGCTCTCGTGAGAGAGCTTTTTTCTGCCGTCTTGAATGATGGAGTCAACCCATTCAGGGTTGTCGTAGTCTGTGGTGTAACCGCAGACGGAGACCAGTGCTCCACCAGCTGAAACAATTTCGACCACGGTGTAGGGTCCTTCTCTTCTTGCGCTCAAAGAAAATTCGAGTTCGGCAGTCTTGCCGTTCACTGTGGTCACGGAAAGACCATAGGCTTTCATGCCAGGGAGAAGGTCTCTCGGAGCAACCGAGAATCCCATGCTGGAGATGATTCCATCAGGTGACATGGCAACTTCGGTTTTACCGTCCATGCTTCCCTTGACAGTACTCAGCCAGCGATTCGTCTGGCACTCGCTCACGACTCGTGTCATTCCGTCTCGAACATGTTGTTCACATCGTTCGGTTCCGTTGAGAAGGTTTCTCACGCGGTAGATGCTGACCTCCTCAGCGAAAGCGGGAGCAAGCACAAGGCTTGTAAGAATGGCAATGAGAAAACGAACCATGATGGGGTGCCTCCAGAAAATAAAAAAGAACCGTTAAAGAGAATCGTATTATGTAACAAATAAAGACCTTTGTCAATCTACAAAAAAGACACCTTTGGTGGTATAATTTTGCAACAAAACTATGGAATATTTAACACTTGAAAAGAAAACAGAGCTCGAAAATGAGCTCAATCAATTGAAAACGGTTCGTCGCAAAGAGATTGCGGATGCTCTTGAGTATGCGAAGTCTCTTGGTGATCTTTCAGAAAATGCTGAATATCATCAGGCACGTGAAGATCAGGCAAACTGTGAAGATCGTATTAATCACGTTGAACAGATTCTTAAGAATGCGGTTATTATGGAAACAAATACCGCAGCCGTCGGTGTGATTCATGTTGGATCAACGGTTACGGTTCTTAAGAAAGGCGATAAAGCAGAAAAGACATTTGCGCTTGTAGGGAGTGAAGAAGCTGACTCAATTTCAGGAAAGATTTCAAACGAATCTCCTCTCGGGTCTGCTCTTCTCGGCAAGAAGAAGGGGGATACGATTACCGTTACAACACCAAAAGGTGACGTATCGTACACAATCAAAGGAACAGCATAGGGATAGTTTTTAGTTTTTAGAAAGAAGGAAGCAATCAAGTTTCCTTCTTTCTTTTATCGACGAATAGTGTGTGATTTGTTAGTATTGTATGTATATACGCATGTATACTGTAAACTAAGAACTGTAAACTAAAAACTATTCATTATGGCTTCCATCGAAGAACTTCGCGCAGAGCGCCTCAAGAAATTAGCAGCACTAGAAAGCACTGGCAAATCAGGCTACCCGAGTGTTTCTCGTCGTACACATGAATTAAGTGACGTGGTGCGTAATTTTACCAAGCTTGTGACAGATGAAGTACAAGTGATTGTCGCTGGTCGAGTGATGGTATCTCGTGGACAAGGTGCACTTATCTTTATTGATCTCTACGATGGTACTGCGAAACTTCAAGCGGTGATTAAGTTACCAGAATCAGGGGAAGATGCTCACTCTTTCTTTACAAACTACGTAGACACCGGAGATTTCATCGAAGTGACAGGAACATTGTTCATCACGAAGTCCGGTCAAGAAAGTGTCCTTGTTTCAAATGTGGCAATGCTTTCGAAAGCACTGCTTCCACTTCCTGATAAGTATCACGGTATTGTCGATGAAGAACTTCGTATGCGTGAAAGATACTTGGACATTCTCACAGACCCAGAACTCCGCGAACTTTTCGAGAAGAAGGCCAAGTTTTGGGACACCGTCCGTGCATTTTTGAAAGAAAAGAAATTCTTGGAAGTGGAGACTCCGAGTATTGAAGTGACAACAGGTGGAGCTGAGGCGAGACCATTTGCAACGCATCACAATGATTTTGACCTTGATGTCTTCATGCGTATCTCTGTCGGTGAGTTGTGGCAGAAGCGTCTCATGGCTGCTGGATTTCCTCGTACTTTCGAAATCGGTCGTGCATATAGAAATGAGGGCTCGTCACCGGACCATCTTCAAGAATTTACAAACTGTGAATTTTATATGGCCTACGCTGATTATGAAGACGGCATGACACTTGTTCAGGAATTATATCGTACGATTGCTAAGGAAGTTTTCGGGACGACGGTATTTACCACACGTGGACATACCTTCGATCTCGCCGATGAATGGACGAAAATAGATTATGTTGATGAGATTATGCGTCAAACAGGTATTGATATTACAACGGCGACAGATGATGACATAAAAAAGAAACTCGAAGCTTCGCATGTAAAGTATGAAGGTGCGAATCGTGAGCGTCTCATCGATACATTGTGGAAATATTGTCGTAAGAATATTGCCGGACCTGCATTCCTCATCAATCACCCACTTATCGTGGCGCCACTTGCCAAGAAGAATATCGGCAGTGAGACCGCGCAGATATTTCAGCCGATTTTAGCTGGTAGTGAATTAGGAAAAGGATACAGTGAATTAAATGATCCTGTAGATCAGGCAGCGAGATTCGCAAAGCAGCAAGAATTGCTCGCAGGAGGGGATGAAGAGGCGATGATGGTTGATGATTCATTCGTGGAAATGCTCGAGCATGGTATGCCTCCGACATGTGGCTTCGGATTCGGTGAAAGAGTCTTTGCGTTTCTTTCGGATAGACCAATACGAGAGGTACACCTCTTTCCTCTTGTTAAACCAAAAACAAATTAAATTTATGGGAAGAACTTATACAGATGAAAAAGGGAATTCTATACATGAGACCACAATGGATGATGTTATGCATTTATTTCCAGTAGAGCATAGAATTAAAATAATTACAGGCAAATTTTTGAGACAAAATATTAAATTGATTACTATTTTTATAGTGTTTATTTTGTTATTTTATTGGTTTCAGTATAGACCATCAGAAATTAGAAAAGATTGTTATAAACTTCTTTCAAGAGAACATTACGATTTTAGTAACAATTTTAAGTCGTATGAATCAGAATATAAAGCTTGTATGTTAGAAAAGGGTCTTGATTATTAAAATGAAGAGAATAAAAGTTTATTTGGGAGACATAACTAAATTTAATGTAGAAGCAATTGTTAACTCTTCAAATGAGTATTTATGTGGTGGTAGTGGTGTAAATGGGGCTATTCATTATGCCGCAGGGCAAGAGTTATCTTCAGAGTGTGCAAGACTCGGTGGTTGCAAAAAAGCTGAGGTTAAAGTAACTAGAGGATATAAACTTCCAGCAAAATATATTTTACATACAGTTGCTCCACGATATGGCCAAGAAGATGGGAAGGAAAAAGAACTTCTGAAATTAACATATAAAAATGTTTTAGATAAGGCAAAAGAACATGGAATAAAAAGAATTGCATTCCCAGCACTTTCAATTGGTATATTTGGGTATCCAAAAGAAGAGGCAACACAAATAGCCGTTAAAACAATAAAAAATTATCTGGAAAAAGATTACTCTTTTGAAGAGGTTCATTTTATTGCGTATTCAGAAGAAGTTTTTGATTTATATAATAAGTTTTTGTAATATATTAAGTATACATAAAAAGCGCGTCCGAAGGACGCGCTTTTTATGTATTGAGGTATTTACTAGAAACTAAAAACTAGTAACTATAAACTGTTTCTCGACTTATCCACTTCATTTCCTAGTGCTGTAGAACAAAAGTGGAGTATAATGGTTGCTAGTGGGGCAAAGTGGTGGGAGTCACTTTCTCTGCTTTTAGTTGATTTATATTCGTGTTTAACGAATAACGACCAACGACCAACGAATAACTATCAACTATGTTAATTGGCCAATACAAACACGATCTCGATCCAAAAAAACGACTCACGCTACCATCAAAGTGGCGCGCGGATTTGGGAAAGAAAGTTGTGGTAACCAATGGTCTCGATAGCTCGTTGTTTGTTTTTCCTATCAAAGAATGGGAGAAGGTGGCAGAAAAATTATCGCAATCAGGTTTTGGTAACAAAGACACCCGTGACTTCAATCGCTTCATTTTAGGAAATGCATTTGAAACTGACGTTGATGCTGCGGGTCGTATCGTTATCCCTGACACGTTAAAAGAATTTGCCAAGCTTTCAAACAAAGTTGTTATTGCGGGAATGCATTCACGAGTAGAAATCTGGGATGAAGAGGCATGGAAGTCTTTCACGACTAAGGTAAGTGGTGAGGCCGATGTTCTCGCTGGAAAGTTAAGCGACCTCGGCATCTTATAGTCTCTCTGTATGGTATCTCCTTTTGACTTTATGGACTTTAAGACTTTCAACTAGGTATGTCCCACATTCCCGTACTTTTACATGAATCGCTCGAAGGCCTCGCAATCAAGAAGGGCGGCGTCTACGTCGACTGTACAACCAATCGAGGCGGGCATTCATTCGAGATAGCGAAGTTACTTGGAAAAGACGGCACACTTATTTGTATCGATCTTGACCAAGAAGCACTCGCTGAAGCAGAAGTCTTATTGAAGACTGTGAAGCCGGCACCAACAATTCATTTCGTTCATTCAAATTTTAGATATATCAAAGCAGTACTTCATAACCTGAAGATTACGCAGGTAGATGGAGTGCTCGCTGACCTCGGTCTTTCTTCACAGGAGCTCGATGAGTCAGGGAGAGGATTTTCATTTCGCTTTGATGAGCCACTTACGATGACTTTTGATGCCAATCCTTCAGATGACATGACGACCGCATACGAGATTGTAAATTCGTGGAGTGAGTCGACCATCGCTGATATTCTCTTTGCGTTTGCAGATGAGACATATCGAGGCCGTATCGCTCGTGCCATTGTAGAAGCCCGCAAGTCAAAGCCTATTACGACCACGCTTGCACTTGTGGATATCATTGCCGGCGCAGTGCCTACCATGTATCGTCACAAGAAGACGCACTTTGCTACCAAAACATTTCAAGCACTTCGAATGGCGGTGAACGATGAGTTGGGAAGTATCAACGACCTCATCGAATCACTTCCAATTATTTTACACACACACGGCCGTGCATCATTCATTACTTTTCATAGCACGGAAGACAGAATTGTAAAACAAGGATTACGTGCACAAGGGGACAGTTTGAAAATGATTAACAAAAAAGCTATCGTGCCTCAGTCAGAAGAATTACACAACAACCCACGTGCTCGCAGTGCCCAGTTACGAATCGTAGAAAAAATATAACCATTATGTCACCAAACTATCAATCACTCACACTCTATCAGCGAACAGTACACACGATGTTCGGTACACTCTTGGTACTCGCTCTCGCGTACTGTGTTATTTTGCTTTCCCTCGTTTTTTCTGTCATTGAACGAAAGCAAAATACGATTGCTAGTCGCGACCTTACATCTGAGATGAGTGCACTTGAAACAACCTACGCGAACCGTGTTGCATCAATCAATGAATCAACACTGGCTTCAAATAATTACACGCGTATTGATAGTACGACATTTGCCGTGCGAAAAGATGCGATAGCAAGTTATACTGTGCTCTATGCGCACTAGTAGTGATACAACCATAACCGAAGACCAGAAGCTGCGCTCAGAATATCGGGCGCATCTTGTTATCTTTGTGTGGTTCGTACTTGCTTCTGTGATCGTGGGTAAGGCATTTTATATACAAGTAGTGAAGCATGATGCCTACACAGCACTTGCAGACAAACAATACATATCGACTACCCCAATCAATTTTGATAGAGGGACTATTTTCTTTTCTCATTTTCACGGTGAACCTATTTTGGCCGCTGAACTCCGCACCACGTATCGCATCGCGCTTGATCCGAGCGCTATTACGAACGCTGAGATTTTATATACAAAATTAAATGCCTATATTCCTCTTGATAAAGATGTCTTCATGGCAAAGGCTACGAAGAAAAATGATCCCTATGAAGAAATAGCCAAAGATGTGAATGGTGACATTGTTGCACAAATAAAAGCCATGAAGTACCCAGGGGTATCGTTTGTCAAAGATAATAAACGCGCATATCCGCAAGAGACTGTTGGCTCGAAGGTTCTCGGCTTTGTAGGAAATGATGGTACGCGAGTGAAGGGGCAATATGGGCTTGAACGATACTACGATGATGTGCTCGCACGAAATAGTAGCGATCAGACAGTGAATTTCTTTGCAGAGCTTTTTGCTAACATCGAGAAGACTGTTGTTTCAAATAAAGATAAAGAAGAAGGGGATATCGTGCTCACGATAGATAGTGAGGCAGAGCGCGTCCTTCACAATATTCTCGTTGAAACGAAATCCCAGTGGCAATCAGAAACCATTGGTGGCATTATCATGGATCCACAGACTGGTGCCATTATTGCGATGGACGGTCTTCCTTCTTTTGATCCGAATCAATTTGCTGACGTGAAGGATGCGAGTGCTTTTAGTAATCAAAATATTTCCGGTGTATACGAAATGGGAAGTATTATTAAACCTATCACTATGGCCTCTGCGATAGATTCTAATGCAGTAAACGAAACAAGCACAGTCTACACGGACACGGGATTCCGTGATCTAAATGGTTACAAAGTGAAAAACTTTGATAGTAGAGCGCGTGGACCGAATACTTCGATGCAGGCGATTCTCGACCAGTCTCTGAACGTTGGTATTGTATTCCTTGTTGAACAGCTCGGAGCAAAGCATTTTCAGGAGTATTTCAAAAAGTTCGGCATCGGCAGTGAGACAGGTATCGACTTACCGAGTGAGGCAAGCGGTCTCACCAAGAACTTGGACAGTAAAGTATTTGTTGATAGTGCAACTGCTGGATTCGGGCAAGGTATCGCCATTACGCCTATTCAAACGATTCGCGCACTCGCAGCACTTGGTAATGGTGGCAAGCTTGTGACACCTCATGTGGTGGACAGTATCATTTATCAAAATGGTGATACCAAGAAAATAGTAGCAGATGCGCCAGAGCAAGTCATAAGCGCAGATGCGAGTGAGCGTATTTCTCGTATGCTTGTGCATGTGGTTGATACAGCTCTCGCCAAAGGTGCGCGTAAAATGGATCACTATACGATTGCTGCGAAGACTGGTACTGCGCAGATGGTAAAGCCGGGAGGAGGATATTACGATGATCGGTATCTGCATTCGTTCTTCGGTTATTTCCCAGCGTATGAACCAAAGTATATTATTTTCTTATTCCACACGTATCCGAAAGGGGCAGAGTATGCGTCAGCGACACTTACGGATCCGTTTTTTAAGTTGGTTAAGTTTCTGATTTCCTATTACGAAGTCCCTCCCGATAGATAGTTATTAGTCACTGGTTTATAGTTTTTAGGAATCCTGTGTTATTCTCGACTATTTATCCTGAACGAAGTTGAAGGGACTATCGAGGATCCAGTGTCTCTAATGCTGACCTCGTATCAATCTTGAGGTAAAACACTTCGCTTCTTTGTGTACACAATAAAAAAAGTGCGGCAGTCGTAAACGACTGCCGCGGCGGGGGCTCATGCTGAAGGGTCTTCGGTAACCCGGTATGCCGGATGGTCAGGATGCTTTGTATGCATCTCGTGGATGTGTGCCGCAAGACCGGCGATGTATTTGTAGGTTTCGCGCTGCAAGATATCACCACTCGGCGACTCGATTCTGATGCTTCCTGAGCGCATGTCCCCCATATCACCGCAGGATTCTTGGATGACCAGAAGGTAGTTTCCATCTTGATCCTGCAAGATCTCAAGAGTGTTGTGTTTCGTTGGAGTCCCAAAGACTCCACGCAAACCGGCCACAAATTGAAGCTTCATGATTCATTCTCCTTGGTTGAAAAAACGATATGCATGAATACTACCACCACAGTATGAAAAGTAAAGATAGATGAATTCAGTCGTGGGAAACTGTACTTTTTTGTAAAATATGGTATAATTATTTTCAACAACGTAAATACTCCATCTATGAAAAAACCAGATTCAAAAAAATCGTATTCTAATTCCAAATCAGGCGGCAAGCGTAACAACTTCGAACGCGCTCCACGTTCTGAAAAGGCGACACTTCGTCATCCATACAAAAATAAAAATACTCCCGCTCTCTACGTTGAGAAAGCACCATACGCGGCTCGTACTGAAAAGCCCGTATACAAAGGAAAGGAATCACGCCTAGCCGGCGCAACACGAAATGAAACACGTGTGTATTCTGGATACTCCGCTCGCGCACCACGTTCATATTCCAAACCACAGTCTGCACCTCTTCCTCGTGCACACAAAGCATCTACCTTTGAATCAAAGCTTCCAGCTGGAAGCTCCAAGCTTCCGGCTGTTCCCGACACTTCCTGGGGTGGCGTTGCCGATTGGTATAACAAGCATCTTGAAAAAGGTGATGATACGTATCACTCACAAGTTATTTTCCCGAATCTTCTCCGTCTTCTTGGAGATATTGAAGGCAAAAAAGTTCTTGATCTTGCGTGTGGTCAGGGGATTTTCTCACAACAGCTTCGTGATAAAGGTGCACATGTAACTGGTGTTGATGTAAGCAAAGAGCTCATTAAGTTCGCCGAAGAAAAGAATGAAACCATTAAAGAAAAAGGAACACATAAAGTTGCCTTTTTGGTCACATCGGCTGATGATTTGTATATGTTGAAAGACGTCACGTTTGATATTGTTGTCTGTGTGCTTGCACTTCAGAATATTGAAAATCTTCAAAAAACAATTGCAGAAGTGTCCCGTGTACTTACTTCTTCTGGTTCCTTTATTTTTGTACTTAACCATCCATCATACCGAAACCCAAAGCAAACTTACTGGGGGTACAACGAAGAGTCCGGTGTGCAGTATCGCAGAGTTGACGAATACATGTCAGAGTCGCACGTGCGTATCGATATGACACCTGGAAGTGTAAAAGATAAAAAGTTCACCGTATCATTCCATCGCCCACTACAGGTGTATGTGAAAGCAATAGCAAAACAAGGCTTCGCTATCACGCATCTCGAAGAATGGGTAAGTCATCGCGAAAGTGAACGTGGTCCGAAGAAGCAAGCAGAGGACAAAGCTCGAAAGGAAATCCCATTGTTTATGTGTATAGAAGGGAAAAAGATAGTTTAGAGGGGAGAGCATAAAGGAGAGAGATAGAAAACAAAGAGCGGCGCCGTAGGCGCCGCTCTTTGTTTTCTGTAGACTGTAAGCTGTAAACTGGTATACTGTTTCTCATATTATGAAAAAACTACAACACTTTCTAAAAACAACACAGGGGAAATTTATTGCTGGGCTTGCTGCAATCATTGTGCTTTTATTTGCATACTATTTTTACGCAATGAGTAAAGGGCAAGTACAGGCGGTAAAAGAAGTGGTTATTTCAGAAACAGACCATGTCCGCGGAGCACAGGATGGTAAGGTTACACTTGTAGAATTCGGAGATTTCCAGTGTCCTGCATGTAGCGCATATGAAAAACTTGTTCAGACAATGCTCATTCAAAATCCTGCAACACTTAAAGTGGTATTCCGTCATTTTCCACTTATGCAGATTCACCAGAATGCGCTTCTTTCAGCGAAGGCCTCAGAAGCAGCTGGTATCCAAGGGAAGTTTTGGGAAATGCATGACATCTTGTATGCAAAGCAAACAGAATGGTCAACAGGACTTAATGCACGTGACTTTATTATGACGTACGCAACAACACTTGGACTTGATATTAAGAAGTTTTCTGACGATATGAATAGTAAGGCTGTTGAAGAAAAGATTTTCGCGGAATACCAAGAGGGGATAAAGCTTGGCATTCAAGGTACCCCAACCTTTTTCATTAATGGCAAAATGATCGAAAGTCCACAGACCGTTGAAGCCTTCGATGCACTTATTAAAGCAGCGGCAAAATAGTATGTCTATTCGTGATTTTTTTGTAAAGCAGGCGGTAAAGCATGGAACGAAAGGTCTTCCGAAAGATCAGCAGGAACTTCTCGCGAAAGCAGTAGAAAAGAATCCTGAACTTTTTTCGAAGATTGCTAAGGAAATCGAAGTTCTTACCAAGCAAGGCAAACCAGAAATGTATGCCTCCCTCGATGTGATGAAAAAGTACCAAAAAGAACTGCAAGGGTTATTCCAAGATTAAATAACAAAAAAGAGTAGTAAAAGCTACTCTTTTTTGTTATAGTAGTTTTTACTATGTCTTTATCTATCGGAATCGTCGGACTGCCAAACGTTGGTAAGTCGACACTCTTTAACGCCATTACGAATAAGTCGGTACCTGCGGATAATTATCCTTTTTGTACTATCGATCCATCGGTGGGTGTAGTTCCTGTACCTGATGCACGTCTCGCTGTGCTTTCCAAAATTTCTGGTTCAAAGAAATTGATTCCCGCTATTGTGGAATTCGTGGATATCGCAGGGCTCGTGAAAGGGGCATCAAGTGGTGAAGGACTCGGTAACGCATTCCTCTCACATATTCGTGAGACAGATGCTATCGCAGAAGTGGTGCGTATTTATGAAAACAGTGAACTTATTCACGTGGAGGGTACCGTGGACCCACTTCGAGATATTGAGATCATTAACATGGAACTTATTCTAGCGGATATGCAGACGGTGGAGAAGCGAAGTCAGACTATTGGTAGAGATGTAAAACGTGGAGATAAAGATGCTATCAAGTTGCAAGGCTTGCTTGAAATATTGCAGAAACATTTGGAAGCAGAGAAGCTCGCCAACACACTTTCTTTTGATCAGGAGGAGGCGAAGCTTGTGCGTGATTTGCACCTCATTACTATGAAGCCGTTTTTGTATGTTTTGAATAAGCAGTCAGGTGGGAAGAATTTGGACGAGATGAATGATGAGCGCTTTGCAAAACTCATTACATATTTTAAAGAAAATAAATGCACGTATGTAATTGTCGATGCGAAGATAGAGGATGAATTGAAAGAATTCGAAGGCACAGAGAAAGAAGAGATGCGAAGCATGCTTCTTTCGAATGTGTCCCGAGTCGAACCAAAGAATTCAACTGGAGTCGAGGGAAAAGAAAAAGATGACAGTGGTATCGATGGACTCATCAAAGCGGGGTATGACTTGCTCGGTCTTGAGACATATTTAACAACAGGGGAAATGGAGACTCGTGCGTGGACAATCAAAAAGGGTTCAACAGCGCCACGTGCGGCTGCGGCAATACATTCTGATTTTGAAACGAAATTCATCCGAGCAGAAGTGGTGGCGTATCATGACTTGGTCGCGTGTGGAAATTATGCAGAAGCAAAAGCGAAAGGAGTGCTAAGAACGGAAGGGAAGGAATATATAGTGAAAGATGGGGATGTGATTGAGTTTAAGATTTAATAAAGGGCTCAGGTAGTGTTTCTGTATGCCCTGGATACAGGTGTTTTTTTGGGTGTATTCATGTATAATCAAAATCATTGCTGTTTTCCGTTAAGAAAACTATAGTCACATAGGTATCTGAACTTCGACATAACAGGGAAAAGTAAGAGAGAAAGTGACTTGATGAAGTTATAGGACGATGTCCGGCTTCAAGACTATGCATAACAATACTGTTATGTGAGATACCCCGACAACGACAAGACTTGTGGAAGTTATGCTGTTGTCGGGGGTCAACTGAAGCAATCAGCTTCGGTTTTTTTATTGTAAATTTTACGGTATAATCAAATAATTATGCTACTTACTGTCAACCAAATCCGTTCCAAGTTTCTTGAATATATGAAAGAGAAAGGACACGCCATTGTCCCGAGCGCTTCTCTTGTACCAGAAAATGACCCAACGACACTCTTTACGGGCAGTGGAATGCAACCGATGCTTCCATATCTTCTTGGTCAACCTCACCCGCTCGGGCTTCGTATTGCTGACTCACAGAAAGCGTTTCGTTCTGGAGATATAGAAGAGGTGGGGGACAATCGTCATACGACATTCTTTGAGATGCTCGGCAACTGGTCATTCGGAGATTATTTCAAAGAAGAAGAAATTACATGGATGTGGACATTTCTTATCGATGAACTTAAACTCGATCCGAATAATTTTTATGTAACCTGTTTTGCAGGTAATGACGCGCTTGGTGTGCCACGAGATACCTATTCAGCAGAGTTGTGGCAGAAGCTTTTCGCGGAGAAGGGGATAGCTGCGAAGATAAATGAAAATCCAGAAGGAGGGATATATGACGGCGAAAAGATTTTTTATTACAGTGAGAAGAAGAATTGGTGGTCACGAAGTGGTGTGCCAGCAAATATGCCTGAAGGTGAACCAGGCGGACCGGACTCTGAAATGTTTTATGATTTTGATCCGACGCTTGAGAAAAAGATGCACGAGAACAGTGCTTACAAGGCCTCGCCTTGTCATGTGAACTGTGACTGTGGACGTTTCCTCGAAATAGGAAACAATGTGTTCATGCAATACAAGAAAGTAGGCACAGGCTTTGAAGAGCTTCCTCAAATGAACGTGGATCATGGTAGTGGGCTTGAGCGATATGCTGCAGCGCTTCGTAATGACCCTGACATGTTTAATATCGATGTATTCGATGCACCAAAGAAAACAATCGAGAGACTTTCAGGGAAAGTATATGGTACAAGTGATATTGAAGTGTATGCATACCGTGTCGTACTTGATCATATTCGTTCAGCGACATTTCTCATTAGTGATGGTGTGATGCCAGGAAATAAAGATCAGATGTATTTCGTGCGTCGTCTTATTCGTCGAGCGGTGCGCTTTGCTCGTAACTTGGGTGTGACTGAAAATTTCACCAAAGAAATCGGAGCTTCGTTTATCGACGTCTACAAAGATGAATACAAGAACCTCGAAGAAAAACGAGAAGTAATTTTGAATGAACTCGATAAAGAGGAAACTAAATTCAGGGCAACGCTTGAAAAGGGTATTAAGCAGTTCGAAAAGCTGACGGGTGGAAATATTTCTGGTGTTGATGCTTTTGATTTACTGCAGTCGTATGGATTTCCAATTGAACTCACAGAAGAATTGGCAAAAGAAAAAGGGTTGGCGGTTGATATGGTAAGTTTTGCGGAAGAAAAAAATAAACATTCAGAAAGTTCTCGTACGGCATCTGCTGGAAAGTTCAAAGGTGGATTGGGAGGTGACGGAGAAATGGAAACTAAGTATCACACAGCGACTCACATGCTTCATCAGGCGCTTCAGACAGTACTCGGTCCGAGTGTTGTACAGAAAGGTTCCAACATTACACCTGAGCGCTTACGTTTCGACTTTGCATACGGAGAAAAGATGACCGATGAACAGAAAAAACAGGTTGAAGATATCATCAATGCTAAGATACAAGAAAATCTTCCAGTGATTCGCGAAGAAATATCTATCGAAGAAGCAAAGGCTCGCGGAGCAATGGGCCTCTTTAGTGATAAGTATGGTGACAAGGTGAGTATTTATAGAATAGGTGAAGGAAAGTCTCGTGGTGATGCTGATCTATTCTCAATTGAAATGTGTGGTGGGCCGCATGTCGAGAGTACAGGCGTACTCGCCGTTGGTACTCGAGATGCACTTGGTAGCAACCAAGGGCACGACTCAAATAGCACAAGTGGACCATTCAAAATCGTAAAAGAAGAGGCTGTGTCGGCCGGTGTCCGCCGCATAAAAGCAGCTTTGTCTTAAAATTATTTCATCTGCTTCGTTACGGAGCCTCTCTCATTCGTCAACGTAGCATTAACTACGTCTCCTCTTTCGCTTCTCCGTGCCTCGCATCTAAAATAATTTTAGAACAAAGTGATTCTGAGTAGTTGGTTCGAAGTATTTTGTGTTTTTTTGAATATTGTTTCATTGAATATTTAGAAGCCTATACGTATTTGTCCACTAGTAACTATCACCTATAAACTATAAACTGTACTCATGACCCCATACCTCTCTATTGCTGTCGGAGATTCTGCTACGCTTGTTAATTATGTTGTCGACGGAAAGGTTCTCGTCTCGCACACGCACCCAATAGGATTCAAACATATCGAAGCAGAAGGTATGAATGTTATCGCAGGTTCAAAACTTCTCGATGGTGTTCTCTATACGCTCGAATTTATTTCTTTACAAGATCGCATACCAACAAACTTTCATCTCACAGCATCACGCTACGCGACATGGATAGGTGAAACACTTGAAGGCGGTTCTTATGCACAGTTTTATACAGACGGAGTACCAGTAAGTGTTACACTAGAGGGGACACAGAACGTTCCTCTCTCTTATGCAAGACATTCGCAAACCATACACTCGTTCAAAATCTAATCGCGACTTACCATCACGCGTGGCTCAGTTTGAGTCCAACTCATACGCTTCTTCTCGTGACGAGTATGAAGAAGAACCCGTCGTTATTCCTTCGCGAGCTTTTCGTTCACGTAGAAATGTAGATCAAATGGAAATGTACCCTCGCCGGCATGGAGAAGAGCTAGAACAAGAAGAATATCCTCGTGAACGTGTGCGACCGGATGTAGAATATCGTGACCCTCGTACTCAGTATGTACGACGACAGAGTTCTTTCGGAACATGGGCATTCATTACGACTATTGTCATCGTAGCTGGCGGTGCTGGACTTCTCACGTATGTTTTTGATAGAGCGACAGCGACAATTATTCCGAAGCATCAAGATATCGAGGTGCACAAGACTGTTGTTTTCAGTAGAGAAAGCAGTGGTGTGCCTTTTGTTGTCGCTACATCGTCCGTTACAAAATCAAAAACACTTACACTTTCTGAAACCAAAAAAGTAGAAGCAAAAGCTTCCGGTAGAATTATTATTTACAACAAATTCGACAGCGCGCCTCAGAAGCTTATTAAGAACACTCGTTTTGAATCTGCTTCTGGAAAGATTTACCGTATCAGTCAGTCGATCACTGTTCCAGGTATGAAAGGTGATGTTCCTGGAAGTATAGAAGTCACGGTGTATGCAGATAGTTATGGAGCAGACTACAATAGCGCCGCAACAGACTTCACTATTCCAGGCTTTAAGGGCTCACCTCGCTTTACGGGATTTTATGCACGAGGAAATGGCGCTATCACAGGAGGATCTTCAGGTAATGTCTCTCTGGCGTCTCTTTCTGATATCAATGCTGCCAAAGATGAATTCGCTCTTGAACTCGCTCAAGAAGTAAAAGCAGACCTTGCAAAAACGAAAAAGGAAGGCTATACAGGACTCTATTCTGCGGTAAGTGTTGTTTACACCGATAACGAACAAGACGTCTTACAAGGTGCTACAGCTACGTATACGGTCACTGCTACGGGGTATTTGATGTTTGCAGACAGTGCACTCTTTGCAAAAGAATTGGCGGAAGATGTGCGGGATTACAAAGGTGAGTCGGTACGTCTAGGATATGAAGATACGCTCACCTATACCATCAAAGATACTGCGAACGTAGCGACGGATGCGAGTGTCGAAGTTCTCGTCGTCGGATCTCCACGTATCACATGGGTTACACCGAATGACGCCATCAAAGAAATGCTTGCAGGAAAGAAGCGTGATGAATTCCAGCCACTCATGAGAACAGTAGAATCTGTCGAAGGAGGGGAGATAAGCTTCTCACCTTTATGGCTTTCTCGTTTTCCAAGTGAGGTTTCGAAGATACGTGTCGTAGAATCTTTGCCAAAGCGTTGATATAAAAGGTAATCTCTGATACACTGGGTTCTCTACTTTATGGATGAAAAAGATATCGAAACATTTGACGGTCGCGTAATTGAAGCGCTCCCTAGCACACTCTTTCGTGTGGAGGGGCCAGATGGAAAGGTTCTTATTTCATATCTTGGTGGCCGTATGCGTGTCCATAAGATAAAAGTACTTGTCGGTGACAAGGTTACCGTTCAAGTGGATCCTTATGGAGGAAAGGGGCGAATTATTAAGAGACTGTAGACATTTTTGAGGGTTAACGGTTAGGAGTTAGGTAACACTTAACACCCAACCGCTATCTCTCAATACTTAAACAGGTCTTGTAATTTGCAAAGTTTTTAAGAATATAGTATAATATCAACCACATTTCTCATGAAAGTACGATCATCAGTAAAGAAAGTTTGCGCCAAGTGCCAAATGCTTAAACGAGGCGGAGTTCTTCGTGTTATTTGTGAGAATCCTAAGCATAAGCAAGCTCAGGGCTAGCTAATAAAGTATCCGTATCTGATTTTCAAAAGTCTAATCTAAACATCTATCCACCATGCGTATCTCCGGTATCAACCTCCCAGAAAATAAGCGTCTCGAAATTGCCCTCACGGCAGTGTATGGTGTGGGACGTCCTCGTGCTAAGACAATTATCGAGAAACTCGGTCTTGATGTCGGCATGAAGACTACAGAACTCACTGCAGACCAGGAAAACCTCATCCGTCGCGAAATTGAACTTTTCAAGACAGAAGGAGATCTAAAGCGTGAGACACAGCAAAACATCAAACGCTTGAAGGATATCAAAGCTTACCGAGGTATCCGTCACATCCGTCATCTACCAGCTCGTGGACAGCGTACCAAGACCAACAGTCGCACTGTCCGTGGAAACGTACGCCGTACGATGGGAAGTGGTCGCCGTAAGACAGAGAAGACATAAAATTTAATATAAACCTATGGGAAAAAAACGAATCGTAAAAAAGAATAGCTCAGGCGTTGATAGCGCTCTTAAGGCACGATCACTTGCAAAAGTAATCAAGAAGAAGATTGTTGAAGGAACACTCTATGTTGAGTCTTCATACAACAACACTCGTCTTTCTCTCTCAGATAGATTTGGAAACATTCTTGCGTGGTCTTCATCTGGTTCTCTTGGATTCAAGGGGGCAAAGAAAGGAACACCGTTTGCTGCATCAAAGATTGGTGAGCTTATTGGTGAGAAAGCACAGCAGGTTGGCCTCAAAGAAGTCAATGTTATTGTGAAAGGAGTTGGATCTGGCCGTGAGTCAGCTATCCGAGGTTTTTCTACCTTTGGTGTAGAGATTGTTTCAATTATTGATAAGACACCGGTTCCACACAATGGACCAAAGGCACGTAAGCCTCGTCACGTATAAAATTATGAGTAGAATCACCTGTAAAAGTTGCCGTCGTCTAGGGGAGTCACTATGTGGCCGTGAGAAGTGCGCCTTCAAAAAGCGTCCATATGCTCCTGGAAAGCTCGATAGTGAACGTAAGCACCGTTCTAATTCTTCAGAATATGGAGAACAGTTGAAAGCTAAGCAGAAGATGCGTATTACCTACGGTCTCATGGAAAAGCAGTTTTCTATGTATGTTAAGCGTGCGACTGCGTCACATGAGTCTGGGGACGGATCTGTTACTCCAGCGCTCAAACTTGCACGTGAGCTTGAATCACGACTCGACAACATGGTGTATCGTTCAGGTTTTGCAAACACTCGTGCGCTCGCACGTCAGCTTGTATCTCATGGACACATTTTAGTAAACGGCCGTCGTATAAACATTTCATCTCACCAGGTGAAAATTGGAGACATTATTTCTATCCGTGAGGGTAGTAAGTCTGCAAAGGTTTTCCTTGGTTTAGCTGAAAAGTTAATGGGAATGACGCCAAGTCATATCGTTACCGTGAATCCTCAGACTCTTTCATCGACAGTTGTCGGTATGCCTCGTGAGGTTGAGCCAATGTTCGACACACAGAAGGTTCTCGAGTATTACTCAAGATAAAAGATAAAGTAATTAGTTATTGGTAATTAGTTATTAGTTAATACGGAAAATTCGCAATTAAATTGTGTTGATTCCACCAATAACTAATTATTAATAACTGTCTCCGTATCCACTACCACACACTTGCATATTTTGCAATTTCGGGTTAGAATAGGAGAACTTTATTGATAAGGGTTCTCGTCACGTGTTTCTGTAGCTGCTACCTATTAACCAAAACTTAAGACCTTAATTGCATATGTCTTCACATTCTATTATTTTGCCATCAAAGCCAAGAATTGTTAAAGAAGACGCCACTTCAGGCGTTTACGAAATTGACGGACTTTACCCAGGATACGGACATACACTCGGAAACTCTCTTCGTCGTATTATTCTTTCATCAATCCCTGGCGCTGCAATTACATCACTCTCTATTGATGGTGTAAAGCATGAATTTTCTGCTATTGATGGTATCAAAGAAGATGTGATCGCAATTATTCTTAACCTTAAGAAGACTCGTTTTAAGCTACACGGTGATGACGCTCAGAAAGCAACACTTCACATCAAGGGTGCAAAGACAACAACTGCCAAGGATATTACACTTCCTACACAGCTTGAAATCATGAACAAGGATCAGTACATCTGTGAATCAACGGCAAAGGATGTTGATATTGCAATTGAAATCACTGTTGAAAAGGGGCTTGGTTATGTACCACGTGAAGTGCTTGTGAAGGAAAAGGCTGATATCGGAACAATCGTTCTCGACGCTTCATTTACTCCTATTCGTCGCGCTAGTTACGAAGTAGAAAACATGCGTGTTGGTGATCGTACAGACAATAACCGTCTTCGTGTTTCTATTGAAACAGATGGTACTATTACTCCACATGAAGCACTCGAAGATGCTATTCACACGATGATTACACAGCTTCAGGCTGTTGTAGGCTTCCGTGAACAAGTTGTCGATATGCCAAAGGAATCAGTACATGCTCCAATTATGGATGCTGGAGATGCACTTGATACAACGGATGCGACAAAGGTGAAGATTGAAGATCTTGGTCTTTCTACACGCACCGAAAATGCACTCGTTGCTGCAGCTGTTCGTACAGCTGGAGGCCTCGCTCGCAAGACTGAAGCCGACCTACTCTCTACAGACGGACTTGGAGAGAAAGGTATTACTGAAATTAAGAAAGCACTCTCAGACTTGAATCTTTCCCTAAAGGCATAGCAATATACCTGTCGGCATGATATAGTAGAGAATCTAGAAACCTATGAAACACCATAAAGCATTCAGAAAATTCGGAAGAGAAAAGAACGAGCGTAAAGCCTTTATTCGTGGTCTCTTGGTCAATCTCATTCGTCATGGACGCATTGAGACGACACTTGCTCGCGCAAAAGAAATCCGTCCTCATGTAGAAAAGCTTGTAACACTTGCAAAAGAAGACACGGTAGCACGTCGTCGCTTGATCATGTCTCGAATCATGAATCAGGATTCTGAAACAATCAAACTTTTCTCAGAGTACGCTCCAAAGTATAAAACGGTAACAGGTGGCTATACTCGTATTCTCAAACTTCCTACACGTCTTTCTGATGGTGCTGAGAAGGCTATCATCGAATTCGTATAATCTTTAACCTTACTTTTATGAACTACACAATTGACGCAACAGATAAAGCTCTCGGACGACTCGCATCAGAAGTCGCTGCACTTCTTAATGCAAAAGACAGTATTCACTTCATGAAGAACCGAGTTGCAGATGTATCTGTGAAGGTGATCAACGCTTCTAAGGTTAAAGTTTCTGGTAACAAAATGAAAGAGAGTGTTCATAAGTCATACTCAGGATTTCCTGGAGGACTCACAGAGATGCCTCTTAGTTATGTCGTAGAAAAGAAAGGATACAGTGAACTCATTTCACATGCAGTGAATGGAATGCTTCCAAAGAACAAGCTTCAAGGTATTCGTTTGAAGAATCTCACGATTGAGGAATAATAATTTATATAATATATGTCAGCAGATACAAAAAACCGTTACATTGAAGCCGTAGGACGCAGAAAGACAGCAACTGCTCGTGTTCGCATTACTCCTGCGACAAAGACTTCGTTTACGGTAAACGATAAAGAAATGAAGGATTACTTCGTAACAGAAGAACTTCAAATGATCGCACAGGAAGCAATCACAAAGAGTGAAGTTGCGGAAAAATTTACTATCACCGTACACGTTTCTGGTGGAGGTATTCATGCACAAGCAGAATCTGTTCGTCATGGTATTTCTCGCACACTTGTTCTTCGTGATGAAGATATCAAGAATACCCTTAAGAAACTTGGATTCCTAAAGCGTGATTCACGTCAGGTGGAACGAAAGAAGTTCGGGCTTAAGAAAGCTCGAAAGGCACCAACTTGGAGTAAGCGATAATAATAAAATCCCCGAAAGGGGATTTTATTATTATCGCTTACGACACCCTGAGCGAGCCTTGTCTGCCTTAGGCGAGTCGAATGGGTGGTCTAAACGATAAAATATTGAGCGACTGCTGCGTTTCTCGAAATTTTTCCTCCACGCATCTGAATTAGCAAATTCAGGTCTTGGACCAAAATAGATTTGTTGGTCGCAAAAATTTCTCACGCCTTGCATTCATCTCAATATTTATACCGTTTATCAAAGCGTTAATCGTAAAAAGTCTCCGAAAGGAGGCTTTTTTCTTGACTTATTTTCTTAAATAATCTATAAACAGAGAGTGAGGGAAAATGGTATACTGCTGACACGAAAGACACGATAGTAACGATAGAACTGCAATAGATAAAGAGACCGTGTTTATTAAACTTAGAACACTGAACAATATGAATAATGAAGAAGAAAACAAGGAACAGCAAGAAGTAAGAAGTGCAGAGCGAGAAACTCCTAACGAAGAACGAAGAACGAAGAACGAGTCAGAAGTTGATGATGTTTCGTTCGAGGATGTAAACGAGGAGGGTGAAGTAGACGCTCGTAGTACCATCAAAAAGTTGCGAGAGAAAATTAAAAAGCTAGAAGGGGAGAAGCAGGAGTATCTCGATCTTTCTCAGCGCACACGAGCGGATTACATGAACTTCAAAAAAGAAGTAGATGCGAACCGTCTCTCTGAAAGAAAGTTTTCCACCAAACGATTTATTGAAGAATTGCTTCCCGTTCTTGATTCATACGATATGGCAAAAGGGAATGTGGAAGCATGGGAAAAGGTAGACCAGAATTGGAGAATCGGTATTGAGTACATCTTTGGGCAACTGAGAACAGTGCTTGAGAATGAAGGTGTCACGCAATTCGGAAACGTTGGAGATACCTTTGATCCGAATCTTCATGAAAGTATGGAAATGGTTCCTGTTACCAATGAGAAAGAAAATGATACGCTTGTACGTATCTTACAGAGTGGATACCGCATGCACGATACAATTTTACGTCCCGCTCGAGTGCATGTAGGGCATCTGGAAGAGAGAAGCTAGAAGCTTAAGGCCGGAAGCTAGAAGCGAAGAAGGGGAAGTTAAAAACTGAAAGCTAGAAGCTAGAAGCACACAGAAATTGAATTTGAATTTAACTAATTACGAATTACTACTAACTAATTACTATTTAAAATATGGCAAAAATAATCGGAATTGACTTGGGAACAACAAACAGTGCTGTCGCAATCATCGAAGCTGGACAGCCAAAAATCATCGAGAACCTCGAAGGGAACCGTACGACTCCGTCGGTTGTTTCAGTGAACAAAAATGGTGAACGTGCTGTCGGCCAGATTGCAAAGCGTCAGGCAGTAACCAATCCAGAAAACACTGTGTACGGTGTGAAGCGCTTCATGGGTCATTCATTTGCTGATAAAGAAGTACAGAATGACATTCCTCGTGTAGCATACAAAATAAAAGCGAGTGACAATGGTGGCGTGCTCATTTCTCTCGGAGGTAAGGATTCTCGTCCAGAAGAAATTTCTGCGATGATTCTTCAGAAAATAAAAGCAGATGTAGAAGCGAAGCTCGGTGAGACAATCACACAGGCTGTTATTACCGTGCCCGCATATTTCAACGACGTACAGCGTCAGGCGACAATCGCTGCTGGAAAAATTGCCGGACTTGAAGTGATGCGTATTATTCCAGAACCAACAGCCGCTGCTCTTGCGTATGGATTCAATTCACAGAAGAATGAAAAGATTGCCGTGTATGACTTCGGAGGAGGAACATTCGACATCTCTATTCTCGAAGTGGGTGATGGTGTGGTGGAAGTGAAGTCAGTAGATGGAGACTCACACTTGGGTGGTCGTGATATCGATCAGATGTTTGTGAGATACATTGCGGATGAATTCAAGAAGGATCAAGGTATTGATGTGTCGACCGATGCACTCGCTCTTCAGCGTCTCGATGAGGCTGCAGAAAAAGCAAAGCACGAACTTTCATCTCAAATGGAAACGGAAATAAACCTTCCATTCATCACTTCAGGTGTAGACGGACCAAAGCACTTAGTTGTAAAGGTAACTCGTGCAAAGCTTGAAGAACTTTCAAAAGAATTCGTTGATCGTTCTATCGAAATCACAAAGCGCGCAATTGACGCTTCACCATTTAAGAAAGAAGAAATTAATGAAATTATTATGGTTGGAGGTCAGACGCGCATGCCTATGATTGTGGAGGCGGTGAAGGCACTCTTTGGTAAAGAACCGAACCGAACGATTAACCCAGACGAAGTGGTGGCACTCGGTGCGGCTGTACAGGCTGGTGTGCTACAAGGTGATGTGAAGGATGTTCTCTTGCTCGATGTGATTCCACTTTCTCTTGGTATCGAGACAATGGGAGGTGTCGCGACGAAGCTTGTAGAAAAGAATATGACTATTCCAACATCGAAGTCTCAGACATTCTCGACGGCAGCGGATAATCAGACATCAGTGGAGATTCACATCACACAAGGTGAACGACCACTCGCAGCAGACAACAAGTCGCTCGGTAGATTTATCTTGGATGGTATTCCTCCAGCACCACGCGGTATGCCACAGGTGGAAGTGACCTTCGATGTGGATGCCAATGGAATCTTGAATGTGAAAGCCTTGGACAAAACATCCGGTAAGGCTCAGTCTATTCGTATCGAAGCTTCAAGTGGTCTCTCTGATGAAGATATCAAGCGTATGCAGCAGGATGCGGAAGCTCATGCTGATGAGGATAAGAAAAAGATGGAACATGTGGAAGCTAAAAATATGGCAGACGCGATGGTTCATACTGCAGAGAAGGCACTCAAAGATGCTGAAGGAAAAATCAGTGATGATATTAAGAAAGAAGTTACTGATGCAATCGATGAAGTGAAAAAAGTTCGTGAAGGTGGAGAGATAGAAGCAGTCAAAAAGGCGACAGAATCACTCTCTGAAAAAATGATGAAAATAGGGGAGGCGATGAAGTCTGCTAATGATCAAGTAAAGCCAACAGAAAACAGTGAACAGACAACAGAAAATACAGATACAGAAGAAAAGAAAGACGAACCACAGGCGTAAATAGTAGAAATAAAAAGAGCTGGATAACCCGAGAGGGCTATCCAGCTTTTTGTTGTGCTTTTGACTTTTTTACGGCCAGTCCTTAACCGTTCAGGCGTTTCAGTCCGAGGTTAAAGAAAATGATATCTTCCCCAAGGGGGATGATGTTTGGAAGAAGAGTTTTGTGTTTATCGACTTTCAAAGTTCTCCGCTCTCCGTCAGCAAAACTGTACCTGTAGCCAAAGACTTCATCATGGAACCGGGTGGTGATGATGTATCCATGATGTCGGAACAGCTCGTTCTTTACTGCGATCTGCCAAACTATTTCTTCCGCCTCAGCTGGCAACAACTTTGGGAACGGTAAGAGCATGTGGGCATCCATTACTCCGCAAAGTCGGTACATCGATGCAGAGTAGCGAGAGTCAAAGCACCTAACTACCACAATCGGAGCACCCTTGTACCAAAATCCGTTTTTATTCGGTAGATGGAACGGCTTGTTCAACCGCTTCAGGCAGTCGGGGTAACTGCGTGGCAGATTCAACTCAAATGTCTCTTGCTCCGACCGCAACCCCTCAAGTGTTGTTTTCATGGGTAAAGTCCTTTCGTGTAAGATTTAGAAGACGTGTACAATTGAACCTTATACTACAACTTTTCAATAAATTGTCAAAGATACTACTTGCGTAGCCTTCATCTATTATGGTATAAAGATACTAACAAACTATATGGCAACTAAAGACTATTACAACGTGCTTGGGGTAGATAAGGGGGCGTCAAAAGACGATATAAAAAAGGCGTTCTATAAACTTGCGGCCAAGTATCATCCTGACAAAAAGGGAGGGGATGAAGCGAAGTTTAAGGAAATAAACGAAGCCTATCAAACACTCTCTGACGAAAAGAAGCGAAAAGAATACGATACGTACGGTCAGACATTCAATGGTCAAGGACCACAAGCGGGAGGCTTCGGAGGGTTCGGTGGTGGATTCAATCAATCAGACTTCCAGGGTATGGAATTTGATTTTGGTGATCTCGGAGATATATTCGGAGATATATTTGGTGGACAAGGAGGCAACGGTTTCGGATCACGCCCTAAACGCGGACGAGACATTTCACTTGAAATTGACATCCCATTTGCAGAAGCCATCTTTGGTACAGAGAGAAACGTTTTGCTATCGAAAGTAAATACATGTAAGACATGTACAGGCACGGGGGCAAAAGTTGGAACAAAAATGAAAACCTGTACGACCTGTAATGGTCAAGGAAAAGTGCATGATGTGAAGAAAACATTCATGGGTAATTTCCAGACCGTACATACGTGTGATGCATGTCGTGGTACAGGGAAAGTTCCTGAAGAGAAGTGTCATGATTGTAAGGGCAACGGTATTGTGAACTCTCGTGAAGAAGTGAATATTGCGATTCCGGCAGGAATCGCAAATGGCGAAATGATTCGTATGTCACAAATGGGAGAAGCTGTCTCAGGTGGAACGACCGGGGATTTGTATGTAAAAATAAATGTTACACCACACAAAGTGTGGAAGCGTGAAGGAAACGATTTGAGTATTACGCACAGTATCAAACTCACTGATGCCTTACTCGGTGTGAAGCATACGATTGATGGACTCGATGGTTCTATTGATATCGACATTCCATCCGGTGCAGCTACAGGAGAAATACTCCGTGTGCGTTCTCGAGGTGTTCCGTATATTCATGAAAAAGGAAAGAGAGGAGATGTTCTTGTGAAATTGGATATTCATATGCCGAAGAAGCTTTCGAAGAAAGCTCTAACTCACATTGACGGGTTAAAAGAAGAGGGCTTGTAAGCTCAAAATCACTCCATCTACTTCGTTGGAAGAAATTTTTCCTCCACGCGACGTACTATGCGTACGTCTTGGTCGTAAAAATTTCTTCCGCCTCGTATCTGAAGCAATTTTTAACTTACAAATTGCTTTATGGTATAGAGTAAGAACAAATGAGCGGCCACTTCGTGGCAACTCATTTGTTTGATATACTACTACGCATGTCAAAGAAAATTCTCGTATCAGGTATACAAGCTTCCGGACGCCTTCATTTTGGTAATTATTTTGCAGTTGTAAAACCAAACATAGAACTTGCCAATGGTGATGAATTTGAGCCGTACATCTTTATTGCAGATTATCATGCTCTTACAACGGTGAAGAATGCCGAAGATCTTCGCCGATCAACACATGAAATTGTCGCAGCATATGTCGCATGTGGTCTTGATCTTAGTAAAGCAATTTTGTTCAAACAATCAGACGTGCCCGCACATACAGAACTCTGTGTCATTTTAAATAATATTGTAACTGTCCCGTATCTTATGCGGGCACACGCTTTCAAAGATCATGAAGCAAAAAGTAAAGAAGTTAACGCGGGACTCTTTGATTATCCTGTTCTTATGGCAGCTGATATTTTGATGTACCAAGCGGACATCGTTCCTGTTGGTTCTGATCAGAAGCAGCATGTAGAATACGCACGTGATATTGCTGGATTCTATAATCGAGCATGGAATGTTGAACAGTTCAAACTTCCGAAAGAATATATCGTCCCAGACGTGGCGACTGTTCCAGGAATAGATGGCGAAAAAATGAGCAAGAGTAAAGGAAATGTTATTTCTCTTTTTGGAAGTGACGAAGAAGTAAAGAAAGCGGTGATGAGTATTGTGACAGATAGTGCTACCCCAGAAGAAAAGAAAAATCCTGATACGAATAATGTATATGCTATCCATAAACTTTTTTTGAGTACAGAAGAAGACGCTGCGTTGCGTGCGAAGTTTGAAGACGGTGGTTATGGTTACAAGCAGGCAAAAGATGATCTTCTTGCAACGATTACACAATGGCGAGAGGGGAAGAAAGAAACTTTTGATGACCTCATGGGTAATCCAGAAAAAATTAAAGCTATTCTGGCGGAAGGAGGGAAAAAGGCGCAAGTAAAAGCACAAGAAACTATGAGTCTTGTTCGTACTCAGGTTGGATTGCAATAAGAAAGAAGCAGGAAGCAGGGAGTACGAAATACAGACTTTTGTCAGTATTGTTTTTTATTTTTCTTGTATCCTTTGTCTTCTTTGTGTTAGTATAAAACTAAGGTATTGATGAAATTAACAACTTCGGAGCCTTACTATTTTAATAATCGAGTGGCTACAATAAGTAGCAATGTATGGTGGCACCACGGTTCCCGTAATCGTCCGTACACAGATAGAATTTCGTATGTCTATTTGTTTACGGTTAACTTTATGCCAAGAATTTATATTAAAGATATTGCTGAGCGTGTGGGAGAGGAGATTCTCGTTAAAGGCTGGATTGATGTTCGTCGTGATCAAGGGAAAATGGTATTTCTCGATCTTCGTGATGTCACCGGTAAGGTTCAGGCTGTCGTGCTCCCTAATCACACAGAAGCCCTCGAGGTGGCACAAAAGGTCCGTCCTGAGTGGGTTGTGACTGTAAAGGGTATTGTGAACAAGCGCCCTGAAAAGAATATGAAAGCCGGTGTAATAAACGGTGATGTAGAGCTCGAAGTTTTGGCAATTGAAATTTTGAATGAAGCGACGACGCCAAGCTTCGACATTTCTACCGACGGCTACGAAGTCGGCGAAGAAGTTCGTCTCGAATATAAATACTTGGATCAACGCCGCGCTCGTATTCAGAAAAACATCATTACACGTCACAAGGTTGTGAAATACATTCGTGATTATTTGGATACACAGCGCTTCATCGAAGTTGAGACTCCTCTCCTTACCAATCCTACTCCAGAAGGTTCACGAAGTTATCTCGTACCTGCACGATTGTACCCAGGAAGTTTTTATGCACTTCCTCAGTCACCACAGCAGTACAAGCAGCTTCTCATGGCTGGAGGGTTCGAAAGATATTTCCAGATTGCGAAATGTATGCGAGATGAAGACACTCGTGGTGATCGTCAGCCAGAATTCACACAGCTCGACATGGAAATGAGTTTTGTTGCTCGTGAAGATGTTATGAAAGTGAATGAAGATTTACTTATTAAGATTGTAACAGAACTTTTCCCAGAGAAAAGAATTCAGAGTATTCCTTTCCCACGCATTGCCTACAAAGATGCGATGGAGAAATATAATTCTGATAAGCCAGATATCCGCGAAGATAAAAATGATCCGAACTTGCTCGCATTTTGTTGGGTGATTGATTTTCCAGCATTCGAAAGAACAGGGGAGGACAACGTCGACGGTACAGGAGAGTGGACATTTACACACAATCCTTTCACAGGTGTTCAGGCAGACTATCTTGCTGATTTTATGGAAAAGAAAAATATTGGCAGTATACTTTCAACACAGTACGACATCGCTATGAACGGATATGAGATAGGTGGAGGAGGAGTACGAATTCACAAATCTGAACAACTTAAAAATGTTTTTGAAATCATGGGATATTCTCCAGAAAGAATCGAAACTAATTTCGGTCATATGCTTCGTGCACTCGCAGCTGGCACACCACCACACGGCGGCATCGCATGGGGATTAGATAGATTTCTTATGCTTCTCTTAAACGAGCCGAACATTCGTGAAGTAATCGCTTTCCCAAAGACAGGGGAAGGAAAAGATGTTCTTATGCAAGCGCCAAGTCCTGCACCAGAAAAGACATTAAAAGAATTACATATCGAAGTTACTAAGAAATAGTTTGTCACAGAGGCGCTCGTTCGTCTGTTATACTAAGTAGAATGAAAAAACTTTTTATTAGTACGTTTCTTGTCGTCTCTTTATGTGAGGTGGCTTTTGCTGCAACGATTCCTTTTGATAAGGCAGTATGGATTCCGTATTGGAGAAAAACAGAAGGAGCGAGCACAACACTTGCTCATTTGAGTACGCTTACACAGATAAGTCCTTTTGCGTATGAATTGCAAGCCGACGGTACTATAAAGGATGCGCTTAAGGCTCAAGAAGAACCATGGACGACACTTGTCGCAGAAGCGAAAAAGAAAAAGATACAAGTGTATCCGACGATTTTGTCATACCCACACAATGAAAAAGAAAAGCAATTTCTCCACACACTCCTTTCGCAGAAAAAGAAACGAGCTGCACATGTGAAGGAGATTGCTTTACTTGTGAAGACGAATAAGTTCGACGGTATTGATATTGATTATGAGGCGAAGCTGGCTGAGACACGTCCATACTTTTCTGTATTTTTGACAGAGCTTGCTACAGCACTTCACAAAGATAAGAAAAAGCTTATCTGTACCGTTGAAGCTCGTACGCCACCAGATAGTAAATATGCGACGACATCTCAGGCAATTTTAGCGAAAGTGGAATATTCAAATGATTACAAGGCTATTGGAAAGGCATGCGATCAGGTACGTATCATGGCGTATGATCAAGCAGGGGATGATGCGAGACTTACCATTCAGAATAAAGCAGTAGGAAATACGTACAAGCCGGTCGCAGATATTGAATGGGTGAAAAAGGTTGTGACACTTGCTATGTGGGATATTCCAGCTAAGAAAATACTTCTCGGTGTTCCAACCTATGGCTATAAATATGAAATTATTCCGGCGACTGCTACGACGAGTATTAGCTATTCAAGAATTGGTTCTATGAATTTTAATTATGCAGATGAGCTTGTAAAAAGTTTACACGTTGTGTCTGTACGTAATAGTGCGGGCGAATTGAGCTTTACGTATGCGACATCGACAGGAGTGAGCGGTGAATCATTAGGTGGTATGAAGCAATACCTTGTATGGTATTCAGACGCGACAGCTATTGCAGATAAAATACGTATTGCAAAATTATACAAATTAGGTGGCGTAGCAGTCTTCAAAGTAGACGGCGGTAATGATCCAAATTTGTGGAATGTGCTTAAGTAGCCGCAAACTCCGTTAGGAGCTAACAGTTAGGAGTTAGGTGTATCTATCCAACACTCCTCACCTAACCCTTTATATCAACTCACGGACCGCGACGGCGGGAGTGGGAGGCAACTTTTCAGCAGAAAAGTATGCCGTTTGCTATAAAGGGTTGAGGTGAAAAAAGAAAAGAAATTTGAATTACTTAAAAGTGTCCGTAATTAAATTTAATTAAAAGTTGGTATGCTAAACTTAGCACATGGAATTCACTGTCAAACTCGACCGCTATGAAGGTCCGTACACAAAGCTTCTCGAGTTAATCGAGCAGAAGAAACTTTCTATTACAGAAATATCACTCGTTGATGTTGCTGATGATTATATCGCATACATCAAAACACTCGGACAGAATAGCCTGATTGATGTTTCGCAATTTATTGTCATTGCCTCCACTCTCATGTTGATGAAGGCAAAATCACTTCTTCCTGGTGTGGTGTATACCGAAGAAGAAGAGAAACAAGTGCATGACCTAGAACACAAGCTCGAGCTCTACGCATTGCTTACGGGCGCATCGAGTAAAATTCGTTCGGTATATATGAAGAATCCTCTATATACCCGTGACCATATTTCCTATAAAGGTGGAGCTGTTTTTGTACCTGATCCACGAGTGGATGCTTCAATGTTACAATCTATTGCGCTCCTCACTCTCGCGTCATTTGTGACGCCTAAAGCTCTCGTGAAGGTGGCGGTAGAGCAAGCACTTCGTATCGAGAATGTGATTGAGTCGCTTCTTTCGCGTGTGAGAACGATGCAATCGATGACACTCGCGAGCTTGGCTGAGGGTGCAAAGACAGTTGAAGAGAGAAAGAAATTATTGATTGTAAATTTTATTGCATTACTTGAACTACTTCGTTCCGGCGCACTGAACGCCGAGCAAAACGACAGGGGAGAGATAGAGATACAGCAGATGCGTTAGGAGGCAGCAGTTAGGGGTTAGGAGTAAAAATATTCAATGAATCAATATTCAATTAAACCCATCTTTTTCCGTGAGAACTAACTCTCGCAGCCCGTCTACAGGTGTCGACCAATTTACCGGTCGACTGACGGCGCGAGAGTGAGGCAAATTTTTAGCAAAAAATTATACCGTTTAGTTCGATGGAAAAAGATAAAAAGGAAAAAGAATTGAATTCGTCCTGAGCGACTGATGTTAAAAGGAGAAGAAATTATTACTTGAACTTCTAAATTAAAAATCTCCTATGGTACAATGAAGCTACCATGCTGCAACAAATCGTTACACTCCTCTACCTTTCCGGTGACCCTTTGCCCATCACCGCTATTGCAACACTTCTTCAAGTGAAACCGGAAGAAGTAGAAGCAAATATTGAAGGGCTAGCAACAGCACTTAATCAAATTGGTTTAGCGCTCTTACGAAGTAACGGTGAATTATCTATTGTAACGCAATCAACCTATGCGCCGCTTGTGGAAGCGTTCTGGAAAGAAGAACTCTCCGGTGAACTCACACCCGCAACACTTCAAGTACTCACACTCGTTGCTTATCTTGGAAATGCTACGCGAGAACAAATATCCTATATCCGCGGAGTGCAATCATCACAGTCTGTTCGTACGCTCACTGTTCGTGGTTTGATAAGTCGCCAGGCTGAAGTATGTGTTCTCACTGCAGAAGCGCTCAAACATCTCGGCGTAACTACTGTGGAAGAGCTTCCAGAGTACGAAACCATTCATAGAGAATTGAAAGAAAAATTAGAGGCACGAGAAATATAATATTCCAGCACATGATTCATCACGCACGACACGACCACTTCGCACCTGTACTTCTTTATGGGGGTGCTATTATTGCAGTTTTTTTACTTTCTTTGATTGCGAGTCCTATGGAGGGTTCACGTCTTGGTATTATTGCTCCACAAAAAGCGAAAGAAGAAACCTCAGCGCTCTTTACTTCAAAGACATTTGATACCGTTACTGTGCGGGCAAAAGCATATATTGTATATGATATCGTTGACGAAAAAATTATTGCTTCAAAAAATGAAACAGCAGTGCTACCTCTTGCGAGTATTTCAAAAATTATGATGGCAATGACTGCTCGTATTCATCACGATATGAAAACTACAGTGACTATAGGAAAAATAGTACCCCAAGGAGGTTTTGATCTTGGTCTCAAAAAGGGACAGACATGGAAATTAAGTGAACTGCTTAAATATACGCTTGTATTTTCTTCAAATGATGGAGCGCAAGCAATAGCGAACACCTTTGGTGGACATGCCTTGTATGTAGAACAAATGAACACCGACGCTGCATTGCTTGGTCTTGCTCTACATTTTACCGACCCTGCAGGGCTTGATGTGAATGGAAAATTAGGAGGCGAGGGAACAGTTCTTGATGTTGCAAAATTACTCGTAGCTGCACGTAAGCGATTTCCTGAATTGCTCGATGCCACAACACATGCTCGACTGACAGTGACAGCAAGTACGGGAAAAGTTTCAGGTATTCCAAATACAAACCAAGTCATTACAAATTTAAGTGGGGCCGAGGCTTCGAAAACTGGTTTTACTGATAGTGCAGGAGGAAATCTTGCGGTTATTGTTGATATAACTGTTGGTCATCCTGTTGCGATTGTCGTACTCGGGTCTACTCGAGATGAGAGGTTTTCTGACGTAGAAATACTCTATAACGCACTTAGAAAAAGCGTTACGCCGTAAGGCTGTACACAGAGACAGGAGTATTTCTTTCGTGATATACTAGGTTTTATGTTTGCACTCGACCCCTTCAAGGTTCTTCTTCCGGCCATTGTTGCCTTTGTGTTTGGAATTATTATTGCACCTTTTGTCATGCGATTTTTAGCACGTCATAAAATTTGGAAAAAGAAAAGCGTCTCAAAGAGTATGGATGGTCATGATGCGCCCATTACATCAGCATTGCATAATGATGAAGAAAAAAAGCTTCTTCGAATGGGGGGTATTGTTGTCTGGGTCTCGGTATTTTTTACTGCTCTTTTATTTTGGACAGTTTCTAGAGTATATCCAACAGCACTAACTGAAAAATTAGATTTTATTTCTCGTAATCAAACATGGCTACCTCTTATGGGTATGCTTGTTGGCGCAATTGTTGGAGGACTAGATGACCTCCTTGTTTCTCAAGTTGCAGGAAGGGTTGGTACATATATCGGAGGGGGACTCTCTTTTCCTGTGCGATTAAGTGCTGTTGCTTCTATGGGGGCCTTTGCTGGGTTTTGGTTTTATTTTAAACTTGGAGTGTCAGCTATATACCTTCCATTCTACGGAATGTTCACTGTAGGAGGTGTTGTTTTTGTATTATTTTTTGTGCTCGTAACTGTTGCACTTTTTTCAACAAGTGTTATCGATGGTATTGATGGGTTATCTGGTGGTATTTTCTCAGCTATTTTTTCTGCCTACGGTGCTATTGCGTTCATGCATCACCAGATAGACATAGCAGCTTTGTGTTTTGTTATTGCGGGAGCGATAGTTTCATTCTTGTGGTTTAATATTCCACCGGCAGCATTTATGATGGGGGAGACAGGTATTATGGCTATTTTGTTAGCGCTTTCTATCATTGCGTTTTTGACGAATGCCGTCATGTATCTTCCCATCATCGCTTTCCCTCTGGTTGTTACAGTGCTATCGGTGATTTTTCAGCTTTCATGGAAGAAGATTTTTAAGAGAAAGTTATTTTTGGTTGCGCCGCTTCATCATCACTTTGAAGCCAAGGGTTGGCCTCGTCATAAAATTGTTATGCGGTATTGGATCGTTTCGTATGTGTGCGCGCTCCTTGGTGTTGTAATTGTTTTGGTAAGTTAATGTTATGTTTGCACGCGTCGATAAAACTCTTTTTGTAACAATCATTATTTTACTCTTGGGTGGTCTTGTTATTTTCGGATCTGCAGCACTTGGTGTGCTCGCAGTAAACGAAGTGAAGTTTTATGCTGTTATTAAGACGCAACTTATTTATGCGCTTGTTGGTGGAACATTTGCACTGTATCTTGGAGTACGTATTCCAACCTCATTCTATAAAAAGTATGCATATGGTATTTTTGTGGGAGCTCTTCTTGTGACAATGCTCGTCTTTGTTCCGGGTCTTTCTGTCTACCACGGAGGAGCACATCGCTGGATAGATCTTGGTCCGCTATCGCTGCAGCCAAGCGAAATGCTTAAGTTTGCCTTTGTTGTTTTTATGGCATTTTGGTGCGCGACGTATCGCCCTTTGTTTAAAGATTGGAAGTATGGGCTTCTTCCATATTTAATAAGTGCAGGGTTCGTTTCTTTGGTGTTACTTGCGCAGCCGGATTTCGGTACGTATCTTGTAATAATGACGGCATCGTTTGCTGTCTATTTCGTAGGGGGAGCGAGAAGGAAACATATTCTTACGCTTATTGGTTTAGGTTTGATTGGTCTCATTGTATTGGTATCACTTCGTCCATACATGTTGGAGCGTGTGAAGACTTTCGTAGATAGTGGACATGACCCACGGGGTTCTTCTTGGCAGCTTAATCAGTCGCTTATTGCTCTTGGTGGGGGAGGGGTAATGGGAAGAGGTCTTGGGCAAAGTGTGCAGAAATTTAACTATCTTCCTGAGCCGATAGGCGACTCCATCTTTGCTGTTTTAGGAGAAGAGCTTGGTTTTGTTGGGGTGCTATTTCTTCTTACACTCTATGGTATAGTAGGGGTACGAGGGTATATGATTTCAAAAAATACCCCGGACCAATTTAGTAGTTTACTGGCAATCGGTATAACCGTAATCATTCTAGCTCAGGCAACTTTAAACATTGCTTCCATGCTTGGATTATTGCCTCTCACGGGAGTCCCTCTGCCTCTTGTGTCCCATGGGGGAACAGCACTTATGGCAGCACTATTTGAACTCGGCGTACTTCTTAACATTTCTAAAACAACACAATTATACGTATGAAAGTAGTTTTAACAGGAGCAGGAGGGGGGCATTTTTATCCGCTTATTGCGGTTGCTGAACGTATGCGGAAAGAAGTGTTTGTTCAGAAGCTTGTTCAACCAGATTTGTACTTTTTCTCTGACGCACCGTATGATGAAAAGGCGCTCTTTGATTCTCAGATAAAATTTGTAAAAGTTCCTGCAGGCAAACTTCATGTGTATCCATCACTTGAGACAGTCACGAACCTCTTCAAGACTGCATGGGGGTGTGTTGTTGCGCTTTTTAAATTGTACGCAGTGTATCCTGATGTTGTTTTCGCAAAAGGGGGGTATGCAAGTTTCCCAACTTTACTCGCAGCGCGCATCCTTTCTATTCCTGTCGTTGTCCATGAAAGCGATACAGTCCCTGGCCGTACGACATTGTGGGCAGGAAAATTTGCTGAACGCGTCGCTATTTCTTATCCAGAAGCAGCTCCCTTTTATCCGAAAGAAACAACCGCACTTACTGGTCAGCCAATACGTGACGCACTCTTGCCTCTTGAAAGTTTTAAACGTACATATAGTCAAAAAGAAAGGCCTGTGATTCTGATTTTAGGAGGTTCACAAGGTAGTAAGCGAATGAATGAAGCGATACTCAATTCTCTTCCTCTGCTTCTCGACACGTACGACGTAGTTCACCAAGTCGGCGTCAATAACTTAGAAGAGATGAAACAGATTACTACATCAGTGTTACTACAGCATCAGTACAAGGACAGATATTTTATCGACGGGTTTATCGATGTTGGAATTTTTTATCCTAAGGTCGATATGATTATTACTCGTGCAGGATCTTCTGTTTTGTTTGAAGCTATCGAATGGCAATTACCTATGATCATTATTCCAATCCCGGAAACAATAAGTCGTGATCAATGTAGCAATGCTTACGCTATGGCAGGGCGTGGTGTGGCAACAGTCCTCGAAGAAAATAATATTGGAACTTCAGTCTTAGTGTCTGAGGTTGGACGTATTCTTGGAAACGAGGCAGCATATACAAAGATGGTAGAAAGTTGTCGAGCTGTTGAAACTTCACGCAATGCGTCCGCCGTCATTGCTCGAGAACTTGTGCGCATTAGTCTTTCTCATTCATCATAAAATTACCATGTCTACTATACCTCACGTCGTTACACGATTCGCACCATCACCTACTGGGTACATGCATGTAGGAGGTGTCAGAACTGCACTCTATGCATGGGCTTGGGCACGAAAAAATAATGGAAGATTTATTCTTCGTATTGAAGATACTGATAAAGCTCGAGAAGTAGAGGGTTCTATTCCACATATTATTGAGTCGCTAACATGGCTTGGTATTACATGGGATGAAGGGGTAGATATTGGTGGTCCACACGCACCCTACATTCAATCAGAACGTCTCGATTCATATAAAAAATATGCCGAAGTTCTTATCGAAAAAGGATATGCATATGCTGACCCTTATACGAAAGAGGAGCTTGCTGCCTTTCGTGTGGTAGCAGAATCTGAGAAGCGTGCGTTTTTGTATCGTGATCATCGCCCAACGACGACAGCGGTATGGGATGGAACCACTCCTCTTCGTTTTAAGATTCCTGAAATAAAAAGTTACACATGGCAGGATGCGGTACGCGGAGAGCTCTCAGCCGGTCCTGAAGCGTTGGATGATTTTGTACTCATTAAGAGTGACGGGTATCCGACGTACAACTTCGCGCATATTATTGATGACCTTGAGATGGGTGTGACACATATTATGCGCGCTGATGAATTCATTGCGTCTATGCCGAACTATCTGGCTCTCTATGATGCTCTCGGTATTACGTACCCGGTGTTTGTCACCTTACCCCCGATTCTTGCTCCGGCAGGAAATAAAAAACTTGGCAAACGTGATGGAGCGAAAGATATTTTAGACTATAAAAATGAAGGGTATCTACCAGAGGCAATGATGAACTTCTTAGCTCTTCTTGGTTGGAATCCAGGAGGGGACAAAGAAGTCATGACCCCACAGGAAATTGTTTCTCTTTTTGATATTGCAAAAATACACAAAGCAGGAGCTATGTTTGATGAAGAAAAATTATTGTGGATGAACAAGGAGCATATACGTGCACAGTCTAAGGAAAAGCAACTTGAAGCAATTGCTCCGTATATGTCGACATACCCAGCCGGCCTCTTGCACAGACTTGTTCCAACAATCGTCGATCGTATCTCTACCTACGGAGAACTGACCTCTATTGCAGATGCAGAGTTTGGTTTTTTTGTAAAACGCCCGACGATTGAAAAAGAACGAGTACTCTACAAAGATGATGAAGCTCACGTTGCAATTCGTCATTTAGAAAAAGTGCAAGAAATTATATCTGCTGCAGATTTTTCTTCAGCGGAAGCAATTAAGCAAGCTATTATGCCCTACGCTGAAGCGGAAGGGAAGGGGAATGTGTTATGGCCACTCCGTATGTCCCTATCAGGTCAAGAAAAATCTGTTGACCCATTTACGATTTGCTATGTGTTGGGTAAAGAGGAAACTCTCGCTCGCCTTAGAGAAGTTTGTCACACACTAGATTCATAACTGTTAGTATTGTTATATGTCTTCTCGCTCTTTTTCTTCTCTTCTGCTTACACTTACTTTTGGAACCATGCTTTTGATGCCAGTTTTTTCTCGTGCTCAAACAGCTGATCAATTACAGTCTAATCTCAATTCACTGTCTTCACAGATTCAGTCGCTCGATAAAGAGATTAAAGAATTTAATTCTAAAATTAACACAACACAAGGCGAGGCAAAGACATTAAAGCAAGCGCTTGCAGGTCTTGAGTTAAGACGTACCGCTCTTTCCAAAGAGATTGATCGTACAAAGTTGCGCATTACTGAAGCTCAAACACATATTAGTACAACGGTTACCGAGATCAATGTTACTACGAAGCGACTTACCCGCACCCAGTCTGCACTTGCAGAAACATTGCGATCTCTCGTATATCAAGATACGGGTATGCCAGCAGTTATGAGTGTCCTTGCTCCCGGTTCACATTTATCAGATGCACTAGATATCATCAAACGTGGAGCAGATGTTTCGCATGCCATCAATCAAAAGGTTGACGAGCTTAGTTCGGTCAAACAAGAATTAAACACACAAAAAGAAACGTTTGAGTCAAATAAAAAAACACTCGAAAGTTTAAACGCAACGCTCACGGATCAAAAGCTTCTCGTTGATCAGACAACGAAAGATAAAAATTCACTTCTTGTTCAGACGAAAAATAAAGAGACTGAATATCAAAAATTACTTGCCGATCGAAAGCGTAAAAAAGGGGAGTTGGAGGCCGAGATGCTCGATGTTGAATCTAAGCTTAAAGTTATTGTTGATGCAAGTAAACTCCCTAAATACGGAAAGGGGGTACTGCAGTACCCTGTCGCCAACGTTATTATTACGCAGTATTTTGGTAATACGCCATTTGCCAGTAAAAATCCTCAGGTCTATAATGGCTCTGGACATAATGGTATAGACTTCGGGGTAAAAGTTGGTACGCCGATCCTAGCTGCAGCTGCCGGCACTGTTGTCGGAACTGGAAACACAGATTCTGCTTGTTCCGGTGTCTCGTACGGTAAATGGGTTCTTATACGTCACACGAATGGTCTAACGACACTGTATGCCCACTTGTCCGTCATACAAGCAACCTCTGGCCAGACGGTTGCTTCTGGAGATAAGGTCGGACTCTCCGGTAACACCGGTTACAGTACCGGTCCACATCTTCACTTCACGGTATACGCTTCGGACTCAGTACACATATCAGCTCCGACGGAATACAAGAGTAAAGTGTGTGGTACATACATGATCATGCCACTTGCCCCAAAGGCTGGATACCTTAACCCACTCAGCTACTTGTAGTAGACTGTACTCTATACACATAATTTTCATACCCATGATTTCATTCACTACGCCCGCATTTATTCTTGTACTCTTCTTCGCATTTTTAGTTGGAGCTGCTGTTGCTTCATGGTTCATTCTTGTGAAGATGAAGTAAAATTCTTTTCTTGTTTTTATTTTTAATAGATAAACACGAGGGGGTGTTTTCTTTTGGTTTAAATGTGGTCGTAAAACACTACTGTGCGACATTATGAGTACATTAATGTCGCACAGTAGCCGGATCTTTTACAACGTACTTACGCGGGCATCTTTGCCCACTGTACGTCGTAAAAGATATATTGTGCGACATTGACCTATAATCAAAACCGGCCCCTCGACCATATCCATAAAGCGTTTTTGGTAATTGCTCTTCCTTCCTTATTTTTTCCTTATTTTATTTATTAGCTCCCTCGCCTGCCATCCGGGTGAAGACAAGACTCTTCCCTTCTTATTTAAAAATAAGAAATAGTTAACGTAATAAGCCTGTGGAGCACATCGGCTGAATTTCTTACTTAGCTTGCTAATAGTTCCTTGAAGTTGTAGAATTGATCTATGATAACCCAATGCAACAATATAGACCATTGTGACGACTCTCATGACTTCTCGAAGAGCTTCATGTATTCTATCCACCAGATGTACTTCTTGGTGGAAAAACGACTCGAGCATATCCTTTCGCAAAAAAGCTCTTTATCTTTTTCTCAGTTTATGGTTTTGGTCGGCTTTCAATGCTCGGCTACTGGACCAGTGTCTCAAACTGCTATTGCAGAGCAACTCCATGTGACCGAGGCTACTGTGAGTAGACATATCTCTACGCTTGTAGCCCTTGGGTATCTTTCTCGTGTTGAAAATAAAGAAAATCGCCGTAAACACATCATTACGATTACCGCAAAAGGTCGCAAGGCTTTTGAACAAGCTCGTACCATTATCGAACACGAACTACATATTATTTTTGATGTCATTAAAGATAGTGAACGTAAAGGTATTATGAAAAACTTCACCACAGTCCTCTCAAATCTTCTCATCAAGAAGTAGAAGGAATATTTATTAACGCATTTATACATACAACATATATGAACAGACACTTAGAAAAAGTCATTAATGATACAAAGGACATTAAGAATCAACTCTGGAGTTGGTACAAGGAATTGTCTCGCCCAAAACAGATTGGGGTTGGTGCAGCTGTTCTTGTTCTCTTTGTAGTTATTGTGCGTGCATTCACGGGAACTGCACCAGTATCAGAAATTGTAAAAGCGCCCCGTGCAGTTACCCTTGCCCTTGTTTCCGATTTAACAAACAATGAATCAGCTCTTCCTCTTTTGGGTACAGTGACCTCTACAAGCGAAGCAACAATCCGAGCAGAATCATCTGGCAAGCTTACTCGTGTCTATAAAAAACTTGGTGACTATGTAACTGCTGGTCAAGTGATTGCTGAATTTGAAAACTCTGCAGAAAGAGCATCCCTCCTTCAAGCTGAAGGTTCTTACGATGCCGCAAAAGCTGCTCGTGATATTTCTCGTATCAATAGCGGTAGTACGAATTCTTCTCTCTCAGACACTAAAACAAATGCACTCAGTGCTATTTCAAATGCGTACGCTACGATGGATGATGTTATTCGTGCGAAAACAGACAACGTTTATAGTTCTCCCCGTGAAAGCAGTGTTCATTTTATGATGTCTGTTCCAGATGCACATCTTACGCTTTCTCTTGAAGATCGCCGAAGGAATATAGAACGTAGTCTCGTCCTTCGTGAGGCTCGTAATCGTACGCTTACAACAGATAGCGATCTTGTCGCGGAATTAAATACTGTTCAAACAGAAGCACAAGCAGTAAAAAGCTACTTTGATGATTTGGCTACCGCATACTCAAAAGCACTTACCGATTCTTCTTTTACACAAGCAGCGATCGATAGTGGTAAGACTACGGTTGGTATTGCTAGAAGTACTATCGCAGGTACAATCGGGTCGCTGAGCGCTAGTCGTACAGCACTGAATGCGAGCCTTGCAGCGTCACTTGTCGCAGGAAAAACATCCGGTGATACAGATGCAAATGTTACATCAGCGGATGCTCAGGTAAAACAAGCACAAGGTGCGTACAATGCGGCGCTTTCCCGTCTTGAAAAAACAGTAGTACGAAGTCCTATCACAGGAACACTTAATTCCCTTTCCATAGAAACAGGAGACTTTGTTTCTGCGTTTACAGAAGTGGCTATTGTTTCTAATAATGGAGCACTTGAAGTGCTCGCCTACGTAACAGAAGATGACGCCAAACGTGCAGCTGTTGGAAGTCCTGTTATGATTGATGGGGTCTTTAAAGGGGTAATCACACGTATTGCGTCAGCTATTGATCCTCGCACAAAGAAAATAGAAGTACGTATCGGTATTACTGATAAAACATCATCCCTTATTAATGGTCAATCTGTTCGTATTTCGGTGAGTCGTACACAAACAAAAGTAACAACGGCCGTGCAAGGTCCTATCCATATTCCCCTTTCTGCGCTCAAAATCACACCAAAAGGATCCTTTGTTTTTACCATGAGTACATCGAGCTCCCTTGTCTCTGTTCCTGTTGAGATTGGAGCATTAATGGGTGAAGAGATTCAAATACTTTCTGGCATAACGGGAGATCTTCAGATTGTAAAAGATGCACGCGGTCTCAAAGAAGGAATGATTGTAACCGTAACTCAATAATCTTCACGAACCTCTATGCATAATTTCTGGATCTTTTTTCTCAATAAACGATCGTTCACCTACATGGTGATGTTCGCACTTATTTCCATCGGAACTTATTCTCTTGTAGCTATACCAAAAGAATCTTCACCGGAAGTTATTGTTCCTATTGGCGTTGTTTCTACAGTGCTTCGTGGGGCGTCAGCAGAAGATACTGAGAAGTTAATTACAAATCGCATAGAAGACGAAGTCGCGAATATTGAAAATATTGATACGGTCACATCATCATCACGTGAAGGTGTGTCTGTTGTAACGGCCCAGTTTAATGCCAAAGCAGATATAGAAAAATCTATTCAAGATTTGAAAGATGCTGTGGATCGTGCAAAGGTGAAATTTCCATCTGACGCTCTCGATCCGGTCGTATCCAAAGTAAACTTTGCGGACCAACCTATACTTATTGTTTCTATTTCACAAGACACGTCCCCTGCTGGATTGACAGCCCTCGGAGCAGATCTTGAAAGTGAAATAAAAAAAGTTCCCGGTATTTCTAAGGTAAATATTGCAGGAACTCGTAAACGTGAAGTACAAGTAGTTATTCGTAAAGATCAGTTAGCAAATTACGGTCTTTCTATCAATGAGGTCATTGGGGCTATTGCTTCGGCAAATGCATCGTTCCCGATCGGAACGATCACGGTTTCTGATATCGATTATCCAATTCGTTTTGCAGGATCAATTACAGAAGCGATTCAAATTCCTGATATCACTATTACCTCAAAAAATGGCGTGCCAGTATACTTGCGAGATGTTGCTTTTGTGGCAGACGGCCTCGCTCCACCTTCAACGCTTTCGAGGGTCTCGGTAGCAGCAGCTCCCGCTGAACAGTCACTCACATTAAATATTTACAAAAAATCAGGTGGTGATGTGACGCGTGTTGCTAGAGATGTGCGCGCGAAGCTTGAAGAATTGAAGACAACAAAATTAGCCGGTGCGCAGGTTGTAATTTCTTTTGACGGAGGTGAGCGTGTAGAAAAAGATTTAACGGAACTTACACGTGTTGGTTTTGAGACAGTTGCCCTCGTGATGCTTATGCTCTTTCTCACCATTGGTTGGAGAGAGTCTATTGTTGCAGGTCTCTCCATTCCCCTTTCGTTTGTGATTGCTTTCACAGGTCTCTATGTTTCTGGAAATACGATTAACTTCATTTCGCTCTTCTCTCTTATTTTAGCAATTGGGATTTTAGTGGACTCAGGTATTGTAGTTGCCGAAGCAATTCACACACGTTTAAAAAAATATGGTAACGCTGAAGGCGCCGCTGTTGCAGCCATTAAAGAGTATGCGTGGCCGCTTATTGCCGGAACAATGACGACGGTCGCAGTGTTCGCACCACTCTTTTTCCTTTCCGGTGTTGTTGGAAAATTTATTTCATCTATTCCTTTCACGATTATCTTTGTACTACTCGCATCTATTTTCGTGGCACTCGGCATGGTTCCACTACTTGCTATTTTACTCACCAAACCACATAAAAACCGTTTTGAAGAAATGCAGGAGCAGTGGTCCGAAAAAGCGAGAGCATGGTACAAGGGTTTTTTGGGAGGTATTCTTTCTAGTCGAAAGGCACAAAATCGCTTCCTAGCGGCGCTCGGGCTCGGTTTTGTGGTAGCGATCATGTTGCCAGTTCTCGGGCTCGTGAAGGTGCAATTTTTCCCTCAAGATGACCAAGAATTTGTTTTCGTGACCATCGAAAAGCCTCAAGGAACTCCTCTTTTGCAGACAGATCTTTCTGTTCGTGAAGTTGAAGAGCTTTTGTATACAAGTCCTCTTGTTGATTCGTTTGTCACAACTGTTGGAGCAGGATCTGCTTTTTCTAATAGTGGCGGAGGAGCAAATACAAAGACAGCAAACATTACGGTAATGTTGAACAAAAAGCGCACGATAACCTCGACAGAAGCCGTTGAAGTTTTTCGTAAAGAATTCGCACCTATTGTGTCAGCGGAGGTGCGTGTGGGCCAAGGAAGCAATGGTCCTCCGTCAGGTTCTCCTGTTACGATAAAATTCTTGGGTGACAATCTTGATGATATTTCACTTGCAGTTGATGCAGCTGAAAAAATACTTCAAGGTATTGATGGTACCCTTGATGTACAAACATCACTTCGTGATGATGGTTCTCAATTTGAAATTACCATCGATAGAGCAAAAGCTTCTCAGGTTGGTCTTTCTGCATCATCTGTTGCGCAAGTACTGCGCGCTTCTGTTTCGGGAACAGTAGCAACAACAATCAAAAAACAGTCAGACGATATCGACGTGCTTGTAAAGACGGATCTTAATCCAGCATTCATTAATCCTGAGGATACGATTAAGACAAGTGTTGACAGTATTAAACAACTTCCTATTTCGACACCGAGCGGACAGACGGTGCTCCTTGGCTCTCTCATTAGTACATCGCTTGTACCGTCACGTGCTGTCATTAGTCATGAAGATAAAAAGCGCGTAGCAAGTGTTACGAGCTCTTTGCGTCCAGACAAAACGGCGACAGAGGTTGTCGCTGAATTTAAGAAACATGAAAAAGATTTACATCTTCCAGAGTCTGTAGTCATTAGTTACGGTGGAGAAACAGAAGATGTGAACAACTCTTTCAAAGAAATGAGTCTTGCACTTATTGCTGGAATGGTTGGCATGCTTGCAATACTTGTTCTTGAATTTAATTCTATACGCTATGCAATGTATCTTCTCCTTGCTGTTCCATTTTCTTTGATTGGTGTGCTCGGGGGGCTTGCAATAACTGGACAATCTCTTTCATTCTCATCAATGCTCGGGTTCATTGCCCTCGCCGGAGTGATTATTAATCATGGTATTATTTTGCTTGATTCTATTTTACACAGGCTAGAGCAAGAGAAAGAAAGTGGAAGCACTGCGAACTTACATGATGTGATTGTTGAATCATCTGCGATTCGTCTTCGTCCGATTTTCCTCACCACAATCACGACCGTGATTGGTATGATTCCACTCGCCGGAGCGTCTGCATTATGGGGGCCGCTTGCGTTTGCAATTATGTTCGGACTTGCCTTTGCTATGGTGCTCACGCTCGTACTTGTACCGTTACTCTTCTATAGATACCCCGGGAAGAAATATAAGGATATGAAGTAAGTAATGAAAAGAGAAAAAGCCACCGTGAAGGTGGCTTTTTGTATGAACTCTAAAGTCTAAAATCTAATCTCTACATCTGCTCCTAACAATTGTCCCCCGCGACGAATCCCGTTGTCCAACATAGCTGAAGACTGTATCCTCCCGACGGACGATCAATATTTAAAACATCTCCTACGAGGTAGAGATTTGGTACGACGCGTGATTGCATTGTTTTGAAATCAACTTCCGTAAGCGCTACACCACCTGATGAGACGATGGCTTTTTCTTTGCCAAGTAATCCTTTTACATGAAGTGGGACTGCTTTCAGCACTTTGGCAAGTGTTGCACGGTCTTCGCTTCGTACACTATGACAAAATGTCTCTCCGTCAATTCCTGAAATTTCAAGAAGAACAGACTGTAGTGCCGCAGGCACTAGTTGCGCAAGAACATTTTTTAATTTCTTGTTGCTATCTTCTACGAGAATAGTTTGAAGTTCCTGACGTAATTTCCCTTCGTCTTTTGCCGGAAAGAGATCAAGAGCAAGTGTGACCTCGCCGTACTTGAGCAATTCCCCAACGTCCTTGCTCATATTTAATACGGTTGGACCGCTGATTCCTGTGTGCGTAAAAAGAAGTTTCCCTTTGTAAGATTCTTGCTTTACGGATTTATCTTCATGGTGTTGGAAGGTTGTAAGCTTGATGTCTGTGAGCGTAACACCACTTATTTTCTTGACCCATTCATCACGTAATGCGATAGGTACAAGAGCGACATCATTCTCCACGATAGTGTGATGAAGTTTTTTGAGCCATTGGAAACCTTCACCAGTTGATCCTGTTTCTGGACGAGATGTACCTCCCGTAGCTAAGACGCAAGCTTTTGCACGAATACTATTTCCGCTCGCTGTATTTATGACAATATCTCCTGTGTGTTTTTCGATATCAATACCTCGGACATTGGTGCTTTTATGAATAACAACTCCTCCTTTTTGCATGTAGTTATAGAGAACATCAAAGACTGATTGTGAAGAATTAGACACTGGGAAAATTCTTCCCTCGTTTTCTTCTTTGGTTGCCATGCCTCGAGAATTAAAAAATGAAAGTGTACTCTCTACGTTCCATTGTGAGAATGCCGAAAAAAGAAACTGGTCGTTTCCTTTATATTTCGCGAGCATTGCGCGATTATCTGGCTTATTGTTGGTGACGTTGCATCGCCCTCCACCTGTGATGAGAAGTTTTTTACCAAGAGCAGGATTCTTTTCTACAAGGAGTACAGATTTTCCTCGTTCCGCTGCGCGACCTGCAGCCATCATGCCCGCTGGACCACCACCAATAACAACAACATCCCAGATCTTTGCGTCTCCGGATTGATTTTTCATATTAGTTATTTTGTGTATACCATTCGTGAAGCACTACTGCAGCTGCATTTGAAGCATTCAATGATTCACAAAGCTTACTTGTTTCTATTGAAAGTTTGAAGTCACATAGCTCAAGTGTCTTTGGACGAATACCTTCACCTTCACTTCCGATTATGATTATTGCATTTGCATCAAATTTTGTTGTATGCAGCTTCGAATCTCCGTTTCCGGTGAGACCATACACCCAGAACTTCTGTTCTTTTAATTTTGTAAGTATTGTGTTTACATTGCCAATACGTACAATAGGAATAGCAAAGGTCATACCTGAGGATGTCTTGATGACGGTCCCTGTGATTTGTGTCTGATCATGATCGGGAATAAGTATTGCATCTGCTCCGAAGGCTACAGCACTACGAATAATCGCTCCGACATTGTGAGGGTCTTGTAATTCATCGAGAAGAACAAAGACAGATTTCTTTCCGAGATTTTCCTTAGCTGCTGCTTTTGCGAGCACATCTTCAAGTGGGGTGTAGAGTTCTTTTTCATTCAGCAAAGCACAGACTCCTTGGTGTACAGCACCGCGCCCGATGAGGCTTTCGATTTCGGCTACGGTAACTATTTTGTAGTCAAGATTATTACTCTGAACAAGACTCATAATGGCCGGGTCTTCCTCTGCTGTTTTAGTGAGTAAAAGTTGTTCAATAGAAAGTACCTGTCCTCGTTTTTTAGCAAGAAGTGCCTCCTGTAAAGGGTTTCTCCCGTAGAGATAGGTGTTTTCTGTCATAGTACTAGACAGTATAGCATATTTATTGTAATTTAGCACCCTTTAACTCTCAGAGTATTGTCACGACAATATTAAAAAAGAACCTGCTTGCGGTAGGTTCTTTTTATTTTTACTTCTGGTATTCGTAGTAGATCTTTTAGAGCTGACAGATGATAGCACACATCATGACACAGACCTTTGCCTCTGGGTCATGGCGGCAGGCAGAAGCGCATTCGTTGAACACTCCTTTAATTTCTTTACATGATACTTCCGATATTCCTGTGCATTCTTTGTAAGTTTCGGACCAGGTGCCGCCAACTTTCGTGCACGCCATTCCGTTTGACGTCGTTGTCCCCGTCGTTGATTCTTTCGGTGTCGTTGTACCAGTAGGTGTAACAGGGCTTTCTTGTGCCTCTGGTATATCATGTTTCACTTCTGTAAGCTTTCCTTCTTTCACGATAAAATATTTTGAAACACCAACGGAGGGTTGTGTGGTCATTGGGTCAGTGTTATTTCTATCTGCATAGTTCACAACAATTTCTCCATTTTTATAGTCGGTCGATTGAGGTGCGATACGGTCACCAAGGAAAAGTGCTTCACCTCCTAATGTTGTTGCTACATAATAGAAGGTGCCTGAGCCACCTGTGTTTTGAGTAACGAGAAAGGCTTTATCTTCTTTTGTGTCTCCATTAAAGTCTCCTCGCACATCATTGCCGAAATAGGTTGTTAGTGTTCTTGATGTGACTCCGCCGAGAGAATCTTCTACATGAGTCTCATCGGCGAGCGTTACGGTTTCACCGTTTATTGTAAAGGTAATAGGTTCAGTTTTGTTTTTCTGATGAGAAAACCATACATATGAACCAAGTAATACGCTAATAATAAAAATACCCGTAATCGTTTTTCCTAATAGTGTCATATGCCATTTAGTATAGACCTCTACCTCATCTAAGTAAACCAAGTATCTTACGAGAAGATAATACTAAAAAAATGGAGAATGAAATTGAAGAAATCAGCCAACGCTTGAAGGAGCATACTAAGTATACTGAGAATAAAATTGAGAATAAGTGAAATAAGTTGCATGTAGACAGTATAACAGTCTACAGCAAACAGTCTACAGATTTTTCAAAAGTTTCCGGCGATTCTTATAGTCAGGAATTGTTTGTTCAACAAGTTTCCAAAAATTAGCTGAGTGGTTCATTTCTTTCAAATGGCAAAGTTCATGCACAATAATGTAATCCGAAAGTGCTTGTGGTATATCAATCAATTTGTAATTAAAACTTAAATTTCCCTGCTTTGAACAGCTTCCCCAGCGTGACGACTGGTTTCTGATGGTGATCTTGTTCCATTTTGTCTTGTAGTGTTGGTTGAAGTGAAGGAGTCGTTCCATTACAAGTGTATGTACAGCTTCTTTGTGAACGTTTAATTCTTTCTTGGTCCCTTTTCCTAGAACGGTGCGAGGGTTATTTTTGAAATGTGTTACTTTCTCGTATATCCAAGCAGCTTTCTCATTGAGAAATTTTTCTACAAAATCTTCACGTACATGTCGTGGTGTAGTAAGTTTACAGCTTCCGTCGTGGTATACAGCTAGTCGAATCGCTCTTGCACGCGTGCTTAGGGTACGAGTATAGGTAATAGTATTTCCCTCAAACATGAGTTGGTGTTGCATATTAAAGTTTTCTCGAATCATAGGCCCAGTGAAGCAAGGCTTGTCGTTGTCTGGTATTACATGACGCGTCCCCTGCTCTACACTTGTTTCGCAGTTGTGCCACATGGCGAGTCATGTTGCGCCAGCGCTTGATCTGCCTCTCGTCTTCTTTTGGAAGGCGTCTACCCATGTAATATCTACAGTACCACTGGAACCATCCTCTAGGATCATCTTTATGAAGCCATCCATTAAGTTTCCACATGGAAAGTGACTGGCTAGCGTTTACTTTAAAATAGTTCAGCTCTTTATCTTTTTTGATTGGAGAAAGTTTGGCGTGCGTAAACCAATCCGCCGGAAATTCATCCCTACAATCTGTCATATATTTCCCACCGAAGACACCGAGAGCGAGCATTTCTTTCGGAGTAAGGTCTGGTTTAAAAAGTGGGTCAAAATTCTTACCCACTTCTTCTGTGCGTGTATAGGTATAGTTTTTCTGAAAGCTATCATGGACAACAACTGTTTGTGGAGTAGGTATCATTCCCTTTATGATACGATACTCTATGAAACTTTTCCAATGAAAGGAACGGCGAGACGTCTTCCGTGCACTTTTCCAATCCGCGAGCGATGTCCTTTGTGTACAAATGAAGATCCAGCGAAGAGTGAATTGATTTCTTTGTAGGTAGAAATGCTCTGCACTTTCTTGCCTTTGTTTTTGGCGTCGGTAAACGCTTTGTTGGTCGCAATACTAAGTGTGAACTTCACACCGATTTCTCGAGAAAGTTCTTTGATTATATTTTCAGCGATTTCGGCATAGGTCATTTTAAAGAATGTACGCAATCCAGTGAGGTCCGCAAGGCATTCATTTGCGCTTCCTTCTACAACGTCCGGTGTGTAGCGTCTGATGACAGCATACATGCGTCTACTGTAGTTGATGGAGGTAACTACTTTACTTGCCGCTCGTATGTGAATGATTGCTCGGGTGGATGTCATGATGATAATTTAGGTTTGATATTTTTTGTAAATAGATTACTGGACACTCCATTCGAGAAGAGTTTTGATATCTCGACTGAGATGTACTCGCTCTACTTTTTTAGGTGACCGGATAGTACTGATGATGAGGTGTAATGTGTTCATGGATTATTTGTATTTTCTAATAACTGCTTTAAGGACTGCTTCTATGCGTAAGGTGTTTGGGTTAGGATAAATTTTTTTGAAAGCTTTGTTTGCGGGAACGAGTACGGGTTTACCTTTTTCTGTTTCTAAATATTTAAGCGTGTATTCATTGTCTACGAGGGCAAGGACGATGTCTCCTCTTTTGGCCGTCCTTCCTCTTTCTACGAGCACGAGATCTCCTTCCATGATACCTGCGTCTTTCATTGACTCCCCTCTGACTTCTAACATATAGGTCGATTGTTTTCTTTCGATAAGGAAGTCATCGAGTGACATGAGTTCTGAGGCGATATCTTCTTCGGCCGCTGTCGGGAATCCCGCCTGAACGGTTCCAAGCCTCATGACGCTGCCTGTTTGTACGAGAGAGAGCTTGTTGCCATTCTTCTCCAATATACCGGCCTCAATCATTTTTTTGACTCTGTACGCGACGGTGTTTTTCGAAGCGACACCGAAAAGATCTTTCATTTCTTCGTATGTCGGCATGCGCTTCCATCTCGTGAAGAATGCTGCTAGTTCTTGATCGTCTTTCATGTATTCTAGTGTAGTAGAACAGTTGTTCTAGTACAATAGAACAACTGTGTATAACTAAAATAATTCAAATAAAGAGCGGTGCCTGTGGCACCGCTCTTTATTTTCTCTTTGTTATTTTCTTACTGTCACTGAAGTTTATAGATGGCACATTTGAGAAAAAGCTCTTGCCCTTCAAGAGAGCTTTCGTCGGTATACTTTTTTGTAAATGTTGTGCAATACGCATGCACTTCATCCACGGCTTCAGTCAATGTTTTTGCTTCGAGACCTTGTTCCCAATCTGAGAGACATTCACGATATGTGATGCCGTTAGGCACATAGAATGGACATCGTGGTTCGATGATAGTCTTTGCGAAGTTTACGAAATCTTTATCCGGAATCGAGTCATAGAGGGTGTTGCTCATCTGCGTATACAAACCTTTGACACGGGTGTCTGTATTGTTAAGATCATCTGCCACTTGCTTCTTAGCTGTTTCTTTTTTCTGTTCATGTACATACTGCACAAGTCCCCCACCAAGATAAATTCCAAGAATAAGTAAAACTACTCCGAGTAAATATTTTTGTTTAGTTTTAGTTGCTGCCATTTAGAGATTTAAATAGGTGACTGTAAGTTGTAGTACGGTTGCGAAGGATACCCATACGAGGTAAGGAAAGTTTGCAAGTGCTACCCATGTATATTTCTTTTGTATAGAAAACATTGCCCAAAGAAGAGTGATGAGAACTAAAATGATATCAAGAGACGCGAGGAGGTTGTTCTGTAATCCGAATTGAATTGGTGTAAACGCAAGGTTAAAGATAATGTTGAGCATGAAAGGAAAGAATGTCCCCCTTGTAAGTTTACCTTTCCAACACTGATACAAGACATACCCAAACGTAACCGCAATGATGATATACAGCACGGTCCAGACAGGGCCAAATATCCATGCTGGTGGCGCCCATGTTGGTCTGATAAGTGTTAGATAGTAATCGTATGTATTCATAATAATAAGTGTATCACTTTTTGGATATTACAAGTGGAGTTTTTTGTTTTTTGTAATGACAAATGAAACACTGCACGCTAAGGTAAAGAATATCAGTCCGTAGAAACATGGTGTCTTAAATGGCACGGTCCCCGGTGAGCAGCTTTTGATAATGCCCCCGGTATCAAACACTTTGTAATAGTCGATGAGTTCATACGCAAATACTGTACCGGCAAAAGCCACACAAAAGATGAGAAAATTGCGAAGGAGTCTTTCTTGCTTTTCATTTGGTTTGAGGAAAAGATAATAACTCCACGCAAGAGCGACAAGAAAAGCAATAGATCCATAGAGACACGGTGTGGTAAATGGGTTTGGTAGTGTACAGTCGCGAAAGCGAAATAAAGTACCATAGCGAAGTTGGAATGTGCTTATTTGTTCCAGTAGTTTTGACCATGCAAAGAGTGTTCCAAGAAGAAGAACAATAGTTTGAGCAAGCAATAATTGTTTTGTTGTTATTTTTGTCATATGAATAGTTTACATAGTTCTTACTATGTACATGTCCTGATTGAACCCTCCGATACCGACTGATTCCATGCTTTCGTCGCCCGCAAGAATCATCTCATATGGCCGACACCCGAAACATCCGCCTTCTTTTGTTTCTGGATTATACGGCCCCTGTGGACAAACGAATACGCTCTTCTCACCTTCTCTCTTTGCTTTCACGCGAGCTTCTTTTACTTGCATGGCGATAGCGAGCACATCTTTCTCGGCCTTGTCTTTGTCGGGGAGAGACACCTCTTTCATTTCGTCTGTTTCGAGATACCAATAACTCGCCTTCGTCACTGCACGCTTTTGTAATGCATTACAAAGCAAAAGATAAATTGGAAGTTGCAGTGACCCTTCTTTCTCCTCATGCTTTCCTGTTTTGAAGTCAACAATATGAAGGGAGTCGGTTTCTGGAAGATATTCAATCCAGTCAACAAGGCCGTTTAGAATAATATTGTGATCTTCGCTAATGTAAAAATTACACGGCATGGTATCGCGCTTTAGCTTGATGCATTTATTCGGTAAAAAACGTGGATCTTTGATGACGTTGTTTATCATTTCTTTGCCGCGAGACTTGAACCCCTCCTCTTCGTCGACTGAGGTGAACCCTCCTTTTTTCCCCGTCACCTTAAGCCAAGCTTCTTCGAACTTTGCACGAAGGTCAATGTTCATTCTTTCATGTGATGGATATTCCGCGAGCCCTTCCAATACTTCATGTACTGCGATACCGAGAGACATGTGTGGACTCACGATAGACATCTTGTGTCCCGTTTTTGGACTCTTGTACATGTTGTGCAAGTAGTACAGTCGAGGACATTTTAGAAAGTCCCCCATCGAAGAATGTGACACCCATACTGCTGAATATTTGTCTGGCATATGTATTCTAGTATAGCAGTAAGAGGAAAGGGTTGTTGTGCATGTAAAAAATTATTGACCTCAAACTATCTGCGTGGTATAGTATTCCCTTCAGTTCTTAGTTTTTTCAACCCCGATCCCCGTAAGGTGATCACAATAAGAAGGAAAACCATGAATCAAAAGCCACATCTTTTGGACCGAGTGGAGATGAGGAATGACTTATCTCACGCCGCTCAGTCTTGTCGTCTATTGTTGCGACTTAAAAATGATTTTGCGTTAAGATTCCTTCCCCCTTTGGAAGTTACGGAAGAGGATGCCGCACGACTGAGAGGGGCGTTAGAACTGTTGCTCCATGCTCGCATCTCCGTTTCTGAATCTCTTGGCCCTATTGATTTTGCGCTGGGAGAGATTTGTACGTGCAAGATGACAGTTCTTCGTTTTGAAGAAGTTGGGATCTCGACAGTGTCGGCATTCCTAACAGCTTCCACACGGGAACTGTTTTTCATTCTTCACGAGCTCGAAAAGTCTGGCGCGGAGAGGCAGCGCCACTTGTACGCACTTGCTCTGCAAGCAAGGACCCCGGCCGCCCGTGGTAACCACCACGCAACAACCTCAAGGAGAAGCTCATGGTAACCTCTGTGAAAAAGAAGGAAAAACCCGACCCTGAACATTTGGCTCAGGCAAAGTTCGCTGTCAACTGGGCGATTGAAAGGGTTGAAATCCTCGATCGCCAAGGAAAACTGGAGGCCCCGAAGGCTCTCAGTGATCTCAAAGCTTTAAGGGAGATGTTTCAGGACGGCGCCAATTGGGAAAATTTCCCGGTTATCAGCTTCTTTGAAGCCTTTCCGAACAAGAGATTTTCCAGCAGGTTCGCAAGGCACCTCAAGAACAGGAAAATATTCAATCTCGGAGCCTTCGTCCTTGCCCCAAGGGTTGAAGTGGGAAATGAGCTCCACAATAACTTCCGGGTGCAGTACCCCCTTGCTCTTCGCAAGTTGTGGGATGCGTACAACAGCAGGATTCGTATTGAAGCCTGACCTTCCTTGTTCGCAACAAAGGCCGCCCCTACGGGACGGCTTTTTTATTTGCCTTATATTTTGCTACTGTGTTTTATTTTCCCGAAATATCCAACACCTTCTGCACATTCCAATTTTCTGATTTGAAACTATTGATAAGCTTGATAATATCTCTTTGATTTTCACCGTATACTTTGAATGTTTGTTTGCTACTATTCACAACGACAACCATTTCGAATGTCTCATTGTTTACTTTTTTTAACTTCACGCTTTTGCCTCTTGATTTTGCATTGGCTTCGATTACCCCAGGCGATACAACCACTCCAATTTTATTAAAAGCTTTCAGTATATCTTTTGCACCCTCAATAGTTGTCGTGTGCGTTCCTCGTTCATTTACTTTTTTCACACAGTTATATAACTCCGGCGATTAAATCTTCTTCGAATTCTTTGATGCCCTCCAAACTTTCTGCGTACGTGCTTGTATCTGGGAAATCGAGGTTCGTGATTTTGGTGTACACCGCCATAATAAGCTTGGTAAATTTTGCGAGGTCGTGCTCCACGTCTTTATCTTTAAAAGAAAGCGACAGCTCTTGTATTTTCCCTGCCACTTCTTCTTCGACGAATTCAAGCACTCCTTCTTTTACGGTCCGCGTATTATGATCTCGAGAATTTTCTACGAGCACTTTGTACATCATTAGTTGGTACTTGTAGTGGTGAAGTTTTATTTCGTCGTACACACTTTGCTTCGGCTCGTCCCATGCACTGAATCCTTTTCCTGTTTTTAAATCTACCACGGTCCAGTCTTTATTTTCATCTTCAATAATTTTATCTATCTTTCCTGTGAGCAATGCTCCGCCAACCATCACGGACTGCTTGGAGAAGTTGAGTTCGACAATATGTTCACCGCTAATATCTTTTTTCTTGATATCGTAATACTGCGTCAACACTTTTTCTCCACGTGCTAATAATTTATCTTCTTCAAAGTCCTGTAGGCGGCCACGTTTTAGTTCATGAACAAATGTTTTGATAAGTGTTTCAAGTGGTGGAACTTTCCCATCTTTGCGAGCCATGATGTGTGCATCTTCGAGCGCCTTGTGAATCGCTGTACCATAGACACTGCTTGCATTCTTGGCTTGAGGAAAACGAAGGAGGTTCTGTTCCAGGAACATCATCGGACCCCCTTTTGTTAAGTCCAAAAAGTTATTGAGATGCGTCGGTGACAACATGTACCCTTCTACCACTTTTTGAAGCAAGGCTTTTTCATCTTTTGCAAATGGAGGAGCGTGATACACAGAAAGACCGTGAGCAAGAAGGTCCGGGACTTCAAGTGTTGGGCGTGATGTTTCTGTATCCGGCAATTCACTCGTCGATAAAAATCGTAATGGACTTTTGTGATGTGTGATATAGAGTGTGTGACGTGCGCGTGTGAGTGCTACGTAAAAGAGTCGAATGAAATCGTCCTCGTTGTCCCCCGCACTTGCAAGTGGAAGGTTGATTGGAAATGAAAGTTTGTTCCCCTTTTTACTTCCGGCCCAAATAGCATCGTTAACGGACACGACAAAGACATAAGCGAACTCCAGTCCCTTCGCGCCGTGAGAGGTAAGGAGCGACACAGAGTTTTCATTATGCGCAAAGGGTGTCTCATTGATGAGTGGAATATTGTAGTCAGTATGAATATCGACGAAGGCTCCGACATCATGCGTGCGAAGGGTCTCCCCTTCTTTATATTCACGAAGTGCATGCATAAAAACACGAAGTGATGAAAGGAAATTAATATATGTACTCGCATTATGTTTGAGTGCGTCTTTTCCAAAATAGTATTCTTTGTATGGTGAGGTGAAAGATGTTTCTAAATGAAGTGATGTCGGGTCAAAGTTCGCATCATCTTCTGGTGACTCAGTTGTAAGTGGTACGTCTTTACTGCCAATGAGCGTGTCCAAAATAATTTCTAGTGGTGTGGTTTGGCTGGCGACACCGAGCTCTATCAAGAATGCTGCGAGATCTTTGATACGAATGTCTTCCGACTGTGACATTGCGGTAAGCCACGAAATGTTTTCTCTTTTAGCATGTTCGGCGATGCGCCAAATACTGATACGATTGAGCCCCCAAAATGGGAAGGCCAAAATCTCCGGCAATAAATCATCTCGTTCATTAGTGCTATCGCTTACAGTTGCCAAAAAACGACATAACATAATAAGTTCTTTTACATGTTTCTCGTCGAACACATTTTCTTTGCGCGTGTATGTGTACGGTACATGGAGTGCGTCGAGATATGGCAATAATAAAATGAGCTGTTTGTGTTCGCGTGCGATGAGGGCTATCTCTTTTGCAGGAACACCTTCTGCTAAATGTCGTTCCACTTCTCCAGCGATGTAGACGTACTCTTCTTCGGCTGTCGAAAAAGCCTGTGTATAAATGGTCCCTGATTCTAGTTTTTTATTTTTAGCAATGAGCACTTTACTAATTTCTTCATAACGAGTTTCGAGACGATTCACACCTTGGGTTACAATGGCACGTGCAAAATCCAGCACCTTTTGAGTCGATCGATAATTTTCTGTGAGAACGATAGTCTCCACATCGTTGTAAAGTTCTTTGAAGGAATGAATGTTTGAAATCTCCGCCCCTTGGAATTTGTAAATGGCTTGATCATCATCCCCTACCACACAGACATTCGGTCTACCTTCATGCACTGGGTTACTCGAAATAGCTTTTACAAGTGAGAGTTGTGCATTGTTGGTGTCTTGGAATTCGTCCACCATGATGTACTGATACATTTCTTCAAGCTCTGTGCGAAGCGTCACATGTTTGCCGAGAGCTTCCACTACTTGAAGAATCATATCTTCATAATCAAAGTATCCGGCAGTGTGAAGTGCATTCTGATACATCTCATACACATCTCCGAGTGCTATAAGCTTCGGAAGCAACAAAAAATCTTTGAATACCCGCTTACCATTCTCGTCTTTTCCTGTGAAGTCTGTTTTCCATTCTGAAAGTGGTGTTGTTTTTTCGGTAGCGTCTACCTCATCAAGTGCTTCTTTAATTGAAAGTGCATACATGTGACCGAGATTGCTTCCCGTTTTTTCAAAGAGTGATTGCATTGTTTCAAAAGCAGTGTGAGAATCTTTTCCGATTCGCTCTGGGAGGTGGGTTGCAAGAATATCGTTTAATGTGGAAAATGCTGCCGCATTTTCCCCCATCAACTCCCTCCATCTCATCGGTGTCAGTCCACCTTTTTTAATATCTTTAATTCTCACCTGACATTCTTTCAAATAAGCATACCCTCGCTCTGGGTGATAGCTCCCGAGTATGTGCTTGTGAGGAAGATGCTCGAAAATCGTCTGCAAAATTTCACTTTGAGCCAAGTCACTCGCTGGTCTGAAGTGTGTGGCATTGAAAAAGTATTCCGGGTATCTCCCTATAATGTCCGTACAAAATCCATGGAAGGTGTAGATAGCGACACGATACGCATCTGCTCCGATGAGCGCTTCCAATCTCTCGCGCATATTTTGTGCAGCTGTCTCAGTAAAAGTGAGAAGGAGAATGTTCGAGGCCTTCGCTGTGCCGTTTTTAAGAATGTTTCCCACGCGAAGTGAGAGAAGTTCTGTCTTTCCACTTCCAGGACCAGCTATAACCATCACAGGGCCGTCAGTAGTATCTACAGCTTTCTTCTGTGCTTGATTGAGTGCTTTGTAACGACTCTCGAAAGTTGGTTCCATGAGATCAGTATAGCAAAAGAAACAACTTTCTTATTTTTGGAGATGGGCTCTGATGGCGTACATGATATCCAGAGGAAGCGCAATGATATATTGTAATTTGATAAGAATCGGATTTGAAAGTCTCCGTAACCTAAGACTGTGTTCGTAGAATATAGTAAAGAAGACAATACCAAGAACCATCGCGAATTTTGCAGCTTCGGTTATGTGTAGGGTTGTGAGTGTTTCAATGAGAAGTGTTATTCCAACAATCCCCACTATTGCATATGCGGCTTGTGGCATACCTTTATACTTGTGAATAAGTTTCGAAAGAATTGGCGTAATGAAAAGCATACTGATGACACCGATGCCGACACCCAGCATGACGATATAAATATTTTCTGAAAAACTTACCGCAGAAATAACGTTATCAATACTAAAAACAATGTCTGCGAGTGCGATTTGTATAATGACCCCTCGATATGTGGTTTTCGGGGTTATGGCTTTACCTTCTTCCGTTACCGCTTTTCCAAGATGGGCAATTGCAAGGTATACAAGATAGAGACCTCCTAAAACTTTTAGCCACACATTTTGAATAATAATCGCCACCAAGAAAAGTGCGACGATACGGAAAACTGCTCCGAGTAAAATACCGATACGTATCGCGCGCTTTCGTTTTTCCTCCGGAAGAGATTCTGCGAGTGTTGCGTTTACAAGTGCGTTGTCGACAGAAAGCAAAACTTCAATAATAAAAAGTGAAATGAGTATGGGGAGATATAGTTCGAGCATAATTTTTAGGAGGTGAAGTGTTGAGTATATCAGTCGCCAGATTTAAGATGTGTGTATAGAGGGTATTCATTGACAGACTACTAAAAATATAGTATTGTAAACTTGCTCAACATTATTTAGAAAGGAGCACCCCATGACAATCGTCTTGGAAAAGCCTGAATCGGCTTTGGAGTACTTTAACTGGTGGCTGATGCGTTTTTACAGCGTGTCTGCCGTCGCAGCTGTTTTTGGTCTCCTGACCCTCGTGCTCAGGCGCGCAGTGCTCAGCGGGCCCGAGTGGCAGCAAGAATGGTTCTGGTCCATGGGCATCGGCATGACGGGGTGTTTCTTTACCCCGCTTGTAATGGTTCTATTGCAAGTGTGGAACCTTATGGAGTTGAGGCAAGGACGTGTGGTACTTTTGGTCGCATGCAGCATGTTTTGGGCAGCGTCTTCCTTCGCGTTGTTCGCACAGGCGGGCACGGTCTACGCTACCACCATCACGGTCGTCTGCGCCGTGGTCTTGCCGGCCATCGCGACGGTATTCTTGTTCGTTCACATCGCGGCACAGAAATTGCGCCGCACATAGTCAAGGAGATTGCCATGCAATCAGACGTTGAAAAGGTTGATTGGGGTCCCGTCTTTTCCAAGGCATATTCAGACATGCTCTACGGTTTCGCATTTTGGATGCTTTTGCCGTGGTCTGTCCTGCTCTTTTTGGGAACTGATGCGACGACCCTGTACCCCAAGTGGGAAGACGAGATCACCACATTCGTGGTCATATCATTCACAGCTTCCTTCTTCTTCATAGCAGCATCTATCATGAAGAAGATGTTGTCTGGTGTCGCTGGAGGGGCTTTGATCGCAGGATTCTTGTATCTCTGGATCACAAAGTATGTGCACACTGACTACGTATCATTCATGGCATGGTGCGGCATATCGCTGGCTGCCATTGCTACAGTGTTTGCATTCCTGCGTGTACGCAAGGAGATGAAAATCCTTCGCGCCCTACCACTGCAAGACTAAGCAGGGTCTGCCCTCCTCTTAATCAACAAACGCCCTCCGGGTTTACTCGGATGGGCATTTTTTATTGCTTACTTTATATTATTTAACGACTACCTTCTTTGCCTTCTTTTTTTCACGTGTTCCGTGTTGTTCTTTTTTTGCCATATGTACACAGTGTAAAGTTAAAAGTATAAAGTTGAAAGTGGACAACTATTATTTAGTACACAATTTTGAAAGCGTACGCCCCGAAGCTTGAGCGGTAGCCTCGTCCACAAAATAAATCTTATTTTTCAGGGAAATGTTCGTGCTACCACTGCACCATGAAAATGTGTAGGTCTTGCCGTTTTTGCTTGCAAATGGACGTGAATCGACTTCTTTTTGGTCAGTGGAAGGGCTGTTGTTTGGTATATAAGATACAGGAATATCGTCTGCTCCCCTCTTTATGTACAGAAAAACCGTAAAACAAAGGAGGAATAATGCTGTAATCAAAAGACTAAAGACATTCGCACGCGGGAGACTGCTATTGATTCTTTTTGCATAATCTTGTATACTACGCAACATAATATTTAACATTTAGTATACGCTATGGCAACAAGAAAAGCCGCAGGTTCGGCAAAAAACCTAACAGACAGTAAGCCAAAGTACCTTGGTACTAAGCTTTATGCTGGAGAAACAGCGTCAGCTGGTGCTATTATCGTTCGCCAGCGTGGTACAAAAATCATGCCAGGAAAGAACGTTGGACTTGGACGTGATCACACTCTTTTCGCACTTGTGGAAGGAAAGGTATCATTTACAGAACGACGCATGAAGCATCTTGATGGAACACTCAAGCGAAAGAAGGTGGCAAACGTCGGTCTCGAACCAAAGACAAAGTAGTCAAAATAAAACCGCTCATCTGAGCGGTTTTATTTTTTATGGAATAGTTTGTCCTCACTCTCTGTTAATAGCTTTAGTAACTCATCCCAATACGGCAAGAGTTCTGTAGAAAGAAGCGCTTTGTCCGCTTTCTTTTCTATAAGCATAGCAAGAGTGACTTTCTGTTCTTTCCACATTCTTCCGTTATCTAAATACATTTGAATTACGGGATGAATTTTATCTAACACATAAACGAAACGACTTTCTTCATCTTCTCTCTTTTCATAATCTAAGATAGTTTTGTGCAGATCTTTAAATAGAGGAAACTCTTCAAGTATGCGTAAACGAGCAGATTCCTCCCTTTCTTTTTTACTATCATGGTCGTTTTGGTTTTCAGAGTAGAGATACGTATCCCCCGCGTAGACTTCTACCAGATCATGTATTAAAGCATATTTAAGAACTAGATTTTTATCTAAAACAATAGAGCTATTTTCTGCTATATACCATGCCAGTATCGCAAGCCCATAGCTGTGCTCTACGTCATTCTCCCGAATATTAGTTTTAGGTATATAACAAACTCTTTTTATGCCAGTAAAAGTATTAAGGAGTTCTGTGAACTGTAGAATATCTGACAGTTGTAATTTTGGCATGTTATTTCACCTCTATCGTTATCTTTTCTTTTTGTGCTCCTTGTTTGAGTTCTACGATGTGTGCGCCGATTGATTTAATTGGTGACGAGATTGTTACTTGCTTCGGATCTATTGAAAAGGATGTGAGTGCAAAAATAGCATCAGCTATATCGACATCTTTTATTTGAGCGAAGAGTTGTCCTTTATCATCATGCTTCTTGCCAGTAATGGTGACTTTTTCTTTGTGAAGTTTATCAATGAGTTGTAGGAAGGTGTTCGTTTGAATTTCCTTCTTATGCTTCTCTGATTCGTTCTTTTGTTTCCACTTAAGAAGTTCAGCTGGTGTGGCTTGGAGAGCGTTACCTTTTTTGATGAGGACGTTGATTGCATACACTTCTGGCACATCTTTTACATCGCCTCGTTTACCGAGATTTGCCGTATCTTTGAGGAGAATTATTTTCATAGTAGGTTGATTATAGCAAATAATTACAGAGGGGCCCAGTGGGGGCAAGAGTTAGGAGTTGGCAGTTAGGGGTTGTGAGTTAATACAATACAAGAAGCGCGCTGTAGGCGCGCTTCTTCGTGTGTTTGTATTTTCTAAAAACTAAAAACTGGAAACTAAAAACTGTTTTTACCTCATCCCCTTCACCACCTCGATCGCTTTCAAAAGTTGTACATCAAGTGGTTTACCATCTTTTCCTTTTACCGTTGTCGTTGCAACACTTTCCACGTCAGGCTTGATACCGTTCACAGAAATGTTCACACCGTTTGGCGTATACCATTTTGCAATCGTTACTTTAAGTGATGATCCATCGTCAAAGTTTACAAGTTCTTGCACAGATCCTTTGCCAAACGACTTTTCACCGACAATTTTTGCGCCAGCTGAATCCTTCAAAGCTCCAGCTAATATTTCAGATGCTGAAGCTGACCCTCCATCAATCAAGACAACCACTTTTGTCGACGCTTCTAGAGCTCTAATTCCTGTGCTTCTATGATTTACAACAAGCTCATCCTTTCCCTGTCTCTCGCTCACTACTACGGCTCCATCTTTCAAAAAGTAACTTGCCATATTCACTGCAGCCTCAAGGTATCCTCCTGGGTTTCCTCGAAGATCAATCACGAGGTATTTTAGCTTTGATGTAAGAAAACTATTTAATGCTCCACCGAAAAGTGCCGGAGATTCAGCAGAGAAGTTATACAAATGAATTACGAATACGCCATTTTTAGTTTCAGTATCTATTGTTGGGATTTTTATTTCTTTACGAACAATAGTGATATCTGTTACCGCCTTTCCTCCTGTATGAAGTACGGTTATCTTTACACTTGTATCAATCGGTCCACGAATGAGATTCACTGCTTCGTCTGATGAAAGCCCAACCATGTTTTTATCGTTTACGGCAGTGATTATATCCCCTGCCTTTATTCCGGCTTTCATTGCTGGAGAATCTTTGAGTGGGGAAATAACGACGATGTTGCCATCTTTCATGCCAACATTCATTCCTACACCACCGAAGGATCCTTGTACATTTTCAGTGAAGCTTTTTGCCTCTGCTGGTGGGAAAAAGACCGTGTACGGATCTTTGTAACTTTCGACGTAGCCTTTTATCATGCCGTACTCGAGTTCTTTATCTGTTGGAAGTGTTGACGACGCTTTCCAGAACACGAATTTTTCACCAAGTGTTGACTGTACCTTTCCGAGAAGGGTGCTATTCATTTGTCCGGTTACTTGAGATGCATAACTTGGGCTACCCATCGCATTTCCCATCAAAAAACCAAAAGCAAAAAGCCCGAAGACCAGACCTCCTATGCCGATACTGCGAATAATGTATTTTTTAGATATACGTGGATGTTCATTCATATAGCCATCAGTATACCTTGTCTTTATGATAGAATGAAGGAACATCTTTTACGGAATATATGACCCCGATAATTAAACTTCACAATACAAAATCTAGAACCACTGAAGAATTTAAACCGATAACTGAAGGTAAGGTTGGTATGTATTCATGTGGTCCGACGGTGTATCATTATCAGCACCTCGGTAATATGCGCGCGGTGGTTTTTGCGGATACTCTCCACAATATGTTTCTTTCTGCTGGATATGATGTTACGCATGTTATTAATATCACAGATGTTGGTCATTTGGTGACTGACGGTGATACTGGTGAAGATAAAATGGAGAAAGGTTCAAAGCGTGAAGGTAAGACTGTGTGGGAAATAGCGGACTTTTACACGAAAGAATATTTTCATTGTTTAGACCTCCTTAATATCAACCGCAGTGAATACATTTTTCCGAGAGCGACGGATACTATTCCTGAACAAATTGCACTTGTGCAAACGCTTGAAGAAAAAGGCTACACCTACGCCATTTCAGATGGTATCTATTTCGATACATCAAAGTTCCCACGGTATGCAGATTTCGCACATTTAGATATAGAAGGACTACAAAGTGGTGCCCGTGTAGAAGAAAATACAGAGAAGAAAAACATCACCGACTTTGCACTGTGGAAATTCTCCCATTCGACACGCTCAGGGCAAGTCCCCAAAAATGAACAACGTCAAATGGAATGGGATTCTCCTTGGGGAAAAGGCTTCCCTGGTTGGCATATTGAGTGTTCTGCGATGTCAAAGAAGATTCTCGGACCGCATTTTGATATTCACACAGGTGGTATCGATCATATTCCTGTGCATCACACGAATGAAATAGCACAAAGTGAATGTGCTAACGGTGAGACGTACGTAAACTATTGGATGCACAATAATTTCTTGAATGATACTGCAGGGAAAATGGCAAAATCAAGCGGTGAGTTTTTGAGATTACAAACACTTGTCGATAAAGGATATGACCCTATCGCCTTTCGGTACTATCTTTTAACAACGCATTACCGTAAAGAACTTGCGTTCTCTTTCGAAGCGCTCGATGCGTCTTCTGTTGCGTACAAAAAATTATGGGACTGGTCAGCGGAACACATTACACATAGCGGTGTAGTGAATCAGAACCATACGAAGGTGTTTTTGGAAGCTCTTTACGATGACTTAGGGACGTCGACCTGTATTGCTGAAATGTGGGCACTGCTTAAAGATGAACAGGTAAACAATGAAGACAAGTACGCAACTCTTATGGAAATGAGTTCTATCCTTGGTTTTTCTCTTCATAAAGCTTCGAAAGAAATGTTGACGGTATCAAAAGATGTAGAAGCATTGCTCGATGCTCGCTTGAAAGCACGTCTTGCAAAGGACTTCGCTGAAGCAGACCGACTTCGTGATGAATTAAAAAAGCTTGGCTATAGCGTGAAAGATACCGGAGGAGGACAGGAGATTTCAAAGTAATATTTAATAATTAAATATTCAATATTCAAACAAATACTGTCGACACTCTCGGCTGTTGAAAATAAAAAGTACCCGACCGAGGAACATGGCAACTGCTTGCTTTTCGAGTCTCGGTGGGTGTGGAAGTCTCCTTGCTGAAGGGGGGGTGAAGCTTTATTATTCTATAATACTATTCTATTTACTACAAGGCCTCGCCTTGTAATTTCGTATTTTCTGTAAACTGTAAGCTACAAACTGAAAACTGCCCCCTTATCCCCACAATCCACTGTTTTACGCGGAGTACAATACTATTTTCTTTTGTGCAAGACCTGCCTGCTCCTGTACACTTACCTACATGATTCCACTTGACCAACTATCCGCCTCTTCAAAAAGCAAACCTCGTTCACGTGGGAAATACGGAGGGAATTATGAAAGCTACGATCGAAAGCAGGTAGAAGATCCTCTTCGCGGTCCGCGCATTCCTCCTCAAGATTTGGAATCTGAAAAGGCACTGCTTGGGTCACTTCTTCTCTCATCAGATGCACTTTTTGATATTGCAGATATTGTAAATGCACAGAGTTTTTATGCAGCTAAGCATCAGATTATTTATGAAGTCATTGATGAGCTCGTCAACAAAAAAGAACCAGTAGATATTCTCACAGTATCAGCTGCGCTTCGTCAAAGAAAAGAATTTGATCAAATCGGTGGTGCACCGTACTTATCTGACCTTCTCGGGCTTGTTGGTTCGGCGGCAAACGTAAAGTACTACGCTCAGATTGTTCGAAAAAAGGAATTACTGCGAAAGCTCATCGAGGCAACATCTCATATTGGAGAAATAGCCTACGAAGAAGCTGATTCACTCGAGTCTATCCTCGAAGAATCCGAAAAAAGTATTTATGAAATCACAACCAAGGGTGGATCTTCGGATCGTCTTATTGGTTTCAACGAATTGATTGATGAAACCTGGTCTCGTATTGAAAAGATGTCCGAAAAAGATGGTGGTATGCGTGGTACGCCGAGTGGCTTCAGAGATTTAGACAACAAACTCTCTGGCTTTCAGCCATCTGACCTCATTATTCTCGCGGCACGTCCATCTGTTGGAAAGACATCTCTCGCGCTCGACTTTGCACGTAACGCTGCGGTGAAGCATGGTATTCCTGTGGCCATTTTCTCACTGGAAATGAGCAAGGAACAACTTGTCGACCGTATGCTTTCGGCTCAGTCTCAGGTGGATAGCTGGAAACTCCGCACTGCGAAGCTCACCCTTGATGAAGAGTTTTCTCGCCTTCAGCAAGGCATGCACGAGCTCATGAAGGCTCCGATTTTCGTCGATGATAAAGCCGCGAATACTATTTTGAATATGAGAAGTACACTTCGTCGACTTAACACTGACAAACCTATCGGACTCATTATCGTGGACTACTTGCAGTTGATGGGAACATCCAAGAGTTATGACAATATGGTAAACCAAGTGACAGAAATTTCTCGATCATTGAAAGCGCTTGCCAAGGAATTTAATACTCCAGTGATCGCACTCTCGCAGCTTTCTCGTGCTGTTGAATCTCGTGGTGGTAAACCTCGACTTTCTGACCTTCGTGATTCAGGATCTATCGAACAAGATGCGGACGTGGTTATGTTTATTCATCGTGAAGATAAATACGGCGAGAATACAGAACGCAAAAACATTGTAGAAATTTTGATTGAAAAGCACCGTAACGGTCCAACAGGAATGATTGAGCTTTACTTTGATGACAAGAAGACGTCTTTCGTATCCGTTGAAAAGTCTGAGTTTGGCGACTTCTCTATGCCAACGGTGAATGTACCAGAATTCTAGTAATACCGTTAGTCGTTAGGATGTTATTCGTTATTAGTTTTGCATTTCCTAACGAATAACTACTAACGAATAACGAATTTTGTTATACTTAACAAAATTATGAACGCTACCGACAGACTTACTGAACTCTTTATGAGATTCCCTGGCATTGGTCCGAAGCAAGCAAAACGCTTCGTATATTTTTTGTTGCGTGAACATTCTCATTACAAAGAGCAGCTCATAAAAGCGCTTGAAGAATTAAAGTTCACTGGTAAACAGTGCGAAAAATGCTATCGATTCTTTGGTGATAAAAATGCCCAAATGGCAAAAGTTTTATGTGATATTTGCGATAATGCTTCTCGTGATCATAGAGAGTTGATGATTGTCGAAAAAGAACTTGACTTAGATGCAGTGGAGAAGACAGGCTCATACAATGGTCTCTATTTTATTTTGGGCGGTCTTGTGCCACCACTTACAGAAAAGCCTTCTGAGCTCATACGTATACGAGAACTCACGAATCACATACATACCGCATTGAAAGATGAAAGCCTCACAGAAGTCATTTTTGCCCTTCCTGTTACGGATTATGGAGATACGACTACGGAGTATGTAGAAAAGATAATTAAGCAAATTGTCGGTATTGAAAAAGTTACTCTTTCACACCTTGCACGAGGGCTATCGAGCGGACTCGAACTTGAGTACGTGGATAGAGATACGTTTAAGTCAGCGCTGGAGAGAAGGAATTAAAAAGAAGCAAGGAGTACGAAGTAGGAAGATGGTGATACAAGGATAAAGAAAAGTCGCATCGTAGATGCGACTTTTCTTTATCCTTTCTTCATTCTCCTTACTTCTGTGTTTTAGTTAATTGCTTCAATCTTCAAACTCATGTACGGCTGACGGTGACCGTTACGCTTGTGATAACGTGATTTCTGTCGATAACGTACGACCATTACCTTATCAAGCTTGCCTGATTCGATAATAGTAGCTTCTACTTTAGATCCTGTGATATAAGGAGCTCCGAGAGTTGTCGATGCGCCGTCATCCTTAAGGACTACTTCACTAATAGTAACTTTATCTCCAACCTTCAAATCGCCGGCCAATTTCTCAACTGCGATTTCGTCGCCAACGGCAACCTTGTATTGTTTACCCCCTGTTTGAATAACTGCGAATGACATAGTTGTGAAATTATACACTATTTTACAATTGTGTGCAAGAGTATGCTCTTGACTATACTCACAAGAATGGTAGTATGATGGAGGGCTCTTAGTTTTAACACCTTCACCGGAGAAAATCATGGAAATTGACTGGGGTTTTATGGCTTCACTTTTGGTGGTCGTCGGGACCGTCTGGGCGGTGATTTCAATTTACCTGAGTGGTAAATGATGAAAGAAAGTTTGATTGCTTGGCTGGACTGGCTTCTGAGTCACATGGCTCAATTGCTTGTGGTGTTCGGATTGTCCCCCGACCTCGCCGGGCCTGCGCTTTACTTTACTCCCGGACTGCTCGGGATACTGATTTATCGCTTCCTTGCGAAAGGGCGAATCTCTTTTTCAGGGGACGATGAGGAGCGGTGCTGTTTCTGGGCAATGATCCTTTTCGCGCCCGTTGCCCTGTTCGTCGCCATCTATGCCATTTTTGACAGGCCGAAAAAGATCGACATCAAAGATGCTTCACCGCGAAAAACACTTTGGTCGCGCTTTCAGTAAGTGCCACCAATGAATCAAAAGCCGCCAGAGTACTGGCGGCTTTTTTATGTGTATTTGACCTGCCGACTATCAGCTCTCGACTATCTTTTATTCTTCCTCAAATGTCGGCTTATCCAAGAGCGCTGGTTCTATCCCCATTGCTTCACCTGTAATACGTAGTACATCTTTGTCTACCTTTTTTAATTCTTTATAGGCAGCATTGTAATGATTCACACTGGTGCCAAGTGTTACACCTAACTTCTTCATATAGTCTTCATAGGCTGTGAGGTGACGACCAAGCTCTTCTACGCGTTGTTGAATATGCTTCGCACTTTCTTCGATCTTAAACGCCTTGAATCCATAGAGTACTGATTGTAAGTATGCATAAAATGTCGTCGGAGACACGATAATTACTTTTCGTTTGTTGTACGCATATTCGATAAGATTCTGTGTATTGATAGCACCTTTTGATACTTGGTTCACGAGAAGGTCGTAGTATATTCCTTCTGCGGGAATGAACATGAAAGCAAAGGGTAGCGTCCCCTCTTCCGGACGAATGTACTTTGAGGTTTCATCGATTCTTTTTTGAATATCCTTTTTGAATTCATTTTGATAGTACGCTGTTTCTTCTTCATCCGTTGCATTCATGAGGCGTTGGTAATTATCCAGTGAATACTTCGCATCAATAGGAATAATTCCTTCTTTGGTATGAATGATGGCGTCCACTACTTCACCATTTTTGAAGTAGTGTTGCATTTCGTACTGGCCTGGGGCGAGCATATTCGAGAGAATGAGTTCAAGGGATGCTTCACCGAGATTTCCTCGTTGCTTTTGGTGAGTCAGAACCTTTTCAAGATTTTGAAGTTGCTCGGTCATGGAGAAAACTTGCTTGTTCCCTTCTTTCACTTCAGTGAGTTCACGGGTGATTTCAGTGATGAGACGGTTCGCCTCTGTTCCTTGGCGATGAAGTACTTGATGGAGCTCGGACGATGAGCGTTCCAATTTATTTTCGACGGTATTTCGCAATCGCTCGAGTTGGTCTTGAAGAATAAGAAAGGTTTGGTCCTCTTCGTCTTTTTTCTTTGGCGTATTTAATTTAATGAGAAGTAATGCAAGAAGTACCGTGATAATGGTGCCGAAAATGGTGATGATAATGGTGGGAGACATGGTCTTAGTATAGTCTATAAAGTTTAGAAAGTCCGTAAAGTCAAAAGTGGATACTGAGGGAGTGGTTTTGATTATCGTTTGAATATTGAAAATTGAATCATTGAATATTTGTATGCCGTATTTACTTTATGAACTTTCAACTTTATAGACTTTTGACTATCCCCATATCCCTTGACAGGATTTTGATGTATGTGGTAGAGTATTACTTGTCGCAACATCCCGTTGTGGCACGTTGTTCCCGTTCCCTTCAATTCAACCAGGAGCTTTCCATGAACCACTTGAAATTGCGTCTCTCGATCCTCGGTGCGCTGTTTTTGAATCAGGCCGTTGGCGCCGCGCACGGCACCGATGTGATCCATTCCGCCGTGAAGCCCGACGCGCTGGCCGCCTCCGATCCGCACAAGACCACCGTGAACGCCGGCGCGCAACCTGCCGACATCAGCGTGACCGCCACCGGCCAAAGCCCGCAGATGGAACAAGGCACCACGGGCGCCGTGAACCAGATCGGCAACGACGAGTCGAAATTGATCCAGCAGCAGCAAGGCGGCGTGGCCAAGACCGCGGCGGGCACCACCGATATTTTGCACGGCGAAAAGCAGTTCGGCGCTGGTGAAAACATCGAAGGTCAACAGCAGCAGGACGCCGGCACGACCGACACGGCCAAGGATCAGCCCGGCGCCGACGAAGTTGCGCTGAAGCAGGCCGACGACGCTGGCACGGTCGCTGCGGGCACGTTCTCCTGAACTGCGTGGTGGTTGGGCCCGAGCCATTCGGCGCCCATTCCGTAACCTGTGTGGATCGTCCGTTGACGAAACATCCTCACACATTGAATGCTTAAGGACCATTCTGAACCTCCACTTTGGGGGTTCTATTTTTTTATACAGACTGCTCGTAATAATATTCAATTAAATACAAAGAGGTAAATACTAATTCAGAGAACCCCTGCAAGCCTAGAGGAGTTTTTTGGATTAAATGCATTTGATTCATTTGAATATTAAATATTGTTGTATTAAATATTTTCCCATTTGCCCGCTTCCATATAAATATGGTATGAATAAGTGTCAGCACTTTTGCTGGTAACAAGGCGAGGCCTTGTAGCTACAAGGCCTCGCCTTGTTGATAATCTTCTCCTTTCAGAAAGGTTCACAAAAGATGTTTGCCGTCGAACAACCTAGAGCACTCTCATCCGAAGAGGTCCGAGGAGTCGTGATTTTCACCAGAATATCTCCGCCGTGCGGTTTTTGCGCTCGAGCCAAAAGCTTGCTTAAACACCGACTTCAGAACGTCGTCCCTGAAGAGTTCTTCTTCGGAGGACCAAAATGGAAGGAGCTCATGGAGGAATATCCTGCAAAGGTCGTTCCTCATATTGTCATAACCACGAGAGATGGAACAGTACTGCACGTAAATGGTCTCGATGACCTCGAAAGATTGTTCACACAATCACAATGAGCCGAGAAATGTCTCGCGATTCACCCACCAGCCGTACGCGGCTGGTTTTTTGTTTGACTCTTTGTGTCCGAGTCTCCTTTATGGGCTTTTAACTTTACAGACTTTTGACTAGGCATTTTGTGCTATAATAAAATGACTATGCAAGAAAAAATTAAAGCTGAAATCAAAGCGGCAATGATTGCAAAAGACGCTGTACGTCTCGGTACACTTCGTATGCTTTCAGCTGCATTTACCAATGAACTCGTGACGCAAGGTCGTCCTCCACAGGAAGTTCTCTCAGATGAGGACTGTATGAAGGTCATCAAGCGCCTCGCAAAGCAGCGTAAAGATTCTATGGAACAGTTCATCTCAGGTGGTCGTCCAGAACTCGCTGATGATGAAAGAAATGAACTCGCCATCATCGAAGAGCTTCTCCCTGCACAGATGTCTGAAGCAGATATCGAAGCCGCAGTGAAAGCGAAACTCATTGCTTCTCCACTTGATCCGACAAAGAAAGGACAGTTCGTGGGAATTATGATGAAAGAACTTGGTGCGAATGCTGACGGTGCACTTGTAAAAGCTGTTATCGATAGACTCACCGCATAAACTTCTATGGAGTCATTTGGAAATAACAGTGCTCCGGAAAAAGTAATACCGAATTCACTTGATGAAGCGCTGGAAGTAGTACTGCGAGAGAGACAGGAAGCAGGAATTCTCGGTACTGTGCTTACACCAAAAGAACGCTTCAAGTTATTTGGAGTCGCTGTCCACTTAAATCTTTCAAACAATGATCTCGAAAAATTTTTGAAAGAAAAAGGGATAACGGTTCTGGGAGATGCTAGGCCATCAGAGGTTTCTGAATGGGAACCTAAAGAACCCCCACACGAGTGGGGTTCACATTCAAGAGTTTTGAGACCAACCCTCCCCCCTGATGTTGGTGACATAAAAAGAGCTGCGGCTGGTGATGTCGATCATCCGGAAGTAAGAAGAGGTTCAGATGGAGCTTTCGAAATTGTATAATATCTCTATTGTGTCTTCTTCATATTCATACGTAGAATATACGAACCTTTCTTTATGAAAAAAGCCATCCTCTGTGATGGCTTTTTTCTTTTCTTAATTACACACTATCGGTATTGCGACACGAAGCGGTGTCTGATTGTAATTCTCTGGCACACCGGACTGGAACACCATTGTGCACGCCGTTTTCACCGGCATCACCCCATTTATTTTCACTTGGAATCTTGCCCATCCTGGTACTGACCAATTCGATGTTGCTTCCGCAATGGCAACCGTTGCCACACGCCCCATATTGTCCACGATGATGATAGGAAACTTCCCATTACTAAACATTACATTTCGCGCTTCACCGACAAAACTGATACCAGTATAAATAGATCCACCTTGATAAATAGAAAGGTTGCGTATGTAGAGTTCTTTCGAAGCATATCCGTTTCGGTCCACCCCTCCTTGTGATGTTCCAGTTTGGCCACCTTGCGATACATCTCTTGTGATGTCTTGCCCATTACGTGTTATTTGTACACCTGTAGTTGTGTAGGTAATGAAATCTACCTGTGCGCCGCTACCATATGGATTATTGTATACATCGGAATATCCGTTGTATGGTGGACCCGGAACATAAATATTATCGTACTCACTCGGAACTTTTTGTTTGCCGAGTAATGGCCCCCAACTTCCAGGAGCAGGTAACCAACTATTTTCAGTGCCAGACGCAAGGAAAAATGTTCGAAGACTTAGTGCGGGATACAGTGCAGTTACAAGCCACCATACGAAGCTTGCGATGATGAGTGCGATTGCTAATTTAAAAAGAAATTTGAGAAGAAATTGTATGGTCTCCATAATGGTTTATTTCGAAAGTGTTTTACTTCCGTTACAGGTTTCTGGTGCCCAAAGGCCACGCGCTGACGTGCGTGCGAGGGTTTGTAATTCACGAAATTCACGCTGATATTTGTACGGTGTCATGTAGGTGTATTCATAGGCATACCCTTCTGCAATCATTTTACGATTGATCATTTCCCCGTCTTCAAGGTACACGTAAGCAAGTAAACGATTGTAAGTATCACGAAGGCTTTGAGAGTCGTCATATTCGAGACGTACTATTTTCCCTCCGACAAGTTCTTTCATTCTGGCAGAGGCTTCTTTGCCGAAGCATTGTACTGGTCGTCGTGGGTCGACAGTTTCAGGTGTGTTGATACCAATAAGACGGATCACCTCATCTGCACCTTCTATATTCACATGAATCGTGTCGCCATCGGTAACTTTCGTCACTTGGTAATACGTAGGTATTTCTTGTGATGGTAAATGCTTACCAATATCAAAAAGTCCAAGTGGTGGACCTTCAAAGAAATATGCGATGAGAAGAATCAGAACACCAAAGAATCCTATTGCATTTGCTCGTGATAAAACGTCTGCAGGAATGGATGACATGTGTAAAGTTTAACACACGTTTGGTGCTGATACTTTTTGTGCAAGTGAATAGGATGCGATAGAAAGAAAAATGAGTCCAATGTACCCGATTTCTTGTCCTTGGTATGGGAGAAGGTTGAGCATGGCCGAAAGTCCAAAGAATCCGAGAAGAATACTGAGAAGGGCTGTGCCGCACGCGGCACAGCCAATTCCCAAGAAAGCCATGAATACCCCTATTCCACTATAGAGTCCGCTACGGAGGATAATTTGGCCACGTAGACGCATGTAGGTGTACGCAAGCGATATATTGATGCCACCCAAGAATGATCCGAGCACGGCAAGAATGAATGATCCTGTGGTGAAGGTGTTTTTTATATCAAAAAGTGTAGAAAAGAAGAGACCAATACGCGCAGAAAGTGAGAGTGAGGTGAACCCGAGTGCATCGTATGCTGCTGTTCCATTTTGTGTCAGAAGAAGGAGAAACAAAAAGACGAGTGTCGAAATAATAATGACCATGCGACTATCACGACGTTCCATGATGAGACGTAGACTGAGAACGAGTAGCTTCATAGAGAACAGTATATATGAGGAGTGTGAATATGGGAAAAGATACGCACAATATTCTAGGCAATATTCAATGAAACAATTTTCAATATTCAAACGGAAGAGTATATGTCATTCCCGCGAAGGCGGGAATCTAGGTAATGGATTCCCGCCTTCGCGGGAATGACATACTGAGATTCAAAAATGAACCACCTCGCAGCAAGCAGGCGGGGCACCAGGTGTCATTCCAAACTCGATTTGGAATCCAGTGTCCACTGGACCCCAATTTTCATTGGGGTGACAATACAAAACAAAGAACGTAAGTGAGACGATAGAGATTCAAAATTAAAATAACACCCTCGGTGTTATTTTGAATCTTTCTGTTGACTTGTAGTCTGTTGACTGCAAACTATTTTACATTATCTCATCTCCAACTCTTCGTTTTGCGAGAAAGTCTTCGAGCTGTACAATTTCTGTTTCGATAGCTTCAGTCCAGTCTTGTTCTGTTCCACGTGCAGCACGAAGCTTTGCTTTGAAGTTAATATAGAGAGGATAGATAAGTTCAGGATCGTTTTTGATAATCTCTGCGAATTCAGCTTGCTCCCCTGCGGTAAGCAAAAGGAATCCCGTTTCGAAAGCCCTCACTTCTTCAAAAGTGAGTTCAGATTGTTCGAGAATGTATCGTAGATCTTGATTGAGTGCCATGACTATATCTATTTCACCTTATGAATAAAGGTAAATAATATACTCACTCTCTCATACAATCGTCAATTCGTCAAGAGGAGGTGTGTATAGGTCTTAGTTTACTTCTTGAAGTGTCGCTGCTCCGCGTAATGCCATTTTGTCAGTGAGTTCAAGGAGAGATTGCATTACGTCTGTCATTTTCTTACGAGTGTCTTTTCCAATTTCCTGGAAATGTGTCAGGTGCTCTGGAAGTTTTTCCGAAGGCTTAAAATTGTTGCTGTCTGTTGATGTATTCGATGCGTGGAAAAGTGGAGATGACGTGGATGACATAAAAGTTGCAACAATTGGTGTGTAATGTAGGAGAGTATACTCCCCTCTTTTCCTCTCGCGCAAGCAAAATTTTCGTGGTGTTCTGTGGACGCTGTGTATAATTTCAAAAAGCTTACTGTGACAGCGCTCTCACCGAGAATCTTTCCTTCCCTCTTCCAAAAATCTCTCAAAAATGGTATTGTGTTTTGGTTAGTTAGGAGTTTACGGTTAGGAGTTAGGGGTAAGAAATTCTCTGAATTTAATTTCTCCTAGCTAATAACTGATAGTCATTTTTTTGGTATTGCATGCCGCACAATGAATTTCATTTTGCATTAACTAAAAAATAATAACTATCAACTAAAAACTTACATCTTGGGGTATCGTCTAATGGTAGGACATCAGGTTTTGGTCCTGAGTATCGAGGTTCGAGTCCTTGTACCCCAGCTCACACTTTTCATCGAGTACGAAGTACGCTTTTTTGTCGTGTGAGCTGGGGTAAGTGAAGGACGTTGGGTCCTTCACGGCAAGGACTCGAATACTCGGAGTGATGTTTCTTTAGCAAAAGAAACCACGAGAGTTGCCCGAAGAAACTTTTGTGACGACAAAAGTTTACTGAGGGAGAGGTTCCTTGTACCCTGTTATGCTATGTTTACAAAACAAACCTAATACCTTGTGATAAAAGCTCCGCCATGGAGTGGGTCTACTCGTAAGGTTCTCCTATTTCTATGGCGGTGTTTTGCTACCAAAAATTTAATATAGAACCTTACGTATGAAATCTAAAATCACTCTACTTTTAGCAGTGTTGTTAGTAATATCTTGTATTGCTACTGCTGGTTTATTTATTGATAACAGAAAACTTGTAGCACAACTTCAAGAAAAAGATTCCCGAATTGTAGAATTATTTAATAGTTTGGGGCAGACGAGTAAGCAACTAGGAGATTTAATGGAGAAGACCGGTGCAAAATTTATTATAAAATAATAACAGAAGATACAACTCACTTAAACAGATACACATGAGTAAATAATACATTTTTAGGATTAATAATGTAATTGTTTTATAATACAACTGGTAAGTTTCTTTTTAAAAGAGAGAGTGGAAATTGCTATTCGTTGTGTATACGCGACGATGTATCTAAGGTGAGATGATACGTGCCCTTGTGTTTTTGGCAAATGTTGCTATGTAAGTGTGTTTGTTTTGCAGGAGGAAGAATTATTCCACTCTCTCTTTTACACAGAAATGAAACCAACCTTAACAAGAAGTGATGACGATATTCTAAAAATTTTTAGAGCACTAAAAAGCAAACAAGACGTTGCTGACCTTTTAGAGGTTGACTACTCTACAATAATTTACCTACTTTACAGACCAGATAAACCAGTTCCGTATACAAAATTTTATATTAAGAAAAAAAGTGGTGGACAAAGAGAGATTTTAGCACCAATATCTAATCTTAAAATTTTACAAAAAAAATTGGCATATATTCTATACTTAGCTTATAAACCAAAATCATCTGTTTATGGATTTTGTAAAGATAAAGATATTTTAGATAACGCAAGACTACACGCAAGAAAAAATCTTGTTTTTAATATTGATTTAGAAAACTTCTTCCCATCAATTCATGTAGGTCGTATAATAGGATTATTTCAATCAACAGCTTTTTCTTTCCCAAGAGAAGTTGCAATTTTACTTGCTCAAATTTGTTGTTATGAGGGTAAGCTTCCACAAGGAGCCCCCACTTCTCCAGTTATATCAAATCTAATTTGCTATACATTAGATAATGATTTACAAAAGTTAGCAAAAGAAACTAATTGTTTATATACAAGATATGCAGATGACATTACTTTTTCTACAAACTCTAGAGAACTAAATCTTGATATTGTTTCCCGTTCACACGGAATAATTACATGTGGACAAAAATTAACTTCAATCATTCAAAAAAATAATTTCTCAATTAATCAGTCAAAAGTTAGGTTACAGAGACATTATATGAGACAAGAAGTTACTGGCCTTACCGTTAATGAATTTAGTAATGTTTCCAGAAAATACATTAGAGAATTGAGAACAATATTATATGCTTGGGAAAGATTTGGAAAAGTAAATGCCTCGAACGTGTATTTTAGATTACATCCCAGTCGTCAAGATGAACCAGATCTAACACCAGTTTTATATGGGAAAATATCTTTCTTAAAATTTATCAGAAGTGGGAAAGATCCAATATACAGGAAGTTTAAAAATAGGCTTAATCGTTTAATAGACCCACACTCAGTAGACTTACCTGTTAGTGCAATTGATGAATTGAAACGTGCAATATGGGTAATTAAAACTTCTGTCGGATATACTGGCACAGCTTTCATGTTGAGAGATGTTGGGCTTGTAACTTGTTATCATGTTATAGATGGTGCTTGTGGAATAGTTGAAGTTTACAACTCTGAAACTAAGGACGTATACAAAGCTGAGGTTGTAAAACAAAGCTCTATTCCTGATTTAGCAGTTTTAAAAATATTAGCACCAACAACAGTAACATTCTTTAGTCTTGAAAAAAGCACAATTGAAACTCCTCAAATTAAAGAGGCTATAACGGTTGTTGGATTTCCTGGATATAGAACCAATGACACTCCACAATGTTACGAAGGAAAAATTAGTTCAAAAAGTAACGGTATAGGAATACTTAGTATTGAGAGATTTACAATTGATAAACCGATTTACAAAGGAATGAGTGGTTCACCAGTAGTTGATAAAGACAATGGTGTTCTTGGTGTTGCGGTTCATGGGGCAGTTGACCCTTCAAGAAGTTCAACTGTGTGGGATTATGGTATAACACCAATACAGTATATTGATGGATTATCTTAACTTATACAAAAAAGAATAATTAAAGCCCGAGTTTATTTCTTATTTTATCCGATATAACCCCTTTATTAAAAACAGACTCTATATCTTCTTGAATCACTACATTAGATTTTCTTGAGTAGACACCTCCACTTCTTTTTATAAAATCTGTAACTTCTGTAAATTTTGTCTGACTTAACAGCCCACTTATATTGAAACCATTACGAAATTCTTTCCTTTTAAGGAGTACATCTCTTTCACTCATCATATGGAAATGCTGACAACCTAAATACGAAGCATCTTCATCAAGGTGCATTCCTCTTGGATGGGGCTCACGCGATTCCCAATCATTTCTGAGTATCTCCATGCGATATTCTTGAGGATAAGTTATCCCACTCTTTGTAAGAACGTGAAAAAAATAAACACCTGCTAATTTTTTTGTCAGTAATTTATACTTTGCATTAACTTCACCTGTAGATTCTTCTAATGACCTGAAGTCCATGTATGCTGAACGTGGCTTAATACAAGCTAGATGTTCAGCGTCAGACATTGGCATAAAAATTAAGCTCTTACTAAGTTTAGATTAAGTTCAACACCAAGATTTTCGTCACCACCTAAAGTTGCGTTAAGTGCTTGCATAGGCGCAGTACTGTAGGCAACATCTGTAAGTGCCTTTGCTCCATACCCATCGAGTGAATCTAGTACTTCATCAAGAATAGCTATTTCATTTTTATCTAAAGCGGAAGTATCTAGTTTCTTTTCTTCGTTGAAAGAATAAATTATTGTTTCAGAATCGCCTTTGTATTCTGGTGTTGCTATTAATACACCACTTTCAAGTAATTGGTCTAATTCTGTGTAGATACTTTTGTCAAAAGGTCCATAAAAGTATCTGATATATGTAAAATTTGAAATCTTCTCACTACCATTTTTAATACTAACTAAATCAACTAAATAGCATAATTTAATTAACACAGTTACTGAAGCATGAGGGTGCTTCTTTGTAAGGTAGCTAAGAAGCTGAAGATTCTTAGTAAGCATATCTTTAGTATAGTCTTTATTAAGACTATTAACACTACTCTTTTCCCCAGATTGTTGCAAGTGCTTTACTTTCATAATATATGATGACGTTTTTACATGAAAATTCTTACTTATTTTATAGAACTCGAAGTAAATAATTCTGTTCCAACGTCGTCCCAGAGCCCCAGCTTGAGTTTTTAGAAAAAGAAAAGCCCACCGAAGTGGGTCTGCAACTCTTGATTGACTGGAATTTATTTTACAAATTAATTCTGAACTCAAATCCGTGAGAAATAAAGCCCAGATGTTTGTATAAGTCGTGAACTTTCTCTCGTTCGAAACGACTTGTTGCAATAATCTTGTAACAGCCTTCTTGTTTAGCTATTTCAATGATCTTTTGCACAAGAGCTGTGGCGTGACCTTGCTTTCTGTGATTAGAGTCAACCCACACATCTTCAAGAAGGCCGTAAGGTTTTAAGTGGAGGTCATTTTTGATCAATACAAGCCAAGCTCTTCCAATTTCCATATCTTCAATCTGGACGGATAGCCGGATAGACTTGGTTGGGACTTCGGTTACGGTAAGCATTTGTATTCTCCTTTGTGCTATTGATTTTATTCTACACTTTTATATAAATTAATTCCACCTTCGTCCCACAGTCCCAGCTCGTAGTTTTAACAAAAACAAAACCGCCAAACAAAACTGACTTGGCGGTTTTGTTTGGCGGCAACGAATGCCTCATCATCCTTCGTAGAGTTGTTGTTCCGGAACTTCAGCGATGACGGTGTCTCCCTTCTTCACAAAGCCGGAACAAATAACGAACCCCACGACGCCTCGCCGACGCTTGGCATGCTTCGTGAATGCCCCCGCAAGTTTCTCTTGTCCTGGAAACTGCGCTTGAATCATCTCGCCGGGCAGATGGCAAGGGTTATTTTCTTTATGAACACAAAGTACAGTTGAGCGCAGCTCGCCTTTCTGCCCCTTGAAGAATAGTTGAGTTCCCGAAGGGAGCTGGGTAAACCTCGGAATTCCGGAGATCACAAGGTTTTCACCCAGAAGTCCATGATTGATGCCCGGGATATATATGAGCTGCGAGATTTCATCAAGCTCCTCCTGGGAGACCGCGCTCCACTGTCTTGCATTGAAGCACTCCATACCTTTCGGAAGACCGAAACGAAGAATGCTCGAATCGCGAATGTCTACGAGACGTGGCCCGTAGTGGTTGTCATGCAGCACACCCTGCCCCTGGATCAGTTTGATCTTTTCCGATGGGGTGGAAACATGTGTGTCATGTTGGTGGGCAACGAGCACGGTCTTAACGTAGCCGGTCATTTGGAAAGATGGAATGTTCATATCGAACCCTTTCTTGGTTGTCTGACAGTATCCTACCTCTTTTCCAAAAAAAGTTCCAACTTCGTCCCATGGCCCCAGCTCGCTTTTTTAGATATATGCGCTAGACTTTACACATATGACCCAAAACAACGCACTCATAACGGATCCAGTGATTTCGGCGCATCAGCCTCATAAGTACTTAATCATTTTTGCGATGCTGTGGGTTACGGTTCTTCTTGTAGGGGTATTTACTTCTTTAAAAACTTTTTACATAGGGACGTTTGTTTTCTCAGTTGGTGCGTTAGCGTATCCATTTGTTTATATTTTTGCTGATATCTTTACTGAAGTATATGGATACAGAGTTACTAGAAAAGTCGTATGGACTGGATTTGGATGTATGTTACTAGCTTCAACACTTACATACATTTACAGCATCGTTCCAAACCCGTCATTTGAATTAAATGATGCATTCAACGCTATCTTTAAAGCTTCACCAATCGTTGCTGTTGCTTTTATTGTTGCGTTCTTTTCTGGTGAACTGACAAACTCATACATAGTTGCGAAAATGAAACTGCATTTCAAAGGAAAGTATCTCAATGCAAGACTTGTGATTTCAACATTATTCGGACAAATCGTAGATAACGGAATTGCTTTCTTTGCTGTCTTCTACTTTGCCGGATGGTTTACTCTTCCAGAGCTTGTACCGCTTGTTATATCTACTGTGCTTTTCTGTACTACATGGGAGGTTCTTGCCCTACCAGTTACTAGAAGGGTGATTAAAATTGTTAAGGAGAAGGAGGGGTTGGATACCTACGATCACGGGACAAACTTCAACCCGTTTGCTTTGAAGTAGAAACTAAAACCGTTCGAATATCGTCCCACAGTCCCAGCTAAGTAAAATAACTATACAGAATAAAGAAATCTATACTTTAATCTTTGGTGTGTTTACATAAATAAATGATATAATTATCAAATGTTATATCTACTTGCCGGCGCGTCACGTTCAGGAAAGACACTACTTGCACGTAGGGCTGTTGCTGAAAAACAGATCCCCTATTTCCCTCTCGACGTTCTCTTCGGTGCGGTTGTACATGGCGTCCCAGAGATTGGTTTGAAGTACCAAGATTCTTTGCTTGATAGACCAAAGAAAATATGGCCACTAGTAAATCACTTCTTTAATTTCTTTTTCAAAGAAGAACGTGACTATCTCATCGAAGGTGATTCACTTTTGCCAAGCCAAGTTAGTGAGCTTATTGATGCCGGGAAACCAGTTAAGTGTTGCTTCTTAGGTTACGCAGAGTTAACGAAAGATGAAAAGCTTGCCTTGGTAAGAGAGCATCATCAGGGTGATATAGACTGGACGAAGAGTGTTTCTGATGAAGAAATGTTGTCCATGATTGATGAAATGATTGAGTTTAGTAAATACTTGAGGCAAGAATGTGAGAAATACGCGATTAAATATTTTGATGTGTCGCATGATTTTGAAGGTGTTCGAAATGAGGCTTTTGAATATCTCTTTGGGAAATAATTGTTCCAACCTCGTCCCACAGAATTATCCAATGCTATACTACAAGTATGCAACAAGTGAAATATATTTTCATGGTATCCCTCCCTGTTCTCGTTATGATTGGACTTATTCCAATTATTCTAAATGATTATTATTTAACGTTACTCTACATCTTAATAATTTCTCTTTCACTTTATCTTATTAAATGTACTAAAAAAGATATTTTCGTTTTACTTTTTGGATTTGTTGTAATGATTATATTCGAATACTTTTTTATAGCTACTGGAGTAGAGACATTTACCAGAAATTCCTTATTTGGAATTATGCCAGTATGGCTCCCATTTTTGTGGGGGTATGGATTTGTGGCTATTAAGCGTGGAATCGAAGCTCTTACTTTTTAAGATTTGTTCCAATTCATCCCCTCAAGTACGAAGTATGTTGTTAGTTTGCTATAATTAAATGCATGATTAAAGAATATATTGAATATCTTAAAGACAATCCGAAGAAGCTTTGGTTCAAAAGAAAGCTCTATGGCTGGGGTTGGACCCCAGCGACATGGCAAGGGTGGCTAGCTATTTTTGTCTACGTAGAGCTTCTTGTTGGCCTTAGTTTAATTGTTGATAAAAACGCACCAGCACGAGAAGTTCTCTTTACTTTTATCGTGCCAGTGGCACTATTAACCGCTGGCCTCATACGTATTTGTTATGTAAAAGGAGACAAACCAAAATGGCAATGGGGTTTTTCTAAGGAAGATAAGTAGGTTTCAGTGTCGTCTTCATCAAATGATATAATCAACCATATGGAAAATATTGCGGAAAAGGTTTTACCAATTATTCGTTCAACAAGAAGCATTACTCTACCCTTTTATGGCAAGGTAGAAGTAATTGCACAAAAGGATGAGTCACCACATAACGTGGTTACACAACTTGACCATGACGTTGAGTCATATCTTAAAACTGAATTTAATAAAATTGACCCAACGATAGAATTTGCTGGTGAAGAATTTGGTGGTAGCCGTGATCACAAGAAACTATGGCTTGTGGACCCGATAGATGGGACTCTGCACTTTGTTAGAGGGATGCCATTTTGTACAACAATGGTTGCTTTGATTGAAGATGGTCAGGTAATTTTTTCTGCGATTTATGATTTTAGAAATGATGTGATGTATCATGCAGAAAAAGGTAAAGGTGCTTTCGAAAATGGGAAAAGAATCAGTATTAGTAGTCGCCCTACAAATCAATCAGTTGTCGCTCTAGAAACTAATCAGGCTAAACCGGCAAATGTAGAACTCAGAAATAAGGTGCGAGAAAAATCTCTCTTGCTACAGACAATATGTTCTGGTTATGAATTTGTGCTGGTTGCCACGGGAAAAATAGAAGCAAGAATATGTTATGACCCGTTTGGAAAAGATTATGACTTCGCACCTGGAAGCCTGTTGGTGTCTGAGGCGGGTGGAGTTGTTGTTAATATTGGAGCTACTACCTACGATTATAGAAACACAAACCTCATAGCAGGAACCCCAAGTTTGGTGGAAGACTTTACAAAAGGATCATCAGCGATTTTCCCATTGGTTGATTAAAAACTGTTTGAATTTCCTTCTTCAATTCGTGATTTTTTAGAACAAAGAAGTGCTATAATTGTTTCACTATGAACAAAGTTACACATTTTGAATTTCCGTGGGACGATAAAGATAGAGCAAAATCTTTTTATCAAAACGTCTTCGATTGGAAACCTTTTGACTGGGAACAATTTGGCTACACGAGTTGGCAAACAGGAGAGGTCAATGAAAAAATGCAACCAGTCGAAGCAGGTTTCATTAATGGTGGCTCCAGTAAACGTGACCCCGCTATGCCTCATCCAATGTTTTATGTTGATGTCGCGGATATTGATCTAGCGTTACAAAAAATTGTTGAGAATGGTGGCGCTGTTGTGCGAGGTAAGACGCCTCTGGGAGAAAATGGAGAAATGGGATTCTTGGCTTGGTTTAAGGATTCCGAAGGAAATATTCTCGGTCTCTCGCAGTACAAAAAACAAGATGCATAATGCCTGATCGGCCTATCTTAGTAGATTAAATGTACGTATGAAAATATTTCTCATTACTGATATTCACCACGGAGAGAACTCCAATTATCCAACTCTGAGAGGACTAGAATATGTAAACGTGTACGGTGAAGAGTATGAAAAATTGATACCTAAGTTGAAGGGTGAAATGGATGCCTGTGATTTAGTTATTAATCTTGGTGATTTTATTCATGACGAGAATGCTGAAAAAGATGTCGAAACATACAAGGAAGCATTGACTCTTCTTTCAACAAAGACAACAGTAAAACATGTTGCTGGAAATCATGACGTAAGAAATCTCACCAGAGAAACATGGGCTTCGCTCGTTGGTGAGAAGAAGAGTTATTATTCATTTGACTTGGGTGGTTACCATCATGTCGTGCTCGATGGTAATGTTACTGAGCCTCGAGGTCCTTACTATATAAGTGAAGAGCAGCTCGTGTGGCTAAATGAGGATTTAGAAAAGACAGAGCATAAAGTTATTGTGTACTGTCATCATCCACTCGATAATCAAAGCATGGAGAATAATTATTATTTTAAGGAACGACCAGAGCGCGCATCAATCAATAATAAATTCTTTGTAAGGAATGTCTTGAAGAAATCTGAGAAAGTTCTTGCTGTCTTCAGTGGACATACACATTTTTACAGTAAAGAAGAAATGGATGGGATAATATATTTTACTGTTCCTTCATTTATGGAGAATGATGGGAATCATAATCCGAAAGCAGAGTATGGAATTGTTTCATTGGGCGGTGATACGGTAACTCTTGCTATCAAGAAGGTAGATGTATTGTAAATAAGAGGAGAAGGAGTCTTTCTTTTCTCAATTTAAAAAATAAAAAAGCCCCGCGTGATGCGGGGCGTGTTTTCAGAGAGTTCCCTCTCAGGGTTTGGGAAGGTCCTGCCTGATTCGTTGCAGTTGGCCTTCGATGCGGATAAGGGCGTCCCCTACCACACTTCTTGAATCCCACTGGCCACTTTTGACGAGCCATTTAGTCAATTTTGCGAGATCGTCCTCTATCCGCGAAAGCGGAAGATTCAGCCATTCGGCTAGTTCATTGTCGTTCATGATGGTTTCGAAACGGGCTCAGTCCGCGAAGAGATTTAACGGATCCTTCTCCACCGGATTCTTGAGCTTTTCGATCTCGGCATCCACCCATTCTGGAGGGACGCGCGCCTGCACTTCTTTGGCGAAGTCGTCACGCACTTCTTTCGGCACCAAGGAAAAGAGGATGCCGCAGAAATTGCATTCCCGTGGCTGAACAAGTTCCTTGAAGATGGATTCAAGTCTCAAAGGCAGATGCTTTGAGGTCGGACTGCCGAGGGTGAAGCCGTCAGTAGAAATTTCAGAAAACCGTCTGCAGAAAGGGCACTCGATCTCGGCTTCGAAATGGAGTGCCGGGGTGCCTGTTGCACTCGATTTTCCGGCGAAGTTAGTGAGCCGGACCACGGGTTTCCAGTTAAAGATGTTCATGATTCTATCCTTGTTGGTTGATGAAAGGGCTACGTCGTCAACTCTAGAGTATTTGGAATAAAGTGTCAACTTTAGAATCTCACACCTTCTTTCCTGCTATACTCATTCTTATCATCATGTCCGTACACGCGCTCACCTACCCCTCCACTGAATCGAAAGAATATAGCAAAGCACGGTATCATTATTTATTACAAATCATCTTCGGTGAGACTATTGCTATTGATTATTGTAGAAAAATGTCAGCTTTCGCACCCAATGCTTACGCTCGGGATTTTCTCTTGAAACAACAGAGAGAAGAGGACATACACCTTGAACTGCTCACAGCATATGTGGGATCACATCCACGTAATGATTCTCAGGTATCTCCATATCTTCGTACCATGGATAAAGAAATGTCTAATGCTATCGAAAGAAAAGATTATGAAGCGTGCGTCTTCATACAAAATTTCATCGTAGAAGGATTGAATATTTCTTTCTTGAGGGAACTTGAGCATCATACAGATGGGGCACTCAGTGAATTATCCGGTAAGATTTTGAATGAGGAGATTGGTCATATGGAATTCGGGGTGAGCGAGGTCACAAGAATGCTTAAGGAGGATAAGACGGGCGTACTACGAAAAAGATTCCTTACACTGCAACGTACCATTCTCTATAATTCCGTAGGACTTTCTTTTGACCTTGCAAGAGAAGCAAAAGATCTAGGAATCCCCTTGCCTGAATTTGTGAACAATACGGTGAAGGAACATTTCGAACGTACACGTGTGGCAGGTCTTAGATTGCCCCTCATCGACAGAATATTTTTCAAAGGAGTAATTGTGCTGTTTACGGTAGTATAAAAATAAAACCGCCGGAGCGGTTTGTTCAAGTTGTACCTTTTGTTTTTCATGTCATAGGCCAGTCATCATCTCCGTCATTTTCATCACCCCCTCCGCCAGTAATTGGACCAGGGTCGTTTACTGCTTCCGGTGGGGATGAGGGAAATGAAGGTATTCCTTTGGCTGGGTCTGGAAGTGTATAGTTCATACTTCCTCCTCCTTGTTTAAATGCCGCTTGAAGAAAGGAGCATCCAACGGCCGTGGGTAACCACCTCACCATTGTGGCCGCAACGAGCTCTGCAACTTCCCATTCGCGTGCAGTACAAGGAATTGAGTTTTTTCGCGGATCGTCTTCGTCTGCTTGCAGAAAAGTGCCGAGTAGACGATTGTTTGCCCCGTTATTCCGCTGAGCCCATTCGATAGCAAAACCAAGTTCAAGCATACTGGTTACTTCTTGTGGATGAAAGGTTCTCATAACTCTTTCAAATCTCAAGCCTCGACATTCGACCGGAACCATTTCTAGAATCTTTTCTAAATCAATCTCGTTTTGGGAGAGTATGCCCAAGCCATTTTTTGGAAGTGCTTCCATGATTCTTCTCCTAAGAACAAAAGATGTTTGCACTCTACTACCTTTTTAGAATAATTACAACAACCTTTTTCTTATACACATAAAAACAGCGCTCTTGGGAGAGCGCTGAGGGGTGCGTCACTTGTTCACACGAACAAGCAGACGGTTCTCCGGATGGCCGCACGGGCCAGTGGATGTTTCTGTACTTTTGCCGACGCCCATGGGGACATCGCGTAGTAGAGTCTGATGACCTCTCTTCCGAATTTGCTTTGTTTCAAGACGGCGTCTCGGAAGTGACGAAGCCGTACCACCTGGAGAGCGTGCTTGTCTTGGAACACCCCCTCGGAAAAGAAGCATCCGTCATCCTTTCTTTCGGCGTAATTTTCGCCGTAGCCACCGCCTCCGCTATCACCATCGCTGTCGTTGCCGTATTCTGACAAGATAGACTCCCTATATCTGACAACATTGTCAAACCAAAGAGTATATAAAAATAAAAGGTGTGTCAATTTTATTTTGTGGAATATGGTACTATTACGATATGGATATTTGGAAACATGGCACATACATTGACACTTGGTCTTTGGTACATTTTTTGTCTGGAGTTCTTCTTTCTTCACTTTTTTACAAACTTGGATTTGGATTTACGTTGGCCCTAGTCTGCTCTTTCTTTATTCTTCTTGCATGGGAGGTTTTTGAGTGGGCGATTACTATTATCGAGCCATCAGCAAACGTCATCATGGATATGGTTTTTGGGACGCTTGGATTTCTTTTAGGATTCTTTCTTCTTGTGAATATGGGTGTCTCTTTTTGGATTCTTTTTTGTCCGACGGCACTCACCGCTTTTGTGCTTTCTTTTTGGGGATTCTTTGATTTTTTATCAAAAGGCTATCGATAAAATCACACTCTTTCAGAATCATTTTCGTATATAAAAGGAATTATCTCATTATGATATAATTAGAAGTATATGAATAACCGAAAACTTCAGCTTCCTTTTTTGATTTTACTTCTTGCAGGGATTTTACTTTTATCATTTTTTATTCTCAAGCCATTCTTGGCCCCGCTTGCCTTGGCTGCAATGTTCGCAGTCGTGCTTCAGCCTCTATATAGGAAGCTCTTGCGTGTTTTTGGTAATAGAGAGGCACTTGCTTCTCTCTCTACTGTTTTTGTGAGTCTCGTTTGTATTATTTTGCCTCTCACATTTCTAGGCACTCAAATATTCCATGAAGCAGTTGCGCTCTACAGCTCTACGATTCAGGGAGAAAATAGACAAGACCTCGCTGTCACTGTACTTCAAAGCGCTGGGCAGACATTTGAAAAGATAGTACCTGGAACAGGTGAATTTTTCTTGAATCTTTCCGCAAATCTCGATATGTATATCAAGCAAGGTCTTTCATGGCTTATCGAACATCTCGGTGTTGCTCTTTCAGGAATCTCTGCACTTCTTCTTAACCTTTTCATTTTCTTTATTTCACTCTACTACTTACTCCGAGATGGTTCTAAGGTAAAAGATGCAATCATTAAGCTAAGTCCTCTTGATGATAAGGATGATAAAATTGTTTTTGAACGCCTCGAGTCAGCGGTGAACTCTGTTGTAAAAGGAAGCCTCCTTATTGCTCTTATACAAGGAATTCTCACTACTATTGGATTCACAATCTTCGGAATTCCAAATAGTATCCTCTGGGGAACGCTTACGGTTATAGCGGCACTTATTCCTGGAATTGGTACAGCGCTGATCATTATTCCGGGCGTCATCTATCTCTTCGTCGTTGGAAATACTGTTTCTGCTGTAGGTCTCATGATATGGGGAGCTATTGCTGTCGGTATGATTGATAATGTTCTTGGTCCGAAGCTTGTTGGTCGTAAATTACAGATCCATCCACTCTTTGTTCTTCTCTCTGTTTTGGGTGGTATTATCTTTTTCGGCCCTATTGGTATTTTCTTAGGCTCTCTTACGATGAGTTTACTCTTTGCGTTTATTTCTATTTACACATATCTTGTAAATGATGTTGTGGAAAAATAATTCATGTACCGCTCATGACTGAACATCCAAATGACCCTCTGTATGGAAAAACACTTCAGTCTATCGTAGAGTATCTTGTTGATTATTATGGATGGAAAGATCTCGGTGAAAGCATTACTATAAAATGTTTCACCACTGATCCAAGTGTTTCTTCGAGTCTTAAATTTTTACGAAGAACACCATGGGCACGTCAGAAAGTAGAAGAGCTCTATATTGCAACAGTAGAGAGGCCCCGTAGATAAACTATTCACAAAAACAAAAAGAGGAATATACTTTAGTGTATTAGTAACAATAAGAATATTTTTATGAACAATAACAAAATCGGTCTTTTGTTTGCAGTGCTTATCGGAGGACTTCATGCGTTTTGGTCACTTCTTGTTTTCTTAAATCTCGGCCAAAGTTTCTTTGATGTTATTTTTTGGGCACATATGATTACGCCAATGTTTTCAGTTGGCCAGTTTAATGGAGTAGCATCTCTTACACTGATTGTATGCACGACACTTATCGGCTACCTCTTTGGTTTTGTTATTTCAGTGCTTTGGAACAGGCTTCATTCTGATGCTCAGTAGTAGTATTGAATACTAAAAACTACACCCGTATGGGTGTAGTTTTTATTTGTAATACAACAAAAGACTAATTGTTTTCTGTTGTTGTGCTTACAGGAAGAGTTCCTGTTGCTGTAGTGTTCCACTGTCCAGCATGCATGCGATACATCATTCCTTGTCGGTCTGTAGGATTTCCTCCGAACTGATTATTGGAATATCTCATCATCCCCCTCCCTTCATAATTTCTTCCTCTGTGGGATCCGATACCCAGACCAAATAGTATTCCTATAATAAACGCGACGATGACACCTCCTGTAATAATCGCCTTCTTTTTGTTGATGGTAAATGTTTCCATATGTTGTATGTAGATTAGTATTCTTTTTAGAATAGCCACGCCTTCAGAAACATTCTATGGCATATCTTACCTCTACTACGTATTTCTTTTCTTGTTTCTTTCACTTCGAGAATAAACCTTTAGATAAGGTTGGTTTCTATGAATTTATCGCCTTCTTTCATTATTTCAAAGTCACCTAAACGTGCCCATCTGGTAGTCATTTTCATGAAGAGCATTTCTCCGTCTTCTATCTGACTCACGGGCGGCATGATGAGATGCTCTGAGGCGAGGGCTACGAGTTTTGCGAAGTATTCATTTTCTTCACGTGGATCAGTGTCTTTTGCTGCGACTCCTTCAAGCTGAATAGTACGGGCCGGGTGTTCTGTTGTAATAACAAATGCAACGTGAGGATTTTTTGTTATATTTTTATATTTTCTACTTCCTTCGCGTGTGATGAAATAAATATTAAGAGCATCATCGTGCACGTAATAGAGGCTTGCAAGTTCGGGGTGGCATTCTTCGTTTACGGTACTTATTACTCCAAGTGGTTGATGAAGCGACGATAATACTTCTGCAATTTTGTCTTCGGTGTTCATGTATGAAGTGTAGTTCTTTGTGAGGTTCTTGTCTATAGAAAAAGTGATGCAATTAATCTTGTACTGTAACTTTGATTCCGACATCTGCCCACTCATACAGTTCTTTTGCTTTTTCTGGTGACATGTTCACACAACCACTAGACCAACGCTTTCCAAAATGGTCATGCCAGTATGCTCCATGAATCACTGCCCCATCTTCGGTGAAGTAAAGATTCCACGGCACACCAGGGAGATCGTAGTACTTTTCGCTGATACCAATAAGAGGTCCTTGCATGTAACGGCTCGGAGTTTTTCTATAAATGTTAAAAATTCCACGCGGTGTGAGTGAGCCTTCTATTCCTGTCGATACAGGTTCTTCCATAAAAAGCACATCGCCATCATACGCATAGAGTTTTTGTGAAGAGCGGTCAACGATGATATGTTTCGAACTTGTCGAAACCACATTTTCCAAAAGTTCTTGTGGGCCTTCGTCTAAAAATAATTTTGCATACGTAGAGGAAACATACCAGTCGCCCGTAACTCGTTCTGGGTAGCGGAGCCACTCATCAAAGGTTACCTTGTACCACGTTTCTCCGTTCGTCACCACTTTATTCTCAACTTTAAGAACAATACCATTACGAAGTTTTGTGACCGCTTCTGATGTACTGCTTGGTTCTTTTCGAACATTGACACATGTTCCTGTAAAGTACGGTCCGCAGCTATCTATAATCTCAACGTATTCAAAGAGCTGCTTCTTTTGAAGTATCGGTATTTCTTTCTGAAGAGGGGCAATGATATGAGAGATGAAGGATGCTTCTTTGCTTTCATCAGGAGCAGTAACCAAAGAGACGGCAAGTATCGCCACAAGAAGTGCAAGGAGAAAAAGTATCGTTTTTCTTGAGATTTTGTTCATGTAGCTCATTCTAAACCTTTCTTGGAAGAGTGCAACGTTAAGGTTTTGATACTAAAAGCCTATTCCTTTAATGATTGATAAAAAATTATGGTACACTTTTATGTATGTTGAATCCTTTCTTTTTCTTATATGTCTAAAAAATATACATACCAGATTCTTTTTCTTACAGCTATGAGCATTCTCTTTTGTGCAATCTTTTTTCTTGTTTTACGTTACCGACACATGGCAAGTAATGTAACTTTTCACACAAGACATATTCGCGGAAGTGAGGTGCAGGTTGAAAACATACAGCCCTGGATGACGTTTGGGTATATCAATCAAACATTTATGATACCGGAAGAGTATTTAAAAAATAGAATGCGCATTACAGATGAAAAGTATCCGAACATAACACTCAATAAGGAATCTATAACAAGCGGAGTCCCCGTATCAATTTTTCTTGTGCTGATCAAAGATGATGTTCGTACGTATCTGGATTCCCTAAAACATAAACAGAGGTAGCATGATTACGATTCTTGATTCAGTACTTTCGTTCCTCCTGCTCTATAAATATGTTGCGCTTTTTTTGGTTTCTTATCTTGCGGCACTTGTGGCGCCGCTTCCGTCGAGTGCTGTTCTCGCTGCGTCAGGCGCATTCGCGGCCCAAGGATATTTTAGTCTTACATGGGTTCTTGTCGTAGCATTCCTCGGTAATTTTTTTGGGGATTTGACGGGTTATGTTTTGGCTCGTTTGTACGGTGTCGAGATATTACAAAAAATAGGATTTAGAAGAATCTTGGCTTCTCGCTTGTATGAATCTGTCATCCTTTACCTTAGAGAGTTCTCGTACTCTCTTATTTTCTTTAGTAGATTTTTGACAACTGTCGGTCCTTTGGTGAATATTCTTGCAGGGCTTGGAAAAATGAAATACAAAACGTTTTTTATGATCGAAATCGCTGGGGAAATCGCCTACGTTCTCTTATATGGGCTGGTTGGTTATTTTTTGGGAAGTGAATGGGAGCAGAATATTGAGTTTTTGTTTGAGGCGACGTTCGTGATTGTCTCTCTAGGCATTATGCTCATGCTTATTGAGTATCGTCTTTTCAAAAGAATGAGGAGACTTTCAAGACGCTAACCGTATCTTTATGAAATTATTTTTTAATACCTATTACAAATATATTCTCCTTTTTTTCTTTGTTTGTGTATGGCTATGGTCCGCATGGTACCCAGCAAGTGAAAAGAATTGGTTTTTAGAAAATAAAACAGTGTTTCTTTCTGTTCCTGTTGTCTACTTTTTTTGTGTTTGGTATATTCAGTTTTCAAAATTGTCGCTTACATTGATTACGATATTTATCATGCTACATCTTGTTGGATCTCATTACAATTACGGGTCTGTACCATTCGGTAAAACTATAGGAGATATCTTTAATGTGAACGATAATATGTACGATAAATTCGTCCACTTTTCTTTTGGGCTTTTAATTGTGTATCCACTTCGTGAATTTTTCTTACGCGTTGCACAGATAAAAGGTTTTTGGGGTTACCTCGTTCCTTTCATGGCCGTACTCACACTTGGAGTGTTCTATGAAATTTTTGAATGGGTGACCGTGCTCAAGTACGATGCGGCCATAGGGTACTTATTTATCGGAGGCAATGACCCTTTTGATACAACAAAAGATTTGTTATCTGCGGGACTCGGCGCATTGCTTACCTTAAGCACACTTGCACTTTTCGCATATACGAGATCGCGGCATAGATTTCGTAAAGGGATGGGAAAGAGTTTTATCCGTGATAATGCTACGTTTCCAAAAGAAGATATTTTTCTTCATGAAAATATAGAAAAGGAAAATTAACGAACTCTTTCTAGTACGCTTCTATTTACGATAATTATTTTGGAAGCGAGAAGAGAAGTCTTGTCACTTTTCATAAATCCAAAAACATACACCTTTGTATTATTTTCTAACGCTGAAAAGAGAACGATGTTTTCTTTTCCTGTCGCGACTATTGTATCTTTTACAATTTCTATCACCAGCGATGTTGTTCCTGTTCGTAAAACAAAAGACCCTTGTTCTTTATTAATACCCTCAATTAAACCTTTCTTTACTTGTTCAGTGGAGGAGAAAAGCGGTTTTAATTCGTACTCCTTAGCGAGAGGATTCGTCTCGGGTGAAGTGAAAAGAGTGCTGGGTTGTAAGAACGATGCTTGTGTTGCAGCGTATGCAAGTGGGACTAAAAGAACCATTCCAAGTATGATGGTGTATCTTTTGATGCGAGAAATAGATGTAAAAAATTTCATAGATTCTTTGTATATATACCCTTATGACGTATATTTTTCTTAAATCTTACAAAGAGACGTATACTAAAGGTCTATGGATCAAGAAATAAAAACTATACTAGACACGCAAGGTGCAAAAATTGAGGCGATATATGTTTCTGTGGAAAAGACGAGAAAGTATTTTCTTACTACGATGTGGGTTACAGTACTCGCCATCCTTCTTCCTTTGCTTGGGTTATTCTTTGTCCTCCCTTCTTTCCTCTCGACATATATCGAAGGACTAACACAGTATTAAACGCTTCTCGTTTTTTTTGGTAAACATTCCATGTCTATACCTTTAGCAACACTTACTACTCCAGAAAAGATTCAGGATTTTTTGGATTCGATTCCTTTTAACTACGAGGAGCACGGGGAGACTTGTATGTCCCCTATGCGTGTGCTTTCTTTAAAGAAAGCACACTGCATCGAAGGCGCAATGCTCGCTGCGTGTGCACTTGCACAATCAGGTCGTAAACCTCTCGTGATGAGTTTAAAGGTGAGAAAGGATGATTATGACCATGTGATTGCTCTTTACAAACGAAATGGTTATTGGGGTGCTATTAGTAAAACGAATCATGCAGTACTTCGTTATCGAGATCCGATTTACAAAACAATACGCGAGCTCGCCCTCTCCTATTTTAATGAATATTTTTTGACAACAACAGGAGAGAAAACATTAGAGGGGTATTCCAAGCCAATTAATCTTAATCGATTTGGGACAAAGTGGATTTCGTCAGATAAAGATTTGTGGCATATTGCAGAAACTATTTTTGATATACATCATATCCCTATTGTTCCAGAAGAAAATAAAAAATATATTCGTAATGCGACGAAGCTAGAGTGCCAGTCAGCAGGAATTCCTGATTGGAACAAAAACGGTAAGCGTTTGTAGTATACTTTCTCCATATGGCAAGCCTATCCCGCACAGTATCTGGTCTCCTTGTTTTCTTTATGATCACAATTATTGTTGCTGGGATTTTGTATCGCCTACAAACAAAACCATGTGCGGCACCGCTTACGTACAGAATAGGTTCCTTTGATGAAAACTTTGGTATATCTAAAAAAGATTTTCTTGCAGCACTCGAACAATCTTCTGCCGTTTGGTCGACATCTGTTGGTAAGAATTTATTTATGTATGATCCGAAAGGTGATCTTACGGTGAATCTCATTTATGATGAGCGTCAAAAAGTGACACAGCAAAATTTGGAACTACAAGCTGATGTGAAAAAGACAGGAGAGCTTGCTGGTTCAATAAAGGAAGAGTATACAAAACTTGAAGCAGATCTTGCTGTCAGTAAAGAGGCTTATGCTTCCGACCTTGCACGTTTTGAAAGTGACCAGAATGCGTATCAGACACAGGTAGAGTATTGGAACAATCAAGGAGGAGCTCCTGCTGCCGAGTATCAAAAGCTTGTAGCTCTACAGCGAGAACTTGAAACAAAACAATCCTATCTCGAATCAAAGCGCCTCGCATTAAATGCGCAAGTCGATCAAGTTAATGCTTTTATTCAAAAATATAATCTTCTTGTGCGTGATGCAAATGTACGCATCGGAACTATCAATGCTCGTGCCGGAAAAGAATTTCAGGAAGGAACCTATGATCCGAGTACTCGTACGATAAATATTTATGAGTTTAGTACACAATACAAATTACTGCGTATTCTTGCACATGAGTTTGGCCACGCCCTTTCTCTTGACCATAATACCAACCCTCTTTCTATTATGTATGAACTCAATACCGCAAACACTCTGACGCTCAGCAATGAAGATATTCAGTCACTGAAAACAGTTTGCAGCCTACCGTAATGCCTCTTTTGTAAGATTTCGGACGTGTATTCGTCATAAGAAGTACTATGCTTACAAATATTGCTATCGTGCTACTTGTTCTTTGGCTACTCGGAGTTGTTAGTGGGCATTCCCTTGGTAAATTTATTCACGTACTCCTTATTGTCGCCATTGTCCTTTTTATTCTTCGTCTTTTTTAAATTTTTGTTTCTACGATCTCAGCACTATTTTGTTTTTCTATCCAAAACTTTACTCGTCCAACAATACGGCTTTGATCAACTTTAACCGTGACACGCCAAAGTCCCTCCGTAATATTTTCTTTATGAGAATAAGCACGGTAACCGTCGTCCCTTCCTCCTGCTAAGGTGAAGGAAATAACAGTTGACGGAATCCATCTTTTTTTTGTCGTATCATAATATTCCCAAACATGTGTAATCGGCGCCGTCAGTTCGGCGGGTGCATCTATTGAACTAAAAAAGAACACACCATTATCTACTGGCGTAAGACGATACACAGGAGTACGATACTTCGCCATAAATCTACTATCAACTTCTTCTCTCGCAAGGTATTCCCCTTCTTCTGTACGAATAATGTTGTGGTAGGTTCCGCCTGCATGCAATGATAATGGAACAGCAGGAATAACATTTAAGAAATAAAGCATACCAACAAACATCGGTATTCCTACTGCAAGAGCATATCCACGGGAAGTTTCATCTTTTGCTGTTTCGGACATGAACTGTAAAAAATAAATATACACGATTGATACGAGTACTGAGATTCCTATTGATATAGCAAACGCCATATCGTTTTGGGTTTTGAGAACCAAAGGAATATTGAATATCGTATAAAAAAGAACAGCAATAAAAAGAACTCCCACATCAAGGGTAAAACGATAATTATGAGTTGCAATGTACTCGTTGGTGATAATACAAATGAGAAGAATGAGAAAGAGTGGCCATGACACCGAAAGAGCTGCAGAGCGAAGTGCGTATATAAAAACGAAAGAAAGAGCTGAACCAGAAAAATAAGCAATACCAAATGTAGACACCGCGTATATTTTTTGCTCAAAATGAGTTGCTGTATTTCTGGAGATGAGCCATTCACGAAACATAATAAGTAACGCAACAAGACTCAAATACAAAATACCAATAAATCTTGCTAAGGGTTCAGTGATATCCGGCAGAAGAAACATATCAAAAATAAAACCACAGACGAAAAGTATCGTTGTGGAGTGGGCTGTATAGGTGCTTAATTTTCGTAGCTTGTTATACATGACGGTGCTCTAAGTGTACTAAGAAACATCATATAATGCTATGATATAACCCTGTGAGCGCACAGCGCCTTAATCTAATTATCCTTATGAGAAACAAAAATCCACTTCCAATACTTTTTATTACACTGCTTATCGACATGATCGGTATTGGTATGGTTATTCCGATTATTCCAATTATTTTTACGGACCCAACATCTTCTTCATTTCTTTTAGGGAATTATCCCGAGAGTTATTGGTTCATAATTGCAGGACTTGCTACAGGGTTGTACGGTCTTATGCAATTTATCGCTGCACCTATTTTAGGAGAGCTTTCTGATATTTATGGAAGAAAAAAGTTACTTACCGTTGGAGTCGGAGTGCTCGCCCTTTCGCAATTAGTTTTTGGATTTGGAATTCTTGCACACTCACTCTTCCTTTTACTTGCGAGCCGTCTTATCGGAGGATTGGCTGGGGCGAATTTTAGTATTGCACAGGCATCCATTGCTGATGTGTCAAAACCAGAAGATAAAGCAAAAAACTTCGGACTTATCGGGGCTGCTTTTGGTATCGGTTTCATTGCAGGACCGGCACTTGGTGGGTTTTTGGCTAGCACATTTCACTCAGCGTCTGCACCATTTTGGGTTGCGGGTATGTTGGGGATTCTTAATCTTATATGGATTAGCGTAATGCTTCCTGAGACACATCTCGTTCGTGAAGCTGTTCGTAAGAAAATAACTATCTGGAGAGCGCTTCATAATATTCGTGATGCATTTACCGATAAAGACGCTTCTCCACTTTATCGTGCAACTTTTTTCTATTACATGGGCTTTTCTTTCTTTACGTCATTTTCAGGTATATATCTTGTTCATAAATACTCTTTAAGTGAAGGTGGTCTTGGTACATATTTTGCAGCAGTGGGAATCTGGGTTGTCATTACGCAGGTATTCATTCTTCGCATTGTGACAAAACATTACAAAGAAAAACAAATACTTCGCTTTAGTATTATCTCCGTTGCAACAGCAATTCTTGTGTTGCCATTTATGCCGAATCTTGCATTTCAATATTTCCTTTTACCACTTATTTCTATTCCACAAGGATTAAGTATGGCAAACATGAGTGCGCTCATTAGTAAAAGTGTTTCTCCTTCGAAACAAGGTGCTGCACTCGGTATCAGTGGTTCACTTTCGGCAATGTCTCAAGGGCTTGTGCCGACACTTGCAGGACTTATCTCTTCATTTGCTGGTGTGAAAGTTCCTTTCATTATAGGTGGCCTCTGTATGTATTTTTCTTGGTATACGCTTTTTAGAAAAGTTAAATAGTCCACAGTGAAAGAAAAGACGCCTCGGAAACGTAGTAGTATACTGAAATCTATATGAAAAAATACATACTTTACTTTGGTGCTGCACTCGTTCTTATTGGAGGTTTTCTATATTGGAATTCACAACCGGTATACTCACCGGCATCAACCGATACTGTAACAACTTCATCAAGTACGATCCCTGTTGCTGCTGATCCCGCTAAAACAAGCTTTACATTAGCTGAAGTGGAGGCGCATAATAATGAAGCAAGTTGTTATGCCGCCATCAACGGGAATGTCTACGACCTGACCACATGGGTTGCCAAGCATCCAGGAGGAAGGTCAAAGATTCTTATGATTTGCGGAAGAGATGGATCTACACTTTTCAACACAGCTCATGGTGGTGATAGGAAGCCAAGTGCAAAACTTGCAACGTTCTTAGTAGGAACACTTACTCAATAATTACACATACTTTTATATATGGAAGAAATCTTTTTACCTCTACATTTTATCGCTTTGGCATTTGTTGCGTGGAATGTTTTTCATGCAGACCACATGGGTTTCAATTGGATACAAGGAAAGGTTGAGAAACTCGACGCCAGAACAGTTGAAAAGTATCACAAGCGAACATGGATTGGATTATTGCTTATGATCGGGACCGGTGTCGCGCTCTTTTGGCCCGAGAGAGAATTTCTCCTCGCTCGTCCACAGTTTTATATCAAGATGGCGTTCGTTGCCACGTTATTCCTTAATAGTTTTGCTATCGGAAATTTGAAAGAAAAATCAACCACGAGAGCCTATGCTTCACTTTCAGTGCGAGAAAGAATACCACTATTTTTAAGTGGAGCTCTTTCTACAATTTCTTGGCTTGGTGCAGCGGTCATGGCGTTGTTTTTGATACCAGACTAAGAGAGATAGTTTATAGGTTACAGCTTATAGTTTACAGTTAACCCAGATACTAAAGAGTGACACCGAAGGTGTCGCTCTTCTGGTCTGTGTTTATGATTTACAGGTCTACGTTTCCTCCTGTGTAACTAGCTTCATATACACAAATATCATCCTTGTATATTTTTTCTGTGCCAGAAAAATTATCAACTTCTCCCTTTAATTTATTTTCGTAAGTCCAATTTTCTTTTTTGTAAATTTCTGGACCACGGTATGGGATATCTTTAGTATTATGAGAAAGAGAGTCCATTAAAAATGTATAAACCTCACTGTTAACAACCCCTTTATGAACTAGACCATAGTAGACCATCATCCAAATAGCTTTATTGTTTAAGAAAATAACCTCTCTTCCTCCGTAAGGTTCACCACCGAAGTAGTTATCGTGCATTCTGTATTCTCCAGAAGAATAAGAAATGGTGGTTGAGCCATCTTCTTCTTTATGTTTTATGGAATTATCACCTGAAGCATACGTGGCACGACTTGCTTCAAAAATAAAATCCTTTAAGTCTTGTTTATCCATGTTTTTAGTTTTCTATGGTGGAAAGCAATACTGCCTCGAGAGCTATCCAAGAATGAGCATCTGATACTTCGAGCAGGTGACGCTTTTCGAGCAGCTCTAGTATCAATTTTGAGCCAATGGAGTGAGGGTATTCCGTTGCAAGTCTTGATAGTTCTGGTGTTTTCGAGACATTCTCGCCTACTCGTATCAAAAGCCCTGTACGAATGAGTTCAATGAGCTCGTCATAGGCGCGAAGTGCTGAAGAGTTATTCGCGTGAAGCTTTTCAGAAAGTTCTAGGATTTGCTTTCCATTTTTGATACACAGCGCTTCCAAAAGAGAGAGAAGTAATTCTCCGTCTGGAGTGCCAAGCATAGCTTTCACATCTTCATCTTTGATTATCTTTGCTCCTGTGGTTAGGATCTGTTCAAGTGTGCCAAGTGCATCACGATAGGACCCTTTACCATGACGGGCAATTAATTCTGCGCCGCCTTCAGAAAGTTTTTTGCCTTCCTTTTCTACAACGTGCAATAATCTCTTGGCGAGAGTTGTAATATCTGGAGACTTGAACACAACTTTTTGACAACGAGAGACAATAGTTTGAGGAAGTTTATCTGGATCCGTTGTTGCAAGTATAAAAATAACATGGGATGGTGGTTCCTCAAGTGTCTTTAGAAGTGCATTCGCAGCTTCCTTGGTGAGCATGTGTGCTTCGTCTACAATGTACACTTTGTACAGAGAAGAAAACGGTGCGGTGCGCACAGCTTCACGTAGTTCACGTATCTCGTCTATTCCACGATTACTCGCGGCATCTATTTCAATAATATCTTCTGGGTTACATCCGATATCTTTCGCGAATATTCTCGCAACCGTCGTCTTCCCTGTTCCTCGTCCACCACAAAAGAGATAGGCATGTGCTATTTTGTTTTGTTTGATAGCGCTCGAAAGAAGTGTGACAAGTTGTTCTTGTCCGACGACATCATCAAATGATTGTGGTCGATATTTTCTGTATAAAGCGAGGTGTTGTTCTGACATCTTTTAATTATATCATGTGCTAGAATGAACGCATTATGCTGTACAGCTCTCTTCTCGTACTCCTTCTTGCTCTTGTTTCTCGTATCCTTAATGGTCTCTATACGAAGTATGCGTTAAAAAATGTCGACTCGTTTTCACTTTTCTTTTTCGTTAACATATTTATAGCTTTAGCAGTATTCCCTTTTATCTATAAAAGCATTCCTTTATTCTTCGCCCTGCCTACACTCTTACTACTAGCGCTTATTGGTTCTGGTATTGTTCAAGCTGTCAGTGGAATTGTTTCAAATTATGCCTTACAAAAAACACCGGTAAGTATTTATACGACCGTCTCGCAACTACAGATAGTTTGGGTTGTTTTGGCGAGTATTATATTTTTATCTGAAAAAGTTACCGTTCAGTCTGTGTTTGGTATTATTCTTATTATCGGGTCTTCTCTACTTCTTAGTGGCAATATTCACATCAGAAAAGAGGTTGGTTTAAAGCCTATCCTTATAGCTGTTATTTCTTCTCTGGTTGCAGCCTTGGCAATTTTACTTGATAAAACACTTGTGGGCACATTTGACACACTCTTTTACTTCTTTCTCATGCTCACTATTCCTATTTTCTTTTTATTGCCTGATTATACGAGAAGAATTAAGTTTTACAATGGACAAATGCGCCAGCATTTCAAAATATATATAATAACAGCATTCTTGTTTGGACTTTCTTACTATAGTCTTTTATTGCTCTACAGTCTTCCTGATGTACCGCTATCCGTAGCGTATCCGATTAGAAGTTCAGGTGGTATCTTTACGGTTGCCCTTGCCATTATTATCTTTGGCGAAAATAAAAATATTAAGAGAAAAATGATAGCCACTGTGCTTGCGATCATAGGTGCTATTTTGGTTAAAACAGCATAATTATTTTGCTAAAAATTCGTTGATTTTCACTTCTATTTCTTTTGAGTTATTACATTCCATTAGTTCCATGCGGAGTTCTTTTGCGCCGTCAAAACCATGAACGTATGCTTTGTAATGTTTTTTCATAATTGCAAAATTTTTGATATCACCAAGTTTTTCTTCAAATAATTTTGTGTGTTCTATCAAAATCCTAAGACGCTCTTCGGTGGTTTTCCCTTTCTCAAATACGTCTTCATTAAAGAACCATGGGGTTCCGAATATTCCTCTACCGACCATGACGCCGTCTGCACCACTTTGTTTTGCTTTTTCTTTACCTTCGCGCACTGATTTGATGTCACCGTTACCGAGAACTATTGTTCCTCCATCGCTTAATTCTCCTGTTACCTCACGCACAAGCTTCACAACATCACTCATAAGTTCCCAGTGCGCATCTACTTTACTCATTTCTTTACGAGTACGAAGGTGAACCGTGAGTACAGGAACATTACATTCAAGAATCTTTGGCAACCATTCTTCCCATTCCATTTTGTTGAAGCCGAGACGTGTTTTTACAGATACAGGAATATCGCCCGCACCTTCTTGTGCGGCTCGTATTACCTTTTGTGCAGTGCGCCAGTCTTTTATATGAGCTGCGCCTGCTCCTTGCTTCTCAATACTCTTGTCTGGGCACCCCATATTGATATCAATACCATCAAAACCGAGTTCGCGACAGAGAGCTGCTGCTTTACGCATGTTCTCTGGGGTGGAGGTGAAAAGTTGCGCGACAATAGGTCTCTCAATGTCTGTAAATTCAAGATCACGTTTGAGAACTTCTCTCCCGGCGCTAGATAGTCCATCTGCTGACACGAATTCCGTCCACATAACATCTGGGCCAGCTGGCTTTGAGTACCTTGCTATCATCGTACGGAATGCGATATCGGTCACATCTGCCATCGGAGCAACAGCCGTAAGGGTTTTTCCGAGAGACAGCTTTTCGTCGATACATTTCTGCCAAAAACCACGAAGTGGTTTTTGGTGTATTCTTGTATGTCGATTGCCCTTATCGAGCAGTCGTTGTAGCAGTGCTTGTAGCATATGTGTCAGGGATTATAGCGGGCTTCTCGCCTGTTGTAAACTTGTAGAAAACTTTATTACCAAATCGTGTATCGAGATACTCAAGGTCATCTTTATTATGTTCTAGTTTTGATTTTAATGGTTCGGTATCTATTGCTGATACAAGATTCGACCACACATCGTTGCTTCGTACACGTAAGGAGACTTTGATTCCACTTTTTTCTCGTGAATCAAAGAAGATAGCATCGCCATTTTGGTCAACATCAATTTTTGTCACGGTAAATAAAATAGAATCAATCTTTTTGATGAGTGTTGTGATCTCTTCAAGAGATTCCGGCGCAATTCCTTCTAGCTTATTTTCTGTAATGCCCTTGTTGGTGCCCAGTCTTAATGTTGATGAGGCGACAACAAGAAGCGGAAGTGTGCTTACATTGTGAAGCTCACGATAAACAACACCTTCTTTTGTAACTGCATGCATTTCATCTATTTTGTAGAGAGGTGTATGTTCTGTCACTGTGATACGAAGCGTGTGCAACGATATAGGTTTGATGGACACTGACTGTGTCGTGGGAAGTGTTGATGCTATGAGTGTAGTGATGCGAGCTTTTCGATATGAGAAAGTTCTATTACTTGGAATTACTTTGTAGAGCGGTGTACTCGCGATCCCTCGTAAACCTTCTTGAATAGATTCCTGATAAGCATCAGGTACTCCGACTAACTCATAACGTGTGATGGTGAAGGTTGATGTTCTAAACAGTACATACCCCAAAGAAAAAACGGCGAGAATAACCACGAGACGTATAATCCATTTCTTCCAAAGAACATACGTCCTCTTTCTCATAGATTATGAACGGAAAGGTTTACCAAGAACTGTTTTGCCACCCATAAAAGGCACGAGAATCTGAGGGACTTTCACCGTACCATCTGCTTGCTGATAGTTTTCGATGATGGCTGTTACGAGTCGTGGTGTTGCGGCAGCAGTATTGTTCAATGAGTGAACGTATCTCATTTTTCCTTCAGCATCTTTGTAACGAATGTTCAATCGTCGTGTTTGGAAGTCATGGAAATAACTAGCACTATGAGTCTCTCTGTACTTTTGTTGTGAAGGAATCCATCCTTCGATATCGTATTTCTTTACTTGTCCGAGGCCAAGATCGCCACCGCAGTTCACTACCGTATGATACGGAATGCCGAGCTCTTCCATCATTTCCTCAGCGTTTCGAGTGAGCTCTTCGTGATGTGTGACTGATGTTTCGTGACTTGCTTCACAGAGAATCACCTGCTCACATTTGTAAAACTCATGAACACGCACCAATCCTTTGATATCCTTACCGTGACTTCCTATTTCTTTGCGAAAACATGGACTCCATACAATAAACTTCTTTGGAAGATCTTTTCCATCTAAAATTTCGTCTGAGTGGTAGAACATAGTCGCCACTTCCCCTGTTCCGGCAAAGTAGTCATTACCATCTTTATATAAGTCATCTTCTCCCTGAGGAAGGTATCCTGAGCCGAGTAGTGTCTCGCGCTTTACCATTGACGGTACAAGCATTGGTGTGAAGCCTTTCCCTTGCCAACGCTGCATGACATATTGCCATACCGCCATTTCAAGCATTGCCCCGTCATTTTTTAAGAAGTACCCTCTGAAGCCAGAAGTCTTTGTGCCACGTTCGAAGTCCACCATGTCTTGGGCTTCCATAAGTGTTACATGATCGAGGGGTTCAAATGTAAATTCTGGAATTGTCCCCCATTTTTTTACTTCGACATTTCCTCCATCATCATCTCCTTCGGGTACTGACATGTCCGGAATATTCGGCACCGCAAGCATGAGGGTACGCCAGATTTTCATTACGTCTTCAAGCTCGTCCTCTTTATACTTAAGATCTTCTTTTACACGGCGCATTGATTCAATAAGACCATTTCGTTCTTCTGATGTCGCTTTGGTTATGGCTTCATTCGCAGCATTTTGCTGTCCACGAAGATCTTCAACAACCTTGAGGATTTCAAGGCGTTTAGCATCTGCTGCGATTAAGTCCTCAACACTGAAAGAGAGGTGTTTTTTGGTTGCTGCCGCTTTAATAAGTTCGCTGTTTTCGCGTATAAATTTAATGTCTAACATGTCTCCTATTCTACCATGGTTATGTCTGTTGATAAAAGTCAGTAAAAAGGCATAAACAGGATATACTGTCTCCCATGATCAAAGAACATAATGAGGATATAGAAAAACATTTACAGGAAGTAGTCCCTCATGTGGCGATACATGAAGAATCTTATACATATCAACCCAAAAGCATGAGCGACATTGTGGCTCGAAAACTTGTACGGATACTCGCTGCTATTGGGGACTTTTTATTCCAAACGAGGTATTGTCATCGTGCTGTCGTTTTAGAAACAATAGCAGCGGTGCCCGGTATGGTCGGAGGATTACTTCAACATCTGAAGTCACTTCGTCGTATACAAGATGATAGAGGTTGGATACAGACATTGCTCGACGAAGCGGAAAATGAGCGCATACATCTTCTTGTATATAGTGAGCTTGCTAAGCCGACTGTCGGTGAACGATTTTCTATTATGATTGTACAGTTCTTCTTTTACCATATTTATTTTTTGGTATATTTACTATCTCCAAAAACAGCACATAGGTTTGTCGGCTTTTTGGAAGAAGAAGCAGTGAGTAGTTATGAGCATTACTTACGTCTTGTCGAGGAAGGAGTGCATGAAAATGTGCCTGCTCCAAAACTCGCTATATCGTATTGGAATTTACCTCTCGATGCAAAGTTAAGTGATATGATCAAGGCGACGATTAAAGATGAAATGATTCATCGCGACGTGAATCATCGTTTTGCGAACGACCCTATTGGGGCGACGCTTTGGAAATAGTAAGCCCTATGGGCAAAATATTCAATGAAATAATATTCAATATTCAAGCAATGCAATCAAGAAACAAAAATCCCCGCATCATGCGGGGATTTTTAGTGTAAAAGCTAGTTAGCTTCTGCGGGAGTGACTGTTGTGTCGATTGGAGCAGTAACCACTTCGCCTTCTGTTACTTCTGGCATTTCATCTGCTGGAGGAACAGCAACTGTTGGTTCTGTGGTTTCAGGTATAGCAACTGTTGTTGGGTCTACTGTTGCATCTGTTCCTGTTGTTGTAATTTCGTCTGACATATTTTTATTATATAGTTATCTACCCTTAAGTACGCATCATACCTTGTAACGACATATAAAGCAATGAATTACTTTTCGTGGACATAATATAATGAAGAAGTAAATACAACAAATTCCAAAATGATGACAAGCAATAATTCCCCCTATTACCCTCTTTTCTTACGGAGAAAAATATGGTAGTATTATCATCAATGTTCTCAAGAGAGAACTAAATGAATAAGGGCCCTTAGCTCATATGGTAGAGCGCCGGTTTTGCACTCCGGAGGTGAGGAGTTCGATTCTCCTAGGGTCCACAAATTAAAACACGACATCATTTGATGTCGTGTTTTAATTTGTGGACCCTAAGTATGACGTCTGCACGTCATACGAGGAGAATCGAATGGGCGCAGTGATGTTTCGTCAGCAGACGAAACCACGAGCGGCGGGTGATTAGTAAATCATGCCGGGAGGCCAAAGCGAGTTCGTCGAGTGGCGACGAGACGAAACTTGTAGCCGATTCTCGGTTTAACCTGCGTGTGACACGAGGAGAATCGAATACGGGGTCGCGAGAGCTTCTCGAGCGAAGCGAGTGCTCTTGTGACCGATTCTCCTAGGGTCCATAAAGCACATAACTCACCCTGTGGTAGGTTATGCGCTTTATGAAGAGTCTCATGCATATTTGCTAGCAAGCGAAAAAGAGAAAGTAAGTGACGATGAGTAAATATTTGTGGGGGAAATTCTGTTAAGGGTTTTTGCTAACACTTGAATATGCACTTTCCTTTATTTGTAGCCTTATCTAGGCTAGACTAAGGTAGATGACTTTCTTTTTCGACAATAAAGCTGGAGACCCTGTAATGGCAAAAATTAACCTCCGTGATTTGAATGCCCATGCAAAACAGTGGGATCATCCTATAAAAGGGCTTTTAAAAAATGTGGAATCCATGAAAAAATATTATGGAGATATTTTGAAGCTTTCAAAAAAGGAGCGGGAGCGTTATTGTTTGTCAATTTTTGGTCTTGCATTAAGAAGCGATTCGAATGTTGATTGGTGGGTACATATACCGAATACAGATCCGCCTGATGGATTAGTAATTACATTTAACAAAGAAGAAAATGGTCAGTACATGGGGTACATGCGTGAAGTTGAGGTGGTGGAGCACAGAGGTGAACCTGGGAAGTTATTTGATACTATTCGGAATAAGATGGTAGAAAATTCTTATGAACCAAACACTATCCTTAATTGCCTCATTCTTACTCCAGCAATTTACGATATGAAGGGTCTTTCTAAAAAACTATCCCAGTTTACCTCCCCTCTTAAACATGTTTTCGTGGTATTCTCGGGTATTGTAGCAACGAAATACGCACTTACCTCTGAAGAAGTACAGAGTAAATACACAGTAGTGCAACTTCTACCGGTGTTTCAGACAACAACATTCGACTTACGTTCTCATCTTCAAGATTTTAGCGAACAGTATGAAGAAGGCAGAGAATCCCGTCTTATTGAAGGAAAGGGTATCTACTACGGGACAGCAAATCCTACACATACAGGTGTCTTGCCCATAGCCGTAATTCCTTCAGTGGAAAGTTCCAACTAAAACCACTGCAGTTCACCAAAAATCAAAAGCAGTATCAACCGATACTGCTTTTAACTTACCCCTTATTATTTTTGTTATGATCTCTCACTTTAATTTCCAGCTTTTCAACTTCTTTCTTTAAATCAACAAGTAGAACTAAAGTTCTTTCGACCTCTCCCATTTCTGAAGCCACCTCTTCCTCTGTTCTGTCGATCACTTTCTTGTCTTTCTTAATGCCGGAAATAATAATTGACTCTCCGACAAACACAGACACGAAAAGCCCTGTAGAAAGAAGTATTGTTGCACCAAGAATAACTGACCCAAGAGGAGAAAAGAGGACACGGGGTACGCCTTGTATGGTTTCTAAAACGTCTGCAACATGCCAAATACCACGCCAGAACAGTACGATGCCTGTTCCTCCTATAAAGGTGTAAATAAAAGCATGTCGAGAAAGCCTCGCTCTCACATGATCTTCCATCTTATCGAAAAAGTTGTATACAAATTCTATGAATTTCATAATCATAGTATACCACTGGCTTTTGTTTCTATTTTTGTTATCAACAGATTACTTTGAGTTTTCTTCAATAGAGATATCGAAGAGCTCCGGTTTCGGAGGGTGGTGATTTTCCATTGTTTGAATAAATTCAGTCTCACAGAGAGCAACTCGAGGGTTTGTATTTAGTTCATCCCCTAAGTTTACTTGATTTCTCCCTTTGTAATCATGCCCCGGACGAACAAGAGTGTCGACATGTAAGCCTCCGATGCTAAAGTGAAGACTTTGATAGAGTTCTCTACTGTCACCAATCTGAAAATCAGTTCTTCCTGTGCCTCCAATCAAAAGCGTATCTCCTGTAAAAACCTCTTTACCGTTATAGATACTAATACTTTCATTCGTGTGCCCTGGAGTGTACATAATTCGAAGATTGCTTTCACCAAGAGGAATATTTTCACCACCAGTAACCTCTACGTCCCTTGAAGGTGAGAGTGCGTTCACGTGGCGAATGATCTTCGCTCCCGTTTTTGCTTTAATTTCTTTTGCAGAAGAAATATGGTCAGCATGAGTATGCGTCTCGATAATATACATCAATGTTAGATTGTTCTTCTGAAGAAAATCAAGGTACTCTGAAGTATTCATTTCCGCTGATGGGTCAATGATAACTGCTTCGCGTGAAGCATTATCATACGTTATGTATGACAGACATCCTCTTTGTGTTTGAAAGAATTGCGTCTCCATAGTTATGCCATTGGTAAACCTTTTGCTTGCCAGGTACTTGTTCCACCGGGAACGTTGATTGCCTTCACTCCCTTTGAAAGAAGGAATGAAGTAGCCTGTGCGCTACGACCTCCGGACTGACAGATAACGTACACAGATTCGTACTTTTGTAGATCGGTAGCATTCTTCTCGCTAAGTGTCTGGAGTGGTAAATTAACCGCACCGTTAGCATGGCCGGAATTGTATTCTTCTTTAGTTCGTACATCGATAAATGATGTATTAGGGAGAAGTACATTTTTTGCAATATCTTCGAGAGAAATTGTTGGGGTTGATTTGAAAAGATTGAACATAGTGTTGTGGGTTTAGTTTTTGTAATTTTTGTAATTAAATTTTTGTATACGTGCAAATAAACTTTTTGAGACCGTTAACGAAAGGTGTTTTTGGTACCTTGTAGAATATATGTTTTCCGTCGCGTCTCGCTTCTACGAGGCCGTCTTTTTCCATCATCTTTAAATGATGAGACGTTGTGGCGACGCTTAACTGTAAATGTGTCGCGATATCTGAAACACAAGAATCCTCTTCTTTGAAGAGGTAACAGATAATACGAAGACGGTTCTCGTCTCCGGCTGTTCTCATATGCTTAGCTAAAACATTCAAGTGCATGTTTGAATGATATACCAAACGCTTTTAAATGTCAAACCGGTAATTCAAGATATCTTTCTTATGCTTTATCTACATGTCTCCACGCAAAGGCTTTGTCACCATGAACTTTTTTACCAGGATTAAGTATTCCTTGTGGATCAAAGATATTTTTGGTTTGTTCAAACAAAGAAATGATTTCTGGTGAAAACATTTGTGGTAAGTATGCTGTACGAAGCAGTCCGTCATTGTGTTCCCCTGACATTGATCCTTTATATTCAAAGACAAGACCATACACTTCCTCCATAAGGGCGTGAAGCGTCTCTGTTATGCCCTCTTTATGAATGTTAACAAGAGGAATGATATGAAAATTAGCGTTCCCCATATGTCCCGCTACTGTATAGACGAGGTCTTTGTATTTCTCTTGTGAGAAAATAGCTTCAAGTTTTGGTAAAAATTCTGGAAGATCTTGTGGATGCACGACAATATCATCAATGGTTGGTGCGGTGCGCATACCTTGTAGCTTACTTCGAAGTAAGTTGAAGCTTTCTCGTCTGAATGTCCAGTACTTCTTCGACTCATTTTCTGATTTGGTTTTTTTGAGTGGAAGATTGAAAGATTTCAAATCTTCATATGCATCCGCTACGGCTTTTTCTACACCAACCTCGGTGTCTCCTGTAAATTCTGCCATTAAAATTATTTTTGGTACACCACCTGTGAGCGCCATCCAGAATTCTGGCAAAAATTGGAATCCAAGCGTAAACATATTTCCCCCCATACGAACGGCAATATCTTTGAAGAACTTGATCGCAATTTTGAAGGTATGGTCATCGTAGGATTCAAGTGTTTCTGGCTTGTGCACAAGGAAACGTGGAATGATTTCTCCTAGATGTGTCGTTGATGGCACGAACATGACAAGCATACGCGTGTGCGTTTTTGGCCGTACCCCTGTCATTGTTGCAGATGTAACTGCAGCAAGTGTTCCCTGGCTTCCTGTGATGAGTTTGGTTATATCAAAAATACCCGTCTCTTTATCATACACATTCCAAAGATAATATCCTGAAGAATTTTTTGATACGGTTGGCTTGGCAGCTTTAAGCTCATCGTAGTTATTCACGACGAGGGCGTGCAACTCTCGATAGATACGACCGCATTCAGTCTGCTCTTCCATTTTTTGTATCAACTTTTCTTCACGTATTGCTTCTAGGGTCGCTCGTTCACCATTTGCGAAGACGACATCAAGAGACTTGACGTACTTTTCTGTTTTACCGTACGTAAGTGTCTTTTCTCCGCCAGAATTGTTCGATACGATGCCTCCAATAGCTGCAAGCTCACGTGATGCTGGATAGCTTGGCATGAGCCAGCCCTGCTTTAAGGTTTCTTTCTCAAAATCACGATAGAACACTCCTGGTTCAGCTGTAGCAGATGTTTCTGTCACATTCGTAATGTGATTCATAAAGCGCATTGTGTCTATTACAATAGATTCTGAAAGTGGCCCACCGGTCATGCAGGTACCTGCAGCACGAAATGCAACAGAAATATTCACCCCTGTACTTTTTTCTTTAGAAACGTAGGTAAGAATTTTTGAAATATCGTCAGCGTTTTTCGGGTACACAACAATTTCTGGTTTTAGATAAAAAAGACTGGTATCGCGCGCGACACGTTCACGGTCTACTTCTGATACAGAAACTTCGCCAGTAATTCGTGATGCAAGTTCCGCCGCAATACGTGTATAGTCTATGGTGTTCATAGAGAAAGTGTAACACCTTTTAGTTCATAAAGAAAAAAGTTAATAAGGTTCATAAAGAAATACCGGATGACCATTTCGTAGCCGTCCGGTATTTTACTTTTGACTTTACAAACTTTATAGACTTTTAACTATTTACCCAATCGCCTCCAACTTCTTCTCTATTTCTTTCTCTGTAACCTCAAGTCGTTTTTTAAATTTCTTGAGAATTGACTGCTCTTCCTTAGTAAGTTCTCGTTTCTTCTCAGCTTTTACAAGAAGGCTGTGAAATTCTTCGGTGTCACGTCTTAGTGCTTGAATGTTGATCTTAAGAGCGTTCTCTACTTCTGCCAATGTACGGTGAACCTTTCTTTTAAAGCGACCGAACTGTAAGAGCGAATACCAGAAGGTTCCAAGTATAGAAAATCCTGCGACTATCATGATAAGGATTAACGACAACCAGTTCATAATAAACATTCCTATACGAATGAGGGCAACATTCTCGAGTGTAATAACTCGTGTATCTGAGAAATCACTCATCGCACCCTTAGCGTCTATTGCGCGTGCACGCATTTCGTAGATACCTGTTGGAAGCTTCCCTTCCCATGTTAAGGTGAAATCTCCTTTTTCATTTGATGTTACTTTTTCAGAGACTACTTTTCCCTCCTGATTGGTGAGAGCTACTTCAACCAGTGTTTCTGGGTATGTTGTACCAGATATAGTGAGTACTCCACCTTGTTCTATACGCTTTGTATAATTAGTAATCGTAGGAACGGCGATTGTCTGCAATGTATAATTCGCAGAGAGATCATTTTTGTTGCCGGCTTTATCGTATACCGTGATAAGTACTGTATGTTTACCAGAATTTTGCTTTGGAAGATGATAAAGATTAGATGAATCGATTGGATAAGTCGTTATCTCTCCATCATCAACACTCATTGTGATGTGATCAAGTCCAGAAAGAGTATCGTCTGCAGTAACCAGTACCGCAGGTGTAGGGTTCGTCGTTGTTGCGCCGTCTGGGAATGTAGCTTTTAGATTTTCTGGGGCCTTCGTGTCTATTTGGAACTTGTAATGTGCTACAGTGCTCCAGCCTGCGCTTGTTTTAAATTGAACATGCATATACATAACACCATCTCCATCTACACTGAATGACCGATTATCGATCGCAGGATCATAGACTTTGCTTGGTGAGCTACTTTCTTTTTCATCATAGAGCGTACGAACAGCAGTCACTGAAGAAGGAAGGCTCCATGAGAATGATGCGTCTCGAGATGAATACCAGAGTGCATTGTTTGGATAGGTTGAAGAAATAATTACAGGAACTGTGGCGCTCGTAACTTTGATAGGAGTAACTTCTTTTTGTGCAACAATTTCTACCGGAGTGATAACCGGAACACTATCTGTTATGGTAAATGTTGCAGAACCAAGCGTGCCAAGCACATTGGTAGCGTTGCCATCGTTCGCAAGAACTTGCCCTGTTTTGAGTGAAATAGCTGCACTCCCTGCAGCTTTCGCTTTAAAGGTGACGGTTACAGCCTTGGCTGTTGTTCCTGTGAATCCAGGGTTTAAAATCACACCCTCGAACGAGGCTGAGCCATCTTGATTTGAAAACTTTGGATCCTCTGCCCATGTATTAATGAGTGATCCTGATTTTGAAATAGAAACAACTTCGAGAAGATTCGCAGGGAAAGATAAAACAGATGAAACCGCATTAATCGGGTCTTGGTTGTTTGTTATTTTTACATCAATGGAGAATGTTTTACCAACAGTAGCAGTACCCGAAGCCGGCGACAATGTAATGTTTGCAGCGGAAACATTTTGTATTTGAAGTGAAGAGAAAAAAGCAAAAAGGAGAAAAATGGATAAACGACTAATGATGTGTAGGTTTGAAAATGTGCAAGAGGTTTTTACCATAACGATAGAGTATGAAGAGTGCAATGACTATACTTACTAGTATACGTGATAGATATGAATTCGTTTGTGAGTTTTCAACAGATAACAGCGTTTGTGTTGTGTGCGAACCGTCCTCATAAAAAACAATGCAACTCTTCCTCTTTTTATATTATGTGGTATCATATAATCATGCACCACCAAGAACTATCGGACAGAAAAGATCAGAATCTTTGGAATTTTATTTACTCAGTTTTATTTTTAGGATTTACAATTGGGCTCCTTACAATTTTATATCGTACGAACGGATCACTTCCTACACGCATTAATCTAGCAGATACAATCATTCTTATACTCGCCTCATTTCGTGTTGTAAGACTTTTTGTCTATGACAAAATTACACGTTTTGTTCGTGACTTTTTCTTTCATGTCGACGAGATATACACAGAAGAAGGTGTTACCTACTTCGAGCATAAAGAATTCACTCGCGGCTGGCGACGTGCAATGTCTGACCTCCTTGGTTGCCCTTGGTGCTTCTCTGTATGGTCAGCGTTCATGGTTGTCTTCTTTTATTTTCTCACGCCACTTGCATGGCTTCCACTTTTTATTCTTGCAATATCCGGTGCAGCATCATTCATTCAAATCACTGCAAACATGATCGGATGGAAAGCTGAAAAAGGAAAACTCGAAGCTAAGCATTTGGAAGGTATCAAATAAATACAACACTCTCTTCATAAAAAATAACCACATCGCTGTGGTTATTTTTTATTAAAACCTTTTCTCGTTTATTTTTTAGTTGCAGCTTTTATGAACGCAGTAAACAATGGATGAGGAGTAAGTGGGTGAGCTTTGAATTCTGGGTGCGCTTGTGTTCCTACAAAAAATGGATGAATCTTTTTAGGAAGCTCCATGAACTCGACAAGGTTTCCATCTGGTGATGTTCCAGAGAATACCATCCCCGATTCTTCCAACTGCTTCACATAGGCATTGTTCACTTCGTAACGATGACGATGACGCTCGCTCACTTCTGTCATACCGTACGCGGTTGCGACAATACTCTTTGGAAGAAGCTTCGCAGGATATGCTCCGAGTCGCATACTTCCTCCATAATTATCTGTGGCCATCTTTTCTTTTTGTGACTCCATTATCGTAATCACTTGATGCTCTGCATCTTTTTCAAGTTCTTTTGATGTTGCACCCTTGATACCTGCGACATTATTCGCATATTCAATGACAGCGAGTTGCATTCCGTAGCAGAGTCCTAAGTATGGAATTTTATTCTCACGCACATATCGTATAGCTTCTAACTTTCCAGCAATGCCACGTGACCCAAATCCTCCCGGCACAATGACACCATCAAAATTACTCAGTACCTTTAGTCTCTTTTTTACGTCCGCGGCAGTAACCGTATCACTCACCTCAAACTCTCCTGAGTTCATCCAGCTGATAACCGGTTTCTTTGATAGTCCGTATGATGAATGCTTGATAGCTTCAATGACTGAGAGGTATGCATCACTCAATACGAAATCTCCTGTATCAAAATATTTTCCAACAATAGCAATTTTTACTTCGCTCTCCGCAGTATGTACACGTTTTACAAAGGTTGACCACGCAGCTTTACGTTTCTCACCTTCTTCTTTTCGTGATGCCGAAACCTTTTTCGAAAGGGAAAGAACTTCACACACGATATCTCCGACATTTTCTTTTTCAAAGTTTACAGGAACATCATAAATACTTTTTACATCTGGTGCAGAAATAATATGTGATGGTTTTATATTACAAAAGAATGAAAGCTTTTCTTTTCGCTTTGCATCAAGAGCTATCACACTGCGCGCCACAATAATATCTGGCCAGAGTCCGGACGACTGTAGCGTACGTACTGCGTGCTGTGTTGGCTTGGTTTTCATTTCTCCAATCGTCGAAGGAACAGGAAGGTAGGACACGACGACACACGCCACATCATTTGGATGCTCTGTTTTCATCATGCGGGCAGCTTCCAAGAAAAGAATATTTTCGTATTCACCTATTGTGCCCCCTATTTCGATAACGACACATTCAGCGTTTACTTTTTTCTGAGCAGCTTTGATGCGTGCAATAACTTCCATTGGCACATGCGGTACCACTTGCACACAATTTCCTTTGTAGTACATACTGCGCTCTTTTTCTATAACACCTTGGTATACACGACCAGTTGTCATGTAATTTTCATTCGTAAGCGTCGTGTCCAAGAATCGTTCATAGTTCCCCATGTCCTGATCTGTCTCGTAGCCATCATCAAGCACGAACACTTCTCCGTGTTCTGTAGGATTCATAGTACCCGCATCAATGTTTACATATGGATCAATTTTGATCGAAGTAACGACATGTCCACGATCTTGCAGGATCTTTGCAATAGACGAAGCAGTAATTCCTTTTCCAACTCCAGAGATGACTCCACCCACAACAAAGATGTATTTGGGAGTTAGTTTCTCTTTAGCCATAACAGTTATATATTGTTGTTTAGTATAGTAAACCAAACGAAGATAGTAAAGGGTTTACTATTTATTCACTGAAACTATACCCTGCCCAAATACCGACAAATCCTCCGATGGCTGTCAAAAAGACTCCAGTCATAGAAAACATACCCGCATTCCACAAACTAGGAATGAATCCTCCTATTGTCGAACCAATAAACATTCCCCACCAAATTGAAGTTCTGTTCATTCTTTCCCTGTTCTACTTTGTAAACTTGAAAGTTTTAATGATTGTTTCTCCTTCGTTGTAATAATTAGTTAAAGTTGTCTCTGCGACACCTGTTGCCATTAAATCATCACGATATACTGAACCGGTCTTTATTTGTTCAAGAGCAAAACACATATTATTGTGTATTGTTCTATAACTTTCTGCCTGGACGTATTTCATCATACCCGCACTTTGTGTTGAGAATTTCTTAAAAGCAACTCCGTTAATTGTTACATTCGTTACTTTTTGATTTGCATATCCCGCATCCGTTGTATAACATTCTTTTACATTTGGACTAACTCCGACACGAACCTCTGCCGAAAAATAGAGAGGGTAACTCTGGTGACCATTCGAGATTGATCCTTGATCAATGTTGTGAATAGAAAAAGATACGACAGATTTTCCCTGATTATTCTGTGCGGGATAGAGTCTCCAATTATTCCCAATTTCATGGAATGTTGAAAATCCATTACGAACCTGTACATACTTCGGATACTTCATTGCGAAATTGTACTCGATGTTACTGTATGAATTAAATGTAGAAGTATTCACGCCTGTCGAAACTGTTCCTGTTTTCACTGGAGTCTTTGTCGAGGTTGCAACAGATGAATCCGTAGAACTCGCAGTAAGATCTGTCAAACAACACTGGGCCCCATCTTCCGTTTTAGAATTCTTTTCTACATATACATATCCGATACCAAAAAGCACAATAATCAAAACTGAGATGCTTATATATTTTATATTTGAGGTCATGCCTATAGTGTACTCCTAAAGCGCGAAAAGCAAACATCTCTTTGTTGTGGAAATTAAAAAAGAAAAGAATCTCTTTCGGAGATTCTTTTCTTTTACTTCTCTTGTATGATTAATTTATTTCCGTGAACCAAAAAAACTTCTCATTTTTGGCAATACGTAATAATCAAAACCTAGATATCCAGAAATACGCCACGCAAGAATAAGAAGAATACCTAGGAAAAAGAACGTAGGATTCATACTTACTGTTCCCGCAAGGAGGTAGTTAAAATTCATAAATGCTCCAAAGAACGCAGCAACGCCAACCAAAAATCCAGCAAGGAGGGCGACACCGACAAGTACCTCTCCTAATGCTACGAGGTTTGACCACGTAACGACATGGGGCAGTACGTAGTTTTGTAAAAATGAGGCATACCACATCTGTACATCAGGATGAAGGCCTGTCGTTTTTTGTAATGCTCCTTGAATGAAGCCTGCAAGTGGTGCCCCTGCTCCATCACCCCACCAGAGAGGGTTTTGCATTTTTACGATTCCCGCAGAAAACCATTCCCAACCGACATACAACCTGACAACTAACCAAACTAAAGAAAGTCGTGTATCTGAAAAAACAAAACGAGAAAACATTGTTGCTTCATAATTAATGTGTCGCATGAATAAAGAGAATAAATAATAATTTTCCTTTTACTGTCTATAAGTATGCTCCTTCTTATTTCAAAAGAGAAGTGGAGAAGGTTATTTAAAGGGTAAGATTCATCTCTACTTCCCATTCACAGCGTTCGTCAGAAAATCCAACTTCTTTGCTCGTGTCCACCGTTTTATTTCTGCTTCTCGTTTGAGCGCTTCACCGATGGTCTCGTATGATTCTTGATATAACAAAACGACAGGTCTGCGGATCTTCGTGTAATGAGCACCCCGTTTTGAGGTGTTGTGTTCCTTCAATCTTTTTTCTACGTTTGTTGTCGAACCGACATAAAGTGTCTCATCTGCACAACGAAGAATGTAGGTGTGGGGCATAGGTAAAGGGTACCATATTCTATATATTCTGTGTCTGATACGTCTTGATAATTCTATCGCTCACAGAACCAATCTTTGGAAGTTTATCCAACGGAAACCACTCTGCTATATCTATTTCTACCTTGTCTAAGATAAAATCTTTTGACGCTACTTCACCATGAAAACTATGAACTGTGTCTTCTTTGTATTCTTGATATGCAATAAAGGGCGGGAGAGCTGTGATATTTGTCAGTTGTATACCCACCTCTTCTGAGACTTCTCGCCTTGCCGCATCTTCTGGAAGTTCACCTTTATGTATTCCACCACCCGGTAATATATAGTTATAGCCATACGTATTTTTAATGAGAAGAATTTCATTACCACAAAGAATCATAACTTTGACCCCTTTTGTTTTTGGTCTCGTTATGAACCACCACGAACGCATCATCACAAGAATGACTGGACGAAAAAACTTGATGGTTTTTTTCGTGAGAGACACGTGTGTGATTTGAGACATTTATATCTTTGCGAGTTCTGCGAGAATAGCATTATACGCACGAGGAACATCGTTTGCCTGAGCCATATCGGCCGCGTCATTATAGGCATCAACTGCCGCTTCAATAAGGCCGGCATCACGATAAATATCCGCGAGTTCAATGATGAATTCAAGTGTTCGAAGTTCTGTATCTTTAGGAGAAATATAAGAGGTTTGAATCTTCCTCTGACGCATATCCATCCAAGCATTAAGTATTGTTAAGTCTTCCGGATGCTGTCGTAATGACTCAGCAACAAAACTTTTAGTAAGAACATCTTCGAAGCTTTCTACTGGTTTACTTTCTTCTGGTGTTGGTTCATTCATGGGGTAAGTATAGCAGGTGAAGAAATGGAATAAAGGTATTAAGGTAGATACAAAATCGAGACCTTACCTCAAACAAAAATAGAAAGCAGTTGTCACCATTATTTGAATAGATAGTAGTATCAAAAATCTCTGAGGGTTCATGAGAGGTGCGGGAGAATTCTGTTTGAAATTTCGTATTACTCGAGGTGTATATATGTATAGTCCCAAAGATACATAATAGATAATCACTGACATCCCTGTAACCACGAGAAGGTTCGGACCTTCAGGGTCATTGAAAAATGAGAACATTTCTCGGGAGAAAATGATGGCTGTGACGGCGAGGATTAGTGAGGGATTTTTTGAGGAGGGCATGGAAGATGAGGAGAGAAGGATAAAGAGTAAAGGAGAGAGCTGAGAGGAGGTTACTTATCAACAAAAAAAGAAGCGAGGAAATACTCTAAATCTTCTCTTGTTTTCTTGGTTAAATCATATGTGTCTATTTCTGATAACGACACCCATGCAAACCCTGCCCCCTCGCCAAGTTTTAATAAAGATATATCAATATCAGACACAACAAAAAATACATGTCGCATTATTTGATGATCAGTATTTACATAACTACGAAGAGAAATTGCTTCCGATTCTTTAATACTCAAATTAGTCTCCTCTTCTAGTTCCCGCACGAATGCTTGTAGAGGAGTTTCCACTGCTTCTCCTAAGCCACCAAAGAATGCCCACTTATGTGGATTGAATGTTGTATTACCATCTCGATGATGAAGAAATACAGATTTGTTTTTTGGATTATAGAGGAAGCCTGCAACTGCGAAAGGTGTGTTCATGAAGGTAAGTATAGCAGGAGGAGGGTTGGAATTTAAGAGAACGATGTTTAGTAGAGAGCGGGAAATTATCAGAATTCTTTCTAACACAATGAAAAGTGTGAGCTGACACGATGGGGTGAAGTTGGAATAATCATATAATAAAAAACCGCCTTTCAACGGTTTCGTTAAAAGGCGGAAATGTATCCCTTAATCAAGGCAATTCTTCACACGGCCGGCGCGAAGAGAAAGATGCAGTACAGGAACGATGTCCCAATCGCCATAAATGAAACCCAGACGACCTTCACCTTGAATGGTACTGAGGAAGTCTCGGCCACATTATTGACTAGGAGTCCGAATATGCCCGAGAAAAGAAGCATGACTCCACCGGCAAGTTGGACCAAAAACCACTGTCCACCCGGTCTGCCGTGGCGATAAGGCGACCCATCGACACCCAAGACCATCATGCTTCCAAACAGTGAGATGATTCCCAAAATAAGGCAGAGCATGAAGAATTTTCCAGTTCCAGAACTAAGTTTCATTTCGTATCTCCGGTTGATCTGGTTTAATATATAACATATATATTAAATGTTGTAAATATTAGAAACGCAGAATTGACATAATTGTGTAAAGTGTTGTATTATACATCACCGTTGAACGTTTCTAATTTTAGGAGAATAACGATGAGTATATTTTTAGGCAAGTGGAAAACACTTGCTACCGAAGAAGTTGCCAACAGGGTAGCAAAAGATCACACGGTGACAGTCCGTCTAAGTGGTGGCTGGGCGAATCGATTTGCTGATTACCAACAAAAAGCTTCCGCTCGGCCAACAGACATCATGAAAGACGGACTTTCTATTCTGTTCGCTCTCGCGGACGCACAACAAGGCGATGAAAAGGTGGAAGTAATTGTCAGAATCAGATCCAGCAATGGTGAGATTACGGAACTTCCTCTGGACCAAGTAATTCCCCTTCAGACACTTGCAGACTTCAAAAAGAATGCAAGTTAAAGAAGAGGAGCTCAACAAGCAGCTTTCGGGCTGCTTTATTTTTTAGAATAAATACATGCAGCCATTCTTGTAGGAGTTTTTCTTATTTCAGTAACAAAGATTCTTTCCCTTATTCCAATTTGAGGAGCTACCATGCCTACAAGATTCTCCTTCCGCACGGTATCAGTCAAGTCAGTCATTATCTTTTTGACTTTAGATGAACTTATTTTAGTAACATCTTGAGCGCGAGAGCGAATTATTTTACTTCCAATTTCTGATGTCTTTTTTATTTACCATATGAAATAAGTATACACTAGTTGAAGGACTCTCCGACAAATCTTTTTTCGCCGTCGCGAAAAAAGTTCGCCGGTCGACTGGTAAATTAGTCGACACCTGTAGACGGACCACTCCTCGGCATTTTTCTTGCTAGAAAAATATGCCTGAGGCTTTCTCGTCCCTACGTGCCTCGAATTGTCGAGAACGGGGGCTCGGTCACAAAACTACCTCGCTTCACTCGAAGTAGTTTCGCGACCCCTATTCGAGTCCCTGGCGCGAGTGACGCAGGTCACTCGCTTTCCCCAGCTCACATGTCAAAAAAGCGTACTTCGTACTCGATGAATTATGTGAGCTGGGGAACAGGGACTCGAACCCCAATACCATCCTCCAGAGGGATGTGTCCTACCATTAGACGATTCCCCAAAAATAGTCAGCAGCTGTTAGCTTACAGTTAACAGAAATTAAATGAATACATCTCTATCCTCTTTCGACTGTAAACTGTCGGCTGGTCCAAACCACAATACCATTTTTGGCGTAAAATTTCAACAGGACAGGCTCAGAAAGATGGTATCTGTTACACTGCGTGGTATATGAAAATACTTGAACTTGGACATGTCGTGCTCTATGTTTCTGATCTTACTCGCTCTGCCTATTTCTACAAAGACACCCTTGGTTTTACAGAAATCAGTCGCAATGAAAAGACTGCCCTCTTTTCCTCTGGAAGAACACATCACGAGCTCTTACTTATCGAAGTCGGTGGTGAACCAAAGAAAGCCATACCCCCTTCTGCTGGACTGTATCACATTGGCTTCAAAATCGGCAACACGCCAGACGATATCAAGGAAGCATATAAAGAGCTCTTAAGTAAAGGAGTGCACATTGTAGGGGCAGGTGACCACACCGTCACGCACAGCCTCTATATTCTCGATCCAGACAATAACGAGCTCGAACTCTACGCGGATGTAAGTGATGAATGGAAAACGAATCCAGCATCAATTCTTACGCCAGTTAAGCACTTACCTCTTTAGAAGAATCCCCTATTGATATAAACGAAAACAGTTAGAACTACGAGCATGATCACTCCGTAGAGAATGTGCTTGTAGTGTTGCTTTCTCACTTCAACGAGAATCATGGTTACGAGAGCAAGAGCAATGAGCAGTATCAACACTTTGAAAATAATATCGATGTATGCCGGTCCGCCAAACAAAACTCTCTGATACCACGTCGAATACTTTTCTGCTTGCGGAGAGACATCTACGAGCTGAATCGGTTCTACATTTTCAATATTCTTCACGACAACAAGTTCTTTGGTGGTAATAACAGGCTGATACATAGGAACCGGAAGCGATGCCTCTCCTTTAACCTCCCCGGAAGCCATTGCGAGAGCCAAGCTACTTGATGCTTGTATTCCGGAAGTCACAACAGCTGGCTTCACGACGAGCTGTGTACTTATGGCCTTTTCATTTGTAGATGTAGAGCTCTTTACGACTTCGATTTTAGGCACCGCAGCTACAGCTGGCGTACCGAACATTTGAACCACGAAAATCGTTGGATTATTTTTGTACACACCTTCTACCGTTGCGAGACCTATTTCATGGAACTTCAAATTTAAAATATTCTGACGATGAAGCGGAGACGCGAGCCATGCATCTTGTACATCTTTTGAATCTGTAAAATTAACAGCGAGGTTTTCCCCTGCATACAAAAATGTATACCCGACTTCTTTGAACCAATGCCACGGTGTCACACCTTTCGGACTCTCATGAGCAAAGTAGCCTTCATTCACCATATCGTTTCCCTTAAGCATAGCTGCCTGATCAAGCTTGGCATTTCGTACAAGAGGTAATTCATTGTATGCAATACGAGAATCATTCGTCATGTCGACAAGTACATTCGCTGCAATAGACACACCAAGCACAGTCTTGTGAATAAAGAATGAGCTTCCGAATGATGCTCCAAGCAAGAACGTACTTCCGAAAAGGACGATAGCCACCGAAAGCTCTCGAAAAAAATGCGGCTTGTAATCATTCCCATGATGAGGAATGAAAAGATGTTTAAGCGCCACGAGGAATTTCATACAAACAGTATATATCACAACCCTCAAAAAAACACCCCGTTTCTGGGGGTGTTTTTTGTTAGATAATTATTGGTTTACTATTACTGACCATTCATACTCATCATCTTCGCACGTGAGAGTTTACCAAAGTAACCCATTGTTGGATAAACCTTGTTTGCCTTTTGCCACTTAGCTACAGCAGTTCTTGTCATAGAACCGAAGTATCCGGTTGGTGAAGGAATATTCAAGTATCCTCCAGCAATCAAAAACTTATGAAGTTCATTCACATCTTCCCCTCTTGAACCAAACCTAAGATCTTTAAGGAAAGCAAATGATGTAGCACCCAAAACTTCACCACGAACCGCCGAAGCCCCTAGGACTTGTCCTGCGGGAGCAACTGCAAGAACAGGAGTCACTGTAGTGTTTGAATTATTTGAAGCAATTACTGGTGAGCTTACAAAGTAAGAACCTCCTCCCCCTCCACCTGAAACTGTGAAGGCTGCTTGTGTGTATGTCACGAAGGTAGAGAAGTGTTTTGTCCAAACAACGAGATCATTCCCTACGTTAATTTTACAGTCTGCACCGGACGCAAGTGCGTCTCCTGCAGTCTGGGTATCAGCTGCACATGTTGTAGCAATTACACTAAAAGATCCTGCATGATTATACCAACCGATTTGTGTATTCTTTTGACCAGCGAAGAGAAGTCTGACACCTCTATCGAATGTAAGGTCAAAGTTACTTGAACCAAGGGCAATCGCTGATGTTACAGAAGTATTGAACCCAGAAAGAGAGACTGTTGTCGTTGTTGCTACAGGAGCATCAAGAATACCACTCCACAAAAGAGATCCCGAGATAATCGTTCCTGTTGGAACATCTACCGTTACCGCAACACTTCCACTTGTGCCACTCTGATGTGTAGTGGTTACTGTTTTTACTTTAACAGTATTCATTGCGAATGTTCGCAAACTAGTCGTGCCAGTAAATGAATACTGAGCATCCGCGTCAACAACAGCTACATTTTTTGTGATGTCATCAATCCAAATTGCTGCGCCAGTTTCTGAGTGAAGACTTACCCCATGTATTGTTAATGTACTTGTAGCAGTAACACCAGACCCTTGATCGACATTGACACCTCCCCAACCATTAAATGATGTGCTGATATTTTTTGCGTCCACTTCTGCACCATTCACAACAATACCCGCATGACCATTGTGTGTTACAGAAACAGATTCAAGTTTTACACCAGTTGAAGTGTAAACATTTATACCGTGAAGATTTGTACTACCTGTTCCATCTACGATAAGATTTTTGATAGTTACATCACTGTGACCAATCATAATTGCAGAGTTATTTGAATTACTTGTCTTGGTAAATTGTGCTTTCAACGTGAAGCCATGACCATCAATCGTAACCGCACGAGAAACAAGAAGCGCAGAGCTTGTCGAAGGAATCGTAATATCTGAACCGAACACTATCGTAGCAAGAGAAGCATTATTTAGTGCTGTACGTAAATCAGTTTCGTTTTTTACAACAGTAACAGTAAGAGAAAAATCTTTTGTGTTAACTGTTGTCGTCGAAGTATACTGATTATTTGTATCAATCACTGATGTCGCCTTAGTTGTATCGTCAATTCGTATTGCTGCTTTATTTTCCACATGAGAGCTTACTCCGTTTACAGTCAAAGAAGCAGGTGACGTAACCCCACTACCCAAGTCCACATCAATAGCCTCCCATCCGTTATATGCAGTACTGATGTTATTCATCACAACGGTTGAACCATTCACCACGATACCATTTTTACTATTGTGAGAAGCGGTAACAGTATCAAGGGTAACACCTGTTACTTTGTAAATATTAATACCACGATTTGCTGTTGTCCCTGTTCCGTCCTCTATAAGATTTTTAATCATTACATCATTCGCAAGAATGTTGATAACAGAACCACTATTAAACGTAGCAGTAAGTGTATGCATTCCACCATCAATAATCACAGAGCGATTTATGTCCAGCTGAGCTGCTAGTGATATATCTTGAGAGAAGATAATTGTACTCACAAGAGCATTACTTAATGCTGAACGTAATTCAGTTTCGTTTTTCACAGTTCTACTTTTTAGAGAAAAGACACTTCCTGTTGCTGAAGGAGAGAAGACATATGTTGTCGATGCATACTGACTGTTAGTATCAATAACAGATACATCTACTTTACTGTTGTCATCAATCCAAATTGCTGAATTACTTTCTTCGTGAATACTTGTTCCTGTAACGGTTAATGTTGAAGGCAATGTAACACCAGAACCTTGATCGACATTAATACCACCCCACGTGTTACCAAGAGTAGAGACGTTATGAGCTGTAACAGTTGAACCATTTACCGTAATACCAGACTTTGCATTGTGCGATACAGTAACAGTATCAAGTACTACATTTGCTGATTTGTAAATGTTAATACCATGAAAACGTGTACCACTTGTTCCATCTTCAGTGAGATTTTTGATAGTAACTGAATCATGAGCAATTTCAATTGCAGAATTATTTGTTGCATCACTACTACCAGTAAAATTAGCATACAGTGTATAGTTGGCACCATTAATCGTTAAAGCTTTATCAACCAAAACTTTAGATATCGTAGTTATATCAGAACTAAGTACAAGTGTGTCATTTGGACTTGCTGCATTAATCGCCCCTTGCAGGGTAGAGAAAAACAATTCTCCTCCATCGCGTGTACCATTTACATTTGTATCAATAAAGACAACACCTGTACTAGCAACGTCTGAAGCAGAAATAGTATTTCCATCCAATGTCACTGCTGTTTTAGCAAAAGCTCTACCGGAGAGTGTTGCACCTGTAAGCATGGCAATATTTGTCTGAGATAAAATAACTCCTTCAAAATGTGAACCAGATCCGATAGTTACTGTGCCAGTTGTCTGCCAGAAAACATTAGAAGCAAGAGCTCCTCCTGTCAAGATAATATTTTTATTTGAAGCAATATCTAATGTTCCTGCTACTTTAAAAATAAAAATATCTGTAGAACCCCCAGAAAGAGTAAGGTCTGTTGGAATCGTAACATTAGAACCCCACTGATATACACCAGATGTAAGGGTTAGATCAGTTAATGTTCCTGCCCCGACATCTGTCGTTGCTCCAGAAGAAACAGTCTTGCCGGCCGCTTCTGTATATGCGGTTTCCATATCGCTAATTGCTGTAGTCAATAATGTAGGACTCGTAATTTTACAAGATGGACCAGTGGCGTCTACCGTGTAAATAGATCCCGTTACCTCTGCACAATCAAGTCCAGTGATTGATGCTCCAGTAATAGGACTTGTTCCAATATTTCCTGTTATGGATGATGTTGGAATATTAGTAACTCCTGTTTTTGAAAGAATAACGAAGTTGCCTGCGGTCCCAAGATCAATAGGTAGCATTACTGTTGCCGAAACAGCAGTGAAAAAACCTAAAGCAAGAGCCGAGGCTGACAGAACCGAAACAACAAATTTCTTGTTCATATTTTTTTATTAGTATCCACTTGAGTAAGAAAACGTAAAGCAAAACAACACTGCCAAAAACACAAACTACCCGCTTATGTACGTATCTCGTAGCTAATCGCATTCTATGCTTATCTAATGGCTTGTCAATCTGTTTTTAGTGTTGTGTTTAATTAAAAGGCCCTTATTAAGGGTTTTATAGTAAAGACAAAAAAGATTGTCCTTTAAATCAGAATAAGGTTAAACAATAGAAGCCCTCACAAGCCGTATTTCGTGATAGGTATACTTCCCTTTTAGGTGCTCATGCACAGGGGTAAGCTTTTTGGTTTCTAGCTCTTCGAAGGTTTTGAGGATTTTCGTAACGTCTTTCTTGGCAGGAAGGACATGTGCAAGCTCGACAGGCTCTTTCAATTCTACTAACTTTTCAATGTGACCAATAATTGTATCAATAGAAAGATTACGTCTCTCGGCAATGGCTTCGATAGAAATTTTTTCTTTAAGCATATCTTGGGTCTTGGTATGTGATGCGACTTTTTCTTGTATCTCCTCTGCCTCTTCGTCGTCTAATTCTACGAGTTGACCACCGGAATTTGTAAGGAAGGCTTCGTGTAACTTTTCTGCTTCTGCTTCGGAATATTTCGCGATAGCGTCTTCGGCTTGTTCACTCTTTTTACGAAAAGTACTATCGGCCTCTCGCACTTCTTCAGCAATCTGTAATGCCTGAGGATTAAATCCCGTCAAATGAAGCCCCTCGAGTGACTTTAAACGTGAGAGTGCCACATATCCCTGGCCAGAAGCAAACGCACGACTAAGATCAATGGAAGCTCTGTCGAGAGTCATTCCCTGGCTCTTGTGCACGGTGATCGCCCATGCCAATTTCACCGGGAGCTGCGTGAGCTCGGCGCGTACTTTTCCATCTTCTTCGATTCTCCATGTATCTGGTTTGATGGTCACCGTCTTACCATTCGCAAGAGTGATGACTGGTGCACCTTCGTTGTCGAAACGAGCAACCACACCCATGGATCCGTTCACGTACGTCCTATCGACACTATTTTTTATACAAATGACTTTCGCTCCGACTTTGAGATACAGTCGCTCATCCGCGAGACAGTTGTGCTTGAGCGATTCCACAATAGACGCTTTACCTTTCGTGATCATATCGTAAACACGAGATTCGCCTTCAATCGCATCGTATTCTTTTTTGTTGATAACATCTACGTTCTCATTGTGCGTATATAACTTAATGTGGTCCTCTTTGTGTTCTTTACTGCTCGTTGACTGCAAATATTCATAATGCTCTTCTTCCACTTCTCCGCTTCGTATCGCTTGGAGTACGGACGAAAGCTTGTCATCGTCCTGACGGAATTGTTCGGTCAAATAGCACACTACAGGCTTGGCTTCACGCCATGCACGAGATGTAAATGCGAACACACCCTCACTTTCATAAAGGTCACCATGACGTACCACTGGAGGAAGCTGAAAGAAATCCCCCGTGAACACCACTTGTATACCTCCGAAAGGCATATCACTTCTTCGCATTCTTTTCGCGACCTTGTCCAACATATCCACGAAGGATGCATGAAGCATGGAGATTTCATCGATGATGAGCACTTGTGTTTCATTCCACCTTTTGTAGAGATTTTGTTTTTCTTCAAGCGCGTCTAAATCATACGCATGTAATTTTTGTTTGATACCAATACCACTCCATGCATGAATGGTCGTGCCACCAATATGCGTGGACGCGATACCGGTAGACGCGGTGACTGCATATTTCACACCGTGCTTTTTCAAGTACGCAATGTACTCACGAAGCGCATATGACTTACCCGCACCAGCCGCTCCTGTGAGAAAGGTCGTATGTCCGAGTTTGAGAATTTGTAAGGCAGTCGCTTGAGTCATAGTGGTAGATGTTAGATATTGGACTTTAGATTTTAGATAAATCAGTACCGACGGTATGTATATCTAAAATCTAACACCTAAAGTCTAAAATCTGTCTAGACCTTTAGATACTTTCGGACAGCAAGTAGAGAGGATATAACCGCCAATACCATTCCGGATAAGAGCAGTATTCCGAGAAGCTGGAAGAAATGCTGTGTATAGTATTGATTGATATTCATACCTTCAAAGAAAAATACTGTCTTCTTGGTAACCCAGATTGTCGCGGGGTAGAAAAACGCAAGAGTGATGACTGTCGCAATGAATGCATAGAGCATAGCTTCGACGACGAACGGACCACGAATAAACATATTCGAAGCACCTACCAATTTCATAATTGCAATCTCATCTCGATACACGAAGATGGCGAGACGAATCGTGTTGTATACAATCATACAACTCATCAAAATAAATATCATCGAGAGCCAGAAGCCGACCGTGTTGGTCCAGCCAATAATATTGTTCAATTTATCAATACTGTCTTTCAATTGATAGTAATTTATTTTATCAACAGAACCAGAAAGTTCACCGAGCAATCCCTGCCCTCCAGACAACTGATTCGCAATCGCTTCGTACTGTGAGGTGTCTTTCGCAACCACAGAAAGTGATGCACCGAATGGGTTAGTGCCGAGTTCATCGATAGCTTGCAAAGTAAGCTGATCCCCCTGATGCTTTGTTTTGAAATCAGAGAGCGCTTGTTCACGAGATGTATAGGTTACTGTTTTTACTTGAGAAAGACCAAGGAGTTTTGCTTTCACCTCAGTGATCTGTTCTTCACTCGCGTCTACCGTAAAGTACACACGCACATCCACCTTTTCACGAACCTGATCAAGCGTATAATCAAAAATCGCACGGAACAAATAAAACGCAGTAATAATGGAAAGCGTAATCGTTAAAATAAAAATAGACGAGAGCGATACAGTACGGTTACGGTAAAAGCCTCGCAATCCGGCAGTAACTATTCTTCTGGTGAGTGTGGTTTTCATGTGGACGATGTATTACATTGTAAACTTACCTGACTTCTGGTCACGGGTGATGCGTCCATCTTCCATGGTGATAACGCGGCGTCCGAGATTGTCCACGATGCCTTTGTTGTGTGTCGTGAGAATCACCGTTGTACCGAGATCGTTAATCTTTTTCAAGATCTGCACGATGTCGTAGGTGTTGAGTGGGTCGAGATTTCCTGTCGGCTCATCAGCAATAATAATTTCGGGACGATTGATAATCGCACGCGCGATAGCCACGCGTTGTTGTTCTCCACCAGAAAGCTGGTGTGGGAAGTGGTGCATTTTACTTTTCAAATCCACAAGCTCGAGCACATGCGGCACATCTTCCTTGATATCTTCATCCATTTTACCGGCAGCTTCCATGGCAAAGGCCACGTTTTCATACGCGGTCTTGTTCGCAATCAAACGAAAGTCCTGAAACACCACACCAACCTTTCGTCTGTAATTCACCATATCTTTTCCTTTAAGCGTACTAATGTTGTCCGAATGGAAAGAGACCGTCCCTTCTGTTGGCTGTTCTTCAGCTAAGAGGAGTTTGATAAGTGTTGTCTTGCCGGCACCTGAGTGTCCGACGATAGAAACGAGTTCACCTTGATGCACCGTGAGAGAAATATTATCCAGCACTTTATTGCCGTCGCTATATTCTTTTGAAACTTGGTCGAAGTAGAGCATAGTTTTATTGTAGCACATCCTGTCTTTTCACAATCAGTGGATAGAAATATGCTGACTAATTCGTAGATTAAACGTTAAAAACTTAGACGTGCTTTTATTTACCCTCGAACACAGCGGACCATGTAGGTAGTACTCTTAAAGGTGTGGTTTGTGTTGTATGCGGTAGAAAAACTCACATACATAGCATAAGAAGGATTGCTACGACGAGTAGTAGAAGTCCAGTAGAAGGAAGTGTTAGTGTTAGGAAAGTAAACGGAGTCTATGACTGGACTACTAAAGCTAAGAAAATCAACCAGGGAGTAAAGTTCATAGACATTCGGAAGACGCCAATCGGTTTGTCCAGCAGTTGAATCTGCCTCACATTCAGCAAGGGCGTTAATCCAAGTGTAAGATGTAATGGTTCCCGTTTGACAGGTGGCTCCAGAAAGTCCTTGTGAGCATTTCTTCCATGTAAGACCCGTAGTGTTGTCAGTGATGGTACCATCACCTGGGTCAGTGTATGACCGTGCGGCACCCTTTTGATATTCTCCATCTTGTCCAGTGCCAGTACATGAAATAATGGTACCTGCGGCATCAAAACAGCTAGTCTGGTTGGTTTTGAGAGGCTGAGCACTAGACGCACCACCTGAAGAGTACGTGCCGAGTGTTCCAAATAACGTTACACCACTTTTAATATTCCCTGCGATAAAATTAGCAGACGTGGTAGATACAGTCGCAACTCCATCGTAATATCCAAGCGGAGGGGTAAGCAAGAGAGATGTACTAGAAGCTGTACCACCCGTCACTGGATTATCATTTACTTTGACAGGAATCGTACCTGCATAGGTAGCAGATGTCAGAACTTTGGAAGCATCTGTATCACCAAATAATGTACCGATGAATCCAAAAGCACTTATACCGCTTGCAATCTTCGCGTTTGCAAGGTTTGTTATTTGTGTTGAAATAGCATCATAGATTTCGGTTAATGTTTTAAATGTAGTCAATACCGAACTAGGTGTTGTGGGTATGGCCCCTGTTCCTAATGTTGTAGTTGTCCCACCTGAAAGATTAAAAATATCAGTCAAAGTATACATAGTGTTTGCTGGTGCCCCTGGTGGAGTAAGTGTCCCAGCGTACGACATAGTTAATCCAAGCGTAACTAAACTTCCTGAAAGGAAGCTAGTTACTAGTATTGTTTTTATGTGTTTTGTGATATTGTTTTTCATATTTATTTTATTGATACTAATCTTAAGGATTCGATTCTAAATTTTTAATAAAGGTTATTGTCTTAGGTCCGAAATACCCGCGCGCAGGAGTTATATTATTATGTTCCTGAAATTCAATCAGTGCAGCTTGAGTAATGGGTCCAAAATATTCAGTGGGAGCATTTTCTGCTAAAGATCGTGATGCACTACCACTATTTCGAGTGATAAGAAACTTTTGAAGTTCCAACACATCACTTCCATATGTGCCGAGTGTAAGATCTCTAGTGAAAATTGGCTTAGTATCTACCATGATAATGGGGGTAATGGGTAACGCTTGAGGCACTGGTTTTACATCGAGGTTGCTTGGATTTGCTGGAAGCGGAGGTGCCATTATGGTGACTTCAGGTGAAGCTATTTTTATATTCTGACTTATATTTTCAATAAACCTTTTTGTGATTGGACCAAAATACCCATTAGCTGGGTATATTCCATTCTCGGCTTGAAATTTAGACAAAGCCTTCTGTGTTGCTGTTCCAAAATACTCAGTTTCATTTCCAAGTGAGCCGTTTCCTGTTTTAGAAATTACAAAACCTTGAGTATTTAAAAATTTCTGTAACGCTTTAACACCTTGATCTCTTGATCCTACAACTAAATTTTTAGAAGGTATCTCTATCGAGGTTGGGGCTGTAAAATTGACTGGAGCAGAAGGCGTACTTAGAAGAGGGGTAGGCGTTGTTGGTACAGCCGGTACAGCGGGCACAACCGGTTCAACTTTTTGAGCGGTGCTCTGATAAGGAGCCGCTACCACGGAAGGAGAAGGCATAGAAAATACACCGCCCATGCTTATGGCTGGAGGAGGTACTCTGCCAGAAGCGGGTCGCCAATCTGTCATCACTTTATTGTCACCTGTACCAAAAGTTATCCAGCCAATATTTTCACTATATGCGCTACCAGCGAAAATACCATCAGAACCGATAGTTACTCGCGAAAAATCTACCCAACCAACATTTTCTCCCCATGCATAACCAGACAAATTACCTGCTGCATCATTTGTAACACCGCCATATGTTTGAGGATTAAGTGTAAGCCATCCGATATTTTCACCATACACAGAACCGGTGAGAATTGTATCTGCTACATGAACATTGCCCGCAGATGAACCAAAATCAATCCAGCCTGCATTTTCTGACCAAGCATAATGATATGCAGCGTCAATCGTGCCGTCTGTAGTGGAAGCCCAAGCAACACCAGGAAACAAAACTGTAAAAATAAAAAAATAAAATCTTAACGTCCTTAGCATATAAAAGAGTATACCTCAGACAGTGGCGCTTTTGTTGAAAAATAAAATGTAAACTGGGAATATCCTGAGTACCTGTTCTTAACTATGGCCGCTTACTTATCTACAACCCTTTCTCTGCTTCGATAAAGGGTTCGAGTTGACCTTTTTCCAAAACACCTTCTACATCACTCGTCTCATACTCAGTGCGGTGATCTTTTACCATTTTGTACGGATGAAGCACGTACGAACGTATTTGATTCCCCCATTCTATTTCTGTCGTCTTACTAATCTGTCGCCCTTCTATCTCTGCTTTTCGTTTTTCTTCTTCTAATTTAAAAAGTTTGGACTGAAGAATTTCTAAGGCCTTTTGTCTATTCTGTTCTTGTTGACGTTCGGTCGCCACATGCACAGAAATATTTGTCGCAATATGAATAACACGCACCGCTGTCTCACGCTTATTTACATTTTGCCCACCTGGACCACCTGCTTTTGATGTTTCGATACGAATTTCTTCTGGTGAAAATGGTTTACGTTCTGCAGCAGGAATAATAGGCAGCACTTCTACCATAGCAAATGAAGTGTGACGCTTGGCTTGTGCATTAAACGGTGAAATACGCACGAGACGATGTACACCTGATTCATTTTTGAGTGTGCCGTACGCATTCTTGCCTGTTATTTCTATCGTAAGATTTCTGTACCCGCCGTGATCATTTTTGTTTTCATGAAGTACGGCATATGTGAATCCCTTTATTGAAAAATAAGCATCATACATTTCAAAAAGCATCCGTGCGAAATCTTCACTATCATCCCCGCCTGCACCAGCTAGGAGCGTCATGATAGCATTCCCTTTATCGAGCGCGTTCACACCGTCGCTCTGATCCTTTAGTTCTTTAATTCTCTTAATCACCTCTTGAGCCTTTTCTTTATCATTCCAAAAAGAACCCTCATTCATACGGGCTTCAAGTTCTGAAATTTCTTGAGATATATCTGACATTATCAGTATTATAGCAAGTACATAAAAATTTAGCACCGCTTTTGGAGCGGTGCTGTTACTTCTTACGGGGTGGAGGAGGTATCTCTTTTTTCTTTTTGAAATACATCCAGGTATCTTCTTTCATTTCGGAGTCCCCTCTCTCGAAATCATAGAAACGGGTAAGCTCTCGTTGTATGTACTTGGCCTCTGCCAAAAACTTGAGAGCCCACTCTATATTTTCCAAAGACACGAGAGCTCCAGAAGCACTGCGCATCCACGAAAGTGGAGGGTTCCTTTTTTCGTACATGGTCTTGATTTCTTGTGCTGTTTTTCGAGACCCCTCTACCGATTCCACGCATTCGAGAACGTGACGAACCAAAGGAGTGTCTATACTTGGTTTTTCCATTTTGACCTCCCTTGGGTTGGTTAAGAACAGCCCTTACACTATCCAAAAAAAGACCTTTTGTCTACTTATCATTACTATTTTATTTTTGGAGCCAGAGGCCGGACTTGAACCGGCAACCTACGATTTACGATACCGGTGCTCTACCAATTGAGCTACTCTGGCTTATTTTATTTTCATTACCTACTAACTTTTTACACATTTTAAGAATCTACTTATGGCCAAGCCATGAATCTGGTGATTCAACTGTGTCGAAAGTTTGCTAACTTTCGACACCTTCGCGGCCGAGCCGTCTCGAGCTACTCTGACTTATTATATTTTCATTGCCCTCTAACCTTGCACACATTTTGACAATCCAGAACCTGGATTCCAGCCTTCGCTGGAATGACAAATTCAAAAAAATGATTGATCATGAACTAAGTTTAAATATTCTAACATATTATTGCTTTTATTAAAGCCCGTACCAAGTATGATAAAATAAGAACCATGAAGAAAATTCTTATTATCAGGCACGCGGAAAGTGTCGGTAATGCTGGCGGGAAAATTGATACACACGATGCGATTCCGCTTTCAGAAAAAGGTCGTCTGCAGGCACAGGTCTTAGCCGAAACATTAGACGTAATCCCCGATCTCATTGTTCTCTCTTCGTTTTCACGCACAAGAGAAACGGCAGAACCTTTCATCGCCAAGAACCCATCGATCCCTGTGGAAATATGGGATGTGGAAGAATTCACCTATCTTGATCCGCGACTCTACAACGATGCTGATCAAAAAGAAAGGCAGAAAATTGCTATCGATTACTGGAGGCATGCGGATATTCATCATAAGACTGGTGAGGGTGTTGAATCTTTTTCAGAGCTCATTGCTCGCATGAAAAGATTAGTAAAAAAATTAGAAGGACGAGAAGAGAAAACGATTGCTATTTTTAGTCATGGAAGATTTATTTATGGACTAAAGACATATCTCCAAAAAGTTAAAGAACGAGGAAGTGTAGACCTTTCAGATGAAGATTTGGAAGAACTCAAAGAGCTTCACGCACTAACCGTTTTTAATCCTTCACAATTCCCCATCGATAATACAAGCGTGCACACAATAGAACTGTAACTTCGTCCTTGTTTTTGTCACCCCAATGACAATTGGGGTCCAGTGTCCACTGGATTCCAAATCAAGTTTGGAATGACATGGGAAACAGAAGTTTTAGAGATAATGTAGCGATTATTTGAACAGAAGTGGCACAATGATCTCCCCTTTCTCCACAAGATTTTGTAAGTCTTTACTTGAATTACTTGCGATCACTGAGAGAATATTTTGAGACATTTCTTGTGAAGGAAAATATGGGCGACTGTGATCACTCATAATTGGAATGATCGAATAGATGAGCATCTCATCTTTTTTATCAAGAGCAAGCGTATATCCCCGCTCTACATCTTGAGAGAAATACTGATCAAAAATAAAATTTCCGAGTGAATAAAAAATAGGTACACCTTTGTATAGTTCCACACCTTGCATAACATGTGGATGCGAGCCGACAATGGAGTCGACCCCCCTGTCGATAAGAGCGTGAGCAAACTCTTCTTGTTGTACACCTTGCTTTAAATCATATTCATTACCCCAATGAATAAATGCAATGAGAACGGAATCTGGAAATTCTTTCTGTAAATCTTCAGTGACGCGATACGCCGTTCTTATGTTCCATGTACTCGAAATCATATTAATACCATAAACAACGACGGACGTTGTACCGATATGCGTTTCAAAATAATCTGGCACAGTCGTGCTGTAGCCTCCGAAATGAGCGACACCTTCGTGATCGAGAATAAGCTTAGTGTATTCATACCCAGAAACCTTTTGATCAAGTGCATGATTATTCGCTAAAGAAACAGCAGCTATGCCATTTTCTTTCAAGACGGTTGGTGTACGCGATGGAAATGAAAAAGTCATCCCATTTGTTTTTGTAGGAATATGTTCTTCTGGTATGGGCCCTTCTAGATTTGAAATTGTTACGTGACTTTTCAAAAAATCTGTTGTACTCGCAAAAGGATACGCTAACCCATTTTTGTTCATAAGATCTTCCACGTGCCTTCCGAGCATAATATCTCCCGTAAAAAGAAGAGGCTTTGTTCTTTCTGGTTCAGGCGCCAAAAATTCCCGGATAAAAACTTCGCGCGCAGAAAGATGAATAGCGAGGTATCCAGCAATAATGAATGCAAGAAGTCCGAAAGATATAATATTTACTTTCGCAAGTGTCGAGGTCATGTGCATATGATACCCTGAAAGGAAAGATTGGGATACTGCTGGGAAAGAAAACGATTCTGAGACGATGATCAGAACCGACTACAAGTTTCATCTCGTCGCCACTCGACGAACTCGCTTTGGCCTCTCGGCATGATTTACTAATCACCCGCCGCTCGTGGTTTCGCTTGCTCTATCTATTTTTGTCCTACGCCTGCTGGCTACGGACATCTTCGTCGCTCTTCGCTCCTTGAACTGCGCCCATTCAATTCTGTAAGACATGAAGCAGTTCATGTCTACCTAAAATTCACTCTGCGAATTTTAGGCTCAACAGCTCTAAAAAATGGCTTCGCTTATTTTTTTGGAGCCGATGAGCAGAATTGAACTGCTGACCTCGTCATTACCAATGACGTGCTCTACCAACTGAGCTACATCGGCTTATATTATCCAACTACCCACTAACTTTATACACGTTTTGATAATCTACTTATGGCCAAGCCATGAATCTGCTGATTCATCCGTTTCGAAAGTTTGCTAACTTTCGACATCTTCGCGGCCGAGCCGTCTCGAGCTACATCGGCATAACAAACAAGTGCACACTATTCTACCAGAATTACCCGATACTCACAATTTTTGAAGGAGAGTGATGACCACTCACAATACGAACAAGTTCACCAGGATAATCCTCTCGCACAATTTCAAGAACACGAGTATTCGCGGCGTTATGTTCTGCTGGTGCTTTAACCCAAACACGCCAATCGTTTTCAGATCGCTTTTCTATTTTTTCAGAACGTGCGTCTGAGATTACTTTTATTTTTAGGTACATGTTTTAAATAGTTTACAGGTTATGGGTTACAGCTAACAAAAAAATCAATTCAATTACTTTTTTCCAATTTTATTTTCTTTCTTTGCCCTATACTCATCAATCAACTTATGGTTTCCTGATAAAAGGACTTTTGGTACGCGATACTTTTTACCAGCATATTCATACACTTCTGGGCGTGCATAAATCTCGTGTGATGCCATACGCTTTTCTTCGAGCGAGAGCTCGTCGTTGAGCACTCCTTTAATCTGACGCGATATTGCATCAATACACACCATGGCAGGCAATTCTCCGCCTGTGAGCACGTATTCCCCTATACTCCACTCTTTGGCCTTCAGGATCTTTTTCACACGAGAATCCACCCCTTCATATCTTCCACAAATGAAAATAATGTCGGTATACTTTTTGGCTGACGTCTGAGCAAGGGTGTTGGTAAACATTGTTCCCCCAGCGTTAAAGATAACAACCAAAACGTTAGTCGTTCTTCGTTTGTCGTTAGTCGTTTTAGATTTCTTAAAACTAAGTTTCTTATCTCTTTTTTCTATTTTCTTTTGTATGTCTTCGACACAACGAATGAGTGGATCAACCCACATCACCATACCAGGTCCTCCTCCATACGGACGACCATCAACGCGGCGATGCTTATCTACCGTATAGTCACGAAGCGCATAGGTGTTTACTTCTATCAATTTATTTTCTATAGCACGATAAATAATCGACTCCGAAAAATAAGAGTCGAGCATGTTCGGGAAAATTGTCACCACGTGGTAATTCATAATTATTGACAGTATATCATAAAATATGTAAAATATAAAACGTCAACTACCAGGAGAAAAGTATGAAACACGAAAGCAGGCTTCGCAGCATCGTGGAGACCTCGAAAGGACTCCTCTTTCTGGCTTCTATCGTCTGTGTGGCGATTGTTGCTGTTGGTGCTGTTGTTCTTGCCTTCTCGAAGAGGTGAGCATGGCCCAAGAAAAACAAACCGAACAAAAAGGGGTCGAGCACCCCTATCCGGCTTGGTGGGCTTTTCTGCCAAAGCAACAGCCTCAAACACCCCAAAACCCTCAGCCGGAATCTCCGGAGCAATAAGGGAAACCCCGAGCACCCCTGGTGCTCTTTTTTTATTACTAACGATCGAATTGATTTGAGTTAAAATTGTTCCAGATACGCGAAGCTTAGGAATTTTTCAAAGAAGGCGTACATTTAGTACGTCGACTGAGAAAAATTCTGTAGCGACAAAGTAGATGGAGTGATTTTAACTCAAATCCCTTTCAGGTCCTGCATAACAGCATCAACATCAGAAGTATCATATCGTGGTGTATATGATTGGCTTCCAATTTCTTCTTCCTTTATCATTTGTGGGGCGCGTCCTTCTGGTTCATTAATTTTCAAATTCACACGAGCATTATTTTTCATTCCAACAACACGAAGAAGTGTGCGGAGCGCTTTTGCTGTCGCACCATCGCGTCCTATTATCTTTCCCATGTCTTCCGCACCAACATCAAGAGTAATAAGCACACCCATTTCATCAACTCGTCGTTCTACTTTCACCTGATCGGGATTATCCACTAAAGCTTTCACTACGTATTCAACAAATTCTTGATCTTTCATATTGGTTTTTCTTGTATATTTTGTACGTTACATCAGTAAGTGTACCAAGTACAAAATAGAATAGTAAAAGTTGTGCACAAAGTCAGTTAAAAGTTCATAAAGTCAAAAGTAGACATGAAAGCCTAGACTTACTTTATGAACCTTAAACTTTAGAAACTTTTAACAAAAAAGTGAATTTTAAAAATAAAATCTCTGCAATTGCAGAGATTTTATTTTTAAAGTTATGCCTTTACTTCTTTCTTTGCTTGAACTGTTTTCTTTGGAAGAACATTTATTTTCTTTCCTTCGATAACACCTTTTGAAACGAGGAGATTGTGTACGGTTGGTGTTGTCTGAGCTCCAACTGACATCCAGTGCTTCACACGATCGCCCTTCGCTTCGAAAATTCCCTGCTTCACGTTATATGTTCCAACAATCTCAGTAAACTGAGATGTCTTTGCCTTGAGTGTACTTTCGGTAACAATAAGACGGAAATGTGGGTCGTTCTTGCGTCCTGTACGTTGTAATCTGATTTTTAACATGTGGCTTATTCTACCATACCCTCATAAAAAAGGAAAGCCCTGCACGTCCCGAAGATACCGGAACGGCAAGGCCTTTCAAACCCCCTGACTGAATACGCTGACCTGAACGATGCATCCGGTCGCGGGGTCTGGGTCACATGCGTGAAATTCGAGCCCCATAGCTTTTTTCACGTTAGGGCATTCACACTTCCTTCCTTGCGGACAAGGCGGAAAGCTTGTTCCGTAAAGAACAAAGCGATCCAAATCCTTATCCCAAATTTCACGAAGTTTTTCTTTTTGACCTTGGTCAAGGTCGAGAGCTAAGATGGTCATAGAGCACCCTCCTTTCTGAAATCTAATTCTACCACAAACAAAAAACAGCCGCAAAGCCGTTCTTTTTATACCATTTACGCCACCAGTGAATAATCAATCACGCGCAAATCCAAATTCGCATTCTTCACTTTTATTTTTACCGGTGTGCCAATTTTCCATTCGATACCCGTTCTTTCACCGAACACTCGTCCACCCTTTTGATCAAAGTTATAGAAATCAGATCCGAGGTCACGAAGGCGTATCATACCTTCACACTTACTCGTCTTTTCTTCTACATAAATACCCCATTCTGAAACACCGGAAACCATACCATCGAATTCCTGACCGATACGGTATGACATGTACTCCACTTGCTTGTACTTGATACTTCCACGCTCAGCATCTGATGCCTCTTTTTCACGACGAGATGCTTGCATGCATAATTTGTCATACAAACCACGCTCTGACTCCAGTGGGTAATCTCCTTCGAGCACACGCATGAGCAAACGATGAGTGAGCACATCTGGATAACGACGAATCGGTGACGTGAAGTGAGAATAGTAATCAAACGCAAGACCGTAGTGACCAATATTCTTGGTACTATAAATCGCCTTCGCCATAGAACGAGTAATATGCACCTGAAGCAGTGACTTTTCTGGTCTGTCTCCCATCTTTTCGAGAAGCGCATTCAAGTCTTGTGATGGAATGAGACCATCCATGAATCGCACGGTATATCCCAAGCCGCGAATGTAGAGGTCGAGGTCATGCATACGATCTGGATCTGGTTTGTCGTGAACACGGTACACACAAATCGCCTTCCCTTCACCATTTTTCTCTTCTTGTTTCTTAGTGATGAATTTACTTACATACTTGTTCGCCAAGAGCATGTACTCTTCGATTAATTTATGCGTATCACCACGAGTTTTAATGTACACATCGACAGGCACACCTTGTTCGTCTAATTTAAACTTCACTTCATCAGTTTCGAGCTGGAGCGCGCCATTGTCAAATCGTGCCTGGGTCAACTTTTTCGCAACAGTATTCAAAATGTTTAATTCATTGTAAAAATCTCCCTGCTTTGTATCGAGCGTTGCCTGTGCATCCTCATAACTATATCGACGATGTGAATTGATGAGAGATCTTCCGAACCATTCGTTGTGAACCTTTCCTTCACCATCCAATTCAAGCACACACGACATCACGAGACGATCTTCTCCTTGAACAAGTGAACACAAATCATTCGACAATACTTCTGGAAGCATCGGAATACATCTATCTACAAGGTATACGGAAGTTTCGCGAGCGACTGATTCGTCATCGAGGGCCATTCCTGGCCGCACATAATACGACACATCGGCGATATGTACCCCGACCTCATAGTGACCATTCGCTAGTGTCTGAAATGAAATAGCATCGTCGAAATCTTTTGCATCTGCTGGGTCAATCGTAAACGTAGGAATCTGACGAAAATCCCTGCGATTCTCCTTGTCTTTTTCTGTGATGCCTCGCTTTTTGATATCATCTGCTTCCTTCACCACCTCTTCATTGTGCACATCACTAAAACCACGCTCAAGAGCATACGCGAGCATTTCGGCATTGTTGTCTCCTGGTTTACCGAGCACCACGGTCACCTCTCCGACTGGAGATTTCTTTGGATCTGTCCAATTTGTAATAGCAACGAGAACCTTCATGCCCACTTCGGCGTCTTTGCGAGCATTGTTCGGAATAATAATATCCGTATACATACGCTTGTCATCTGGAAGTAAAAAGAACATACCGTTTTCTTCTTCAATGATTCCCGCATAACCCTTCTTTCCACGCTCAACAATACTCAAAACTTTTCCATAGAGTTCGTCCTCATCTTTTACGTTCTTCTTTTTACCAAGAAGTTCAACTTGCACCATGTCTCCATGAAGCGCAGTGTTGAGGTGTGAATGGTCAACAAAAATAGCACCTTCGTGCTCAAGCTCCGGAACTCGCACATATCCATCCTTCTTTGAGGTAATACTAATAGACCCAGTGAAGATTCTTTCCATATTGATAGAGTATAGCATAGCCATACAGTGCCGGTTGATAATTACTAACTAATGACAAGAACTGCAAAACACAAGGCGAGGCCTTGTTACTTTATTTCGCGAAGCCTTCGGCTTGTTTAAAATCGATTGAAAGGAGTTTCGAAGAACCATCCACTCCGATAGTCACGCCATAGAGCATGTCACAATGATTCATGGTTTCGCGGTTGTGTGTGATGACGAGTAATTTACTTTTCTCGGCAAGTCGCTTCAGCATCATGCCATATTTGCGCGCATTTGATTCATCAAGTGGTGCATCTGTCTCATCGAGTACCATAAATGGTGGAGGAGTGATAGCCGACATGGCAAACAAGAGCGAAATAGATACGAGGGCCCGCTCGCCACCAGAAAACATACTTATCTCTTTTACTTTTTTATTTGGCAGTGACACATCCAAGTCTATTCCCTGCTCCGTAATCTGATTCCCCTCTTCGTCTATCTTCGTCAATTGCACGAGCGACAACTTTCCTTTTCCTCCAACGAATACTTCACCAAAGAATTCACCGAACACTTTTGATACTTCTGTTACCCCTTTTGAAAAACGCTCTTCAAGCGATATCGTGAGCTCGTCGATAAGCGTGAGCAACTTCACTTCGCTTTCTTGTATGTCGGCAAGCTCTTTGGTGAGATATGCTTCGCGTTCTTGCGTCGTCTTGTATTCTGCGATGACTTCTTCACGATTCGGTACCCCGGCTTCTTCAATGCGAAGCTTGGAACGTTCAATAGCACGCATCAAATCGTGCTTTGGTGTGTTGTTATATTTCTCATCCACTCTTTCTTCCTTGTATCCAGCGATGACGCGTCCAACAATTAATATTCCTTCCTGAAGTAATGCATCGAAGTGTTGTCGTCGCAAAGAAAGTTCGCCTTCTTCTTGTTTTCGTAGCGCTATCGTACTTTCAAGTTCGCGAAGTTTACTTTCGAGAAGCATGATTTTCTTTTCTTCATCGTGACGTGATTGCACATCTCTTTGTGCATGTGTGTCTACCATGTCCAACCGTTCTTGAAGAGCGACCATTTCTTTACTCAACTCTCGTTCTTTTGCTTCATGATCTTCGATAGCGACAACAATCACCGAAATGTCTTTAGTGATAAGGTCTTTTTTGGACTCTTCACCTGTCGCATGTGTTGTGAAAAATGTTTCAACCGTATCAGAAATTTGTGCGGCCTTATTTTTTGCATCAGTAATATTTTCTAACCCGAGAGCGTGATGCAAACCTTCGAAGCCGTGAGAAATGAGTGAGTGCGTATTGATAAACTCGGCATTATCTATGGTGATTGCTTTTTGCTCATGTTCACGAAGTAACTCTTTTTCAAGATAAGCTTTTTCGGCTTCTAGTCTTCCGAGAGTCTTGGTCACCTGATCGCGACGCTCGAGAATCGAACGCATTTCGGCTTGCAAAGTTTGCTTTTCTGCACCCGTTTCTATTCTGACATCATGCGTTTTTTCTCGAAGTACATGTAACTCTTTGTTGATAGAGTCAGTAATTAATACAAGCGAGGAAGATGCCCCTTGTTCACATATTCGTTCATGTAATAATCCAAGTTCATACGCTTCACGAGTGAGATACGCAGTGAGAAGTACGTGCAACTTTTGTCTTTCTTCTTCTTGTGACTCTATTTTTTCAACCTGACGTTTGAGGTGTGAGAGGTGCGGAGCTATTTCTTTTCGAAGTAAATCCACCTCGTGCACATGTGTCTTCACCCGATCAAGCTTACGTTTACTTTCATTCAAGCGCATGTGGTAGACACGAAGACCGAGAGCATCTTCGAGTGCTTCTTTGCGGTCACGTGGAGAAGCGAGCAAAATTCTGTCTGCCTCACCTTGATTGATAATGGTATGAGAACTTCCACCAATACCTGCAAATGATAAAAGTTCCTGCACATCCTTCAGGCGAATCTTGGCATCGTTCAACATATAATCACTCGTGCCGTCGGCATAAATGACACGTGAGAGCACGAGTTCATCGTAGACGAGATACGTTGCAAGCTCAGCACTTGCGTGTGATGTGTCACCTTTTTCTTTATTATCTATCACCATCGTCACTGAGGCACGTGACATTTGTGCAAGATGTTCTGACCCTTTGAAAATAACATCAGCACCAATCTTACCACGCATACTTTTCATGGATTGTTCTCCGAGCACGAAGCGTATCGCTTCAGCGATATTTGATTTTCCTGAGCCGTTCGGACCAACAACACCGGTCACCTGATGTGTGACATCAAGTGTAGTTTTCTTGGCAAAGGATTTGAAGCCTTGTATGGTGATGTGGGACAACTTCATAGTTTAGAGAAATAAAGGAGAGAGGTGAGAGAAATACAAAATCTCACTCAATACACAAAGTGTAGCATGAGAGATAAAAATCCTTAGAAGGAAAAGTGTTGTTAGGCGAGAATTTTACGAGATGCAAAATGAATCACGTATGCAATAAAATATGCAAGCATGAATCCACCGACAATATCGTACCAATAGTGCACTCCAGCGAGCACACGTGCGATACCTGTGACTGTAGCTAAAATGAAAAGTATTTTACCAGCATGCTTATCGAATGAGTACATGCTCCATGCAAGTCCAAACATAAATGCAGCATGCCCTGACGGAAAACTATACGGGTCGCTTGGAATAAAAAGAGCACTTGATAAATCTGGACGAGGGTGTGCGATGATATCTTTTGCATACACAGAAACAACCCACGAAAGCACAGCACTGCCTGCAATAATAAAAATATGCCGAACATGATGTTTCTTCTCATGTTTTGTAAGCACATGCATAAGCGCGTATACACTTGCCACATAAATGGGAAGAGCGGCAACAAAATAAATAGCGTTATCCATAGCGTAGTAAAAACAGCATAGCATATGTGTTAAACTTTGAAACATGACACTATTTCACTCACTCATACTTGGAATCATTGAAGGGTTAACAGAATTTTTACCGATATCGTCTACGGGACACATGGTGCTCGTATCGCACTTTTTACACCTCCAAGAATCAAGCACTCTTGCCACATTTGAAATTGTAGTACAGGTCGGAGCAATCGCGGCCGTTGTAGTACTGTACTTTAAAAAACTTTTTGATCTCGGTATCATAAAAAAACTAATCGTTGCATTTATTCCAACCGGAATTGTCGGCCTAGTAGTGTTTCCACATATTAAACAATGGCTACAGAATCCTCTTCTTGTGGCCTTCACAATGACACTAGGTGGAATTATTATTATTCTCGTAGAAAATTGGTACACAAAGAAACAAGAAGGAGGAGATGTGAAGGCGCGAGAAATTACTTACACACAAGCTCTTCTTCTTGGTTTTTATCAGGCAATTGCCGTTGTGCCTGGGGTTTCTCGTTCTGGTGCAATGATTATTGGAGGGCTTACAATGAAACTTTCTCGAAAAGTGCTCACTGAATTTACTTTTTTACTTGCCGTACCAACCATGGTTATTGCAACACTCTATACACTCTACAAAAAAAACAGTGAGTTGGTATTTACTGAGATCATCCCTATTCTTTTCGGCACTTTTATATCATTTGCTGTCGCGCTTATCGTCATTAGATATTTCTTAGATTACATTCGTTCACATTCATTTAAAGTTTTTGGATGGTATAGAATTATTGTAGGTATACTACTTCTCATAATTCTTCTGTAAAGAGAACGTGGGGAGGCCACGAAGTGGCCTCCCCGTATTTGACACAAGAGTTTATTTACTTTAGTATTCTTAATTGAAAAGTACCAGAGGGCTTCTCACCCTCCTAATCGTAATTTACACCCAAGAGAAGTTGGGTGTCTCAAGGAGAAACGATGTACCTTGCATATTTCCAGGGCAATGCCACATTAACGAGGCTTGTGGTACCCCCAATATTTGCGGGACTGGTTAAAGACAAACCACGGGTGGGTGGGCGACTTCATTTTGAACCAGTGAGCGCTTCCGTATCCCGTCACTTCGCTGAAATGGAGCTCCCGTGCGACCCACAACACAACCCAGACTTGAAATCGAAACCAATAACAACACTTGACCGAATGTCTGACGGCTGCCTACTGGTAAACACCTCCAAAGGACATTATCTGCTTGATCCTGTCAAGTAAAAGACTCACCGTGTAGTGCTAACAGCGACCCTCGGGCCGCTGTTTTTAATTCTAATTTAAGTATTTTTATTTCCTTTTAACTTTACGGACTTTATAGACTTTCGACTATAAATGTCTCCTGTGCTTCACCGCAATTTTCACGCGGTTCAATTCCTTTTCAATCATTCCTTCAAATACTCCGAAGTCCACATCATCTTCCTTTTCATCTTTCATAGCTTTTGCTCGTGCAAGCGCTTCTTCGGCGCGCGCATGATCAAGTTCATCAACGGCTTCACCTCTCTCGAGTAACACCACCACTTCAGTCAAACCTTTTCGATGTGGGCGCACATTTACCAAACCTTTAAAGACTGCATAACTAATCCCTGTTGCTCCTTTTCGCACAATCATTTCCCCTGCCTTAATAGAGGAAACAAGTGGAATGTGTTTGTTGAGCACCGTAATCACACCGCTCGTTGTCGGAATACTAACATTGTCGATTATTTCATCAACAACTACTTTATCGGGGGTGACTACTTTGAGTGATAACATAAATGATCGTTAGGGCGTTCTTCGTTCTTCGTTCTTCGTTTTGAATTTCCTAACGAATAACAAGCAACGAATAACGTGAATTAATTATTTGTTGTTGCAGTATGTTTAGCGATTACATCATCAATACTTCCTTGCATATAAAATGCTGACTCCGGAATATGATCATGCTTTCCTTCGAGGATTTCCTTAAATGAACGCACAGTGTCTTCTTTCTTTACGTACACACCTGTTGCTCCTGTGAACTGTTCCGCTACGAAGAATGGTTGTGACAAGAATTTCTGAATACGACGCGCACGAGCCACGGTCTTCTTATCATCATCAGAAAGTTCGTCCATTCCAAGGATGGCAATAATATCTTGCAAGTCCTTGTAACGCTGAAGCACCTTCTGTACACCACGAGCTACATCATAATGATCCTGTCCTACTATGTCTGCTTGAAGAATAGTAGATGAGGAGTCGAGTGGATCTACCGCTGGATAAATACCAAGTTCAGAAAGCGGGCGTGAAAGCACAACTGTTGAGTCAAGGTGAGAGAATGTCGTCGCTGGCGCTGGGTCAGTAAGGTCATCCGCTGGCACGTATACCGCCTGAACAGACGTAATAGAACCATTCTTTGTCGATGTCACACGCTCTTGTAATTGTCCCATTTCTGATGCGAGTGTCGGCTGATATCCCACAGCTGACGGCATACGACCAAGGAGCGCAGAGAGTTCAGATCCAGCTTGTGTAAATCGGAAAATGTTGTCCACGAAAAGGAGAAGGTCTTTCTTTTCTTCATCACGGAAATATTCCGCCATAGAAAGTGCAGAGAGGGCTACACGAGCGCGAGCACCTGGCGGTTCATTCATTTGACCGAACACGAGCACTGTCTTGTCGAGCACTCCTGACTCTTCCATTTCGCGATACAAGTCATTTCCTTCACGAGAACGTTCTCCAACACCAGCAAAAATAGAATACCCTCCGTGTTCAGACGCGATGTTACGAATGAGTTCCTGAATCACCACTGTCTTTCCCACTCCAGCTCCACCGAAGAGTCCAACCTTTCCTCCTTTAAGGAATGGACAAATAAGGTCGATAACCTTGATACCCGTCTCAAGAACTTCCGCATGTGTAGACTGTTCATCAAACGTTGGTGCAGCACGGTGAATCGGATACGTCTTAGCAGTAGTCACAGAACCTTTCTGGTCAATAGGAACACCTGTCATATCAAACATACGACCGAGAATTTCAGGACCAACCGGTACCTGAATGTACGCACCAGTATCAATCACTTCCATGCCACGAGTGAGACCGTCAGTGGAAGACATGGCCACCGCACGAACGTCGTTGAAGCCCAAGTGCTGAGCAACTTCAAGTGTAAGAGATGTGCCGTCCTCACGTTTAACGATGAGTGCATTTCTAAGATTCGGCACACCTTGTGTGAAGGTGATGTCGAGAATAGGTCCGATGATTTGTGTGATTGTTCCTGTGTTCATAATGTTTGATGTTTGATTAATAATTCCTATTGCTTAAAAGCAAAATGATGAGCTCATGTATATGAGCGCATTATTTTGCTTTTAGGAAGACAGGGCCATAGCTCCAGAAGTAATCTCGGCGATTTCTTGCGTCACGCGTTCCTGGCGAGCGCGGTTGTAGTACAACTTAAGCTCGTCTTCGAGTTCACTCGCATTATCTGTCGCTGATTTCATAGCAAACATACGTGCTGAATGTTCAGACGCACAACTTTCTAAAATAGCACCATAAATAATGTTGTGAAGCATCATTGGAATAATACTTGAGAGCACGGCTTCCTGATCTGGTTCATATGCATATCTCGGTTCACCGTGTGTATCTGGTTTTCCGTCAGATAAAAATGGAAGCAGTTGTAGCAGTGTCGGTGTAAAGACCGTACCAGAAGTGAAGTGTGTGTAGAGCACACGTACTGTGCCGATTTTCTTTTCTTTGTACCAATCGACAATCATCGTCGCTGTCGCATGAGCATCGTCTGATGTAAGCACAGGATGATTAAATGATGCAAGTGTTTCTAAATGAAGCTTCTTAGCAACTTTTTCAGAATACTTTCCGTACGCAATCACTTTCAAATTCTTACGCTCATCCGCAGTGTAGGCCTCGAGTAATTTACGGTACACGTTCACATTGTAACTTCCACACAAACCTTTATTTGATGCAACAATAATCACCACGTCACCCTCGACACCATTGTGTGCGAGAAGTTCATGACGAGTTAGTGGGTCAAGCGAAATATCCTGAAGCACATTTTGTGCCTCAGTATGGAATGGTCGAAGTGTAAGAGCGTTATCAATAGCCTTTTTCATCTTCGCAGCAGAAACCATCTCCATCGTTTTAGTGATTTTCTTGATACTGCCGACACTCTTGATTTTTTGTTTGATAATTTTTGTTTGCATGGTTGCTTCGCAAAATTTTTAGTTTTTAGTTCTTAGTTTCTAATGAATGTATTTCAATAAAAATTTAAAATTAAAAACTAAAAATTAGCATGTAATACTACTCATTATTTCCATGGATGTGCACAAAATTCTCTAAAGCTTTCTTAAGAGATTCCTCTGTTGCCTCGTCCCATCCTTTCTCGATAGCAACGAGCACGTCTTTGGCAGTAGAACTCATGTAACTATGCATTGCCTTTTCCCATGCAACGATATCTGTCGTCGGGACAGTATCCACAAAGCCATTGTTCACTGCATACACGGTCGACACCTGAAGACCTGTACGAAGTGGGCTACCGTTTGCCTGCTTCAACATTTCTTGTGTTCGCTTTCCTCGTTCGATAGTACGCTTGGTATCCGCATCAAGATCAGAGTCAAACTGTGAGAATGATTCGAGCTCACGATACTGTGCCATAGCGAGTTTCATTTTACCAGCATTCTTCTTCATTGCTTTTGTTTGTGCTGAAGAACCCACACGAGATACTGAAAGTCCAACATCAATAGCTGGTCGCATACCCTTGTAAAAGAGGTTCGCATCCAAGAAGATTTGTCCGTCGGTAATAGAAATAACGTTCGTTGGAATATATGCTGACACGTCCCCGGCTTGTGTTTCGATAATTGGGAGCGCGGTTATAGAACCACCCCCAGCAGCCTCATTTCTGCGACATGCACGCTCAAGAAGGCGTGAGTGGAGGTAGAACACATCTCCAGGATACGCTTCACGTCCTGGTGGACGCTTGAGAAGAAGCGACATTTCACGATACGCAACCGCATGCTTTGAAAGATCATCGTACACAACGAGCACATCCTTCTTTTGTCCCATAAAATATTCAGCAACGGCAGTACCTGCATATGGTGCGAGGTATGAAAGTGCGGCGGAGTGTGACGCTCCGGCGAGCACCACCACGGTGTATTCCATAGCACCTGTCGCACGAAGTTTTTCAACAATCTGTGCGATTTTTGATTCCTTTTGACCGATAGCAACGTATACACAAATAACTCCTGTGCCTTTTTGGTTAATGATGGTGTCGATAGCGATAGTCGTCTTTCCTGTCTGGCGATCACCAATGATGAGTTCACGCTGTCCGCGTCCAACAGGAATCATAGCGTCAATAGCCTTGATACCTGTTTGCATTGGCACATTCACCGGTTCGCGATCCATAACACCTGGTGCAATCTTTTCTACAAGTTCAAATGACGTGAGTCCTGAGAGCTTTTCGCCGTCTACTGGATTCATGAGTGAATCAACTACACGACCAAGGAGCGCTTCTCCTACAGGGATAGCGAGCACACGTCCTGTACGTGTCACCTCTTCACCTTCACGTACCATGTCAGCACCAGAAACAATAACTACTCCCACCATGTCGGATTCCAAGTTGAGTGCGAGACCTTTCGCACCAGAAGCAAATGTCACTTCTTCCATACTTGCGCATGAGAAAAGTCCAGAAACACGAGCAATACCATCACTTACAGAGATAACATTCCCGACTTCATTGACTTCGATTTCTGTTGAAAGGCTTTCTATCTTTTTTTCAAGATCCTTGATTATTTTTTCTACTGACATGGCTTGGTGGTTATTGGTTATTAGTAATTAGTTAACTGTCTCAGTACTCGTTCGGCGGACCCATCGTATAATTTCCCTTTGAACCGAGCCTTGAATCCTGCAAGGAGATTTTTGTTAACAGTTACCCTGTGCGGGGCTATATCATTTCCTACAATCCGTTTGATATGTGCTATCGATTCTTCTGAAGCTTCAAACGGGGTTTCTATCAAAACAGTATCCCGTGCACCATCATCGCTTTTCATTTGCGTTACCGCTTTCAAAATAGAAGGCAGTAATGAGAGAAGTTTGTATTCTTGAAGTGTTTCTGAAACAACACCAATACTCACATTCTTTTCTACAATGTAGGTGGCAATTTTGCGGGATAAGGTCATAAGGGCAGTTTTTAGTTTTTAGTTTCCAGTTTTTAGTGGATACAAATACATACTTATGCGTTCATACGAGCAATGAGGGCGTCGTTATCTGTCTGGGTCATTTCTTTTGAAAGTGCGGCAGCATAAAGCTTGGCAACAATAGCTGGAGCACGCTCTGCAAACTCTTTTTCTACATGAGCCTTTAGATTTGCTTCTTTTTCTGCTAACGATTCCATTTTTCTTGCAGCATCATCTTCAGCTTCTTTGCAAATGCTTTCAGCGAGAGCTGATGCATTCACTTCCGCCGCTGCGACGATATCCTGACCCTCCTTTCGAGCTTCTTTTATCATTTTCTTCTTTTCCTCAGAAGCAGAAGCGAGAGCCTTTTCAGCATCCGATGCCTGAGAAAGCCCTTTTTCAATGACATCGTGACGAGTTTGTATAACCTTTCCGATTTTACCGAAAAAGAACTTGTTCAAAAGAAACAAGATGATGAGGAAGTTGATGAAGTTCGCGAGCGCAACGTGCCAGTTGAAGCCAACAGAACCGAGAATGTTTAATATTTCTTGCATAAAGAATAATAGTTAGGACGTTCTTCGTTCTTCGTTAGGAATTTCCTAACGAAGAACTGCCTAACGATTAACGGTTCTTGTTACTTGAGGAGGAAGAATGCTACAAGCGCGAAAATGGCAGTTGTTTCTGTCATAGCCACACCAATAATCATCTTTGAGAAAAGAGAACCTTCAACGTCAGGATTACGTCCAATAGCTTCCATTGTCTTGCCAACGAGGTAGCCTTGTCCGATAGCCGTTCCTACCATGGCGAGGATACACATTCCTTTTGCGATATAAATTGCTGCTTCTGGGGTCATATAAATTCAGTTATTAGTTTTTAGTTATTAGTTTTTAGTTAAATACAAATACTAAAAATACTTGAATCCAACAAAAAACATATAACGCTTCAATAAAAATTCGCCTCTCGGCTTTGGTTTGGAGTATAGCAGAAAAAATACTTTTTTGCATTCCTCCTGTGGAAGAAAGGTTGGACTACTGTTTCCGGCAATAAAAAAAGAGCCAGCTGATCGCGGACTCTGTTATGCGGCCTGTCGGCTCGCTTTCAGGGTTCCATCAAATTGGCCCGCACAAGGAAACGTCAACAGCCGTGAAGATCAGCAGATCCCCTCCTAACGAATAACGTCCTAACGACCAACGATTTAATGTCCTTCTTTCTTCAACACCAACGAATAGTACACCGTCACGAGCGCGACGAATACAATAGATTGAACGACACCAACGAGTAGTCCCATTCCCATCCAAATAGCAGGCACGGCCACAGAAAAGGCTCCGAGCAAAATAACCGTCAATACTTCATGAGCAAACATGTTTCCAAAAAGACGAAGAGAAAGAGAAAGTATCTTTGCGAATTCACTGACAATTTCAATCAACCCCACGAAGAATCCAACGATTGATGTCATTCCCTCTCCAAAGCTTTTCTTGAACCCTCTGTACACCTGCTTGATCTGTATGAAGTGTGAAAGATAGCCGAGAGCTCCTTGCTGGCGAATGCCGACAACCTGCATTGTTACGATAACCGCAAGAGCGAGACCAAACGTCGTATTAAAATCCGTCGTTGCTCCACGGAAAAGTGGCACATGTTCTCCATCTATGAGCACATAAAAACTTCCAATAAGTGGCACCATAGGAAGCAGGTTCGCTACAATCAAGTATGTCATGAGTGCTCCAACATACGGAATTATCACTTTAGCCTTTTCTTTACTTCCGACAATCGACGTAATAAAATCAGAAACCATTTCATAAAAAATCTCGAGAATGTGCTGGAATTTTCCGGGAATCATTGTTGAGCGAGAAGCTTTTATAGAGAGCACCACGAGAAGCACGGTAATAAACATAACCGTAACCGTTGATGTTGCGATCGTAAGAGGTCCTACACTTCCAAGTGTCGGTGATGAAATAGAGGGAATTTCTTCATACACGTGAAGAATAGTTGATTCGTTAGCTGTTTCGTGGGTAGATGTTGCCTCGGACATAATGTGCGCTAGTTTACCACAAAACGATACAGAGATACAGTGCCCACTGTATCTCTGCCTCGCATTCTGTGTAAGTTTATAGTCTACAGACCATTGACGATAAGCCGTCTAATTATTTTTCCCCTGCTTTTTCGTACAAAAAATAGAGCGCAAGGGCTCCGCATAATGCAGTAAGAATAACCACGACACTTTTGAAGTCAAACCATTCCTTAAGTGTCATTGTTCTTCGTACGTATTCGTTCCCCATTGCAGTGAAAATAAAAAAAGTTATCCATGTGTAGGTAAGCCGCGTCCATGCACGATTCGTCATCGGCAGCACCTCATGAAAAGCAAGTTTAAGAAAAGGAACATTAATCATAAGACCGATCAAAAGCGTGAGCGCGCAGGTCACATCATAGAGCGTATCCCTCATTTGAATAAATTTCGGCTGATGGTGCGCAATCGTAAGATATCCAAAAAGCATAGTCAGGAAAGCAACGTACAGCGCGAGATACGGGAGACGTTTCTGAACCTTGTAGGTCACAACCGTTGAAATAATCGTCGTAATCATAAGAACAATTGTCGCCTCATAAATACGAAAATGATGAAAGGAAAGCAAGAATACAAAAATAGGACCAAATTCAAGAAGTGTCCCAACAAGAAGGCGCTTAAAGGTCTGTTTTGTAAAAAGAGATGTTTTGTTCATGATATACTTTCTTGATATTCAGTATAAACCACTATGAACAAAATACATCATATTTTCAAATCAATTACGACATTCTTTAAGAAATTCACACTTAGTACACCGGTTGCCATTTTATTTGGTGCTGTCATTGTCGCAGGAGGACTTGTTGCGTATGGGTTTATTATGCAAGGAGGAACAGCGAAAGTTGCCGCGACAATGTTCACAGGAAAGGTGGTGGATGAAGCTGATTACATCGGAGGAAAGATCAATAGTAAGGTCGTCGTCGTTGAGTACTCAGACCCAGAATGCCCATACTGTATTTCGGTATACCCAACAATACAAAAGATTCGTACTGATTACGCATCCAAAGTCGCATTCGTATATCGGCATTTTCCACTTACAAGTATTCACCCACATGCTTTTGATGAATCAAAAGCAATACAATGTGCAGGAATCGTAGGCGGCGCGCAGAAACATTTTGAATACATTGATGCATTATTCGGCTTTAAGGTTCCAAAACAATCACAGACCAATTCATCCCCTCAGCTTCCGGCTACAGGAAAGGAGGACTTGGCAAAAAATATTGGACTTGATGTGGCATCTTTCACATCATGCATGAATGATCCAAAAACTTCCGATATAATTAATACCTCTATGACAGATGGAGCGGCGGCTGGTGTACAAGGAACTCCTTCAACATTTGTCCTCGTAAAAACTCGTAAAGGATACGAGGTTGTCGCAATGGTAGATGGTGCTCGTCCAGAAGCATACTTCAAGGCCGCGATCGACGAAGCACTTAACAAATAACCAAGTAACATAAAAACGACATCGTAAGGATGTCGTTTTTTTGTTTTCCTTCTTCTACTTCACTTGAAAACTCGCCCTCACGATTGCTGTAACTTTCTTTTCAATCGTCGAAGTATCGTAACTTCCGTAATCACTTACTTCTGTACTATTCTTTTGTGTAATCTGGAACACTCCCTGAGAAGCATCATTCACTGAACCGATCGCATCTCCTGTACTTTTCGCAATAGCTTCGGCTCTCTCTTTTGCATTCTTCGATGCTTCCGCCAGAAGCTCTACACGTAAATCTGATAATTTTGTATAAAAGAAATCTACTGAATTTGTTTGAATCTGAACACCGAGCAACGATAACGCATTCGCAGCGTTAAGTGATAAATCACGAATAGCATTCACATCACTTGATTCAACAATGATTTGTTGTGAAAGTGTGTTCTGAAAAGAACCCGAACACTGTTGCTTCCCCATACCGTCGTACATCGTCTGATTCTGTGTCTGACAAATAACACCAGTCACAACAGGTTGCACGGTAATACCTTTTGCATCCACCCCACGATTTACCAAATATTTCACCGTTATATCGGAGGCATCACGTAATTGCTTTGCTGCGAAAGCATACCCCTCAGGTGCTGTAATTCTCGTCGTAGAAAAAGTCCATTTACCGGCATCACTTTCAACAATCTTTTCAGCTGTTCCGGTCACACTGATACTATTATTTTGTTTGAGATGTCCAATACCGCCAGCGAGGACAAAAGAGCTTGCTACCCAAGCAACACTAATCACAATTCCGAAAGCGACAACATTATTTTTGAGTAAATCTTTATAGGTTTCAGGCATAGATATTTATTAATTATGAATACTGTTGTAAGTATAGTACAACTGGACAAAATGATGAAAGGATTGTAGTATATAGATGCTTCAACAACAACCGGAGAAAAACATGCGAGGAAAAAACGGCAGAAACGTCGTCAGATTGCATTCTGGAAAAAATAGACTCAGTCGAATCTTGACCGAAGCAACAAAAACAAAAAATGGGCGACGAAATGGATTACAGCTTCTCTGTAAAAAGATCGGAGGGGTTGAAGTGAAGCCTCACATCATGAGAATCATTGACGAAGAAGTCCTCGTCTTGCGGCGCGGCAAACGTCAAAATATGACAATCCTGGTGGGTGGGCATGAATTCCGTCCTGTAGGAAGAGGAAGTGTTTCAAAACTGAAAACATGGGCGGCGTATGCCGTTGACCGTCAAGTCAGCGGGGTGATGTACGGTCAGCCAAAAGTCTTCTTCAACCAACTGTAATGAAGACTCAGCCGGCGCAACCTTGCGCCGGCTTTTTTATATAAAAAAAAGGCCCCACGTGAGGCCTTTGCGTTCCTACAAGACAATTTATTTGTCGTAGGAATTATTTTTTCCTGACCAACCGTTCTGGTGCGAAGAATGGCCCAAGTCGTTCACTCAACCTGCCTGTGGTGAAGGACTTGTTCAGAAGAACCCCACCTTTGGACAGCTGTTTACCGTTCCAAAAATAAAAAGATACTTTTCCTAGGTGTTCGTGCGAACCACCGTGAGTAACGATAACATTCACCAAGGATTTTCTGGGAATCCATAGCTCCACACCGCCAGCGTCATTGGTCACCGCCTCGAAACTTTTTACTTTTTTTGTTTCAAGACTCATATGGTTATACCCCTCTGGAGCAAGTACAACCGTTGCCTGGGTACCGTGTTCAGCCTTTGTCAGAGGCTTCATGGCTTTCAGAATCAACTCAACGGTACGAGCATGTGCTTCGCCCTGTTCCGCTTGGTTAATCCTTTCCAAAACACCCTCTACCCTTGTCCGTCGTGCATTCATGCGCGATCCTTTTTGTTTCCTGACAAAATTGTCAGTCCATACTATACCACTTTATTTATGAAAAGTCAATCTACGCACAAGACTTACAGAGTCCGTATATCTCCATAGAATGTGTTGTAGTCTGCTTAAACTTTTTACTTTTCTTGAGCATTTTTTTAACAACATCATCAATAGAAATCCCCTCTATCTTTTCGATAGTCTCGCACTTACCACACACAAGTTGATGCGATGCGCGTCCTGTTTCTAATTCATAGTGTGCATGCCCATGGTTGAAGTCGAGGCGGCGAAGAAGTCCAGCTTCATGCAAAGAAGAAAGGTTTCGGTATACCGTAGCCTGGTCAATGTTATTCTTCTTGCGAAGAGCGTCAACCAATTCATATACAGTCACTGGATTTTTCACTTTAGACAAAAAGGAAAGCACTGCAGTACGGTGTTCTGTGACTCGTAGTCCTGCTTCTTGTATCATTGTCTCCAAATCTTCCTTTGAATATCGTGCCATATAGCTTGAATAGTATCACGGAGCAATACTCTTTGTACAGTTTTATGCGAAGAGTTTGCATATCATGACTACTACCTCTTTATGCAAGTGACTTGCATATTCCAAAAAGATACGATAGACTTTATGAATGAATACATCTTTCCTACTCATGGCCCTCAGTGCGAGCTCACTCCCTTTACTCGCCTTGCTTGCGCTTCTTTTACGAAGAAATCTTTTCAAAGGTGGCTGGAAAATAACTTTCCTCTCTATAGGTTTAGCCCTCCTTGCCTTTGCAGTATTCGATGCATTTCGTGAAAATGGCGATAGTCTTAGTCTTATTGATATCGTTATAGGAGGAGTCACAGCACTCATTACCATTTTTATTCTTTCACATTTCAATCACGGACATACACATAATCAAGAAGCAGAGGGTGCGAAGGGTATAGTTATCAGTGAAGCCTTCCACTCTCTCATCGATGGGGCTGTGATCGGTGCCACATACATCGTAAGCCCCGTACTTGGATATGCAGCGACTATTGGTATCATTATTCACGAACTTCCAAAGATAGTCGGAACACTTACCGTACTTCGTAGTCTTGGGCTTTCCATAAAAAGAACTGTCGTCTATGGAATATTCGCCCAAATAGGTTCTCCTGTCGCAGCTATTCTTATTTTTATGTTAGGAAAGAAAATTAATGATGAACAATTCCATGCACTTGAAATAGCAAGTATCTCATCACTTGCCGCCATTGTGCTCTGGATTATTTATCTCGAAATACGTTTCCATGTGAAGCATGATCATGAGCACATCTCAGATCACAAGCACTAAACTAGCCTAGAGTATAATTCCTCCTCCGACACAGAGATTTCCATCATACAACACGAAAGATTGACCTGGGGTCGCGGTTAACTCCCCTTCTGATACTTTCATATGTGTACTGTCGATAACCTCAACCTTGGCCAAGGGTGCGCGATAGCGAGCACGTGCCTCGTACACATCTCCTTTATGTATTTCTTTTGTCCAATTTGTTTTCTCAAGTGAAATAATTTCACCATGAGTTTCAATGGGAGGTGTGTGAGATACGACGAGTGTGTTTGTACCAAAATCTTTTGCCACAACGAAATACGGCTCTTCATCGGTAGACTTTTTTGTAATCGTAAATCCGTGTCGCTCACCGATGGTATAAAACATAACTCCGGTGTGTGTGCCCAATACGTCCCCTTGTTCATTTTTTACCTCCCCTTCTTTTTCATCTATATACTTCTTGAGAAGTGTCTTCACATCGATGGTCCCCACAAAACAAAGCCCTTGACTATCCTTCTTGGCAGCAACAGGAAGCTTGAATTTTTCCGCCAGTGCACGTACTTCCTTTTTTTCCATACCACCCACAGGGAAAAGTATTGATGGTAGTAATTCTTTGGCAAGCGTCCACAAAAAATACGTCTGATCTTTTTCTTCATCTCTACTTTTCACCAAAGAGTTTCCATTGTGTGATGCATAATGACCAGTTGCCACATATGCGTTTCCATCCTGCTCTTTTGCCCATTTCAAAAATGCACCGAATTTTACTTCTCGATTACACATCACGTCCGGATTCGGCGTGCGTCCTTTTCTGTATTCATCGATCATGTAATCAATCACACCTTCTTTATATTCTTTTTCAAGATCAAGAGTGACGAATGGAATATCAAGGAGAGATGCCACACGCATGGCGTCTAGTCTGTCCTCTTTCCATGTACATTCAATAAAATCTGGCTGCCAGACCTTGATAAACACTCCGGTGACGTCGTACCCCTCTTTCTTGAGTAATGCCGCAGAAACAGACGAGTCCACGCCACCTGACATACCGACAAATACCTTTTTCTTATTGTGTGAAGATTCACTATTCATAAAAACACTCTATCATATTTATATTGCACACGCATGCATATTCGTTGTATGATTAGGTACGGATACTTCTTTACGAAATGGCTAATCGTAACGAAGCGCACACAACCAGCCACGAAGAGGACGGGGAAAATGAAAAAATCTGCAGCGAGTGTAAAAAGACACCCCTTTACGGTAGATGGGATAACTGAAGAGGACAGCAAACATCACCCTCACCGTGTGTCACGAAATGACGACCATGCGGAAGATCGTGCAGCAGCCGACCGGAGCAATGAGGAATTTCAACCTCTTGCTTTCTACGATTCGCCGACCATGGCGAATGTATTTCTTCCATGAACCCCAGGCGCCATCGGCGCCTTTTTTATATTGTACAAAGCGTGAGATATGTACTACCATTAAGAGCACCTCAACAACCAAGGAGATCATGATGAGGACGCGAAGACTGCTCTTTCCGATATTGTTTCTACTACTGCTGTTCATTATCAGCAGTGTGACGTCGCCAGCCCATGCCCAACATTACGGCGGACATGGGCATCAAGCACGCTACGGTGGACAGGTGCCCCAATCTGCACATGTCTCACCGCTGGGGTACGCACGGCCCTCTGCGGTATACGCCGTACCTCAACGGCCATATTGGGGAATCTATGTACCCCAACCAACGTTTGTCTACCCGTGGCAGCCCTACTATCAGGTGCGGGTGTGTCAGACAGTATTCTTCCAGCCAGAAGAAGGCGGTGATCCTGTCCCACAGGTCTACTGCTGGCTTGAACCAGCGATCCCGCAATGAGAATGAGTGGATCGCAAGCAAAAGCACGGCCCGAAGCCGTGCTTTTTTTATGTATGTTTTATTTATGCATTCATCAACTTACGGTATACAGCGACGAGTGCTTTGGTATCCGCGAGTGCAGTGTGAGCCTTTGTGTTTTCTACCTTCAATAATTCACACAGTGCTCGGAGAGAAAACTTATCAGCAGACGGCGCATCGTACAATCGAGCAAGTGCCATAGAGATGGTATCTAATTTCGCATAGTGCATACGATTCTCTACACCGGTTTCTTCAAATGCTTTCATAATAAAACCATAATCAAAAACGAGATTGTGCGATACGAACGTACAACTCTGCGTCTTCTTGGCAAACTCCTCCATGGCCTTCTTTCTATCCACTGCGAACATCCAGTCCACTTCATTGTAACCATTCACACGAAGAGCGGCTTCTTCGGCTTTCTCTGGACGTTCCATTTTTATTTTCCACTCACACTCTTCTATGATTTCAAGCTTCGGACCCTTACCTTCGCGTGGCACCTGTCGTGCGATCACCACAGCAAGTTCGATGATTTCATGTTTGTCTGGATCTGTTCCTGTGGTTTCGGTATCAATAAAAGCGAGGTTGTGGATTTTCATAATTAGTAATTGGTTATTAGTTATTGGTAATTAGTAAACACAGATTAGTAAATACAGATAAATATTAATACATAAAAGAGTATCACAACTAATTACTAATAACCAATTACTAATAACTATTTCAAATATTTCTGTATATTCTTCTTATGTTCTTCAAATGTTTTAGCGTAATGCATTGTACCATCTTTACCTGTGAGGTAGTAGAGATACGGTGACGCTGTAGGATGAAGGGCGGCATCAATCGCTACGAGTCCTGGATTATTAATCGGCTGTAATGGAAGCCCGTTTTTCCTGTATGTTTCTGGTGCCACATCTACTTGTAAAGGCATCTTGATCTGTAAGCGTTTTTGAAGTATTCCAGAAACAATCTGCATATCATTTTTTGTTTTTGCTTCTCCTTCTAAAATAGCAGCCAAAGAAATGACAGATTCCTTTGTGGGAAGTACTTCTGGGAAAGTAACACCTGTGAAGCTTTCTGAAAATCGTAAAGCAAATGTCTCTGTCATTATTTCTACAGCACGAGATTCATCGGTAGAAGGAAGTAAGAAGTAAGTTGATGGGAAAAGTTTACCATCTGCTTGTGCTGCAAAAACTTTTTCACCAAAAATATCAATAGAAAAATTAGGCAGTGCTTTTCGTAATAGTACTGCAATTTCATATGTCGTACTCCCCTCGGGAATAGTTACACTAATGAGCGGCACATCTGGTTTACCTGACACAAGTTTGTGAACGATTCCAGAAAGAGGTAAGGCTGAGTCGAAAACATATCCACCCAATTGCACATGTCTGTCACGTCCCAAAAATGAAACCCCTGCGCGAAACCATAAAGCACTATGTATGTAATGCTGCTCTTTTAGGCGAAGACTTACACTCCTGAGGCTTTCCCCTTCTTCTACGGTAAAGTTTTTTCCTACAGGAAAATCAGACGGTACAGAAGATAGTACTCTATACCCGTATCCAAGAACAAGAAACAAAAGAAGGGTCACGACGATACGCGTGGTTGAAAACGAAGAAAAAGACATAAAGAATTACTGTGGCAAATTAACAGGAGCCATACCCTTCGTACTATCGATACGTGGAAGTGTAGGAGTGTTCGCGACAGCGCCAGGAAAGTGCCAGAGTGTCGCCACTTCTTCAAGGTTCAGTACAATCACCTCATCTGGTTGTGGATGATAGAACGGCTTGAATATCGCCTGATAGAGAAGACGGAATATTTTACGTGTACGCATTGATGAATACCAGAAAAATCTATCTTCCATAGCTTGAATTGAAAAAGCAGGAGTGATAGCCTCGTCTACAACATGAGGAAAGAATCCTTCTCGTTCGACATAGGCCTCGAACTTCTCTTCTTTACGCCACGGCACACGTCTATCCATAAAGTTTTGCCATGGATAATCGTATGGATCGATAACGTTCGGATTAAATCCATTACGAATTGGACTTGGATCACTAAAAGGTTTCATAATACTAAAGAAGTAAGCAATGTTCTGGCTGTTAAACACTTCTTTTTTGGAAACATAAATAAGCCGAACAACGGCACGCACCAGGGGTTTAGATAATTTATGATTAATGACTTCGATTTCATCTTTTTCTTCTATAGTAAGCTCTCCTTCTCGAGACTTAACTTCTCTATCTTCTCCGTATTTTAAATTATCAAGAATAGTTTTACCATCTGGCCCTACTGTTGTCTTTTGAATAGGGTTACCATATTGAAGATCATACGCGACATCCCCTTCTTTTATCTTTCTAACTTTGCGAATCTGCTCCTTTCTTTTATTTGCAATATCAGAGAGAGACCAGTGTTCATGTGTCACCTCGTTAAGATACGTTTTCAAAAATTTCTTTCCTTTTTCGGTTGTCGTTTTCGCATTAAAAGCGGCCTCATCTTGGGCAATTACTTGATACCATACATACTCACCCTTTCCGACACTCCCCATGAATTCTAGAAGTGGTGTAATTGGGTCAACTTTAAATTCTTCTTTTGGGTCTTTATCAAGACCATAATCAACGTATGTCTTAATCGACAAATAATCAGCTGGCATTTCATAGTCTTTTCCATCTTTTTTGTATGGCTGCCCCTTATCATCATTTGGTTTCCATGTTTTTCCTAGTGTATAGGTCGATCCCCACATATCTACATCTTTTGAAAGGTGGTGATAACGAATAAGTCTCGTGTAATCATCTGTCTCTACAATTTCTATACCCGGATACTGCCCATAAAGACTAGCCTGCACGAGAGGGAAATGTCTTCTCTCCATGCGAACATAAAAATGGATAACTCCTTCAAGGGATGCTATTTCTAAAGAAAATTGAATAGGTAAATTACCAAGAAAATTTCTTTTATACCATGTATTCACTCCTCCCCCTTGAATTAAAAAGGTTAAAGCCGTCTCCATCGCAAGAGGAGACTTCATAATGTCTCGAGGAAGTTTAATCTCGGCAATAATAGTATCCGCACCAAGATTGTGCATCTTTTTCTGAACGACATACATTTTCCAAAAACGCCATGTCCACGCTGACAGAAGCAAGAATGCACAAAGATACAATAAGGTAAGTGCGGTATCAATAAGAAATTGCATGAGAAAAGTATACCATGAGTAAGCCCAGCTGGAAGATGAAAGCTAAAAGCTGGAAGCTTGAAGAAGAAGACAATACAAGGAGCGGCCACTTCGTGGCCGCTCCTTGTATTGTATGTAGCTTCTGTCTTCTAGCTTCCAGCTGCCCACCTTCCCTTATCTTCTCGTAAACGCTTCCTTTGGTGATAATTTTGACGCTCTATATGCTGGCCATAGACCAGAAATAAGTCCAATGAAAAGTGATAACACTAAAATAAGTACAATAAACCACCATGGGGTCAAAAATAATTGAAACCCTTTGCCGCCCAAACTTTTAGCCCAGACGTTCAGAAGAAGATTCAGTCCATTTCCTGCAACCATTCCTATGGCGATACCGCCCACACCACCAAGCAGTCCCATCATCGTAGACTCAACCAAAAACAAATTACGCACGTCACCATCTGTCGCACCAATAGATTTAAGGATGCCTACTTCGTAGGTTCTTTCCATGAATCCAACAATCATTGTATTAAACATTCCAATAGCAGACACGATAAGTGCTGTAATACCAAACACACCGAGCACGATAGTAATCACATTCGTAATTTTTCGTGCCTGATTCACCAAGTCGATACGTGCGGAGACCAAAAATCCTTCATTGATAAGCTTATCTCGTAATATCTCAACGACATCAATATTCCTTGCCTTTACTAAAGCCTTTCTATAAAAAGGAGGATCTGCCGAAAGAGAGTTCGCAAAGACAATCACTTGCGGTTGTAATGTGTCATCCATAATAAGTCCAGAAATAGACATGGGAATAGAAGAGATAACTTCTTGAGATATTCCAGTAGCATCGTCTTGATAGAAAACTTTCAAGCCGAGTTTTTTTGTAAGAGCTGTCTGGTCTGCTACAAGTCCGATAGGAATAATTGTTTGCTTTGAAAGTATCACTCCATTATCTTCTGCTTTTGGAATTGCACCGATTTCAGGACTTATACCAGCCAAACGAAAGTACGAAGGCTCTACGATAAGTGTATCGGCGAGAAGTCCGGAGTTTTCACTCACACTCACCTCTCCTGGAAAGCTGGCAACAGGACTCACCTCAGAAACATCCTGGTACCCGTGCAGTCTGTCGAGTGTTTCTTTTTTGATAACCAAATTACTTTCCGTTGGATACGAAATTTCCATCGTAATCAAAGAGTCTTCAGTGGTTATCAATTTACCAATAAGAATGTATTGAAGGCCGTATCCAAGTGAAATCAAAAAGAGTACGGTTCCAATACCAACAGACATACCCAAAATGGTAAGGATGGCACGTGCGGGCTTCGTACGAAATGTTCGTAATGATAATCTGAGAAGCTCCCTAAATTGTAGTGTGTGTCCTGACATATATTATGAATGAGTGTGCTTAGTTTCTGGCAATTCGTAATCGTTACTCAAAAAACTTTCCAATTTCTCACTAAGAACTTTTGCGTGATGTGTCGAGAGACCTGCTCCCCATTTTGATAACGGTAAATCTAGAATTTCTACGAACTGTTCCGCGGTAAGATAGCCACGCATACGATCAGACACAACTTGATCGAGCGATTGTATTTGATCGTGAGACAAATCTGCAGCTTCATCACTTTGCAAAAGCCAATTTCGTACACGACACACTTCATCGTGTATTGCTATTTCTGGATTCTCTTCTAGATGATGAAGCACTTCGTGTATTTCTTTTTTGGTTTCCATTACTTTGTCAACATAATGCGCTATTCGTTTTGCTTTTTGATTCCACAACCCTATACCTCCAGAGGCAAGTGGTGAATGAATCGATGCAAGAAATTCTTTTGCTGTTGTTTTTCCTGAGAGGCGGTCATTGAGAAGTACCTCAAATCTAGAAACTTCATCTAACGTATACCCACGAAGCAGGAAGTTAGAAAGAACTCGCGCCGTCATTTCAACTGATGAGGCAGATGACCCGTTCACACCACCTAACTGTTCATTCAAGTGATCCTTCAACGAATCAGCAATAGATTTTCCAGAAGGCTTTTCGGTTTCTGTTACCGTTCCGTCCTTCATATAAAAAATAGTTTTTACATCGCGAAGACTCCATGCTTCGTGCGTCACCATGATAATAGTACGTCCATCTTTTTCATTAAGTTCTTTCAAGAAAGCGAGTACGTTTTGAGCGTTCACCGAGTCCAAGTTTCCAAGTGGTTCATCTGCGATGATGATAGGAGGATCATTCGCAAGGGCACGCGCAATACCCACACGTTGCTGCTGTCCCCCAGAAAGTTCAAATGGGTGACGATTAGCATACGGTAAAAGAGCCAGTCTTTCCAATAGCTTTTTGGCATTTTTCTCCGCTTCATCGGATGACAATCCTAAGAAAGACATCGGAAGCGCGACGTTTTGCAATACCGTGAGCGATGGAAGAAGGTTGAATTGTTGAAAAACAATACCAATACCATTCTGACGAAAAATTGCTAAATCTTTTTTTGATAAGCCTGTCATTTTTTTACCATTCACAAAAACATCTCCAGACTGATACTGGTCGATCCCCGCAATAGCATAAAGCATGGTTGTCTTGCCGCATCCCGAAGGCCCAAAGAAAGAAACATAGTCCCCTTTCTCGATGTTTAAGGTTATGTTTTTAAGAGCCTGGACTTCTGCAGGTTTTCCCTTTTCATACCAAAGGTTTACATCTTTAATGGTGATAATTGGTTCGGCGCTCATAGACTATTGGACAGTTCTCATAAATTTAAATGTATCGTCAAAGTTTTTGAAAATGACATCCACGACTGACTCACTTTGACTTGGAGTTACGATGGTACGAATTGGTAGTCGTGTTGTATTGTTCGCATCATCAGCAGAGATAATTTGGAAACGATATACCGTGGCTGGTTTTAGATTTGTGAGAATCACCACATGGCTTGTTACGTATGTTGAGTTATCTTCTTTTACAAGAGAAAGTGTAGAGGTGAGAGACCCGGAACCTTCTTCATAGCGAACGACTGATGTAGCAGGCTCATCTGTTTTCCAAGAGACAATCGTCTGCGTTCTGTCATTTCTTCCAGGAACAAGAGCACTATCTACTTTGAAATTAGAAATTGCAGGAGATGTCACATCTTCATTTGTACTTGCGATAATGGTGTCTTTTGTGTCCACAGTATTACCATCTACAGTTACTCCGTAGGCCTGTATCTCGTAGGTCGTTGCAGGAGCTAGATTATCAAGAAGAAGCTCATGCGATGTAGTCATTGAACCGTCTGTTTTCTTTGTTGCTGAAGCACTTCCTTTCTTTTTGTAATTCACAACGGAGGTTGTCGGCTCTTTAGTTGTCCACAAAACTTTCATGGAATCTTTTTTTCTATCAGAAACTCTTGCTACAACCTTTTCTGCTTTTGTTACAAAGGTCATATCTTCTGACTGTGCCGCGGCACCCAAAAATACATATGACTTCACCTTGAAGTGATATTTTGTATTTGGTTTTAGATTATCAAGATCAATGGTGTGTTCGGTTATTTTTGCATCAGTTTTTGTCTGTTCACCTGTATACTTTCCATCTTGTATAAACGTCTTATCTTCAGCATACAATATGGAACCGTAGGATTTTACGTTTGTTTTCCAAGACACGGTAGCGAAATCTTCCCCGATAGCATCTACAATTGGAGTGTCGATAAAAGGTGGATTAATTGATGGCAATGCCGAAGCCACTAAGTCTTCTACTTTTTGTGTAAGGTCATTAAGCGTTGTATCCACCTTAAGAAGGTTGCCGAGATTTTCTGCGATGTTCGTTGTTTTGAAAGTAGCATTTGACGATTGTGTCACATTTCCCGATGTATCGATAACATTAATACTGTAATTGTATGTTGTTCCTGTTTTAAGCGCAGAAAGAGTTATCTTGTGTGCCGAAGCATACGATATACCTCCTGTGTTATGGTCGTAAGGAATAGCATCTCCATACTGTATGATACCCAAAGTGCTTTCATCTGTTTTAAATGAAATCGTTGCACTAAACGGCGTAATATCAGTGACATCTATGTCAGAAATGGTGGCACGTTTTGTGTCCGGCTTTGCTGCCTCCACAGCACCTCCACTACCGTAGGTAATTGTCGTCGCTCCGTCTTCTGTTGTGGTGAAGGTATTTTCCGCAGAGTATGAACTATTTCCGGCTTGGTCAGTTGATTTTACACGATAATAGTATGCCGTCAGCTTTGCGAGTGCATTTGTCCCTCCTCCTAATTTTAAGGTTTCACTCGAAAGCGTCATCGCGTGGAAAATAGAAGGAGTTGTTACGGCGACGGTTTGAGATTCATAGCTTCCAGATGTTGTAGATGCGACAGTACCATACTCAACTTGAGTCGTAGAAAGTTCATCAGTTTTCCATGTAATAACCGCACCTGTAGATGCGCGCACTGGAGCAAGGACATCCGTAATAACAGGAGCAATCGTATCGTATGTTGTTCTGAAACTATAATATGAATTATTATTTGTATCTATTGTTGTATTGCCGTCAGCTGTTGATTTCACTTGGAAATAATACGTTGTGTCTGCAGAAAGTCCTGTCACCGTTACGCGGTGTTGATACACACCAGCACTACCATCAACTAAAGTTGCACTTCCGACTTCTGTATATGATGCAAGAGAAGGACTTGTACTGTACGCCACATACGAATCAGATGATGTCGATGTGTTCCAAGAAATAGTCGCAGAGCCGTCTGAAATACTACTTGCAGTTACGTTTGAAATAACAGGACCACCAGCTGTTGTGAATGTATACCCTGCACCATTATTATTATCTGTTGCTGTTCCACTATAAATATCAATGGAGCGTGCACGCACATAATACTGAGTGTTCGGTGTAAGACCGGTTATATACACAGAATGACTAGTTACATAGGATCTGCTTTGCTGAACATGTCCATACGAAATACTCGTACCATAATCCACTTCAGAAAGAGCAAGGTCATCCGTTGTCCACGTTACTTTAGCTGAAGTGTTTTTGACATCTGACACGGCGACGTTTGTGATAATTGGCACTGCACCATTATTTGTTCCACCTTTACCATCTGGTATATCACTCACAACAGTAGAAAAAAGTGTGCGGTCATCATTCTGTGTGGTGAATGCGACTTTGTAATAATAGAGTGTACTTGTCGATACCGGTGTATGAATGTAATAGTTAATTGTAGGGTTTGTACTTGTATAGAGCAAAGAGTAATCAGTACCATTATCTGAATAATATAATTCATAACTCTTAAAAGCTGCACCTGCTGGCGCTGGATCTGGATATACGTTCCAAGCGATAAATTCTCGATAACTACTGGTCTCTTGGTTTGAAATATCTCGATACTGAATATTTGATGGTGTAGCAGGAATAGAGACTTGTGAAGTTCTGATGTTTCCTCTTTTATCTTGTACTTTAAGATACACAATTTTTGAAGATGTTCCTGTCGGAATCCACGGCATAGCAACAGTGAGCATCACGTTATCCACCACCTGTGCTATCCCACTCGAAGCATTACTACCGTCCGGAGTAAAGTCTACATTATTTGAAAGCGTATAATCTTTAATATTCGTATCATCCGTCACATTGAAACTTACCGTACTTGTTGCACTTGCTCCGTTCACGTGGAAATTCGTAACTGTTGGTGTGCGAGTGTCGAGAATAAATGCACTTGATGTGGCGTACGTAATATTATTCGCACCTTCGTTATCGTTTAATTTCACACGTATCTGAGCAGACGTAGAATACGTATCGGGTAAAGCAGAAGCTGCATCGAAGTATGCGGTGTAGGTGTTGTATCCGACTTCCGAAACTGCTTTATTCGTAACGGAAGACGAAGCCATGTTCCCTGAGGTAATAGCAACCCAACCAGCGCCAATATTATATTCAAATGATGGTGTAATAAATCCTGGTGTTACAGATCCTGTTGTTGTATCTGTATCTCGTATTTTGTATTCAATAGAAACCTTACCAAGATTCGCATCTGTAGACGTAGCAATTTGTTCTACAATTATTCCATTTGTTCCAAACGTTGCATCAAAATCAGGAGGGGCGTTTACTACATACGTAACAGTAGTATCTGTTAAAGTGGGAGCGTTTGTACTTGATGTGGTGAGGAATGCTTTGTACTGAAACCATTGATCATTACTTGCATCTAAAAATGCTGCTGGCATATTTTCAGCACCAGTGCTATCTGTAAAATACGTAGCACTTGTTCCATCTGGCCCAACCCATTCCGACCATGTACCAGGAGCACCTGCAGCATCTGGTGCGGTACGCACTTGGAATTTTACAACCGTACCTGACGGAGTTGTGGCAGTCCACGCGATATGACTTACAATATTTCCTGTAGAACCAGAATCAAAAGGAGATGAAATGAGATATCCAGAGGATGTATATTGTCCATAATTAAGTGATACTGTTGAAACAACAGGAATACTTGCACCGTCAGTATTCGAAAGATTGAGTCGATATTGTGCATATCTGTTACCGCTTAAAGAAGAAATACTAGCTCCGCTTGAGAGACCTGTCTGCCATGCTGTCCATGTACCATCCGGTGACGAAGTATTCCCCGCACGCACATCTACTGTTACAGAAGTATTTGCTGGGGTTGTGGCTACATAAGAAACAGTAGAAAAACTAGATGTTGTTGTAGTATCAATAACCGCTGAGGTAAAAGTGCCTGAAACCACAGAAGTGGCGCGCGTGTACATCGAAACTGTGTTAGAAGAATAGTTGATAGCGTATACAGACAAGCCATCTGCAGAGATAGCCATACTCCTTGGGAGAGACCCTGTAGCTATAGTCGAAACAGGAAGTGCCGTAAGAGCACCAGTTGAAGTATTGCGACTATACATGGAAATACTATCACCATTTTGATTTGTTACGTAAACAGATAAACCGTCTGCAGAAATAACCAAACCTGCCGGAGTTGATCCCGCAGCAATTGTGGGAGTAGCTAAAGCAGTAAGAGCTCCAGTTCCGGTGTTACGACTATACATAGACACAGTTGAAGATTGACCGTTTGTAACATAAACAGAAAGACCGTCACCTGATACTTTCACCTCTGTCGGATACACCCCCGTACTAATTGTAGGGGTAGCTAAAGCAGTAAGAGCGCCAGTTGAAGTATTGCGACTGTACATAGAGAGCCCATACGGAGTTCCACTATTAGTCACATATACTGATGTTCCATCTGAAGAAATAGCTACCCCCATAGGACTCGCCACCGCAGCAATGGTGGGAGTAGCTAAAGCTGTAAGAGCGCCAGTTGAAGTATTGCGACTGTACATGTAAACAGTACTATTACCAAGACTTACAGCATATACAGATATTCCATCTGAAGAAACTACTATATCTCGTAAATTTGTCCCTGCAGCAATGGTGGGAGTAGCCAAAGCGGTAAGAGCGCCAGTTGAGACATTACGACTGTACATAGAAATAGTATTACTACTCGCATTTGTTACATACACAGAAGTACCATCTGGAGAAATAGCTGCCTTTTGAGGAGAAAATCCACTGGCAATTGTCGGTGTAGCGAGTGCAGTAAGTGCTCCTGTTGATATATTACGACTATACATAGAAACATTATTACTACCACTGTTTACAGCATAGGCGGAAGCCCCGTCAGGAGAAACAGTAACTCCTTCTGGTGTGGAACCGGAAGAAATAGTTGGAGTAGCTAAAGCAGTAAGTGCTCCAAGATTTGATAAAGTTATTCCACTTGAAGAAAGAATGGTTGATGAATGAGTCCCATATTCAAAACCAGTAGCCCCGCCAGCGATTGGGCGTCTATACATATAAATATTTCCAGATGGAGTTGAAACATACAGAGAAGAACCATCTGCTGATATACCTGACTCTGAAGGATTCGCCCCCATTGGAATAGTGGGGATAGTTAAAAGAGTAAGGACTCCTGTTGTAGTATTGCGATTATACACATAAAGACTAGACCCTCCGTAATTAACAACATATACCCGAGTGCCGTCGGAAGAAGAATTCACAGAATACGGATTCGTCCCTGCAGCAACAGTAGGAGTAGCCAAAGCGGTAAGAGCACCAGTTGAAGTATTGCGACTATACATTGAAATAGTAGCCGCTGAATAATTCAATACATAAACCGAAGCTCCGTTAGGAGAAACACTTACACCCATCGGAGTTGTTCCGGTGGTAATTGTTGGTGTAGCTAAAGCAGTAAGAGCGCCAGTTGAAGTATTACGACTATACATAGAGAGTGTACTAGCGTTAACATTCGGAACATACACAGATGTACCATCAGGAGAGATGGCTAACTGGTACGGACCTGAACCCGTAGCAATAGTTGGAGTAGCTAAAGCGGTGAGTGCTCCGGTTGAAACATTACGACTATACATAGACACGGTATTGCTACCAGTGTTAACCGTATACACAGAGGTACCATCTGCAGAAATTACAATTCCTCTTGGATTCGTTCCAGCTGCAATTGTGGGAGTAGCTAAAGCAGTAAGAGCACCAGTCGAAGCATTACGACTATACATGGAAATAGTAGTCCCTCCATTATTTGTAACATATACAGATGTTCCGTCTGGTGAAACTACTATTCCGTAAGGGTTACTTCCTGCAGCAATGGTGGGAGTAGCCAAAGCGGTAAGAGCACCAGTTGAGGTATTGCGACTGTACATTAAAATAGTATTACCAACATTATTTGCCACGTATGTATGCAGTCCATCTGGAGACACTGCAACACCTCGTGGCCCACCACCTGTAGATATTGTTGGTGTCGCCAGTGGAACTAATGCATTTCCATCAACTGCAGATACCTCTGTTAAAGCCAAGCTCACCGTAGAATTCGCTGTCACCCCTGTAGAACTTGCGTACTGTGTCCAGCCTGTTCTGTTAGATGTATGTCCAGCATTATTTGCAGTAAGTCCACCAGCCCAACTCGCTTGTACGAAGTTATATGTCGCCGCTTCAGATTTGTATCCAACAAAAAAGATAACAGCAATGACCGTTGCTGAAATTATTGATATATCTCGTATGTATCGCTGCTTATCCCCGTGAAAAAGATGTGGGTATACAAATTTTTTGTATAGGTTTTTTACTTTTTCTTGCATAGTTTTCATAGATATTCACATCACCTCGCAGTGATATCATCATAGTAAAAGAATACCACTTCGGGTAGAAAAAAAATAGGGAAAAGTATTATGGGCAGGTTGGAGTTTTTAGGTCAGAGGTGATAGAAAATACAAGGAGCAGCCACTTCCTTCGACAAGCTCAGGATAAATCGTGGCCGCTCTTTGTATTTTGCTTTATCTAAAAACTAAAAACTGGAAACTAAAAACTTTGCTTATGCAAGCGTATACTCCCCTACTACTTTTCTGAAATATTTTGCATTCTGGAGATTTACGAGGACAGTGTTTGGTTTAACGATACGTTTTGCAAGAACTCGCTTGATAACTTCGTCCTTTGGAAGTGGACGACCCGCTTCTTTGAGAACTTCTTTAATAACATCACGGACAACACCTCCTGTGTGACCCCAATCTTTAAGCCCGTACATACCGCGACCCACAAGGACAAAACGAGAATCCTTAATGAGTTCATTGTGACAAGTAGCTACGTGTGCTTTCTTACCAAATGTCTTGTTGATTTCTGCCGCAACTTCCTTGAAGTGCATAGGACGACCAGCACGACGCATAATAAGGTATGCATAATCCTTGATACCACGAGCTTTTACATGTGGAGATGAGGTACGACCCCATTCACTAAGCTGATTCTTGCCGATTACTTTTGAAAGTGCGAGGTATCGCTTGATAACTTCTTTATTGTCTTTGTATTCCGTAACAAGTTCTGTGAGGTGATTATTAAAACGATCAAAAATCTCTTCTTCACTGACAAGGTCTTCTTCATTAATTGAACTGTAAAGCTTCGTAAGCGCATCACGTACATGACTTGCTGTCTTTTCGTCGATAGCGAAGTGTGCTTGGAAATTATCATCTTCTTTGTGCTTCTTGAATTCTTCTCCGAGAGCAAGGTAAAGGTTGATGTGATTCTGAATAACAGGATCTTTCGAGATGTGACGCATGAGATGGTCTTCTGAAACGACAGAACCAAGCTCCTTGATAATAGACTTTAGTTCTTCGAAGACAAAGAGGTGTTCTTTGTATTCTTTTGACTTCTTGATAGAAGCAAGGGCAAAGTTTTCGATCTGGCGAACACGTTCGCGGGTAATGTCATAGGTCTTTCCGATGGCCTCAAGAGTCATCCGGTTCTCCTTTTCCAAACCATAACGATTAACCACGATCTCGCGAGTTCGTGGATTAAGTGTGGTCAAAAGTTTCTTAGAAACTGCCTTAGGTTTGAAAGTGATTCCAGACATATGTATTACGTAGTAGATACTATTGTACTATAATTTGCCAAAAACGTCAAATCACGATATTTACCAACTTACCGGGAATAAAAATCTCCTTCTTCGGAATCTCCCCTCCGACATATTTCTCATACCCATCAAGGCTTTTTACGGCTTTCAGCACATCTTCTTTAGCTGTATCCTTTGAAAGAACTATTTCCCCGCGAAGCTTGCCGTTAACTTGAAGAACGTACGTAACTTCGTCATTTACTAATTTTGACTCATCATATACTGGCCAGCTTTCTTTGTGAACAGAAGACACTTCACCGAGTGACTTCCAAAGCTCTTCTGCGACAAAAGGTGCAAAAGGTGCGAGTACTTTTATGAACATTTTGAAGTCATTCTTTGGTAAGATGTCTTCTTTTTCATATTCATTAAGACAAATCATGAGCGATGAGATGGCAGTATTAAATGCCATGGCCTCAATATCAATTCCCACCTTTTTCACAGTCTTATGTGTAATAGAAAGCGTCGCACCGGTGTCTGTAACCTTATCTTTAATAGCATACACTCTATCAACAAATCTTCGTATGCCGATGACAGACTTATCATCCCATGCTACAGCCTGATCAAATGGACCAATAAACATTTCGTACATACGAAGTGTGTCTGCTCCAAACTTTTTCACAATGACGTCTGGATTAATGACGTTACCGAGTGATTTACTCATCTTTACACCTCCTGTGCCAAGAATCATTCCCTGAGACGTGCGCTTGATATACGGTTCGCTTGTCGGAGTAAGTCCGATATCAAATAAAAACTTATACCAAAAACGAGAATACAATAAGTGAAGTGTCGTGTGTTCCATGCCACCGTTGTACCATGTGACAGGCAACCACTTCATCAACATTTCTTTATCCCCAATAGCTGTATCATTTCGTGGATCAATGTAGCGCATGAAGTACCATGAAGACCCCGCCCACTGAGGCATAGTGTCTGTCTCACGACGAAATTCTTCACCATCTTTATCTGTGTGAAAATATCCAGCATCGTCAATTTTTCCTTTTACATTGACCCAATCAGTTACGTGAGAAAGTGGTGACTCACCATTATCTGTTGGCTCATATTTTTCAACCTGAGGAAGTGTGACCGGAAGTTCGCTCATTGCTACCGGATACATCTTTCCGCTTTTATCGTAGACAAGAGGAATCGGTTCACCCCAATATCTCTGACGTGCGAAAACCCAATCACGAAGTTTTGATTTCTTTACGAGTCGTCCACCAACGGCTTCAGTTATTTTTATGCGAGCTTCAGCACTTTTAAGACCTTCAAACGTACCTGAGTCAACAAGCATTCCATCACCGGTAAAAATATTTTTATCTTTGCTTAAGAATTGAAGCCATGCAGCTTTATGATGTGACCAAGTTATGAGGTCTGCAATTTTATCTTTGTCATACCATCCGACTTCATGAAGCCCGTCATCTACTTCACAGTGGACTTTATCTTCTGATTTCAATCGTGCATGATAAAAGAACCCAAAGGTTTCCTGGTTCTTCTGCTTGGTATGTCTAAAACCTGTTCCAGACTTTGGAAAAAACTTATCTCCAACTAATTCTATATCTGTATAGCCACTTTCTTCTCGTACTTCTTTGTAAATAGATTCAATTTCCGTGTCTCCTTTTTCAACCCCTCCACCAATAAAATGCACCGATTCGAAAGATTCACCTTTATTATCAGTGACAAGCATAAATTGACCTTTATCGTTTTCAAGAATTACATCAACAACTTTACGATACAATGTCTCAAAACCTTCTCGGGCAGCATCTTCTCCCTCATCTCTATGATATGGAGCGATCACTTCTTTTATTTCAATTCCATACCTCTTTGCAAATTCTCCATCACGTTCATCATGCGCTGGTACTGCCATGATAGCCCCTGTTCCATAGGTCGCGAGCACGTAGTCTGCAATAAATACTGGCACCTCTTTTTGATTCGCAGGATTTATCGCCATGACTCCTTCTAATTTCACTCCTGTTTTTTCTTTTCCTTCAGCAGATCGGTCAATGTCTATTTTTTGTACAGCTTCTGCAACATACGTTTCTACTTCTTCTTTATTTTTTATCTGACCATTTGCAAGTAATTGCTTCACAAGGGAATGCTCTGGCGCAAGTACACAGTATGTACAACCAAAAAGCGTATCTGCGCGTGTGGTGTACACCGTAAATGAATCACCGGTTGTTAGTTTAAAATCTATTTCACTTCCTTCAGACATGCCAATCCAATTTCGCTGTTGAATCTTTATTCTTTCCAAGAATGTCGTATCGTCCAAATCTTTGTCCAATCGTTCAGCATACTTTGTGATAGCGAGCATCCACTGTTCTTTGTTTCTCTTTTCAGCAGGAGTGCCGCAGCGTTCACATTTACCGTCCACCACTTCTTCGTTGGCAAGTACGCATTTATCTTTTGGACACCAATTGACAGGCATCTGCTTTTTGTACGCTAAACCTTTTTCATAAAGCTTTAAGAAAATCCACTGAGTCCACTTGTAGTATGTGGGGTCGGTTGTATCCACCTCTCTATCCCAATCGAAAGAAAATCCGCAATCTTTCAATTGTTCACGGAAGGTGTTTATATTTTCACGTGTCGTAATAGACGGATGAATTCCTGTTTTAAGAGCAAAGTTTTCTGCTGGAAGACCAAAAGCGTCCCATCCTATCGGGAACAGTGTCTCATTGCCCTCCATTCGTCGTTTACGAACAATGACATCCATTCCTGTGTAGCTTCTCACGTGACCGACATGTAGCCCTGCACCAGATGGATACGGAAATTCTACCAGACCGAAGAATGTCGGCTTGGAACTATGTGTATCTGTTTTGTACACCTTATCTGCTTCCCATTTATCTCTCCAATATTTTTCTGTGCTTAGGTGGTCGTAAGGATTCATATATCTCTATACTATCAGGAAAAGAGCTCAGAGTTAAGGGGTGAGAGTTTAGAGAAATACGAAAGAGCTCTAATTCCTGTATTCAAGACATTTTGTCTTTTTGTATATAAAAAAGCCCGCACACCACATCGCTGTGGTACACGGACAGAAGAAACAAAGAACGAAGAATCAAGATGCACATACGTACAAACTATGACTCAAAAGCCAAAGCCCTACTTGTAGAGAAGCGCAGGGTCTTCATCATCCCATAAACGATCGAGCCAGCGGTAGTCGATAGCAAACTCCGCGCCGTTCCAGTAGAGATAACGTACATACAGGGCCTTAGGATTTCCTGAGTCCCGGTAAATCGTACCCCAGAAAAAAACCTCTTTAGCAGCCCAAGATTCAGGAATTTGCTCGGGGTTGGCGAGCAGCCAGTCGGAAACGCATGCGTTCATGACGGGCTTGCCTTTCAACTCCTCGTAAAGCTCTGTGCCTTTGGTGCTAAGGAAACATTTCTGTCCTTCGGACAGATAGAGAAACTTCTCATCAGCAAACTTGTCTTTATCCCATAGAAACCTACCTAGCTTACGGTGACTATGAACCGTAAAGCCAATGATGGTTGAAGGGTTGACGGTACAGTCAATGGTGTGATTTCTCACGGCAGTCTGAACCTTCGAATGACCTGCATAAATGATCATCTGGTTCGCAATCCATTCCATCGAATCCGCCGGATGAGCAATAATGGCTTGCTTCTCCTCTTTTGACAACATGGAAAGTGGCAAATGTTCCATGATTATTGCCAGAACCTTTCGGTCTTGACGGGTAAGGTTTTCCACAGGCATGGCCATGGTTTTCTCCTTGTGCTGCGTACTTGATACAAATGTCTAGTAGTCACAGCGATAAATATTCTATCTTTCCTTTTTTGTTTACATAGGGTGGCCCTATGTAAACTACAAGGCCTCGCCTTGTAAGCTGGTAAGGTGTCACCTTGCTGACACTTTGCCGATATACTACTTATCGCTGTGACTACGTTGCACATGCTGTTTTCACAATAATAAAGGAACGTATTGTCTAAAACATTACCACGTTAAGGTAATGGTGTACATAGCAAAGAGCGGCCACTTCGTGGCCGCTCTTTGGTATTCCTATTATTCCCACAAAACTCCCTAAAATAGGTTTTTAATTGTTTTAGATGCGAGGCGCGAAGAATTTTTACGACCAAAACGTACGAATAGTACGTTGCGTGGAGTAAAAATTCTTCGCAACAAAGCAGATAAACAATTTAAAGACTATTTCCCATAGTACATATCGGGAGTGATAATACGTTTAAAGCACGTCTCCCCCACCCCATGATTCCAGAAAGGTGTCATGTCTCCATCATAGTACATATTTGAAACAAGGAAGGACGCATCCATTGGTGAGGCGACACCTTTTGAATAGCTTACACCTCCTTGGCCTGTTACATCTCGCACTGTTTCAAATGTGGCACACAATTCAAAGATAGCATTTGTTGCCATTTCTTTTTTATTGGTTGCATAATTCACCTTCATTGTTGGCTGCTGGATTACCTTATAGCCGTATTCTGTTTTTGTTACTGGATCAACAGGAACAGCGTATCCTTGAAAGGCATTATTCAGTTCAGATAATGTTACAGGCAATTTATCGGTATTCTGGAAACGATTCAGAACTTGCTGCTGCACAGAAGAGATATCTGAAAGACGTGTACTATCCAATCGCTTGGCACGCATCTCAGACGGTGTTCCTACAATTGAAATACTCCAAACAAGTGATGCAATGACCACAACAGTTGCAATAATAGTCATGAGCATTGGGACTAAACTCTTCTTTGCATAGTCACGACGTACAGAATAGAAATAGTAACCGAATACACCAGCAGAAAGCACGAACACTGCGAGTGCTTTGTAGGCGAATCTCACAGAAAGCTCTCCACCCAAGTATGTGTAAATAATTGAGATAAGCGTACCAATAAGTGTACATACCGTTACGAATATTGTTGTGTAAATCATCACCTTACGAACCGTAAGATCACGCTTGTACAAAAACTTGGCGATATCTTTCGCAACATACCATGAAAGTAAAAGATATATTGGATACATGACCACAAGCGCTGAGATGGCGAAGCGCACATCACTGTTGTACATATCTACATACGTTGACGCATTCAGCACATCTGCGAATTTGCGATCAATTGCGGTAAAAACAATTTGCAATAAGTTGTACACACTCACGACAAGCGTAATACCAATACCGAGATACATAAAGACATCGAGTGCCTTTGTTTTAGTTTCTCCGTTCATAGAATTTTTAGAAAATGTTAATGAGTAAATCAAATATCCTGCTCCCACGATAGCAAAGAGAAGGAAAGTTCCCAGCTCTGCGATTATTGGTACTATCATGCCTTAATCCTAGCACTTTCATGATATAGTGGAAACTATGAAGAAATTCCCCCTAGAAAAGCTTGAAAATACAGCTATTTCCATCACTCGCGGTGTCGGGTCTGTATGGTCACTCATTATTCACACCATTGTTTTCATTACTTCCTTTTCACTTGTTCTTTTTGGAATACGGTTTGAGCTTGTCCTTCTTGTGCTTACAACCATCCTTTCCCTTGAAGCTATTTACCTTTCAATATTCATTCAACTCTCTGTGAATCACCAGGCCCGCGCCATTGCGAATGTTGAAAAAGATATTGATGAAATTCAGGAGGATGTGGAAGAGATTGCAGAGGATGTCGAAGAAATTGCAGAAGATGTGGAAGATATCCAAGAGGCTCACGAAGAAATTCAAGAAGATATCGAAGAGATCCAGAAAGATGTAGACGAAATTCAGGAAGACGTAGAAGATATCCAAGAGGCTCACGAAGAAGTAAAGTAAGAAGTCTTACAAAGCAATTAAGGTTTGAGCTCCTGTTGCCACCTCAATAACACACACTGAATTATTCGGAAGCAAAGAATATGTAATGTCTTTGTATGCACACTTTTCAGAAGAAACCACTAAATCACCTTCTTTGCTTGCACCAATATAAAGTGTGTAATAATTCTCAAGTCCAAAAGAAATATAAAGTGGATTTTCTGTATTAACCACACGAGATACATACACGTATTTGCCGTCATGAAGGATGGTATTCAGTGCTGAGAATGTTGGGTACAGCTCTTTTGTTGTAGTAATCATTTCTACATATGCATCAAGTGTGCTTCTCTCTTTTTGTAGAGATAAAAATTTTCTAAACAATTTTTCAGAGTCTGTTTCTCCGACGCAGAGAGATGAAAGTTCTTTGTATGGCCCGTCCCCTTTTTCTACCGTACCATTATGAATAAAAGAAAAACCGCCTTCTGTGAAGGGGTGAGTATTTAAAATAGATTTTTCTCCTACACTTTTTTTACGAAGGTGAACAAGGCCGCTCTGAGAAATTTCATCCTTAATAAACTCTGAAGGAATAAAATCTTCATCATGAAGTGCTGAAGAAACTGATTTGTAAGAAATAGGTCCATCCTCTTTTTGTGAATACACCGACAAACCCCATCCATCATGATGGCCTAAAGGCAGTCCACGAGGAACGATACCAGTACAAGCTAATTCTCTGAATGAATCAAGAAGGTCTAATCTGTTTTGTTTGTGAGTATTTTCTCTGAAAGAAAAAGCAAGAAGTCTACACATATTGATTATTCAAAAATATGAAGAAAGAAGTTCACTACAGACATAACCATGGCGAACCACACTGCCATAATCAGTGAAGGGATTTCGAAACCTCCTGTAATAAATGTATTCACAATATTACCAGCGAGAAGTATCATTAGTCCATTGATAACGAATGAAAAAAGTCCAAGTGTGAAGAAGTTGATCGGTAATGTAACAATATCAATGAGTGGCTTGATAGTGTGATTTATCACTGCCAAAATGATGGCTACAAGAAGCGCCACCCACACCGTCTCGACAGTGAAGACAAGAGGAATCACGCCGACGTGCGTGACGTAGCTTGCAATCAAAACCGCAACCATGCGAATAAGTACGTAGTTCATTATGAGATAAGTATAGCCTGCATTTCTTTTAATTCCTCAGCGCTCGCTCTATACACATTCTTTTTATCAAAATCGTCCGCCTGATTCGTAGGAATAAGATGCACATGTGCATGAGGAATAGCGTACCCTTCTACAACCACACACACTCGAGCACATCCCAATGTATCTTTCATACGTTTTGCGATATCTTTTGATCGTAACATTAAAGAGCTGTACATTTCCTCGTCTAAATCAAAAAGATTATCAACTTCTACTTTTGGCACAACGAGCGTGTGCCCTTTTTGCATAGGATTAATATCAAGAAAAGCAAAAACATGCTCGTCTTCGTAGATTTTATAGCTAGGTATTTCTCCAGCAATGATTTTCGAAAAGATGGTGGACATGGGGACGGTTGGTAGTTACTGGTTATTAGTTATTAGTATATACCAAACCAATAACTAATAACCAATAACTAATTACTTCCCTTTTACTATTCGTAGCGAAGGGCTTCGATTGGGTTTAACTCTGAAGCTTTCTTTGCTGGATAGTATCCGAAAACAATACCAATGAAAGCAGAAGTAGAGAAGGCTACAACAATAGGCTTAAGGGTAACGGTGGTCGTAATAATTCCGGTTAAATTAAAAGCCATGGCCACAAGGTAGCCAAAAATAATACCAATAACACCACCAAAAATAGTAAGCGCAATCGCCTCAGCCAAAAACTGAAATGAAATATCTTTTTTCTTGGCACCTATCGCCTTTCGCAATCCAATCTCTCGTGTACGCTCTCGTACGGTTGTAAGCATCATATTCATGATGCCGATTCCTCCAACAACAAGTGAAATACCTGCGACAGAACCCAAGAGCAATGTAATTGTTTGTGTAATGGACGTCGCGGTCGCGGCCAAATCTGCTTGATTCAAAATAGAAAAGTCAGCTTTGGTTGGATCTGTTATTTTGTGACGTTTGAGAAGAATATCAGTGATTCTCGTTTGTGCGTCTGTCATTTTATCCGCACTGGTCACCGAAACCGAAATAGATGAGAGAGATTTACTTCCCGTTATGTATTGTTGCGCGGTATCAATTGGCATATACACACGATCATCTGTACTCCCGAAACCTGTTCCGCCTTTTGCTACCGTCACACCGATCACGGTGAAGCGTACATTATTAATGCGCACAGTCTGCCCAATGACATCAGCGCCGGTGCTGAACAGGTCATCACGTGTCGTCGGCCCTAGCACTACCACTTTCGCATACTTTGAATTCTCAGCATCTTCCAAAAATGTCCCTTGCTCTAATTCAAGCGATGTTACCGACATATACGATGTCGAGACACCGTATATCGTCGTATTCGTATTATTTGTTTGTGCGATAACTTGCGTTCGTGTGGAAACTTGTGGAGAGACAGCTGCTATTAAATCCGTTTCAAGCAGAAGAGCACTCGCGTCTTCTTTGGTAAGCGTCGTTCCGCTACCACGGGCGATAGTCACACCGTTTACTCGTGACTGTCCTCCGGGAGATATGGTGAGGAGATTCGTCCCTAAAGAAGAAATACGGGAAGTAATACTGCTCTGTGCACCCGCTCCTACAGCCATAACCACAATAACAGAAGCAATACCAATCATAATACCGAGCACGGTAAGGAATGATCGCGTTTTGTTCGCGGCGAGGGCGGCTACTGTTTCATCAAGAATATCTTTAAATCGCATAGTAGTTACATAATTTTTCCATCTCGTACAAAAATAATCCTATCCGCATGTGCGGCGACTTCTTGCTCATGCGTAATGAGAATAATCGTACGCCCTTGCTCCTTATTAAGTTTTTTAAATGTTTCAATAACCATTTCGCCAGTCTTCGTGTCGAGATTTCCTGTCGGCTCATCTGCAAGAATAATAGATGGATCATTCACAAGTGCGCGTGCGATAGCGACACGTTGAATTTGTCCACCAGAAAGTTGATTCGACAAGTATGAAAATCGCTCTTCGGGAAAGCTTGCCGACTGCAATGCTTGCCTTGCTTTTTCATCTCGCGTTCTCGCATCTTGTCCTGTATAAATAAGTGGCAATCCGACATTGCGAAGCACCGTTGTTCTCGGGAGAAGATTGAATGATTGAAAAACGAAACCAATTTTGTTGGCACGAATCGTCGCTTGTTCATCATCGCTTAATGATGAAACATCTTTACCATCAAGAAAATATGTGCCTGACGTCGGTGTGTCGAGTAGTCCTAAAATATTCATAATCGTAGACTTACCTGAACCAGATGGTCCCATGATTGCTACGAATTCACCCTTTGCAATAGAGAAAGAAACATTGTGAAGTACCGGTGTTACCGTGTCTCCATTCGTATATGACTTCGTTAGATTTTTACAAACAATCATAGATTAAAAACCTGGCTGATCTCCAGTATTACGACGCGCAGCCCCAGACGCATTACCACCAAGCAATGACGCCGCTGTCGGGGTTTTTGTTGCCGACGCCGTTGTTGTCTTTCTTCGAACAATAATGACATCACCCATAGTGACACCAGAAGTAATTTCAGATTGCGTATCTCCTACCATACCCACAGTCACTTCTACTTGAGACGTTGTGAGCGCTCCAGATGTTGATGTTTTTACTTCTACATATTTCTTACCCTTTAACGTCTTAATCGCCTCATTCGGAACAACAAGCGCGTCATCTTTTTTCTCTAACGTAATATCTGCCGTGACCGTCATACCTGGCTTAATACGCGCATCTTTATCATCGAATGCAATTTTTACTTTGTAGGTCACCACTCCTTGTGATGTGGTACCCAAGGTATCTATCTCTGCAATCGTTCCATCGAGAGAAAGTCCGCTCACCGCATCAAAGGTGAGTTTTACTTTTTGTCCAACGGCGACTTTCGCAATGTCAGCTTCATTCAAAGAAATCTCAGCAATCTTTTTGTTGGTGATAATGGTACCAAGCGATGTCGACTGACTGACACTATCCCCCATCTCTGCGGTAATGCTTGCAATGACACCATCAAATGGTGCCGCGACAGTATAATTCGCGAGTTGTGTACTTGCATCATTCACCGCATTTTGTCTCTGTGCTACGACAAGTTCTTTTGCTCGCACATCGAGTGTGTCTGCTCCGGCTTGCAAGGTTTTCATTTGCTCCGCAAGTAAGGCGAGTGTTCTGTTTTGAGCGGCAACTGTTTTATCTTTGGTAATAAGTGCATTTTGATATGCAGTGTATGCAGAAAGATAGCTCGATGCTTTTTTATTTGGTATAAAAATAATCCAATTCGGCTGTGCATCGAGCGATGCGAACTTAATGTAAAGACCCGTATCACCAAGTGGTTGTGCGGTGAGCGTGCTTGCGAGGCCATCCATAGAAACGAGACCGGACGCTGTGAATCTGAGTCCGTCACCTGAGAGATATGAAATAATTTTTATCTGTCCTTCTGTTTTTCCTAAATAACTTCCCGTAATAGTAGGTGGTGTTTGAGCTGATGCCTGTGACTCTGGTGTTGCTTCAAAAGAAACATTCATAAGTGAAGTGTACGCGTTTATCACAGCAGTGTCCTGATCGAGGATAGTCTGCTTCGCAGTATCTATCTGATTTTGAATTTGTAGAACTTCGAGTGTTGTCGGCGGCTTTTTAATTTTTTCGAGATCGAGCTTAGCTGTTTCAAGATTCACTTGAGCAGTTGTAAGATTTTGATACGCCGTTGTCGCATCCAATGAGATAAGTCTCGCACCTTGTCGTACTGTATCGCCAGCTTTTACTTGTATAGAACGAATATCACCAGACCCTTTAGCTTTTAAGGTAACCGTATTAATTGGAGAGATGGCACCTGACCCACTTACCGATAAAGAAAAAGATTTCTGTGCGACTTTTATCTCTGTAATGGTCGTTGTGGTTGTTGTTGAGGGCAAAAAGAAAATGGTGTAGATACCATATGCAACAAGGACTATTCCAATACTGATGCTGGATTTTTTGTGCTTTTTCAAGAAAGAAACAAGAACTCCGCCGTAAGATTGTATAGTTTTTAGCATGGAAGCATAATAGTCGTTAAAGGATATATATGCTACATACGTACAATAGGAGTATTTTCTTTCAATGTGCGTCGGGTTGGATTAGACTACAAATCTTTTTGAGTCTCACGACATGATTTACTAATCAGCCGCCGCTCAAAAAGTTCGCAGTCCGCCGCTCGCGATTCGGCTTGTTAGCCTCATAACGCTCCGCCCAACAAATCCAGACGCAAACAAAACAGTTTTGTTTGCTTCCATGACAGACAGAATATAATAAAAGTCCCACATGGGTACATGTAGGACTTTTATTATATTTGTGCGTCGGGCTGGATTTGAACCAGCGAAGGCCGAAGCCGATAGATTTACAGTCTATTGTGATTGACCACTCCACCACCGACGCATATTTTTAACACTTGTGTATTCTATACTTTTTTACCCTAATTTACAACCTGTGTAAAACAAAAAACAGTATATATGCCGTGCATATAAGCTTTATTTCTGATACTATAAAATCTATCATTATGATCTACAACGGAAAAGAAGCATCACAAACTATGCAAATACTTCTCAAGGAGAGGATTGCAAACCTTGGACGAGCCCCTGTGCTCGCCATTATTTCTGTTGATGAACATCCAAGTATTGTTTCCTTCATTAGAATTAAAAGAAAGTATGCAGAAGCGCTCGGTGTCACGATTAAAGAATTTAATTTCAAAAGTGAAACTGATGAATCTTCTCTCGTTGACGTAGTGCAAGCTCTCGCAAAGAGTAATGAATATGACGGCATCATTGTTCAACTACCACTCCCTTCTTCGTATGATGCTCTACGTGTACTTAATGCGGTACCACAAGAACTCGATGTCGATGTATTGAGCAGCGATGCGAATGCGTCATTTATTGAAACAGGCGCACCTCTTCCGACGGTGGTGGGTGCTGTTGCACATATTTTAGAAGATACATATACTGATATCGAAAATAAAAATGTCGTTATTGTCGGACACGGGAAGCTTGTCGGTGCACCTGTTGCAGTCTGGCTCAAGCATCAAGGGATCACACCAGAAATTATTGATGCTGATACCGATACAGAAACACGGAAGAAACTTTTACAGAATGCAGACATTGTCATTTCTGGAAGTGGAGCACCTCATACTTTGTCACCAGAAGATTTCAAACCTGGTGTCGTGATTATTGACGCGGGAACAAGTGAACAAGCAGGTGTGCTCGCGGGAGACTGCGATCCACGGTGTGCAGCTATTGCGAACGTGTTCACACCTGTACCAGGTGGAGTCGGACCACTTACGGTTGCATATCTATTTGAGAATGTAGTTTCGTTTGCAGAAAAAAGGAGAGATGGTCGGTGGTCGGTAGTCGATGACTGATGGTCGATAGAGAGTCTTTTTACATAGGTTACACCTATGTAAATCAAAGAGCGTCGCCGTAGGTGCCGCTTTTTGCTACAAAATCCCCCATTCCCAAACTTTGACTTATACGAACATCTATCGTAGTGTACTATACGGACACAATCCCCCGTTCCTTCCTCAACCACACGCTCAAACGAGCGCACAACTGGAGTCAAAAATGACACACACAATAGAAGAACTAAGACTCGCCTTTGCAAACCTCGGACCAGGCGACCTCGTGCGCTCAGTATACGGAGAGGTTCTCGTCCTCCGAAGAACAAGCTTTGGCCATGGCGTTCTCTTCGGAGAAATCTGCAGGTGCGAAAAACATGTGAAAGCTTTCCCCAAGGCGCTTTATTGGGAACCTGAGTCCCGCGGCCCTGAAACACTGGATGGTCATATTTTCCCAGAGTGGCACCCCGGCATGACCGATGTGGAGATTCTCAAAGGCGAAAAAACAGACCTCGCAGAAAAGTATAAACTTCTCTGTTGTGACGATGATTACATTCTCATCAAACAAGGTCCATCTTCCACAAATGACAAAAAAGTCATCAGCGAGATTGTTGATTCGATGTTTTTGTCGCAAATGAGTGATGGCGCTTCCTTCCTTCACTGGCTGAAACTCCTTGGTGTGGAAATCTCTCCGGAAAAAGCCTCACTGTTGATCGCCGCCGCAGACAAGCTGGAGAAACTTTACCCTGACGTAGGTGACCCTTTCAAAGACGCATGTTTCATGTTTGACGACGAGGAATAACCTCGCACGTGCCCTGCAAGCACACACGGCACCCACTTAGGGTGCCATTTTTATTACTCTATTTCTCGAATACAAAGAGCGGCACCGTAGGTGCCGCTCTTTGTATTTTCTCCGTACCCCTTCCAGCTTCTAGCCTTTAGCTTCCAGCTGCCCCCCTTTATTTCTTCTTCGCCATCACGTCCTTTTGTGTAAGCGGACTCGGAATCTTTCGTGGCTTTTGTGCTTCCACTTCTATGTCACCTTTTTTGTTGAGCGATACATGTGCAATACCTCCCTTTGTAATTTTCTTTGAAAGCATGAGCGATGCGATAGAGTTTAGAATAGTCGTTTGCATAAATCGCTTGATTGGTCGCGCACCGTAGTGTGGGTCGTATGACTTTTCTGCGATATAACCAATCGCTTCATCAGTCACCTCAAGCACAATTTCCTTTTCGAGAAGTCGTGTCGCAAGAGACTTCACTTGAAGTGAAACAATTTGTTTTATTTCCTCCTTCGTAAGCACGTCGAATATCATGGTTTCGTCGAGACGGTTCAAGAATTCTGGTTTGAAGAAATCTTTGAGCGCTTCCATCACACGTTCTTTCACTTGTGTGTACACACCACTCGTTTCATTATTACCAAAACCAATTTGTTCCATCTTCTGAATGTACTGACTACCGATGTTTGACGTCATGACGATAATCGTATTCTTGAAGTTCACAACACGCCCTTTACTATCTGTGAGTCGTCCTTCATCAAGAACTTGGAGAAGCAGGTTGAACACTTCTGGATGAGCCTTTTCAATTTCGTCAAAAAGAATCACCGCATACGGTCGATGTCGCACTGCTTCGGTCAATTGTCCTGATTCATCATACCCAACATATCCTGGAGGCGAACCGATCAACTTACTCGTGCTGTGCTTTTCCATGTATTCACTCATGTCTACCTTAATGAGAGCCTTTTCATCATTAAACATAAATTCCGCAAGAGCCTTGGTGAGCTCTGTCTTTCCCACACCTGTTGGACCGAGGAACATAAATGAACCGATCGGACGAGATGGGTCATTGATACCTGCACGTGAGCGTCTCACTGCACCACTTATCTTTAGAATAGCATCACGTTGACCAATAACACGCTTGCCGAGCACATCTTCCATACGAGAGAGCTTATCCTCTTCTTCTTCGAGCATGCGCACCACAGGAATACCTGTCCAGCGAGCGACGACAGATGCAATATCTTCTTCGGTTACTTCTTCACGAAGAATTCTGCGCGTCTTTTGAAGTTTCTTTAGCTTTTCAAAACGATCATTCAGTTCACGAGTAAGTTCTGGAATCTGTCCATAACGGATCTCTGCCACACGCGTGAGGTCTGCACGCATTTCTGCATTTTCGGATTCTGTACGAAGTGATTCGAGTGACTTTTTAATTTCACCGATTTCTCCAAGCGTTTTCTTTTCGTTTTTCCACTTGATTTCGAGTTCGTGCGTCTTTTCTTTCACATTTGCAATTTCTTCATCGATAGCATTAATGCGTTTCTTGGTAGAGGAAAGGTCGCCGTCTGCGTGTGCGACGAGTTCTTTGGTAAGCGCTTCTTTTTCAATTTCTAAACGCATGATTTTGCGATGTGCTTCATCGAGCACGGGAGGCTTATTCTCAAGTGCAATACGAAGTGATGATGCCGCCTCATCGATGAGGTCAATAGCCTTGTCTGGAAGAAAACGAGACGTAATGTATCGTGTCGAGAGATTCACTGATGCTACAAGTGCGTCATCAGTGATACGCACACCATGGAAAAGTTCATACTTTTCTTTGAGGCCTCGCAAGATAGCGAGTGCATCTACTTCATTTGGCTCTTCAACGAATACCGGCTGAAAACGACGAGCAAGCGCTGGATCTTTTTCAATATGCTTCTGGTATTCCTTGAGTGTCGTCGCACCGATAGCGCGAAGTTCACCACGTGAAAGAGCTGGCTTAAGCAAATTCGCAGCATCTGCTGAACCTTCTGTAGCTCCGGCTCCTACGATGGTGTGTATTTCATCAATGAAAAGAATGATACCACCTTCTGAGCGTTCAATTTCTTTCATAATGGTTTTCAAACGCTCTTCGAATTCTCCACGGAACTTTGTTCCTGCAATAAGTGTTCCAAGATCAAGCGATACAAGTTCTTTTCCTTTCAAACTTTCTGGAACATCACCCTTTGCCATACGAATGGCGAGACCTTCCACGACAGCAGTCTTTCCTACACCAGCCTCTCCGATCAAAATTGGATTATTCTTGGTGCGACGAGAAAGAATTTGCATGAGGCGCATGATTTCTGTGTCACGACCAATGACTGGGTCGAGCTTATCGGCGCGAGCAAGGTCGGTGAAATTACGTGTGTACTTTGCGAGTGCCTTATTTTTCTTTGGACCTTGTGCTTCGGTAATATTCTGAGCACGAAGTTCTTCTAATATATGATATGCCGTATCTTTGTCGATACGGAAACGCGCGAGCAATTCACGAACTTGGCCCATTGATTCAAGGAGTGCCAAGAAGAGATGCTCAGTGGAGACGAATTCATCCCCAAGAGATTGTGCTATTTTGAGTGATGCTTCGAGTGTCGCTGCGAGCTCAGGTGTGAGGTACATCTGGTATGACGGACTCATCGTAGCTGACGCGCCAGGCACCTCGATAGCATCCACAATACTATCAGTGAGATGTACGATGTCCACGTCGAGACGTTCCAAAATGGCGTGTACAAGAGATTCTTCTTGCGTCAAAAGTGCACCCATCAAATGAAGTGGGCTTACTTGGTTTTGTCCTCGTTCGATAGCAAGTTCATGCGCTCGGCGAATGACTTCTTTGGCTTTGGTTGTGAAATTGTTAAATGATGGAGGCATGTGAGATAGTCGATAGACGATAGTCTAGAGTCAATAGAAAATACAAATACTAATAACTAATAACTAATAACTAATACATTTACAGTTTAGCAGAGTTCTTCCTTTCAGGTATGGTGGACAGTCGGTAGTGACGGGATATATCTACAATCTCAAATTATAGAATGAGAGTCAAGTTGACATTCGGCACTATTTATTGCAGAATAGCAACCACTGCTCTTTGGCAATTCCGCCACAACCTTTTCAAGGAGACTTCCATGGACTTTCTCACAAACGTCTTTCACGCCCTGCGCGGCATCGACTGGTTCATTCTGGTTTTGATCGGAGGGTTTTTCTTTCTGAGCGCCGTCGTTGGCACGGGAGAGGGTCTGCGTATTACAAAATCATCAGACTTTGAGGTGGAGCGGTTCCGTTCCGACGCCGAATGCAACTGGAACACCTACGGGGACGTCATGCTGTATTCGATGGCATTTGGCCTCCTCCTCATTCTGTTTGGAAACGAAGCCATGTCGAAATCGTTTGGAACAAACGAAATAGGTCGGGTTATCTTTTCCTTCCTCGCTGCACATGCTTTCGGCATTATCCTCGCTTTCATGAACCTGATGCTATCTGGGATTATCATTGAAGGCATAATCGCCGCGCATCTCATCAAGGGTGAGATAGCGTTGCACTACTACGAGCAAAAAGTAGCCCGTGAACCAAGCAGCGCATAACATTCAACTCCAGCACAGCAAAAGCCACCTTTTCAGGTGGCCTTTTTTATTACTCCATCTTTCCTAAATCCCCTTTCAAAAACGTCGGTCTCATTCCTAAGACTTCTTCAATCTTATCATCACCATACGGTGGGCCTTGTAACACATATATTTTCTTTCCTGTAAAAAACATATATCCCATTTCCATAAATGTATTATCCCCGATTCTATTTTTCTTTTCACCCTTGTCAAAATTACAAACGAGAAGTGCTTCAGCGTTATCCATCAATGTCTTATATTCCAACATCGCCTTTTCTTTTATTTTCCAAATCGCATCGTCAGGAAGAACTTTATCGACACCCCCTTGTTCATTCACATAATCCATAAATGTATCTGCCCCCGTTGCAATTTCTTCTTTTGAAAATACTGGAGCGACGACATGATGACCTTTAGATTCCAGTTCTCGTTTTATCTCCTGCATCTTTTCAAAAAATACCATCGACCCAGCTAAAACTATGTTCATAATTATGAGTTAAGTTGTAAACCGACCACACCAAGCACAGCCACACCAATAAAAAATAATCTCCAAAAAGTTACAGGCTCATGGAAAAAGTAAATTCCAAGAGCGGTTATACAAATAGCAGAAACTCCTGTCCAAAAAGCGTAAACAGATCCAGATGGGATAGTCTTCATGGCAATCGATAGGAGAGGCAAATCTATCAGCACAATAATTATACTTAGTAAGTTATACGGCCAAACTTCTAACCCTCCAGATTTCTTTAGTACGACAAACCAAATAGTCTCAACAATAGTTGCCGTCACCACTAACGGCCATGCAAACATTGGATTATATATGAATTGAAACATAATGTAAGTATATGATTAAGCCTCGTATGTGATAGTATTTTTTGGTCACGATTACTATCTTTTATTTTGCATCAACTCCTAACTCCTAACTGTTAACCCCTAACTATTTTATAGTCTTTCCTCCACTGCGTGCCAATCGATTGCTGACATAAACGCATTGATATAATCCGCGCGCTTTATTCCGTAATCCGTCATGTACGCATGTTCAAACACATCCATCACAAGAAGCAGTGTCGCACCTGCTAGATGTCCGGCATCGTGTTCGTTCACCCATACATTGAAAAGTTTTCCTTCACGCTTATCATGAGAAAGAATAACCCATCCGATACCACGCATAGCGGCCATGCCAACGAATTCTTTTTGCCAGTTTTCGACAGACCCCCATGTGCTTTCAATTTTTTGTTTCAAAATTCTATCACTTAAATTCACTCCTCCTTTCACGAGGTTTCCAAAGTAAAGCTCATGAAGTCGCATACCATTCCATTCCCATCCAAAGCGACGGTGAAGTTCTGCGTACTCTGGTGTCCCCGCTTCTTTGTCTTTCAAAAGGTCTGCGAGTTTGTTGGTATTGGTCACGTATCCTTGATACAAGGTGAAGTGATTGGTAAGCATGGCATCACTCATACCTGCAAGCCCGAGTAACGATGAAAAATCTTTTGGTGTATACATATTTTAAAAGTAATTAGTTATTAGTAATTGGTAATTAGTTAACCTCAGCTACAGATTTATAGAGATTTGTAAGCATTCTCATAATTGATTCTAATTCAGTAATTAGTCTATCAAAATCATTCTCTTTTATATAATTTAAATTTTTAGCAATTATTAATTGAGTTTCTATTTCTGCACCAGAACCTTGTGAGATTTTAATAAAATGAGAAAATTCTTTCTTCCCTTTCTTGCTATCTTCTGCAATATTTGAAGCAATCGAAACTCCAGCTCTTCGTAACTGAGAAACTAAACCATACGTTTCTTCTTTAGGAAAAGTTTTAGTTACGCTATAAATATCAGTTGCAAAAGAAACAGACCTCCGCCAAACATCTAAATCTTTAAATGTCTTCATAAGAAAAGTATACCACTTTAATTTGTTTGTATTTCAACTAATTACCAATTACTAATAACTAATTACTTCCTGTATTTAATTACAATCTCTTTCATTGCTTCCACCAATCTGTGCAGGTCTTGCATTGAAGTAGCACGGCCAAGTGTAATGCGCACATTCTCGAGAGACTCTTCTTCTGACGCACCGAGTGCTTGCACCACATAACTACCGTCTGTTTCAGAAGAAGCACATGCGCTCTTGTGTGAGACTGCGAACCCTTTCGCATCCAACCTGAGAATCATTTCCTCCGACGATATTCCCGGCACCCGGCAATTAATGTTATTTGGTAGTCTGAACTCGTTCTTTGTTCTTCGTTCTTCGTGTGTTGTTGGACTCTTCTGTTGTCTGTCGTCTGTTGTCTGAAGTCTTCCCTCATCCCACGCTCCATAAAATGTAATATCTGGAAGTGCTTGCTGTAATTCTTTTTTACATGCATCGCGAAGCATGCGTAGTCGAACAGACTCCACTTCTTTCATATCATGAGATTCTTTGAGCGCGACACCGAATGCGTACGCAAGTGGCGCAGACTCTGTGCCACTCCGTAGGGCTCGTTCTTGCCCACCACCGTGCGTAAGTGCTTCAATCTTCACTCCTTCACGTTTATATAAAAGTGCTACGCCTTTCGGACCGTAGACCTTGCTACTATTTACCGTCATCAAATGAGCGCGCAACCGTACCACATCGAGATTACAATAATTCGCCGCCTGACATGCATCGATATGAAAATATGGATACGCGGTATGCGTGCGATTCTGTTCCTTTTTCCATTCTTCAAGGGCGCGACCAATTTCTTTTACTGGCTGTATAGTTCCTATTTCATTATTCGCATACATAACAGAAACCAAAATAGTTTCTTCACATAATACATCACGTATATCCTTTACTTTTACAATGCCATTTTCATAAACAGGAAGGTACGTAACACGAATCTTTTTTTCTCTCTCGAGTTTTCTAATTGGCTCCAGTACCGCTGGATGTTCAATGGTAGAAACAATTACATGAGGCAACTCGTTCTTCGTTCTTCGTTCTTCGTCAGGAGTTTCTTGCTCCATACTTCTTACTTCTTGTTTCTTATACCCCTCATACGTACCCAAAACTGCGAGATTGCAGGATTCTGTTCCAGTTCCTACAAAATAAATCTCATACGCATGAGCATTGAGCACATTCGCACAGAGTACGCGTGCCTTATCGAGCAGCAGTCCAGCTTGCGTCCCTTCTTTATGAATCCCTGATGGATTACCATATAAAGAAAGAGATTCTGTGAGCGCTGTTTGTGATCTAGCAGAAAGAGGTGTCGCCCCTGCGTTATCCAAATAAACCCGTTCTTGTTTAGGTGTGAAAAAAGAAAACATATTCATGTCTTTACTCTATCATAAAAAGGAAAACCCACAGAGGCTTTCGCGTGCGGGCTTTCGGTGCAGTATTTTCAAAAGCATCTTACGAAGGACAGACCTGAGTCTGCAATGCTTAGGGAGTCGCCGTGCGGCGTTCTCTACCTGCAATATATTTTGCTTGTTAAAGAGCGAAGATACACAATGTACGATCACACTGCTTAAGAGATACTCTATCATACCAAATAAAAAAATGTTTTCTATGGAAAATCAATGAGTACATATAATGTAGTCAGTTGACCCATAGAAAACATTTTTCAGTCCGTGCGGCCCTTAGCCGCGATAGACTCCAAATGAGCACCTGTAATAATTCTATCATATCTTTTTGTCAGAGAAAAGATATACGAGGAAAGGTTATACACACCTGCCGCGACAATCACTTTTCTGCTACACTCATCACACATGAATATTTCACAGATCCTCAACTACACGACACAACACCCAAACACTCTGGCTGTGACCTTGTTTTCTTTTTTACTACTTTACATTGCATACCTTCATTACAAAATCGCCCGCTTCACACGAGGTCAATCTGGTGCTTCACTTGAATCAGTTATCAAATCATGTGTGGATGCTGTTTCAGAAATAGAAAAAAGAAACGAGCTCATTTCTTCACACGCTCTCACACTTGACGCTCGTGTGTCAAATGCTCTTCGCAACGCACAGACAATTCGTTACAAAGCCTTCGAAGTTGGAGGATCGAATCAAAGCTTCTCTATCGCACTCTTGAATGAGAAAGGAAACGGTGTAGTCATCTCATCTCTTCATGCTCGTGATCGTATCAACACCTTCGCAAAACCTGTAGAAAAATATGCGAGTTCGTACGAACTTACCGAAGAAGAGCTGTCTGTTATCGGGGCAGCAAAGAAGGAACACAAGGGGTAGTTTATAGTTTATAGAAAATACAGATAAGAAGGAGTGACCACGATTTATCCTGAGCTTGTCGAAGGAAGTGGTCACTCCTTCTTTCTCTTCCCTTTATCCTCTCACCTCTTGCCTATCCTTTTAAGGATTTTTGTGGTATAATTGCACCATAAAATTATGCCAAAAACTTCTGAATTGAAGGCTGTTTCTCGTCAACCCGTTATCGCGGTTCTTGGCCATGTCGATCACGGAAAGTCATCTCTCCTTGATTTCATACGAAAATCAAACGTTGTAGACGGTGAAGCTGGTGGAATCACACAGCGTATTTCAGCGTACGAAGTTAATCAAAAACTAGGAGATGGATCAACTAAAGCCATCACATTCTTGGATACTCCAGGGCATGCCGCATTCCAAAGTATGCGTGAACGAGGTGTGGAAATAGCAGACATCGCTATTCTTATCGTCTCTGCCGAAGATGGTGTAAAGGCGCAAACCGTAGAAGCCTGGAAGACGATCGACGAGCACAAGCTTCCGTATGTTGTTGCTATCAACAAAGTCGACAAACCGGGTGCAGATATCCAAAAAACAAAAAACTCACTCGTTGAACATGGAATTTATATCGAAGGATACGGAGGAGACATTCCTTGTGTAGAAATTTCTGCAAAGACAGGCCAAGGTGTCGACTTCCTTCTCGAAACCCTTTTGCTTATGGTTGAAATGAATGAATTAAAGGCAGACCTAAGTACTGATGCTACAGGATACATACTTGAAAGTTTTGTCGATCAAAAGCGTGGTGTATCAGCGACGCTCATCATCAAAGATGGAACACTCGCAACATCAGGTGCAATCGTCGCAGGTACAGCACTTTCCCCTATTCGTATTATCGAAGACTTTGCAGGGCGTCCAATCAAATCTCCTCATGCAGGCCAGCCTATCAAAGTTACAGGTTTCGATGAAATCCCTGCGTCTGGTGCCATTTTCGTTTCTTCTTCTGATAAAAAAGTCATGGAAGTGCTTCAATCAGAAACAAAACAAAACACCATCCGAGCTGTTCTTGATCCGAAAATCTATCGCAATGCGAAGGTTGTAATCCCTGTTGTTATTAAAGCTGATTCACTTGGTACACTCGATGCTGTAAAACGTGAACTGAAGAAACGTGAGACAGATGATATCAAAATTAAAATCATCGCTGAAGGTGTAGGGACTATTTCAGAAGGAGATATTATGCTCGCATCATCAGATGAAAAGACGGTTATCATCGGCTTTGCAGTCAAGCTTGAAGCAAAAGCCCGTGACCAAGCAGATCGTTTCAAAATCACCCCACAACTTTTCGATATTATTTACAAACTTTCAGAGTGGTTCGACACTATCGTAGAGAGCCGCCTTCCATACGAAGAGAAAGAGGTTGTTCTCGGCACACTCAAGCTTATGCGTACGTTTAGTTCACAAAAGGACAAGCATGTTATCGGAGGAAGAGTTGAAACTGGTAAAATTCAAAACAACACTGTTGTCAAAATCATTCGTCGCGGTGTCGAACTCGGTCGTGGACGCATTATCGAACTACAGTCACAAAAAATTAAAACAGACGTCGTAAACGAGGGAAACGAATGTGGTCTCATGGTTGAAAGTAAAGTTGAAATGATTCCATCGGACATACTCGAAGCAATTTTAGTTGAGAAGTCTCGTATTTAACAATCTGCATTCCTCTCACCTATCACCTTTATTTCTATCATCTATGTTAATGGACGCAAACAAATTACCAAGTAAACGCCAAACTCAAATCGCACTTGAGATTCTTGGTATTGCTCAAGATTTTTTCCAGCGTGAATCCTCTGGTCTTTCGCTCATCACAGTTACTCGCGCCGAAGTGTCCGCAGACATGAAGCATGGCACGATTTATATCACTGCTATTCCTGAAGAAAAGGAGCCCGCAGCGCTAGATTTCGCAAAGCGCATGAGAAGTGAACTTCGTCATACTGTTATGAAGCGCCTCCCTGTAAAAGTCATTCCATTTTTTGAAATAGAAATTGATTACGGAGAAAAAAATCGCAGACATATCGATGAGCTCCTTCGAAAAGAAAAGAAAGCTCAGGAAGAATACCAAGCAAGTATCAATCGTCAACGAGAGGACCAATAACAAAAACCACATCTACGAACGTAGATGTGGTTTTTGTTAAACCCTATTCCCCTTCAACCAGTATTACTGATTTGTTCGGAATGTGTTGTTTGGACCGAACACACTTACATTACCTGACGCGTCAGTTGAGACGAGTGTGTAGTAGTAGATTGTATTTGGTTGAAGATTCATAACTGACACTGAGTGCGTTGTGCGGAAGTTACTATCTGTTGAAGCAACTTGTCCTGTACGTGCTCCGAATCCAGCTGATGTGATATCTCCTTCATTGAACTGTACTGGAGATGTACTATAGAAAACACGAGCAGATGCATTTTCATTAGTTGCCCATGAGAACGTGTTGTATGTCTGTCCAATATTTTGAGCAACAGAGTAGAGTGCCGGACCTGAAACATCAGCACTTACTGACCCACCATTTGCAATCAATGAATTGATTTTAGCAAGTGTTTGTGGACCAACACGACCAACCTGATCAAATCCGTATACTGCCTGGAAATTCTTTACAGCTTGAACGGTAAGAGACCCATAGTAGCCTGTTACCAATCCTTGTGGATAGATAGAAGGCGTTTCAGCGAGGAATGACTGGAGGTTTGTAACATTAATACCGCGTGCACCGAAATCAAGCTGTGATGTAAGCATGTCTGCAGCTGATGCTGTAGAAAAGAGACCGAGACCGAGAATTGCTGCTGCGAAAGCAGGAGTAAGAACCTTTGTCACTGTAGAACGTTGTAGAGTTTTCATGTGTATATATTGTATTGGTTACTAAATTTTAGAAACGTTATTAGTCTTTCTTGCTACGAGTTGTAATCGGATCAATCACTGGAGAAATTGGAATAACTATTTTGAGAGAAGGGTTAAGTTTAAGTTTCCTGCGAAGTGTCGCGAGATACTCATCGGCTTCTTTGGAATTAATGTCAAGAGGAATCCCGTGTGTGAATGTGTGCTTGGTTGTAACGATAGGTGTATGCAAAGAAGTATCCACGCTATCTTCAATTGCCTTTTTAGTGGCAACCACAACGGGAATCACTGCTTGAGAAAGTTTCTTTTCTAGACGAGTAGCTGTGTACACCTTGTGATGAGCATCTGTTGTTGATGCGGCCCATTCTTCTAGAAATGAAAAGTTTTCATCATTAATAACAAGATTCTTCAAGATGGCGTCGTGTACAGCAAGTCTTGTTTGAAGAAATGTGCCCACTTCCACCACCTCTTTAGGATTCCCTTCTGCTTGTAGTGTTTCAATGTGCTCATTGAACTTACGAATGTGAGCATCGAAAGCAATGTTTGCCTGTTCTTCAGTCTCTAGATCAAGTCTTCCTTCAGCTGCTAATTTCTCAGCTTCTTCGAGACGACGTGTTGCTAAAGTAGCTTCCGTGGCAGCTTTTGTAGGAGTTGTAAATGAAATCGCAAGATGTGCTCCTTCAACTACATTGACCTTTATTGGATACAATATGTCTCCAGGTAAAATGTCATCTGCAAAAACCGATACCCCACCAGAAAGGACAAGCGATCCGATAACTAGCCCGAGCACGTAGGTTCTCCCTATATGAGCCATCGTGCGTAGGTCGAGGGCTGGTAGCAACCCTCTATAGTAGAGACGTGACGGAATCATATTTCTTACAAAAGAAGCTTCAGGTGTTGTGCACACGTTATTTTTCTGAAGCTCATTCACACGATAAAGAACCCCATTCCATGTGGTTTTCTTTTCATTTTCCGTCATCGAAAATGTTTGCGCTTCATTTCTTAATTCTTTAAGTGTTATTTTTTTCATTTCGTGTGTGGTAATAAAACGAGTGCACGCAACTTACTGATACCTCTAAATATTCTCACAGAGACAACATTTTCAGTCTCATTCACAATGGATGCAATTTCTGTCAAAGATAAATCATTGACGTAACGCATAACAATAATGGAACTGTACTTTTCAGGTAATTGCTCTACACATTTCATAACCTGTGCGATATCGAGTTCTGTATAGAGAGCTTCCTCAACTTCCACCTTTGGCTCAAACCCTAAATCCATAAGTGAATCGAGAGAGAATGTTTTCTTTTTACGATACTCATCAATAATAAGATTTCGGGCGGTTCTGTATAAAAACGTTTTTATATTATCAATTTCATTTCCCTTTATGAGATATTGCCAGACATGCGTGTATGTCTCCTGAACTAAGTCAAGAGCTTTTTCCCTATCCGAAATCTTAAAGAAGCAATATCTAAATATAGCATCTGAATGCTCTTCGTAGGCCTTTGCGAGATATTGTGTATATAACTCCATAGATACAGACGTACGAGCGCCTATTTTCTTACACTACGCCGATTGGAGGGGGAATACAAGGGGCAAGGACTTATTCAAGGTCCCTTTTTTTGGCGTTGACACATAAAAGTCTTATCTGTAAAGACGAGAGAGTTGACAAGTCAATTAAAAACTTGTAGTTTTATTATTAACAGAGGTTCCTTCAACTGCCTTAGGAGGGCAAAATGCAATCATACTGGCTTTTTTTAATTTTGACAGCAATAGTGCTTTCAACGTGCACTAGCAATCCACCGAAAAGTTTTGACCCGACCAAGACGGTTTGTTTTGAAGTGTCAAAGACACTCTATACCAACGTTGGCACTCCTGTGCTGGGGCAAGACGGAAAACCTGTTCCGTGCATTCCAGGGCAAGTGCCAGCAAAAAAGTGATAGCGGCTGCACCTCACAAGAAAACCAAAAGGCTTTCTTGTGAGGTGTTTTCATTTTGTATAAATTTGAGAAAGGAATTGGTCACCTCGTCTCGTTTCAGGAATACCTAAAACAGGAGACTCCTCGAAGTCACGCTTGACACTCGCCTGATGGCTCGCCCTATTCAAGTCCTTACGTAAATGACGCAGGTCATTTACTTCCCGGGCACAAATGTAAAAAAGCAAAGTCGAACGACTTTGCTTTTTTACATTTGTGCCCGGGAAAGGACTTGAACCTTCATGCCTTGCGGCGCTTGCTCCTAAGGCAAGTGCGTCTACCAATTTCGCCACCCGGGCATATCAATTACAAGAGGAATTATACACGAAAACGTGGTAGAGTGCGAGTACCATGAAAATCCCTGTTATATTCGAGGATACAAATATTCTTGTTATCAATAAACCCTCCGGAGTTGTCGTGCACCCTTTCGACTTTTCTGAGGAAGAGACTGTTTTAGATTTTCTCCATACTCATGCACCTGAAATGTTTTCAATTAACAATGCCATCACCCTTCAAGATGGTCGAGAAATTTCTTTGGGAGGCATTGTCCACAAATTAGACAGAGACACTTCTGGTGTCATGGTTATCGCAAAAAATGAAGAGATCTATAGTGAACTCAAAGAACAATTCCGAAATCATACGACACAAAAAGAATACGTAGCGCTTGTAGAAGGAATTATGGAAAAAGATTCTTTTAGAATTAATGCCCCGCTCGGTCGCGGTAAAAAAGAGTATAAGCAATCAACGAATCCGGTGAATCCACGAGGAGAACTACGAGAAGCAATTACTGATGTGGAAGTAATAGAACGAAGAGAATGCTCAGCTCTTGTAAAACTCATTCCAAAAACGGGAAGGACACACCAACTGCGTGCACACATGACATCTATCGGGCATCCAATTGTGGGAGACGTGGCGTATGGGAGCACAGTGGAATCGTCACGCATACTGCTACATGCAAAGAGTTTGAGGTTTATGGTCAACGGGAAGGAGTGCAGGTTTGAAGCGGGAGAGATGGAAGAGTTTTAGAAATTGTTCTCGAACGTATACTATGCCCCTTTCTTATCTTTGGCCACTCTCTCCATAAGATTATTCATGTATTCATCTTTGTATTTACGATATAAAGCATAATCATTAGCATGTTGTATATAAAGATTCTTTTTCAAAACTGAATAAGCCTCAACCTCTTCCGGATGATTTCTAAGATAATCTCTTAGGTCAAGCATTTCCTTGTTATGGATATGTCCTTCAGGGAAAAAGTGTACATTAGCATACAAAACATTGTCAGCTACAACTCTAAAAAGCCGAGAATTTTTCATAACAAATTCTCCCGAATAATCAAAACCTGACTGCTTCATTTCTTCTATATGTTTTTCAACATCAGATAGATCTTTTACTATCACCAATATATCTATACACGATTTTCCGGACATGCCGGGTATAGACGTGCTTCCAATATGCTCAATAGAAACATTTCCAAATATCTTTTTTATTGTTAAGGAGTAATTTTCAAATAATTTTGGCCACATTACATCATATGGAACTACTTCATATTTTCTATTTTTGTAAGAATGGCTGTTGTTCATTGTTCTTGTGGTAAATGGTCATCAATATGTAACCATGATAACTTCTGAGAAACCCAGATATGTTTCTGCAATTTGAAGCCATTTGCTTTATCAAAAATACCAATAGGGATACCCATTTTATCTAACCGGTCTTTATATTGATACGAGAAGGGTGACCCACATTTTTCACAAAATGAACGGTTAACGTTTTGAGATGAAGAGTATATCTTGGGCGTTCCAATAACCTCAACCTTGTCAGTGTCATACATGGCCCACACAACATATGGTGCTCCGCTTATTTTTCTACAATCAATACAATAACAAGCACCAACCCAAGATGTTTCTTGGTTTGTTGTAAACCGTATTGCTTTACAGTGACATCCTCCTTCCATATACAAACAGTATACCAGCTCCGGAATTAAAAGGGCGAGAATCGGTCACAAAACTATCTCGCTTTACACTATATTGCTTAAGATCATGTTCACAACTTCTTCAGGATTGTTTTTATCAGTTTCGATAGAGATAAAATCTTCAAAAGATTTACTGTGAAGACTGTCATGAATTTTTTTAAATCTATCCACATCGGTTTCCTTACCTTTTAATGTGTCTCTTTCTCGAACTCTTTCTAATTGGGTGTCGTAAGATGCTTTTAATAGAAATTTATGTAAAGAAACACTCTTCTCTTCTGCCAGCTTTTCCATTTGAAGAACTCTCTCAGCAATTAAACCACAATCTATAACTACAGTTTTATCCTCATCGACAAAGGAAGAGCACTTATGTAGCAAGATTTCGAAAGCTTCTTTATTTCTTTCTTGTATTGTTTTTTCTTCTTGATTAACCAGTAAAGCTCTTTCGCTATCGATACTTAAGGATACTGAATTATTTAATACATCACAGAGTAACTTTGCTGTCGTGCTTTTACCTGCCCCTTTTGAACCGTCCAGAAGAATAATCATAAGCTAAGTATATCGGCTCCGGATTCAAAAGAGTGGGACTCTCCTACAAGTTTCGTCTCGTCACCACTCGACGAACTCGCTTTGGCCTCATGGCATGTTTTACTAATCAGCCGCCGCTCGTGGTTTTTCTTGCTAGAAAAACATACTCCGGACTTTCTCGTCCCAGGGCGGGACTCGGTCACCTCGTCTCGTTTTATGAGTACACAAAACAGGAGACTCCTCGACCCCTATTCGAGTCCCGACGCACATGAAGCAGTTCATGTGCTCCCTGAGCACAAATTAAAAAACTGACTTTCGTCAGATTTTTAAATTTGTGCGCTCTAGCGGACGATTTTCGAACTATTGATTGGGTCAAAGAATACCCATTTCCAGTAATCGCACTTCAAGAAATCAAATCTCTTCTTGTCTAATAACAGCATGAGCAACATTAGAGTTGCTCCGAACGTGGGATGAAGTTCGGCAAGCAATAATAGACGAAAATATGTAATCTTTGGCTATATCTTGGTATATCTAACAGGCATACCTTTTTCCTTTTTTATATAATTTAGTTTAATTAAGACATCTAATGCATTCCCAGTTCGTATGTATCCTTTTCCTATACAGTTCTCAATAACATCTTCAAAAGAAAACTTATTTTTATTTCTTACGTATATCCAAACTCTAATAGCATCGTAGTATTTTCTCATCTAGACAGTTTACTCCAGTTTAGTTTAAGCACAAATAAAAATAGCCAATAACTAGTATTCCCAGTCAATATGGCCTAGAGTGGAACGATTTAGTTCCGTACGGAGATGTTTCCATTTTGGTAAAAACTTATCCATATACGCAATAAACTTCTCGTTATGGTTTCTCTCTAGCAAGTGAACCATCTCGTGAACAAGAACATATTCAATACTCTCTACTGATTTCTTTGCAAGTTCTGTATTGAGCCACACTCTTTTAGATTCAATGTTACACGTACCCCATTTGGTTTTCATTGTTCTTATACCAACCTCTTTAACCTTTATGCCCATCTTCTTTTCAAGTTTTGTAATATAAGGGGTTGTTACTTCTCTTAGTTGTTGTCTATACCAAGCGTGTAAAAGATTCTCTTTTTGTTTTTTTGTTGCATTTTTTCGTGTATGAAGTTCAATAGTGCTGTGTTTCAAAACAACTTTCTGCGCAGTTTCTACATCAACAACTTTTAATAAATACCTTTGTCCAAGATAGTAATGACTTTCGCGATTAACATAATCACGTGCAGTTTCTCTCTTCTGATTTTGAAGTTTAAGTTGTTGTCTTCGTATCCAACCAAGTTTAGAAATACTAAAGAGACGTAATGTTTCTATATCCATTTGAAATGGTGCAGAAATAGTAACTCTCCCGAGTGGAGGGTGTACGCTCAAGTGCACATTTTTGATATTCTTGTGGATTACATCAAACGATATATCTCCTAGTTCAATGGTACTTTTTTTAGTATTCATTTTGTTGCTTAATAATTTGGAAAATCCTTTCCACTTCTGCTACATTATTTACCACATTGTGAATCGCTTGTTTGATTAACTGTTCTGCTGGAACATTTCCACGCCAACCTGCGTGCATACTACCTTTAACAACAGCGTCAATTTCAAGAGCCAAGCGCTCATTTTTACCAAGATTACTATAAAGAGCACGTTGTGCATTGGTCTGTATGTCTTGAGGCAAGTCGGTTCTGGTGAGTTGCGCAACACTCTTTGCTAGGTCGTGTATCCTTTTAAGATATTCTTCATACGTAACAGCATTCGCTTTTCTTTCTCGCACTATCTCACTAAGTAATTTAGACATCTCATCAAAGTAAGCAGGGTCTATCAAATGATCTTTGATTATTTTTACACGCACGTTGTTCTCAATAGTTTCTGCAACGGCCTCTTTACTACTCTTAATTCCTTCTGGAAGTTGATTTATAACCTCTGCCATACCACTTTTAACCATAATATCTACCAGTGATTGCTTCCCGAACGGGTCAATGCGTCTAGCGTCTTCTGCTTGAATATAGGTATCAACTAAATGTCTCATATCTGCCTCATATGTCTTAACATCCAACTTTTCTCCACTAGCCATACGTATTTCTTCTCGTAACTTAAGATAGGTGTCTACTTTATTTTTTATTGAACTGACATCACTTTCGCTATATCCTGCCTCAATCATTTCGTCTGCAATGTTTGCGTATGCTCGTATCAGTCCTGCTGTATGTTTATAGAGTGCCGAACGTTTAATCTCGTTATCCTTGAGGTCTTGTTCATTTTCTGGGTTACCACAGAAGTAGTGAATAAAAGATAAATTATCACGAGGTGGGGCAACCGGTTCACAAACAAGAGAGATTGCTTCTAGAGCATCATCTAATCGTTCCTTGCCTTTTGTAAGTCGGTCTTTAAGAATAATCCCAATTTCTCCAGTTTCTGGCGTAGCAGTTTCAAGTTCTGACGCATAGACAGAATACGCACCCTCTAGTTTCTGAAACAGATCCTTGTAGTCCACAATATATCCGAAATCCTTATCCTCTCCATCTAATCTATTAACACGACAGATGGCCTGAAATAGCCCGTGGTCTTGCATCTTCTTGTCTATGTATAAGTATGTACAAGGAGGGGCATCAAAGCCCACCAAGAGTTTATCTACCACGATAAGAAGTTTCATATTTGATGGCTCTTTGATAAAACGCGTCTTCTCTCTATCTTCGTATACTTCCGACTTGGTTTTATCTTGTACGGGTTGTATATCTTTTAGTAACTCCACGTATGTCTCATAGATTTCTTCTTTTTCTGTTTGTGTGTTTTCCCCAGTATCTTCTGTTGTAATATCACGGGTTACAGGATTGTATGATGTAATAATCGCACACTTACCTTTGAGTGGAGTACTCTGAAATAACTTATAGTAACGAACTGCTTCGTAGATGCTTCCGGCAACAAGAATTGCATTACCAAATTGAGAGTTTAATCGTGGCTTGGTATTGAAATCAAAAAATATATCTTGAACAATCTTCTCCATACGAGATTTAGAACTTAACACTCTTTGCATTGTTCCCCACGTTTTTTTGAGTTCGTGTTTTTGAAAATCGTTAAGTCCTTTTGTCTTTGCCTCAAACCAAGCATCAACCTTTTCTTCTGATGTTAGTTTTGTGTCTATGTCTCGCGCCTCATACATAAGGTCAAGAACGACACCATCTTCAACGGCTTCATTAAACTTATACTTATGAATATATTCCCCGAACACTTCGTGGCTTGTCTGTTTATCTTTTTGAAGTAATGGCGTACCTGTAAAACCAATAAATACAGCATTTCGCAGGACTGCTTTCATTGCTTTGTGCATCTTTCCTGACTCTGATCTATGACACTCATCTACAAACACAAAGAGTTCTCCAACAGTATTACTTGGGGTATTTTCTAATTCTTTAATATATTCATCAAACGAATCAGCATTATGACTTCCAAACTTATGAATAAGGGAACAGATAAGACGAGGTGTTGGGTTATTCAATTGTTCCATCAAATCTTTACCACTTGTGGTTCGTTTAACATCAGTTTCTCCTGCATCACGAAATACTCTTTCTATTTGTTTATCAAGTTCTGTACGATCAGTGAGCATTACAACACGAGCATTTGGATTATTTTCTAGCACCCACTTTGCTAGTAAAACCATAAACAAACTTTTACCACTTCCTTGTGTATGCCAAACAATACCTCCTTGCTTTCTACGGATATATTCTTGTGCCGCCTTAACTCCAAAATACTGATGTGCACGTGGTAACTTCTTAACTCCGGCATCAAAGAGGACAAAGTCGTGCAGAATGTCCAAGATACGCCTTTTATCACACATCTTGAGAAGATATTTATCAAGTTGTAACATACTATCGTCCTGTTCATCTTCTTTCCATTTCAAAAAATACTTCTCTGGGGTTTCTATTGTCCCATATTTCAAACCCTCACTGTCATTACCAGCAAAGATAAATTGAACAGTGGAGAAAAATGATTGTATAAACTCCTTTTGTTGATTTACAATACTCTGGCGTATTCCATCGCCAATAGACACAGTACTTCTCTTTAGTTCCAATACACCAATTGCAATACCGTTAATATAGAGAACAACATCTGGACGTTTTTCAAGATTACCTTGCACTGTAACCTCTTCTGCAATAGCAAAGTTATTATTCTCTGGATTTTTCCAGTCAATAAAATGAACGTGTTGGTGTTGTTCTCCTGCATTTTCTAAAATAGGTGTGCCGTACCGAAGAAGTGAATACATCTTTTGATTATTGGTATACAAACTCTCTCCATAGTTATTTGCAGTAGTATTTAGTTTGTCTAAAGCACGAGCAATTAGGGTATCGTTATATCCAACACGAGAGAGATATTTCCTTACCTCACTTTCTTCTATGTTGCTATTATTTTCTCTATCTTCCCAGTTTCCAAGATATTCGTAAGCAAGGTTGTTACGAAAAAGTTCCACAATACGGTTTTGCGTTGCTCTTTCTCTTTGTCCTACTGTTTGGTTATTTGTTTCCATATATACGAATAGCGCCTGTTAGTAATTGTTGCATCATACCATTTTTTAGCATTATATATTTATCTCGTTTATGTTCTATGAGTTCAATTTCTTTGTCCATATCAGAGAGAATTGTAGCAATGGCAGTTTGTTCGCTCACGTCTTTTGGTATCTTTACCATTATTTCCTGCAACCTACTACCGTGCAAATGAATTATTGTTATACCCTGTGTAATTCCGGCTATTTTATATTTTGAGACGTGAGTTAAATAATTTGCAAGAAAATTAGGGTTGTAGAACTCTTGCTTTTTCTTCCTAATTACAATTACATCACCACCAATCAGTACATCATTTTTATTTAAAACGGACGCTACGGCTAGATCAATCCCAACAGTAGTCGTTGATCCAGGCATAAGAATATCTCCTTCTGTTGAGGTTAATCCCTCAGTGAAGTTTGTTTTACTTTTTACTTCATCTATTACCCGAGCGTATGTTGTAAATAACTCGCCATACAAAATACAAGAATATTGGCCGTTATTTTCAATTTTGCTTTTAGAAAGACCTCTACCTTTAAAAAAATCTGCTATCTTCACCAATTTATTTTCTTCCCACTCACCACTAAATCCAGGGAGGCGTTTTTTACCAGTAAGAAGTTGTTGTATTGTTCCTTGTTTAATTGCTTTCTTTTTTGTGATTAGTTTGTCCAAGTGGTTAATGAGCGCATCTGTATCGGAGAGGATTGTGGCAATAAGATCCTGTTCTTCTTTTGGTGGCTTAACCACACTAAGTCCTTTTAATTTCGGTAACCCTATTCTCAACCTAGTTGAGCCCATACTTACCTCAAATGCTCTGTTTCTAAAATAGGCAGAATTAATATAATCGTGAATAAATTTTTTAGAAAACTCATTTTCATTTACAACTAATCTGATACCGTCTGACGCCATAAGATATCTTTCGTTTTTTTCAGGAACAAAACAAGCCCTAGCAACAGGGTCTCCCATCTTTGAAAGAATTATCTCATTTGGATAAATGTTGCAACTCAAAAGTTCATCGGCTTTATCTTTTGAAGTAAAAATTTGGTAATCGTCAATAAATCTACCATCTCCTATGTTTTGTAATTGTATAATTTGAACACCGTCATTGGTGTAATCTGATTTCTTTAAGTTTGAACCAAAAGGGCCCCCTGTTATACTCCATTTTTTATTCTTATCAGCAATTTTTTTAAATGAGACAATATCCCAATCTTCCGGAATTACCCCAATTTCAGTTTGCTTATATCCTTTTTTAATAGTTATTTCTACCATACAAATCCCATTGTTTTAAGATGTCCATCTACCTTACTGGTAAGTACCTCCGTGTCTGTAACAAGAAGGGGGAGAGGTGTTGCATATCTCTCTGCGAGTTCCTTAATACGCCCTGTAAGGCGCTGACTAATACGATCCATTTCACTGTGAATTGCTTGTTCAAGCGTTGCTAACCATTTGTCATCTACTACTAGAACCTTGATTTCTTCCTCTGTTAGAGTTTTATACTTTGCGACAACTTGCAATTCAAGAGAAATCTCCACATCTTTAATTTCTTTTTTTGCTCTTGACTCTTCTTCAACAAGTGAAAGGTACTTTTCCATTACCATAAGTTCTTCTTTATCTTGAACACTGTTCTTCATCTGCTTAACTCTTGAAGTTACTGTTGTCTTACTTACTTTTTCAAAATCAGTAAAATACCCTTTTTCACTGTCATCACTGTACTCTTCAACTACTTCTTCTATTTCTCGTGTTGATGTGTCTAGTTTAGTTTGTAAATCATCAAGAGTTTGCTTTTCTTTTGCAAAGTAACGGTTAATAATAAGATGCTTTGGAACAAGGTCGCACTCTGTTGTGCCTTTCTTTGCATCTATTATTTGGAGAGTTACTTTCCATCCATCGTCTGCAATAAGATACATATCGTCTTGCATTGTCTCTGACCAATAAACCATAAGGTGTTCATAAATATCATACTTATCTATAAGATTGGTATTACTAAAAGCAGAGAGTAGATCTTCTGATATTGTCGGAATTATTTCCTTTGGTTTCACTCCTTTAGTTATCTTTTTTAAGATAGAACTATTCTTTATTTTCCAAGTAGAAAAAGTTGCTTCCATTGTTTTGGAATAAGAAGTGAACTCTGGGTGTAAAAAAATAGTATTCTTAATTTCCTCTTGTTTAATTTTTAGGTTGCTATATCCTTTTCTTTTACTGTCGGTGAATAGGGAGGATTTGAGGGTTGGGTAAACACCCCAGTAATTACCTAGGTCTTCTATATCTTTAGTTGGTATACCACCTTGTAGATGTGCCTCTATATCCTGCATATCCTCTGCCTCCTGACTATCTATATAGCGAGGGATATTGAGGTTGTATTCATTCTTTTCAATCTCCACCATACTTACCATACGAGAATACTTTTCTATCTCTAGTTGCTTATTGAATATATCTACTACTTTATGAAGGTCTTGGTTACGGAGTCGGTTTTTGTTGCCGTCTTTTATAAATCCTTTACTTGCGTCAACCATAAAGACACCTTTACGAGTGTCTGCGTTTTCTTTATCTATCACAATAATACACGCAGGAATACCTGTACCGTAAAAGAGGTTTACAGGTAGCCCGATAACTCCCTTAATATATCCACGACGAATTAAGTTAGTACGAATAGACGCCTCACTACCACCACGAAAAAGTACACCGTGAGGGAGAATAACAGCACCTTTACCTTTCTCTTTAAGTGAGCGAACTATGTGAAGAAGAAAAGCATAGTCGCCATTCTTCTCCGGAGGTGTGCCAAATCCAGTGAATCTTCCATAAGTATCATCATCTCCAACCTTAACGCCATTAGTCCACGATTTTGTAGAGAACGGCGGGTTAGCAACAACAAAATCAAATGTCATCAGTTGGTTATTTTCTTTGAAGAGTGGTGTTGAAAGAGTGTTCTCTCTTTCAATGATAGATGTCGGGTTGTTATGGAGTATCATATTCATACGAGCAAGTGCGGCAGTTGCATTATCCATTTCCTGGCCACGTAAGGTAACATTTTTATCTGTCTCATCTCTAATTTTTAGAAGAAGAGAACCAGATCCACACGCAGGATCGTATACAGTCGGAGTAAGTACTTTAGTATTTGAAATACCTATTACTTTTGCGATTATCTTACTAACCTCAGCAGGAGTATAGAACTGACCTTTACTCTTACCACTCTCTGATGCAAAGTGTCGCATAAGGTATTCATAAGCATCTCCGAGAATATCGTCCCCCTCGGCACGGTTTGTACTAAAATCAAGATTTTGGTTTTCAAAAATAGCAATAAGTTTGGTTAATCTATCAACCATATCTTTTCCACTACCAAGTTTTACAGGATCATTGAAATCAACAGCAATTTTACCCAGTGTAGGGTTTGCTTCTTCTATTTTTTGTATGATGTTTTTGTTGATGTCATCTCCAATGGTTGTTGAGCCCTTAAGAGCAACCATATCCTTGAAACTTGCACCTTTAGGCACAACAATAGGAGGGAAAGGAACACCTACATATCTGTCAGAGATGTATTTTATGAAGAGGAGAACAAGAACATAATCCTTATACTGTGAGGCATCCATACCACCACGGAGTTCGTCACAACTCTTCCAAAGAGAACTATACAATTGCGATTTTTTAACAGCCATACTTTTTATTTATAATGTAAGAAAGATATCTCAACTTTTCACGCTTAATATAATTTTAATTATAACACTTTATCTCACATTAGAGGATTTAATAACTTCTAACTTTAAGCAGATTTTATTTGGTATATACTTAATGTTGCAGTAAGTGTCTTTCTTTTATAGTCAGACACTAAATATCCAACGATTCATTTGGCCACAAAATCGTCTAGGACGAGCGAGAGGCCAAAGTACACACATTTTCCTGTTAGAGAACTCAAACCCAAAAGTTGGGGTATTTTATGACAAAACAAAAAAGTAAAAAACTAAAAATAAGGTACAAGAAGGTATCGCTATCACCGGAAGAACTCCAAAGGAGAATGGACAGGGCTTTTGATATTTTATTTGATGCTGTTTTTAATAAAAAAACAGACAATTAAAAGGTTGGTTATTATGCTATTATTGGGGTATTTAACATGGCAAAAGAACAAGAAATAAAATCCATAGAACCTTTGAGCCAAACATGGAGAATCACAGTTTTAGCAATAAATGTTTTAATAGCGTGGGTAATTTATTATTTTGCAACAGGAAGTTTCTTTCCAACTGGATCTGGTGCGAGTGTTTGGCTTTTGGCGGCTATGGCCTACTGGTTACTTCATTTAGTTTCAGCACCATTCTTTTTACCTCCACGTGACTCTTTGACAACTGCTATTTCTTTGGTACTTCTTCTCGCCCCTTTAGATTTTACTAATGTGTCCGATTTTAGTTTCGGCCTCCAAACTGCTAATACCATTACAATAGTAATAGCAATTTTTGTTGCTACATGTGCTCTGGTATCTGCTTTTCAACAAAATACCCAACTTGGGAAAGTAACTTATCGCCTGAGCGGTGTTTTTGGCAAAGGAGAGATACTTTTTACACCTGCAGTCCTTATAAGTGCTCTTGGATTTTACCAAAGTGAACCAGAATGGATGGTTACAATTCTTGGGTTTTGGACTTTTATGGTTGTGGCACGTCCAGTGGAACATATTATTCAAGTAATCCTTTATCTTAACGGAACAAAGACAACAAAATCTGTACTAGAATTAACTGGCTCTGTTTTACGAATTGACGCTCCGAACTTGGTTAGAATTACTCTTGAAGAAAATATAGATAATTGGACTTCTGAATATGTTCATATTGCGCATCTTTCTGGTGGGAAGATAACTTACGTTTTGCCTTTATTTTCACAAATACAAAATGAACAAGTGATAGGAACAGGTTTATGTTGTGAAATAACTGACGGAAAGAAATATGAATCTACTAAAACAGGAGAAGTTTACAGTATTAACGAAGAAGGTCTTGCAGAAACATTAGGCGTCATACTCAGTGGAGAGGAAAGAAACAGTAAAGTTGTGGGAATAACAGTTGAAGGGTCTTCAATCTCTAATATAAAGTTTCAATCCGTAAGTGGTATTAAGTTGGAGGAAGGAGTTGTCGTGTTTGCTTGTATTCGTGGAAAGAAGGTTTATTATCAAATACTAGATGCAAGTACTAACGAAGAAAGTTTTCATCAAAATCCTTATGGAGTGCATATAGTTTCTGCTGCTCAATTGGGTTGCTATGATCCAAATAGAGGTTTTGAAAAGTATTCTTGGCTTCCAGAAATGAATCAACCTCTATTCCTCACATCAGAAACGGAAGTTCATACACAAAACCTCAAGGAGAATGAGTTTATGATAGGTAAAGTCCCCTCTACTTCCTTTGGTATTCCTGTCGTGTTAGATGATTTAATTGAGTACCATACAGCAGTATTGGGTGTAACAGGAACAGGAAAAACAGAACTTGTGCTAGACATTATTCGCGAAGCAGTTGCTCGTGGCAGAAAAGTATTTTGCGTTGATTTCACTGGGGAATATAAGAAGCGTCTCGCAGACCTAGATCCAGTGTCCATCGGTTTATCTATTACTCAAGGTTCAGATTTAGAAACACATCTATTTGCAGTAGAAATAGGCACTTACGGTGCACCAAATGAGAAGAGAGAATTGAAAACATTTATAGATGGAATAAAACCACAAGTAACTAATCAGATTGAAGATTTTCTAACTAGTAAAGACGACCTACTTGGTATATTTGAACTTGCTGAAATAACTAACACCAAAGCAACATTAAGGACAACAGAACTCTATCTATCAGCGATAATGAACTGGGCACGGAATAATCGCAAAGCAAAACAGATAATGATTGTTCTGGAAGAGGCACACACAATAATTCCCGAAGTATACAGTTCTGGTTTTGACTCTGAAACACAGTGGGTCGTTGGAAGAATCGGGCAGATTGCTTTACAGGGTCGTAAATATGGCGTTGGATTACTCATTGTGTCTCAGCGTACAGCACTAGTTAGCAAGACAGTTTTGTCTCAATGTAACACTTACTTCACACATAGTTTGGTAGATAAAACTAGTTTAGAGTATTTAGGTAGTGTATACAGTTCCGAACACATTAAAGCAATTCCTAATCTTAAGTTTTTAGAGTTTGTTGCGCACGGTAAGGCAGTGAAGAGCGAAAGACCTCTTCTTGCAAAGAGAGAGTTTGATAAGACAAAGTATGATGCGAGTGTTGCTCTTAATGTTAAAGTTGTTCCTATTACCACAGCAGTTGTAGAGGTTGAAAAAGGTTCTTCTTTTTAAGGTTTCAATACGTTTTAATAGGTTTCATTTTACTTGTTGTATACTTAAACAGTAATGAATACCTTTGCAACAAAACCAGAAGTGCAGAAGAAAGCCCTTAAGAGGGCGCTTTTGTCTCCAAAAATAGGTAAACACGGAAAACGAAAAGAAACACTGCTTAAGGAAGAGGTTTACAAGCAAATACAGGCAAAGATTCTTGAGAAGGCAGATAAACTTATTGACGCACAAATTAAGGTTGCACTTACTGGTAATGGAGGAAAACCAGATCCTCGGGTTATTGAGTTACTTCTTAATCGTGCTTTTGGAAAACCTGCACAAGAGATTGGAGTTAAAAATACTTCTATTGGAATGGGCGACCTATTAGATAGTATTGAAGAGGAGGATAATAACGTAATGAGTTTTCAGTGGGAAAAGTAAGTAGCCATCTCTTCTTTTGAGTAACCATATTTAATTCCGAAATCAACTGCCTTGCTGTAAAGATTGTTTAATAACTTACCTTTATCTGCTGGTGGTGATTTCATATCGTACAACATACTTTCTACGATAAAATCTCCACTTTCCTTATCAAGGAAATAGGCAAAATTAGGATATTTAGTATACAAACCCATAGACCACATCAGAAAGGCAAAGGGGTACTCACTAACCTTGGGGAACATAAGAGAAACACTACCGCGTAAGGATTTAATCTTTTCAGTATCATCTTTTTCAAAATCAGTGAGTAAATTAACAATAAAGTCAGGATCTCCATTTTTAATTTGTTCTGCTCTTATTCCTATGAGGATTTTGTGGGGGTTAATTTCAGTCATTATTTTCCTAGTATATATATAACAAATACAACAAAAGCAAACAGCACTACATCTTCTCCATTTTTCCACCACCAATGGTCAAAAAACGAATATATACGTTCCCATTTATTTATAATATAGTTAAAAAACTTGTTCATATTAGGCCATTTGTTCTTTCTGGGCAAAGTCCATTTCTAAATTAGTTAGACACTGATTATCTGTCATATCAGGGTATCTCTCTATTAAGTTAGATACTGTCGCCCAAACTACCTCTGGCGGATACTTTGATAGTGTTGGATATTTCAAAGGGTCTATTTTCTTGTACAATTCTCCAGAAAAAATCTTCCCTTCATTACATATAAAACATACGTCTCCAACTTTTACTGCTGTTGTATCTGATTTTAGGATTTCTTCAAAAGAGCAGTAAACATTTGAGCATTTAAAGATTAGTTTTTTCATTTTTATAAAACAAAATAAGCACCACAGTAAGAGGTGCTGACAAACCAATAACCCGAAGGTTGTTGATTATGTTTCCTCAAACATATGGTGCTTATTCAGCACACAATCAACAACAAAGACCTGTGGTCTTGTTCGGGCAACGATATTGGTTTGTCAGCAAGTTAATTATACAATATTTTTGTTACAATGTGGTAATGAGAGAGTTGACCTCAAAAAATAAAATAAAATCTTCAAGTATAGATGTAATAAACAGTTATATATCTGATTCTAAATTAGTAATAAACATAACCCAAAACGCAATCAACAATCCAACTACGAAAAACTTTGAGATTGCTGAACGTTTCTATGGTAACTGGGTTTTAGATACATATAAAGTACTTAAAAAGGTAAATGAAAAGAGTGCTGATGATTTTCTTTCAGAACCAGATATGGTACGTGTTCATACTCTTAACTCATTAGAACAAAGATTGAATAACACTGTCCCGATAGTCACTTTCTTTAAAGATGAAGATGGTTTAATATATGCAGATGAATCTGGAATAAGGATGTTACAAAACATTATTTCATCTGTGAAAGAAAAAGTATCTTTCTTAAGAGTGGTTAACCTAGAATTAAAAAATAAGTTACGGCCAGTTAAAAATAATAAAAAAGTTATCCTTACTCTCTCGAATATAGGTTTAAAAAATGAATTAAACAAAAAGGTTTACCCTGTTAAAGGAAAAAGAGAACAATATCTTGAACTTCTCCATACTCATGGACCACTAAGCGGAGAGGAACTCATGTCTAAATTAGACCAAAAAGAAGGGAATCTGTCTGTTGGTATTTCTCAATTTAATATTATTGCAAAAAGACGGCTAGGAATAAAAGAAAATGTTATAGATTCTAACAATAAAGTTGGGTATTTCTTAAATAAATCATTTACAGTAAAAGTATTAAAATAATACTCTTGATCAAGCAAAATAAATCCTTATAAATCAGGGTTTTATTTTCTTTTTATCATAAGAGAAGCATAAGTTACCGAAGATTTTTTATTTGTTTTACTTATGTAATGAGTAAAGAGTTGATATTACAAAAAGAGTTGAACCTAACTAATGAAGACATAGATAACTTGTCGTCCTTTTTTGATTTACTTGCTCGTTTTGATTATGAGGATCATAAAAAAGAAAAATCGGAGGTCAATTCCGACATCTTAGTTTCAACTCCTAGGGTGTCGGAATTGGGTTCTAATTTCTCAAAATGAAACCATGGAAGAGTTGAACAACAATACTAAAAGTGGTCAGTGGTTTTCAGTTGATAATATTTTAATTGACGAATATTCACCTAAAATTGGTCATGTGGCATTAGCAATTTACATTTGCTTAAAAAGGCACTCTAATCTTGAAAGTTACGCATGGCCAACACATGACCTCCTTGCTCAAGAACTTAATATATCAAAACGAACAATAATTAGAAATATACATCTTTTAGAAAAATACAATCTAGTCATTATGGAAAAAAGAAGACGGGGTGGCCATTGGGCTAATTATGGTTACGTTCTTACAAATAGAGATTCTTGGTATCAACCAGGTGACAAAAAGTCACCTGGCCGTGTGACAAAAAAAGCATCACCAAGTGACAAAAACAACAAATACCAAGTGACAGAAAGTCACAGTAAGAATACTAATATTAAGAATACTAATATAAAAATATTCCAATGTAAGAAAACCAACATAGCGCCAGCAAAAGAATTAACTCCTGATGAAGCAAGAAAAAGATATAAAGAAATTGGAAAAACCTTAAAAACAGAACTAGTAGACCAATCCTTTGGAAATGTAAACCTAGACGACATTCCATTTTAGAGAATATCGTTGTACGACAATCAAACTAAAAATGATAAAATAAATATATGAAAAACATTGATACTAATAACTCAGTTCTCTATTGTAGAGTTTCAACAAAGGAACAAGAAGAGACCGGGTACTCACTACCTTCACAAGAGAAGTTATTAAAAGAATATGCGAATCGCAAGGGTTTTACAGTTAACAAAGTATTCTCTGTCGCTGAAAGCGCAAGCGGAACAAAACAGAGAAAAGTTTTTGCTGAAATGATGGAATATATAGATAAAAACAAGGTTAAAAACCTTATAGTAGAAAAAGTAGACCGCCTTACGCGTAATTTGAAAGAAGCAGTAGTTGCAAACGATTGGATCGATGAAGATGATCAAAGAAAAATACACTTTGTTAAACAGAACCTTATTATTCATAAAAACGCTAAATCTGATGAAAAGTTTCGTTGGGATATTGAAATTGTCCTAGCCAAGAAATATATTTCAAATCTTTCTGAAGAGGTACGCAAGGGGCAAGCAGAGAAACTTGCTCAAGGATGGTTACCAACCAGATCCCCTCTTGGTTACCAAACAGTTGGAGATAAAGGCCACAAGACACATGTCATCGATACATCGGTTGCTCCTTTTATAAAGAAAGCATTTGAGTTGTATTCTAGTAGTAATCACTCAATGGAAGCAGTACGTCAGCAATTATATAAAGAGGGCTTCAGAACTCGTGCAGGTAGAAAGTTAGCAAAAAGTAGAATAGAGAGGATTCTCAATGAACCTTTTTATTATGGTGCGATGGTCTGGAATGATGTACTTTACCCAGAAGCAAAACATGAGCCGATAATTACAAAAGAACTATTTGATAAAGCACAATCAGTGAAAAGAGGAAAACTTACTCCTTCATACAGTAAACATAATTTTCAATTTAAGAAAATGATGAAGTGTGGCGAGTGCAATGGTACGATTACCGCAGAAATACAGAAGGGTATTGTCTACTATCATTGTAATCACTATAACGAGTGTACACAGAAACCATATACCCCAGAATCAAAAATTGAAGAGCAACTTTTAGGAGTTTTTAATTTCTTTAAGAATATAAAACCTGAAGAAGCCGAACGTATAAAGGAGAAAATTAAGGCAAACCATATTCAAGAAATAGAATACAAAGAAAACACCCTCAAGACACTAAACGCTCGCTACATTCAATTACAGAGCCGTCTAGACATACTGTATAACGATAGATTAGACCAGAAGATTAGTACCGACACATGGGAAAAGAGACAGACCGAAATTAACAAAGAGCAGCAAGGTATTCAGGAGCAAATATCAAAAATTAAAAATATAGAAACTAGGTATTTTGAAATATGGTTAAACATTTTGGATCTTGCTTTTCGAGCGGAGGAAATCTATAAGAAAAGAACACCCGAAGAAAGAAGAACTCTTTTATCTCATATTTTTTCGAACATCACTCTTAAAGATGAAAAAGTGTTGTCATTATTAAAGAGGCCAGTTGAAGTACTCGCTCAAAGGGTTCAACAGAAAATAGATAGTCAAAATAATTTCGAACCACGTAAAAGTACTGCTAAAAAAGGAAAATCTGATACTTTCGTACCAGATTGTCCTGTCTTGTGCCCAGGGCGGGACTCGAACCCGCACGCGCAAACGCGCTGAGGATTTTAAGTCCTCTATGTCTACCATTCCATCACCCGGGCAGGGTTTTGTAGGTAGTATTCTACCACATCTTTACTTCTTATTTCTATTGAGCACAAAAAAGAGCACTGTTGCAAATAATCCACCAAGTGTATCCATGAGCATATCCTTCTGTGCGTCCCATATGTCCCCTTGAGATCCGAGTACAGCAAGGCCAGCTTCTGGATCGCCTCCGATAGCATATCTCCATTCAAACATTTCATAAAAAGCCGCAAGTGCAGGAATAATACTAAAGGCCGCCAAGTATGCAAACCACTTTTTATTGACCACTTTATATCTAATGAGAGCCTCTATCATTGGATATGCATAAAATCCGACAGTCGCATGCGCGACACGATCATACATATTTCTTTCAAAGCCAAAGAAATTATTAAACCAATCAAAAGGTACGAGTGCGAATGTGTAATGTCCTCCCCATGTGTGCATAAAAATAAGCACACTCATAAGCGCATAGGACACCATTGAAAAACGTACATTCTTGTAATAGAGAATAACGAGGACAAGAACAATGGGAAGTACTGTGAGATTTTCTGTTAGCCATACAGCTCTATCGTATGGATGAATAGCTAAAACAATGAACTCTACGATGTATGCAAAAAGTAATACGTGTGGAAAATATTTTTTTAGTGTGGACATAGAGAAAGTATAGCACCTGGGAGACGTGGGTGGGATTTTTAAATAGGGATCAACAACAAACAAAAGTAAGAACCTTGTGGTCACGAGTTACTACTTGCGCTAACCATCATACTATTCTAAGGTAGGGATCGGTCACAAAACTACCTCGCTTTGCTCGAAGTAGTTTCGCGACCCCTATTCGATCCCTTACGCACATGAAGCAGTTCATGTGCTCTGTTGTCACTGATAATGAAAATACTCCACAGGATTACATGTGGAGTATTTTCATTATTGTGCCCCCAGTAGGGATCGAACCTACGACCTGCGGATTAAGAGTCCGATGCTCTACCAGCTGAGCTATAGGGGCATATATACGGAGAATACTATACCACGTTATGTCTTTTTTTTCTAGAGTCCTTTTCATAAATATGGTAGAATGAAAAAACTTTTGAAAGAAAGAACATAAGACGCGGTAGCTCGAGCAACTTGGTTGCGAAGACATCCGGAGATAGTAATCGAAGGATGCTAGTGGTTCCACAAGCGTGCTAAGATTGAAATTAATCATAACAGTGATTAAAATTAAACTGTAAATTAATAAAAAATAAAATAATAAGACGCGGTGGCGAAGTGGTTTAACGCTACGGTTTGCAAAACCGTCATTCGTGGGTTCAAATCCCACCCGCGTCTCAAAAAAATAAGCGAAGCGTTTTTTGAGACGCGGGAAGAAGCCAACTGCTTGGCTTCTGTTGGGATTTGAATAGGGGTCGCGGAACCATCTGTTCTGAACAAAGTGAAGAACAGGTTCTGTGACCAAATCCCACTTTCCAAAAGATGGAATAGTGAGCGACGGCTGATTAGTAAATCATGTCATGAGACTCAAAAAGATTTGTCGGAAAATCCCACCCGCATCTCACGAAGTGAGAAAGTTCCAAATCAAAAAAATGCGATCTTACGATCGCACTTCCTTCAAAGAAACAATGTTCATTCTTCAAAACGATGACGATGAACCACCATCTTCGGATTGTGCCGTCCGTCTTCTTCAATGTGACAATGCCACATAAAGTGAACAGCACCTCGCCCGAGAGTTTTGAGAAAAACATAAAGATTGTGTGGAATAGGCGCTCCGGGTATAAAAAGGATGCCTCCATTTTGCACGACCCGTATAGGTCTACCATTCCACATAATCACCGCCTTCTCCCCTGGTAAAGGCATTGATGCTTCACGCAAAATATACACGACAGCAGCACTCATACCAAACCACCACGCAGTGTTCGAAAAATTCTCACATCCGTAACCTAGTGGTGTACAGTGATTACCAATCTGATATGCGCAATCATACATGAGTGAATAAGACACACACGAGAAAGACAAATACATGAAGGCGTTACCTGTATCACCAAGATCGCTACCTGATTCTCGCATAACCAGAATGAATCCGTAGATTATTCCAGACAGACAGAACGCAAGCAGCGTGAACATAAAGGGAAACGTTCCCTCGATTCCAAACCGTCTCACGAATTCCGTGAAAACATGTTCAGTTTGTGGTACAGGTTGTAAAGAAAAAGCGGTCCCAAGCCCCCAAATTAAGGAAGCGATGTAGCCGATGTTTATCAACCAATCTCGAAATAGCATCGGGGTTGAACCAGCAGCGTTCCCTAACGCTTCCCCTTTTGCACGACGGTAACCATCAATCATTTGTCCCATGATGTGTCTCCTTCAAAGTGCGTTCTTATCGGGACGATAAGATTTATATAAATAGTAGCAAGTAGTGGTGTAGAAACAAAGTAGACAAACCAATACCACGTGCTCTTGTGTGTATTTTTTTGCCATACGAGAGGTCAAAAATCATCATTCCTGATTTTCCAAATCACCCTTGACACATCTCTATAATACTGTAGTATTACGAACAAGGGATTCCTGTGGGAACACAAGAGTCTAAAAGAAACGGTTCATTAACAAACAAATTTAGAAAGGAGGCCAGCCATGGCTGATCTGAAAAAGATAGATCCAAAGATGGACAGCTGGGCAACACGTCAACTGATGAAGTTGCTTGGTGGAAATCCGAAGGAGTCACCGATTCCGAAGGTTACACCACCAACAGTGACTGCACCTCCCCCGAAAAAGGAGAGGCCGGTTACACCTGCGACCCCCACCCCAACTCCTTCAGACAAAGAAAAGAAGGAGAAGAGTAAGAGGGAACAGGAAGCTTACGACGCCGATCAAAAAAGGCGCCAAAAGGCTGTCGCTGACGCCGCCAAGAAAGATGCCGATACTTACGCAATGTTTGCCAGAATGCGTGAGGAAATGGCGACACGAGGTGGAAGCCCTCCCCCGAGACCCCCACGCAGTGGGGGTGGATGGGGTCGTGATGGAGATGGAAATGAAGGATGTGGTGATCCCCATTACCGCATTGGTTCGCCAATGAATCCCATCCGAGGTGGAGTCACACAACCGAAAGCAACACCGCCCCCTGTCCACAAACAAGTTGAGCAGGAAATTGGCGGGGGCGTCAGCGCGCGCGTAGTTATCGGCGTGATGATGGTCCTGCTGTGCATCGCAGTAGCGATCGGACTTGTGGTGTACAACAACAGCAAACATATGACTGGAGCAAGCAATCAAATGCAAACCCCTGTCGTCACTGCTGCGGTCGCACAAGCACCGACATCCGAAGTCGCACCCGAGGCCAGCCCTCAGGTGGCGACAGGTCCACCTGTGAAGCCATTCACGACATGTCGGTATTACACGCGTGCCTTCCCCAACTGGGAAAGGCACCTGCTGAACACTGGTGCATGTCTGACGCTGGACAACAGCAACGGCCATGCATACGACCCAATAGTGGATGCAGAAGGAAGGGCTCATCCGAGTTTCCAATTCTTCGCGTTTGCTGTTGGAGACATCGCGAGAGGCACTGATGGCAATCTGATTGCCGTCAATCCTCTCCGTATAAGGATCGAAGGGAAGAACTTCACCGTATGGGATGCGACAAAGTTCGACGGTGACAAATGTGTAGCATTGGTCTCCGACGACTGCTTCGAGTGGACGAAAAGTCACCCCGGAGCATATTTCAACGTGGAGGTGTTTTCAGGAAACATCGTCACGGTTTACATCGAACACCCAAGAAAGGAAATATCATGAGTAATTGGGTTAAAAATCTCCAGATTGCGCTCGTTATATTTATCGGCTCAGTAGGGACACTGGCAACGATAGCCATATATGTAAAAGGTCCAAACCCCGAAGTGGTCCAGCAGCAGATAAAAACCGAGGAGAGGAAGATCCAGGAGGAGAAAACCAAGCAGATCGCTCTGCAAAATCCTGGGTCATCGATCGGCCTCTTTGGAGCAAAAGGTGCCCCACTGCCGGATCGTCAAGAGCCGGTAGTGGCAACAGCGGCGACTCAGCCGGCAAAACCAGCAACGACAACCTTTTCACCCGTCAATGGGTCAATCGTGCAATTCCCCTGCAACAACGCAGAGGAAACACGGATTGGGTTTCTGAACACTCCAGTGAAATATCTGGAGGGGGGCAGAACCCTCGAATTCAACGAGACAGGGTGCAGTCATGTCCAGGTGACTGGTGTGGCAGCGTATGCTGCACACAACTACCACATTTTTGTGGTGGACGATCCACAGAACTCCTGTGGAGATATCTTTCCTGGTGAACAGAACTGCCAAATGGAGTGGTTCGAACAAGCCGCAGGGAAAGGACTCGGGGTGAAGGTGGTTAACGGATTTTTCCGTGTCATCACACGGTAATTCAAATTTCTAAGGAGAAAAAGCATGAGCGATTCACACGGTGGCGGGATAACGGGTGGGAAAATCTTCGGAATTGGCCTTGGAGCAGGAGGAGCAATCCTCTCAGTCCTTGGTGGACTCGCGATGGGTCTCGGGTGGTTCGGCCCGGTTGCGCAGCAGTACCCGGCCCTCATTACCGGAGGTATCACGATGATGGCGGTCGGAACGGCGGTCTACCTTATCAACAGGAATAAGTCGTCTCCGCCGCCGGCAGCCAAGAAGGAAGAGGCCAAAAAAGACGAGGCCAAACACTGACACCTTTCTACGCTGAGACAACAGCGACAACAAATCATAGCAGGAGCAATTTGCTTCCGCATACAAAACAGTTGGGCTCGTAACGCGAGACCACACCAGTGATGTACACGGAAACAGTTGCCCCTGTTTTTTATTGTATGTATCCCCTGGGGCGCGGCCAAAGCCGCGCCCCTTCACCCCTCCCTTCAATTTTGAAAATGATTATTCACAACGATGTGTAAACCAACTCTCGGACCGCGACGGCGGGAGAGTGAGATGATCCGCCAGTAGGCGGATACATCGTTTGGTTTACACATCGTTGTGAATAATTTATCCAAGTTCACGCTATACTTAATCCATGCATATCATTTCTCAAAATGAATTTCAAAATCATCCCCTCCTCTCCCGCCTCCTCGAACTTCACGATATTCCCGACACACTCTATATAGAAGGAGACCTTCCCAACATCACCATCGACGAGTACGGCAGAGCCACACCACGCATTCTCTCTATCATCGGCTCGCGCAAACATACAAGCTATGGAAAAAATGTTGTCGAGAAATTACTGCGAGACCTGGCAGGCGAAGAAGTTGTCATTCTTTCTGGTCTCGCTCTCGGTATCGATGGTATAGCCCACATGTCCGCTCTCAAAAATAATATACAAACAATCGCCATCCCCGGAAGTGGACTCGATCACAAAGTTTTGTACCCTCGTGCCCATGTCCATCTCGCTTCTGACATCGTAACAGCAGGCGGTGTACTCATTTCAGAATTACCACCTGAAACTGGCGCAGCACAGTGGACATTCCCCTCACGCAATCGTATCGTCGCTGCGCTTTCTGACGCCATACTTGTTATCGAAGCGTCTGACAAGTCTGGTGCCCTCATCACCTCAAGACAAGGCCTCGAACTCGGACGCGATATCGGAGCCGTCCCTGGAGAAATATTCTCCCCAACATCCGCCGGTACCAATCTCCTCATCCGCGACGGCGCGTACAGTATCACAAACGCCGAGGACCTCTACGCCCTCCTTCATCTTTCAAAAAAAGAAACAAAAGAAGTAGCGTACGATTATTCACCTCAAGAAAAAAAGATTCTCGATATTCTCATCGAACCCACCGAAAAAGATTTACTACTTATCAAAAGCGAGCTCACTCCGACTGCATTCCTCATCACTCTTTCATCGCTCGAAATGAAAGGTGTCATACAAGAAACATTTGGCGAAGTGCGAAGAATAGTGTAGGGTAGTCATTAGTTTATAGGTATTAGTCATTAGTAAATACATGAACCTCCACCCAGTGATGTGATACTATACATGGAATGCGAACATATTTCCGTAACTAATTACTAATAACTAATGACCAATTACTACCCATGAAACTCCTCATCGTAGAAAGCCCTTCGAAGGCAAAAACAATTGCAAAATATCTAGACGGTGCATACGAAGTGCGTGCGTCTATTGGTCATGTGAGAGACCTGCCGAAGAGTAACAAGAAGGCCGTGGATATCGAAGGCGGATTCATTCCTCATTACGAAGTGAGTGCTGGGAAGGAAAAAGTTATCGCGGATATCAAGGCTCTCGCCAAGCGATCTAATGAAGTCATTCTCGCAACCGACCCCGACCGAGAAGGAGAGGCTATCGCGTGGCACATACAAGAGGCGTGCGATTTGAAAGGTGCAAAGCGTGTCGCCTTCCACGAAATCACAGAAGTAGCTATCAAAGAAGCGTTGCTTCACCCTCGAGAAATCGACATGAACTTGAAAGAAGCGCAAGAAGCGCGCCGCGTGCTCGACCGTCTCGTAGGCTATGATCTCTCTGGCATCATTTGGAAAAAAGTACGCTACGGACTTTCGGCTGGCCGTGTACAGTCCCCCGCACTTCGCATCATCATGGAACGCGAACGTGAAATCCGCGCGTTTATTCCTGTCACCTACTACGTCATCGCGGGTGAATACACAACCGTTGGTCGCATGAAGGAAAGCAAAACCTACACGCTCATTCTCGAATGTGAAGTACAACCAAAAGAAAAAGCGGAAGCAGAGAGAATTGTAAAAGAAGGAAAGAATTCAAACTGGGAAGTTGTGTCTGTCGAAAGCACCGAAGTATCACGTTCACCAAAAGCACCATTTACGACATCGACCCTTCAACAAGCCGCGTCATCTCGTCTCGGCTATTCACCATCTCGCACGATGGGTATCGCTCAAAAGTTATACGAAAAAGGTCTCATCACCTACATGCGTACCGATAGTACGACTATTTCTGCTGTCGCTGTTGCCGAAATAAGTTCTGTCATCGAAAAAAATTACGGAAAAGAATTGCTCGAGGTGCGTCAGTACAAAACAAAATCAAAAAACGCACAGGAAGCCCATGAAGCTATCCGTCCGACGCATGCCACATCGCGAAGCGCAGGTACTACAGACGATGAAAAGCGTCTCTATTCACTCATCTGGGAACGCACCGTCGCAAGTCAAATGAAAGATGCGAAGTTGAAGCGTAGTAAAGTCATCGCGAATATTCCTTCGAAGAGTATTCCGAACTTTTCTGTAAATGGTTCTATTGTTGTTTTCCCTGGATGGTTAACAGTAGATCAAGATGCGCGCGGCGATGACGTCCTTTTGCCTGAATTAAAAGTTGGCGATGATTTGATATTAAAAACCTTGCAAGCCATCGAAAAAGCAACCGAACCACCAAACCGCTACACCGAAGCAGGTCTCGTGAAGGAACTCGAAAAGCGTGGCATCGGACGACCTTCGACATACGCATCTATTCTTTCAACCATTGAAGCTCGTGGCTATGTAGAAAAAGTAAACAAAGCATTGCACCCGACAGATACCGGTGAAGTAGTTATTTCGTTCCTTGAAGATAATCTCGCAGCATACATTAGTGATACCTTCACGGCTGAGATGGAAGATAAGTTAGACGCCATTGCGGATGGAAAAGCGACATACCTAAAAACGCTCACTGACTTTTATGGTCCATTTTTGAAAGACGTGAAGTCAAAGGAAAGTCTCGAGAAAGCAACCAACATGGGAGACGCTCCAGAAGGAATGCAATGTCCACTGTGTGATGCGAACATGGTAATCAAGCTTGCCAAAAATGGAAAGTTTTATTCATGTATTCGTTATCCAGATTGTATGGGAGCGAGAAAGATGGATGGTGAAGTCATGGAAGGACCAAAGAAACTCGATAAGAAATGTCCAAAGTGTGAAAAAGGAGATCTGATGGAACGTGAAGGAAAGTATGGCAAGTTCATCGCCTGTTCAAACTATCCGAAGTGTAAATATATCGAACAAGATGAAGAGATGCGAAAAGCAAACTCAACGGGTGTGAGCTGTAATAAGTGTAAAGACGGCTACATGGAAGAACGAAAAGGTCGCTTTGGAATTTTCTTTTCATGTTCAAATTATCCTGACTGTAAACACATTATCAAGACACGACCAACAGGCAATCGCTGTACCTACAGAAAAGAAGACGGAACAGAATGCGGCGAACTCATGATGGAGGGAACCAAAACAATTCCAGAACGATGCAGCGATAAACTCTGCCCAATGCATAATCCTCATAAAATGGATCAAAAGAAGTAATTAGTTATTGGTAATTAGTTCATACAACACAAGAAACAGAGCCTCCGCCTGCTGGCGAAGGCTCTGTTTCTTTCGTATTTTCCATAAACATAACTATCTATTACTTTTTTGACTTTATATCTACAAAATAATAGGATGATACAAGTGCCGGTGTATTCCGGTTAACCAAAGCTCTTTAATGAGCAAAAGGAGAAAGACCATGAAAAGTCAGCTTGACGTGGTCGGGATCGCCGATGGAGACGTCAGCGTCTCTATCGATGAACTAAACGTGTTCGAACGCCTGAAATTACTTCGAATGTATGTCAGACCTTTGGAGAGTCACTATAGCGGTGGACACAAAGGCGGCACAGGTTTTCGTTCGTGGCACTCGGACAACTTCGGTGACCCCTTGAGTACACATAGTGTGCGGCGGTACTACATTCAAGGCATGGATGCTGGTCTTCGTCCAAGTGACTCAGACTACAACACGCAAACCCGGATAGCAACACTGAGTGCCGACTATGTACTTCTTCCTGAATTCAAAGAGCCGAAAGCCTCTTGGGAACTGGGAGACGTACAGCTCCTCACGCGATTCTGCTTAACCAACGGTGGAGCCCTGTACCTCGAGTGGTACGAAGGCAAAGTCACAAAGATGGACAAGAAACATCCGAATTTGCCGGAACGTATCACTCTCATGTCGGCCGAATACCACAAGATCGGTTCAACCATAGAAGGGAAAGCTCTTGAGCGTATCGAAACCGTTCTCGAGAAACGACCTCGTCAGCTGTTTTCATTTGCACTAGGAGTTCTCCGTCTGATTTCCTGCGAAGCAGAACAGAAGGAGAAGGCCGCTTTACGATCACGGTCGCTCTTCAATGAACTGAATATCAAAGGTTATATCTTCGGCATTAATCGCCGCATGTAACTTCGGGTGGTCCATCAATTGGTGGGCCACTTTTTTGTTTACTAAAAACTTGAAACTAAAAACGAGAAACTGTATAGTAAAGAGATGGAATCACAGAACTTTGCAGACACAAACCCAAGCCGCATTTTTGCACTTCTTCCGGACATGAAAGAGGAAGATAAGAATCTCATTTTGCGGGCATGTGTTTTTGCAGAAAAAGCACACGAAGGTCAACTTCGAAAGTCCGGTGAACCCTACTACAATCACGTCTTCGCAACGGGCTTCAACCTAGCAACACTCAAAATGGACGCCGAAACAATCGCCGCCGGTATCATGCATGATGTCCTCGAAGACACTTCGATAACCCATGAAGAAATGACCGCAGAATTCGGCGAACATATCACCAAACTTGTCGAAGGTGTAACCAAGCTCGGAAAACTTCGCTATTCAGGAGCAGAACGTCACGTCGAATCACTTCGAAAATTCTTCGTTGCTATGGCAGATGATATCCGTGTCGTGGTTATTAAACTCTGTGACAGACTTCACAATATCCAGACACTAGAATATGTTTCTCCAGAAAAGCAAAAGCGAATCGCCTTAGAAACCCTTGAAATACACGCTCGTCTCGCCGATAGACTCGGAATGGGACGCTTAAAAGCACAACTCGAAGACGCCGCCTTCCCTTACGTCTATCCAGAGGAATACAAAAAGACTCTTGAACTTTTCGAAGGCATTCGCCCTGTGTCTGACGAGCAACTAGAGAAAGTTGTAGCAACGCTTGAGGAAGAGCTCACCACCTTTGATGTAGAAATAGAACGCATCGATCACCGCGTGAAGCATCTCTATTCATTGTGGCAAAAATTGAAACGATATAAGATGGATAGCTCAAAAATTCACGATGTCGTCGCACTGCGTATCATTGTGCCCACTGTCGGAGATTGTTATCAGGCGCTCGGCGTGATTCACGGTCTCTATAGACCTGTTCCTGGACGATTCAAGGATTACATTGCTGTACCGAAACCAAACGGCTACCGTTCACTTCACACTACGATATTTTCTGGTGACGGGAATACACTTGAAATACAGATACGCACGAAAGACATGCACAAAGAAGCTGAATATGGTATCGCCTCTCATTTGAATTACAAAGAAGTTGGAAAGAATGGTAGTGAACAAGAAATAAAAAAGAAAATTGGCTGGACCAAAGAATTACTCGAATGGCAAAAGGATGTCGAACATCATAAAGAGTTCATGAGCAATTTAAAAACAGACTTTTTTGAAAAACGTGTATTTATTTTAACACCAAAAGGTGACGTCATAGATCTTCCAGAAGGGTCGACGACCATTGATTTCGCATACACTGTGCACTCAGACATAGGTGACCATACTGCAGGGGCAAAAGTAAATGGAAAGCTCGTACCACTCGACACCGTACTGCAAAGTCGTGACGTTGTGGAAATTGATGTAAAAGAAAGCGCTTCACCAAAAAGAAAATGGATAGATATGGCACGCACCACACTTGCCAAAAGAAAGATTCGCCAACACATACGCGAGCATGGAGGTATTTTGGATAAACTTTTGACGAGATAATGAGGGCCGTTAGGGGTTGGCAGTTAGGAGTTGTGGGTTAATACAAGACAAGAGGCGCGCCTCTTGTCTTTTTCGCATCTACTCCTAACCCCTAACTGTTAGCCCCTAACGTATCTTAGAGTGCAAAATTCCTCACGTTGTACAAATCATCATTCTGCTCTTCAGCTTTTACATCATCTGTTGATCTGTCATCAGCAGAAACAGCTTCTGTTTTGTAATCATCAATTTCAATAGCTTCACTGGATGTCTCTGTCACTCCGGCGTTATGTATTTCACTCTCACCTCTTTGCTCTTCCCTCTCCACTACGTGCTCTTCTTGTCCAAGGTGGGTAAACTCCGTCACCGGCTTGATGTAGCGCTCAGTATCTGGCACTGCTTGCAATGTCGCCATGTCTTCCTCTTTTAATTTATCAAACATACCCTTGTGTGTCTTTTCCTCCCCTGCCTTACGAATAGCAATAGAGAGTGCGAGTAATTCTTCGTGTGAAAAATAATCAATCCAAATACGACCACCACGTTCGCGCGGTTCTATTTGTACACGTGTACCGAGCGTCTCTGCGAGACGTTCTTCCATATCTACTACTTCTGGCGTCATAAACAAATCCTTTTTACGAACTTTTTCAAAAGCGATACGACGAGCAATTTGCTCTGCCTCGCGCACGGTCATTTTTCGCACCATCATTTCTTTGAAGAGTGTCATCTGCTCTGCTGGTCTATCGATGAGCATGAGAAGTGGGCGAGTATGTCCTTCGCTAATCTGCCCTTTTGAAAGAGCGTCTAGAATATCCTGAGGAAGCATGAGAATACGCACCGTGTTGGAAACATACTCACGACTCTTTCCTACTTTTCGTCCGACATCTGCCCAGGTGAGCTTGAACTCATCTGCAAGACGTTGAAAGGACTGAGCACGTTCGACGGCATTCAAATCTTCACGCTGAAGGTTCTCGATGATAGCAAGCTCGAGTTTTGCTCTACTGTCGTCCCCTGTACGCACCACCACAGGCACCTGAGTGAGTCCAGCGAGCTTGGAAGCGCGAAGACGACGTTCTCCTGCAATGAGCTCGTATTCCACCTTTACACCGCCATTTTCGAGCATTGTCTCCTGACGAGAAACCACAAGTGGTTGCAGCACTCCGTACTGACGAATACTATCCGAAAGCTCCTTCAATCTGTCCTGATCGAATTCACGCCGTGGTTGATACGGGTTCGGTATAATTTTGTCTATCTCTATCCAAAAAATTGAGCCTTCGATTTGTCCTGCCATATGATTATGAGGAGAGTATATCAAAGATAGTCTAGAGTCGACAGTTTATAGTAAAGAGGAAGATAAATTATTTTTTGGTTTTTAAGAAGATTAAACATAAAAAACCCGCAGTCATGAGACTGCGGGGGTGTTGGAAACAAAAACTCAGACCACGCGTGAACGGAGCACTCGCATCTGATAGAAGTACCGAGCGCGGGCGCCCAGTTCTTCGGTGAGTTCGTCATCCAGAATGAACTGGACTTCGTTCTCCCGAGATTCCTCAGCCAAGACATCCACGGCCCTGGAAAGGTCCGATTCGGTCATGAAAGCATAGAAGCCTGGCATGAAACCACCGGTGTAAGGAATCCTCACGCCGTTGGTTCCTTCCTTGTTCGACTTACGAATGCTTGAGCACATCATCCTGTCAGACATGTGCGTGTCGGCACCCCCTGCAACGGAGACGATCTGGAACCGTATTCCGTTTTTGACGAACGATTCGCGGCTCGCGATGTAGTCTTTGACTTGCATGATATTACCCCTTGTGACCGTGATGGTAAAAGCTAACCTCAACCCTGCTCGAGACTGAGCGCGTGATACCGCAGTACACCTTCTCTTCGAAGATCACTCCGCCCTGCATGCGTCCACTGGACAACACAGGTGACAAAATATATCCCCCAGAAGTTGTGCGAACCATCAGTTCGCCGTCGGCCAACTCTCCAGGCCCACTAGAATCACCGGCAGTGATAAAGGTAACTGGTGTTGAGGACCAGTTCTTGGGCTCGCCGTTATGCAAGCAGACGCCGATCACAGGAAGTCCCGGAATCAGCTGGATCAGATCCATGGCCAACTTATCGCCGGTCTTGATGTTCCGAACGACGACGCTTTTTCCCGTGAAGGCAAGAGCTAAATCAAACGCTTCTTTCGAAGTAGTCATAGTGCACTCCTTTTTGGTTGTGCAAAGTACAATGCTTCCGAATGAGTATGACCACCCCTTCAGAAACAACCCTAAATTAATCCGAGAAAAGCTTATTCAGCGATTCTCTAAATTTATTTAGTAGCCTATGTATCATAGCACAATATACTTTAAAAGTCAATAGAGAAAAGCCTTTAAAATAAGGCTTTTTCTGAGTATTTGTCGGAGGTGGGACTCGGTCACAAAACTACCTCTCCGCCAGCTGGCGGATCGAAGTAGTTTCGCGACCCCGTATTCTCGTCTCCGCAAGCCAAGCAGTTGGCTTGCTTTCTCGTACCCAACACTATACAAAGAAAAATACCTCATTATTAAATGAGGTATTTTTCTTTGTATGTGCCGGAGGAGAGACTCGAACTCTCACACCTTGCGATACACGATTTTGAGTCGTGCGCGTCTACCATTCCGCCACTCCGGCATTATTATTTTTATTGTTTATTTTTACTCATATATCATTACATAAGTATTATACATCTGTACGGAATGGAACCATTCATCGTCCTAGGGCCAAGCCACGAATTTGCTAATTCGCTTGCTAGCTACGGACGTCTGCGTCACCTTCGTTCCTTGAACCACTCCGGCAAGTAATGGTGATTATACCGTATTTCTTTACGAAAGGGAAAAGTCGTAGTAGTATTTATATTCTGTGTTTCGGTTGTTCGAAACACAGAATACCTAGGAGCATCGAATGAATCAGTTTACGATCAGCCCTGTGCCGCCACTTCAAATTGAAACCGTTGCGAAGCGCCATGCACGCATTCTGCATGTTTTGTACACGTCGGGCCCTTTGGCCAGAGAAAGTATTCAATCCGAAGTGGCAAAGCTTTTTGGCAAGCTCTACGAAATTGGGGGCATCGAACACCCTTGCTCTGAGCTTGCCCGCGACAACTACATCTATCGTTCGGACGATGAACGTGGACATGCAGTTTTCGAGATCACGGATTCCGGCAAGGAATTCCTTGATGAAATCGGGCAATGGAGGCCCGCCCATCTTGGATGGTCGACGTCTCCGAACATCAAAGAAGAAGCCTGCGCGTAACCAAAACAAGGTGCGCACAATCAAGGCCACCCCACGGTGGCCTTTTATATTCACAATGAATACTTTACAATAGTTGAATTGAGTGTTAGTATACAAAACCTGACCGACCAATTTTGGAAGGCAGAACTACCGGAGATTCTTTAAAATGGTCCCTAACAAAAACCTGGTAAGTGAAAGCGACTTCCTTGAGATTGTTGCAAACAACCAGTCCATCGAGGGTGGATGCACGATCAGCAGCATCAAGGAGATGCTGGCTAAAAAATACCCAGAGATCACCTTCACGCTGTTGGACGTTGCGAAAGCACGGACCGAAGCGGTGACCAAAGGATTCGTCGAACAAACGGGGTACGTCCATACCCTGACACCCCTTGGTCAACAACAGTTGGCGACAGTCCCCGTCATGGCAGGTTAATTGGTAACGGTCAAAACCAAGAATCTCCAATGAGAAAAATAATTCATGCGGCCGGAATTTCAGAAGATGCGATACTGCTTGCACTATCGCATGAATCCGGAAAAGACCTCGCCGGCATTAAAGAAATGCTGATCAAAGATGGGTACGGATGCAATATCTCCCATCTCGCACGCCTGAGGGATTCGCTGAAAAGAAAAGGGCTGATTGATGTCGTGGGCGACATCAATCACTACTTGAGCCACGAAGGTGAGTTCAGGGTTGCCCGACTACTTGCAGAAGCAATTCAGTCGAAAGAATCTGCTGTCGCCTGAAACGGCGACAGCCACACAGTGCGCGGATCCATTTGGTTGGACCGCGCGCTTTTTTATTTCAATTTTATTTAAAAACTATACTCACTTGCGTAATCAATGATTTCATCTGATTCCCCCATCGCTACATTCGCAAAAGTATCGACCAAAAACGGCATAGTTCGTGCATGATGCGCTTGCACTTCTTTCAAAAATTCTGGATTCTTAATATTTCTTTCTTCGTAAGCAATAGAGCGTTCAGCAAAAACTTTTTTTACTTTGTCGCAATAGGTGCAGTTGTCTTTGGTATATAAAATAAGCATAAATTCGTTAGGGCGTTCTTCGTTATTCGTTATTCGTTATTACCTAACGACTAACGCCCTAACGAACAACGAATGACTAGTGTCGACTAATGATTAATTACCATGTAGTATATCAAACATGGAAACAAACCCTAAAGTACTAGTGGTGGTCGGTCCTACCGCCAGTGGAAAAAGTGATTTTGCTGTAAATTTAGCCATAAATTTATCCCGAGTAAACTCGAGGGATGAAGTAGGAAACACCATCCCTATACAATATGAGATTATTTCTGCCGATTCTCGTCAGGTATACAAAGGTTTAGATATCGGCACAGGTAAAATCACTGAAGAAGAAATGAAAGGTGTCGTGCATCACATGCTTTCGGTGTATGAACTGCATGATGAGGTAAGTGTCGCGCGCTACGCGCGCGACACTACCCCTATCCTTGCAGATATTCTCTCTCGTGGTAAAACACCTATCATTTGCGGTGGCACAGGACAATATATCGACGCACTTATTTTTGATACAACGACTCCACCGGTTCCTCCGAACCAAAAACTCCGCGAAGAACTTGAAATGCTTTCAAGCGAAGAGCTCGTCGCGCGTCTTACGACACGCGACCCCATACGTAGCGGAAACATCGACCCGCACAATCGTGTGCGTCTCATTCGTGCGCTTGAAATAGTCGACGCCCTCGGTACTGTTCCGGCGCAGACTACACCTACGCTTCTCTATGATACAGAAATCTATCTCATGAATCCTACACGTGAACTCTTACGCGAACGTATCACAAAGCGTCTCGAAAGCCGTCTCGCCATAGGTATGATCGAAGAAGTGCGAGATGTTATGAGCAAAGGATATACGAGTAACGATATGAAAAAATTTGGCCTTGAATATGTAACTATCGGAAAATATCTTGAAGGAGCACTGTCGCCCGAAGAAATGAAAGAGGAGCTCGTTACAAAATCAATGCAATACGCAAAACGCCAACAGACATGGAATAAAAAGTATGCACCCTTAGCGCATATCATTGAAGTGAAGTAAGCTCAGAAAATACAGATACGAAAGTATATGTCATTCCAAATTTAATTTGGAATCCAGTGGACACTGGACCCCAATTTTCATTGGGGTGACAAATATGAAGGACTATAGATCTGTGCTAGCATTGCTATATTTACAATAAAAAATCCGCGAAGTTCAGCCGAAGCTAAAAATCGCGGACAACTCACCATGCCTTCATTTCGCCAATGACATCTTGACGAACAGACTCCTTGGTACATTGGTTGCCATAGGTCATCAGCAATCTGCGGGCGACGTGCTCGGCTTCCAGGATCAAAATTTCCTTTGTGTCGTTGTTGGACAGCGAAGCAAAAGACTTCAAACCTGCGCCGTATTTCACATGCCCCGGCGCCTGCCTTGCGATTTCACCACAGACACACGTTCGAATGGTATGAATGGGAATCGACACTGTCTTGTCCTGAAACGATGGATCGTGACGACGAAATCCATCGTGGTACAGGCGATGGAAGTTTTCCAAGGAGTACATTCGCTGCAAAAGAAGAGTCTTCTCTACTTCGATGGAAACGAATTCAACCTGTGCACCCGCTCGTTTTGCAAGCGCTTCCACGAAGGCGCGCTTGCCGGGCAACATGTGATCACTGTCCATGACCACGTTCAGTCCGGATTCCAGTCGGCACACCATGAAGTAAAGCACCAGCGCATTGATGTTGGCATAATTGCTACCCGCATCAATAAGCCAGCCACGCACATCGTTACTGTTGATGTGTGAGAGCTCCGCGCGCCTTGCGAGAATCCTCGCGGCCGTCGTCTTTCCAGATTGAGGAAGGCCAACCATGGCAACAACAAGCGGGCCCGTCGTTCTTCTTGAAAAGGCCGGCACTTGAAGTATGACTTCATTCGCGACAAGAGTTGCGAATGCTTTGTCTACGAGCTTCCTGTCAGCTTCTGCCTTCGGAAGCATGATGTTGTCGAAGATCCAGCACAGTGCCCATACTGGCAGAATCGGCAGGAGCCGATTCATGGCGAAGTCCTTTAGGGTGGACTTCAAAAACCCTAAACTCAAAGAGCGCATTGGATTCCTCCAGTGGTTAAAACGAACCGTATTATACCATAAAAACATCGCTCAGTCAATTCACACAAGCACCCAAACAAGCCTTCAACATAAGGCTTTTAGATGCTATACTCCATACCATGTCTGACCCATATATCACAACTATAGGCCTCGAAATTCACGCCGAATTACACACCAATTCCAAAATGTGGTGTGGTTGTAAAAACGACCCAACAGAAAAGCGGCCAAATCAAAACATCTGCGAAGTGTGTATGGCGCACCCTGGCACACTCCCTGTTCCGAACAAAGAAGCCATCAAAAAAGTAGTGACCGTCGGTTGCGCTATCGGTGCCACCATTGCAGACTTCACAGAATTCGATCGAAAGAATTATTTCTATCCAGACATTCCAAAAGGATATCAACTCTCCCAATACCTCCTCCCTATCGTCTCAGGTGGTGTTATTAACGACGTAGAACTCACTCGCATTCACCTTGAAGAAGATACTGCGAAATCGTCCCATGAAAATAGCATGACACTCGTGGACTACAATCGCGCTGGTGTCCCTTTGATGGAACTCGTGACCGAACCAGTGATTCATTCTGCAGAACAAGCGGTGGCTTTCGCACGTGAGCTCCAGCGCATACTTCGCTACGTCGGCGCATCAGAAGCAAATATGGAAATGGGTCAAATGCGTATCGAAGCGAATATTTCTGTATCGCGTGATCCGAATAAGTTCGGCACAAAAGTAGAAGTGAAGAATATCAACTCATTCGCCTCTGTATTCGGTGCTATCAATTACGAAGTAGCTCGTCACATTGCCCTCATCGAAGAAGGTGGCTCTATTGTCCAAGAAACTCGCGGATGGGATGAAGGAAAATTAGAAACCTTCTCACAGCGAAAGAAAGAAAATGCTCATGACTACCGATACTTCCCTGATCCAGATTTACCAAAATTATATTTGAGTAAATTATTTAATACTGACGAAATAAAAGCATCACTGCCAGAAATGCCAAAGGTAAAACGTGCACGATATGCAAGTGACTTCGGTATCAAAGACGACACGATTGAAATCATCGTGGACTCACCACTCCTCGCGCACTTTTTCGACAGTGTTGTAGAAGGCAAAGACAATGCCTACGCACAGCTTACTTCGAACTATCTCATCTCTGATGTCCTTGGACTTCTCAAAAAAGAAGGCAAAGAGATTGCAGTAGAAAACCTGCCTACAGCTTCAACTTTTCGCACCCTCATCGAAATGGTACAGGCAGGAGAACTTTCATCACGTGGAGCAAAAGACATTCTTCCGAAATTACTTGAAGACAGGACTGCTTCACCTCGTGATGTAGCAGACACGCTCGGTCTCATACAAAAGAATGATCCTGAAGCATTAAAAATAATTGTCGCGGAAGTTATCGAAGAAAATCCTACACAGGTAGCAGATTACAAATCCGGAAAAGAAAGCATGTTTATGTTCTTCGTCGGACAGTGTATGAAGAAATCAAAAGGGTCAGGGAATCCAGCGATATTTCAGGAGATATTAAAGACCCAGTTAGGAGCACTTAATAGTTAGGGCGTTATTCGTTAGGACGTTAGGGACTGAATACAAAATACAAAGAGCGGCCACTTCCTTCGACAAGCTCAGGATAAATCGTGGCCGCTCTTTGTATTTCCTAACGTCCTAACGACTAACTCCTAACTGACGAATTATTGTATACTACACCTCATGTTCTGGAAAAGATTGTTCACTAATCAATTCATTAAAGATCTCGGATGGAGTGTTGTTTTTTTGTTATGCGCATATGCGATTACTCACAACCCCATTGTGCGACCTATACCACAACCAGTTCCGGGTGACTGGAGCATACAGCTCATGCAACATCCGCTCTTTTTTGGATTTGCAGGACATAATTATTTGGCCCTCAAAGATCAAAATGGAGATATCGTTAAGGAGTTACACGGTCTAGCAACAAACACAACAACAGGACAATGGAAATACGTTGGAACACGTGCAACAGACACACTTCAAGTGTGGGAATTCGATAGTCCACGTTACTATCTCGCCGAAAAAACATTTCCAGGAATCATTCTTACAGAAGGAAAAGATGCTGACATGAAAAATCATTGGACAAATGCTCTCGCATGTAAAGACCCATTGAACGAAAAGAAAATTCCCTATCCACCGTTTGGTGTGAACATGAACGGTGATACCGAAAACTCAAATTCTGTAGCCTACACACTCACGCTCTGTATGGGATTAGACGCTAGACATGTAGGACTACTCACTCCGGGAGAAACGGTGAATCTTTTGAAAAAATAAGGCACCCCGTTAGACGTTATTCGTTAGGACGAAAAACAAGAAGCGTGCCTACGGCGCGCTTCTTGTTTCTTGTATTCAACCCCTAACGTCCTAACGAATAACACCCTAACTATTAGGCGTTTCCAATATTTTCATCAACGAATCTCCGAATGCTTTAATCGTAGTGTCTTCGTAGAGGGAAAGTGTAATAACATTTTTATTTTTTGAAGCTTTTTCTAGAGCTTTCAATTTTGTCTTCACAGTGTCGGCATCCACAGTATCTGTCTTTGAAAGTACAACAACTTCCTCACGTTTCAAAAGTTCTGGATCATATTTACCCAACTCTTCACGAATGGTTGTGTATGTCTTCGCGACATCTTCATTTTCACATGATACGAGGTGTACGAGAATACGTGTACGTGTAATGTGACGAAGGAATTTGTGACCGAGTCCTTTTCCATCACTCGCACCTTCGATAAGTCCTGGAATATCTGCGAGTACGTAGCCGAAATACACACCGAGGTTTGGTTCAAGCGTGGTGAATGGATAGTCTCCGATCTTCGCACCAGCGCGAGTGAGTGCATTTAAAAGTGATGACTTGCCAGCATTAGGAAGTCCAATGAGTCCGACATCTGCGATCAATTTCAATTCAACATCAAAGGTTCCGAATTCGCCAAGCTCTCCTTTTGTAAATTCTTCTGGTGCACGGTTCGTTGATGATTTGAAATTTTCATTTCCCAGTCCACCTTTACCACCACGAAGCACCAAGAAGTCTCCCTCTTCCATGAATTCATACTTCTTATCATATTCACGATTGTAAACAACAGATCCTAGAGGAACCTGTAAGTACATATCTTCAGCACCACTTCCATGCATACTTCTCTTTTGACCAGCTTCACCTTCTGGGGCATCCCATTCTTTTTTGTGCTTATACACCGAGAGCGCTTGGATATCACGAACAACTCGAAAGTAGACGTCTCCGCCTTTTCCTCCGTCTCCGCCAGCAGGTCCACCGAATGGTATTCCTTTTTCACGACGCCAACGGACTACACCGTCACCGCCCTTGCCAGCTTTTACTTGTAATGATACGTGATCGATTAACATAGGTATTAGTTGAAAGTTTGTAAAGTCCTTAAAGTCAAAAGTGAACCCAAGAATTCTGCTTTCTAAACTTTATGAACTTTCAACTTTATAGACTTAGATAATACCATATTTAAAGGGCTTTTGCAAGGAACTATTGACATAGTAGTTAATAAGTTATATAATAAAAGACTGTTCATTCACCGCCAAAAAGGAGTACACCCATGGCAAAGTTACCCGAATACCCCATGGAAATCACAGGGGAGAGCCTCAACAACACAAGAGGGGTCCGTCGGAAGATCCAAGGATTCCTTTCACAGTTCCCCTGGTGGAACATCACCGTGAACGGATGTCCAGTCTCGGACTTTCCGTTGAAGTTCTCTTCTGCAGCCAATGCAGACGAAATCTCTGGTGAAAAAGAGACCGAGCTCCTCCGCCTTGTTTTTTCCGGGGCTGCAGGCAGCTTGATTGAGGGCATCACCCTCAAGATCCCGGCCGGCACAATCCTGTCCATCACCATGAAAATGGAAACTGGTGGACAAGCTCGGGTCTTTTTTGAGATCGGCCACACGGCGGCGGAGACCTTTGGGAAGGTGGGACAAACCTTACTACTGTCTTCCTCCGTTTAAAGGCAAAACGGGCGCAAGACTACCCGCTTCGGACTTCAATGTTCGAAGCGGTTTTTTTATTATATATTACGAAACAGAATACAAGTTTTGTCTATTTGCGCACATTTGTACGAAGACTATACTGGGTATATGAAAAAGATATTACAAACAACAACGATCGTAGCCACATTATTCATAAGCGGTACTTTGTTTGCTTCTGCATATTACACACCTTACTACAACACGTATCAAAACGCGCCGACATCGAATTCCTATGTTTACAATCAAGGATGTTACTCGTATCAATATGATAGATACACACAAATGACATCACTCATCGGATCAACGTGTCAAACACAGACGGGATATCAAAATAATTATTCGAACAGTTATTCAAATAATTACAGCTATCCAGTGAACACTGGATACAATTATCAGAATTCATACACAGCACAGACATACTATCCATCGTATAATTCATACACACCCCAGAATTATAGTTACCCTGTACAGACATCGTATACAAGTCCTTCGGCATATACGACATACGGCTATGCGAATGGAAGCTGGTATGCAGGATATTCAAATCCAAATGCCCTCGGCACCTACATCTTCAACAACAACGCTTCGAGCAACACCTACGATAACTACAATTACAACAATTCATATTCCAACAACTCAAACAATGGTTGCTACTGGTCGGGAGGGTATCAGGCATGCTACTAAAGATAGTTGAGAGTCAATAGTCGACAGTTAAGAGAAATACGGAAATGCAAAAGAGCGGTGCCTACGGCACCGCTCTTTGTATTGAGGGCGAGACAATAAAAAAAGCCCTGCGTAAAAAACGCAGGACGAAGTTACAAACAGGATGACAGGAAATCATTTCCTCGGAACAATTTCGGGAACAATTTCGAATGTTTCCCAAAAATCAGAGTCAAACAGGACGCGGTTATGGCGTATTCCCTCAGGATGAATCTTCTTGTCTAGACCCAATGGATGCACCACACAGTAAATTTCTTCCACTCTTACAACCTTCACAAGACATCCTTTATTAGGACCGCTTTTGTACATAAGAACACTTTTCTGTCCAATAAGAAGAGGCTTACGAAAGCCAACATATTGATAAAGTCGAAGAAGTTCATCGACGCTAAGTGGAAAAACTTTTTTCTTAATAGGGACATTGTTTTCAATGTGGAAAGCCATCACTATAAACGCTGGGAGGCGCAAAGGGTCCCCTTTTTCAAGGATAAGAATACCCGGCAGACTTTCCCGTTGAATTCGACGACGCCACACTTGATGCGGACAAATTTCCACAGAATCCACATTACTTACCAAGTCACTCATTTCATCCCCCAAAAAAAAGAACAAAAAACACTTTGAGTACTGATAGTATCATTTACAGGTATCTTCTGGCAAATATGTGACCAAATACAAAGAGCGACCACGAAGTGATCGCTCTTTGTTCCCTTTTTCATGAAAAGAAAAACTCAAACACAGAATAATCAATTATATGACCCCAGATACGAGGCACGGAGAAGAGAGAGAGGAGGCGTACTTACTGGTACGTTGACGAACGAGAGAGGCTCCGTAACAAAGTAGATGGGGTTAGAGAATTGATTCTATTCTAATAGTTTCGAAGTCGTTCCGACTTCTCATGACTTCGTATCTTCTCGTGTACCTTCGCTTCAATCTGACGAATACGTTCACGTGTGACACCGAATTCCGCGCCCACTTCTTCAAGTGTATGCATAACGCCATCGAATTCTCCGAGACCATTTCGCATTTCTACGATCTTGCGCTCCTTTGGTGAAAGATCGTCCAAGATTTCATTGATCTGATCTGCGAGAATTCTGTGTGAAGCTTCAGCATCCGGTGAAAGAATCTTATCATCTGCAATAAATTCTCCAAGTGTAGACTTGTCATCATCATCTCCAATCGGTTTTTCGAGTGACACGGTATCCTGATTAATATTTTCAATGATGTGAATTTTTTCTACATCCACACCCATTTCAACAGCAATTTCTTCTGCAAGAGGATCACGTCCCAAGTCTTGTGAAAGACGACGTACCACTTGCTTGTACTTGGCGATAGTTTCTACCATGTGTACAGGAATACGAATCGTACGTGACTGATCCGCGAGTGCTCGTGTAATAGCCTGACGAATCCACCATGTGGCATACGTTGAAAACTTGTACCCTTTATTCCAGTCGAATTTCTCAACCGCTTTGAAAAGGCCGAGATTTCCTTCTTGAATAAGGTCAAGCAACGTAAGGTCAGATGATCGTCCGACATACTTCTTGGCAATCGACACCACGAGACGAAGGTTCGCTTTTGCAAGGAGCGCTGTTGCTTCTATATCCCCTTTTTCAATACGCTGTGCGAGTTCACGTTCATTATCTCCTGAAATAAGTGGATACTGGCCGATTTCACGCAAGTACATTTGAATACTATCGTGTGTACTATCGCGTCCTTCAATTTTGAGGAGGTCATCATCCATATCGAGAAGGTTTCCACCTTCAAGAATATCGATACCTGCAGCCCCCATTTTCTCATACAATTCTTCGAGATATAAAATGTCTGTTTCAATCGTAGGGAAATAACGAATGATTTCGTCATACGTAATGAAACCACGTTCCTTACCTTTCGCAAGCAACTCTTCTTCATTCTGATCACGCGTCAGAATTTTTTTGGTCTTTACTTCTATTTTTGGTTTTGATGGACCAGTTTTAATCGTGAAAGCCTTTGGCTTGTACTTTGGCTTTGCTTGAACCTCAACTTTTGGTGTTGATTTTGCAACTTTCTTTGCAACAACCTTCTTTGGCACAACCTTGGTTACTTTTGAACTAGCAAGTGCCCGTCTTGGACGTACATTATTTGCCTTTTTTGTAGGTATGACTTTTTTCGCGGTCTTCTTAATCGGGGTCTTTACAGATGTCTTTTTGATTGGGGTCACTTTTGCTTTCTTGACCGCCATTTTTTTATTTGATTTTTTTGCTACGGTTTTGGTCGTAGTTTTTTTCTGTACACTCTTTTTTTGTGAAGATACTTTTTTCGCCATAGGACGTACCGCGGATTATACTATGGAAATACAAAAAAGTCGAGGGGACAAGAAACCGCTTAGGTTTCAATGTTTAATAAAAAAAATAATCAATATTCAACATAAACACGAAATCACAATACTAAATCTGGTATTGTTTGAATATTAAATAGTATGTTATTGAATATTGCTTCAAGGTATCAAGTGGCCTTTTTCGCATGATCGTAAATTTCTTTCAAAACAGCTTCATGATCCGCCCCCTCTTCACGAAGCTTGTTCTGAAGAGATGTCAACTTTTCTTTGTGTTCTACTTTTTTGTATGTCTTGATAAGATCCTCGAAGTATTCTTCTTTGTTTGCAATCACTCGTTCTTCTAACTTAAACATCTCTTCTTGCAAAATAGCTTCTGGAAATTGATTCATATCAAGTGCGAGTGCTTGTAACTTTTCATCAGCCATTTTCCCTGTGAGTGTCGCGTACGCAATAATTTCTCTCGTTAGACGCTCCTTGCTCGGAAGAGATGCTGTTACTTCTTTCGCTTCTTCGACAATAGTTACCGCACCACGATTCAATTCTTCTGTGAGTGTACTCTCTGGGATATGAGATTTACCACTAATTACTTTTATGAAATGTGCTCTATCGATCGGTGACAAAATAGCGCGCAAAAATGGCAACACTTCTGTGACGATTCTCTGTCCTTGCTTACGATCATCTTTTTCTTCTTCCATTATATGAGAGAGCATTACTTCCACGACGTGCTTTTTCTTTTCCACTGCTTGTATCCACGCTTCGGGACGCTCTTTAATTAAATCTGCCGGATCCTTCGTGCCAATATCTCCGACAACATACACATCGAGTCCACCGAGCAAGCAAAGGAGTGCTGTTTTTTTCAGTGCATTCTTCCCTGCTGTATCCGTATCAAAAGAAAGGATTACCGTATCACAAAATCGTTTAATGATATGAATATGTTCATCTGTAAACGCAGTCCCTGATACTGCGACAGTATTGTGCACTCCTGCCTGATAACTCATACACAAATCCATCTGTCCTTCCACGACCACAACCGATTTTGTTTCTGCCATTTTCTTTTTCGCCGTGTCATAGCCAAATAAAATTTTGGACTTATGATAGAGAGCTGTCTCGGGAGTGTTCACATACTTACCTTGTGCAACTGAGGGGTCCACCAGAGATGGCATAATACGCCCAGAATAGCCCACTGTGGCACCGGATACATTGCGAATAGGAAACATCACACGCCCACGAAAACGATCATACCAACCCTTCGTATTACCATTATCATCTGTCGCTTTGATAGCGAGGCCGGATAATTCAATCTCTTCTGGTTGATACCCTTTAGCTACAAGAGCGATGAATGTGTCGCGCCATTCATTCTTAGCATACCCTATATGAAATGTTTTGATGGTGTCTTCTGTGAGACCACGATCGATAAGGTAATGCATGGCTTCGGGACTTTGTTTCAAGTTCTTTTCGAAGTTATCAGTGGCATCTTTCAAAAGTGAAATGAGTCGAGTGTCTTCTTTATTCTTTTGTGAATTCGTGAGCTCGACTCCAGCACGATCGGCTAAGATTTTAAGAGCTTCGAAGAATGGAATGTTTTCAATTTTTTCTACGAAGGTAAAAATGTCACCGTGTGTTTGGCAACCAAAACAGTGAAATGATTTTCTCTCAGGTGAAACATAAAACGACGGCGTGCGCTCGTTATGGAATGGGCAACGCGCACGAAATTGTGCACCCGACTTTTCAAGACGAATATATGTCGAAACCACGTCCGTAATGGAGAGATTTTCTTTGATTTGATCCTTTGGATTCATGGGGGCAGATTATAGACTTTAGATTTTAGACATTAGATGAATACATCCAAACTCGTATCTACAGTTTATAGTTTATAGTTTATAGTTGCTAGTTGACAGGAGGACAGACTTCAGATGTTAGAGATTAGACTTTAGAAAAAGAAAAACCCCACGGAAGGCGGAGTCATGCGGTCAAAGAGTGGCAAGGTGTCACCTTATCATATTCACAAGAGCTTTCACAGGTGGTCACACTTGGTGTTTATTTATGGTCATTCAGATAAGAAGAACAAGAATACAACGAGAACAGTGACCGCAGCGAACGCAATGCCCCAATGAAAACCATTCCTTGCATCCTTGGACCATTTTCCAAAACCATACGCCCCTTTGTGCACAAGATAAGAGGAGTAGCCGAGGGAAAGAAGAATTACAATAGTCGATTTCATGATACACCTTAATATAGTTGGCGGAGGCGGCAAGGTGTCACCTTGCCTTATTCGTAGGTTTCCACAATGGTCTTCTTGACCAAAGGAACATTGCCGAGAGAGAATGGGCCGGCACGTACCCCATACGTGAACAGCAACTTGTCCCATTCCTCGAACAAGAGCTTTTGCAGACGAGCCTTGTCAAGACCTTGTTTCTTGGCCACTGCTTGTACGTAGACCACAAAACCTTGCTCCTGTACGGAAAGATGTCTTGACCTCATCACAAGGAACAAGACAACTGCAACAATGGCCACAATAAAGAGGCCGGAAATCCAAACTTTTTCCATGTCATATCTCCTTGACCATACGAAGGTACGGTTCTGGCTAAGATACTACACAAAATGAATATAAAAAGCAAAAGCGCGACCTTCGGTCGCGCTTTTGCTTTTTGTATTCGTATTCCGTAAACGTCAACCGGTTTCAAAATTGAATGAAATGCGCAGTTGTTTTTAGGAAAAAGTTTGGAGACGTACTAACGGGTACGTTGAAACACTTTTTCCGAAAAATAACAAGCAGGTCGTCAATTTTGGAAGCGGTTTATGCTTTCTTACCACGCAATCCTGTACCGGCGGGGATCAAGCGTCCGATAATAACATTCTCCTTCAACCCACGCAACTCATCCATCTGTCCTCTTGTCGATGCGGTGATAAGCACGCGTGTCGTATTCTGGAATGATGCTGATGAAAGCCATGAGTCCGTAGAGAGAGCCACATCGGTGATACCGAGTACCAAGTTGCGTCCCTTTGCTTCTGTGAGCCCCTCTTCCTTCACGCGAGCATTTTCTGCACGGAACGTAGAAACTTCAACGACATCACTTTGTGTGAATCGTGTCTCACCAGGATTCGTAATCTTCACACGTCCGAACATCTGCTTAATGATCACTTCGACGTGCTTTCGAGAGATTGCGGCACCTTGTAGTTCGTACACTTTGTTGATTTCACTCACAATGTACTCTGCTGCAACTTCCTTGCCGGCATATGTAAAGAGCTCATCAATATCACACGAACCATCAGTCATCATCTGACCTTTCACTACGGTGTCACCAACCTTAACAATAGGTGCACGACGGAATGGTACGGTGTATTCGATTTGCTTTCCACTCTTATTCCCCTTTGATCCATCATCGTCCGCAAGGAGGAGAATAATCTTTTCTTTTCCTTCTTCACGGATACCGATAATAGAACCTGATTCATGTGCAATGATAGCAGGATTCTTTGGCATACGACGTTCGAAGATTTCTTCAACACGAGGAAGACCTTGTGTAATGTCGACTCCGGAAACTCCTCCGGCATGGAATGTACGCATCGTAAGCTGTGTTCCTGGTTCACCAATAGCTTGCGCCGCGACGATACCCACTGCTTCTCCCAAGTCCACCTTCTTGTTACGACCCATGTCGAGTCCATAACATTTCTGACAAATACCGTGTAGTGACTGGCAGGCAAGTGGTGAGAACACCATCACCTCCTTCACACCAGCATTTTCAACCGTCATCGCATCATCCTTGTTGATGAGGTGATTCTTTTTGAAGAGAACAGCACCATCACTCACAATATCTTCTGCAATAATACGTCCACGAATATTCTTTGAAATTGGAACTTCGATTCCGAGAGCATTTTCTGTACGCACCACTTTACTTTCTTTTGTACCACAATCAATTTCTGTAATGATAGCATCCTGTGCCACATCCACGAGACGTCGAGTAAGGTATCCAGCCTGAGCAGTCTTGAGCGCTGTGTCGGAGTTACCTTTACGAGCACCGTAGGTTGTAATGAAGTACTCAAGTGGGTTCAATCCTTCCTTGTATGATGAAATAACAGGGAAGTCAATGTTACGTCCTGAGTTGTTCACGATAATACCCTTCATACCAGACATCTGAATAATCTGCGCGATAGAACCTCTCGCACCTGATGTGATCAAGTCATACACTGAACCATGTTTTGCAAATGATTCAGGAACGAGCTTCTCAATCTTCGTACGAACACCCTGCCATACATCGATAGTACGCTCATAACGCTCTTCAGCCGAGAGAAGACCTTCGTTGAAATCTTCTTCTACACGAGCTGCATTATCCCATCCTTCCTGTACAAGTGCTCCTTTTTCTTTTGGAACCTTAACAGCGTCGATGTTCCATGTTGTACCAGATACAGTTGCATACTTGTAACCGAATGTTTTGATTTTATCAATAACAGAAGGAGCAGTATCAAGACCGTACGTAAGAATAACTTCATCGATAATGAGGTTCATCTTCTTTCCTGTTACTTCATCGTTCATGTATGGGAAGTCAGATGGAAACACTGAGTTAAAGAGAAGACGTCCGACAGTTGTTTCGAATGGCTTGCCACCGAATGCTGCGTACTTACCCTTATCAGATGGAGAAACCCAAATCTTGGCACGGAATGATACGATACTAAAATCGTATGCCGTAATGGCCTCGTTCGGCGAAGCGAAGTATTTACCTTCACCCTTTTCTCCTTCAATAACCTTTGTCATCCAATACGCACCGAGAACCATATCCATTCGAGGGTTCACAATAGAGTCTCCAGATCCAGGACGGAGAAGGTTTCGGTTCGCAGCCATAAGCGTACGAGCTTCTTCTTGTGCCGCTACAGAGAGTGGTAAGTGAACAGCCATTTGGTCACCGTCGAAGTCAGCGTTGAAGGCCTGACATACGAGTGGATGAAGTTGAATAGCGTTTCCTTCGATAAGCTTTGGATTGAAGGCCTGAATACCGAGGCGGTGAAGTGTCGGTGCGCGGTTTAGGAGCACATACTTACCTTCGATACATTCTTCAAGAATTGCCCACACTTCTGGAATACTATCTTCTATCAATTTGTTCGCACCACGAATGTTGAATGCGAGTTCACGTTCAAGAATCTTTGAAATAATAAATGGCTTGAAAAGTTCAAGAGCCATGTGCTTTGGAAGACCACACTCGTTAAGCGCGAGTGATGGACCAACCACAATAACCGAACGTGCAGAGTAGTCTACACGCTTACCGAGAAGGTTTCCACGAAGGAGACCTTGCTTTCCTTTCAAGTTATCAGAGAGTGACTTAAGCTGACGCTTCTGTGACTGACTCATGACAGCATCCTGTCCATGACGAGCAGAGTTGTCGATGAGTGCATCTACCGCTTCTTGAAGGATTCGCTTCTCATTTCGCAAAATTACATCTGGTGCACCGATTTCCATGAGCTTCTTCAAACGATTGTTTCGGTTGATAACGCGACGATAGAGATCGTTCACGTCTGATGCAGCGTAGCGTCCACCTTCAAGAGCAACCATAGGACGAATACCTGGAGGTATAACTGGAATAGTTGTCATGAACATCCATTCTGGACGAATGTTTGCATTCTGGAATGCACGAATAAGTGACAAACGCTTCTCAGCTTTTTCACGTTCGAGTGCTCCTGCCTTTTCAAGCTGAAGAACGATTTTTCCTTCAATATCCTTCAAGTCCATAGTCTTGAAAATATCAAAGATAGCCTCAGCTCCGATTCCTGCTTCGAAACATGTTCCGTACTTCATCGAATAACGATGATAGGTAAGTTCGTCAAAAATCTTCGTTGGCTTAATTTCTTCAATTTCCTTCTTTGTTGCAGTGAGAAGTTCGCGGAGTTTATCCTGTGTCTTTTCATCACTTGCAGACTTTACTTTCGCCTTAAATTCACTATCAAGATCAGCGAGGAGTTGTTCCTTTGCAGCCTGATTCACTGACTTCACGACATACCCTGCGAAGTACACAACCTTTTCAACATCAGACACTGGCTGTGCGAGAATAAGTGCGATGCGAGATGGCACAGTTCGCAAGAACCAAATATGCGCGACAGGAGATGCAAGTTCAATGTGTCCCATTCGTTCACGACGAACGATAGACTTTGTTACTTCAACACCACACTTCTCACACACAATATCCTTATAGCGAATACGACGATATTTTCCACAATAACATTCATAGTCCTTTTCTGGACCGAAAATTCTTTCGTCGAAAAGTCCATAACGTTCACTGCGTCCTGTACGATAGTTAATCGTCTCTGGCTTCGTAACTTCACCAAATGACCAAGAACGGATAGCTTCAGGAGAAGCAATCTTGATTCCTAGACCGTCAAAATTATTTGTATCGATTGTTTTCATAGTAGTTTAGTAGAAGATTATAGAGATGATTCACCGATCATTGGGGCATCGTACCCTTCTATCTTTCGAGGAATAACATCGAGTGAAAGTCCACGAAGTGTATTCAACATAACCGTAAACGACGCTGGAGTATTCGGTTCCTTCACATCTTCTCCCTTAATAATACTGTCGAATGCTTGTGAACGTCCTACGATATCATCTGACTTCACCGTCAACATTTCACGCAAAATATGAGCTGCTCCGTATCCTTCGAGAGCCCATACTTCCATTTCTCCGAATCTCTGACCTCCACCTTGAGCCTTTCCACCGAGTGGCTGCTGTGTGATGAGAGAGTAAGGGCCGATAGAACGCATGTGAATCTTGTCTTCCACCATATGGTGCAGTTTCATAATGTACATAACACCAACGGCAGTTTCCTGATCAAAGGCTTCACCGGTACGACCATCGTAGAGCTGTACGGTTCCTGATTCCTTGAATCCTGCTTTCACAAGTTCTTCTTTAATTTCAGCATCTGATGCTCCCTGGAATGAAGGAACAATAGCCTGGTAGCCGAGTGTATCTGCAGCGAGACCGAGGTGCATTTCCAAGATTTGTCCAAGGTTCATACGTGATGGCACACCGAGTGGTGTGAGCAAGATATCGATAGGAGTTCCGTCTGCAGCGAACGGCATTTCTTCGACAGGAAGAATCGTTGAGATAACTCCCTTGTTTCCGTGACGACCAGCAAGCTTGTCTCCCACTGAAATATTACGCACCTGCGCAACTTCAATGTGAATACGCTTGATGATGCCACTTTCGAGATTGTCCCCTCGTTCACGTGAGAAAACCTTCACACCGATAATACGTCCACGCTTTCCGTGATCAAGACGAAGTGATGAATCTTTCACATCACGTACCTTTTCACCGAAAATAGAACGAAGAAGTCTTTCTTCTGGCGTGAGTTCTGTTTCTCCCTTTGGTGTAATTTTACCAACCAAGATATCTCCTGGGCGAACTTCAGCACCGATACGGATGATTCCGTCTTCGTCCAAGTTCTTCAATTTATTTTCACCAACGTTTGGAATATCATGTGTTGTTACTTCAGCACCGAGCTTGGTATCACGCACATTACATACGAATTCTTCAATGTGAATAGAAGAAAACTTACTTTCCTTCACGAGACGTTCTGAAAGAATGATAGCATCTTCGTAGTTCGCACCATTCCATGTCATGAAGGCAACACGGATATTGTGACCGAGTGCGATCTGACCATTGTCTGATGTCGCAGCGTCAGCAAGCACCTGTCCTTTCTTTACTTTATCTCCAAGAGAAACGATAGGTCGCTGGTGGAAAAGGTTAAAGGCGTTCGTACGAGCGAAGTTAATGAGGTTGTACTCATATTCCTTTCCCTGCCCTGAGGACTTCGAAGGGTCTGCCTTAATAACAATTTTCTTTGCATCAACATACTTCACTTCACCATTTTCTTCTGCAAGAATAAGACGTCCGATGTGCTTCGCAGCTTCTCCTTCCATACCCGTTGCTACAAGCGGCGCTTCTGGACACATAAGTGGCACAGCTTGCTTCTGCATATTACTTCCCATCAGTGCACGTGTTGCTTCATCGTGCTCGAGGAATGGAATCATTGAGGTCGCAACAGAGAATGCTTGGTTTGTCGCAACATCGATAAATTCTACCTGTGCTACAGGAGCGAGTCCTGGCTGTCCAGCTTTACGAACTTCGATTTCTGCTTCAACGAACTTTCCATCCTTGTCATACACGTTTCCGGCATGCGCAATAATGTAACGTTCTTCTTCAAGCGCGTTCATGTACACAATTTCTTTAGAAATCTTTCCATCTTTTACCTTTACGTATGGTGTTTCGATAATACCGAAGTCATTGATACGTGCGTAGTTCGAAAGACGGAGAATAAGACCAATGTTCGGACCTTCTGGTGTGTGAATAGGACACACACGACCGTAGTGTGATGTGTGAACGTCACGAACTTCGAATCCGGCTCGCTCACGAGTAAGACCGCCGGGACCGAGGGCTGAGAGTGTACGCAAGTGTTCTACTTCTGCAAGCAAGTTTTCTTGGTTCATGAACTGAGAAAGCTGGTTTGTTGTAAAGAATTCCTTGATACGAGCCTGAAGTGGACGCTGGTTGATGATAGCGATAGGAAGTGTCGTATCGGTGTCGATAACAGACATCTTATCCTGAATGTTTCGCTTCATCTGCATCATACCTGTACGGATTTTCTGTGCCATCATTTCACCAACATAACGCACACGACGTGATCCAAGGTGGTCGATATCGTCTTCTTCAGCATTTGGATTGTTGTTGAGTTCAACCATGTGGTTAATAATCTCAATCATGTCTTCTTTTGAAAGTGTACGACGCTGTGATTCTTTATCCTTTGCATCAATAGACTTTCCGAAGCGCTTATTGAAACGAAAACGTCCAACAGGAGAAAGATCGTATCGTTCAGGGGAAACGATAGAGTCAATGTGCTCCTTTGCATTTTCTGGCGTAGCTAGGTCACCATCACGAAGACGCTTGTAAATTTCGATGTACGCATCGTGAATAGTCTTTACTTCATCACGTTCAACGAGTGTCGCCATGAGAGGCCCTGTGATTGGGTGATCCTTGAATGCGTCTTTGATCTGGTCATCTGTAGAAAGACCGAGAACACGAAGGAGTGCGATAGCTGAGAACTTGCGCTTCTTGTCGATACGTACATAAATACCACCATCTGCTTCTGTGCCTAATTCAATCCATACACCACGTGAAGGGATTATTTTTGCACCGAAGTAACGCTTTCCTTTTGTTTCTTCAGAATCGAAGAAAACACCGAATGATCGGGCGAGCTGAGGAACGACAACACGTTCAACACCGTTGATAATGAATGTACCGTGAACCGTCATCAAAGGAAAATCTGCCATGAAGATTTCTTGTTCCTTTACGGTATTCAATATTTTATTGGTGAGCTTTACACGGGCACGGAGAGGAGCTTCATAGGTAAGCTTGTTTTCCTTTGCGTACACTTCATCGTACTTTGCTGGTGAAAGTTCGAAAGAAATGAATTCGAGGTCAAACTTTTTCTCTGAGTAATCACGAAGTGGTGAGAACTCGCGGAAAATTTCTACGATACCTTTTTCTGTAAGGTCCTTGTATGAAATGATCTGGTTTTCGACGAGGTTAGGAAGTTGAGTAAGTGGTTCGCGATATTTCGCGAAGGTCTTTTGTGGGCGCACAGTTGTGGACTGGTGTGTTTTTGGCATAACAACAAATGTCGCCATAACAAACCTTTTTGTTATGGCTTTATCATAAAATAATGAGACCCGTTAATAATTCCCCTTAGATATTCACTTTTCTTCACTACTTTATTGTCCTCGCTCAGTACTCAATCAGTGGTCAATAGTGGTGGGATTATACCATGGGGAAAGCTAGAAGTAAACAGCTTGAAGCTAGAAGCTGTTGATAAAGAAAAAGCCCGCGAAGTTGCGGGCTTTTGAGAGCGTTATATCAGTCCGATGTCAGTGATTTGGCCTGAACATGTCGAACGGATCCAAAAGCTGTTTATCCGGATCGCGCAAACCTGGCCGAGACAGACCCAGCGGGCCGGTTTTCGGAGTTTCAGGGCCGAGACTGGTGAGATAGCTATCACGCTCAACCACCATCTTTCTGTATTCCAGGTCGTACCTGGCCAGTTCCGCCCTGAGGTGCACAATCACCCCGGCTTTGCACCGTCTGTGCGCCGCTGAGTTCTCTGGAAAAATCCAGATACCCAGTTGATAATAAATGAGCTTCATGTCTTTCTCCAGTTGTTAGACATCCATATTCTACTCCTTATTACTATTTTATCAAAAAGAAAAAGCCCACCGATGGCGGGCTTTTTTAGTGAACTTTGGCGACAAATGTAATTTAAGCACTTCGGCTTTCCAGGTGCTCAATGACAAGCTCGCCGCATTTGTCCCAATGACTGGTAATGCCACGGAAGCCATTAGCCTTTGCAACAGATTGAACCCGATCAGGCTCAAATGAAACACCGTAATACGTAGTCATGTATGCACACGTCCACGTCGGATCAAGAACCCTGCCGCCAACAACGACCCATGAGTGAGGGTGTGCTCCCATGGGACACACTGCAATTCCCTCAACATATCTGGTTGTTTGTGAAATTTCATCAGTCCAACTTCTCATGTCATTACTCATAACAAGAGCATTGAAGTGACAATGACCTTTCTCAAGCATAAGACCACGATCGAACATAAGCTGGCAGAGCTTTTTTGTCGGTGTTGGGAATGTTCGGCCGTATTTCAGCCACGTCTTTGCCCAAGGGAACTTTTCCCCTCTTGTTTCCAAATAGCTTTGAGCTGTCGGAAGATGTTTTCTCATCACACGCAAAGCGCGAAAGAGATCAACTCCTTCAATGTCTTCATTGACCCAGCGTTGTTCATACTCATCAACCCACGTGCTTCTGGCGAGCAATTCTTCAATGTTCATATAGACCTCCTCCTTGTACTACGAACTTTCGCTCATCCTAAGCGTATACAAAAACAAAGTCAATATACTCACCACTTTTCCACAAAGTGCCGTGGCGATAATTATACATAAAAAGAGGGTGACACATTAGCCACTCCTCTCTGCAAAACTCATAACTCTGAAATCCAGGAGAATATCTCTCCATCCCTTTTACTTCTCGCAGCAACACGCCGCCGCAGGAGATCTGCATCTCTCGGACGAATCGACCGAACCACTTCTGGTCCGGCAACATTTTGTTTCTGCGCCGCAACTCTTCCCGGTGAAGCAGCGACCACTTCAGCAATCCAATTTGCCAAAGTGATTTCATTTCTTGATTCATTAATCGGTTGTGTCATCGATTTTCTCCTGTTGTTCAATCTAAAAATATTCTAACACACTTTATGAACTTTAAACCTTAAAGACTTCTTCTATCCACTGGCAACTAAAACCTATTACCTATAAACTATCCCTATGAATACGCTCATCATCACCGCACACCCATCTCCAGCCGGACACGCACACGTCATCGCTAAGACCTACGCTAATGCAAAAAAAGCAAAAGGCCACACAGTGAAAATTGTCGACTTGTACGCAAAAGAGAACAGAGAAGAATTCCTCACTTTTACGAATATACGAGAAATGGTTCCCCCAACAATACAAAAAACATTTGAGGACCAAGTAGCATGGGCACACGAAATCGTTGTAGTTCATCCGATATGGTGGTCAATGCCGCCAGCAATCATGAAAAACTGGGTAGACCTTACCTTCTGGGTTCACTTTGCATACAAATTCACTCCTGAAGGAAAAATACAGAAGCTTCTCACTGGTAAAACCGCGAAAATCTTCGCCACATCTGGCGGACCAGCGTGGTTCCACTATCTCCCCATCATGCCACTTGCATCATTTTGGAAAACAAGTCTTTTTGGTTTCGTTGGAATTGATGTTGTTGATATGAAAATCTGCGGCAATTTAGATAAATGGCAGGGTGAGAAAAAAGAACAACACTTCCAAAAGTTCTTAAATAAAATAAAGGAATCTGCGTAACAATATAGGTATCTGTTTCTTGTTTTTTGAAAACATAATTTCTGTCTAGGTCTTGCCTAGACATGGGTTTGACAAACACAGCGAATTCCTATTAAATAGCAATAGATTTTGCTATTCCGGCAAAACAAAAAAGAAAGGAAGCTCTTGTGAAAAACTATGCTCCGTATATTGTTGGAGGCGTACTGACTGCTGTTCTTTCGCTCTATGCTTACTTTGTGCTGCGTTTTGCCGGCACGAGCTCGGGCAACATCTGGTCGAAAACACCAAAAATGTTCTGGGAAGAATTTCTTTTCAGCATTCCTGGCGGACTAGACCGAAAAGTGGTCGCCCTAAAAGCGAAAATGGCCACGGCTGACGAAAACGTCTACGGGAAAGACAGGGTATGGACCCAAAAAGAGATTCGTGAAGAAGATCTTTTCGAGGAATGCGCAAAAGACCTGTTCGTCTCCCCTGTTGAGTTTTGGGCCACGACGATCATCGCACTTATCTTCGGCTTTGCTTTGGGTTGGGGAATAGTCGCAGTGCTCTAAGCTTGCCTCGGCCGACAAACTGACCCATCTACGGATGGGCTTTTTTATTTCTCTATAAACTTTTTTACAACCTTAAAATCTTCCATGAGAACAGCCTTATTCTTTGGATTATAGAGCGCTGCAGCTGGATGATACAAAGGAAGAAATATCACCTCGCCATATGAAAGCTTCCCTTTGTATACTTTGCCATGCATTTCTCCAATGGTGTCTAATTCATTTTCTATACCCGCAGACATAAACATATACTTCATACTAATTCTCCCCAAGAGGACAATTATTTTTGGTTTAACGATTTCAAGCTGCCTGAGTAAGTACGGACCGTAAAGGTCTATTTCCTTTTGCGTTGGGTCACGATTATCTTGTGGTCTATCTTTTACAACGCTCGTGATGTACACATTCTTTCTTTCGAGAGAAATAGAGGTAAGCATTTCATCCAAGAATTTCCCAGAGCGACCACAAAAAGGTTTCCCTGTCTCCCCTTCTTTTTTCCCTGGCGCTTCTCCTATAAAAAATACTTTTGCATTAAGAGATCCTTCTCCGATCACCGGAATATAATTGTTTTCAATTCGATACGCATAAAGTGAAGAATCAGCGCGAGCGGTAATCTCGTCTGTGATAGCCTGCATCTTTTCTATCTTGGTCATATGGGCCAGTATACCAAAATCAGCCCGCGGAATACCGCGGGCTGATTTTATGTATACAGACTACCTAACTGTTGTCGTTGAAATCATATCAGCCTTCTGCATTTGCTTCATCATACGATCTTGGCGTCTTGCATCTTTATCCAAGCGGTATGCTTCAATCATTTGATTCGCATTTGGAATAAGCGCATTTAATGCAGATACGCCTAGGCCAAACCCAATCACGAGACCAATAAATAAATTCCAAATATTAACTTTCCCTTCAAGAAATTTTAGATATTTTTTCATATATGTACCAGTATATCATTAGATAATCAACTTTTAACAGGTAACCAAGAAACACAAACGCGGGCACTTCGTGCCCGCGTTTGTGTTTCTCTAAACTGTAAGCTCTCAACTCTTGACTATGTTATTTACCCCTTAAGGTACGCGAGCATTGTTGATGCATCAGATACCAAAAATGGATCGGTCTCACAATTATCCATCATACCGTCTTCAATAAACATTTTCTTAATAACACCATCCACCACGTGCATAGAATATCTCCATGAACGGTCACCAAAGCCAAGGTTCGTCTTCTTCACAAGCATACCCATAGCACGTGTGAAGTCTGCATTTCCGTCTGGAAGCATAAATACTTTTTCAAGACCGAGATTCTTTTTCCATTGAAACATGACAAACGCATCATTTACAGAAAGACAAATAACTTCGTCTACACCGAGTGCTTTCATATCATCATATGCAGCTTCATAACCTGGTGCATGTGTGGATGAGCAGGTAGGAGTAAAGGCACCCGGCAATGAGAAGACAACTATATTCTTTCCTTTAAAGATTTCACTCGTTGCAACATCTTGCCAACGGAATGGATTTTCTCCTTCTACTGATTCATCACGAACACGTGTCTTAAAGACAACATCTGGAACTGAATTGTTTTCTGTTAAATGTGACATAGGGGTAGTTTTTAGGTAATAGTTTTTAATTTCTAGTCAAAATACAAATGCGATCGGTACTGTGTATTTGTATATATCTACTATAACGTATAGCCATGTAAGATGCAAAACTATTTTACAATACAAAAGCGCGCCTACGGCGCGCTTTTGTATTGTATTTAGCTGTAAACTGTTGACTATTTTTAGTATCTAGAACGTGTCTCACGTGCCTTAGGAACAAAAGTAATAGCATTACCTAGTTTCTTTGCACGTCCAGTTCGTCCGATACGGTGAATGTATGTTTCGTAATTGTTTGGAATATCGTAATTGATAACCAATGAAATGTCCGAAATATCGAGTCCGCGAGCGGCGACGTCAGTTGCGATCACAACTTGTACTTTACCGGCTTCGAGAGCTTTGACAGCTCGTTCACGTTCACGGTTGTGCATATCTCCGTGGAGAGCAAGTGCTTTGAATCCACGCTTTGTGAGTTCATCAGCAAGACCGTCTACGTGACGCTTCATTTCTCGGAAAATGAGAACCTTGCCATATTCTGGCTTAAGAAGAATCTCATGAAGAGCTTCTACCTTTTCAGCATCCGTATTCACACGGATAACATCCTGCATAACTGATGATGCTGTATCACGTGACTTGATAGACACGGTAACTGGATCAGTAAGGAAGTCTGTACAAAGTCTCTTAATTTCTGGAGAGAATGTCGCAGAAAAGAATAGTCCTTGTTTTGTCTTTGGCATAGCGCCTAGAATTGTTCGCATGTCATCAATGAATCCCATGTCGAGCATTCGGTCTGCTTCGTCAAGAACAATACTGTCGAAGTATTCCATTCTGATTTTTCCACGTTCGATAAGATCCTTCACACGTCCCGGTGTTCCGATAACAGCATTCACACCAAGTTCTAGTTCCTTGATCTGACGCATGATTGGTGCACCTCCCACACATGATACAGAGAAGAGCTTCATACCACGAGTAAACGCGACGAATTCTGCTTCAACCTGTTGAGCAAGTTCACGTGTTGGTGTAAGAACCATAATCTTATGATCTTTGTTTGCAACAAGTTTGTTGATAAGTGGAATCAAGAACGCAGCTGTTTTACCTGTTCCTGTACTTGCGATACCGATAACATCCTTTCCTGAAAGAACGACCGGAATAGACTGATCCTGAATAGGAGATGGTGTAACGAGTCCTTTTGCTGTTAAGTTAGCAGAAAGCATTTCAGCGATACCGAAGTCAGTAAAGGCATGCTTTGCTTCGTAGTGATCTACTTCTGTAATTCCAGCTTCTTTATTAATAAAAAGTTTTTCATCAATGTAATCCTTCTTGAAAGAACGTTTTGCATTAAATGGGCGAGGTGAAGACGATCCTCCTCCACGAGAAAATCCTCCGCGTGATCCACCTCTTGATGAGTAGCCTCCACGTGAAGAACCTCCATCGCGAGGCGCTGATGAATAAGAACGTGATCGTGAACCTGATTGCGGTGAACGAGAACGAGAATCCTGTCGTGAGTCAGAAGATGACCCACCTGTTGTAATGGTGTACATATGTTTATTTACGATTTTCACAACTGGCGATCTTCTTCGTTACAACATCATGTTTTCTCGTCAATGTACTACAACGTACATTTCCTCGAACACATTCGTTGTGCCTTGAATATCATCCAGTTCTGCAAATCTTTAATTTGGTTAATGATTATTTGCGCTCTGCTTCCTTTTGTTGAAAGACTCGTCTACCTAGAGTGGTAGAACTATGGTTAGCCATAACGCGTCAAATAAAACCTGACCACACATGGATATCCATACGGAAATAATTGAATCTATTATAGCAAACATGTGGCTAAATGTCAAATTTGTCGTATATAACACCCTATGGTCCACGTACCTAAATTTTTAGTTTCTAATTTTTAGTTTTTATGTAAATACCACAAAAAATATGCCTCGGTGTTGTCATTATACAAAATAAAAAACCCGCCGAGACGGGTTTTGCCGTTGGGCGGGCGAACACTTAGTGATGCGGGTCATACCCCTTGGCGGCGTCCTTCACTTCTTGCTGAAGCTTGATGAAAGCCGTTGCATGCCGCTGCAACACTGTCACAAAAGCGCCGATTTTTGCGTCGAACTGCTTGATGTCATCTTCCGTAAGTATGACATCATTCAATTTGGCGCGGAGCGCCATCATGCTGTCCACATCCTTCGCGCCAGCAATTTCATCGAACAGCTTCTGGGTGACCTTGATCTTCGCGTCCATATAGATGTCTACGAACTCGCCGAGACGTGCGCGCATGGATGCCCTCGCTGGACCGAAGAGATCATTCTTCAAGGGGGATGTGGATTCTTTTTCTGGAGGCCTGTTTCCGTTCATTTTTTTCTCCTGTAATGAACATATACGTTTTCGTAACGCATACCGACTAACTTCGCTCCTTTCGTCTAGAGCTTAGTTCAGTTATCACAAACTAACACTTATATTAATATATGTCAACAAAATTTCTTTTTAAGTTATTTCACAAGCTTTATGACGAATTCGTGGTCGTATGGATCGCGGAGGAAGGAGTAGTTCGTCCAACCATTTTCTTGTGCCAGCTGCTCTATTTTCTCACGTTGCGTGATATCGAATTCAAGGTAAAGTGTGCCACCTGTTTTTAAAAAGTCTTTTGCATGACTAAGAACTTGCTTGTGATAATAATACCCATCTTCCTTATCAAAAAACGAAAGAGGCACCTCAGCAGACAATTCTTTCATCACTTCATCTTTCATTTGTGGCGGCACATACGGTGGCACAGCCGTAATCACATCGTACTTGTGTAGGTCTTGCCTAGATAGTGGTTCAAGCGTGTCCCCTGTCATCACATTCGCACGCGAGATGTCTATATTATTTTTCTCTATTGAAATCTCAATTTGTTTTTTGAGTGCTGGATCGTATTCAATGAAATCAACTGTGCACTCTTTGATATTTTTCAAAAAAGCGAGCCCAACATTTCCAGAACCGGCAAAGAGATCGAGCACGCGAAAATCCTCCGGATTTTCGCGTGCCTCTTCTTGCTTCATACTTCGTACTCCTTTCTCCTTTGCGATAGCAATCGCAACCCAGTGTTCCGTCTCTTTCCTCGGAATCATCGGACGAAGCGACAGATCAACTTTCGTACCACAAAATAAAACTTCGCCAAGCAAATATTCAAGCTCTTCCCCTTCTGCCATTCTTATCACATCAGAAAGAAAGGTCTCGGTCTCACGACCGTCGTGTTTTTGTATACGTAATTGTGCAACTTTGTTTTCGAACCTCATGAAGTGGAATTATACAGTGGATAGATCGACGCTTGCAATACTATCTGCTATTTCAGTTGCTATCTCTTTTCTTTTTTTAGCATCAACAGAATACATAAGTTCGTCGATGAGATGAGACAGTCTCCCTCGCACAACCACATCTACATTTTTAAAATACTGCGGCACTTCCGTAATGTCTCCAATCGGTGCATCACCTCTTCCTTCCAAGACTTCATTAATGAGCTCTTTATTTTCTGAACTTAGCTTGAGTAATTTCTTCATAATCCCTTTGTTGTCGAATCCGCGAATAACAGAAACTTCTACCCGTTCATTATTTGCTTCTGGTTCTGTGGAGCTGCGTTCCTGTGACATGGAGATGTATCTATGTCATAGAGTATACCAAACTACGCATCAATATTCTTTTCTCGAATTACCTATATTCTGAAGCGAATTTCGTAAAGACCTCTGTATCCTTACTCGTTTCAAACGCCGCCTTTCCTTCTCCTTCCAAACCCCATTCCGAAACCGCTTGTGCCACATACAGTGCTGGGTCGATATACTTTCCTTCCCACCCTGCGGTCGTCGCAGCACGAACAAAAACATTGTGCACAAGTGGGTAATGCGTACATCCATACAAAAGATGCGTAGCACCGACCTCTTTGGCGTAAATCACAACAGGAAGAATTTCTGCATACAAACTCTCTTCATCTATATTTGACTCGATGCTTCCTGCGAGTGTTCTCGGCGCATATTCAAAAACAGCAGCAACAGTACCTCGCAAATGTGTCTGATATATTTGACTCGTAATCGTTGCTTGTGTACCAATAACCAAAATACGCGAATCATTCGGCACATCGCAATACTTCTTGAATGCAATAATAATATCAATGTAATGATGATGGTCTACATCACATTCTCTGAGGAGCTTTTCGGTCATGTGTACCGACATACTATTACACGCACTCACAAAGTGAGTCACGTTAGATTCTTTCAGATGAAGAATAATTTCTCTCATGAATTGTACAATTTCTTCCAGACTTCTATTGCCGTAAGGAGCACGAGCGCAGTCTCCAAAATAGAGAACATCAGCAGTCGTTGCGGTCTTTACTTCTTTAAGAACCGAAAAACCTCCGACGCCAGAATCAAAAAACCCAAGAAGTGGTTTTTGATTCTGGTCGGAATGAATCATACTATTTATCCGCGCACACGTACTACGACACGAGCGTGTGATGTCTCACACTTTTCACTACAAAATCCTGGACCTTCAGATGACATACAGTCGCCGCAAATAAGAAAGAGCATATTACATTCTGCATTCGCACAATTTTGGTACTGCTCATTAGCAACACCGCAACGTTTACACTTCCCTATCACTTCTCGTTCTCCGCCGAAGTCCATCACGAGACGATTATCAAACGTGAACAACGTTCCTTTGAAATCTTTACCTGGATATTTTTCCATATAACTGTGCATGCCGCCATCTAATTGATACACATTATCAAAGCCTTCATGAAGTAAATATGCCGACATCTTTTCGCAACGCACACCACCAGTACACACAGTGAGAATTGTTTTGTCTTTTGTTTCTTCTCGTATCTTGTCGATCAATTGTGGAAGCTCTCGTGACGCTGCCATACCAGGATCAATTGATTTATCAAAATGTCCTGATTCGAATTCATACGAATTACGCATATCGACAACGACGAAATCTTTGTCATTCTCATACCACTCTCGCAGTTCTTCTGGTTTTAGATATGTTCCCGTCTTTTTTGTCGGATCAACTTCTTTTGGAAAACGTGTACCCACAATTTCTTTACGAATTTTAATCGAAAGACCCGGAAAAGATGTACCATTACCTTCACTTCTTTTTATCTGCATACCTGAAAAACGTTCATCTTTCAAAAATTCTACGACAAAGTTTTCGGTATCTTCCACGAGTCCTTCAAGAGTGTAGTTTATTCCTTCTTCTGCTACGATTGATCGTCCTGTGAGATTGAATCTTTTACAGAGATCCAAAGAATATGCCTTCAGTTCTTCAGGATTGGCGATGGTTACATACTTATAGAAAAGAAGCACTTGGTATTTCATAGAAGGATTATAGCAAAAATAGAGAAACCTAACACTACTGTGCGAGCATGAAGATAAACGCAAGCGCTAAAATTGGCGCCATGAATGGTACAGGAAAAAATGCCATAATAATTACAATTGTGTGCGGTATATTTGTCAGATACGTACCAATGAAATAAATTAAAAATGGCTGGAAAATAAATCTCGAAAAAAATGTGCTTATGATTGCAAAATCAAACAACCATATAAGAATACCCATAAGGGTCATAATAATAAATCCGAGAACTTCACGCACAATAACAAGATCGCTTAGTATATTTTTGGAAAACCTCTGGAAGAATGTCGGATGTGTTTCTGAGTGCATATCAGCAAGCACTTTAACGAAAAGATAAGAAAGATGCAACAAGAGAGCTGCAACCTCTTCCTCTAAGTCTCTATCTATGGTATAATAATGAGCACACAAAGATTAGAAATTGTCAGCGGTGTCGTTTACAAATATATAGCGGGATGGAGTAGAGGTAACTCACACAAGAAACACATAGCTCTCATAACCTTGAGGTTATGAGCAACTAAGAACAAAATATTACCTCGTGTCGTTTACAAATATATAGCGGGATGGAGTAGAGGTAACTCACGAGGCTCATAACCTCGGGACACAGGTTCGATTCCTGTTCCCGCAACAAGTAACAAAAAGTGATTCACAATAGAGTGAATCACTTTTTGTATTGGGGGGTTGGTGGTTGAAAAAGAACTCATTTCATAGTAGTATTTGAAGCACATGTCGGTGTAGCTCAGTTGGTTAGAGCACATCACTCATAAAGATGAGGTCGGAGGTTCGATCCCTCCCACCGACACAAGAAATAATAAAAATGAAGTTTATTGACTTCATTTTTTTATTTCTTGTGTCGATGAGAAAGCCAACTGCTTGGCTTTTGTGGGAGGAACGATGGACGGAGCCTTATTGAGCCAGCAGGCGAAATAGCGAGTGGCGGTCCGTCTACAGGTGTCGACTAATTTACCAGTCGACCTGCAAACTTTTTGAGTGGCGACGAAAAAAGATTTGTAGGAGATCCCTCCCACCGACACAAAAAGTATCTTGAATCTTCTGCTAAATATGGTAGTATAGATTCACACGCAAACAAAAGAGCTTTGTTTGCAGGTAGTAATATGCAGTCGTAGCTCAGCTGGTTAGAGCACTGCCCTGTCACGGCAGGGGTCGTGGGTTCAAATCCCATCGACTGCGCAAAATACAAAATCCCCAAATCGAAAGATTGGGGATTTTGTATTTTGCGCAGTCGAAGCAACTGACCTGCGTCACTCACGTGGGACTTGAACTGAATCGCTTCGAGCAAAACGAGGCGATGAAGCCGGGGTCGAGGCTACGTGCCGAGATGAATGATGTACTCATCATGAAGCGAGCCGTAGCGGTGACCAAGTCCCATCATGATTTAAATAAGGTCGTCTACAGGTGTCGACCAGTCTACCAATCGACTTCACGAAACTACTTCGATCCACCAGCTGACAGAGAGGAGTTTTGTAACCAAGCCCCAAGCCCCCTCAATGCTATACTTCCTCCATGAACCCTGAAAGCAACAATGACCCTATTTTCTTTTACGAACACGACTATTATATTTTTTCTAACTTTTCTTCGTTCGCTATTGTCTGGAAAGAAAATCTCTGTATGACAAGTGAACACGCCTATCATACAGAAAAGTTTGAAGATGAAGAACTTAAACAAATGATACGTACTACACGGTCAGCACATGCTGCCCTTTTACTTGCCAAAGAGCATAAAGACGAATACCGAAAAGACTGGGATGATGTGAAACTTGGCATTATGAAAAAAATACTCCACGCAAAAGTAGAGCAACATCCTTACGTAAAGAAAAAACTTCTAGATTCTGGCAACAGACAAATCATTGAAGATTCTTGGCGTGATGATTTTTGGGGATGGGGTCCGCATAAAGATGGAGCCAACCATCTAGGGAAACTTTGGATGGAAGTTCGCGAGGAAGTAAAATCAAAAGAAACAATTTTGGAATAATCATTCCCAATTTCATATAAAGAAACCGCGCCAAATAACGCGGTTTGTATCCTGTGTCACTTAACTCAACGAAATGGCGTTAAATGACAGTCATAGGTTGTAAACATTTGCATGAATACTTTCCGTTCCAACCTTGTACCGTATTGTTTAACAAAATGTGTCACGTCGACGCCTCGAGAGGTGAGCAACGCAACAGATGCGCGATCAATCTCACGACGGTAAATGGCGTACGCCAGGGCGTGTGGTGTTCTGAGAGCTGTTACAGAAAATTTTCCGGCTCGGTACTCAGCGAAACTCTCTTGACCAAGCTCGATAAGTCGAGAGCAAATGACTTTCTTTATTCCTGTTTCAGTAAGCCAACCCTCTCGTATTAAGAGTAAAGCAAGGGCCCCATAATCATGGTTCCATGTAAAAGGATTAACAGAATCCTCAAACAGTTTGATGCGAAGAGCCGTGTAAAGAACAATGTCACGGGCAGCTTCTCGTGATAGTCGCCCTACTTCTGTAATCATATCTGCCTCCGTTGTAGTTATTGAACAGTACAGCCTTAAGATTACGCTTCAAGAAACATCTTGGCAAATTACTTCTCCTCTTGTCTCACCTTCCATCCTTCATACACCCCCGCATTCTTCAAAATTGCCTTCGTATAGCGTTCATACTCAAAAAGCGGACAAAGTGACGCACGCGATGGAGAAATTGAACAGGAAACGTTTACAGCCTTATCTTGCTTTTCTTTATTTTGGAACATAAACCCAAACGTCATGTTTACAATATCAAACGAACTGAAGCGTTCCTCCAAACCAAGTTCACCAAGCGTTTCCTTAAGCGCCTGCATACCCGTGTGATCGTTTGATGACGGCAACGTAAGTCTCAGCTTCTTTTTTCCCTCTTCGTAGGATACCGTCACCGACTTGATGGTCGCCTTGATAAAGGGTGTACCTTTATTGTGCTGTGTAAAATCAAGAGAAAGATTTTTGAGAGGAAGAAGATTGTACACTTCGATTTTTTCTTCATACCCGCCACCACACACGATACGCAAGAAAGTGTCGAGGAAAATTATCTTTTGCTCCTTCGAAACATTTCCCGCAATGAGAACCGTTTCTTCTTTCGGAAGATACGCGATACGCACGGTCTCAATCTTTCTCGACACATGCTTTCTGTTTATTTCTCCTGTCTTCGCATCTACTTTATTCTCCACATCGTATGACCCCTGGAACTTCGATTCGATGTACAAAATATCGTTCAAGAAAAGATGTTCCATTTCTTGTTCTGTGGCATTGTCATCTTTGTTTGCAAGACGAGTGAATTCACGCGTAAGCTCGGTAAGTTTTACTTCAGCGTCAAGCTGTTCCACCTTCTTAGCCTCATAGGAGATATAACTTTTTGAAGCATAGAAAGGAAAGAGGAAAGCAAGTTTATCTGCAATCTCTTCATGGCGAAGAAAAATATACAATACGACATCATGATCGCTCACACATTCGATTTCTGGTTCAAAATCTTTTTTGGTTTGTTCTTTGAAAAGCTTCTTTCCAAGCGATGCCGTATGAGCACTCGTAATAGAGGCGAGATACGAAAGATCTTTAAGTATTTCTAGGCGAGGTTCTGTGTCCAATGCTTTGATGGAATCTTCCATGAGCGAGACAGCAAGCTTACGCGGTGTCTGATCATTTATTTCAAAAAACATTTGCGTACCATGTTTTGTTGCGAGTTCAGAAAGTAATTGCGGTGCGAATAATTTTGAAAGATACTTCTTGGTTGAAAATGATTTGGCCATACGGAAAAAATTACAATAGTGCCTCGTAGTGTAGCATGCTAAAAAATACTCTTCACCTTCTACTCATAAATAACAACAGACAAGAATTATGTAAAAAGAATACTGTAAACAATTTAAATAACTCTTTTGCACTAAAACAAACACAAGTTTTTTCTCTTTATCAGACTCTCGGAGGCGGGTAGCCGAGAGTGAGTGCATTTTCTAGCAAGAAAATGACACGTGCTGATAAAGAGGAAAAGCTAAAAAGAAAAGAAATTTTGAATAAAGATGTAGGCACTGGAATACTTAGACTCTCTTATTTGACAAGCTTTTATGGCCATGGTTTAAAATATTTTCCCTGCTATACTTATCTCTATGAAGCATGAAATAGAACGCAGATTTTTATTAAAGGAAATGCCTACTCTTGATGATCTCGAATCTATTACCTGTGAAAAATACATAGTACAACTTGGTGATCTCGTTGAAGAAACAGTCGAGAAAAAGAATGGCACTTTTTTCTATGAGAAAAAGATTTGCCTCTCTCATCAAGAATGCAATACAGAGACCTCTTCAATTTCCAAAGAAGACTTTGAAAAAATGAAAGGCCAAGCATCCTCTCCCCTCTACTACAAAAAATATCTCTACGAAATTAACCCATCCATTACGGTAATAATCTTTGAAGGCAATCTCGAGGGTCTCGTTCGTGCGGACGTAACCTTTTCTTCTCATGAAGAGGCAGAGGCTTTTACGGTTCTTCCATGGATGGGAAAAGAAGTTACTCATGCGCCGCTTGGGCTTGATAAAAATCTAATGAACCTCACTAAAGAAGAGTGTGGAAATCTCATTCACCAAGAAATACGCTCTGTAGCGATATAATTTTAGTTTCTAAGCGATTGCTTTTAATTCTCGGAATACTGATTCGTACAAACTAAACGCTCGTTTTGCTTCTCGTTCTGTGAGTTCAAAGTTTGATCCTTCATGCGTAATCCTGTTACGTATTTTATGTGCATCCCATGCAAGAGCAACCGTCTTAAAGCTTGCATCTTTCAAGAGATCGCTCACCGTCACACCTTGATATCCTTTTCCTTTCAAAACTTCTTCAAGCATATTGTCTGCTTCAATGATGCCGATTCTCCACAACGCTTCACTTGGACTACTCATATAGCCTTTAATAATCGCAAAACGAGGATGCTCCTTAAACTCTTCTACCGTAGGTGGCAGAGCTGGTGCATTTTCGTAGACAGGAAGATTTGGAATACCTGCTGGCATAGATTCTTCTGTATGTGTAATCGTGTGTATACTTTTTCCTTTACCTTGGCCATGTCCGTGACCATCTTCTCCACCAGTAAAGTGATGATTGTAATGATCAAGTGATGCGACGAATATAATAAACCAACGAAGGGCTGCGTAGACAAGCACAAGAATGAGCGCAATAGCGAGAAGAGAAAGGAGGTCAGTAAATAATGAAAGTATTGGATTCTGTACAGAAAGATGAAGTCCTCCTGTGTGTTCCGAAACATTGAATGTAGCAATTTGACTTATATTATTTGGATCAAGTGGATAGGTGTCCATGCCGTCTGGAATACCATCACTATCCGTATCTTTGTTCTGTAAGTTTGTCCCAAGAATTTTTTCTATTGCATCACTCACACCGTCACCATCTGTATCTAACCCCAATGAAGAAGTAGAACCATCAAGTGGCGCTTCATCGCGTCCATCAATAATACCATCATGATCCGTATCATTATTGAGTGGATCTGTCCCTTGGGATAATTCTTGTCCATCAGAAATGCCGTCTCTATCTGAGTCTGGATTATTCGGATCCATATTGTGCGCTAGTTCATAACTATCGGGTACACCATCTCCATCTGAATCTTTTGGACCAACACCAAAAAAATCGCGAACCTTATCTGCAAAAGTATAATCTTGACTATAACGTTCCTTTAGCTGTGCTGCAGTTAAATTATGTGCGTCGTATGGACTAGGATCTGAGACATCAGGAATACCATCACCATCACTGTCGGGAAGTTTGTAGCCAAAACTTTCCATCATTCGTTGCCATAACGAAAGATGAACGTCAGCCGGTGGAACAGCAGCATCTTTTTGTGCAAGAAATGAATCGAACCATCCGCGATCACGAAGACCATCCCACTGTACTTTTACATGAGAGTCTAAATATGCCTGTTTGTCGTGCCGAAGAATACCAAAAAGCCAAACGTACTTGAGCCAAAGCAGTACATCGTAAACTCTATTGAAAAGATAATCGAGGGATAAGGAATACATAAAAACAGTTTAGAGGGGAGAGCTTGGAGAAAAGAGTAGACCGGGAACGACTCTCTCCTCTCACCTCTTAACTCTAAGCTATTCCTAGTATAGCTTTTCAAAGTCACGACCGATAGTGAATAGCATATCTTCACGCATGTGAGGAGCGATGAATTGCACACCAAGTGGTAGGCCACTTTCTGTTTTTCCTGATGGAATAGAAATAGCTGGCACGCCGACAATATTGACTGGCACTGTGAAGATGTCTGCCAAGTACATTGCGAGTGGGTCGTGAGACTTTTCGCCGATCTTAAATGCTGGTATTGGAGATGTCGGTGTGGCAATGACATCTACATCTTTGAAGACGCGTGCGAATTCTTTTTTGAGCATATCTCGTACAAGGTTCGCTTTGTTGTAGTAGGCATCATGATAACCAGACGAAAGCACATACGTACCAAGCAAGATGCGACGACGAACTTCAGGACCGAATCCTGCTGTACGACTTTCAAAATAACTTCTGATACTTGTCTCCCCTGGATGAGAAAGTCCATAACGAATACCATCATAGCGCGCAAGATTACTTGATACTTCTGCGAACATCAAAATGTAATATACAGAAAGTGCTTTTTCAAGATGTTCGATACTCACATCTTTTATTTCATAGCCAGAGACTTTCATCTTTTCTATTGATTCGTTAAAATTCTTCAACACCTCAGCATCTATTCCGTCTCGTGCAATAAATGACGCAGGAACACCAATAATCTTTCTACATACCCCCTGCTCCTTACTCCTTGCTCCTTCATCAAGTGACGTACTGTCGAGTACATCGTGCCCACTGATAACTTTGTACACCTCCTCGACGTCATCGACACACTTTCCGAATGGTCCAATTTGATCAAGTGAACTTCCCATAGCCATCACACCGTAACGTGATACATTCCCGTATGTTGTTTTGAGACCAACGATGCCACAAAAGGATGCCGGCTGACGAATAGATCCTCCTGTATCTGATCCGAGCGAAATAGGCACGCCATCATATGCCACAACTGCCGCTGATCCGCCGGACGAACCTCCTGCGACACGAGATGTATCTGCTGGATTTTTCGTAACTCCATACGCGGAGTTTTCTGTTGATCCTCCCATAGCGAATTCATCCATGTTTGCTCGTCCGATAAGTATCGCGCCTGCTTCTTTTAGTTTAGTCACAACGGTTGCATCATACACGGCGACATAATTCTCAAGAATTTTCGATCCACCGGTTGCGAGTTCACCTTTCACCAAGATGTTATCTTTAAGAACAACGGGAATACCTGTGAGAGTGCCCGCTGTACCATTTGCGAACATCTCTTTAGCGCGAGAAATTTGAGATGCGATAAGTGCATCCGAATACATACCTAAAAGTGCATGAATCTCCGGATCTTTTTCTGCTATGGTTTTCTTTGACACATCGACAAGAGCCTCAATAGTTGTCGTACCATTTTTTATTTCCTCATGTACTTGTTTCAGTGTTTTTTGCATGTATCTCGTGTTGTATATATCTAAAGTCTAAAATCTAATCTCTAACATCTATTTCAGTACTTGTTCTACCTGCACATATCCATTCTTGGTCAGTGGCGCTTCTGCTAATATCGCCTCGGTATTTGAGCCTGTCTCATGCGTGACAACATCTTCACGAACAACGTTGTATACAGCTTCTTCTCCTCGAACAAGCTCACCTTGCACCTCGTTTATTTCTGAAATATAGCCTAAAATCGCCTGCATATCTAAAAGCATTTTTGGTTTTTCCTCTGGTGTAATGGTAATACGCGCAAGGGCTGAAAGATTATCGAGTTCTTGTTCTGTGAATGACATAGGGATATTCTAGCATAAAAAAAGATCCTGCGCACTTAGACGCAGGACCAGGGCTTACGTGACAGAATTAACCATCACTACCCTTCGACCTCTCGTGTTCTTCTTCCATTGCTTCTCTCCTCAGAGCTTTCTGGTATTCCGGATAATCCGGGTCCGGAGCGAAAAGCTCATGCAAAGAGCGAGACTGGGACTGTAAAAAATCCTGGTACTCTTTGGAGGTCATGGGCACGAAAATGGTTTTTTCAACCATGGTTGCTCTCCTTTGCAGGTATCTTTGATTGCGGGATTGCAACCTCAGTTCCTACGAGCAGAAAGTGGCGAACCACCCCTAATGGAGAAGCACGTCAATCATAGCACGTTTATCTATAAAAGTCAATAGAAAGAGGCCTTATTTCACAAGCGTTTTCAGCTCTTCTTCATCTATTATTTTCGTACCCAATTTCACTGCATCGTCACGCTTACTACCGCCACCATCGCCTGCTAGTAGGTAGTCAGTTTTTGAAGATACACTTGCGGCAACTTTGCCACCATGTAATTCTATTAAATCTTTGGCTTCATCACGAGATAGTGTTAGAAGGCTGCCAGTGATGACAAAGGTGAGGCCGGATAATTTCCCACGTCCGCCGGTTAGCGGATTCTTTTCTTCAGAAACTTTTATTTCTTTAAGGAGTGCGCCGATGAGGGTGGAATTTTTTGCGGCAGCAAAAAACTCCACCAATGATGCAGCCACTTTCTCCCCCACTCCTTCTACAGTAGACAATTCTTCAAGCGAAGCTTTCTGTATTTTTTCAAATGTTCCAAAATGTTTTGCTATATCTTTTGCTGTCTGTTCACCCACATGACGAATACCGAGCGAATATAAAAATCTATGCAGTGGCACTGTGCGTGATGTATCGATAGACGCGATGATATTCTCCGCGGACTTTTCACCGAACCCTTCCAACCCTTCTATATCTTCTTTTTTGAGAGCATATATAGATGGCGCATCAGTTATCAAACCAATGTCATGAAAAGTTTCGAGAATTTTCTCACCCAAACCATCAATATTCATTCCCTTTTTACTCACAAAATGAATGAGGCCTTCGAGGTGTTGTGCGGGACATGCTTTATTCAGACAGTACAGCGCAGCGGACAATTCTTTGCCGATCTGTATACGTGATAATGTACTATCACATGATGGACATGTTGTAGGCATGACGAATTTCTTAGCATCTTTTGGTCTGAGTTCTGTGAACACGTCGAAAATTTCTGGTATAACATCCCCCGCTTTTCGTAGAGATACTGTATCCCCTACACGCACACCCAATCTCTCTATTTCATCTTGATTATGAAGTGTGGCGCGCGATACTGTAGATCCTGCTATGAGCACTGGCACGAGTTCAGCTACTGGCGTGACAGCACCCGTACGCCCCACCTGCACAGTAATGGAAAGTAATTTCGTTGCCACTTCTTCTGCTGGGAACTTATACGCAATACCTGCACGTGGTGACTTCGCGGTGTAACCGAGCTCATCCCACAGAGTTCTCTCATTTACTTTTATGACAAGTCCATCAATTCCATAATCTTGTGTATGTCTTTTTTCAATCCACTTTTCATAAAAAGTCTGAGCTTCTGAAAGTGTCTTGCAAATTTTTCTATCTTTATTCACCAAAAAACCAAACTTCTCCAAGACGGAGAGTTCTTCTTCTTGAGTCATATATATAGCCTTCTCTTTTTTATCTAGGTCTTGCCTAGATGTTTCGATATCATACGCGTAGAGTTGTATGTTACGTGTAGCAACGATTTTCGGATCAAGTTGACGCAGTGTGCCGGCGGCTAAGTTACGCGTATTCGCATACAAGGCGAGGCCTTGTAGTTCACGTTCGCGATTTATTCGCTCTAAGTCTTTTTTCTTCATCCACGCTTCACCGATCACTGTAATAGAAATATTTTCTGGAAGAACAAGTGGAATAGATTTCACTGTCTTTATATTTTCGGTCACATCTTCCCCTACTTCACCGTTGCCTCGTGTCGCTGCACGTACAAGTTTCCCATGTTCATAGGTGAGAACAACTTTCAGTCCATCTATTTTCATCTCTGCTACATAGGTCGGGTTTTCTTGTATTCCTTCTTTACGTAACAGTGTCACATTTCTTTCTTCCCAATCTACTAATTCTTGAAAAGAAAAAACGTTATCAAAACTCCACTGCTTAACTTCATGTGTTACTTTTTCAAAATGATCAATCGGGTCTCCACCAATGCGCTTAGTTGGAGAAAGCGGTGAATCGTACTTCGGATTTTCATGTTCTAGTTTTTGAAGTTCCTGCATCAAAGAATCATATACTTCGTCCGAGATTTCAGGTGCGTCATTCACATGATAGAGCACACGATGACGCTCAATAAGCCCCCGCAATCCTTCTATTTTCTTCTGTATTTCCAGCGTATTCATATGATAATACTACCATGAAAACCCCCGTGAGTTCATAAAGTAAAAAGTTCATAAAGTCTATAAAGTCGAAAGGAATACAGATACAGGGATGACCACGATTTATCCTGAGCTTGTCGAAGGGAGTGGCCGTCCCTGTATCTCCTTTATAGACTTTATGAACTTTTGTCTACTGAACCTCCGTTGTACTGATCACTGCGCGTTCAATCGGGGTAACGCCTGAGGTGTCGCAACTCGTATACCCTTGAGAAATAATCTGTCTATAGGCAATTGTCTTTTTTACCGTAACCTTAGCACATCTCGAAAGCCCTCCACCCAAATCCATATGAAGAGTGAATATTGATTTCTTTCCATCTTCTCTTGCGCCCAAAGAATTTGTACGCGAAAAGTCTGTTACCGTAAAACTATTTGGTGATACGGTATTAAAAATTTCAGATGTTGCACACTTAATACTGTTGACACCGGTTAAAGTAAGAGATGTTCCTTGTGCAAGATTTATCTTTGCAAGAACAGTCGAAGCATCTGCCCCGCTACCATATTGGAAAATCCCCATACCTGTGTCCGGGTCGACATACTGATCATCAATCACGGTCGCACACATAAGCCCAGCATCTGCTGCGTAGTACGCAACCTGACTCTCCCGAGAAACTTTAGAGAAATACAATTCCTTCACGAGAATAGTAGAAATACCTGTTGCGACCGAAAGCAAAATAGAACAAATAAGAAGCGTTAGTGGTAGTGCGAAACCACGCGCGCTTTTTGTATGTAAGAAGAGTTTTTGTATAGTCATATATTATGATCGGGCGTGAAAAAAGTCTACAACTCGTATCGTGCGAGTGTATCCATTTGAGCGTCTAAACGAGACCTCCACCGTCGCTCGAAAATCATCATTGTATACGGCATCAACGGTGGGAATAGATTCAAAGAAAACAGACCGTGTAAACGTGGTAGCGATACCGCCTGCACCATGCGCGCCCGAACACACATAGAGATTACTAGCAGTTTTTGAAAGCGTACTACACGAAGCGCTTGTCGGTAAATATTTCGTTGGAACAGCATCTTCGTTTGTGGTCATATCCATAAAATCAAACGAACACCCAGTAGCCGCAAAGCAATCCACCCCAGAATTAAGTTTTGTACGAAATATCCTCCATGCTGCCTCGCGAGGTATTTCATAAACTCCATTCCCAACCACAGACAAAGGACAATTCGCATTATCAGAAGTCACACAACGTATGTACACAGAGTCCTGCTGATGATGAAGAAGCTCCAACGCTTCCTGTGCGAGATAATTTGCAATCATGGTATCTTTTGTTTCTTTTGCATATGATGATGCATTGATAGCAACAGTAAGTGGACCGAGAATAACCATAGTGATCACAAAAATAGACACGAGTGTTTCCACAAGAGTGAACCCTTTGATTGATTTCCGTGTGCGAAGTGTAAAAAGAGATTTCATATACTTAATTATCTAGTTTACGAGAAGCTGAACTTGTCTGTACTGTGAATGTTACAGGATTAACAGATACTTTTGTTGGATTCGTAATTCCTGAAACAGAAATCGTCACAATAGGTTGATCGTAATCAACAGGTGTCGCCTCTGCCCCTTTCAAATAAAAGGTAAGTGCATTAACAGTAACATCAGCTGTCGTAATCTGAAGAAGCGAACCTTCAACACCTGCTGGATATTCTTGTTTGTAGATAATACCATCTGAGGAGCGATAATATGCCACTCTGTCGTTATCTGGACTACTTACAGAAAGCGGTGCAGACGGCTTGAATACAAGTATTGTATTTCCTCCACCACAACTCGTACGAAGATTAGAAGTAATAGGACTTGTCGTCGCAGCAGCACAATAAAAACCTGAACCATATCGAATATCGCGGGCCATTACTTCCATTGCCAAACTAACACCGTCCAATATAATCTGATTCTGTTGAAGTTTCGTATTAATTGCCTGCGCAGAATAAAGCGCCCCTGTCGCAAGAACGATTACGGTTGTAAAAAGTGCAAGTGTTACCAAGAGCTCAACAAGTGTAAATCCTCGAGGTGATTTTTTTGGGAATAATGAAAAAAAAGACTTCATAGATTAATTATTATCACATCCAGTAAGTGTCGTTCGTATCATACCTGAATTATACACTTCGATAGCACGAATGTGTCCAATGAGCGGTGCGTGTGGTGACCATAATTCAATACACCCTGCAGAATAATTCGTCGCCTTTGAGCCATTGATATAAATATTCGGCTGCGGGTTCGGTCGTGTAAATGAAATAGTAAGCGACGTGATAGAAGGGGTGCTCGGGGCACCGTAGGCATTACAAATAAAAGGGAAAGCTTGCCCTACACACACTTTTTGTACAAGATACCTACTCGGAAATGTTGTGAGACTTTTCAATTCATTCACAGGACTTGTTTCGTAGAGGCCGTCTCCAATAGGAAGACCGTACACACTTTCAGAGCCCCCTGTTCCTGTAACCGAATCTCCGAAAAGAACAATTTGACCTGGGGTGGCCAAGTCTACATATATCCCATATCCACCCAGAGATGAATTGGATGAATCGATTGCGCTTCCTCTCACCTGTGCCTCACGTACGAGAAGAGCAACTTTGTGTACCGTGTTCACAAGCGTAATACGTATCGCTGACTCAGGATAATTCGCAAGAAGCACACCTGTCATAATGATCATGATCGTAATACTGACGGTAAGCTCAATGAGTGTAAATCCGCGCACAGATCGCATATAACGAGTAAGAAGCTTCATATGCTAATGGTAACACTAAGCAAATAAAGATGCGATGGAAAAGATGTCGATGTCTGTGAACAGTACAATGAGAAATGCAATAACAATGAATGGCACAAAGGGTACGATGTTGCTTGGTTTTTTCTGATCATGGTTCACAGCGTTTACGATATACATTCCACCACCAATAATTGCTCCCATCCAAACAGAAAGAAGAAGCACGGCAATGCCTTGAGCAACACCGAAGAATGCTCCGACACCCAAGAACAAGAGCACATCACCAAAACCAAGAGCTTTCCCTTTTGAAACAATCCAAATAAGAAGAAACGGCAAGGCTACAATAACAGGAGCAAGTAATACCATACTCGTCGGTTCTGCGACATATCTCACCATGAGCATCAAGAATGTGAGCACACAGTACATCATCAGGTATGCCACCGGAATATACGAATGCATACGATCGTAGAGGGCGACGACACCGAAAGTAGCAAAGAGCAGTGTGTAATAGGTAAGAAGAAGAGCTACCATGAAAATCGACGACTGCCCTTGCAGGAAAAAATAGTAAAGAGCGACGAATACTGCTCCGTACAATGCCTCGACAATAAGAGCCGATATACCGTACACGGTTTTACAGTAACGACATTTCCCTTTCAAGAAAAGATAGGAGAAGATCGGAATAAGGTCAAACGCGCGAAGTGCCTCTCCGCAGGAGAGGCACTTACTGCGCGTTTTCATAATAGGTGCCACATGAAGTCGGGTCACGACGACTTGCACAAAGCTCCCTATTGAAGCACCGAATAGAAAAGATAGAATAGCAAACACGATGAGTCTACGGCTAGATCTGTGAAGTTAGATCGAAAACACAAGACCCAACAGTAGTACAGGTATCTGTTGAAACTTCTCCAGTTGTTATTCCGTCAAAGTCTGTACCCGTAGCACCTGTCGAAGAAATAGAAGGAACGCCTCCAGATGAAGGAGGGGCTACATATAAAGATGTAACCGAATCACCACTCCAAACAACACATCTTGGACTTACTAGACTAGCACCAACTGTTACACCGCTACAATCTCTATCAGTATCAAGAGCTGCACCGTATACATCAAGGTGAACTCCTAGGTGGTAGCCAAAAACAAGATTAAGTGTTCCAGAAACTCCTGTGTATGTCGTATAAGCGAAGGCATTCTTAGCATCTGTAGATGTAGCAACGAACGTTGGAAGTACCGGCATATAACGAGGAGCGAGAAGTAAGAGGTTTGTTGGGTACTGATTATTATTCGCCTCTGCATACTGTTCGAGGGCAAGGGTGAGCGCCTTCAACTCTGCAATCTTCTTTGCATCCTTCGCCTTCTTACGAGCATTCTGAATAGGTGCTGCAATAATCGTTGAGAGAAGTCCGATAATAGCAATAACCACGAGAAGTTCGATAAGTGTAA